>VOFK01001348.1_pt1 | contig 235123 bp, 267 predicted proteins | sample 5384121 | NCBI WGS metagenome assembly VOFK01 (sample SAMN12384730, study PRJNA508395) | human gut metagenome | isolation source: healthy gut J | host: Homo sapiens | reverse complement strand
CGGGTGCCGTGGCATCCGGGCTCTTTGCTAGCAACTTGATGTTGCGGGCAGCTTAGAACTTGTGGCCGCACTTCTTGCAGACGCGTAGCTTGTTCTTGCCGTCCTTCTCGTGACCGACGCGGGTAACCTTACCGCACTCTCGGGGCAGACGAGATTGACGTTGAGGCGTCGATGGGAGCCTCCTGCGAAACGATGCCGCCCTGCTGGTTGGCAGCGTTGGGCTTGACGGCCTTCTTGACAACCGAAACGCCCTCGACAACGACCTTGTTCTCGGCAGGGGAGAGCACGCAGGACAACGCCCTGCTTGCCGCGATCCTTACCAGAGAGAACCTGGACCTTATCGCCCTTCTTGATATACATATATCTCCCCTAACTACAGGGTCTCGGGAGCGAGCGAGACGATCTTCATGTACTTCTTGTCACGAAGCTCGCGGGCGACGGGCCCGAAGATACGGGGTGCCGACGGGCGAACCATCGTTGTTGATGACAACGCAGGCGTTCTCATCAAAGCGAATGTAGGAGCCATCCTTGCGGCGGATCTCCTTAACGGTGTGCGAACGACGACGCAACGGACAACGTCCTTCTTCTTGACGTTGGCGCCAGGGGTAGCCTCCTGGACAGCACCGATGAACACATCGCCGATGCCTGCATAACGACGCTTGGAACCGCCAAGCACCTTGATGCAGCGAATCTTGCGAGCGCCGGAGTTGTCGGCGACGTTCAGCATGGTTTGCATCTGAATCATGGTAGATGTTCCTCCGAACTAAGAACCGAAGAGAGGTGCGCAGCCTTTAGACGGCCTGTGGTATGCAAACCAGGCATACGCACATCTTCGGAAACGTACAAGTCGTAAGAGCGACTGCTTATTTAGCGCGCTCGACGACCTCGATGAGGCGCCAACGCTTCATCTTGGACATAGGACGGGTCTCCATAACGCGGACGGTATCGCCCACGCCAGCCGTGCACTCCTCGTCGTGAGCGTGCAGCTTCTTGGAGCTGGTCATCATCTTGCCGTACTTGGGGTGACGCTTGCGCTCGGTGATGGTGACAACGATGGTCTTGGCACCGGAGACGGAGGTAACGACACCCGTACGGACCTTACGCGAGTTACGCGAATCAGTCATGTTCTCTCCTTAGGTCCTACTCGGCGACAGCGGACTTCTCCGCTGCGATCTCGCGGGCGCGCTGCTCCGTGAGGACGCGAGCGATGTCCTTCTTCACGGTGTTGACGCGAGCGGTGTTGTCCAGCTGGCTGGTGGCCATCTGGAAACGAAGGTTAAAGAGCTCGGCGCGCATTTCCTTCAGCTTCTCAACGAGCTGAGCGTCCGAGAGCTCACGAATCTCTGCGGGCTTCATTAGTTCTCCTCCTTGGCGGCGGCGGCGTCCTCAGCAGCCCACTTGGCCTCGAGAGCGGCCTCCTCAGCCATCTCCTTCTCGATGCGCTGCTCAGCGTTCTTAGCAGCAACAATCTTGGTCTTGATGGGAAGCTTGTGCTGTGCAAGACGCAGAGCCTCGCGAGCGACCTCCTCGGGCACGCCCTTGACCTCGAACATGATGCGGCCGGGCTTGACGACGGCCACCCACTCCTCGGGGTTACCCTTACCAGAACCCATGCGAGTCTCGGCAGGCTTCTTGGTGATGGGCTTATCGGGGAAGATCGTGATCCACACACGACCGCCACGCTTCATGTAGCGGGTCATGGCGATACGGGCAGCCTCGATCTGGCGGTTGGTGATCCAATGGGCCTCGAGAGCCTGGATACCAAACTCGCCGAAATGCAGCTCGGTATTACCCTTGGCCTGGCCCTTCATGGAGCCACGCTGCACCTTGCGGTGAAGAATACGCTTAGGGGCAAGCACTACTGACCCCTCCTCTCGGAGTTACGACGACGAGGACGGGAAGAGCCCTCGAGTGCAGGGTTGGGAACAGGCTGGCCCGGGAGCTTCTCGCCCAGGTAAATCCAGACCTTCACGCCGCAAGCGCCCATGGTGGTGCTGGCGACAGCCGTGCCGTAGTCGATCTTGGCACGGAGGGTGTGCAGAGGCACGCGACCCTCGCGGTACCACTCACGACGGCTCATCTCGGCGCCGCCCAGACGGCCGGAGCACTGGATACGGATACCCTTGGCGCCGGACTTGCGGGCGGACTGCACGGCCTTGCGCATCGCGCGGCGGAAGGCAACGCGGCCCTCGAGCTGCTCGGCGATGGACTGAGCAACGAGGTTGGCGTCGAGCTCGGGGCGCTTGATCTCGACAACGTCGACGGAGAGCTGGCCCTTGGAGACGCCAGCGACCTTCTCGAGCTCGGTGCGGAGGGTATCGATCTCGGCACCCTTCTTACCGATGACAACGCCGGGGCGAGCGGTGAGGATGATGACCTTCACCTTGTCGCCAGCGCGCTCGATCTCGACGCGGGAGACAGCTGCGCGGGAAAGACGCTTCTCGAGGTACTTGCGGATCTCGAGATCGTTACCGAGGGTCTTAGCGTAATCCTTCTCTGCGAACCAACGGGAGCGCCAGTTCTCGGTAATGCCAAGACGGAAGCCGGTGGGGTAGACTTTCTGACCCATACAGCTTTACGCCTCCTTTCGAGGAGCAACGACGACGGTGATGTGGGAAGTACGCTTCAGAATGCGAGAAGCGGAACCCTTGGCGCGGGGACGGATGCGCTTAAGCGTCGGACCCTCGTCAACATAGGCAGCGGCGACAACCAGGTTGTCGGCACGCAGACCGTTGTTGTTCTCGGCGTTCGCAACGGCGGAACGGAGAACCTTCTCGACATCCACGGCGACGGCGCGGTCGCAGAAGTGGAGGATGTCGAAGGCCTGAGCGACAGGCTTGCGGCGGATCAGATCGACCACCAGGCGGGCCTTGCTGGGGGAAACACGCACGTACTTAGCGACGGCGCGAACCTCGGTGGCCTCAGTTTCAATAGACTTAGTTGCCATTTACGGTTAACCCCCTATTTGGCCTTGTGGCCACGGAACGTACGAGTCGGCGCGAACTCGCCGAGCTTGTGACCAACCATGGACTCGGTAACATACACGGGCACATGCTTGCGGCCGTCGTGGACGGCGATGGTGTGACCAACCATCTCGGGGAAGATGGTGGACGCGCGGGACCAGGTCTTCACGACGTCCTTCTTGCCAGCCTCGTTCATCGCGGTGATACGCGAGAGAAGGCGAGTCTCCACGAACGGGCCCTTTTTGAGACTTCTGCTCATAAGTGCTTTCTCCTAAAACTCGGTATCCGAAATTACTTCTTACGGCGACGAATGATGTGCTGGTTCGAGACCTTCTTCTTCTTGCGCGTACGAAGGCCCTTCGTCGGCTTACCCCAGGGGGTAACAGAGGGACGACCAGAGGTGTGGTTCTTGCCCTCGCCACCGCCGTGCGGGTGGTCGACAGGGTTCATGACGGTACCGCGGACGGTCGGGCGCACGTTCATGTGACGCTTACGGCCGGCCTTGCCGATGACGATGTTGGAGTGATCGGCGTTGCCGACCTCGCCGACGGTGGCGCGGCAGGTAACGAGGATGCGGCGGCATCTCGGAGGAAGGCATACGGACGATAGCGTACTTGCCCTCCTTACCCATCAGCTGGCAGGAGTTACCGGCGGAACGGGCGATAGCAGCGCCCTTGCCCGGCTGGAACTCGACGGCGTGGATGAGCGTACCGACGGGGATGTCGGCGAGGGGCAGAGCGTTGCCCGGCTTGATGTCGGCGTCAGAACCGGACATGATAGTCTGACCGACCTCGAGGCCCTTGGGGGCCAGGATGTAGCGCTTCTCACCGTCAGCGTAGTGCAGCAGAGCGATGCGGGCGGAGCGGTTCGGATCGTACTCGATCGTGGCAACCTTGGCCGGCACGCCGTCCTTGTTGCGCTTGAAGTCGATCACGCGGTAACGACGCTTCACGCCGCCGCCCTGGTGGCGGGTGGTGATGCGGCCGTTGTTGTTACGACCGGCCTTCTTGGGCAGGGGCTCGAGAAGAGACTTCTCGGGCTTGGTGCAGGTGATCTCGGAGAAGTCGGAGATCGTCTCGCCAAGGCCTACCAGCGGAGGTCGGCTTAAGGTGCTTTACAGCCATTACAATCCCTTTCAATAGGAATCCGTTAGCCATCGCAGACAGGGATTCGAGGTTCTGCCTCGGGTGCGATGACACCGGACGTATACACGGTTCCGGGCGTGTCCATTTAATACGCCCAAAACCTTGAGCTCCCGCCTCCCCTATTTGGGAGGCATGAGCTCACTCAACAGCAGCGAGTCTTAGGCCTGGTTGCCAAAGACCTCGATGGTGTCGCCCTCGGCCAGCGTGACGATGGCCTTCTTCCAAGAACGGGTCTTGCCGGCGACATAGCGCACGCGCTTGGTCTTGGGCTTGACCGTCAGGGTGTTCACGCGAACGACCTTGACGCCGAAGATCTCCTCGACAGCGTCCTTGATCTGATACTTGTTAGCATCCTTGGCGACCTCGAACGTGTACTTGTTCAGCTCCATGCCGGAGAAGGAACGCTCGGACACGATCGGACGGATGATGATCTTCGTGGGCGGTCATTTATGCAAGCACCTCCCCGAAGTGAGCGGCGATGTCGGCGGGCATCAGCACAGCGTTGTTGTTACGACGAGATCGTAGGTGTTGGCCTCGTCAGCGGTGATGATGAACGTCTTGGGAATGTTGCGGAACGACAGGTAGGCGTTGACGTCCTCATCGCGAACGATGATGGTCAGACGCTTGCCCTCAAGGCCGAGAGCCTTGAGCATGGCAACGGCAGCCTTAGTGGAAGGCTTCTCGAAGCCGTAGTCGTCGACGAGCACGAGCTCGCCATCGGCCAGCTTGGCGGACAGCGCGGAGCGCATAGCCAGCTTGACCTCCTTGTTGTTCATACGCTTAGCGTAGGAACGGGGCTTGGGGGCGAAGACGACGCCACCGTGACGCCACTGGGCAGCACGGATGGAACCCTGGCGGGCACGGCCGGTGCCCTTCTGACGCCAAGGCTTCTTGCCGCCACCGGAAACCTCAGAGCGGCCCTTAGCGGACTGGGTGCCCTGACGCCAAGAGGCCATCTGGCACTTGACGATGTGGTGCATAACGTGGATGTTCGGCTCGATGCCGTACACCTCAGCGGCGAGCTCGGCCTCGGCGACCTTCTTGCCCTCGCTGTTCTTTACTTCAAACTTTGCCATTTAAGTGTTCTCCTTGGTATGACGCTGGGCTAAATGGGCTGGGCCCTTAGGCCATACGGATGGCGACGAGACCATTCTTGGCACCCGGGACAGCGCCCTTGACCAAGATGAGGTTCTGCTCGGCATCGATGCGGACAACGGAAAGGTTCTTGACGGTAACGCGCTCGTTACCCATGTGACCGGCCATCTTGACGCCCTTGAGGACGCGCGCAGGATAGGCGCACTGACCGATAGAACCGGGGTGACGCTGGAAGTGAGAACCATGCGTCATAGGACCGCGGCGCTGACCCCAGCGCTTGATGCGACCCCTGGAAGCCCTTACCCTTGGAGGTACCGATAACGTCGACCTTCTCGACATCAGCGAAATCAGCGACGGTGACGACCTCGCCGACCTTGTGCTCCTCGCCGTTCTCGACGCGGACCTCACGAAGGAAGCGGACAGGCTCGACGCCAGCCTTGGCGAAGTGACCAGCCATGGGCTTGTTCACGTTCTTGGCCTTGATGTCGCCGAAACCGATCTGGACGGCGTCATAGCCGTCGGTTGCCTGAGTTTTAACCTGCGAGACAGCGCAGGGGCCAGCCTGGATGACCGTGACGGGAACGACGTTGTCGTCCTCGTCCCAAACCTGGGTCATGCCAATCTTGCGGCCGAGAATCATGCTGATCAAGATATGATCCCAACTCTCGCGTGGTCTTGGGACAATGCGTACACCACCGAGCGTACGCCCCTAGAGGACCACTACTTACACGACGTGCTCCCCAGTCTTGTATTGCGCCCAGACTACCTGACAACCCTATTAAGCAGGCATTTTGTCCAGCCAGAATACTCCCCTGGTTTCACACAGCTGTTTAGTATACACGGCTGCGGGCGTATCCATCGAGATTCATATTTCACTCACATTGTTTACGCAGGTAAAGTGCGTGGCACGTTCCCAGTGTGCGGCGGAGGGGGCGGGCCTGAGACATATTTAAGGTTGCTGCTCTACAGTCCTGCTCACGACGGAGAGCACATTAAGTGCTCCCTGTTCGTGCGGAACTCGCGACAACCTTAATATGTCTCAGGCCCGCCCCCTCCGCCGCACACTGGGAACGCCACGTTGATGTCTGCTAAACCTTGCTCGCTCAGGCTAATGACTTTGTTGGGGGTCCACTATTTGCTGGAGGGTGAACTTGCATTGCATTGGCTCGCCTTCTGCTTGTGGCTTTGCCTCTTCGAAATCGAAGATCATGATGGCGCAGTTGGGGAGTTTTGCTGGGAGCTCGAAGCCTTCTGGGGCTGCAGCCTTGATGAATTGGCGGCTGGCGCTGCCGTGGCTTACTGCTAGGAGGGTTTCGATGCCCTCGGCGCCCATGATATTGGTGAGGGGTGTCTACCATGCGCTCTTGCAGCGCCTGGCTTCCTTCTCCTCCGAAGGGAACCAAGTCCTCGCCCGGATCCCATACGTCGGTAGGCAATGCGTCGTGGGGACCTTCCTCAAAGGTTCCGTAGCAGCGCTCGATGATGCCTTCGCAGGGCTCGACTGCTGCATCCGGACCGAGGAGTTCGCATGCGACGAGACTTGCCGTGTCCATGGCTCGGCCTAAGGGGTGATGAGACCACTTTGTCGGGGACGACGCCGTGAGCCTTGAGCCATGCGGCTGCCATTCCCGCTTGTTTACGGCCCAGGTCGGTCGGTCAACGGTGAATCGCAGCGGCCCTGGACCAGCTTTTTGACGTTGAATTCCGTCTGGCCATGACGAAGTAGATATAGACGCTTCATGCTCTCCCCTTCTGCTTCAGTTACCTTGCCGGCACAGCCCTACTCGTGGGTATGCCCTACGTAGTCTTCGTCGATCGTAATCTTTGCAATCGACTTGGGGATATTCCGATTCGACCCGTTGTGCCAGCGCGTGTTTGAGCTCATCGGCATCCATGTCCAAATCCGAGGGTCGCACACAGTCAAATATCACATTGGTGTGCGTGGGGCCCGGCACGCAGCGAAGGTCGTGAATCGAAAGGCGACTATCGATCTCCTGAGCCATTGCATTGATGCGCAGGCGCATGCTCGCCACCTTTGGATCGTCGGTCACGATGGGATCGTAATGAAGCGTGACGATCATGCCGTCATCTTCCCTAAACGCCTGCTCAATGTTGTCGAGCGTGTCATGACTCTCCAGCGGATCGGCTTCGGCCGCCATCTCGGCGTGAGCGCTTGCGAACTTCCTGCCCGGGCCGTAGTCGTGAACCATCAAATCGTGAACGCCCAAAACGCCGGGGTAGCTCATGATCTTGTCTCGGATGTGCTTGACCAGCTTTGGATCGGGCGTCTGGCCCAAAAAGCGGGCTCACCGTATCCTGGATGAGTTCAAAACCGCTCCAGCCAATATAGGCACCAACGGCAAGGCCGACCCAAGCGTCAAGGTTGATGCCCGTCACCTGCGAAACAATTGCGCACGCCAGTACGGCGCCCGTGGCAAGAACATCGTTCTTGGAATCCTGCGCGGTCGCATGCAGCGTCTCGACTCAATGCGATCGCCGAGCTTTTGGTTGAGGGCCGCCATCCAAAGCTTTACGACCATCGAAAGCACTAGAACTGCCACCAGGGCAAGCGAGAACTCGACAGGTTCGGGGTGGATGACGCGCTCAACCGAGGACTTCACCAGTTCAACGCCAATCAGCAGCACGAGCGCCGCCACGACCAGACCCGAGAGATACTCGTAGCGGCCGTGGCCGTAAGGATGCTCGGGGTCGGCCGGCTTGCTCGCCAGCTTAAAGCCCAGCACGCTCACGATATTCGAGCTGGCATCGGACAGGTTGTTCATGGCATCCGCCACGATCGAAACCGATCCCGAAACCACGCCAATTGCGCCCTTTCGCAGCACATAGTGCCACATTGGCGAGAATACACACAACGCCCGTCAACGTGCCCACGCGCGCACGGTCGCCCTGCGCACGCTTAACAATCCACTCGACCATCTACATCCGCCCCCACGGTACTACCTATATATCTATTGCTCAAACGGATTGTAGTGTAGCCACTTTGTCCCCCAGATACAAAAAGGCCGCAACCCACACGGGCCACGGCCTTGAATATGGCAAAGGAATCGTCCTTGTGTCGCACAGGTTTACGCGCTTACTTCGGCCACGCTCTTCGAGGTTTCGGGTGAATCGGCTCCGTCCCCCGTCGCTCGCCCCTTCGTCGGCACCACGCCAAAGCAGTAGCTCAGCGCCGCAGACGCCGCAAATGCCGTGCCGCCGGCAACGCAGCACCACAGCAGGTTCGAAATACCGCCCGTGGCAAAGCCAATGACCATGAGGACATTCGTCATGCCGATGGTATAAGCCGTAACGTGGCCCACGGCTGCAACAAGGCCTCCTCCGACGGCGCCGCCAATGGCCATGCACGTCAGGCACCTGCCATATTTAAAACCGCAGCCGTACAGCGCCGGCTCGCTTACGCCGCCAAGCACGCCCGAGATCGAATAGCCCAGCATGAGCGCCTTCTCATCCTTATCCGCAACGCGGAGCGACGCACCAAAGGGCATGCCCCAAACGGCGAACGTCGCCATTGTCGCGGCAATGAGAATGCACGAATCCGTTCCCACGCTCATAAACTGCGCGTACGCAAGCGATAGGACAACGTTGCTGACGCCCGCAATCTTAAGAAACTCCCAACCCGCGGCAAGCCCCATGAGCGTGAGCAGCGACACGATGCCACCGGAATTGCCAAGCATAAACATAAGTTGGCCCAACAGCATGCCCAGATAGCTGCCCGCCGGCGCCGTAATACACAGCGAAACCGGAACCATAACGAGCATGGTCGCAAACGGAACGAACGAAAACGCCACGGCCTGAGGGATAACGCGCTGAAAGAAACACTCCACTCGCCATAGCACGGGCACCGAGATGAGAACCGGAATAACAGTCGTCGTGTAATCGTTGACCGGCGCGGGAAACAGACCATACACGGAAGTCATCGATGCCGCCGTCGTCGATGCGACATCGACGAGCTTAAGCAGATCGGGCGCAATCAATACGCCGCCCAGCATCATGCCCAGCTGCTCCGAGCAACCGAGCTGGCGGGCGGCCGCCCAACCAAGATAAACGGGCAAAAAGTAGTAGCCGGCGTTATAGAGCCAACTGTAGAACAGGCGATAGATATCGGAATCTGCAGACCACAGACCCAGCATGCCTTCGCCCATAATGACGGCGACGGTGCGAAACAACGCCGCGCAGACAATAAACGGCAGCGCCGACATCATGCTTTTTGGACAGATAGTCCACCACAGCCATGGCGGTCGACTTCAACGTCGTTGGCAACGTAGCCTTAGAGACTTGTGGCATGGAACGCCTTTCTCCATGTGACATGCGGACTGTCCCTTTGTCACATCATGCGGTACTTACCGATTGCTCGATATTTTTCATAGCGAAGATTGGTGAGCTCATCGACATCGAGCGCACCCAATTTGTCAAAAGCTGCAAATGCCGAGGACATGACGGCACCGGCGATCTCCCCATGCGACAGGCCCTTATCGTCGACAATACCGTCGATGATGCCGAGCGCCAACAGATCGGGGGCCGTGAGCTTAAGCGCCTCGGCGGCCTCATTCGCGCGCTCGGTATCCTTCCACAGGATGGACGCACAGGCCTCGGGGCTCACGACCGAATAGGCCGAGCTCGAGAGCATCAGGATGCGGTCGGCCACGGATAGCGCCAGCGCGCCACCAGAGCCGCCCTCGCCTGTCACCACCGAGACAATCGGCGTCTTAAGGCCGCTCATCTCCATGAGGTTCTGGGCAATCGCCTCGCCCTGGCCGCGTTCCTCGGCACCGATGCCGCAAAACGCACCCGAAGTATCGACCAGGCACAGAACCGGTCGACCAAACTTTTCGGCCTGGCGCATCAGGCGACGCGCTTTGCGATAGCCCTCGGGATGCGCCATGCCAAAGTTGCGGCGCATACGCTCTTTGGTCGTGGTGCCGCGCTCGATGGCGATGACCGTTACGGGGCGTCCGTCTTTCCAGCCAATGCCAGCCACCACAGCAGCGTCGTCGCCAAAGTAGCGGTCGCCGTGCAGCTCCACAAATCCATCCAGGCCCAGTGAGATCATCTCACCCGCCGTGGCGCGATCTGCCGAGCGGGTCTGCTTGACAATCTCGAGCGCGGTTTTTGGTGCCGTCGAGCGCTTAAACAAGTGTCCCAGCTTTTTGCCGCGGCGACCCGTATGCACGATCTCGTGCGGTGCCCCCAGGCCGGGCGCGTGCCCTTCGTGCAGCGCCAGCAGCTCGCCTACCGTGAGCGCAATCTCGCCACGCGGAACAACGGCATCGCAAAAAGCCGTGCTCCAGCAAAAAACTCGGAGCGCTGGAATCCCTTGGGCAGGCGCTTGTGCATGTTCTGCTCGATCACGCGCGGGCCGGCAAATGCCGTCAGGACATCGGGCTCGGCCAGGATAATGTCGCCCTCCATGGCAAAGCTCGCGGTTACGCCGCCAGTCGTGGGGTCGGTGAGCACCGTGATATACAGGCCGCCCGCCTCGCTATGCTTTCTCACGGCAGCAGAGATCTTGGCCATCTGCATAAGCGATGTCACGCCCTCTTGCATGCGCGCACCGCCCGAAACGGTAAAGCCGACAACTGGCAATCCCAGCTCGGTCGCATGCTCAAATGCGCGACAGATCTTCTCGCCCACCACGGAACCCATCGAGCCCATCATAAAGTTGGCGTCCATAAAGAAGAGCGCCGTATCGCAACCGCAGATTTTGCCCTTGCCGCACACAACGGCATCGCGCTCGCCCGAATGCTCGACCGCGCTCTTGAGCTTGTCGGCATAACCGGGAAACGAGAGGAAGTCCTCCGACGCCAGATTGGCATCCCATTCCTCAAACGTGCCCTCGTCGACCGTCATGCGCATGCGCGCGCGACCGCTCACGCGAAAGTGTTTGCCGCAACGAGGGCAGACCTCGAGGTTGTCGTGCAGGCGTGCTTCATCGATCACACGGCGGCACTCCGGACACTTGATAAACACGTGGCGCGCGGGAAACTCGGCGCACGACTCGGTCATCGGCCCCTCGAGGACGTTGACCGTCTTCGCTTTTCTATTCACCAGCATAGAGATGCCCCATCAGATCGGTGTGATACATGCCCGACAAGAACTCGTCGTTTGCCAGCACGTCGAGCTGAAGCTCGCTGTTCTCGCTCACGCCCTCAATCACGAGCTCGCCCAGGGCCGAGCGCATCTTGCGAATGGCGCCGTCGCGCGTGGGCGCACACACGATGAGCTTGCCGAGCATGGAGTCGTAGTACGGAGGAACGTTCGCACCGGTAAACATGGCGGAATCCCAGCGCACGCGCGGACCACCCGGCACACGCAACGCGGTGACCGTTCCGCATGACGGCAGAAAGTCCGGCGTTTCGGCATTGATGCGGCACTCCATGGCGTGGTTGCGGACCGGCATGTCCTCCTGCTCAAAGGGCAGAGGCTGGCCGGCTGCCACGCGCAGCTGCCACTTGACCAAGTCGGTATCGGTCACAAACTCCGTAACCGGATGCTCCACCTGCAAGCGCGTGTTCATTTCCATAAAGTAGAAATTGCCGTCGTCCGAATACAGGAACTCGATGGTACCGGCTCCTTCGTAGCCGACGGCACGAGCCAGGTCACGCGCTGCCTTGTGCATGCGAGCACGAATGTCGTCGTGTCCGTCGAGGCACGGCGCGGGGCTCTCCTCGATTAGCTTTTGGTTGCGCCGCTGCACCGAGCACTCGCGCTCGCCGAGCGAAAACACATGGCCCTGCTTATCGGCCATAATCTGTACCTCAACGTGATGCGCCGGCGCGACGAACTTCTCCATGTAGCACTCGCCGTCGCCAAAAACGGCCTCGCCCTCGGCACGCGCCTCGATGAACGCCTTTGCCGCATCTTCCACGCGCTCGACCTTACGAATGCCGCGACCGCCACCGCCTGCACGCGCCTTAATAAGCACGGGGCAGCCGATGCGCTCGGCCTCGGCCGTTGCCTCCTCGGGGCTTTTGAGCAAATCGCAGCCCGGTACGATGGGCACGCCCGCCGCGGCAGCCGTTCGACGTGCGGCGTCCTTGTCGCCCATGTTGTCGATCACCTCGGCCGAAGGACCGACAAACGCCAGGCCATACTTGTCGCAGTCGCGTACGAAGCTCGCCTTCTCGGAGAAAAAGCCATAGCCGGGATGAATTGCCTTAGCTCCCGACTTTACGGCACAGGTGAGCACGGCATCGTCGTTGAGGTAGCTCTCGGCAAGACGCGGGCCACCGATGCAATACGCCTCGTCGGCAAGTTGCACGTGCAGCGCGTCCGCATCGGCCGTGGAATAAACGGCGACGGTCTTGATGCCCATATCGCGGCACGCGCGGATAACACGGACCGCGACTTCGCCACGGTTGGCGATGAGCACTTTGTCGAACATGAAGCCTTCCTTAACTTTCGTGCATGAGTGCAAAGGACATATCGGCGCGGCAGCAAACCTCACCGTTGACGCTCGCAGTACCCGTCGCAAAGCGGAACGGCCCGCGCGCACGCGTGATGGTGCACACCAGATCAACCGTGTCGCCCGGGCGCACCGGACGCTTAAAGCGCACCTTATCGAGGCTCGTATAGAACGGCGTCGCGCCGCGCGCCTCCTCATCGCCCATCAGCAGCACGCAGCAGTTCTGGGCGAGCATCTCGCACTGAATCACGCCGGGGACGACCGGGTTTCCCGGAAAATGCCCCTGCAAAAAGTACTCGTCGCCCGTGATCGTGATCTTGCCGTGGGCCTCGTCGCCCACCAGCTCGGCCTCGTCGAGCAAAAGCATCGGCTCGCGATGCGGTAACAGCTTCTTGAGCTCTTCTTTGTTCATGGATATCACCTATCCGATCCTCATGAGGCAGCTGCCGAACTCCACGAGGTCGCCGTCGGCCACGCAGATCTCGAGCACCTCGCCATCCGCCTCTGCCGTCACCTCGTTGAGAACCTTCATGGCCTCGATGATGCAAAGGGTCTCGCCAGCCTTGACCTTGGAGCCCACGTGCACAAACGGTTCGTCGCCCGGCGCCGGGGCAGCATAGAAAACGCCGACCATGGGAGCGGTCACCTCGGTGCCCTTGGGCTCCGGTGCGGCGGCAGGTGTCTGCGCGGCGGGCTCCGGTGCGGCAGGCGCGACTGTGGGAGCTGCAACTGGAGCGGCCATAGCGCTCGGCATAGGCATGGGCACGGCAACCGGCTGCGCGGCGCTCGCGCGCTCGAGCTCGACCGCGGTGCCATCGGGCTCCTCAACGCGTACGCGCGTGAGGCCGCGGTCCTCCATAACATCGGCTATCTCGGCAAGTCTTTTGGAATCCATGCTCTAGCTCCTCGTATATCTACGCAGCGCGATGGCGGCGTTGTGTCCGCCAAAGCCCAGGTTGGTCGAAAGCGCCCAGGTAAGGTCGGCGCGAACCGCTCGATTAGGCGTGTAATCAAGATCGCAGACGGGATCGGGCGTGTGGTAGTTAATGGTCGGGGGCACCACGCCCTGCTCGAGCGCCATGGCACAGGCCATGACCTCGATGGCGCCCGTAGCACCGATCATGTGGCCGGTCATCGACTTGGTCGACGAGACGTGCGCGGCGCGTGCCGCGTCCTCGCCGAGCGCACGCTTAATGCCCGCCGTCTCGGACGAATCGTTGAGCTTGGTCGATGTGCCGTGGGCATTGATGTAGAGACCCTCGGAAGGCTTGACGTCGCCCTCGGTCACCGCCAGCGATATCGCGCGGGCAATGCCGGCAGCCTCGGGATCGGGGCTCGTGATGTGATAGGCATCATCGGTGTTGCCATAGCCCACAACCTCGGCATAAATGTGCGCACCGCGGGCCTGCGCGTGTTCCATGCTCTCGAGCACCAGCACGCAGGCGCCCTCGCCCATCACAAAGCCGTCGCGGTCTGCATCGAACGGACGGCATGCCGTCGACGGGTCAGGATTAGTGGTGAGCGCACGGCAGGACGTAAAGCCCGCAACGGCATCGGGGATAATTGCGGCCTCGGCGCCGCCGGCCAAGATTGCATCGGCATAGCCGTGCTTGATGGCGCGGAACGCCTCGCCCACCGCATGGGCCGAGGTCGCGCACGCGGTCACCACAGGCAGGGTCGGGCCCTTTGCCTTGTGGCGGATTGCGATATTGCCCGAAGCCATGTTGGGGATCATCATCGCGATCATGTAAGGCGATGCGCGGCGGGGCCCACGGTCGGCGATCGTGTGGACGTTGTCAACGAGTGTCTGCATGCCGCCCACGCCTGAACCCACGTAGACGCCCAGGCGCTCGCGATCGATGGCACCTTCGACATCAAAGCCCGCATCGTGCATGGCCTCGTCCGAAGCCGCCATCGCAAACTGAACGCAGGGGTCGAGGTGCTTGGCGTCACGCTTGCCAAAGTACTCGTTGCCGTCAAAGCCCTTGACCTCAGCCGCCACCTTGACGGCAAACGCATCGGTATCGAAGTGCGTGATCGGGCCGATGCCGCACGTGCCAGCGCACATTGCCGCCCAGGTGGCAAGCGCGGTGTTGCCGAGCGGCGATACGGCACCTATGCCGGTGATTGCAACTCTCTGTTCCATCATGGTCTCCTCATCCAAGCCGTACTTCGGCCCTGGTTTCTACATCGCCATTCCGCCGTCGACGCGCACGACCTCACCCGTAATGTAGGCAGCCGCATCACTCGCCAGAAAGCGCACTACGCCGGCCACCTCCTCGGGGCGCGCCCTACGCTTTAGGGGAATCTGTTCCTCGGTTGCCGCGCGAACCTTCTCCGAGAGCCTTGCCGTCATATCTGTCTCGACAAACCCGGGGGCGACCGCGTTCACTCGTACGCCGCGGGGCGCAAGCTCGCGCGCCACCGCCTTGGTCAGGCCGATCACGCCCGCCTTGGAGGCAGCGTAGTTGGCTTGCCCGGCATTGCCCATCAGGCCCACGACCGAGCTCATGTTGACGACGCAGCCGCCGCGCTGGCGCATAAAGGTCTTGGTGAGCGCACGCGTCGTATTGAACGTGCCCTTGAGATTGACATCGAGCACGCGATCGAAGGCGTCATCGCCCATGCGCATGAGCAGGCCATCGCGGGTGATGCCGGCGTTGTTGACGAGCGCCCAAATGGAGCCAAAGTCGTTGAGGACCGTCTCCACGCAAGTGTTGACGGCGGCGGGGTCGGCCACGTCACATTGATATGCGCGCGCCGTGGCGCCAGCCGCCTCACAGGCTTCGCACGTCTCGCGCGCCGCATCTGCGCTACCGGCATAGACGACGGCGATATCAAAGCCGTCCTCCGCCAGGCCCACGGCACAAGCGCGACCGATGCCGCGCGAGCCGCCCGTGACCAGTGCCACGCGACGTGAGTCGTTGCGCTCGAGCGCGCCGTTGTTCAAGTTGCCCATGTCATTCCTTTCGGGTTACAGCCCTGTGGACTATGCGAGCTCGTCGGCAATAGCTGCGACCTGCTCGGCCGTTTCGCACGAATACACGCGAACGTCGCTCAGCGTACGCTTGACCAGGCCCGACAGTGTTTTGCCAGGGCCGACCTCAATAAACGTGTCGATGCCTTGATCCTGCAGAGCATGCAGCGTGTCGACCCAGCGCACGGCATGGCTCACCTGGTTGGCCAGCACCTCCGATGCCGCCTGCGGGTCGGCCGGATAGGACGCCGCCGTCATATTTGCCATGACCGGAATCAGCAAAGGGGACGGGGCGTGCCCGGCTTGGATATACGTCGCCAGCCCCTCAGTCGCCTCGGCCATATAGGGGCTATGGAATGCACCCGACACCGCGACCTTCATGGCGCGACCGCCAGCCTCTTTTACCAGGACGTCGAGGGTCTGCAACGCATCGGGCGCTCCGGCCACAACCGTCTGCTGTGGGCTGTTGTAGTTGACCGGCCAGCAGTCCTCGCCGGCTTGTTTTGCCAAGCCCTCGGCCTGCGCCGCATCGAGTTTGATGACGGCGCGCATGCCGCCGGGGTGACGCTCGGCCGCCGTGGCCATCAATGCCGCGCGCTCACACACGAGTTCAAAGCCCGCTCGCGTATCGAATGCCCCCGCAAAGGTGAGTGCAGCGACCTCGCCCAGCGAGAATCCCGCACAGGCGGCAGGCACCACGCCGCGCTCGCGCAGGGCGACGGCGACAGCCAAGTCGTGCACGAACACGCAAGGCTGCGTGTTCTCGGTCTGCGAGAGCTCCTCCTTGGAGGCGCTCCGGCACTGCTCGCTCGTCCCCGGGCGCACCTCATCGGCAATGGCGAACACCTCGGCAGCCGCCGGCGATGTCTCGATCAAGTCGACGCCCATCGCGGGGTGCTGGGCACCCTGGCCGGCAAACAAAAACGCTACGCCACCCATGCGCACGCACCCTTCAGGACGTGCTCGGCGCCATCGACCAGGTCGTCAACGATTTCGCGTGCGCTCTGGCGCTCGTTGACCATGCCGGCAATCTGTCCACACAAAAACGAACCCTCTTCGTAGTTGCCGTCCTTGGCGGCCTTACGCAGCGCACCGGTTCCCATAGCACCGAGCTCCTCGGCACTCGCACCGGAACCCTCGCTCTTGGCATAGGCGTTGGTGAAGGGGCTCTTGAGGGCGCGCACCGGATGTCCCGTCGAGCGACCGGTCGCACGCGTCGAAGTGTCGTTGGCCTTCAGGACCATCTCTTTGTACTGCTCCGAGACGGTGCACTCATTCGCAACGAGAAAGCGCGTACCCACCTGGACGCCAGCGGCGCCGAGCATAAAGGCGGCCGCCACCCCGCGGCCATCGGCGATGCCGCCAGCCGCAACCACGGGAATATCGACCGCATCGACAACCTGCGGGACAAGTGCCATCGTCGAGGTCTCGCCAATATGGCCGCCCGATTCGGTACCCTCGGCAACAACCGCCGTGGCTCCACGACGTGCCACGAGGCGCGCCAGCGCCACCGAGGCAACGACCGGGATGACCTTGATGCCCGCCTCGTTCCACGCCTTCATGTACTTGGCGGGGTCGCCGGCGCCCGTCACGACGACCGGCACTCGCTCGTCAATCACGACCTGTGCAACCTCGTCGGCAAACGGGCTCATGAGCATGACGTTCACGCCAAAGGGCTTATCCGTCTTGGCGCGCAGCTCATGAATCTGGTCGCGAAGCCAGTTGGCGTCGGCGTTCATGGCCGCGATGATGCCTAAGCCACCCGCCTCGGACACTGCGGACGCCAGCGAGGCATCGGCAATCCAGGCCATACCGCCCTGGAACACGGGCTTTTCGATGCCGAGCAGATCGCAGAGAGGAGTCTTGAGCATCTCTACTTCTCCAATGCCGCCTCGACCGTATCGGCGAACTCGCCGACCGTCTTGGGGTTCTCCTCGGTATCGAGCTGGATGCCAAACTCGTCCTCGACGGCAACGAGGATCTCGACGGTGCCCAGGCTGTCGAGACCAATCTCCTCGAGCGTGGACTCGGGCTTCATCTCGACATCGTCAAGACCGGCGGTCTCGCGGATAACGTCGCAAACGCGCTCGAAGGTCTTCTGATCTGCCATGGTAGTTCTCCTTTGGTTGTGCCCTAGGGCGTTTTTATTTCCTATGTGCGACTACTTCCAACGAAGCAGATAGCCACCTATATCCAGACCGGCGCCAAATCCAACCAAGGCGATGGTGTCGCCTGTGTGAAGTGCACCGGCGTTTGCCAGCCGGTCGAGGGCAAGCGGAATGCATGCGCTCGAAATGTTGCCGGTCTCGCGCAACGTGCGAACCACGCGCTCGTCCGGCACGCCCAGGCGCTTGACCGCCTGGCTCAGGATTCGTTCGTTAGCCTGATGGAATACAAAATGATCGATGTCTTCGACCAAAATGCCCGCATCGATCGCAAGCTTATGGACCGTGTCGCAGATGGCGTTGACGCCGAACTTGAACACGCGGCGGCCATTCATGGACAGCACGCTCGCGCTATCTGCGGAAGCCTTAAACGGCGAGGTACCGACCAGACCGGGAACGCGCAACGTCTCGACGTCGGGCGCCGTCGAAAGCTCAACGGCAAGGGGACTGTCTCCCCCAGCCTCAATCACTGCGGCGCCTGCCCCATCGCCAAAGAGCACGCAGGTGGCACGGTCGGTCCAGTCGAGCGCGCGCGTCATCTGCTCGGCAGCAACGACAAGCACGCGCTCGGCGCGACCGCGGGCGATATAGCCCTCGGCGACATCGAGCGCAAATACGAAGCCGGCACAAGCCGCCGAGACATCGAAGGCAGGGCACGTCGCGCCTAGTCGCTCAGCAACGGCACACGCCTCAGCGGGAACAAGGTGGTCACCCGTCGTCGTCGAGCAGACGATCAGATCCAGCTGGCTCGGCGTCGATTCCGGACACCGGAGTGCCCGCTCACTCGCCGCTACGGCAAGGTCGTCAAGTGACTCGGTGGTGCAGACGTGGCGGCTCTTGATACCTGTGCGGGTAAAAATCCACTCATCCGAGGTATCGAGGAACTCAGACAGCTCGTCATTGGAAACACTGCGCTCAGGAAGCGCCGAGCCTGTTCCAAGAATCGTGAAACCCATCACTAACCTCCTTTGAGTTGTTGACGTGTTTACATCGACCAAGAGAGGATAACGCATTTCAGTCTTTGTTGACGTGTTAACATTAAATTGTCCAAATGCGACAAAGGCTTCACATTGTGTCTATCTCTCGACACCATTGCGTCATTCACTTATTCAATAAGGAGGTAGCAGCCGCTATGGATGCCCAATTAACGATTGTCGACGTAACCGGATCGACCAACGATGACCTGCTCGAAGCAGGAAAACAGGGAGCGCCGCACGGCACGGACTTGCCGCCCGGGCTCAGACAGCAGGAACGCGGTCGGCGCGGGCACAAGTGGGACTCAACCGCCGGCAACCTATTGCTTTCGATTGTCCTGCGTCCATGCGTTAATCCCGCAAAGTACTCTGGTCTTGCCGCCGTCAGCGGCTAGCGGTGCTCGAAGCACTCGAAAAGCAGGGTCTTGCAATCGAGATTGGCCTCAAATGGCCCAACGACCTGGTCGCGCGAGGACGCAAGCTCGGCGGCATTCTGGTCGAGGCCGCACGCGATAACGAAGGCAAACCTTTCGCCGTCTGCGGCATTGGTGTCAACGTAAACTACACGCCCCAAGAGGTGCCCGATGGCGGCCTTTGGCGGCAATTGGCCTCTCGGACCTCAACGAGAGCGTTCCCGCCGTCGACATGCTCCTCGATGAGGTCTATCACGCAGTTATAGACGCTGTAGATACCGGGCAGAGCGCCTCAACGCCATGGAAGAAAACGCCGGTCCGCTCGCGCCCGTCCACGACGAATATATCGCTCACCTCAATTGGATCGGGAAGCACGTTATCGCCCGCTCCCCCGCTGGAGACGAGCTGGCACGAGGCATATTTAGAACGGTCGACGATTGCGGCCGCGCATGCATTGAGACCGAGAGCGGCTTGTGCGGCTTCCACTTCGAAGAAGCATCCTTGCGCCCCCTGAGCGAATAGGGCGCCGCAGCCGCCGGCTCGGCAGACGAATTCGCTATCCCAAAATCTAAACTCAAAATCAAAACCACCCCTAAAAGGGGTGGTTTGCTCTTAGGGTATAACCCTTGGATTTCCGGCACGCGTCTAAAGGCGCCGGCCCTCACGGGGTTCGGGCCGCACTGCAGATTGACCCGTGACGGGCCGGTCAAACCGGCGCTATTTACGCCCCGGCCCCTATCGAAGGGGTCCTCGTACTCCTTGACGCTCAGCCGGTCGATCGCGATGTCGGCCTTCTCCTGCTCCCGGATGTACTTCGCGATGGTGGCCTCGTTCAGGCCGACGGTGGACACGTAGTAGCCCTCCGCCCAGAACTTCCTGTTGCCGAACTTGTACTTGAGGTTGGCGTGCCTGTCGAATATCATCAGCGAGCTCTTCCCCTTCAGGTAGCCCATCACGCTCGATACGCTGTACTTCGGCGGTATCGCCAGCAGCATGTGGACGTGGTCGGGCATCAGGTGCCCCTCGATGATCTCTATCCCCTTGTACTCGCACAGCTTCCTGAGGATCTCCCCTATGTCGCTCCTGATTTGGTTGTAGATCACTTTGCGCCTATACTTCGGCGTGAACACGATGTGGTACTTGCACATCCACTTCGTGTGCGACAGGCTGTAGGCCTTCTGGGCCATACGCCACCACCGCCCTCTCGACTCGGATTCCTTGCGGCCTGAACAATCGCAAGTGTCCGGCGAGGGGCGGCTTTGTAAAGCCGTTTGGCCCCACCCGCATAGCGGGTGGTTTCTGATGCGGCGCGCTGCGCGCTCCGCACAGGCTAAAGCCCGTAACAAAAGGGCCCCCGCTACCGTAACGGCAGCGGGGCCCTTTAAGCTATGAGCGATATCGCTTAGAGCTTGATGTCGATGTCGACGCCAGCGGGGAGGTCGAGACGCATGAGCGAATCAACGGTGCCCGAGGTGGGGTCGAGGATGTCGATGAGGCGCTTGTGGGTGCGCATCTCGAACTGCTCACGGGAGTCCTTGTTCACGTGCGGCGAGCGGATAACCGTATACAGGTTGCGCTCGGTGGGCAGGGGGGACAGGACCGGAAACGCGAGCGCCGGTCTTCTGAGCGGTCTCGACGATGAGCTTCGCGGACTGATCGACGACCTCGTGATCATAGCCCTTGAGGCGAATGCGGATCTTCTGGGTAGCCAACTTAAACCTCCAAAGAGTGCGAGAGATGTTCTCGCGGATTACGTAACAGGGAGCTCGAACTTAGGCGTTCTTGCTCATGACCTCGTCCACGATGGACTTGGGCGCAGGCTCATAAGAGTCGAACTGCATCGTGTAGGATGCACGGCCCTCTCGGGTCTGGGAGCGAAGGTCGGTAGCGTAACCGAACATCTCGCCCAGCGGCACCTTGGCACGGATGAGCTTGCTGTTCTTGCGATCCTCCATGCCCTCGATCTTGCCGCGGCGACCGGAGAGGTTGCCCATAACGTCGCCCATGTACTGCTCGGGGGTCTCGACCTCGACAGCCATGATCGGCTCGAGCAGCTACGGATCGGACTTCTTGAGGGCGTCCTTGATAGCCATGGAACCGGCGATCTTGAAGGCGGCCTCGGAGGAGTCGACCTCGTGGTAAGAACCGTCGAACAGGGTGACCTTGACGTCGAGGACCGGGAAGCCGGCGATAACACCGGTGTTCAGGGCCTCCGGATGCCCTTCTCGACGGACGGGATGTACTCCTTGGGCACGACGCCGCCGACGATAGCGTTGACGAACTCGTAGCCGAAGCCCTCCTCCATCTTCTCGAGCTTGATGATGGCATGACCATACTGACCACGACCACCGGACTGACGAACGAAACTTGCCCTCAGCCTTCTCAACGTCGTGACCAGCGGTCTCGCGGTAGGCAACCTGGGGGCTTACCAACGTTAGCGTCAACCTTGAACTCACGGAGCAGACGGTCGACGATGATCTCGAGGTGCAGCTCACCCATGCCGGCGATGATGGTCTGGCCGGTCTCGTGGTTGGTGGACACCGGAAGGTCGGGTCCTCCTCGGCGAGCTTGGTCAGAGCCACGGGACATCTTGTCCTGCTCGGCCTTGGTCTTGGGCTCGATGGCAACGTCGATAACGGGCTTAGCGAACTCGATCTTCTCGAGGACGATCTCCCTTGCCCTCGGCGCACAGGGTGTCACCGGTGGTGGAGTTCTTGAAGCCGACGCAAGCGACGATGTCGCCGGCGGCAGCGTCGTCACGGTCGATACGCTCGGCGGCGTTCATCTCGAGGATGCGGCCGAGGCGCTCGCGCTGACCGTTGGAAGCGTTGACCACGTAGGAGCCGGACTCGGCGCGGCCGGAGTAAACGCGACATAGGTAAGCTTACCGACGAACGGGTCGGTCATGATCTTGAAGACCAGGCCGGAGAAGGGCTCGTCGAAGGAAGGATGACGCTCTCGATCTCCTCGCCGGTGTCCGGATCGGTACCGGTGACGGCCTCGACGTCGAGCGGGCTGGGCAGGTAGTCGACGACAGCGTCGAGCAGCTCCTGAACGCCCTTGTTCTTGTAGGCGGAGCCCACGAAGACGAGGTTGAGCTCGTTGGCCAGAACGCCCTTGCGCAGAGCAGCCTTGAGCTCCTCGACGGTGAAGTCCTCCTCCATGAGGATCTTCTCCATGAGCTCGTCGTCAAAAGCTGGCAGCAGCGTCGAGGAGCTCCTCGCGCTTGGTGGCAGCGATGTCGGCAAACTCAGCCGGGATCTCGTCCATCGGCTCGGGGTAGGTCATGCCCTTCTCGTCGGCCTTGAAGTCCCATGCAGTCATGGTAACGAGGTCGATGATGCCCCAGAAGTTGTCTTCTGCACCCATGGGGACCTGCGCTGCGACGGCGTTAGCGTCGAGACGGTCGTTCATGGTCTCGATGGCATGGAAGAAGTCAGCACCCACGCGGTCGTACTTGTTGATGAAGGCGATACGGGGGACGTTGAAGGTAGAAGCCTGACGCCAAACGGTCTCGGACTGAGGCTGAACGCCGGCAACGGCGTCGAAGACGGCGACAGCGCCATCGAGGACGCGCAGGCAGCGCTCAACCTCGGCGGTGAAGTCAACGTGGCCCGGGGTGTCGATGATCTGGATGCGGTAGTCCTTACCGTCCTTGTTCCAGAAGCACGTGGTAGCATCGGAGGTAATGGTTACGCCGCGCTCCTGCTCCTGAACCATCCAGTCCATGGTGGCTGCGCCATCATGGACCTCACCGATCTTGTGGGTCTTACCGGTGTAGTACAGAATACGCTCGGTCGTGGTGGTCTTACCAGCATCGATGTGGGCCATGATGCCGATGTTACGGGTATCGGAAAGCTTGTACTTAGGGGCTTAGCCATGTTAGTTCCTTACCTTAACTTACCAACGATAGTGAGAGAACGCGCGGTTGGCCTCGGCCATCTTGAAGACGTCCTCACGCTTCTTGACGGAAGCGCCCAGGCCGTTGGAAGCGTCGAGGATCTCGTTGGCGAGACGCTCGGCCATGGTCTTCTCCTTGCGAGCGCGGGAGAAGTTGACAATCCAGCGGATGCCCAGAGCGGTGGAACGACGGGAGTTGACCTCCATCGGGACCTGATAGGTAGCGCCACCGACACGCTTGGGCTTAACCTCGAGCGTGGGCTTGACGTTGTCCATAGCCTTCTTGAAGGTAGCGAGAGCGTCGCCACCCTCGGACTTCTCGGCAACGATCTCGAAAGCGGTGTAAACGATGCGCTCAGCGGTGGCCTTCTTGCCGTCAAGAAGGACCTTGTTGATGAGCTGAGTCACCAGGCGGTTGTTGTAAACGGCGTCAGGCTGAACCTCACGACGATTAGCTGCTGCACGACGCGGCATGTGAAATCTCCTTAAGTGTCTACCGTGCGGCGCTTAGGCGGCACACGGCGAAAGTATCAAAACGTTATCTGGCTTATTTAGCCTTTGGGGCGCTTAGCACCGTACTTGGTACGGCCTGCATACGGTTCTGGACCGGAGCAGCGTCGTAGGCGCCACGGATGACGTGATAACGGACACCAGGGAGGTCACGGACACGACCGCCGCGGACGAGCACGATGGAGTGCTCCTGCAGGTTGTGGCCCTCACCCGGGATGTAAGCAGTAACTTCGATGCCGTTGACAAGGCGAACACGGGCAACCTTACGAAGAGCCGAGTTCGGCTTCTTGGGGCTCGTGGTGAAGACGCGGGTGCACACGCCGCGCTTCTGGGAGTTGTGCTGCAGAGCAGCGTTCTTGGACTTCTTGGGCACGGAACGACGGCCCTGGCGAACCAGCTGGTTAATAGTAGGCAAAGCGTACTCCTTCTCGAATGATTCCAGCTTTCTGTAAAGTGCAACGGCTTGAATCGAGGGGTCAGCATCCCCCTACGAAACACGCAGTTCGATAGGATACGTGCCGTTAGCTGTGTCGTCAACAGACCACGCCGCCGGGCGTATCCTAAAATGAGCACATTTCCGCAAAGCCTACACAAAAGGAATCCCCTCCTGTGCGCAGGGGCGGATTCCCGGGCCGGGCGGCCTGCGGTTTAAGTTTGCTGCTCTACAGTCTGGCTCGCACGGAGGCCACATTAAGTGGCCTCCGGCTCGTGCGGAACTCGCGACAAACTTAAACCGCAGGCCGCCCGGCCCGGGAATCCGATGTGCTCGTCGGGGCAACGTTACCTGCCAAAAAGGGACAGGTTTATTTTGATCGGTTTTATCTGGGGAAACGTCGCGCTCCAGCGGTAATCTGCTCTCATCTGTCGCATGGAAATCGGCGGCGTTTCCATTTAACGCAAAAGAGGCCGCTTCCCCTAGTAGGAAGCGGCCCCAAATCTTACGAATAGACGATGGTAAAGGGCTCTTTCGTTTCGGTCTCCCCTGTTGATGTATACCTCACAATTTCAAGGGTTACCGAGACAACTTGATCGACATCAATCAACTTCGTTGGCACCCAGATGTTCTCTCCGCTATTGCGCCCATAAGAAAAATATAAGTTGAACACCCCTGCGTCGTCATCTTCGATAATCTGCTCCAATCCATCCTTGTAGCTGACGGTCAGCTTATTATCAACTGCTTCATAGCCCAAATCATCGATGTGCGTCTGGATGGAAAACGGGCTAATCTCAAGAGGCGAGTCACCGGAGCGGAGTTCCTTTGTATCGACGTACGCTCCAATATTGAACTCGGGTGTCGACGCCTCAAACCGCCTCGCACTCTCACCTTCACCCTCGGTCCAGTGGATATTCCGGTGACAGCATGTTGCAAATCTCGCTCGCGATCCATAGCGGCAAAAGTACATCGTGCCATTAATGACAGTATCGCTTGATGTGTCCTTATCAATTGTGCTGCGTGTGTCAGGCCATTCCTCGCCGAACTTCATATCGGGCGTGCCGATGCCCTGCTCTTCTTCACCATAGAGAACAAGTTCGCCAATCTCTGCTGCTGGCTTGTAGTAGTTAACTCCATTTGGATTGGACAACGTAAACGTCACGGCTCCGCAGCCGTTTTGGTCGATTGCCATCTCATGGATATCAAGCGTATAGCCGTTGCCCTCGACGGACAGATTAACCTCCTGGACTGCGCCTTCCAGGCTTTGGGGCGCGATGCCATCGCCAAACTCTCTGGTGTAGGTATATTTAGTTCCCGATGAGCCGCCGTTGGTCCAGGTAATGGAATCCCCGTTGCCGTGGTTTCCCCAGGCAGAGGCAAAATAGCTGGAATTGACGACGGCGTAGGCGACCCCTCCGGTCGCCAGCACTCCGGCAAGGCATCCGATCACGGCAACATACAGAGGCTTCGCGTGACCCTTTCGGCGAAGCGGCTCACCAGCAGCGGCATAAAGAACACGGTCAGCAAGATCGCTATCGGCTTGGACGGACTCGAAGGCCTGCTTGATTTGATTGGATTTCACGGTCGCCCTCCTCTAGGATGAATTTGAGCTTCGATCTGCCGCGAGCCAAACGCGTTCGAACAGTCGCGGCTGGCACATGCAATAACTCGGCAATCTCTGAGGTCGAAAAGCCCAGATAGTAATAGAGCATGATGGGAACACGGAATCGTTCCGGAAGTCGCATAACGTCTGACAGGACCGCCTTGGTCTCCTCCTGCGCTGTCGAAAGCGAATCGGCCAGGTTCTCAATATCCTCCATGCGCCTCCATGGCTTTCGAAAGAGAGATTTGCATTCATTGATCGTGACCCGGATAAGCCATCGACGAAGATGTTCCCAGCTTTCAAATTGCGCATCGCTTTTGAGTAACTTCAGAAAGACGTCTTGAGCGACATCGTCGGCATCGGCACGATCGCGCAGGTACGTCAATGCGATTCGAAACACGACATCCCGGTGATCTTCGACCGCCTGTCTAAAAGCTTGTTCTTCCATAATCACCTCCCGGTGACGTTAATGGTTCTCGATGAGGCCCTCACCATAGATACGCTTTGACCGAACGAAATGTTTCAAATTCAAGCAGGAATAACCTACCAAAATAAACCTGTCCCTTTTTGGTAGGTTTTCTTCAACAAAAAAGACCCGCTTCCCTATTGGGAAACGGGTCTTTGGAAGGGCGGTTAACGTACTAGGAAATTACTCCTCGTCGTTATCCTTGGCCTCTTCGGCATCGTCGGTGTCCACGAGCTGGTTGAGCAGCTCGTCGAGGGAAGCCATGTCCTCGTTGATGGCACCGTTGGCGGGAGCCTTCTTGTCGTCGATCGGGGCACCCAGGAGCTCCTCGTCGGCGTCGGCGTGATGCGTCGGCGCGGCGGAGGTGCCCAGCAGGATGTCGTCCGGACCGTCGGGGCTAAAGACCATCTGCAGCAGCTGCGAGAGGTCTTCCTCGTCGGCAACGTCGTCGTTGTTCTCGAGGATGTAGAGCAGGTCGTGGGCCTCCAGGCCGTCACGGAGCTCCTCGATCGCCTTGGCACCGATGCCATCGATGCGCAGCAGATCCTCCTCGGACTTGCCGACCAGGTCGCCGACCGTCTCGATGCCGACCTCGCTGAACTTGTTGGCCCAGCGCTGCGACACGCCCAGGTCGTCGAACAGGTACAGGCGAGCCTTCTCGGCGGAGATGGTATGGCCGTTGCGGGTGAACGAACCGTCAGCACCACCGAACTCGTCGTAGCCGGCCCAGTCGAGCTGCTGCGGGAGCTGCTCGTCCAAGTCCTTGAGCTCAACCGGAGCCCACTCGGGCAGCGACTTGGCGTTGGGCGAAGCCGGGCCGTCGATGTCGACATAGCCGTCGGCCGTACGATACGTCAGCTTGGCGTTGGCGTACGGCTTGAGGCCGGTACCAGCCGGGATCTTCTTACCGACGATGACGTTGGACTTAAGATCGAGCAGGTGGTCGACCCTTGCCCTCGATGGCAGCCTCGGTAAGGACGCCGGCGGTACGGATGAACGAGCGCTCGACAGCCGAGTCGATGTTGGACGCGACCTTGAGCGTACCCAGGATGACGGGCTCGGCCACGGGGGCCCTGACCGCCCAGACGGGCAACGCGCTCGACCTCGTCGGCAAACTCGTAGCGGTCGACGTACTGACCAAGCAGGTACTTGGAGTCGCCGGGGTTGGTGATCTGAACGCGACGCAGCATCTGACGTGCGAGCACCTCGATGTGCTTGTCGTTCAGGTCGACGCCCTGGGACTGGTGTAGACGTCCTTGACGCTCTCGACGAAGGTGTGCATCGTCGACTCGATGTCGGTCAGCTTGCGCAGGTTGCGGAAGTTGACGAAGCCCTTGGTGATCTGGTCGCCGGCGCGGACCTCGCAGCCGTCCTCGATCTCGGGCATAAAGCGCACCGAAGCGGGGACGCGACGCTCGTCGAGGACACGGGTGTGGTCCTCGGAGTCGGTGAGCGTCAGCACGTACTCGGACTTCTCGGGCTTAATCGAGAGGTGACCGGAGTACGGAGCCAGCTCGGCCTCGCGACCCAGAATCTTCTCGTTGACGTTGCCGACGATATCGAACATACGGCTGACCGTAGGCAGACCCTGCGTAATATCGTCGACGCCAGCGACGCCGCCGGAGTGAATGGTACGCATCGTAAGCTGCGTACCGGGCTCGCTCGATGGACTGGGCGGCAATAATACCGACCGCGGTACCGATGGCGACCGGACGACGGGTGGAAAGATCCCAGCCGTAGCACTTCTGGCACACGCCGTACTTGGAGCGGCAGGTGAGCAGCGCGCGGAGCTTGACCTTCTTGAGGCCCGCATCGACCATCTTCTGGATGTCGGCGACCTTCTCGATGTAGCCGTCCTGCTCAAAGAGCACGGTGCCATCGGGAGCCACGACGTCCTCAATGAAGCAACGGCCGACGAGGTCGGTGTTGAGGTCGGTGGTGCCGGGGATGATGAGGTTGTAGGTGACGCCCTCGTGCGTACCGCAGTCCTCCTCGCGGACAATGACGTCCTGGGCCACGTCGACCAGACGACGGGTCAGGTAACCAGAGTCCGAGGTGTGGGATGCGGTATCGACCAGCGCCCTTACGGGCGCCGTAGGTCGAAATGAAGTACTCGAGCGGCAGCAGACCCTCGCGGAAGTTCGCCTTAATGGGAAGGTCGATCGTCTCGCCGGACATGTCTGCCATCAGGCCACGCATGCCGCCGAGCTGACGCAGCTGGGTCTTAGAACCACGGGCGCCGGAGTCGGCCATCATGTAGAGCGGGTTCTCCTCGTCGAACATGTCGAGCATGAGCGCTGCAACCTTATCGGTACAAGCAGTCCACTCGTTAACGACTTCGATGTGGCGCTCCGTCTCGTTGATGAAGCCCTCCTCGAAGTACTCGTTGATCTGGTCGACGTTGGCCTGGGCGCGGTCGAGCAGCTCCTGCTTCTCGGCAGGGATAAGAGCGTCCCACACCGAGATGGTGAGGCCAGCGCGGGTAGCGTAGTGGAAGCCGGAGTACTTGATGGCGTCGAGGATCGGGCCGACCTTGGCCTCGGGGTAACGATCGCAGCAGTCGGCAACCAGCTTGGCCACATCGCCCTTGACCATCTTGTAGTTCATGAACTCATAGTCTTCGGGCAGGCACTGGCGGTTGAAGATGATGCGGCCGATAGAGGTCTCGAAGCGCGCGGTCTTGTTGCCGGTGACGTCGTAGTCGACAAACTCGTTCTTGCCGTTCTTGACGCGGAAGATACGGGTGCCGTCCTCGTTGATGACGTTGGCATCGGCAGCGGACACGCGGACCTGGATCTTGGCCTGCATGTCGACCTCGGAGCGGCAGTCATAGGCGTGCAGCGCGTCGTCGAAGCTCGAGAACACGTGGTTCTCGCCCGGCAGACCCTCGCGGACCTGGGTGAGGTAGTACACACCGATGATCATGTCCTGCGAAGGGATGTTGACCGGCTTGCCGGATGCCGGCGAGCGCAGGTTGTTCGCAGAGAGCATGAGCACGCGGGCCTCGGCCTGAGCCTGGCTGGACAGCGGCACGTGGACAGACATCTGGTCGCCGTCGAAGTCGGCGTTGAAGGGCGAGCAGACCAGCGGATGCAGGTGGATAGCCTTGCCCTCGACCAGCACCGGCTCAAAGGCCTGGATGGACAGACGGTGCAGGGTCGGTGCACGGTTGAGCAGCACGACGCGGCCGTCGATGACCTCTTCGAGGATATCCCACACAAAGGTGGCACCGCGGTCGATAGCGCGCTTGGCGCCCTTGATGTTCTCGACCTTGCCAAGCTCGACCAGGCGCTTCATGACGAAGGGCTTGAAGAGCTCCAGCGCCATGGTCTTGGGCAGACCGCACTGGTGCAGCAGCAGCTTGGGGTCGGTAGGACGATAACCGAACGGCCGGAGTAGTCGACACGCTTGCCCAGCAGGTTCTGACGGAAACGACCCTGCTTGCCCTTGAGGGCCTCGGCGAGCGACTTGAGCGGGCGACCGCCACGGCCAGAGACCGGGCGACCACGACGGCCGTTGTCGAACAGGGCGTCCACGGACTCCTGGAGCATGCGCTTCTCGTTATTCACGATGATCGCAGGGGCGTCCAGGTCGAGCAGGCGCTTGAGTCGGTTGTTACGGTTGATCACGCGACGGTACAGGTCGTTGAGGTCGGACGCGGCGAAACGGCCACCGTCAAGCTGGACCATCGGGCGCAAATCGGGCGGAATGACCGGAATGACGTCCAGGATCATGTTCGCGGGGCTGTTGCCGCCCTTCAGGAAGGCGTCAACGACCTCGAGGCGCTTAACGGCCTTCTCGCGCTTCTGCTTCTGGGAGTCCTCGTCGGCGATGATGGCCTTGAGCTTCTCGGCCTCGGAAGGAAGATCGATGGCAGCGAGCAGGTCGCGGACGGCCTCGGCACCCATGCCACCCTTGAAGTACATGGAGTAGTAACGGGTTCATCTCACGGAACAGCGGCTCATCGGAAATGAGGTCGCGCTCGCTGAGCTTCATGAAGGCGTTGAAGGCGTCCGTGCGGAGCTGGCTTCTCGTCCTTGCACTCTTCCTCGATGTCGACGATGCCAGAGGCGATCTCCTCGGGGGTCAGCGGCTCCTCGTCGGAGAACTCGTCAAAGTTCTCGGGGTTGCCCCTGCTCCTTGAGGGACTCGATCTGGCGGGCGCACTCGGCATCGATCTCTTCCAGATCGGCGGCGAGCTCCTCGCGCAGGTCGTCGGCGTCGGCCTCGCGAGCCTCGTAGTCAACCTCGGTGATGATGTAGCTGGCGAAGTACAGAACCTTCTCGAGGTCCTTGGACTTGATGTCGAGCATACGGCTCATCGGGAAGCTCGTGGGGCTCTTGAAGTACCAGATGTGGGACACGGGAGCGGCGAGCTCGATGTGGCCCATGCGGTCGCGACGCACCTTGGCCGAGGTGACCTCGACGCCGCAGCGCTCGCAGACGATGCCCTTAAAGCGGATGCCCTTGTACTTGCCGCAGGAGCACTCCCAGTCCTTGGCGGGACCGAAGATCTTCTCGCAGAACAGGCCGTCCTTCTCGGGCTTGAGGGTGCGGTAATTGATGGTCTCCGGCTTCTTTACCTCACCGTGCGACCAGGAACGGATCTGGTCGGCGGAGGCAAGGGAGATCTTTACCGAGTCAAAATCAGTAGCTTCGAAATCTGCCACAGTCAACTACTCCTTATCAGTGGTCGTGGCGGCGACAGCCTCGGGTGCCTCGGCGGTCTCGGCATCCTCGGCCTCGACGTCGGCGTCAACGCCGGCGAGCGCAGCCGTCGTCGTCGAGAGCAGAGGTCTCCTCGGCGGTCACAGGGGCGGAGGCGTCCTCGTCGGCATCGTGCATGGGCTCGATGTCCAGTGCGAGGGAGCGAATCTCCTTGACGAGAACCTTGAAGGACTCGGGGATACCCGGGACAGGAACGTTCTCGCCCTTGACGATGGACTCGTAGGTCTTGACACGGCCCACGGTATCGTCGGACTTGACGGTCAGGATCTCCTGCAGGACGTTGGAAGCACCGTACGCGTACAGTGCCCAAACCTCCATCTCGCCGAAGCGCTGGCCGCCGAACTGCGCCTTGCCGCCCAGCGGCTGCTGGGTGATGAGGCTGTAAGGGCCCGTCGAGCGAGCGTGGATCTTGTCGTCGACCATGTGGCCGAGCTTGAGGATGTAGGACGTACCCACGGTAATGGGCTCGCGGAACTTCTCCTCGCCGGTGCGGCCGTCGAACAGGCGGGTCTTGCCGCGCTCGTCAAGCTGGGTGACGAACTCGGGGCGCATGTGACGCCAAAGGCAGCGGTAGCCTTGTTGAGCATGTTCTTGTTGGCACGACGGATGACCTCGGCGATCTCGTCCTCCTTGGCGCCGTCGAAGACGGGCGTGGCGGTGAAGAACGGACCGGGGACGTACTTGTCGGAGTCGGCCTGCTCGGTATCCCAACCGCACGCAGCAGCCCAGCCAAGGTGGCACTCGAGCAGCTGGCCGACGTTCATACGCGAAGGAACGCCCAGCGGGTTGAGGATAACGTCGATCGGGGTACCGTCAGCCATGTAGGGCATGTCCTCGACCGGCAGAACGTTGCAGATAACACCCTTTGTTGCCGTGGCGGCCGGCGATCTTATCGCCCTGCTGGATCTTACGACGCTGGGCGACGTAGACGCGCACCTGCTCGTTGACGCCGGGGGCCGTCGTCGCCGTTCTCGCGGCTAAAGCGGACGACGTCGATGACGCGGCCGTAAGCGCCGTGAGGCATCTTAAGGGAGGTGTCGCGGACGTCGTGGGCCTTGGCACCGAAGATGGCGCGCAGCAGGCGCTCCTCGGCGGTCAGAGCGCTCTCGCCCTTAGGCGTGACCTTGCCGACCAAGATGTCGCCAGGGCCGACCTCGGCGCCGATGCGGATGATGCCGTCCTCGTCGAGGTTGGCAAGCATGTCCTCGGAGAGGTTCGGGATCTCGCGGGTGATCTCCTCGGGGCCGAGCTTGGTGTCGCGGGCGTCGATCTCGTGACGGGTGATGTTGATGGTCGTCAGCAGGTCCTCGGCCACCACGCGCTCGGACACGATGATGGCGTCCTCGTAGTTGTAGCCTTCCCACGGCATGTAGGCCACGGTGAGGTTCTGGCCCAGTGCGAGCTCGCCGTGATCGGTCGAAGGACCGTCGGCCAGAGGCTCGCCCTGCTCAACGGTATCACCGACGCGCACGAGCGGACGGTGGTTGATGCAGGTGGACTGGTTGGAGCGCTGGTACTTGGCCAGGTGATACTCGTCCATACCGCCGGCATGCTTGACGATGATCTTGGCGGCGTCGGCAAAGATGACCTCGCCGGCGTTCTTGGCCAGGGTGACCTCGCCGGAGTCCAGAGCGGCGCGACGCTCCATGCCGGTACCGACATAGGGAGCGGCGGGGTGAACCAGCGGCACGGCCTGACGCTGCATGTTAGCGCCCATCAGCGTACGCTTGGCGTCGTCGTGCTCCAGGAACGGGATCAGCGTGGCTGCGACGGAGAGCATCTGACGCGGCGAGACGTCCATGTAGTCGACGTCCTCGACGGGCACGTCGGCGGGGGCGCCGAAGGAGCCGTCGAAGTCGCGGGTACGGGCGATCACGGTGTGCGGACGGACGATCTTGCCCTCGGCATCGGTCGTGATGAACTCGTTGGTCTTGGGATCGAGCGGCGTGTTGGCCGGTGCGATGACGTGCTTCTCTTCCTCGTCAGCGGTCATCCAGTCGATCTGGTCGGTGGCAACGCCGTTCTCGACGCGGCGGAACGGGGCCTCGATGAAGCCATACTCGTTGACGCGGGCGTAGAGGGCGAGCGAGCCGATCAGGCCGATGTTGGGGCCTTCGGGGGTCTCGATCGGGCACATGCGGCTGTAGTGCGAATTGTGAACGTCGCGGACGGCCGTCGGCACGTTGGTGCGGCGGCTGGAGCCGGACTTGTGGCCGGCAAGACCACCAGGGCCGAGTGCGGACAGACGGCGCTTGTGGGTCAGACCGGTCAGGGGGTTCGCCTGGTCCATGAACTGCGAGAGCTGCGAGGAACCGAAGAACTCCTTGATGGAGGCCACGATCGGGCGGATGTTGATGAGCGACTGCGGGGTGATCTCGTCGATGTCCTGGGAGCTCATGCGCTCACGGACGACGCGCTCCATACGGCTCATGCCGATACGGAACTGGTTGGCGACGAGCTCGCCGACGGTACGGATGCGGCGGTTGCCGAAGTGGTCGATGTCGTCGACCTTGAAGCCCTGCTCGCCGGCAGCGAGGGACAGGAGGTAGCGCAGCGTCGCGACGATATCCTCGTCGGTGAGCACCATGACCTCTTCCTCGGTGGTGAGGTTGAGCTTCTTGTTGACCTTGTAACGGCCGACGCGGGCCAGGTCGTAGCGCTGCGCGTTGAAGAGCAGGCCCTCGAGCAGGCTGCGGGAAGCGTCCACGGTGGGAGGCTCGCCCGGGCGCAGGCGACGGTAGATCTCGATAAGGGCGTCCTCGCGGGTGAGGGCGGTGTCGCGCTCCAGGGTGCGCTTAATGACATCGGAGTTGCCGAGCAGCTCGATGATGTCGTCATTGGTGACGGCAATACCAAGGGCGCGCAGGAACATCGTGGCGCTCTGCTTGCGCTTACGGTCGATGGAGACCATGAGCTGGTCGCGCTTGTCGACCTCAAACTCGAGCCAGGCACCGCGGGACGGGATGATCTGGGCCTTGTAGATCTGCTTGCCCGAATCCATCTCGGAGCTGTAGTACACACCCGGGGAACGGACGAGCTGCGAGACGACGATACGCTCGGTACCGTTGATGATGAAGGTGCCCTGATCGGTCATCATGGGGAAGTCGCCCATAAAGACGAGCTGCTCCTTGATCTCGCCGGTCTCCTTGTTGGTGAGACGAACGTCGGTCAGAAGCGGAGCCTGATAGGTCATATCCTTCTCGCGGCACTCCTCGACGGTGTGCGCGGGGTCGCCGAACTGATGCTCGCCGAAGGTAACCTCGAGAACATGGTTCTGGCTCTGGATGGGGCTGGATTCCTTGAACGCCTCACGAAGGCCCTCGTCCTTAAAACGCTCAAAGGATTCCCTTTGAACAGAGATAAGGTTGGGGAGCTCCATGGCCTCCGGGATTTTCCCGAAGCTGACGCGCTTGCGCTCAGTGGCAGTGTATGCGTAGGTCACCAGGTTTTTCCTCCTTCACGGAAATGCTCGGTGGGTTGGCGAGGCATAGCTTCGCCAGTTATCGCAACCTAATAGTTTATCAGGTACCGACCGTTGGGCAAGAAAAGCCTTGACGCGATTGAGTTTTTGGAGTAGCAAAGTTTTTCGACAGAAAACACGCAGGTAGATGTATGTGTATCGAACACCTGTTCATATATTTTCTGTGAACAGAGAGTCGACAATCGAAGTCTTATAAAAACGGGCGCGAACCGAGGTCCGCGCCCGTAAATGTCGATGCCCGAAAGCTTATTTGCGCATCAAGCCGCCGCGCTCGTCGATGGCGTCCCAGAAGGCATCGGCAAAGCGGGGGTCGCTTGCAGCCATGAGGGCGTTGGTGGCCATCCAACCAGAGGGCGTGCCGGTGTCGTAGCCCGACAGCGGGTCGATGACGACGGCGTACATGGCCTCGCGGTCGAGCGAACGGGCCATGGCGTCGGTGAGCTGGATCTCGCCGCCCTTGCCGGCCTGCTGATCTGCCAGCAAGTCCATGACCAGCGGGCTCAGCAGGTAGCGACCGACGATGTACAGGTTGGACGGAGCCGCCTCGGGAGCGGGCTTCTCGACCAGACCGCCGATGCGCCAGACAGCGCCCGGCTCGGCATCGGCAACGCCCTCGGCGCCCTCGAGCGAACCGACGCGCTCGCCGGCGATAACGCCGTAGCGGCTGACTTCCTCGGGTGAGCAAGCAGCGACGGCGATAACCGAAGCGCCACCGTGCTCCTTGGAAACGGCGAGCATCTTGTCGCAGATGTCGCGGTTAGGTACAACGTAGTCGCCCAGAAGAACCAGGAAGTTCTCCCCTGCCACGGCGTCGGCAGCAGAGCGAATAGCATGGCCGAGGCCCTTGGGCTCGTACTGATAACGGAAGTCGACCGGCATACCGCCAGCGTGGGCGACGGCATCGGCATAGGCGTTCTTACCGCGCTCGCGCAGCAGGTTCTCGAGCGAGCGATCGGGCTGGAAGTAGTTCAGCAGCTCGGGCTTGCCGGGCGAGGTAACGATGATGGCGTCGTCGACCTCCTCGGGGTCGAGTGCCTCCTCGACGACGTACTGGATGACCGGCTTGTCGAGCACCGGCAGCATCTCTTTGGGCGTGCACTTGGTGCCAGGCAGAAAACGCGTGCCAAGACCGGCGGCGGGGATGATTGCCTTCATGTTATTCAAAGATCCTTTCGCAGGCGCACATGCGCCCTGTGCGTGCGGCACGGCGGCCGCAGACCAAATTGCGATACCCAAGCATCTTACCGCTGGAACTATATGTCGCTACAAGGCAGAGACAATTCTTCAGCAGGTCAACGCAAATTATTGCTCGAATGGTGCAATTTTATTGCCCAACGGCAGGGCGCCCGATACGACGCAAATCACAGAACATGGCAGTTTGAGCAACCGATGTCGAGGGACCGAAAAACAAAAAAGACGGGGCTCGCAATGCGAACCCCGTCTGCAAAGAAATCTGGCGAGAAAGCCTGATTACTTGAGGGTGACAGCAGCGCCAGCAGCCTCGAGCTTCTCCTTGGCAGCCTCGGCGTCCTCCTTCTTGGCACCCTCGAGAACAGCCTTGGGAGCGCCCTCGACGACCTCCTTGGCCTCCTTCAGGCCAAGGTTGGTGAGCTCACGGACGGCCTTGATGACCTGGATCTTGTTGTCGCCGAAGCCCTCGAGCACGACGTCAAACTCGGTCTTCTCCTCGGCCTCAGCAGCGCCAGCAGCGGGAGCGGCGACAACAGCGGCAGGAGCAGCGGCGGAAACGCCGAAGGTGTCCTCGATAGCCTTGACGAGCTCGGAAGCCTCGAGAAGGGTCATTTCCTTAAGAGCATCGATGATCTCATCGGTGGTAAGCTTAGCCATTTCTAAGTCCTTTCGGTTTCCGTGCAAATGCACGGAGATCAGTTAAAACACGGCGCGAATGCGCCAGGGGTGCGGCGTTGCCGCCGCGGGTGAAAACAGCGACTAGGCTGCCTTCTGCTCGGAGACCTGCTGGATCGAACGAGCGAGACCAGAGGAAACGCCGTTGACGCAGACAGCGATGTCGCGAGCGAAACCGGAGATGAGACCGGCGATCTGGCCGAGAAGCTGATCCTTGGTGGGCAGCTCGGCGATAGCCTTAACGTCATCAGCGGAAACGGCCTTGCCGTCGGAGATACCACCCTTGATCTCAAGGACGCCCTTGGACTTAGCGGAGAAGTCCTTAAGGGCCTTAGCGGCCTCGACCGGCTCGGTCTCGTAGAACACATAAGCGACGGGGCCGGCGAGTATCTCGTCGATCTCGGGCTGCTCCTGGTTCTTGAGAGCGATCTTGACCAGGTTGTTCTTGTAGACCTTCATCTCGGCGCCGCACTCGCGAAGCTGATGACGCAGCTCCTGAGCCTGCTTAACCGTCAGACCGTTGTAGTTGACGACGAACAGACCGGCGTTCTCGGCGATACGGGACTCGATCTCTGCAACCTTGTCGATTTTGTACTGCTGGGGCATGAATTACACCTCCTCGAATTCTTTCCGGGCACGGTCCGCCACAAGGACGTGACGGGGGGCATGTCCAAAAAGAAAGCCCCCGCGCTGCATGAGCGACGGGGGCGAGAAGACATATCTACTCGACCACCTCGGCTGGCGGGATATCCCATTAAGCTCGCGGGCGATGCCCGTTTGCACCGGCTGTCTCTGGCAGCGGATTCGTGCGTGAACCGAAAGTATTATGGCGGGGACCCCGGCGTCGGTCAACGGGCGCGAGGATTCGTACACAAACCCTGCATACGCTCCGGTCCGAGGGGCCGGGTTGAGATTTCGCTCGGTCAAGTCCTGGCTCGCACGAAGAGCACATTAAGTGCTCTTCGGCTCGTGCGGAATCTACGAAAATCTCAACCCGGCCCCTCGGACCGGAGCTGCGGTAACTTTGCTGCGAATCCTCGTGTCCGTTGAGCGACGCGCCCCACGCATAACCCTTATGTCGGTGGGCTGATGCGTTGCATCCCTGATGGCTACAAGGTTGAAACGAAGGTGGACAGGCGGTGGAGGCCTTCGTCTAGGTCTTTGTCGGAGACGCAGTAGCTTAGGCGGATATGGCCTTCGGTGCCGAAACAGTTTCCGGGAACTAGGGCTACGTTTGCCTCTTTGATGGCTTTGATGCAGAAGTCTTCGCTGGTTAGGCCGAACTTTTTGATGCTCGGGAAAGTGTAGAAGGCTCCTGCGGGCTCTACTACGTCGAGGCCCATGGCGTCTAAGGCTGCGAGTACGCGTTCGCGGCGGGCTTGGTAGGCTTTGAGCATGGGGGCTGGGTCGACGGTCAGGGCTCGGGCCGCGGCGTCCATCTCGAAGGAGACGGCACTCGATACTAGGTATTGGTGAGCTTTTGCGATCTCGGCGATGACGGGCCCTGCCGCTGCGAGCCAGCCCAGGCGCCAGCCGGTCATAGCCCAGGGCTTGGAGAAGCTCTCGATGATGACCGTCTGTTCACGCAGCTCCGGGTGACGCTGGGCAAAGCGCTCGTAGCCATCCACATAAACCAGGCGGTTGTATACGTCGTCGCAGACCACGTAGATGCCCGCCTGCTCTGCCACGCGCGCCACGGCGTCGAGCGAAGCCGCGTTGAGGATGCAACCCGTAGGATTGTTGGGCGTGCAGATGACGATGGCCTTGGTCGCCGGCGTCACGCAAGCACGAAGTGCGTCCTCGTCAATCTGGAATTGCGCAGGCTCCGTATCCAAAAAGACCGCCTTGGCGTGATTGGCCACGACGATGCTCTCGTACAGGCCAAAGGCCGGCGTGGGAATAATGACCTCGTCGCCGGGGTTGAGCATAGCCATGAATGTTGCCGACAGCGCCTCGGTCGCACCGTCGGTCAGGATGACCTCATCGGCGGAAAACGCCAGGCCCGCGTCATCCATATATCTGGACAGTGCATCGCGCAGGGTGGGGCGACCGTTGTTGGGCGGATAGTGCGTGTCGCCGCGGTCCAGCGCGGCGGTCACCTCGGCGCTAATCACATCGGGCGTGGGAAAATCGGGCTCGCCGAGCGCGAGCGCAATGCATCCCGGATGCTGGGCGGCGAGCGCGTTGATTCGGCGGATGCCGGAGGGCTTGAGCGTGGCAAGCGAAGTATTCATGGGCAGGCGCATGGCGTTCCTTTCGTAAGGGTTGCACTAGGATAGCGCGGCTAGGCGCCGCCAGACGGTGTAACCTAAACGGAAACCAACTGGAAAGGAGGCGGCATGGAGACGATCGCGCGCGGCGATGTACCAAAAACGCTGCAAACCATTGCGTATATCAGCATTCCCAATAGCTCCGATCTTGAGTTTTTGCTCTGGGACCTGCAGGATGCCATCGCGGCCTATGCTCAACTATCCGGCACCGCACTCCCCCGCCCGGTCGACTTGAAGGCAAATGACGCCGGCAGCGTTGCCGATGGCATCGTGCTGGCCATTGAAGATGTGGCTGACGATGAGACGTTGACAGCTATCGAGCAGGCGCTTGAGCGCTTTGGCGGTACGGGAACGCGCGTCTATGCCGCAATTCGAGCCGCACAAGAGGGCACTGAGCAGGCGCGTGGGACCGCCGTTCGCCTGCACAAGGCATGTGAGCGCCATGACCACCAGGTGTGGAGGCGTTGCCATCTGCGCCGGCAGCGGCATCGCAGCGCTTCGCCATTCCCCACGCATGGGCCTCTTGCGCCGACCATTTTCGGAAGCGATGGATAAGCTTGTGGGCGCTGTGCGCATGGGCTGCTCCGTCGAGCATGCACAGCGACTTGGCGGCGGCAATGCCGCCAACGTCGACACCGACGGCATGGTTTGCGCCAAGCCAGCCGTGCCCGCGCCGATCTGGCGAGGCGTTCTGAAACGTCTGGGTGCCCACGCTCAAACAAAAATCTAAATTAAATAACAGCCCAGTCAACGGCTTCGTGCCAACGCTCAACAAGACGTTCCAGGCGCCAGGCGGCATTGGCAGGACTTGTCGAGGGCAGGACGATGGCAGTCAGCCCCGTCCGATCTTGCAAGTAGCGTTTGTAGAGTCGCCCTGCCGTACCGCCGTTACAGACAACGACCTCGATCGGCGCGGCATCGGTAATGCACTCGATATGTGCCGGCACAACGTTGCGAATGCTGGCGTCACTCGAGCCCTTGATGTCGCAGCTCTCGATCACGTCCCACAGGGCCACGCCGCCGTTCAGCAGCATGGCCCGCTTGGCGGCAATGGAGACATCGAGCGTCGCGGGCTCACCGTTTGCCAAAGGATCACCCTCGTTGGGCGGAACAGGCACACCGAGACACGCGGCCATCACGCGCCAAAAGCGATTCTGAGGGTTGCCGTAATAAAAGGCATTGGCCCGCGAAAGCACCGAGGGAAACGACCCGAGCACCAAAACGCGCGAGTGCTGGTCGAACACGGGCTCAAACCCATGCTCAATATGTTGATAGCTCTCGTCAGACGCGGCCATGGGCTAGGCTCTCAACAGATAGCGCACCTCGTAGGGTGCAAGCTCAAAGGGAGCCAGCCAGCTCGACCGTGGGCACGCCGTCGGCAAGCAGGTCGACAAAGGACCCGTTGAGCTCGCCGGCGCCAAAGGTGTAAGGCTCACCCACGGCATTCACCGCCACGAGTACCGTCGCGCCGTCACAGGCGCGCTCGAACAGCAGCTGCTTGTTCTGGATCACCACGTTGCGATAGGCACCGTAGTTGAGAGCACGGGCAGCCGCGTCGTCAGCCGAGCGAAGGTGCGCAAGCTGCGTGATGAACGCCGTCAGCTCGTTGGGCGCAGGCTCATCGAGCGCAGGTCGCAGCGCCCAGTCGCCATCAGGGGCCACCCTTTTCACCGGCAATTCCCCACTCGCTGCCATAGTAGACGCACGGGATGCCCGGCATGCCAAAGAGCATGCCATAGGCGGGACGCAGACACGACTTGTCGGTGAGGATACTTGCCAGGCGCGGCACATCGTGGTTGTCGACAAACGACAGCAGATGTTTGCCGCGGTAGATGCACCACGGATCGCCGCCAAACTGACGGTGCAGCGAATGGGCGATCTCGAACATGTTGACCGAGTTAAAGCTGGAGTACAGGCCCTTGTAGCACTCGTAGTTGGTGCAGGAGTCGAGCATCTCGTCGTTGACGATCTGGTTGTAGTCGCCGTGGAGCGTCTCGCCGATCAGGACAAAGTCGGTCTTGAGCTCACGGGTAAAAGTATGCAGGCGGCGCATGAAGTCGCGGTCGAGCATATAGGCAACGTCCAAGCGCAGGCCGTCGACGCCAAAGACCTCGGCCCAGCGACGCACGGACTCAAGCAGGTAATCGACCACGGCGGGGTTTTGCAGGCTGAGCTTCACAAGCTCAAAATGGCCCTCCCAGCCCTCATACCAAAAGCCGTCGCCGTAGCACGAGTCGCCGTCAAAACTGATGTGAAACCAATCCTTGTACGGCGAATCCCACTTGCGCTCCTGCACATCGCGGAAGGCCCAAAAGCCGCGGCCGACGTGGTTGAAGACGGCATCGAGCACCACGCGGATGCCGTGGGCATGCAGTGTGTCGCACACGGCGGCAAAGTCGACATCCCCACCCAGGCGGCGGTCGATATGGCGCAGGCTGCGCGTGTCGTAGCCGTGACTATCGGACTCGAGCGGCGGGTTGATGAGCACAGTGCCAACGCCGAGTTCCTGCAGGTAGTCGGCCCATTTGGCAATCTTCATGATGGGCGCATCGGGGCCAGCTGTGGCATCGGCGGCCTGGGCGAAGCTCATCCTCGGCAACGGGGGCGGCGTTTTCGCGCGGAGCTCCGCAAAAGCCCAGCGGATAGATCTGATAGAACGTCGTCTCGTATGCCCACATAGCAACCTCCCGGTAAGCTCAACACAACGACATCCATTGTATGCCCAGCGTGCACCCCCTTCCCCAAAATAAGTTGCGGTGAAATACGGATTGTTTGCCAGGTTTATTGGGCTAAACAGTCCGTATTTCACCGCAACTGATGAGGGGATATGGTTAGGCGACGGGCTTGGCGCGGCGTATGGCCGGGAACAGCACGGTGATGGCGAGGATGACGCCCACGACGGCAATCGCCCCGCCCGCGAAGCCGATCCAAGCGATACCGGGACCCGAAACCACGGCGCCGCCGATTGCGGTGCCCGTGCCGATACCGAGGTTAAACAGGCCCGAGAAGATCGACATGGCGACGGCCGACGAATCTGCCGACGTGCACTTGATGAGCTCGGCCTGAAACGCCACGTTAAAGGCCGTGGCGCAGCAACCCCACAGTGCGCAGACGGCAAGCACTGTCACGAGCGACGATGCGGCCGGCCCCATGAGCAGCAGGGCCACCGGCACGCCGGAGAGCGTGATAGCCAAGAACGGGAAGCGATGCCCATCGAACAGGCGGCCAAACAGCCAGCTTCCGAGCAAACCAGAGCAGCCAAACGCCGTCAGCGTCATGGTAATGGCGCCCGCATCGACGTGCGCGACCTGCGCCAGGGAAGGGCTCGATATAGCTGTAGCTTGCGTAATAGCCGGTCGCCATGAAGACCGTGACTGCGTAGAGCGCGATGAGGAGCGGGTTCTTGAGCAGCTCGGGCAGCTGTTTGACAGTAAAGCGCTCACCCGCCGGCATGGCCGGGAACACCGCTGCCTGGTAGACGACCGCGATGGCTGAGAGGCCCCCGACCACGGCAAACGTCATGCGCCAGCCCACGGCCAAGCCAATGGCGCGACCGAGCGGCAGGCCAAAGATCTGCGCGATGGACGAGCCCGTAGCAATCATGCTGATGGCGAGCGCGCCGTGGCGAGTGTCGACCAGGCGCGAGGCCATAATCGAGGCGACCGACCAGAACACGGCATGTGCGCAAGCGACCACCAGGCGCGCGCAGACCAGGATGGGATAGGTCGGCGCCACAGCGGACAGAAACTGGCCCAGCGAGAACACGGCCAGCACGCCCAGCAGCATCCGCTTGAACTCAAAGCGCGAGGCGAACACCATGAGCGGCAGCGACAGCAGCATGACGCCCCAGGCATAGACCGAGATCATGATGCCCGCCTGGGCCTCGGTGAGCGAGAACGACGCGGCGATATCAGTCAAAAGGCCGATGGGCATAAACTCCGACGTGTTGAACACGAACGCACAGCAGGTGAGACCGACGAGTGGGAGCCACTGCTTGAGCGTGATGCCGTCTTGCCTTGTCTTAGTCATATATAACGTCTCCGATCGTTTTGAGCGGAGGCGATTATATAACGGCCCCGGCATCCGTCAGTACAGATGCGGGGCCGAAAACAATTCGATACACAGAGGTTGCGCCGTCAATTCATAACTAAGCCAACCCCAGCAATATGCCCGCCGAATGCACGACAAACGCCACGATCCAGGCAACGGCGACCTGAAACGCGAATACGGCCACGGCATAGCGTGCGCCCAACTCGCTCTTGACAGCGCCGATAGCGGCCACGCAAGGCGGGTACAGCAGCGTAAAGACCAAGAACACGTAGGCGGTAAACGGCGAAAACATGGTTGACAATGCCGCGGGCGAGGTTGCGCCCAAAAAAGCACCGTGAGCGTCGAGATGACGCTCTCCTTGGCAATGAGCCCCGTGACGAGCGCCGTCGAGGCGCGCCAGTCGCCAAAGCCGAGCGGGGCCAACACCGGCGCGATGATGCTACCCAGACCGGCAAGCAGGCTTTGCGACTGGTCGGCGACCACATTAAAGCGGATATCGAACGTCTGCAGGAACCAGATGACCACCGTAGCGGCAAAGATAATGGTAAAGGCCTTGGTGATGAAGTCCTTGGCCTTATCCCATGCCAGCATCACCGTCGTCTTGACGCTCGGCAGGCGGTAATTGGGAAGCTCCATGATAAACGGCACCGGGTCGCCCTTAAATGCCGTGCGGTTGAGCACCAAAGCCGCGATACAGCCGACCACGATACCGATCAGATAGAGCGAGACCATGGCGGGAACCGTCGCCTGCGGGAAAAACGCCCCGCACAGCAGACCGTAGACCGGCAACTTGGCCGAACAGCTCATGAACGGCGTGAGCATGACCGTCATCTTGCGGTCGTGCTCGGATGGGAGCGTACGGGTCGACATGATAGCCGGCACGGTGCAGCCAAAACCGACGAGCATGGGCACAAAGCTGCGGCCCGACAGGCCAAAGCGACGCAACACCTTATCCATGACAAAGGCCACGCGCGCCATGTATCCGGAGTCTTCCAGAATGGAGAGGAACAAAAAGAGCACGACGATAATCGGCAGGAAGGTCAGCACGCTGCCCACGCCCGTAAGCACGCCGTCGACAGCCAGCGAGCGCACCACGTCGTTGGTGCCGAACGCCTTGAGGCCCGCATCGGCCGAGGCGATGATGGCAGCGATGCCGTCCTCCATGAGTCCCTGCAACGCCGCGCCGATCACGCCAAACGTCAGCCAAAAGACGAGGCCCATGATCACCAGAAACGCCGGAATGGCTGTGTAACGACCTGTCAGGATGCGGTCAATCTTGACGGAGCGCACGTGCTCGCGGCTTTCGTGCGGCTTGACGACGCAACGCCCGCACACGTCGCCGATAAAGCTAAAACGCATATCGGCCAACGCAGATAGGCGGTCGGTGCCGGCCTCACCCTCCATCTGGGTAATGATGTGCTCGATGGCGTCAAGTTCGTTACGGTCCAGATGAAGCGCCTCGGTCACCAGCTCGTCGCCCTCAACCAGCTTGGTCGCCGCAAAGCGCACCGGGATGTGCGCCGTCACGGCATGGTCCTCGATCAGGTTAGCAATACCGTGGATGCAGCGATGCAGCGCACCGCCGTCCGGACCGTCGGGCGCGCAAAAGTCCAGGCGACCAGGGCGCTCGCGGAACCGCGCCACGTGCAGGGCGTGGTCCACCAGCTCGCCGATGCCCTCGTTGCGGGCAGCGCTAATGGGGACAACGGGCACGCCCAACAGGCTCTCGAGCAAGTTGACGTCTACGGCGCCGCCGTTGGCGGTCACCTCGTCCATCATGTTGAGCGCGATGACCATAGGACGGTCGAGCTCCATGAGCTGCAGTGTCAAGTACAGGTTACGCTCGATGTTGGTAGCGTCAATGATGTCGATGATGGCGTCCGGGCGCTCGTCGAGGATGAACTGACGGCTCACGACCTCTTCGCCTGTGTACGGCGACAGGGAGTAAATGCCAGGCAGATCGGTAACGCTCGCCTCGGGATGGTTACGGATGGTGCCATCTTTGCGGTCGACAGTCACGCCGGGAAAGTTACCGACGTGCTGGTTGGAGCCCGTCAGCTGGTTGAATAACGTGGTCTTGCCGCAGTTTTGGTTGCCGGCGAGGGCAAAGTGCAGCGGCGCGCCCTCGGGCACGGCCGTCTTTGCCGCACGGGGCGAATACGTCCCCTCGCCAAGTGCCGGATGCTCCGTCGTGCCGATTGCGGCGTTAGCGCGCGGACCTGTATCGGTGTCGTGAATACCCACGAGCTCGATGCGAGCGGCATCGTCCTTACGCAGTGTCAACTCGTAGCCACGCAGGCGGATCTCGAGCGGGTCACCCATGGGGGCGTACTTCATCATGGTGACTTCGGTGCCCGGCGTTAGGCCCATGTCCAAAATATGCTGTCGGAGTGCCTGGTCGTCCGATGTCACCGATGCGACGACGGCGTCCTTTCCAATCTCGAGTGTATCGAGCCTCACGTCCGTGTTCCTCCCCCGGCGCCCACAGGGCGTTGCATTTATGTTCACCATGGCTAACCGTTTGCCATGGCTAACCAATTTTAAGCTTACATGATAGCGTGAACACACAACGACGTTCAATCGACAGATTGCTGCAAGGACCGTCCCCAAGTGCCGGCACAAAAGGAACGTCCCCAAGTGCCGCATCTGGGCCATGGCAACGCCGATGTTTTGGCGCGAACAGCGAAAGCCCGCCAGGGCGAGCAAGGTGCCCTGAAACGAGGCGGCATTGACCTTCTGGTCATGCCGCCGAAGTTGAAAGGCAGATTGCCGCCCTGGCGGGCTTGCAGCGTCAAGTGGTTACGGCGTTTGGTAAAACGCCGTAACTAAAACCCGTGGCGCTCCAGGAAGCGGAAGGCTAGGCGGATCCAGGGACGGACTGCCACCTGCTTGTCCTCGTTGTCGACCGCGGTGTTGGCGTTGCCGAGCGAAAGGCCGTGACCACCCTGGTCGAAGACGTGCATCTCGCATGCAACGCCCTCCTCGGCCATGCGCTGCGCAAACGGGTAGACCTGCGCGATCGGCGCCGTCTTGTCGTCGGACACGCCCCACACAAAGGTCGGCGGCATCTGACGCGAAACATGTGTGGTGGGGCAGATATCGGCCAGATGCTCGTCAGTTGCCTCGCCACCCGTCACCATCGACAGGTAGTCGTTGAGCAGATCGCGCCCTGTCTTGCCGCCCGTCTTGGGCACGCGCAAGTCAATGCGCGGATCGCGCGTCTGCATGTCGCGCACATAGGCAAAGTCGAGCAATGGATAGCCCAGCACCACGGCATCGGGACGAATGTCGTCCGCGCGCGCCCCGGCAAGTGCCGCGAAGGAACCGGTCTTCCACTGCGTTGCCAGCGAGGCACAGATCATGCCGCCCGCCGAGAATCCCACGACGCACACGCGCTTAGGATCGACATGCCACTCGTCGGCGTTGGCGCGCACCGTGGCGACCATCTTGGCAAGATCTGCCTGGGGGTGCGGAAAGCTCACGTCACCCGTAGAACTCGTGACATAGTTGAGCACAAAGGCCTGGTAGCCGCGGTCCAAAAATGCAAACGCCACCGGGTCCTGCTCGTGCGGAGCGATATGCGTAAACCCGCCTCCGCCGCAGATGATCACCGCGGGGCGGCGGCCATTCGGTTTATCGGGCAGCGGCTCGGCACCCAAATACGTAAACGTCGCCGGATATTCCTCGGTCGGCTCCTCGCCCCACAGCGCACGGTTCTCGACAATCATATGTGCTCCCTTCGCGCAAATTAAGCGCCCTTGTTTTTTGCCTTCAAGCGTACCCCACTTGAACCCGTGGCGCAGAAACACGCCAGCAATAAGTTTCCCTTCAACTGATATATCACATAATCCCAGTTCAGAGGTATCGTTGAGCAGCGTAGAATAGGGGCGTTGACCAAGCCGCGAAACAGATATGAAACGTTTCCGGCAAACCAAACGCGCGATATGCGCCTATTTAAGTTGGAGGCAACTATGGGTCTGCTCGATTCGCTTAAGTCCACCTTCACCTCGACCGGCGAGGCATCCGTTCCGCCCGCAGCAAGCTTCGCTACCCGCGAAGGCGTCATCTACGCCCCCGTCAACGGCGTGCTCGTCAACCTGAACGAGGTTCCCGACGAGACGATCGCCTCGGGCATGCTTGGCCAGGGCTATGGCATCGAGCCCATTACCGGCACCATCTATGCGCCCGCCAACGGCCGCATCGGTGCCACCACCGTCACCAACCACTCCATCGGCATGATTACCGAGGACGGTCTTCGCGTGTTCATCCATGTCGGCCTGGGCACCGTGGAAATGAACGGCAAGGGTTTTGCCCGCTTTGTCGAGATGGGCGATGTGGTCAAGGCAGGCCAGCCGCTCATCAGCTTCGACCGCGAGGCCATTAAGGCCGCTGGTCACGAGGACATCGTGACCGTCATCGTCTCCGAGCTCGATCGTCTTAAGAGCATCGACCATGTCGGCGAGTCTGGAACGCTTATCGGCGGCAACCCGCTCGTCAAGCTTGGCGACCCGCTGCTGGTTGCCAAGACCAAGTAGCCAGGCCCCGCGCCACACAGCCAAAAGGCACCTCGTCAAGCGCCCGTGACCATTTGGCCGCGGGCGCTTTTCGTTTGAAAAACCATCCCGCCAATGCTTTATCTGTATAGCTCAAATGAGCCGAGCTGCTAGAATATCGAACTGTATGGATAACTATCATTCAACCGTTATGGGAGGATACGTGAACCGCACCAAAATCGCGCAGCTTTACGCCGATGCCGAGTCGCTTGGCGGCCAGACCGTCACCGTCGCCGGCTGGGTCAAGTCCATCCGCGACATGAAGAACTTTGGCTTTGTTACGCTCAACGACGGCAGCTGCTTCCGCGACCTGCAGGTCGTCATGAACCGCGAGGCGCTCGACAACTACGACGAGATCGCCCATCAAAACGTCTCGGCCGCACTCATTTGCACCGGCACCGTCAAGCTGACCCCCGATGCGCCCCAGCCTTTCGAGCTTTCTGCCACCTCCATCGAGGTCGAGGGCACGAGCGCGCCGGATTACCCGCTGCAGAAGAAGCGCGCAACCGTCGAGTTCCTGCGCACCCAGCAGCACCTGCGCCCGCGCACCAACCTGTTCCGCGCCGTGTTCCGCATCCGCTCGGTGGCCGCCGCCTCCATCCACCACTTCTTCCAGGAGCAGGGCTTTGTCTACGTCAACACCCCCATCATCACCACGAGTGACTGCGAAGGGCGCCGGCGAGATGTTCCGCGTGACCACGCTCGACCCCAAAAATCCGCCCCTCACCGAGTCCGGCGAGGTCGACTGGAGCCAGGCCTTCTTTGGCAAGCATGCAAGCCTTACCGTGTCCGGCCAGCTCAATGCCGAGAACTTTGCCATGGCCTTTGGCGACGTGTACACCTTTGGCCCCACCTTCCGCGCCGAAAACTCCAACACCACGCGCCACGCCGCCGAGTTTTGGATGATCGAGCCCGAGATGGCCTTTGCCGACCTTAACGACTACATGGATAACGCCGAGGCCATGCTCAAGTACGTCCTTAAGGACGTTATGGCCACCTGCCCCGACGAGCTCAACATGCTCAACAAGTTTGTGGACAAGGGCCTGATCGAGCGCCTGGACCACGTGGCAAACTCCGACTTTGCCCGCGTCACCTACACCGAGGCCGTCGAGATCCTGGAGCAGGCAGTCGCCGCTGGCCACCAGTTTGATTACCCCGTCAGCTGGGGCATCGACCTGCAGACCGAGCACGAGCGCTTCCTGACCGAGGAGCACTTTAAGCGCCCGACCTTCGTGACCGACTACCCGGCCGAGATTAAGGCGTTCTATATGCGCCTGAACGAGGACGGCAAGACCGTCGCCGCCGCCGACTGCCTGGTGCCGGGCATCGGCGAGATTATCGGCGGCTCCCAGCGCGAGGAGCGCCTGGATCTGCTCGAGGCCCGCATCAAGGACCTGGGTATGAATCCCGAGCAGTACAAGTACTACCTTGACCTGCGCCGCTACGGTTCCTGCAAGCACGCCGGCTACGGTCTGGGCTTCGAGCGCTTGGTCATGTATCTGACCGGCGTGGGCAACATCCGCGACGTCCTGCCGCACCCGCGCACCGTGGGCAACGCCGACTTCTAATCGTCGGACGCTAGCTCGCGTCGCCACACGCCAACGCTCATCGCACAAGCGCCTCTCGACATCGGTCGAGAGGCGCTTTTTTCAACAGCATCCGTCAAGCTTTTGGCAAGTTTTTGGTCAGTTGAGCAGGGCTGTTGAAAACTCGACCCGCCGCTTGCCGACGGCTACCGACCGCCCAGGGCGTCCTGCATCCCTGGGAAAGCCCCCGTCCTAGGCTCCATACCGTCGCCACCCAAAACGGAGAGGACGTGGGCACCATGACCGAAACCGCTGTTGAAACTTACGAGACCACGACGAGAGGGCGCCGCCTCGATGGCAGCCTATCGCGCCGTTCGCATCCTGCAACTATTAAGCGAAAACACCGGCGAGGACAAGGCCATGCTTTCCGATGAGTTGATCCGGCGCCTCGCCCATCCCGACGACCCCGCCCGCATGCCCATCTCGGCGGCGCGGCGCAGCATCTACACCGCCATCTCCGCGCTTCGCCATGCCGGATACGAGATTGAGTACAAGCGCGGCGTGGGGTATCGGCTCTTGACCCGTCCGCTCACCGACGAAGAGATCATCCGGCTCCACGGCATGGTCATGCGCAACCGCTCCACGCCTATCGCCATCCGCAAGAGCATGGCGCAGCACCTGGTCGCCATGGCGAGTGCCGACGTTCGCGGCTATCTCGATACACCCGAACCTGCTCCAAGCGCAGGCAGCAAGGCTACCAAGGCAACGCGCACGCCCATCAAGCGCATCGACACGTGCGAGCTCGTCGAGCAGGCCATCGACCACGGAACCACGGTGAGTTTTGATATTTCGAGCGTCACGACACGCGGCGAAACCGAAGCAGCACGGATGACACTCCGGCCCTTTGCCATCAAGCAACGAGATGGCATCTCGTATCTGCTGGGAACGGTCTACGACGCCCGAGGCACCGACGACACGTTGCGTACCGTAGAGATCGGCCGAATGAGAAACGTCACCACACGTCTCCTCGACGGCAAGAAGCTCTTCGCCGCCCTGGACGAGGACGACGCCTCCTCCGCCGCATAAGACCCTCCGCCGCCCATTCGACTACCCGTACCGCCCATCCGATTCTGTATTAAAAAACCCGCCAGGCTGTTGTAAAAATGGACATCAGCGCTACTATAGTTCCACTTGCACTTTGTCCCAGTGCAGTGTTTCCAGCCATTTTTATACTGGGGGTAATGATATGAAGGACATCACCATCAGCCGCAGGAGCCTTCTGGTCTCCGCCGGCCTGCTCGCGCTCGCCCCGCTCGCCGGATGCGGCGGCAACTCTGGTTCCGGCTCTGCTGCCGCCGGTTCCGACTACACTATCGGCGTTCTGCAGCTCACCGAGCACTCCGCACTCGATGCCGCCAACGACGGCTTTGTCAAGGCCATCAAGGAGAGCGGCCTTAAGGTCAAGATCGACCAGAAGAACGCCCAGAACGACCAGTCCACGTGTAAGTCCATTGCCGACAAGTTTGTGGGCGACAACGTCAACCTGATTTATGCCATCGCCACGCCCGCCGCGCAGGCTGCCGCCGGCGCCACGGCCGATATCCCCATCGTGGGCTGTGCCATCACCGACTACGCCGCCTCCGGCCTGGTCCAGGACAACGACAAGCCCGGCACCAACGTCACGGGCGCTTCCGACCTCACCCCGGTCGCCGAGCAGCTCGAGATGATGCAGAAGGTCCTGCCCGACGTAAAGAAAGGTCGGCCTGCTCTACTGCACCGCCGAGTCCAACTCCGACGTCCAAATCAAGGCCGCCAAGAAGGAGCTCGACAAGCTGGGCCTCGAGTACACTGACTTCACCGTCTCGAGCTCCAACGAGATTCAGTCCGTCGTCGAGTCTGCCGTGGGCAAGGTCGACGCGCTGTACTCCCCCACCGACAACACCATCGCCGCGGGTGCCTCGCAGGTCGGCCAGATCTGCAAGGAGAACAAGCTCCCCTTCGTGACTGGCGAGGAGGGCATGTGCAAGGCCGGCGGCCTGTTCACCCTCTCCATCAACTACGAGGATCTGGGCTACGCCGCGGGCGAGATGGCCGTTAAGATCCTGAAGGGCGAGGCCAAGCCCGAGGACATGGCGATCAAGCACCTCTCGAGCAAGGACCTGGTCGTCGTCAAGAACGACGAGATGGCCGAGGCTCTGGGCATCGATCTTTCCGCTCTGGACGAGTAGCGCCATGCGCGGTAGCGCGTCTAGGGCACGCACTCGCGCCGTTGACGTGTTATTCAATATCTGAGTCATTGGGGCGAACGCTAAAGACCGGCGTTCGCCCTGCTTGTTTCGGATAAGTCAAAACATCCGGCCGCAGCTCTTTTATGCATTGTTACCGCTATCATGGTGACTCACGTGTCCACCCTATCCTAGGAGGTATGAAGCATGCTCATTGCATTGCAGGGCGCCGTTTCCCAAGGTGTCCTCTGGGGCATTATGGTGCTTGGCGTGTTTATCACGTTCCGCCTGCTCGACATCCCCGATATGACCTGCGACGGCAGCTTTGCCCTCGGCGGCTGCGTCTGCGCTGTGCTCATCGTCAATAACAACGTCGACCCCTTGCTCGCCGTGCTTGCTGGCATGTGCGCCGGCGCCATCGCGGGCGCTGTCACGGGCATCTTGACCACCGTCTTCGAGATTCCCGCGATCCTCGCCGGAATCCTCACCCAGATCAGCCTGTGGTCCATCAACCTGCGCATCATGGGCAAGTCCAATACGCCCATTCTTGCCAAGGGCACCGTGTTCTCGGCCGTCAGCAATATGACCGGCCTGCCGCAGTCCACCGTCGCCATCATCCTGGGCATTGTGCTGGCCGTGGCCATCGTCGCCATCCTGTACTGGTTCTTTGGCACCGAGATCGGCTCGGCGCTGCGCGCCACCGGCAACAACGAGTACATGATCCGCGCCCTGGGCGTCAACACCAACTCCACCAAGATGATCGCCCTCGTGCTCTCCAACGCCCTCATCGGCCTTTCGGGCGCGCTCATCTGCCAGAGCCAAAAGTATGCCGACATTGGTATGGGCACCGGTGCCATCGTTATCGGTCTTGCCGCCATTGTTATCGGTGAGGTGCTCGGCCGTCTGCTGCCCGGCGGCCTCACGCAGTTTAGCGTCCGTCTTGCCTCCGCCGTCTTTGGCTCCGTGGTGTACTTCCTTATCCGCGCCATCGTGCTGCAGTTGGGCATGGACGCCAACGACATGAAGCTGCTTTCCGCCGTAATTGTCGCTGTGGCCCTGTGCGTACCCGTGGTTTGGGAGCGCTATAAGCTCCGCAGCTCCTACACGAAGGGGGATGAGGCAGATGCTTAAGCTCTCGCACGTCAAGAAGACCTTTAACAAGGGCACCGTCACCGAGAAGCGCGCGCTCACCGGCGTCGACCTCACCCTGAATGACGGCGACTTTGTAACCGTGATCGGCGGCAACGGCGCCGGCAAGTCCACGCTGCTCAACATGATCGCCGGCGTGTACCCGCTCGATTCGGGCGTTATTGAGCTCGACGGCACCGACATCTCGCGCCTGAACGAGTCACAGCGCGCCAAGTACCTGGGCCGCGTGTTTCAGGACCCCATGCGCGGTACCGCTGCCGACATGCAGATCGCCGAGAACCTGGCCCTCGCCAAGCGTCGCGGCCAGCGTCGCGGCCTTTCGTGGGGCGTCACCAAGGCCGAGAAGGACGAATACGTTGAGCTGCTCAAACGCCTGGACCTTGGTCTGGACACGCGTCTCAACGCCAAGGTCGGCCTGCTCTCGGGCGGCCAGCGCCAGGCACTCACCCTGTTGATGGCCACGCTCACCAGGCCGCGCCTGCTGCTGCTCGACGAGCACACCGCGGCCCTCGACCCCAAGACGGCTTCCAAGGTGCTCAACCTGACCGAGGAGATCGTCGACGAGAACCACCTGACCACGCTCATGGTCACGCACAACATGAACGACGCCATCCGTCTGGGCAACCGTTTGATCATGATGCACGAAGGCCATGTGATCTACGACGTGGCCGGTGACGAGAAGAAGTCGCTCACCGTGGCCGACCTGCTGCAGAAGTTCGAGGAGGTCTCAGGCGGCGAGCTCGCCAACGACCGCATGCTGCTAAGCTAAAACCTGCCAAAAAGGGACAGGTTTATTTTGGTAGGTTTTATCTGCGCAAACGCCAAAACCGCCGCAAAGGGACAGAGGCCCTTTGCGGCGGTTTTCGCATATTATGTCGATAATCCGATATTCAACCAGACATTCTGGCTAAGGACTAAGGAAACTGCCATGAAAAGATTCGTCCCCCGCCTTGCGTTAGCTGCCGCGTTGTTTGCCGGCGCGCTCGCAGGCATCCCAAGCCTCGCCTTCGCGGGGAACCTGCCCGCCGCTATTGACGGCTCCGTGGCCGGTCATGCACACCAACGATATCCACGGCAGCTACAAGTACAGCTACAACGAAAGCAAGGGCACCGGCACCGTCGGCTTTGACGGACTGGCGGTTCTCTATAGCGCCCAGGGCAACGCCCCCGATCTTTTGCTCGATGCGGGCGACACCTTCCACGGGCAGTCCTTCGCCACCATGAGCGAGGGCAAGAGCATCGCCGAGCTCATGGACACCTTCTACGCCGACGGCTACGACGCGACCACGCCAGGCAACCACGACTGGAGCTACGGCGCGGACAAACTCCGCACCATGACCGGCTACAGCACCACCGGCACGCCCTTCGCCATGCTCTGCGCGAACGCAAAGTCTACGAGCGGCGTATGGAGCTCGAGCATCACGAAGACGCTCAACCGCACCTGGGAGGATAGCGAGGATCACTCCACATTCGACTACAAAATCAAGGTCGGCGTCGTGGGTGCCATGGATGAGTCGCTGGAATCCTCGCTGCGCGCGGACCTGGTCGCGGGTACGTCGTTCTCGAGTGCCGCGAACGCCATCAATGCCGAGGCAGAGCAGCTGCGCAAGGAGGGCTGCGATGTTGTTGTGTGTATCGCGAACACGCTCGACGCCAAGACCTTTGCCACGCGGCTCCGTGGCGTCGATGCCCTTATCGCAGGCCACGAGCACATCAACCTTAACGAGAAGGTGACGGGAGCCGACGGCAAGACAATCCACGTTGTCGAGGCGGGCAGTGCCTTTGCCGAGGTGGGACTGCTTTCCATTCCGTACAAATACGACACGAATGGCACCGAGACGACCGACGATGACACGGTCACGGTCCCTGCGGACGGCAGCGACGAGAAGCTCTACACCGCCAAGAACGTCAACGACCTTTTGGCAGACCCCGACAAGGGCTCCGACTACCAAAGCCGCCTTGAAGCCGTCCGCAACAAGATCAAGCCGCTCGACGAGGCCTTTGAAAACGAATCGAACAAGGTGCTCGGCACATCCACCACCAACTATTTCTACGGCGAGGACGCCGCAGGCACGCATGGTTGGGAAATGGTGCGCACCACCGATTTCCGCCCCAGCAAGGAGGGCGACACCACCAAGGCCCAGACCATCGGCCACGTGATTTGCGGCTCCTATCTTGCCCTGACGGGCGCGGACCTCGCTATCGAAAACGCTGGCGGCATCCGCGGTGGCATCGCTGCGGGCGATGTGACCGCCGGCAACGTCATCGCTATCTCGCCTTACGGCAACACCGTGGAGACCTGGACCATGACCGGCGCGGACTTCCTCGCAGCGCTCGAGCACTCGCTACAAATCAGCGACGATTGCAACGACAGCTACGAGCTTCAGCAGGCTTATGTGGCGGCCGGTCACACCGAGCAGGAGGCACAAGACACGTACAAGTGGCGCGACGACTCCGGCAGTGTCCTTTCCTTCCTTCGGCGGCATCAACGTGACAATCGATTGGACGCAGCCCGAAGGCAAGCGCATTGTGAGTGCCACACTCACCAAAAGACGGCAGCACGCTCGACCCCGCCAAGGCCTATACCGTCGCCACCAACAACTACATCATCACCAACACGACCGACTTCCCCACCTTCGCAAACGCCACCAAGCACACCGAGTGGGGTACCTGCGAGTCAGCGCTAGGGGCGCTGATCGGGCAGAACAGCTGGGAGAGCAAGATGGCCTCGCTCGCGGGCACCATCAGCTTTGGCTCCGCTGCCGTGGACCCCACGCCCACACCGGCCCCGACGCCTAAGCCCTCGCCTAAGACGGACACGACGACCACGAAGGTCATCACCAAGAAGACGACCGGTAAGCTCGCCGCAACGGGAGACCGCACGCTGGCAGTAGTTGGCGCGTGCCTTATCGGCGGCATCATCGTCATCATGCTCGGCATTATCTGGAAGCGTCGACGCTAAGCTACACCGCCGGGCCTTGCAGCCCCGCCGCGTAAACCTTATATCGAGCACAGAAGCCCGTCCGAATGTGATCGGACGGGCTTCTTTGAGGGTGGGTATCATGGTTGAACGATCATGAGGAGGTTTCCCTACATGGAATTGTTTGAGCCAATTCTTCATTTCTTTGCACAACGATGGGTCCACAACATCATCTGGGCCGTCATCTTGGCGATAGGCACCGCCGTCGCCGCCAAGGTCGTATCCAAGACCCTGAACCATCTGCTTAACCGAGACGATAACCCGCTTCCGGCATCGAGTATCTTCATCAACATCGCGCGCGCCGTCATCTGGATGATCGGCGGCAGCTTTATCCTCGACAACTGCTTTGGCATTAACGCAAACGCGCTCGTCGCCGCTCTTGGCGTCGGCGGCATCGCCATCTCGCTCGGCTTTCAGGACACGCTGTCAAACCTCATCGGCGGCATGCAGGTTACGTTTATGGGCATCATCAAACCCGGCGACAATATCGAGGTCGGTGGCGTATCGGGCGTGGTCCAAGATATCACTTGGCGCCATACAACGATTGAGGATGCCTGTGGACAGACCATCATTGTGCCCAATTCCAACATCTCCAAGAACACGCTCGTGCATTTGATGCCCTTTGGGCGCGTGGCCGTGCCCGTTGCCGTAAAGGACACGTCTAAGTGGGCTTCCCTTGACGTGCTGGCAGACGAGCTCACGAGCGCAACCAAAACGGCCGTCTCGCCCATCTCGGGCTTTGACAAGGAGCCCTACGTACTCTTTAGCGAAATCGGCGACTTTGGCATCAAAGGAAAGATCATCTTTATCGTCAGCGACGACAGCACTACTTTCACGGCAGCCGACGCCTGCATCCGCGCCATCGCCCCCATCATCGCCTAAACCACCGCAAAGGGACAGGCATCTTTGTAGTGGTTTTCATTCGTGGTACCATGGTTCATATCGTTGTTTAAACGACTAAGGGAGTAGACACCATGGAAGAGGCCTATCGTCAAGCACGCAAGCGCGGCGAGCAGGGACGCCGTCGCGCCATCAGCCAAAGCGAGCATCCATACCTTACGGACCTCGATAGCTTGGTTGCTCAGCTCCCCTTAGGTCAGCGAGTGAGCGTCGGCCTGCGGGATATTCCGCTCGAAATGGTCGTCGGCACGGTCACCAAAGGCCGTCAGTCCGCCTTTTCATGCAACTTTATGCCCCTGCTGCCGTTTAACACCGAGTTCGCCCGCAAGTGGTCCAACCTCTACGACACCCAGGTAACCGAGGGCTATCGCGACCCCGTCATCGTCACCGAGTTCATGCATCGGTTCTATGTCCAGGAAGGCAACAAACGCGTCAGTGTCCTCAAATTCCTAGACGCCCCGACGGTTTCGGCCAAGGTCACCCGTCTCTACCCCGGCACATGGGATTCCGTCGAAAGCCGCCTGTACGGCGAGTTCTGCGCGTTTTGGCGCGTCTGCCCCCTATACGAGATCGAGTTCTCGCGTGAGGGAAGCTACGAGACGCTCGCCAAGATGCTCGGTCAGAACCTTATCGAAAAATGGCCGCAGAAAAAGGTCGACTACCTGCGCCACACCTTCCTGCTCTTTAAGCGCGCCTACCTTCGCGCAGGCGGCGACCACCTGGACATTACGCCTGCCGACGCCATGCTCGTCTACCTCAACGTGTACAACCAGGACCGCCTGCTGGATACGCCGACGGATATCGTCGTAAACCGCCTGTGCAAGATTTGGCGCGAGCTGGTCATTGCCGGCAAAAATGACGAGGACAAGGTCGATCTCGTCGAAGCGCCGAGCGTCGACGAGGAGGAGACGCCCGCCAAGTCCACCTCCGGCGTGCTCAACTTCTTTATGGGCAAGACCGTCTATTCGGCGGCCAACCCCCTGCGCATCGCCTTTATCCATGAGTTCCCCTGTGCGACGTCGAGCTGGGACAGCCTGCACGACCAAGGGCGTCAGTATCTCGATGAGCACTTTGGCGGTATCGTACGCACCGAGGCGTTTGAGGACTGTCACGATCCGGACGTGTTCTACGCCGCCGTGGAAACGGCTGTCAAACATGGAGGCAACGTCATCTTCTCGACCTCGCACCGCCTGATGGAATACACGCTCAGAGCTGCCGTTGAGTATCCCCAGGTTCGGTTCCTCAACTGCTCTATCGGCCTTCCCCATCAAAGCGTCCGTTCGTACTTTGGCAAGATGTACGAGGCCAAGTTTCTCCTGGGCGCCCTTGCGGCCAGCATGGCGGACAACCACCGCATCGGTTACCACGCGTCGGTCTTCGCCTCGGGCGCACTCAGCGAGATCAACGCCTTTGCGATTGGCGCCTCGCTGCTCGACCCCCGTGCGCAAATTATCCCTCACCTGGGGCGATGTGCCCGCCGGCGGTCTTGCCGAGGCCATGTGCCGCGAAGGCGTGAGCGTCATGACCGGCGCTGACATGTCAAAGTCGCTCGAAGACCCTACGGCCTACGGACTCCACCGCCTGGTCGACGGCAAGGTTTCCGGCATCGCCATGCCCGTATGGAACTGGGGCCGTTACTACGAGCTCATCGTTCGCAGCCTTCTGCACCGGCACCTGGGATGAGACCAGTGACGACAACCAAGTGCGCGCCGTCAACTACTGGTACGGCATGAGCTCCGGCGTTATCGACATCCGTTACGCTCCGGGCCTACCCTACCAGAAGCGCAAACTCGTGCAGTTGCTCCGCCACGGCATTGTCGAGGGCTCCATCAACCCCTTTGGCGGCGAGGTCCACAGCCAGAACGGCGTGGTACAGATCGAAGGCTTCCCTCCGTTGCCGAGCACGCAGATTGTCGAGATGAATTGGCTGGCCGACAACGTAGTGGGCACCATTCCGCAACTCGACGATGAGCCGAAAGTCCCTGCCCTATGAAAATCCTTGCCATAGCCGATACCGAAGAACGATGCCTTTGGGAGTGCTTTCGCAAGGAACGCTTTGAGGGAGTCGACCTGATTTTGTCCGCCGGCGATCTGGACCCGGACTATCTTGAGTTTTTGGTTACGGTCATCAACAAACCGCTCATCTACGTGCGCGGCAATCACGATGACCGCTACGCACGTCATGCACCGGGCGGATGTATCTGCGTAGAAGACAGCGTGTACACGTACCGAGGGATTCGAATTGCGGGCCTTGGCGGGTCCATGCGTTATCGCGACGGCACCAACATGTACACCGAACGCGAGATGTCCAAGCGCATGCGTAAGCTGTCGCGTAAGGTTAGGATGGTCGGCGGGTGCGACATTCTGCTTACCCATGCACCCGCCGCCGGTATGGGTGATCTGGACGATCTGCCGCATCGAGGGTTTGAGTGCTTTAACACGGCGCTTGAGTCCTGGGGAGCCGACTACATGGTGCATGGGCATGTACACCAAAGCTACGGTTACGATTTTCAGCGCGAGCGGCAGCATGTGTGTGGAACGACGATCATCAACGCCTGCGGCTATACGCAGTTTGAGCTCGACCAGACGCGCTACCCCATCCGTGGCTGGCAGGCAGCCTGGCTCAATTCGCAAACCATGCGCCGCGAGCTCAAGCGCCACGAGGCCTTTGAGTCCTCTACCGCCAGAACACCCTGGTAACCACCATAAAGGGGACGCTGTCCCCTTTGAGGTGGTTTTGGCACGCGATAGCAAGAAACCCGGTCCCACACGAGGCGGAACCGGGTTTCTTTAGCAATGCTTGCTTTACTCAGGCAGTAACTAGCAGTTACTCAGCCAGGAAGTCACGCTGGACAGCGGGATCGACCTTGACGCCAGGGCCCATGGTGGAAGACACGGAGATGGACTTGACGTACTTGCCCTTAGCAGAAGAGGGCTTGACGCGCAGAATCTCGGTGTACAGGGCAGCGTAGTTCTCGACGAGCTGCTGCTCAGAGAAGGACTTCTTGCCCAGGGGCACGTGGCAGATGCCGTAGCGGTCGGCACGATACTCAACGCGGCCGGCCTTGAGCTCGGAGACCATCTTGGCGACGTCCATGGTCACGGTACCGAGCTTAGGGTTCGGCATAAGGCCACGGGGACCAAGGATCTTACCGATGCGGCCAACCTTGGCCATCATGTTCGGCGTAGCGATAGCGGCGTCGAAGTTAATCTCGCCCTTCTGGATCTGGGCGACGAGCTCGTCGGAACCGATGATGTCGGCGCCGGCAGCCTCGGCCTCGCGGGCCTTCTCGCCCTCGGCGAAGACGGCAACACGAACGGTCTTGCCGGTGCCGTGGGGCAGGGAGATGGAACCACGGATGTTCTGGTCAGCCTTACGAGTATCGATGCCCAGACGGAAGTGAGCCTCGACGGTCTCGTCGAACTTGGCGGTGTCGAGCTCCTTGATGAGCTTGGCAGCCTGAAGGGGGGGTGTAGAGCGTGGCGCGGTCGATCTTCTCGGCAGCGGCGTTATAGCTCTTACCATGCTTAGCCATGTGCATTACCTCCTGTGGTTAAACGGGCGTGAGCCCTCCCACATCGTATCGTGTGCCCTATTGCACACATTTAACGGGCGCCCCGGTCGGAGCACCCGTCGTTACCATAAGAAATCGCTACTCAGCGATGGTGACGCCCATGGAACGGGCGGTTCCGGCGATAATCTTCTTGGCGGCGTCAATGTCGTTGGCATTGAGGTCCGGCATCTTGATCTCGGCGATCTTGGTGAGCTGCTCCTGGGAGAGCTGACCAACCTTGTCGGCCTTGGGGCTTAGCGGAACCAGACTTGAGGTTCAGCTCCTTCTTGATGAGGTGAGCCGCCGGCGGGGTCTTGGTGATGAAGGAGAAGGACTTATCCTCGTAGACGGAGATCTCAACGGGGATGATGTCGCCCTTCTTGTCCTGCGTCTCGGCGTTAAAGGCCTGGCAGAACTGCATGATGTTCACGCCAGCAGCGCCCAGGGCGGGGCCGACGGGAGGAGCGGGGTTAGCTGCACCAGCAGGAATCTGGAGCTTAATGACGTTGGCAACCTTCTTCTCAGCCATGGTCATTCCTTTCGAATCACGAGTGTGAAGTACTTGCTATATCGTAAGCACGCACGTGTTAGAAGCACTCCTGAGATGAGCAGTCACAGAAGAAGCACGCTCGCGCGAACGGACGAAAACTTAAGCGATGACAGCGACCTGGTTAAAGTCGAGCTCGACCGGCGTCTCGCGGCCAAAGATCATCAGGGTGACCTTAAGCTTGCCTGCCTCGGTGTTAACCTCGGAGACCTGGCCATCAAAGTCGGTAAGCGGGCCATCGGTGACGCGGACGGACGTGCCGACCTGAATATCAACCGAGGTGCGCTTGGGCGAATCGCCCTTACCGGGACGACGAGTCATCTTGTTGTACTCGTCACGGGAAAGCGGAGCGGGCTTGCCGTTGCCGCCTAGGAAACCGGTGACGCCGGGCGTGTTGCGAACACACGTCCAAGCATCGTCATCCATCTCCATGCGGACCAGGGACATAACCCGGGAAGATCTTGGAATCCTTGGTCTCGCGCTTGCCACCCTCTTTGATCTCGGTGACGCGCTCCATAGGAATCTCGATATCAAAGATACGGTCCTGCATGCCCATGGTCTCGATACGATGCTCGAGATCGGACTTAACGCGGTTCTCGTATCCGAGTAAGTGTGAACGACGTACCAACGCTTAGACATGGTTTAGCCCCTCAATCCAGAGAACAGAGCAAGAGCCTCGCCAAAGCCAGCATCGAGCAGAGCGATGACGACGCCGACGACGACCAGAGAAGCGCAAACGACGACCGAGTAGTTCACGAGCTCCTTCTTATCGGGCCACGTGACACGCTTCATCTCGGACTTGACCGGAGCGAAATACTTCTTGGTGCGGGCGAAGAAACCAGGGCTTCTCGTTCTTCTTGGACTTCGCAGCCTTCTCGTTCTTCTTGGCAACGGCCTTCTTGGCCTCAACCTTGGAGTTGGCGGCAGCTTTGTTGGCAGGTGCCGGCTGCTGAGCCTTCTTCTTGTTCTTCTTGTTGGCCATTTGGGTTACCTCCGCGCAATGCGCTTATACATGAGTAAACCGTAAGCCCCCAAGTGGGAGCTTACGGAATAATGACTGGCACGCCAGGAAGGACTCGAACCCTCAACACTCGGTTTTGGAGACCGATGCTCTACCAATTGAACTACTGGCGTATGTGACTAGAGACTAGCGAGTCTCTTTGTGCAGCGTGTGGTGACGGCACCAGGGGCAATACTTCTTGATCTCCATACGATCAGGCATGGTCGACTTGTTCTTGGTGGTCGTATAGTTGCGGCGCTTGCACTCAGTGCACGCAAGAGTAACTAGAGTACGCATGTATCCTGAACCTTTCATTTCCGCCCCGTACGGGCACGAGTTGTTACTTTATCAGCTCCACGTAAGTGCTGTCAATGAAAACCTCGAGTCAATTGGTTCTCGGTGGATCCATTCATATTTGGAACACATCAATGAAGCCATCGAGAGCTAATCGACGGTGCATCCAGGACCGTTATCGATCCTCTCGACACCAGCAACGGCTCAATATCCATTGCAGAAAAAGAACCCGGCACCCATATAAGTGCCGGGTTCTCTAAGTCAGCTATATCAAAGAGCTAATTTACTCAATGATCGTGGAGACGATGCCCGAACCGACGGTGTGGCCACCCTCGCGGATTGCGAAGCGCAGGCCCTCCTCCATGGCGATCGGGTGGATGAGGTCGCCCTCGATGGTGATGTGGTCACCAGGCATAGCCATCTCGGTGCCCTCGGGGAGCTTGACCGTACCGGTAACGTCGGTGGTACGGAAGTAGAACTGAGGACGATAACCATCGAAGAACGGGGTGTGACGGCCGCCCTCCTCCTTGGTCAGAACGTAGATCTCACCGGTGAACTTGGTGTGCGGGGTAACCGAACCGGGCTTGCAGAGAACCTGGCCACGCTCGATGTCCTCGCGCTTGATGCCGCGGAGCAGCAGACCGACGTTGTCGCCAGCCTCGCAGAAGTCCATGGACTTACGGAACATCTCGATACCGGTAACGACGGTGTTCTGGGTATCCTTGATGCCGACGATCTCGACGGGCTCGTTGAGCTTGAGCTCACCGCGCTCGACACGGCCGGTAGCAACGGTACCACGACCGGAGATGGTCATAACGTCCTCAACGGCCATCAGGAACGGGAGGTCGTTGTTACGAGCAGGCGTCGGGATGTACTCGTCGACGGCCTTCATGAGCTCGCGAATGGCGTCCATCCACTTGGCGTCGCCCTCGAGAGCGCCCAGAGCGGAGCCACGGATGACGGGGATGTCGTCGCCGGGGAAGCCGTACTCGGTGAGGAGGTCGCGGGTCTCCATCTCGACGAGGTCAATGAGCTCCTCGTCGTCGACCATATCGCACTTGTTGAGGAAAACAACGATGTAGGGAACGCCCACCTGACGAGCGAGCAGCACGTGCTCACGAGTCTGGGCCATCGGGCCGTCGGTGGCAGCGATAACGAGGATGGCACCATCCATCTGGGCCGCGCCGGTGATCATGTTCTTGACGTAGTCAGCGTGGCCCGGGCAGTCAACGTGAGCGTAGTGACGGGCAGCGGTCTCGTACTCAACGTGGGAGACGGAAATCGTAATGCCGCGCTCGCGCTCCTCGGGAGCCTTGTCGATGTTCTCGAACGCAGTGAAGTCAGCCTTGCAGCCCTCGGTCTCGGAGAGAACCTTGGTGATGGCGGCGGTCAGCGTGGTCTTGCCGTGGTCGACGTGACCAATGGTGCCGATGTTAACATGCGGCTTAGTGCGCTCAAACTTCTCTTTGGCCATAAAGCCCTCCTCTTAACAGGTCGTCCCCGGACGGGACTTTGCCTTTATACCATAGTGGCCTCTCAACATACTATTGAGAAGCCACCGTGTTACCTATGGTAGCGGTGACTGGATTCGAACCAGTGACGCCACGGGTATGAACCGTGTGCTCTAACCAACTGAGCTACACCGCCGGATGGAGCCTGCAACCAGACTTGAACTGGTGACCTCTTCGTTACCAACGAAGTGCTCTACCGACTGAGCTATACAGGCACTTGACGGGTGGGAGCTATAGGATTCGAACCTATGTAGGCAGAGCCAACGGGTTTACAGCCCGTCCCCTCCATTAACCACTCGGGCAAACTCCCAATCGTTCAAGTATCCGCAGGTTCTTTGGTCTTTTGGACCGCCGCCCCCGCGAACGAAGAAGATAATACGATGCAACCTTGGGGAGCTGTCAACGAAAACCTCTAGATACACGGTGCCGGGCGTATCTATATGCTTTTGACCTGCGGTTTTATTGAGTTTGGATATGAAGGATGGTGGATTTGGATACTGAGGTGACGTTTCCCAAGGTAACACTTTGCTGTAGTGGAGTACACCTTCAGTATCGAACTTCGATACCAGCTTATTTGCACCTATATATAGGTCGAGATCGGGGCTTCCACGCCACGATCGAGCGTGGATTATCTCCCACTTTTAGCGCGGCTCTAAGGCCAAAGTGGCAGATTATCCACGCTCATTCTCCGAAGGCGAGAGAACTGTAAAGCCGCAACTACTCGGGCCAGGCCAAAGTAGACCCATAAAGCGGCTCCCCCTTGGTGCAGGGGTAGCGACTCAAGTAACACGACGATAGCAAGTCGAAAAAATAAGTCATGGCGTATTTCGAATAAACGCCGAGTCGGTCAATTCCGTTTCCCGCATTACCAAGACGATATACACGGTCAAAAGACCTCGATTTGTCATCGTTGCTAAACGCAGTAATTAGAATCTTCCTGCCCGAACGGCAATCAAGATACTCACGCGCCTGTGACGCAAATAGCCCGGAGACCGATACGAGAATTATCAATGACTGCGAAGCGTCTCCCATGTTTTTCAATTCCGCGACGTTAGCCCCAGCAACTATGCGAACTATCTTGCCCGCATAAAACATTTCCTGCTGAAATCGTACGAGATTGGCGCTCACATTATTGGTGCACCAGATTTCAACGTTTTTATGGCCATCAATTTCGTCGACAAGATGCTTAATAGCGATATCGGACACGCCGCTTTCAACCTCAGCGAACATCTCGATCATGCGAACGTCGAGCTTTCTGCCCTGTACTCCTCGTAGCCAAATTCCTCCTCTCGATGGCTTAAGTCGCTTGGAAAGACTGACTGAGTAAATGATTCTTTCAAATCGCTAAGAGACTGGTAGCCCAATCGATTGCAGAAACGACGAACAGCGTAACGAGTCACGAATGCATCGCGGGTTATTGCGGCAACATTGATTTCGCTCGAACGCCTAATGTGAGCGATGAGATATCGAGCGATGGCGGCATCGTTTGACCCAAACTCGCTGTTGATGATGGAGCTAATGCGATTGAGCACATCGAAGTCATTGATATTCACGTGATCCCTCTTTCCGCTCTCCTCGAAATCATGGTTCATTTATTGAATCAAACAGCTTTGGTCGTTCTCCTATGATTCAAATCAGTTGACGTCATCTTAATCATAATTCCGCCACACGTATCCACCGTGTTTTGAGTGATGGAAAGGGGATTCATGGGCAACGTGAACAACATGCCGTTTCTCTGGGGTTCCGCCACGGCGTCTTATCAGTGCGAGGGTGCCTGGAACGAAGACGGCAAAGGCCTTGGTGAGTGGGATTTCTTTAGCCACACTAAGCAATAAGAACATCAACCATGTTGACGGTGATGTATCTTGCGACTTCTACCATCGCTATGAAGAAGATATCCGCATGATGAAAGAAGGCGGACAAAACACCTATCGCTTCTCTCTTTCATGGAGTCGAATCATCCCCACGGGTATCGGCGAAGTGAATGAAGAGGGTATCGATTTTTATAATCGGGTCATTGATTGCTGCCTCGAAAATGGCATAGAGCCCAACGTTACGCTGTTCCATTACGATCTGCCATTCACGCTTGCTTGCAAAGGCGGATGGCTGAACAACGACATGGCAGAGTGGTTCTGCAAATACGCCAAGATTTGCTTTGAGCGCTTTGGAGACCGCGTCAAAATCTGGGCTACCGTTAACGAGCCGCATTTCTACAGCTACTGCGTAAACATGTTGGGCAACTATCCCCCCAATCGATCGCTCGATGTTCAGTCGTACATGCAGTTTCAGTACAACCTGATGCGCGCAAGCGCACTCGCAGTCCGAGCATATCGTCAAATGGGCTACGACGGCATCATCGGCGCCGTCCACGATGGCGGCGTTGTCGAACTCGACCCGGCAACCGAGCACCCTGATGACGTATTTCGATACGCAGACTTTTTTCGCCAATCGCATGATTCTGGCACCAGCGCTTCAGGGTCAACTGCCGCCAGAAATGGACGAAATCCTTGAAAAACTTGGCGTCTCGCTCTATCGATCCCCAAATGACGTAAAAGAATTCAGAGACGGTAAAGTCGATTTTATTGGACTCAACGTGTATTGCCGAGAGTATGTAACCGACTGGCACGGTGGAGAGCTTGCCGTTTCGGCGAACAATAAGGGCAGTTCGAGCAAAAGGGTCGAAGGAAAATGCATTGCGCCCTTGTTTGAAAGCGCCCGCGACAGCAATGTTCCCCGCAATAAATGGGGCCGCGAAATACTCCCAAGTTGCATGTATTCAACCATCATGGATGTCCACGAGCGCTATGACGCGCCCCCGCATCTTTATTACGGAAAACGGACATGGCGCCTATGAGCAACCAGACACAGACGGAATGATCCACGATGATGACCGCATCGAGCTTCTGGGCCAGTTCATCGAGCACATGATGAGGGCTAAGCGCGACGGCGCGCGCGTTGAGGGTTACTACCTCTGGTCGACGATGGATCTGAATAGCTGGATCAACGGCTACGAAAAACGATACGGACTTGTCCATATCGACTTCGAGAACAATCTGGAGCGCACCCCCAAAAAGAGCTGGTATTGGTACCGAGACCTTATCTCGAAGTATCAAGAGCAGGAAGGTTAGGAGAAAGAGATGAAATATCAGGCAATGTCCGAAACAGTCCTAAAGGCTGTTGGCGGCAAAGAGAACATTACATCGGTAACTCATTGTGCGACACGCGTTCGCATCGACGCACGAGACACCTCGATCATCGATCTCCAGCTCGCCAAATCGGCCGATCAGGCGCTCAGGGGCAGTAGTCAGCGGTGGCCAGCTTCAGGTGATCATCGGCCCCAACGTCACCGAGGCGTACAACGACTTCCTCGACTTCGCGGGAATCGAAGTCGGCGGTGGCACGGTTGCCGACGATGCCCAAACCGCCAAAGACCTTGCAGAAGGCATTAAAAGCGGTAACACCGCCATGGGCTTGATTGAGAAATTCGGGAACGTCTCTGCACAGGTATTCATGCCCATCGTCCCGGCGCTCATCGTTGGCGGACTCATTCTTTCGATCAAGAATCTCCTGGTCAATTATTGCGGATTAAGCACCGATAGCGGAACCGCCCAGTCCTGTTGGCGATCTTTAGCGCTTCGTTTAGCTTCTTGCCCGTTTATCTTGGTTATCAGCTCGCAGCCGTCATGAAGATGCAGCCCATCATGGGCGCATTGCTGGGCGCGATCATGATCAGCTCGTCCATTAGCGGTGCCGAGGGTCTCGACTTTCTTGGTATCCCCATCCCGACGAACGACTATTCGAGTACGGTAGTGCCCATCGTACTGGGCGTTGTGTTCATGTACTTTGTCGACCGCAGCCTTCAGAAGATCATTCCCGACGTTACCAAACTGTTCTTGAAGCCGCTGCTCACCATGATCATCGTCGTGCCCGTCGAGCTGATTATCCTTTGGCCCCGCCGGCAGCATGATGGGCTACGCGCTGAGTGATGCCGTCACGTGGCTTATGGACAACGTGGCATTTATCGCTACCCGATCCTGGCAGCCCTTAACCCCTATTTCGTCATGCTCGGTCTCGATAAGGCTTACATCGCAATCGAAGTTACGAGCCTGGCGCAGCTCGGTTGGGCACCCATTATCTTTGGATTCATCTCGAACCTCTGCATTGGCGGCACGAGCCTCGCCCTGGCAACTGCCATGAAGGGAAACAAGGAGAAGAAGGGTATGGTCACCACGGTTGCCGTTACCGCACTCTGTGGCGTAACCGAGCCCGCGTTCTACGGTTGCCTCATCGAGCGTCCCCGCCTGCTTGTCGGCACGGCAATCGGCGCGCTCTGCGCTGGACTCCCTGCAGGCATCTTTGTTCTGAAAGAGTATGTTGCGGGAGCATGCCCCGGCCTTCTTTCGGCACTCATCTTTATCGCTCCCGATGGGTCCATGGGCAACTTCGTGCTGGCATGCGTTGTCGCCATCATCGCCATCGTCGTCTCTTTCATCGCTGCACGCGTAATCATCAAGAAGAACCCCAGCTATATTGAGTAGATGCCCGCTGTTTGCATTGGGGACATCCTCGGCAGACCATTAGCAAGAACCCAAGAAGTCCCTTAGGAGCTCGATTAATCCATTCGGATTCCTGAGGCACAAACGACCCCGATTCCACAATGAAATCGGGGTCGTTGTTTCTAAAGCCGTCGATAGACAATCGGTGTTTACCTTAGCTCCCTATCCAAGTTAATTATCCACGCTCGTTCTCCGGTCGGGAGATTTTCTTCGCTCGCGTGTCCAGAAATCCACGCTCGAGCAGGACATCCAGTCCGCGCCCGCCCTTGTCTCGATCTGTAACAGCAAGAGGCCTATTCCGCTTCTACATGTTACAGATCAAGATATTCCTAAAACACCCTAAGTTTCATCTCAATCTGTAACAGTTAGATGCCAAATATCGGTCTTGGTGTTACAGATTTAGACAAACTGGAGGACGAGACAAACCAAAAACGGGATGGGCGCTAACCCGATGGCGCACCACCTAAATAGAAACGGGCCCTGTCCCACAAGGAAACAGAGCCCGAAACTCTCATGGAGCCAGTGACAGGAATCGAACCTGCAACCCACTGATTACAAATCAGTTGCGCTACCGTTGCGCCACACTGGCACACTTGGCGCTTTCACGCGAAGCGAGTTAAGAATAAAGGAATTGTGGACGGGGCGCAACAGGCCGCACGGCGTTATACAAATATGCAAAATCCAGCAACAACGCGTACCAGGCCGTTCATTTCTGTCAGTGCGCCCTCAATCTTAAAACCATTCGCCAGAACGAATAGTTTTAATTACAATTGCTATATATAAAACTATTCGTTCTGGCGAAGGGTTTCGCGATGCTTACTACCAAAGAAGCCGCCGAGCTGCTCGGCATCACTCCGCGCAGGGTGCAGGAGCTCATAAAAAACGGAGCACTTGAGGCCCGCAAGGCTTCTGGTGTATGGCTCATCGACAAAGACAGCGTCGACACGCGACTCCGCTCTGTGACCAAAACGGGGGGACGTCCCCGCCGCGGCCACGGTAAGAGCGAGATCGCGTTCACCCTCATGAACCGCACGTACGAAGTCGCTCAGCTGGTCTACAGTACATCGCGAAAAGACTTTACCCACATCGGTGCCGACATCGATTACGCCCACGCCCCTATTGGAGTATTTGGCCCTAATAGCCCCATATCGCTAGACTCCTTCCGCATCTGGTGGCGCGGCCGCGGTATCCCCGCTCGCACGCATTGGGCTAGCCTCCCTGCTTGCAGAAGCCGCAGTCGATGTTCCCGATGAACTCGTCCAGCGAAATCTCGGCCTCTCCTTATCCGACCAGTATTGGATTAGGCCCCAAAGGTTCCGGTCTCACCTGGGAGGATATCAACTTCTTCAATAACGCCTTTGATGACGTCTCGCTGTCCATTGCACCCTTTGCCCCAGAGGGAAAAGCGGCTGCCGCAAAGCCCGATAACACCTCGGACGGCAATCTTCAAAAGTACTGGACATGCGAGGGCGAACGTCGAATTCTGCATAAGGCAGGAGCGCACCTGGACCAGGAACCTTATAACGAGCTGGTGGCGACCGCGCTCCACCGTCGCATCCTAAACGCCTGCGATTATGTGCCTTACTCGCTCGAGGGCACGGGCACTTCCGCCCTGAGCACATGCGATGTCTTCTTAACTGATGAAGAAGAGTATGTCCCTGCGTTCTATGTAAACCAGCACGCAAACGCAGATGAACGGCTAACCGACTACGAGCGATATGTAGCAAACTGCGAGGAGCTCGGGGTGACAGGCGTCAAGGATGCCCTTGACCGCATGATCGTATGTGACGACATCATTGCCAACTACGATCGTCATTGGCGCAACTTCGGCCTCGTGCGAAACGTAAACACGCAAGCTTGCAGACCTGCCCCCATCTTCGATTCGGGCTCATCGCTCTGGTGCAACATATCACTAGAGGAGCTTAGGGCGGGAGAGCACAGTTTTACCAGCGCACAATTTCATTCAAGCCCCGCCAAACAAATGTTGCTCGTCGAGGACATGGGCTGGTTTGACGGCGACAAACTCGAAGGCTTCGTTGACGAGGCAATCGAGATTCTTTCCAGAAACGACGCGCTCACGGCAAGGCTGCCATATCTAAAAAAGGCGCTAACGTGGCGCCTCGAAAGAATGATCGACATCGCTGAATGGAGTTAGCGAGGCAGCATTGCCCCGCCAACTTCCCTACCTCCCGCGCAGGGCCTTGAGCTTGGCCAGGGCATCGGGGCTCAGGCGACTGCCCAGAGTCATCTTGATCTGCGGAGCTTCCTCTGCCTCGTGAACGTCGTTATCGATCTGTTTGATCTCGTCCACCAGCATACGGCTCGAGATGCGCGTGACACCCTTGCCCATGACGACGGCCTTGGATCGTGCCGTCACTCGATACTACGGAGCACGCGCGGCCTTCCTCACGTGCCTCGATGCAGAGCTTCTGCACCACGGTATCGGCAGAAACGCCCGTCGGCGAAAACTCGATGCGCACGCCGCGGGCCGGCAGGTTGGGGCGCTCGCTGGAAATATTGCCCGCGCCGTCGAACACGATCACGGCCTCGTAGCGGCCCTGGGCAAAGGCGGCGACGTCGTTGATGAGGGCGGTGCGCGCCATATCGTGGACGTCGCTGGAATACGGATCGTCGGAATGGTCGTACACGAGCTTTTCGTAGCGCGGCGTGCAGTGAATCACGTTGTAACCGTCGACCACCAGCAGCTCGGGCTTGTTGGAGTGCACCGTCGAGACTGGGTCGGCGATAGCCTGCGCAAACGCATTACCGCCCACGCCGTAGGTCGCGGCCGAAACAATCGGCTTGGCCGAGCCCTCGCCAAAGCGCTTGGCCTTGACTTGGCACGGTTCTTCTTGGACATGCGCTACTCCTCCCCCATCAGCTCGCCGGCGTTGCGGCGCAGCCACTCAAAGCACAGCGCCGTGGTCGCCTGGGCAACATTGAGGCTCTCGGTCATACCGCGCTGGGGAAGCTTGGTCAAAAAGTCGCATTTCTCGAGCACCAGACGCGAGATGCCGTCGCCCTCGGAGCCCATGACGAGCGCCACGCGGCCCTCGAAAGGAGCATCCCAGCAACTGCCTTCGGCGTGCTCGGAAGCACCGCCCACCCAAAAACCAGCGGCCTTAAAATCGTCGAGCGCACGGGCGATATTGGGAACCTGCGCGATAGGCAGATGCATGACGGCGCCACGGCTGAAGTCTTGTAGCTGCCCACGGTCACGCCGGCGGCGCGCTTGTTGGCAATGATGACGCCGGCCGCGCCCACAACCTCGGCGGAACGCACGATGGCGCCAAAGTTGCCGTCGTCAGTCACGTGGTCGAGCACCACGACAAGTGCCGGGCCCTCGCCTGCGCGGTCGAGAATATCGGCGACATCGGCATAGGGGAAGTTGCCAACCTCGAGCGCGATGCCCTGGTGAGCGCCGTGGCTCGACAGTGCGTCGAGCTGCGTGCGCGGCACATACTTAATGCGGACACCCGCGGCGTTGAGGTCGTCGACCAGGCGCGACAAGGCGGCATCGCGCTCCCCGCCCTCGGCAATGAGCGCGCACTTGATGGGAAAACCGGTGCGTAGCGCCTCGGCGGCAGCACGGCGACCTTCGATAAACTCGCCCTTGGGAGCCTGGACAGCGTCGCGGTTGCGATCGCGCTGCGGACGTGCGGCCTTGAGTGCGATCGCGCTGGCCCCTTGGGAGCGGCAGCGCGATCATTGCGGCGAATCGGACGCGAGCCAGAAGCAGCCTGCTTGCCGCCACGAGGCGCACGCTTGCGATTGTCGGCCATAAAGTGACCTCCTAAATACAACTATCAAACGAAACAAAATAAACGACCGCCCATGAATATTAATTCGGGCGGTCGGTACGGGTTTTCAAGTGCCCGAGATTGCCGTGAAAGAGGAGCGACGCGTACTTGAGTACGCGAGCGACGGTTTGAACGGCAAGGTCGGGCACTTGGAAAACCCGCGGGGATTAGAGAGATTTGATACGAGTGCCGGCGGCGGTATCTTCAATCGTCAGGCCCAGGTCCTTGAGCTGGTCGCGGATGGCATCTGCCAGATCCCAGTTCTTGGCGGCACGGGCCTCGGCGCGGGCCTCGAGAATCTTGGCAGCAGCCTCGTCCACGTCGTCGCCCGTGTAGGCGACCAGGCCGGCGGCAACGCCCAGCAGGCCCAGCGGCAACTCGACCTTGGGCTCGGGAAGCTCGACGCCAAACGTATCGAGCAGCTCGACCAGCGTATCGGCGGCGGCCAGGGCAGCGGCCTTGTCGGCAGCATCGCCCGCCTGCTCCAGGTACTGGTTGCACTCGGTCACAAAGCCAAAGACAGCACCCATGGCACCGGCGGAGTTAAAGTCGTCGTCCATGCACTCCTTAAAGGCGGCGCGGGTCTCGGCGGCCTTGGCGGCAAACGCCCTCAGCGGCAGCCTCATCGGCATCGGCCGTCGCATGGTTCGCGGCCCAGCGCAGGTTCTCGACCGTACCGGCGATACGCGTGAGCGAGTTCTCGGCACCCTCCAGGCGCTCCCAAGAGAAGTCGAGCGGCGAGCGATAGCTCGTCTGCAGCATCAGCAAACGCAGGGCGGCGGCGGAGTGCTGCTCGAGGACCTCGGCCAGCGTAAAGAAGTTGCCGAGCGACTTGGACATCTTCTCGCCGTCGACCAGCAGCATGCCCGTGTGCATCCAGGTGTTGGAGAAACCCTGGTGCCAGGCGCAGGTGGCCTGGGCGCACTCGTTCTCGTGATGCGGGAAGGCAAGGTCGGAGCCACCGCCGTGAATGTCGATCGGGGTGCCCAGGTAGCGGTGCACCATGGCGGCGCACTCGGTGTGCCAACCGGGACGGCCCTCGCCCCAGGGGCTCGGCCAGCTGGGCTCGCCGGGCTTGGCGGCCTTCCACAGGGCAAAGTCGAGCGGGTCGTTCTTGTCCTCGTTCTCCTCGATGCGCGCGCCCACCATAAGGTCGTCGATGTTGCGGCCCGAGACCTGACCATAGTTGGGGTCGCTGCGCACGGCAAAGTACACGTCGCCGTTATCGGCGGCGTAAGCGTGGCCCTGCTCGATGAGCGTCTTGATCATGGCGATCATGGGGCCGATCTCCTTGGTGGCGCGGGGGCGCACGTCGGGATCGAGCACGTTGGCGGCGCGCATGACGCCGATGAACTTGTCGGAGAACTCCGTCGCGACCTCGGCAGCAGTACGGCCCTCCTCGTTGGCGCGCTTGATGATCTTGTCGTCGACGTCGGTGATGTTTTGTACGAACGTCACCTCGTAGCCGCTCGCGATGAGCCAGCGACGAATCACGTCAAAGCTGATGAACGTGCGGGCATTGCCGATGTGGATGTTGTCGTAGACCGTGGGGCCGCACACGTACATGCGGACCTTGCCGGACTCGATGGGCTGGAACTCTTCCTTTTTATGGGTAGCGCTGTTGTAGATACGCATTCGTTACTCCTTAACGGTTTTCTGTAGCAGGCAGACGGCCCAGGCGCCAATTCCCTCGCCCTGGCCTTCCCAACCGAGCTTTTCGGTCGTAGTGGCGGCGACGCCCACGTTTTCGACGTCAACGCCCAGGGCATGGGCAAGGTTGGCGCGCATGGCATCGCGGTGCGGGGTGATCTTAGGCTGCTGGCAGGCAATGGTGCAATCGGCATCGACAAACTCAAAGCCCAGCTCGCGCGCATAGTCCATCACGCGAGCGAGCAGCGCCATCGAGTCGGCACCCTCGTAGGCAGGATCGGTGTCGGGGAATAGCTTGCCGATGTCTCCCCCGCGGCAGGCGCCCAGAATGGCGTCGGACAGCGCGTGCGCAAGCACATCGGCATCCGAGTGGCCCAGCAGGCCACGCTCGTAGGGGATGTCGACCCGCCGATGATACATCGACGCCCCTCCACCAAACGGTGAACGTCGTAGCCGTGGCCAATGCGCAGGTTACTGAACATGGGGAAGGTCCTCTCCCTCGGCCATGCGACCGAGCAGAATCGCGGTTACGGGACGCAGGTCCTCGGGCACCGTCACCTTAAGGTTATCGCGCGGGCTCTGGACGCAGCGGACGCGCCCACCCATGCGCTCGACCAGCGACGAATCGTCAGTACCGATAAAGCCCTCGGCAATCGCCGCGGCATGGGCGCGCTTCATAGCATCGACGCTAAAGATCTGCGGCGTCTGCGCGGCCCAGTACAGCTCGCGCGGCGGCGTCTCGACGATGTTGTCGCCATCGACGATCTTGAGCGTGTCGATCGCGGGCTGGCCGCACACGACACCGTCGAGGGCGCGGTCGCCCACGAGCACGTCGATAGCGTAGTCGATGGCCTCGGTGGTAATGAGCGGACGAGCGCCGTCGTGAATGGCGACGTATTCAAAACCCGCCGGAACCGCATGTACGCCGGCACGGGTGGAATCCTGGCGGGTATCGCCGGCATCGGCAAAGCTGATGGGCGTGTCATAGTCAAACGGGTCGATGGCCAGGCGGCGCATCTCGGCACGGCGCTCGGCAGGGCAAACCACGACGATGTGGCCGACCTTGTCGCTACGATCGAACGCACGGATGGACCAGCTCATGAGCGGACGGCCCGCCACGTTAACGAGCTGCTTGCCGCCGGGATTTCCAAAGCGCTGGCCGCTGCCACCGGCAACGACCACGGCGCATACGGGCGCCATTATGCGTTCCCCTGTTTGGTGCCCTTCATGCGGTACAGGAGTCCGCAAGAATGGCAGGGTTGTTAACGCCAAAGTCGCCCAGGCGCTCCGGATCCTCGCTGATGTCGTCCATGAGCTCCTGCAGCGAGCCGTACTCGTCGACGATCTTCTCGGCCACGCCGTCACGCACGACGGACACGCGCGAAAGCGTGCGCAGGCCCAGCGGCGTCATGACGGAGTCCTCGTCCAGGTCGTCATAGCCCAGAACTGCCGCCACGTGCTGCGGGTCGGACAGGTCCTTAGGCGTCATGCGGCTCAGCTCGGCTCGGATCTTCTCGGCGTTGGCCTCAGAGGAATCGCTCGCGTAGTCGCGGATCATCAGGTCGTATTCGGTATCCATGCTGGAGCCCGCGAGCTGCTCGAGCTGCATCTGCACGAGCTTGCCCTGGTTACCCAGCTTGACGATGCAATCCTTAAGCTCGGTCTTTGCCTGTTGCATGATCTCGAAACTCGAGAAGATGCCGGTGATGTCGGCGAGCGTAACGTAGTCGTCGAGCTCAAGGGCCGTCAGGCGCAGCAGGAGCGGTCGAGCGACTGACGGGTAGTCTGGAGCGTGGCGACGAGCTGGTTGACCGAGCTCATGATGGTGGTGACGGGCTGGATCTCGTAGCTCTTGCCGTGGACGTACACGTTGACGACGGCGCGACGAGCCGAAACCGAGATCACGATGGCATCGGTGAGCACCGACATGCGAGCGGCAGTACGGTGACGCATGCCCGTCTCACTCGTGGCGAGCGAGGGATCGGGATTGAGGTGGAAGTTGGCGCGCAGGATCTGGGTGAGGTCGCCATCGATAACGATGGCGCCGTCCATCTTGGAAAGCTCGAACAGGCGGTTCGAGGTAAACGAAATGTTGAGCGGGAAGCCGTCGTTACCGGCAGCGAGCACGTTTTCAGTGTCGCCGACGCAGATAAGGGCACCCAGGTGACCGGCAATGATCATGTCGAGGGCGGTGCGGATCGGCTGACCAGGTGCCGTCAGGCGCGGATGGCCTGTTCCATACGCTTTTGCAGCTCGTTCTTATCCAAGGCATCGCTCCCATCGTATACGCTCCATAAACGCTAAATAAGTTTCTCACGGTTTGTCCCTGCGGCGCTTGCGAAATCCGATGCTTACAGAATGAGCGAACACAGCTGAGAGCCCAACCCAAATCAGCTGTTCATGTGGTAGCATCGGGATTCGCATAAATGAGGGAGTAGTCGCGTGATCGGGTTCGCCTCCGGTGGCGCGGCAAGTCAACACACTGGCCGATGCGGCCTGGCTTGCCTTAATGAACGAGACTCGTGGCTGTGCGCGCAACGCGTACGCCACGGGTCTTTTTTGTTACTCCCCCAAGAGGTACACGCGGGCCCGCCCGCAGAGAGGGAGCCAGACTATGGGACTCGCAGAGCTTGTGTTGCTCGCTATCGGCCTTTCTATGGACGCTTTTGCCGTATCCATCTGCAAGGGCCTTGGCATGAAAAGGATCAACCTTAAGGTCGCCGTGATGCTCGGCCTGTTCTTTGGCGGTTTCCAGGCCGGCATGCCCGTAATTGGGTGGGCCCTTGGTAGCCAGTTCATGGGCATCATCAGCCCCATCGACCACTGGATCGCCTTTATCCTGCTCGCCTTTATCGGCGGCAAGATGCTGTGGGAAGCCTTTACTGAGGACGAGGATGAAGACGACGGCAAGGATGCCGAAAAAGATTGACCTGGGCGAATACCTGATCCTTGCCATCGCCACCTCGATTGACGCGCTTGCCGTGGGCATCTCGTTTGCGGCGCTCTCGGTCGATATCGTTCCCGCTGCATCGCTTATCGGCGTCACAACGTTTATCTTCTCCGTCGCCGGCGTAGCGATCGGCCACACCTTTGGCGCGCGCTACGAAAAGCCCGCCACCATCGTGGGTGGCGTCGTGCTCGTCCTCATCGGGCTCAAGATCTTGCTTGAGCATCTGGGGATTTTGGCGCTGTAAAACACCCTTCAAAACTAAACGTCCGGATGAGGCCTCATGCAGAGTTTTGCATGAGGCCTTTTTCATGCAGACTTTTGCATGTCATACTATGATGCAAAAGTCTGCACGTTAGGAGATCGCCGTGGATACCCTTCCCATCACCACACCGCGCCAAGCTGGCATCTACGTGCGTCAGGCACGCGAGGCGCAGGGGATCACCCGTGCCGCCCTCGCTAAAAAGGCCGGTGTTTCGGAGCGCCTGCTCGCATCGCTCGAGCTGGGAGATGCCACGGGCATTCGGCTCGACAAGCTGTTGACCGTCTTTAACGCACTCGGCATAGGTCTCTTTGCGCAAAGCGATAACGACTCCATCGCATCACCCTCCGAACATCCGATGACGATAGCGGACCTCCCTATCGCGAACTCGAATGCCCTGCCAAAGCCAAGCGTAGGCAGACGACCCGCTCGACAAGGAACGCCAGCTTTCTATGGTGCCTTGCTGGCCCAAATCGCAGCCGAGCAAGGCCTTTCCGGCACTTCAGACCTCTCCTTTGGCTGTAAGGTTGTGAAATAAATGGCAGAAATGGAGCTTGCGACCTTCATTTGTGGCGAAATCGCCGGCACTCTCCGGCAAGACGAGCATGGACTCTGCAGCTTTGTATACGCCCCAACCTATCGCGGAGCACCGCTATCGTTAACAATGCCGCTTTCCAATCGCACATATGGCCATAACATCGTCCGTTCGTTCCTATTTGGCCTTTGCCCGACAGCCAAGACAGCAGCGTCGCGCTATTGCCGCCGAGCATGACGTTGCATCCAACAACCCCGTCGCCCTCTTGTGCCATATCGGTCTTGACTGCGCGGGGGCCGTTCAGTTTTGTCGAGCCGATCAATTAGATGCCGCCCACGGCAGGGTCTCAGCATACCGCCCGCTTACCAATTCTCAAATCGCTCACAAGCTCAAAGCAATTCGCGATGACGAAAGAGAGACATGGATGGGCTCCAACGAAAGCTGGTCCCTGGGCGGCAACCAAGGCAAATTTGCACTAGCTTGGCATGATGGACAATGGTGCGAATGTCTAGGGTCATCCCCCACTACCCATATCTTCAAAAATGGTGTCGTTGGGTTCAAACATCAGGCCTTAAACGAATTCGTCTGCATGAAAACAGCTCAGCGTGTTGGCATTCCAACTGCCAACGTCTCCTATTGCACATTTGAAGACGAAGCTGCGCTCGTCGTTGAACGGTACGACAGAATGGTCAATAGCAGCGGAAATATCGAAAGGCTGCATCAGGAGGACTTTTTGCCAGCACTCGGTGTATTGCCAACCCAGAAATACACCGCCGACGGAGGACCAACTACACGAGACATCCAAGAACGACTGATTAACACAGTCCCCCACCACATGAATCTTGTGCTTTTTACCTATATGTTGTTCTATAACGCCATTATCGGAGCGCCTGACGCACACGCTAAAAACTACTCGCTCATCCTAGGCAAAGGCACAAACGCGGCGCTCGCACCCATGTACGATGTCGCATCGGGCTTAGCATACGAACGTATGCGGCGAAAAGCGCGCCTCGCCATGAGCGTTGGCGGCGAAAAAAAAAATGGGGCGAATCGGTCCAGGCGCTATCCGCCGATACCACGGTATGGGCGACCCCGCGCTGGAGGCGACGCTTACCGATGCCGGGCTATCCGAGAAGTTTTGCTTTGCGACCATGATGGACCTCGCCTACGAGGTACCCATTTGCATGGAAGAGGTCATGGACGAATACGCCGACCTGCCCGGCATGGCGGACCTGCGCGAGCATATGCTCGGCCCCGTCCGCGAAAACTGCCAGCGCACCCTCGACCTCATCAGGGCAGAAATGGACTAGGTGACCGTAATTTCGCAATTATCAAACAAAGAGGGGGCACCGTCGCAAACGCTCGAATGCCCCCCTCTCGTAATGTCATTTGCAATCCGCTAGCACGTGGCTCGGACTGCTGCTAGCGCAACCTTTACGCAGCGAGGCGCTTGAGCACGTCGATGAGCAGCTCGTAGAAGCGCTCGGCAGAAGCGAGCTCCATGCTCTCGTCCGGGGTATGGACATCGGAGAGCGTCGGGCCCACGGCGATGGCGTCCAGGCCGTGCAGAGCCTCGGCAAACAGGCCGCACTCAAGGCCGGCGTGAATGGACTCGATGCGCAGCTCGGAGCCAAAGAGCTCTCGATAGCTCTCGACAAAGACTTCGCGGACCGGCGAATGCTCGGCATAGCTCCAGCCGGGATACTCGAACTCAAACTTGGCGTCGAAGCCCAGGACATCGGCGAGCGTCTGCAGGCGGTCCTTGAACTCGTTCTGCAGCGAGGTGATCGAAGAGCGCGGGGACAGCATAATCTTGACCTCGTCATCGGAGGTGGCGACCACGCCGATGTTGGAGGAAACCTCGACGGAGCCGTCGGTGGCGACGTTGCGGCGAATCACACCATTGGGGGCAAGACGCAGAGCGCGGATGAGGGCAAGCGCGGACTTCTGGTCCATGGCCTCGACCTCGGCGTCGTCGGCAATCTCAACGGTGCAGGTAAAGCCGGGGTCGAAGACCTCGAGCTCGGCAGTGACGTCGGCGATGATGCCCTTTGCGATCTGGGCCGCGGCCTCGGCGGCAGCGTGATCAGCGTAGACCAGCTCGGCCTTGCACTCACGGTTGATGGCGTTGTCCTTGGTGCCGCCGTTAAAGCTGACGATGGCGGGCTCGCCGGCAACCATCAGGCGGTCGATGATGCGGGCCATGATGAGGTTGCCGTTGCCGCGCTCCAGGTTGATATCGCTGCCGGAGTGGCCGCCCAGCAGGCCGGAGATGTCGAGCGTGAGGGTGCTACCGGTCTTGTGCTCGCGCGCGATCGGGCAGGTGTAGGTAACGACGACACCGCCGGCGCAGCTGACGGTAGCAACGCCCTCTTCCTCGGAGTCAAGGTTAATCATGGTGCGGGCGCTAATCTGGGACTTGTCGAGCGTCTCGGCGCCGACCAGGCCAGTCTCCTCGTCGGTGGTAAATACGCACTCGAGGGCGGGGTGAACGATCGAATCGTCATCGAGAACAGTGAGCATCAGAGCGACGGCGATACCGTTGTCGGCGCCCAGAGTGGTGCCGTTAGCGGTGAGGACGCCGTCCTTGACGACCAGGTCGATACCATCGGTCGTAAAGTCGTGCTCAACGGAACCCAACTTGTCGCACACCATGTCGATATGGCCCTGCAGCATCACGGTCGGGGCATTCTCGGCACCGGCAGATGCGGGCTTGCGAATGATGACGTTGTAGACCTCGTCCTGATACACATCGAGACCGCGCTCCTTGGCAAACGCGACCAGGAAATCGCTGATGCCCTTCTCGTTGCCAGACCCACGGGGGATCGCGCTGACCTCCTCAAAGAAATGGAACAGCTGGGCGGGCTCGTAGCCGGTAATCTTGTAGTCCATGGTGCCTCCTTGGCGCAACTGGTTAGACAGTAAGACATGCGACTTGTATATTCCCAGACTTTGCGTGCATAAACCAGTCGAAAACGCTGAGCGCCCTCGCATCATCGGCTAACGGTGGACCGCATAGCGTAACGGTCACAACTTCGCAGCTCTACAAATCGAGGCGCCCTTGCCGGAGCGCCTCGATTGCGCGTATCAAATTGTCGCCACGCCCTACAGCGCGCCGGAACCGGCTTGCATCATGCCGCCGGGGCCCGAGCTCACGCCACTGCTCACAGGCGCGGCGTTTCCGGTGTGCGGCGCCGCCGGAGCGGCATCGCCCCCGAGCGCACCCGCCGGACGCGGCGCCGGGATCTCACCCGTGCCGTGGCTAAAGACAAACTTGCCATCGGCCACGTCGCACAGGACGGTATCGCCCTCGCCCCACTCGCCGGCCAGAAGCTCCTCGGACAGCGGGTCCTCGATGAGCTTTTGAATAGCACGGCGCAGCGGACGCGCACCGTTGGTGAGGTCGGTGCCCTCCGCCACAATCTTGTCGTAGGCCGCATCGGTGAGCTTGATGTTCATGCCGTTGGCAATCAAACGCTGGCGCAGATCGTCCACCAGCAGGTGCGCGATCTTGGTCAGGTTCTCGCCCGAGAGCTTCTGGAACACCACGATGTCGTCGATACGGTTGAGCAGCTCGGGGCGGAACAGGCGCTTGAGCTCGCCCATCGCGCGGCCGCGGATCTCACTCGAGGTGAGGCCCTGCTCGCCGGTGGTGCCAAAGCCCACGCTCGCATCCTGCGCGATCTCGCGGGCGCCCACGTTGGACGTCATGATGATCACCGTGTTGCGGAAGTCGACCGTCTTGCCCTGGCTATCGGTCAGGCGGCCCTCCTCCAGCACCTGCAGCAGGATGTTGAAGATATCGGGGTGCGCCTTCTCGATCTCGTCGAACAGCACGACCGAGTACGGGCGGCGACGAACGGCCTTGGTAAGCTGGCCGCCCTCGTCGTGACCGACGTAACCAGGAGGGCTACCGATGAGCTTGGAGACCTCGAACTCGCTACCGAACTCGGACATGTCGAAGCTGATGAGCGCATCCTTGCTGCCAAAGAGGTACTCGGCGAGCGTCTTGGCGAGCTCGGTTTTGCCCGTGCCGGTGGGACCCAGGAAGATAAAGCTGCCGCCGGGGCGACGCGGGTCCTTGAGCGGCGAGCGGCTGCGGCGCACGGCCTTGGCAACTGCCTCGACAGCCTCATCCTGACCGATGATGCGCGTCTTGAGCACGCTTTCGGCCTGCAGCAGGCGACGGCTCTCGCTCTCGGTAAGCGAAGACACCGGCACGCCCGAAGTCACGGACACGATGTCGGCGATCTGGGAGACATCGATGGTGAGCGGGCTGGCGTCGAGCTCGGCGGTCCAGGCGGCCTTGGCCTCGGCGAGCTCAATCTCGGCGGCCTTCTGCTGCTCGGTGATCTCGGCGGCCTTGTTCATGTCGTCGCTCTCGGTGGCCTCCTGCGCGGCGGCCTTAAGCTCCTCCACGCGATGCTCGGCCTCACGCACCGGCTCGGGCGCGCGATTCGCGGCGATGCGAGCGCGGGCACCGGCCTCGTCGATGAGGTCGATGGCCTTATCGGGCAGGAAGCGATCCTGGATGTAGCGGTTGGAGAGGTTCGCGGCGGCCTCGATAGCACCCTGCGTATAGCGCACATGGTGGTGCTCCTCGTAGCGCGGCTTGAGCGCGGTCAGGATCTTGACCGTGTCCTCGACGCTCGGCTCCTCGACATCGATGGTCTGGAAGCGACGCTCGAAGGCCGGGTCCTTGGTGAGGTACTTGCGGAATTCCTCGGCCGTGGTGGCGCCGATAATCTGGAAGGCACCGCGCGCGAGCACGGGCTTGAGCATGGAGCTCGCGTCGATGGAACCCTCGGCAGAACCGGCACCGATGATGGTGTGCATCTCGTCGATAAACAGGATGACGTCATCGGCTTCGGTGGCCTCCTGGATCACGTTCTTGAGGCGCTCCTCAAACTCGCCGCGATACTTGGCACCCGCCACGAGGCCCGGCAGGTCGAGCGTCCAGATATTCTGGTTCATGAGGTTCTCGGGCACGTTGCCGGCTGCAATCTGCTGAGCCAGGCCCTCGACGATGGCCGTCTTGCCCACGCCGGGGTCGCCCAGAATGAGCGGGTTGTTCTTGGTGCGGCGCGAAAGGATCTCCATCATACGCTGGACTTCCTTTTCGCGACCAATTACAGGGTCGAGCTCGCCGTCGCGCGCCTTTTGCGTGAGGTTGGTCGCGAACTGCTTAAGCGTATCGGTACCACTCCCCTTTTGCTGAGAGGCATCCGAGCCGCTAAAGAACGGCAGGCCCGCACCGGGACGCCCGGCACCGGCGCCGGCGAGCGGACGCTTCTTGTCCTGGTCCTTGGCGGTGAGTTTCTCGATAGCCTTTTTGATGGAGGCGGACGACACACCCAGGCGCATGAGGATGTCCATGGCCATGCCGTTGCCCTCTTCGACGATGCCGATCAGCAGGTGCTCGGTCGACACATAGGTCTGGTTGTTCTCGCGCGCCACGCGGAAGGAGCGCTCCATCACGCTGATGACGAGTGGCGTAAAGGCGAGCTTGGCGGCCTCGGTCTCCTCGCTGGGCTCGGGAACGGTGGTCTGGACCTCCTTGAGGGTGTCCATGATGTCGTCGTAGGAGATGTCGAGCGAGCGCAGCGCCTCGGCAGCGATGCCCTCGTCCTCCTTGGCGAGTGCGAGCAGCAGGTGCTCGGTACCCACCTTGTTGGTATGCAGGTCGAGCGCCTCCTGTTTGGCCATCGACATGACCTTGCGCGCTCGATCGGTAAATCTATCTAACATGCTCGTTTCCTTACATGAGTTCATCGAAATCAAAACGCCCGCCCGTCGGCGGCGCTTTTGTCTCTTTACCCACAGGTTGTCTATGTTAACAGCTGGAGGAATATCTATAAACCCGGCTCACATGAATGCAGGTTATGACCGCATCGCGGGACTCACCGCGCGATGCGCGACAGGCGCCCCGCAAGAGAAACCCTAGGCGTCTTTCACCACGTCGGGACTCGTCGCACGCGATGCGCGATAGGCATCGGCCTCCTTGGAGACGCGTTCGAGCAGCTCGGATGTATCGACGCCCTCGACTTGCGCGACCGTTTCCACCGTCTGCATGGCGACCGCCCTCAGGTACGCGCACGCGCTGTCCCCCGGCTGCTCGAGGTCTATCTCCTCGCCGCCCTCCCGGGCAAAGCCGACCGCCATCACAAAGCCCATGATGCCCGAGACCAGAAAGCCCACCGCAAAGCTCGAATCTGCCTTGAGCTCTTCTCCGTCGGGGTGGACGATCTCTCTCACGCGGTCGATGATGATCGTATGGATGCCCTGCACGACCTGCTCGGCGGCACCCGCCCTCATGGTGATGACGATGCGCTGCAGCAGGCAGCGGACGTCGCGCCGGTCGAACGCCGAAAGGTCGCCCTCGCTCGAAAAATGCCAGAGGGCATCGGTGATGAGCTCGTTATCCTGCAGCAGCTGGGCTATGGCGATGGCGACGAGTTCATCGAAATCGTGAAAATAGTAGTAAAACGTTCCGCGATTGCACTGGGCGGCGCGGGTCACCTCGCCAACCGACAGCTCGAAGATGCTGTTGTTCTCGATGAGCTCCCAAAACGCCTCGATGATACGGGTGCGTGCATCGGGCGCATCGGCGTCCTTACGCGGTCTCGCCATGCGCCTCACCGCACCCCTGCGCCTTGGCGTTCATGATGAGCATCTGAAGACGGTTCTCCACGTTGGCGAAGCTCACGTCGGGATCGTAGTCGAGCGGCAGGAACTGCGCCGTGGGATACTGCTCCTTGAGCGCATGGATGAGCCCGCGCCCCACGACATGGTTGGGCAGACACCCGAACGGCTGCAGGATCACGAAGTTGCGGCAGCCGCGCTTGGCGTGCTCGAGGATCTCCGCCGGAATCAGCACGCCCTCGCCCGCATCGAACGTATGGTGCAGGATCTTATCGCTCGCGCGCACGAGCTCGGGCATGCGCGTCGGCGGCTCGTAGAGCGGGCTCGCCGCGCCCAGGCGGTCGCAACGGTCGTGCGCGAGCTCGAACAGGTTGTCCGCCGTGGCGTACCAGGCCTTTTCGGGCAGCGACAGGTCGACGTGGAACTCGCGCGACTGCGCATGCTTGTAGAAATAGGTCTTGCGGATCACGTCGGTCATGCGCGCCTCGATGACCTCGAGCCCGTTGTCCTCGAGGTAGCGCTCGATCTCGTGGTTGGCACCGAGATGGAAATTGAGCAGGTACTCGCCCACGATGAGAACGGTCGGATGCGGGTTCGAGCGGTCGTACGGAACGGCGTCCATGATCGCAAGCGCGCGTTTGAAGCCCGTCGCCTGGCCTCTCAGCCCGGAGCGCTCCATGCCCTCGATAACCTCATCGAGCGCGCGGTCGAACGCAGCGTCCGCCGCGCCCTTCTCGAGCTCGTAGGGACGGATGCGCCTAAGCATGGCCTCGAGGGCATCGATCATGGGAAGACCGTAGGCGATCTGGATGCTCGGGCCAAGGCCGAGCTTGAAGCCCGGATGCGCATTGTGGGCATCGACGTCGTCGTTGGTGAGCACCGGGACATAGTCGTATCCCGCGTCGTCGAGCGCGCGGCGCAGCAGGGGCATGTAGTGCGTCAGGCGGCAGTCGCCGATATACTTGCCAGTCACCACGGCGACGTCGTGCGGGTCGTACTTACCGCTCTCGAGTGCCGCGAGCGCCTCGCCGATCACGATTTGCGCGGGGAAGCAGATGTCGTTGTGCACATAGCGTTTGCCCGGCGGATGGCATCCTCGCGCCCGATATCAAGGGCCTCGGCGCGCACGCCCTGATTGCGCATCGCCGCGGTCATGAGCCTGCAGAACGCATGGGAGGTGTTGGGGACCAGCGCGATCTTGTCGTGCCGGTCGCGCTTGGTGTACTTGACCTTATACGGGTCGTCGAGCGGATGGACCGCGTGCACCCGGGCGCCCTCGGCACGCTCCTCCGCGCGACGACGGTTGACCGACTCGATAAACGAACGCACGCGAATGCCCATGGGACCGGCGACGTCGCTCTCATCGAGCTTGATCATCATCGGAACCTTGGAGCCCATCTCGCCCATCATGCGCGCGATCTCGTCGGTGAGATACGCATCGTGGCCGCAGCCGAAGCTGCCCATCTGCACGAGCTCGAGCTCGGGCGTCGATGCGACGATGACCGCGCACGACAGCATGCGCGCATGGTAGTTGTTCACGATGTCGATGCGGCTGTTGGAAAGATCGACGTTGCAGACCCCCGGAACCGCATCGGGCGTCAGCACGGGGATGCCGCGCTCAGAGAAGAGCTTGGGCAGCCCGTGGTTGACCAGCGGGTCGTTGTGGTACGGGCGCGAAGCGATCACCACCGCGTAGCCGCCGTCCTCGCGCACGTTCTCGAGCACCTGCCTGCCGCGCAGCTGCAGCTGGTTCTCAAACGTCTGCTGCGCGCGGTCCGCCTGCTCGGTCGCCTTGGCAACCAGGTCGGCATCGATATCGAGAAGGTCTCCTTGCACCACGCCTTGAGCTGGCGGTTTCGGTCGCCCTCGTCGTACCAGTGGAACAGCGGCGTATCGAACGGAACGCCGAAACGCTCCTCCGGGTTATCGGAATTGCGCATCACGTAGGGGTATCCCTTTACGACGGCGCACATCCACTCGCTGGTAGAGGCGGTGTTTTCGGTGGGCACCGTCGTGATGATGGGCATGAAGATGCGGTCGACGCCGGCGTCGACGAGATTGCGGATGTGCCCGTGGACGAGCTTGGCCGGGAAGCACACGGTGTCGGATGTGACGTGCGCCAGACCGCGCTCGTACATCGCCTTGGTGCTGCGTCCCGAGACGCGCACCTTAAAGCCGAGCGTGCTGAAGAACGTCGACCAGAACGGCATGGTGTCCCAGAACTCGAGCACACGGGGAATGCCGATCGTGACATCGCGCCCCCCGCAGACGGGAACCGTGGGGCACGACTCGAACAGCAGCTTCTCGCGGTCGACAAAGAGATTGGGGGCAGCCGCGGTCCGGTCGCGCCCCGTGCCGGGTGCCTGTGCCTCGCAAGCACCCTGCGGACGCAGCTCCTCCGCCGCGGGAACCTCGCGCACGAGCTCATCCCATGAGATGGCGCCGCCGCGCGGGCAGCGATTGCCCGTGACGTAAAGCGAGCCGTCGCCAAATGCCACGACCGCGCGCTGGCAGCGGTTGTTGCACCGACGGCAGGTAACGCCGCCGAACTCGCGATGCTCGAAGCGCTCCACGGCATCGAGCCCGATAAACGACGTGCCGGCGTCGCCCTTGCGGCATTCCTCGCGCGCGAGCAGCGCGATACCGATAGCACCCATCAGCCCCGGGTGGGGCGCACGCGTGACGGGTTTGCCCAGATACTGCTCGAATGCGCGCAGCACCGCGTCGTTTCGGAACGTGCCGCCCTGGACGACGACTTTGTCGCCCAGACGGTTGAGATTTGAAACGCGAATGACCTTGGTGAACACGTTCTCGATAATCGAACGGCAGAGACCGGCCATGATGTCGCCCGGACCCTTACCGCGCCGCTGCTCGGAAACGACGCTGCTGTTCATGAACACCGTGCAGCGGCTGCCGAGAACGGCGGGGGCTTTGGACGAAAATGCCTCGGTCGCGATATCCTCAACGGCTATTCCGAGGTTTTTGGCAAAACCCTCGAGGAACGAGCCGCAGCCCGCAGAGCACGCCTCGTTGACGACGATATCGGTCAGCACGCCGTGGTTGAGCCAGATGGCCTTCATATCCTGTCCGCCGATGTCGAGCACGAAGGTTGCATCGGGAACGCATGCGCACGCGGCGCGGGCGTGCGCGACCGTCTCGACCGTATGGTAGTCGGCGTGGAACGCGCGCGCGAAAAGTTCCTCGCCGTATCCCGTGGTGCCCACGGCATCGATCGCAAGCGTGACTCCCGCTGTCTCCCAGCGGTTCTTCAAGCTGACAAGACCCTGTTGGGCGACGTCGAGCGGTCTGCCGTTATTAGACGCGTAGAACGAATCGACAAGCTCACCCGCCTCATCGACCAGGGCGAACTTGGTCGTCGTGCTCCCCGAATCGATACCGAGCGCCACACGCACCGTCTCTCCGGGCGCATACGCATCCGGACCCTTTGCCGGCGTCTCTTTGCCATGGCGTGCCATAAAATCCGCCTGCTCGGCAGGTGTGGCAAAAAAGGGCTGGGCAAGACGTCCCTCCCCGCTTGCGGACGCGACCGTCTCGAGCTTATCCAGCCGGACAAAAGCGTCGGGAAGGTCGATCGGTTGGGACGATGCGAACATGTCGGTCAGCGACAGGGCGGCACCGCGCGCGACCATGATCTGCGGATCGCGCGGGACGATAACCTGATCGTCCGATAGATTCAGTTGCTCCCGGAACACGCGGACCAGTGTGGGGTTGTAGGCGAGCGTACCGCCCTCGAAGATTACCGGCGGCTCGATGTCGATACCCTAGGGCCAGACCGCCGATCGTTTGGCGGGCGCGACCGCGTGAAGCGCCGAAAGCGCCAGGTCGGTGGTAGGAATGCCCTCGTTGAGCAGCGGCTGGATATCGGTCTTTGCGTACACGCCGCAGCGGCCCGAGACCTCGTGGACAGTCGTTCCCCGGCTTGCGAGCTGCTCGAACTCGCCCGATTCGGTGCCGACCCCCATGAGCTTTGCCATCTCGTCGATAAATGCACCGGTACCGCCTGCGCACGAGCCGTTCATGCGCATGTCGGCAACCTCGATGTCTCCCTTATCGTTGGTGCGGAAGAAGATCATCTTGGCGTCTTGGCCGCCCAGCTCGATGGCGCAGCGCGTCTGCGGATAGAACCTGCTGATCGCGAGCGCGTTGGCGACCACCTCCTGAACGTACGAGGCGCCCAGCGCGGTCGCGATATCGCGCGCACCCGAGCCGGTCACCGCAACGCGCAGCGACTCATGGGGAAAGCGCTCGGCGAGCTCGCCGAGCATGGCGCGCACGCTCGCTGTCTGACACGCCCCGGTGGCGGCGATATCCCCACCACGCCTCGGTCATATCCTCGTGCATCGCGTAAACTTTGGTCGTCGTCGACCCTACGTCCAGTCCTACTAGCAACGCCATAATGCTCCGTCTCTCGCATTTTTCCCGCTAGAGATATACCACTCTACGTAATACAACAGACTGTTGTATTTAAACTCCGTATAAAAAGCGGCTGCCGAAACGCTTCAGCAGCCGCCGAATGCACCAACAGATTGTTCTGCGCGCTAGCACGTCGGGCAACGGAGCAGCACGGGCCCTCCGGTCATGCGCACCGCTCACGCCCGCGATGTCGCCGAGAGAGCTATCCACGCTTAGGGCTCCAACCAAGCAAGTCGCCCGCGCTCAGCAGATCCCTAAGCGAGCTACTCGCACTCAGGAGCCATAGCCTGCTCCAAGAGCTCGGCATGCTCCTCCTCGAAAACCGTCCCCACAGGGAAGGCGCGACGGAAGACGAAGCGGGAAATCGGACCGGCTACCAAAAGGTTCCACGGCAGCGCCATCACAAAATTATGCGGGATGTTGATCATCCAGATCGCGGGCACGGAATACAGGTTCGCAAGGATGCCGCCGGGCATGTGCGTCAGACCCTCACAGGCACCGTACAGCGACATGATGATGACCATGGGAACGACCATGCAGGAGCTGACGGCGAGCGTCATGGCAAGCGGCGAGCTCTTGCCCGGCGTGACCAAGTACTTAAAGGCGAAACCCTTAGCAAGGGGGCTGGCAACAAACCAGTCGCAGCACATGGCAAAAACGTAGGCAACGGGGAAGCCGAGCCACGCAGTGGCAACGACCTCGCCGTTGATGGCCCCGTGCTGCAGGGCAACGTTGTAGATGCTCATCCAGAGCACCATGCAAAAGCACATGATAAAGGTGAACAGCAGGCTCTCTCGTTTGTTGATAGGCATAAAGGGCAGATTCCTCTCTGTGTTGTACCGCGGCGCCACGCAACAAAAACGGGCGGGCAAGATGGAGCTGTTGGAACTTCATCTCGCCCGCCCGTGGTACGCGCGTCTGCGACTACTTATGTGGTGGAACCAGCCTAGCACGAAACGCATGCGCTTCGTAAGCGTTGAGTTTATGAAGATGCAGGGCACCGATAATCCCCCGACCCCATAAGTTGCGGTGGAATACGGACTGTTTTGACCCTTTAAGCAGCAATTCAGTCCCTATTTCACCGCAACTCATTTGGTGCAAAGTAACCTGTCCCCCTTGTACCAATTAGCTGGTGTGGCGCCAGCGAGGGTCGGTGAGCGTACGCGCCACACCCAGTCCAACGGGCAGAAACGCTACGATGAGCACTGCGCGCACAAACCAGCCGAGCATATTGACCGTGTCGAAGGTGCACATGTAATACATCGAGCGATACAGATACAAGCCCGGCACCATAATGACAATCGAAGGCACCGTGAGAGCGATGCGCGGGTAGGTGAGCTTGACTTCGGCCAAACTTGCCAGCAGACCCGATACCAGCGCGCCGATAAACGCTGCCGCCTCGGGAGGCATTCCCGCGCTGAGACCCAGGAAGGGAAGCAGCGTCGGCGCATCGACAAGGGTCAGACGCAGGGTATTGGACACGGCGCCGATCAACCCAGCTGCCGCGGCCATCTTTACCGGGCTGTTGAACATCACCGAGAAGCCGAATACGCCAACGAAGCTCATCACCACGCGCAGGAGCGTAAGAGCAAGTGGCGAGAGGCCGAGCGGGGCAAAGTCGTCCGGCGCCAGGCCAACACACTCGGCAACCATCCAACCTACGAGCGTCGCCATCACAATAATCGATACGGCATATGAAAGGCGCTCGATACCGCTTCGCATGTCGAGCTTAGCGATGTCGAGTCCCGCCGTAATGAGGGGAAAGCCGGGAATCACAAAGAGCATGGCGCCGATATAGCCTTCTTGGTGCGACATTGCCCCCGGAATCACCTGGCCAAGGCCGAGCAATGCCAGCAGATACGAAACGCAAGCGAGCGCAACGCCGGTCGTCAGCGCGCTGAACTGGCCAAGACCCTGCTTGAGAATATGGGAGCGGGCAAAGTTGCCGACACCCGCGCCCACGAACGCGCAGGCCATCTCGATAGGGGCCGCCGCCGAGCAAAACGAAGGCGCCACAGGCGCAGGCCGCCGCAAGGCCCTGTTGCCAAGGCGCGTAATCAGGTTTTGAGCTCTCAACTGTCTTGAGCATCTCATGGTACTCGTGCACGGTAAACCGGCGCCCATACGTCTCGATTTCCTTTTGAGGAAACTCTCCATCATCCAAATGCGATGGGTATTGACGCCCGTTGTGGGCAAGCTGACGACCTCATTAAAGCAGTGACCATCTTCGATGCAGGTGCACTCAAACGACAGAAGACTTAAGTCAACGTGGATGGTGACGCCGAGTACGTCAGCAACACGATTCATGGTATCGCGCACGCGCCAGGCACCTGTTCCGCTTGCCAGCATAAGCATGCCGGTGCGGCAGATGATGGATGATTTATCGGTGAGCGGCGCATCGACGGCAAGCTCATCGCCTGCCGTCACGATCTGGTGCCAGTCAGTTTTCATATGGAGCGCGCCGGCACGAACGCCGTGGTGCATGGGGGCTCTCGAAAGCAGCGAGTTAAGGCGCGAAGGCTGTGAGGGCTCCGCCGATTCGCCCTCGTCCTCGTCGGGCTCTTCATCGACCAGATCAAAGGAATCAAGCGGCGCTGGCTCGCGACGGTCGATCAGCTCCTCGTCCTCATCATCAAAGTAGTTGAACTGATCGAGCATGTCCTCTTCGATTGCGCACTCGCTCGCGTCGTCCATCCCGGTGCTCCCTTCCTATCGACTAACCCCCATCCTAGACAGCGACGGCTAAAGGAAACATAAAAAAGAGACGGCTGTCATGCATGGAAGGCGCAAACCCCCAATGCGTCGGTAGATCCCCAACGACTAGGACTGTCCCCAAGTGCCGGCACAAAAGGAACGTCCCTAAGTGCCGGCACAAGAGGAACGTCCCTAAGTGCCAGCCAGAGCAACGCCGCAGGTAGAGGACGGACAGCGAGCGACGTCCAGGGCGAACAAGTTGGCATGAAAAAGGCAAGGCATAGACCTTCTGGTCATGCCTTGCCTTTTGAATGACAAATTGTCGCCCTGGGCGGCGCGCAGCGTCGAGCCGTTACGCGGTTCGTAGAACCGCGTAACCCCCTAGTACATCTTTGCGCCGGCGGGGATGGAAGCATCGAGCTGGATCAGGTTGAGGCGCTCCTCGCCCTCCTCCTCGTGGACAGCGCTGATCAGCATGCCGCAGCTGGGGATGCCCATCATCTTGCGCGGAGGCAGATTGGTGATGGCGAGCAGGGTCTTACCGACCAGGTCCTCGGGCTCGTAGTACTCGTGAATACCGGAGAGGATGGTGCGGTCGGTGCCGGTGCCGTCGTCGAGCGTAAAGTTCAGCAGCTTCTTGGACTTCTTGACGGCCTCGCATGCCTTGACCTTCACAGCGCGGAAGTCGCTCTTGGAGAAGGTATCAAAGTCGACGAACTCCTCAAACAGCGGCTCAACGGCGATCTTGGAGTAATCGAGCGTGGGCTTAAGCGACTTAACGAACGGGCTCGCGGCGTTGCCGGCCTCGGCAGCCTTGGCGGCAGCGGCACCGGACTGGAAACCCTTCTCGGGCTTCATGTGCGGGAACAGCAGCACGTCGCGGATAGAAGCCTGGTTGGTGAGCAGCATGACCACGCGGTCGATACCGATGCCGATGCCGCCCGCGGGAGGCATACCGTACTCGAGGGCGCGCACGTAGTCCTCGTCGTACTCCATGGCCTCGTCGTCGCCGCCGGCCTTCTCGGCCATCTGGGCGGCAAAGCGCTCGGCCTGGTCGACCGGGTCGTTGAGCTCGGAGAACGCGTTGGCGTACTCGTGACCGGCAATAACCAGCTCAAAGCGGTGCGTCAGGCGCGGGTCGTCCTCAAAGCGCTTGGCAAGCGGGCTGACCTCGATGGGGTAATCGCACACGAACGTCGGGTTGACGATGGTGTCCTCGCCCAGCTCATCGTAAATCTCGGCGATAATCTTGCCGGCGGTCCACTCGGGCTTAATCTCCAGGCCCTTCTCGCGCGCGGCGGCAGCAAGCTCCTCGACCGGCGTGTCGATGGTGACCTGCTTGCCGAGCACGTCGGAGACGATGTCGGTCATGGGACGGCTGGCCCACTCACCAGAAAGGTCGATGGTCTGGCCCTGGTACTCGATGACCTCGGGGTTGCCGATGGCCTTGTTAGCCGCCTTAATGACACCCTGGGCGAGCGCCTTCATGCCCTCGAGGTCGGAGAAGGCACGGTAGGCCTCCATCGTGGTGAACTCGGGGTTGTGGGTAAGGTCCATGCCCTCGTTACGGAAGATGCGGCCGATCTCGAACACGCGCTCAAAACCACCGACGATGCAGCGCTTGAGGTGCAGCTCGGTGGCAATACGCAGGTAGCACTCCTGATCGAGCGCGTTGAAGTGCGTAATGAACGGCTTGGCGGTAGCGCCGCCCTGGATGGTCTGCAGGATGGGGGTCTCGACCTCCATGTAACCGTCGGACTCCATAAAGCGACGGAAGGTAGAGAGAATCTGCGAACGCTTACGGAAGGTCTCGCGAACGTCGTCGTTGGCGATCAGATCGACATAGCGCTGGCGATAGCGGGTCTCCTTGTCGGAAAGACCGTGGAACTTCTCGGGCAGCGGGCGAACGGCCTTGGCAAGCAGGGTCGCGCTCTTAGGGGCAACGGAAAGCTGACCGCGCTGGGTGCGCACGACCACGCCGGTCACGCCCAGGATGTCGCCCAGGTCGAGGGCCTTGAGCGTATTCCAGGCGGCCTCGTCCATGTCGTTGATGCGGCAGAACAGCTGAATCTCGGCAGTCGCATCGCGCACGACGATGAACATGATCTTGCCCTGACCGCGCTTGGCGACCACTCGGCCGGCGATCTTCACGACGTCCTCGGTGTCCTCGCCATCGGCAAGCTCGGCGTACTTAGCCTCGATATCGGCGACGTAGTCCTCAAGCTCAGAGTGCTCGGGATAGGGGTTCTGGCCCGCCTCGAACAGGGCGGCGCGCTTGGCCAGGCGGGTGGCGCGCTCGTCGTTGAGCGTCGATGCCTGATCGGCGGCGTTCTGGTTCTCTGCCATAAGTTAGCTCCTCAAACTAAAACGCTCCCCAGGATTCGGTCCCAGGGAGCGAAAACATACCTTTACGCGGGACCGTGGTCTAGCGTGCGATCTTGGCGATGGTGTAGACGCGAGTCTTGCCGGAAGGCGTAACGACCTCGACGGAATCACCCTCGCCGTGACCGATGATGGCGTGACCGACCGGAGACTCGTTGGAGATCTTGTGCTCGAGCGAGTTGGTCTCGGTGGTACCGACAAGCGTGACTTCCATGACCTCGCCGTTGGGATCAATCAGCGAAACGGTGGAACCGATGGAGACGGTCAGATCGCCCGTGGTGGCAGCAACCTGAGCGTTGGCAAGAATGGCCTGGATCTCGGCAATACGAGCAGCATTCTGGGCCTGCTTGTCCTTGGCGGCATCGTACTCGGAGTTCTCCGAAAGGTCGCCGAACGCGCGGGCTTCCTTGATGTCCTCGACGATCTCCTTGGCGTAATCGCCCTCACGCCAGGCGAGCTCCTCGACGAGCTTCTGGCGGCCCTCAGCGGTCAGTACGATCTGGCTTGCGTCCATACGGATATCTCCCCAACTCTGATCAAACAATCAACTGTCAACAAAACGAAAAAGACCGGCTAGCCTGCGGGCAAGCCGGTCAGGTGCTCACCCCAAAGGGATGGGACTACTCTGCGTCCGCGTCGCTGTCCTCTGCCTGCTTCTTCTTGGCAGCAGCGAGCTTGGCCTCGAGCTCAGCGATCTCCTTGTCCTCCTCGGACTGCTCGACCACGACCTCCTCGGCCTGCTTGGTCTCGGCCTTATCGTCGCCCTCCATACCCTCGCGGATATTCTTGGACGGTAGAGCCGAGGGACTTGCCGAGCTTCGGCAGGTTCTTGGGCCCGAAGATAATCAGGACAACGACGAGAATAATGATGAGCTCAGGAGCCCTCAGTCCAAACATGTAGACCTCCACAATACAGCGAGACAAGCTCGAATGAGTATACCGCGGGTATCGCGGTATCACAACACTAGCTAAAAAAAGGACCGCAAGAAGCGGTCCCTCCTCATGCTCTGGTCGGGTTGACTGGATTTGAACCAGCGACCCCTGCGTCCCGAACGCAGTGCTCTACCAAACTGAGCCACAACCCGTTAGCTCGACTATAGTAACAAAGATTTTCGCCGCGTGCTAGAGAAATTTTTATTTCTTTGGCGCGTCGATTTGAACCGTGTTGGGAATAAACTCAGTCGCGCAGGCCCACCAGCCATTTTGCTGGGCAGCATCGGCAAGCCTTTCGACCGTGGCAGCGGTGTCGCAAATGGCAAACGAGCAGGCACCCGATCCGCACACATCTACCAGCAACGGTTCCGTCCTGTTTACGCAGCCAGTCGAGGACCGTTTGAATCTGCGACTCCATCTGTGCGGAAATGACACCCAGATTGTTATGGATGAGTGCATATGCCGTCTCGGCATCACCAGCACGCAAGGCAGAAGCTATCGCGCCGGGCTTGTCCGCAGGCACCGGGGCCTCGTCAAAACGTCGATAGGCTTCAATTGTCGAAACGCTTGCCTCGCGCGGCTTGACCAGCACAACGGGCGTCGCGGGCAGCGCGGGGTACTCAGTTGCCAGCACGTCTCCCCCACCTACGTAGAACGCAGGACTCGCGTGCAAAAAGAACGGGACGTCAGCACCAATGCCCCGCGCAATATCGTCGAGCGCTGGGTCGGTGCGATCAATGCCCCAGAGCTCTGCCAAGGCGACAATGACCGCGGCCGCATCCGTCGAGGGGCCGCCCAAGCCGGCGCACAATGGAATGCGCTTCTCAATCGTCACGCAGATGTTTGCCTCGCGACCATAATGCTCGGCCATAGCAACCGCAACCCGATACGCCGTATTCTTTTGCATGGGAAAATCTGATGCCGGAACCGTCTGGACGGTCAGCGCCTGCGCCGGCGTGACCGTCACGGTATCGGAAAGACCGACGGCCGCCATCAGGGAATCGACCCTGTGGTAGCCGCGGTCATCGCGCTCGGTATGAACCCCCAGGTAGAGGTTAATCTTTGCCGGCGCGGAAAGAGTCAGGGACCGATCGGTCACCGTTAATGCTCCTCGAGCTGATTGCCGAGCGGGGTAAAGATATGCTCGCCGCTCTCGGGGTCGAACAGCTCGACCTGACCGGTGAGCACATCGATATACTGGTAGGACTGACGCGACTTGCGGCCACGACGCTCGTCAACCTCGACAATGAAGACGGCCGGGTGGACGCTCTTGATGGTGCCCATGCGCTCGACGACGCGGGTACGGCCCATGTTGGCCTTAACCTTGACGCGATCGCCCACCATATCGGTCAGCTTCTCGTGGATGTCGTCGACGTGATTGACTTCCATCTCTTCCATGAACAGGGCCTCCAGAAGGTGCAATTCAAAAAGGGGATAATACCCCTAAGATAGACAAAACTCTAATACTATAGCACCCTGTTGTGGCCATACGCAAGTAGCTAAAAAAGCCCGGTCTCGAATACGTACCAGACGACAATCTCGCATGACCAGTTGTTACGCGGTTTGGTAAAACCGCGTAACCTAAAGGTTGTCGGTGTCCAAGACGATGGTGAATGGGCCATCGTTGACCAAGTCGACTTTCATATCGGCGCCAAAAATGCCGTGCGCCACGTGCTCAACGTCTTGGCGAACGAGCGTCAGGAAGTACTCGTAGAGCTCGTTGGCAACATCGGGGGCGCCGGCATCCGTAAACGACGGACGGCGGCCGTGGCGGCAATCGGCAAACAGCGTGAACTGCGACACCACGAGCACCTCGCCGTCGACATCGGCAAGTGCCAGGTTGGTCTTGCCGTTCTCGTCCTCGTTGATACGCAGCCCGCGGAGCTTGCCCCACAGCTTGTCGGCCTCGGCACGCGTATCGCCATGGCCCACACCCAGCAGCACCAGGTAGCCGCGTCCAATGCGGCCCACGCACTCGCCGTCGACCGTCACGCCGGCGTTGAGTACGCGCTGCACCACCGCACGCACGGCCTACTCCTCGCCCGTCAGTTTGGCGGATAGGTGCTCGAGCGCATGGAATCGATGGCTGATGGCGTTCTTCTCGTCCGCCGTCAGCTCGGCCATGGTCTTGCCCGGCGTGTCGACCGGCAGGAACAGCGGGTCGTAGCCAAAGCCGTGATCGCCGCGGCCCTCGTGCGCGATAACGCCCTCGCAGGCGCCCTCACCATAGGTGACCAGACCATCCGTGTCGATGAGCGCGACGACACTCATAAAACGCGCGGTGCGATCCTCGTCTGCCACGCCTTCCAAGTTAACGAGCAGCTTGGCGTTGTTGGCGGCATCGTCGCCATGCACGCCCGCATAGCGCGCGCTATACACGCCCGGCTCGCCGTCCAGGGGCATCAACGACCAAGCCCGAATCGTCGGCAATGGCCATAAGGCCCGTCTCCTCAACCGCGGCTTGGGCCTTGATGATGGCGTTCTCCAAAAACGTCGTGCCGTTTTCCTCGGGATCCTCAAAATCACCCAGCTGGCCGAGCGCCACAAAGCGCACCTCGGGCATGACCTTGCCCAAAATGGCCTCGATCTCGGTGAGCTTATGGGCGTTGCCCGTTGCCACGACGATGGTCGCCGCCGGGTCGAGGGTGTCGATGTCAATCTTCTCAAGTGCCATAACTGGCCTCCTTGTCTCTATAGCAAGCCGCGTGAGGGGCGTTTGGGCACTTGACCCCTCCCCTCTCAGGCGATCGGACCTTTCAACGCAGCATTTCAGCAGATAAAACCTACCAAAATAAACCTGTCCCTTTTGGCAGGTTAGGCGATGGCTTGGCGCTGAAGCTCGATGAGCTCGGCGATACCCTTGTCGCCCAGGTCGAGCAGGGCGTTGAGGCGCTTGCGGTCAAAGGGCGCCTGCTCGCCGGTGCCCTGGAGCTCGATCATCTCGCCGGTGTCGGTGGCGACGAGGTTCATGTCGACCTCGGCGTGACTGTCCTCGGAATAATCGAGGTCAAGCAGCGTATTGCCGTCGACAACGCCCATGGAGATGGCAGCCACCTGGCCGATAAGCGGGATGCGCTCGATCTTGCCCGCCTCGACCCACATGGCGAGGGCGTCGTGCAGCGCCACCCAGGCGCCGGTGATGCTCGCTGTACGCGTGCCGCCATCGGCCTGAATCACATCGCAGTCGACGGTGACGGTGTACTCGCCGAGCGCCTTCATGTTGACAACGGTACGCAGGCTGCGGCCAATGAGGCGCTCGATCTCCATGGAGCGACCCTTGCGGTTGGCGTGCTCGCGCTTGCAGCGCTTGCCGGTCGACGCCGGCAGCATGGCGTATTCCGCGGTCACCCAGCCGGCCTTAGCTCCCTTTCGCCAGCCCGGCACGCCCTCCTCGATAGTGGCGGCGCACAGCACGCGCGTGTCACCGAACTCGGCCAAACACGAGCCGTGGGCGTGCTTCATGACGCCACGGGTGAGCTTAACGGGGCGCAACTCGTTGGCGGCGCGATCGTTGGCGCGGTTGACCTGCATGTACTCCATAGAAATTTCCTTTCGGCAAAAGATGTGGCGAAGGCTTTGGCGGCTGCCTTACATCTATTTCAGCTCATCGATATCGATATGTTCGATGCTCTTGAGCGGCTGACCAAAGATAAAGCTGCCCGCCACCGCAAACTCGGCAATGTTATCGGCCGTCGTGGCAAAACGATGCTGCGGCTCGGCGGCGTCGCCCGCCAGCTGCTCGCGGCGCGTGAGGATATCGGTCAGCTCGCGCGTGGTCTCCTCGGCGGAACTCACGACGCGCACCCCAGGCCCCAGCGCATGGCGGATAGGTCCCACCAACAGCGGGAAATGCGTACAGCCGAGCACCACGGTATCGATACCGTGGTCGCGCAGCGGCTCAACCGTGGCACCCACCAGCGCACGCACGGCAGGCGTATCGAAGATGTCCTCGTTCTCAAGCCACTGTTCCTGCAGATGTGCACCCGAGGCGAGCTCGTGTTCGACAACCTCGACAAAGCTCGAGGCAGGACAGCCGTATACATCGACGCCGGCATCCAGGTCCTGAATGGCGCGCGTGTAGGCGCCCGAGCGAATAGTGAGGTTGGTGGCGAGCACGCCCACGCGACGCGTACGCGTGCTGTTGATTGCCGCACGGGCACCCGGCGCGATCACACCGATCACGGGAACGTCGAGCACCTGCTGGGCCAGACGCAAGGCCGCAGCGGTCGCCGTGTTGCAGGCGATGACCATAATCTTGACGTCGTGCTTCGAAAGCCAACGACCCGCCTGCAACGCAAACGAGCGCACCTCATCCTCGGTACGGGTGCCGTAGGGGCAGCGCTTGGTGTCGCCAAAGTAGTAGACGGACTCGTGCGGCAACGCCGTCGCAATCGCGCGCGCAACCGTCAGACCGCCCAACCCAGAATCGAACACGCCAATCGGGCGCGTGTCACCTGCCGAATTCTCGATATCGGACATTACCTCACCAGTCTCTCTCGAAAAGACATGTCCAAGTGCGGCGACGCCGCGCTACGAACGCGCCGCGACCAGCAGCTCTGCCGTCGCCGCCCAACCATCGACAATTTTGCCGCGCGTAACGAAAGCGTTCTCGCAAGCAGCCAGGAACTCGGGCGCGCCGGCGCTCGTCAGGCCATTCTCGACCAGGCAGAACGTGCCCACGTGATCGGCCATGTAGAAGTCGGACTCGGAATCGCCGAGCGCGAACGTCTCCTCGCGCTCGATCCCCAGGTGCTCGCAGAAGCGCGCGATGGCAACGCCCTTGTTGAGACCCGCGGGGTTGATGTTGAATGCGCGACCGTCCTCGACGCGATCGAGCTCGAGCGTCGTCGGCTTGGACAGGTGAGTCAGATGGCCGTTGCAAGCCCAGATCAGACCGCAGCCGGCCTCGTCCAGATGGCCTGAACCTCATCGTCGGGCACATCGCCGCGCATGCCGACGGTGACCTCACGGTATTTGTAGCCGGTCGACATGTCGTTGTGATACTCGATCTTGTGCGGCCAGCGGGCGAGGATCTTCTCGCACACGCCGGTCTGCTCGATCACCTGGTGCGGCGTGAGGCCGCAAGAGGAGTCGTAGGGCATGTCGCCGGTCAGATACTCCCAATCGTTGGCTTTGAGGTCGTACATAACCAGACCGCCCATCTCGCCAATGTAGGAGTTGAGGCCGAGCACGCGCGCGTCCTCGTGGATCATGGTACGGTTGCGGCCCGAGGTGGGAACCACCTGAATACCAGCGCGAGCGAGCGCCACGACGGCCTCGACGAGTTTGGTCGAGGGATTGCCGTCGTTGTCGCGCAGCACGCACGAGCCGGGTGCAAGCATCGTGGCATCCAGGTCGGTAAAGACGTACTTGACCTTGGCCAAGCGCTCGCGCATCTCGCCCGAAAGCTCGGCGACGGTCGGCAGGGTGTTGTGGGACATGGTTACTCCGTTTACGTAGAAGGGTTTGGACTTGGACGGCATGTTTTGATTGAGGGAACACGCTTATGGCGACAGCGCACTCAGGACGCCGCCGCCATCATGGTTCATTAGTCAAACTGGGTAACATCGATTAAGCGATTGGCCAGCGAAAGGTCGCTCTCGATGGGCACGAACTCGTCGCCCACGTGCATGAGCTCCTCGTCACCCTTTGCCAGCAGCAAGACAATGGTAGGAGCATCGGGGTTGACGTACTCCTCGCGCGCCGCCTTGAACGCCGCATGCACGGCAGCTTCGCGATCGAGGATGATCTTGTTCGGCGTATCGTCGGGAACATGTTCGGCAAGCTCGCGACAGACCTTCATCGGGTCCTCGTGAGCCGGGTCCTCATTGGCAAAGATCATCAGGTCGGAATACGGTGCGGCCTCGCGCGGAAGCTGCTCGCGGCGCTCCTGCGCCTTGCCGCCGGCAGCGCCAAACACCGCGATAACCGGGCTGGCGGGAAACGCGCGCTTGACCGACGAGAAAAGCGAACGGAACGAAAGCTGGTTGTGCGCATAGTCGACGACGCAGATCACGCGGCCGTCCTTCGACTCCACGACCTCCATACGGCCCGGCACACGCAGTTTGGAGAGGCCCTTCTTGATAGCCTCGATACCGATGCCGATCTCGCGCGCAGCGGCGATAGCGACCAGTGCGTTTTCCACGTTAAAGTCTCCCCGCGATACCCAGCAGGATCTTCTCCCCGCCTCGGACTCGTCGGCACTCAGGCCATGCAAGTTGAACTCGATGCTAAAGCCGACCATGCGTACGTCGCTCGCCCACAGGCTTGCCTCGGGATGCTCGACGCCAACGGTCACCAAGCGCTCGGCCGTCGACGCTGCCTCCAGCACACGGTCGACCTCTTCGGTTGCCCAGATTCACCACGGCGGTCTTTGCCTGGTCAAAGATCCTGAGCTTGCTCTCAAAATAATCCTCAAACGTGGGGTGTTCAATCGGCGAGATGTGGTCACGCCCGATGTTGAGGAAGCACGCCACGTCAAACGGCAGATTCTCGACGCGTTGGTACTTGAGCGCCTGGCTCGAGACCTCCATGACCATGGACTGGCGACCGGACGTGCGGCAGTTGGCGATATGGCGCCAAACCTCGGGGCCTCGGGCGTAGTATTGGTGCTCTCGTAGCACTCGATACCATCGTCGGTACTCACCGAGCCGATCATGCCGCAGGACTCGCCCGCCGCCTTGATGATGGACTGGAGCATAAAAGCGGCCGTGGTCTTTCCCTTGGTGCCGGTGATGCCCACGATCTTGACGTCGTGGTCGGGACGGTCGTAGACCTCCGGCGGCAACAGGGCCATGGCCGTGCGAACACTATCAACAACCAGCATCGCAGCACCGCTCTCCTGCGCCAGCGGCTCCAGAGACTCGACCAGCGACTCCTCGCACACAAATGCGACGGCGCCCGCATCGAGCGCCATGCTCAAAAACGCGGGCTTAAAGGCAGCACCTTTACAGAAGAACACGTCACCTGCCGAGACCGCGCGCGAATCAAACGAGCAACCGGTCACGGCACGCTCGTCAACCTGCTCTGATGCGCGCAGCTCGCCGCACACATCGAGCAGCTTGGCAAGCGTATCGACCGTGGTCACGGTCGCGGAATCCGAATGGTGCATCTTTCACCTTTCTCAGCCATTTGGCAGGGACGGTTTTCATAGTAACTGAAACGTGCTCGCGCAAAAACGGCTCCCGGAGGAGCCGTTACGCGCAGGCATTCGTAGGCCGAGACTAGGCAGCCTGAACAGAAGGCTGGCCCTCGTCGATAAAGAAGCGCTTGTACCACACCAGGAACACGAGCGGCGTATAGATCTTGCGCTGGAAATCGCCCTTGCCCGCAAAGTGCAGATCGAGCAGGTGCATGAGCTCGTCGGTATTGAAGAACTCGCTTGCCCACGGCGCGGTGAAGTACTCCTTGACATAGTCGTACCACTTTTGCTCGCGCAGCCAGTAGACAATCGGCACCGGGAAGCCCACCTTGGGACGGGTGGCCCACTCATCGGGCAGCGACTTGTTGGCAGCGTGGCGGAGTACCTGCTTGTTGCCGTTCTCGTTGATGCGGTAGCGGTCGGGAATGTGCTCGGCGAACTCCATGACTTTGCGGTCCAGGAAGGGCACGCGCAGCTCCAGTGAGTGTGCCATGCACATCTTGTCGGCCTTGAGCAGAATGTCGCCCGGGAGCCACATGTTCATGTCCAGGTACTGCTTCTTGACCAGCTCGGGCTGACCCTTCACGCGCGCATAGATGGGAGCGGCAAGCTCGAAGGCGCCATCGCCGGTGTTGTACTCGGGCTTGAGCACGCCGTCGACCTCGCGCTCCGGCCATACCAGAGCCTGTCCCAGGAACGACTTCTCGGGGATCTCGGCACCCTTGACCAGGAAGTTATGTCCCTTGAAGTACGGCATATGCAGCGCCAGGTTACCGAGCGCGCGACGGACGGGCAGCGGCACCATCTTTTTGTACTTGCGCACCGGGACCGTATCCTCGTAGTAGGCGTAGCCGCCAAAGAGTTCGTCGGCGCCTTCGCCCGAAAGCACGACGGTAACGTCCTTGCGGGCCATCTCGGCCAAGAACCACAGCGGCACGGAAGACAGGTTGGACTGCGGTTCGTCCATGTGATACTGGATGTCCTCGAGCGCACCGAAGAACTCGTCGGCGGTAATCATCTTGCGAACGTTCTCGACGCCGAGCTTATCGGAAAGCTCCTTGGCGTAGTTGGTCTCGTTAAAGTTCTTGTAGTCAAAGCCCACCGAGAAGGTCTTGTCGGGCATGAGGCAAGCGGCGATGTAGCTAGAGTCGACGCCACCGGAGAGGAACGACGCGACCTTGACGTCGGCGATGCGATGGGCCTCGACGACGCTCTCGTGCACGACCTCGTCCAGCTCGTCGACGTACTCCTCGAACGGCTTCTCGACGGCAGAGTAATCGCAATCCCAGTAGCGCTCGATGTTCATCTTGCCGGTCGGGATATCGACGGTAAAGTAGTGCGCCGGCGGCAGCTTGTAGACACCCTCGAAGAAGGTCTCCTCGGTTGCCGAATACTGCAGCGTCATGTACGGACGCAGGGCCTTTTTGTTGACCGCCTTGTGGAAGTGCGGGTAGTCCAGGAAGCTCTTGATCTCAGAACCAAAGAGCACGCCCGGAGCGCCGTCGCCCGCATCGGCCATGGGATAGTAGTAAAGCGGCTTGATGCCAAAGATGTCGCGGGCGCCAAAAAGCTTGTTCTTCTTTTTTGTCCCAGATGACGAAGGCGTACATACCGCGCAAGCGATCGAGTACGGCCTCGCCCCACTCCTCGTAGCCGTGCAGGAGGCTCTCGGTGTCGGCGCCGCAGTGGAACTTGTAGCCCTTGGCCCTCGAGCTCGGAACGGAGTTCTTGGAAGTTGTAGATCTCGCCGTTGAAGACAATGACGACGCTACCGTCCTCGTTGGCCATGGGTTGGGCGCCAGCCTCGGTCAGGTCGAGGATCGACAGGCGGCGGAAGCCGAGGGCAACGCGGCCGTCGATAAACTGACCGCCCATGTCGGGACCGCGATGGACGATGCGGTCCATCATCTTGGTGAGCACCTCGGATTGGTTATCCGTCCCACCGACAAAACCGACAAAACCGCACATATACTATCCCCTCTGCTGTTGCTGGGCATCAAATCGAATCAGTAGCTTTTGAGTATACCCGAGGGCGTAAAGAGGGGCGGAATGTTCAGGCAATCTCAACTGAATCAGCTCCGCTGTGACACGCGCGAGTTACCTTTAATGGATATGAGGTGAATGAGGCGATTGTTTTGCTATACTCTCTCCGCACGGGCGATTGGCGCAACGGTTAGCGCAGGTGCTTTACACGCACAAGGCTGGGGGTTCGAATCCCTCATCGCCCACCACTGAATTGTTAGGCTCCCAGCAATGGGAGCCTTTCTTTTTTGGGCCCATCGCAGAGGGATTCGAACCCGCCAGGGTGCGGAGCTGAGGAAACGCGAAGCGTTTTCCAGCGCAGCACGCGAGGGCCGTAGGCCCGAAGCGAAAGCGGGCGGCGTCAGCCGCACGCGACATCCCTCATCGCCCACCACCGAATTGGAAACGGTCCTCGCAAGGGGACCGTTTTTGTTTGCGCCCATCGCAGGGGGATTCGAACCCCACAGCTCACTCGTTTCAAGGGCAGTGGTCAAAAAATGCCAAATATGAGTACTGCTACCTCTTTTGTAACAGCATTTTCGAGGTCCCAAAGGGCAAATCTGACATCAAAGCAACGGCTAACGGTCCAGATGAGCATGTTTTCTGACAGCAAAACTGGACATATGCGGTCCAATTCGTCAAATTGTGTCTAATTTATATGCTACAGAATTAGTGCCCGTACTCATATTTGGCATTTTTTGACCAGAGGGACTTTTGACCATCGCAAATCAGCAACAAAACGGGCTCCGGATCGCCAAATCATGCCGCATATGACACACCCAGCAGTCCGGAACCCGGTCCAAATTGAGTTATTACGCTGCGTTAGCCCAAGACACCCGACAGGATCTCGATCAGGCTGTCCACGTCGGCTTCCTCGCAGACGAGCGGCGGCAAGAAACGCAGCGTATGGGCACCCGTAGCGTTAATCACGACACCGGCGGCCAGCGCGCGGGCAACAATATCATGTGCGTCGCCCGCGGCATCATCCAAATCACAGCCGAGCATCAGGCCACGGCCACGCACCTCTACCACATGCGGAAGCTTAGCCAGCGCCTGCTCCATATAAGCACCCACCTTGCCAGCATGCTCGGCAAAATCGCCGCGCACGAGCGCAGAGAGCGTCGCGGCACACGCCGCGATGGCCAAGCAGCTACCGCCAAAGGTCGAGCCGTGGTCGCCCGGCTTAAACACGTCGGCAATCTCCTTCTTTGCCACGACGGCACCCATGGGCACGCCATCAGCAATGCCCTTGGCAAGGCTCATGATGTCGGGCTCCACGCCATAGGTCTGGAACGCAAACGGCTTACCCGTGCGGAAGATACCGCACTGGACCTCGTCGGCGATAAGCACGGCGCCCACTTCGTGTGCCAGGTCGCGCGCCGCCGCCATAAACTCCTCGGTCATGGGGTGCACGCCACTCTCACCCTGGATCGGCTCGAGCATCACGGCACAAATCTCGCTCCCCAGCTGCTTAAAGATTGCACGCAGCTCGTCCACATCGTTGGGCGTGCAGGCCACAAAGCCACCCGGCAGCGGGCGGAAGCTGTCCTGCAGCCAATCCTGCATGGTGGCGGCAATGGTCTCGAGCGTACGGCCGTGGAAGCCGCCGCGCATGCACACGATGGTGTTGCCGCCATTACCGGCACGCTTGGCGTACAGGCGCGCGAGCTTCATCGAGCCCTCGTTGGCTTCGGCACCAGAGTTGGCAAAGAAGGTCTCCCAAACCTGCTCACCCGCAGCCGGGGCACCAAGCGCAGCTGCCGTGGTCTCATCGCCGGCAGCAATGGCATCGGCAAGCACGCGCGCACCATCTACGTCGTCGTTAGCAAGCTTGGACAGCAGCGCCGCGACCTGTCCGCGCTGCTCGATGTAGAAGTAATTGGAGACATGCATGAGCTTTTTGGTCTGTGCCTCGAGCGCCGAGAGCACAGCCGGGTCGCCATGACCTAGGCTGCACACGCCGATGCCGGCAAGAAAGTCGAGGTACTCACGGCCATCGTCGCCGGTGAGCTTCATGCCGTGACCCTCGACAAACTCGACCGGAGAGCGGCCAAAGGTATGCATAACGTAATGGGATTCAAGCGATTGCTGAGCTGCAAGTGACATGGGATGCCTTTCGTTGGGCGCCAGACGGCGCGGGGCTATGGGTGCAGGAATGGGGCGGCTGCGGGTCAGCTAGACCGTCTGAAGCTTCTCGACCTCGTCAAGGTTTTCGGTCAGACGCGCAGCAAACGTCGAAAGCGGATGCGGATGCGTATCGAACTCGTAAGCCGTCTCGGTGGAATGGATCACGGTGCCGACGCCGGCATCGGTCAGCAGCTCCAGCAGCAGCGAGTGCGGCGTCGTGCCGTTGATGATGTGGGCACGAAATACGCCGCCGGTAAGCGCATCGACGGCCGCGCGCAGCTTGGGAATCATGCCCTTATCGACCTCGCCGCCGTAGAGCATTTCGTTAACCTCGTCGAGCGTTAGGTTGGAGATAAGCGAGTCCTTGTCGCTAAAGTCCTTGTACAGGCCATCGACATCGGTCAAAAAGATCGCCTTATGCGCGTGGAGCGCCGCGGCAACGGCACCGGCGGCGGTATCGGCGTTGATGTTGAAGAAGCCACCGTCCTCCCCCGCCGCGACCGTGGCGATAACGGGAATGTACTCACTGTCGAGCAAACGCTCGATATAGTCGGTGTTGACGTGCGTGACCTTGCCTACGCGACCGAGCTCGGGGTCGAGCGGCTCGGCGATGAGCGTGCCGGCATCGCTGCCCGACACGCCCACGGCCAGGTTGCCGTGGTGGTTGAGCGCCGCGACCAGCTCCTGATTGACCTTGCCGCCCAGTACCTCGCGCACGATGTCCATGGTGGCAGGCGTAGTCACGCGCTGGCCGTTCTTAAACTCGACGGGGATGTCGTAGTGGCTGAGCGCCTCGTTGATAGCCTTGCCGCCGCCGTGCACGATGACGGGGCGCATGCCGATAATCTTGAGCAGAACGATGTCGCTCATCACGTCACGGCGCAGCTGCTCATCAACCATGGCGGCTCCGCCATATTTGATAACAACCGTCTTGCCGGTCAGGTTCTTAATCCACGGCAGCGCTTCGAACAGCAGCTGCGCGGTTGCTTCGTTGGATTCGCTCGAACGACAATCGCGTGCGAATTTCATAATCTGCCTCGTCTTTCGTATCGTTATCGCGCCGTACTCCGCCGTCCGCAATCGCGGCAAGATGCGCAGCATGCCTGGAATCTAGGAACGGTAGTCGCCGTTGATGGAGATGTATTCATGCGTGAGGTCGCAGGTCCACACAGTCGTTGCCGCGTCGCCTGCGCCCAGGTCGGCCGAGATCACGATCTCGGGCGCCTCGAAACGTCGTAGAGCCTCGTCCTCGTCAAAGGGAACAGTCAGACCGTCGCGACAGACAGGCATGCCCATCATGTCGATGGAAACGTCTTCCTGATTAAACTTCACGCCGCACTTGCCAAGCGCCATAGCAACACGGCCCCAGTTGCAGTCGTGGCCGGCGATGCAGGTCTTAACGAGCGGCGAGTTGGCGACGGCACGGGCGGCGATATCAGCTTCCTCGTCGTTGGCGGCTCCGGTAACGTTGACCGTAACAAGCTTGGATGCGCCCTCACCATCGGCGGCGATATTGCGCGCCAGGCTCTCGCACACCTCGTGCACGGCAAATGCTAGCTCGTCGAAGGCATCGGAGCCCTCGACAATAGGCTCGGCATCTGCGGCAGCGGCGCCGGAGGCAAGCATGATGCAGGTGTCGTTGGTCGAGGTGTCGGAATCGACCGTTACCTTGTTAAAGGTCTGCTTGACGGTCGAGAGCAGCAGGGCATGAAGTGCCGCAGGCTCGACGGGGGCATCGGTAGTGATGACCGCGATCATGGTGGCCATGTTGGGCATGATCATACCCGAGCCTTTACACATACCGCCCACCGTATAAGCGTTGCCCGCATGGCCCGCGGCCTCGCTGCGATAGCGAACGGCATACTCCTTGGAATGCGTATCGGTCGTCATGATGGCACGGGCCGCATCGGCACCGCCATGGGCAGAGAGCGCCTCGTAGGCGGACGGGACGGCTGCCTCAAACGTGTCGATCGGCAAAATCTGTCCGATCACACCCGTCGAGGCAACCAGGGATCTGCTGGGGCTCGCAGCCAATAACCTGCGAGGCGATGTTGCACGTCTCGCGCGCGCGCAGGCTAGACCGGTCTCGCCCGTGGCGGCGTTGGCGTTGCCAGAGTTGACCGAAACGCCGGCAATGACGCCGTAGCCCTTGTCCGCACCGCCCAGGTTGACACGGCTCACCTGCACGGGCGCCGCACAAAAGCGGTTAGTCGTAAACACGCCGGCGCCGGGACAGGGTTTATCGGGCACGACGAGCGCGTAGTCCAAGCGCTCGGGATTCTTCCGGAATCCCGCATGGATGCCTGCGGCCTTAAAGCCAGCTGCCGCCGTAACGCCACCCTCGACGGCGCGTATCTTAATATCAATCAGGTCGGTATTCATCGTCCCTACGACTCCCTATATCAAATAAAAAAGCGGGCATCGGCTGGCACGCCATACCGGTCGCAACTACTAGACCAGCTTAAAAAGTGGCGCCCAACTCGATACCCGACTACCAAATCGTTAACAATCGAATGTGCTACACCGGGCACGCCACTGTGGGCAAGCCTCGTCGCTCGTCAAAGCCAAAAACGATGTTGGCGCACTGGACCGCCTGGCCCGCAGCACCCTTGCACAAATTGTCGATGGCGCCCGTCGCCACCAGCACGCCTGCACGCTTGTTGAGCGCAAGGCCAATCTGGGCGGCATTGGTACCGACGACCGAAGCCGTCTTGGGCTGCTGGCCGGCATCGAGCACGCGCACGAAGGTGCGACCGGCGTAGAACTTCTTGTAATGGTCGACAACGTCCTCAAGGGCCAGGGCGTCGAGAGCCTGCGGCGTGAGCGGCATCGTCACCGTGGAAAGCAGGCCGCGCTTGAGCGGTGCCAGGTGCGGGGTAAAGACGATGCGGTCGGCCAGGCCGAGTATCTGCTCGATTTCGGGCGTGTGACGATGCTTGCCCACGCCATAGGCTTCCAGGTTCTCGTCCGCGCTGCAAAAAATGCGTGCGGGCGTTGCAGGACTTGCCGGCACCCGTCACGCCGCTGATAGCGTCAACGATCACGGGACCGCTCTCTCGGCCACCCAGCCCGCACGCACGGCAGGAGCGGCTGCAAGGCTCGTTGCGGTGGGATAGCAGCCGGCGCAGGCGACCAACACGGGCTTTCCGGCGGCATAGTCGGATGCGGCGGTCTCCAAGTCCTGGCAGAACAGCTCGGGCAGGCCGAAAGCGCGGGTCTTGAGCAACTCGGGGCTCGTGTGCTCGACGGCATACCATGCCTCAAAGACAGACGCGTCGCTCAGACGGTAATCGGCCGAAAGATCGAAGCAGGACACGCCAGATGCAAGCAGGGCGGGCACCTGTGCCATGGCAGCCGTGTGCGGCACGGCCAAGAAGACGGCGTCGCAGGATTTAAGCTCGGGGGCGTCATGCGTGGTGAAAACCAGATCGCTCACGCCAGCAAAGCTCGGATACACCGCGGACAGCGGCTGGCCGGCATCGGCGTTGGACGTAATGGCAACAAGTTCAAACTCGGGATGACCGAGCACGAGGCGAATGAGCTCGGCGCCAGCATATCCAGCCGCGCCGACGATTCCAACCTTTAATGACATATCAGACTCCTTGTCTGCGAGTTATGCACCGATGCGCATCCCGCAGCGGTCGTTATGAAGTGGGTTGAAACTTTAGCACCAAAAGATGCATTTATACGTAAATGGCTTGCATATTCATGCATTGAAACATTCCCGACACATTCGCTTGAAGGAATTGACAAATGGAGCGGGCCCCGTATTGACCGGCGCTCCCTAACGGCACCGGGCAATACGGGGCCCGCCCATGCGAAAACTAAGTTGTTAGGATGAGCCAGCTGGCTAGAGCTCGACCGGCACCCATTCGTCGTGATTGCAGATAAAAGCCTCGGGATCTTCGACGCTAAAGAAGACGAGCGTGGGGTCGTTAGGCCCCTCATAGTGCTCGCCCAGGTGCTCTAGATGCTTCCACCCGGCTTCGCGCATTTCGTCTAAAGCCCGGTCATCCAAGCCGGCACGCCCGCGCAAGATGAGCCAGCCATGGCCCGGCCACCAACTCGTGGCCTCAAAGCGCTGGTTTTGCAGCAGTTCCTGCCACACATCTTTGGTGCGCGCTGTTACAAACCACAGCTTGCCGTCCTGAATCTGTGCAAACGAGAACGGACGCACATGTGGCTGCCCGTCCACGCTCGTCGCCAAGTACCACGCCGGCACCGACGTCAGATACTCCAACACCGTATTCAATCCGTCCACGTTTCCTCCTGTACTAGTTAGTTTGGGAACCTGGGTTTGTGCGAGCTAGAGCTCCAGGCGCTCCTCGCTGCCGTCGATATCACAGAAGCGCGCGGCAATATTGCGGACCGAAAAGAAAGCAAGGCGGCCGTCGTTGGCACTCTCGTGTTCCTCGCCAATGCCCACCATGTGCTTAAAGCCCGCTTGACGCACCTTGTCGCTCGCAACTGCGTCGTCCTCAAGTGCGGCTTCGCCGGTCAATACGATCCAACACTCCCCCGGCTTCCAGCCCGAAACCTCAAACTTGGGGTTCGCGCTGAGCTCGGCCCACACGTCCTTATCGCGCGAGGTGCAAAACCACAGCTTGCCATCATCGACCATGGCAAACGAGAACGGCCTCACGCGGGGCTGATGTCCGTCGGCCACATCGGTCGTGGCCAGATACCACGCCGGAATGCGCCTGAGATACGAACAGGCGCGCTCAAGCTGCGCCGTGCGATCGTTGTCGGTCATAGGGACCCCTTTCCTGCGCTCGAATCGCGCCTAAACAAGTTGAAGATTGATGACGATGACGCAGATGAGCAGCAACGCCGTCACCACCGCTGCCAGCGCATCCCCGCGGCCAAACGTAAGCGCATGCAGGCGCGTGCGGCCCTGCTCGCCATGATAGCAGCGTGCATCCATGGCAGCAGACAGCGTCTCGGCATGGCGGAACACGCCGGTGAACAGCGGGATCGCCACACTGCCGAGCATGCGTACGCCACCGAGCGGACCGCCCGTCACGCGCGCACCGCGGCTTGCCTGTGCATCGGCCGTCTGCTTCATCTCAGTGGCAAACTGCGGCATAAAGCGTAGCGCGATATCCATGATCATGCCGAGCTCGTGCGCAGGAAGTCCCACACGCGCAAGCGGCGCGAGCAGGCGCTCAAAGCCCGCGGTGAGGTCGAGCGTCGGCGTGGTGAGTGTAATGGCGCTCATACCGGCCATCATCAAGGTCAGGCGGCACGCCATAAAGGCGGCAGAACGCAGAGAGCCCTCGCTTATCCGCAAAAAGCCGAGCTGCCACAGGATGCGGCCACTCTGGTCGGAAAACAGGTTGAGTACCGCGACCACCACGACAATCGCCAGCAGCGGCGCCATCGATGACAGGACACGGCGAAGCGGCACCCGGGACACGGCATAGATCAGGACAACGAAGATTGCGACCGGGACCAGTCCGCGGAAGCTACTGACCGTGAGCGTCGTGATCAGAAACACAAAGCCCAAGAGCAACTTGGTTCGCGGGTCCAGGCGGTGGATTGCACTATCGCCGGGATAGTAGCTGCCAAACGAAAACGCCTCCATCAGCAGCCCTCCTCTCGCGCGACCGTCTTGGATTTAGCAATGTCCGAGACGTTAGAAGAACCGCCCGAGCGACCGATTAGCAGGTCCACCAACTCGTCTGCCAGCGACTCAACCGTATAGAGGCCGTCGAAGCGCAGCGGCACGCCCGCCTCCGTAAGCGCCAGCGCCATACGCTGGGCGGCGGGAACGCCCAAGCCGATCGACTTGAGCTCATCGGCATGCGCAAACACCTGCGCGGGGGTTCCCTCGGCAAATACCGTGCCCTCGTTCATTACGACGATACGGTCGCAGCAATTGGCCAGGTCATCCATGCTGTGCGAAACCATGACAACGGTCAGGCCCTCGCGATGGAGTCGACCGATGAGCCCTAGGAAATCACTGCGCGCAGCCGGATCGAGCCCCGCCATGGGCTCATCGAGCACCAGGACTTCGGGCTCCATGGCGAGCACGCCGGCGAATGCCACACGCCGTTGCTGACCGCCCGAAAGCTCAAAGGGGCTCTTGTCGCCCACCGTGGCCAGGTCGAGGCCCACGCGCGCGAGCGACGACTCGACGCGACGGTCAACTTCGGCCTGCGACAAGCCAAGGTTATGCGGACCAAACGCCACGTCCTGCGCCACGGTTTCGGCAAACAGCTGACGCTCTGGATATTGAAACACCACGCCGACCTTTGCCTTAACCGCGGCGGCATCTTTCTTGCTTGAAAGGTCGAGCCCCAGCGCGCGAACGGATCCCTCCTGGGGGCGAATCAAACCGTTGAGATGCTGGACCAGCGTCGACTTACCCGAACCAGTATGACCTGGCAAGCCCAGGAACTCGCCGCGACGCACCGTCAGCGATACATCGCGCAGTGCCCACGGACTGCTGGGGTCGTTGCCCCAGAGAGCCTGTTTGTTCGATTTGCCCGCAGTGGCCGAGCGCTTATGCCAGCGGCGGCGCTCGCGCGGACTGAGCGAATAACTGTACGAAACATGGGATAGCTCTATGACGGGCTCCGACGCGTTGCCCTCGTTGTCTACCGGAACAGTGCCGTCAGCGATTTCCAACTGGGATGCGGAAGACTGCCCGCGGTGCCTGTCCCACTCCGCTTGGTATAAGCCTGCGCAATCTCGGCGACCATATCCGCCTCGCGCACCCGCGCGCAAATGGGCACGCCCTTCGCGCGAAGCGCCCTGCCAAGACAGCACGACGCCGGCATATCCAGGTTCAGCCGCGCGAGTTCGTCTGCCCGCGTCAAGATTTCCTCGGGCGTACCGAGCATGGCAACGCGCCCCGCCCGAAACACCGCGACACGATCGGCCTCGGCGGCCTCTTCCATAAAGTGCGTAATCATCACGATGGTCATGCCACGTTTGTGCAGGCGTGACAGAAAGCTTTCATAAGACCCTTGCGCCCGCGCGGATCGAGCATCGAGGAGGCCTCATCCAAAATGAGCACGCGCGGCTCCATGGCGAGCACGCCGGCAAGCGCCACGCGTGCTTTTGGCCGCCCGAAAGCGCGTGGGTCTCATGGCGCTCAAAGCCCACCAGGCCCACGGCCTTCAGCGCCTCGCGCACGCGCTGCGCAATTTGTACCGATGGCACGCCAAGGTTTTCGGGACCGAACGCAACGTCATCTTCGACAAGCGTTGCCACCAGCTGATCATCGGGATTCTGGAATACCATGCCCGCGGTCGAACGAATGTCATAGACCAGCTCGGGGTCGGACGCATCCATGCCGTTGATGCGCACCGTGCCCGCATCGGGTTGCAACAGCGCATTCAGATGCTTGGCAAACGTCGACTTGCCCGACCCATTGCCACCGAGGATGCAGAAAAACTCACCGTCCTCGATGTTCAGATCGACGCCGTCGAGCGCCGGCACGGCACCGTCATAGCTAAAGGAAACGCCCCGACACTCAATCATGCGCGGCCTTTGACCTGGTCCTTCTTGGGCGTGATGAGATTAGAGACCGCCTTGTACACCGCCAGCGTGAGTACCGAGTTAAGCACAGTCTTGATGAGGTTAAACGGCAAAACAGCGGGAAGCATGAGCGGCAGAATCACATCGGCCGAGCCATACCAGAACCATACGCCAATGGTAAGGTTTGCGACCATAGACAGCGCTGTAGCGGCAATGACGCCGAGCACCAGGCCAATCACGGCACCCTTGTAGGTGTGCATCTTCTGATAGACGATAGCCGCAGGCAGAATATAGCCCAGCGTGGCAACCAAGTTCATAAGCGCACCGACCCAATCGCCCGTGGTAAGCGCATGGATAACGATCGCCATAGCGGCAACAGCTGTGCCGGCACCAGGGCCATACGCAAATCCACACACCATCGCCGGCACCAGCGACGGGTCATACGTCAAAAACGGCGCCGAAGGAAGGATGGGCAGCTGCACATACATAAACAGGGCGCCCAAGGCGCACATCAGCGCCATGGTAACGAGCTGTTTGGTGCTCCACCTATTCGTGTTCTCAAAATGGATATGCTGCGACTGTTCAGACATAAGATCACCTGCCTCTTTCATCCGGACTCTAACCGTTGGTACTGGGATCTCACCAGTTCAGCCGGCATGCGAACCAACACACGCTCGGGTCGCGGACTCATCGGCTCGGTCGCAGACACCTCGCCTGCGCCACGGCACCCCTTTGGCACCGCCCGATTTACCGCCAGTGGGGAATTTCACCCCGCCCTGAAACAGCAATTGCAAGTGTAGCACCAGTAGGCTTTCGCGCAAGTATGCCAAGGGTAATTTGTGGCGGAGATCAGTTGCCAAAACAACCACGTTCCCCACCCATCCCAAAGTAACGCGCCTTTCGCGGCAAAGCCGCGAAACAGCGAAGGGACACGTATCCCTATCAACCACATCCTTCTCCGCCCGCCGACCTCAAGGCCGTAAACGCAGGGAATCCGGGGGCGGGACGGGGACTTCTCTCCGGAATATTCCGCAGGACGCAAAGAGGCTCCGCAGCGCGAAGCGCGATGCGGAGCCTTTGCATGTCCGAGGACGTTCCGGAGAGAAACCCCCGTCACGCCCCCGGATTCCCGGTGGGAGTTCTAGACCTTGTCGGCCTTAGTACATACCGCCGCCCTGCTGACCAGCGGTAGCAGCAGCGATAGCGTCCTCAAGCTGAGTGTTCTTGGGCACATCGGAGACGGTGGCCTCGGTGATGAGGATCAGGCTGGCGACAGAAGCAGCGTTCTGCAGGGTGACGCGGCTGACCTTGACGGGGTCGAGGACGCCCATCTCGATCATGTCGCCCCACTCGCCGTTGGCAGAGTTGAGACCCTGGCCGGCAGGCAGCTCGGCAACCTTGTCGACCACGACAGCGCCCTCAAAGCCAGCGTTCTTGGCGATGGTAGCGACCGGAGCGGTCAGAGCCTTCTTGACGATGTCGACGCCGATCTTCTCCTCGGGGTCGTCGAGCTCAACGGCATCGAGCGCAGGAGCAGCGTCCATGAAGGCGACGCCGCCGCCGGCGACGATGCCCTCCTCGACAGCAGCGCGGGTAGCCTGCAGGGGGCATCCTCGACGCGGTGCTTGATCTCCTTGAGCTCGGACTCGGTAGCAGCGCCGACCTTGATGACGGCAACGCCACCGGAGAGCTTGGCGCGCGCTCCTGGAGCTTCTCGCGGTCGAAGTCAGAGGTGGTGTTCTCCATCTCGCCCTTGATCTGAGCGATACGAGCGTCGATGGCCTCCTTGGAGCCAGCGCCACCGACGACGACGGTGTTGTCCTTGGAGATGGTGACGGACTTAGCGGTACCGAGCATATCGGCGGTGATGTCAGCGACCTTCACGCCCAGCTCGTCCAGGCAGCGGCCACCGGTGAGGACGGCGATGTCCTCGAGGATGCGCTTGCGGCGATCGCCGTAGCCCGGAGCCTTGACGGCGCAGACGTTGAGGGCGCCACGGATGTTGTTCAGGATCAAGGTCGGCAGTGCTTCGCCGTCGACGTCCTCAGCGATGATCAGCAGGCCACGGCCAGCGCGCTGGACAGCCTCGAGAACGGGCATGATGTCCTGAACGCTGGAGATCTTCTGGTCGGTGATGAGGATGTACGGATCCTTCATCACGGCCTCCATGCGGTCGTTGTCCGTGACGAAGTAAGCGGAGACATAGCCCTTGTCGAACTGCATGCCCTCGACGGTGTCGATGGTGATGTCGAACGTCTGGGAATCCTCGACGGTGATGACGCCGTCCTTGCCCACGACCTCCATGGCCTCGGCGATCTTCTCGCCGACCTCGGGGTCACCGGCGGAGATGGTACCGACGGAAGCGATCTGCTCCTTGGTCTCGACCGGCTTGGCCTGCTTCTTCATCTCGGCGACGGCGGCGTTGACGGCCTTGTCGATGCCGCGACGGATGGCCAGCGGGTTGGCGCCGGCGGCGACGTTGCGCAGACCGTCGTTGACGATAGCCTGAGCGAGCAGGGTTGCGGTGGTGGTGCCGTCACCCACGGTGTCGTTGGTCTTGGTGGCGACCTCCTTCACCAGCTGAGCACCCATGTTCTCGATGTTATCCTCGAGCTCGATCTCCTTGGCGACGGAAACGCCGTCGTTGGTGATGGTCGGGGCACCGAACGTGCGCTGCAGCGCAACGTAACGGCCCTTGGGGCCCATGGTGACGGTAACGGCGTCGGCCAGAGTGTTGACGCCCTTGGCAAGCTTAGCGCGGGCATCGGTGTTGAACGTAATGTTCTTTGCCATGGTAGGTAATCCTCCAAAAGAAATGTGACTCGCGTCGCCGCTTCCGAGTCCTATACGGCGGGCGCGTTCAAAGACGAATCAGAGATTCTGACGAGACTAGGCCTCGACGACGGCGTAGATGTCGTCGGCGCGCATCAGCAGATACTTCTCGCCGTCGACCTTGACCTCGTTGCCACCGAACTTACCGTAGATGACAACGTCGCCAACCTTGACGTCCATGGGGATGCGCTCACCCTTGTCGTTGACCTTGCCGGCGCCAACGGCAACGATGGTGCCACGCTGCGGCTTCTCCTGAGCGTTGCTGGCGATATACAGACCAGAAGCGGTCTTCTGCTCGGCCTCGTCGGGCTTGACCAGAACACGATCTGCAAGCGGCTTCAAAGACGACATGCTTGTCTCCTCCTTTTTGGGCCGCGTGGTTATGCCACGCGAATTAACCCTTTTTGTTTGCGTACGCGTTGAATGGTACCCACGAATGGCGGGTTATACAACACAGAGTCAAAAAATCTTATTTTTTGGCACTTAGATTTTCTGAATGCCGGGGGATAACTTAGCAGTGGCTCCCGGGGCGGACCGGAGGGCATGAAGTTTGCTGCTCTACAAAAAACCTTATGTCCTCCCCCTCCGGAGCCGGGCCCGGGAGGCAGGTTAATTAAGTCCCGGTTTCAGAAAAAAAGTCAGTGCAGCAAAATGGCGATGCGGATACGCGACATGGGCATGCCCTCCGGTCCCCCTGGGAGCGCCGTGCATTTTGGGAGTATTCAGCAACCAGGACGGCCATACACGCCGGACACTCCCAAGGACGCCTTCGACCGGCGATTTGAGTCGGCAGGCAAACCCCGTCAGGACAAAAAGGCATGCTTCGCGCCGCGCCGGACCCCAAAAATGACGTCAATCTCCGGTTACCCGGCGGCACGGCAGTTGCGGACTGAATACCTCTTTTTGCACGGCACGGGCGGGGTACATCAGGATCAGGAAGGACATCCCAGCCTTTTTATTGTAATGGGAAGTATGCAAAAACACCAAGAGATTTTGGGAGCGCGGGCAGCAGCACTATTTCCCGCACCCAAATCCAACAGAGGGGACGCCTGGGATGTCAATTGGGGTTAGCGCTCCATAAAACAGTTGCGCGAGCCGCGTTTAACGGTACGACATGAATATTAGCGCTCGTAAATCAAGTTGCCTGCCAGGTAGGTGGCTTGGACTTTGGTGGCTTGAAGCTCTTGGGGGTCAACGGTGAGCGGGTTTTGGTCCAGGACTACCAGGTCGGCGTATTTGCCGGGCTCCAAGCTGCCGAGGTTTTGCTCGTCGCCCGCTGCATAGGCGCTGCCCAGGGTGTAGTTGCGCAGAGCCGTTGCTGCATCGATGCGCTCGCTCGGCAACCAGCCGCCCTCGGGCCAGTGGCTTTTGGGGTCCTGGCGCGTAATAGCCGTGTAGAGCACGTTCATGCTGGTAACGGGCGTGATAGGGCTGTCGGTACCGAAGGCTTGGCGAATGCCGCGCTGCTTATAGGTCGCAAACGGCCACATGATGCGGCTGCGCTCCAGGCCCAGGTCGCGCTCGGGGCCGCCCGGGTCGAGTGTAATGTGACAGGGCTGGCTCGAAGCAACGACGTTGAGCTTGCGCAGGCGGTCGATGTCCTCGGGCAGAAGGTTCTCCAGATGCTCGAGCGTGTTATGGCCGTGCTGGGGCAGGCCGTACAGATCGGCCGCCTCCTCGAAGATATCGCGCGGCATGAATCGCACCGTCACCAATGACGTGAATACGCACGGTGTGGCCACGCTCCGCGGCCGCCAGAACCAGCTTGCGCATGCGCTCAACGGGACCGTCAGACGGCCCTGGTCGCCCGGGAAGCGCGGGTTGGTATAGGGCTCAGTGAGATATGCCGTGTGTTCGCTCGACACGCCGTCGAAGAACTGCTTAAAGCCTGGCGCCGAAAGCAGCGCGTTGTTCGCGTAACGTACCTGCAGCTCTTCCAGACGCGACTGGTCATCCAGCAGCGTGGGGGAAACAGATGGGCTCGGATGCCCAACTTGCCGGCTGCCTGCAGCTTGTCATAGACATCGTCGCGGATAAAATCGCAGCCTGGCATGGGCATGAGCGACATATCGCAGATCGAGGTAATGCCCTGCTCGGCCATGCGCCTCATTTGATCGGCGTAAGCGCTTGCGATGCGATCCTCGCCCAGCCACTCAAGGCAGCGCGGTAGCAGCTGCATGGCAGCCGCCTCGTGAGCAATACCCGTGAGCTCGCCGTTTGCGTCCTTGTCGTAACTGCCGCCCGCCGGCGGCTCGCTGTCGCGTGTGACGCCGAGTGCTTCGAGTGCGCGGCTGTTGAGCCACAGGGTATGCCCGTCGCCCGAATACATAACACAGGGGCGATCGGGGAATGCCGCATCGAGCGACGCCTTGGTAGGATGCTCGGGCGGATCCCAACGGTAGTCGCGCCAGCCCTGCGTCACAACCCAAGCGTCGTCGGGCAGGTCCTGGGAAAACTCGAGCGCATGCTGCACCAGCGCCGCCTCGGACGTGCCCATATCCATGAGCATGTACGGCGAGGAACCGACCGAGGTATGGAAGAAGTGCAGATGAGCGTCATGGAAACCGGGGCAGACAAACTGCTCACCGTAGTCGATAACCGGCGTGGCGGCAGGCGCGGCGGCAATCACGTCATCGGGCGCACCGACTGCGACGATACGGTCGCCTGCGATGGCAATCGCCAGCTCGCGGGCGGTATCGATGCCGTCTTGCGCGGTAAAGACGTTCTTGGAGCGGATAATCCGATCGATATGTTGCATGGGCATCCCCATCTCTGGCAGGAAATCAACACCCCCGAGTGTACTCCCCCGCCCTTGTAACAAAACCCCAAGCGGCAAACGGCAACTTTACCAGCCCTAGCGGCAGGTGGCATACTGGAGAGAGCCTGTACGATTTTGCGATCAACCCAGCAAGGAGCAAATCGACCATGACGAAGACCAAGGCACAGCAGATTATGGCGGCGACCGAGGCTCGCGCGGCTGACGACGTCACCGCAGCCATCCGAGATATCGCTGCCGAGTTTGAGCCCTACATCATCAAGCAGCGCCGCCACTTCCATAAGCACCCGGAGTTGAGCCTTGCCGAGGAGCGCACGACCTCCGACATCGCCAACCAGCTCGATGCCATGAATATCCCCTACGAGCGTCCCCTCAAGACGGGCCTTGTGGCGACCCTTCGCGGCACCGCGCCCGACGCCTATCGCGAGGACGGCACGCCGCGCCGCCGCATCCTGCTGCGCGCCGACATCGACGCCCTGCCCGTCACCGAACAGACCGGCGAGGAGTTCGCCAGCGTCAACGAGGGCTGCATGCACGCCTGCGGCCACGACTGCCACATCGCCATGATGCTCGGCACGCTGCAAATCCTGCGCCATATGACCGACGACATCCACGGCGAGGTCCGCATCGTCTTCCAGCCCAGCGAGGAAAACGGCCAGGGCGCCAAGCTCATGATCGGCACGGGTGTGCTCGACGGCGTCGATGGCGCCTACGCCGCGCACATCTGGAGCGAGGTCGACGCCGGCACTGTAAGCTGCGAGCCCGGCCCGCGCATGGCCAATACCGACTGGTTCCGCATCGATGTCCGCGGCACCTCATGCCACGGCGCCATGCCCCAGCGCGGCCACGACGCCGTCATGGTTGCCGCCGAGATCGTCAACGCCCTGCAGACCATCGTCTCGCGCGAGATCAGCCCCTACGAGCCGGCTGTCATCACCGTCGGCGAGCTGCACGGCGGCACCGCGCGCAACGTTATCGCCGGCACGGCCTACCTCGCCGGCACGGTGCGCACCTATGGCGACAAGACGCACGAGGAAATGCCGGAGCTTATGCGCCGCATCGTGGAGCATCACCGCGGCCGCCTTGGGCGCCGAGGCAGAGCTCACCGACTACACCATCGCCAACTACAAGGTCGAAAACGACGCCGCCTCGAGCGAGCGCTGCCGCCAAGCTGTGCTCAAGTGCCTGGGTGCAGCCGGCGAGGGCCATTATCGCGGTACGCTTTCGGGCGAGGACTTCTCGGAGTATCTGCGCCGCGTGCCGGGCGTGCTCGCCTTTGTAGGTACGCGCAACCCCAAGATTGGCGCCACGTACGCCCAACATTCCTGCTTCTACAAGATTGACGAGACCGTGCTGGCAAAGGGCTCCATGGTGGCCGCCCAGTATGCTATCGACTTTTTGGCCGAGCCCACGCAAGAGGAGCTCGACGGCCCACGATCGCCGCGGTTGCCGAGACCAACCCCGACCTGGCCGCCAAGCTGCGCTCTGCCAAGGCAACGGCCGCTGAGGCTCGCGACGCCATGCACGATGCTCGCACCGCCCGCCATGCTGCAATCAAGGGCATCCACGATGCGCGGGCTGCCGCTCGCCACGAGGAAAAGCGCGACGAGTAGCCGTCACGCCCATCCATAACAGCCTGGCTAAAGCAAAGCGGGGCGGACGTTATCTCAACGTTCGCCCCCCGCTTATGTGTGTCGACCGTTTTTTCTAGCGCGTCCTCCGTCACGCCGGTAAGAGCGAAGGATGGTGAGCCAGCGTGGGGGTTCGAGGTGGATGATATCGTCGGGAACTCCGGCGGGCGCATAGCCGCCAAAGAGCAGACCGGCATCTGCCGGATTGATGAGGCGCACGATCCATACGACGACGACCAGCACGCACAACACGGTGACCGCAATGTCGATACCACGCTTTAGCTTGCTCGATGCCACCTCCTCGCGCACGAACGCGAGCACAAACGCAATCGGCACCACCCAAAAACAGCGGATGGTAGGCAAAGGCAGCCGCAAAATCGAGTCGCAGCGCCGCCAGCCAGGCCCTCGTCATGCCGCATCCCGGACAGGGAATGCCCGTCATCAGGCGAAAGACGCAGCCGATGTCGAGCAGGTAGAGCGCGAGCCAGGCGACAAAGAGCGCGCCGGTGCAAAAAAGGGCGCGGCGAAGGAGAGCTCTGCCGTGCCCCTATGTCCCTGGAAGCTGTTCACGCCGCCCTTATTGTTAGGCACGAGCGCCAAGGCGAGTGTTGTAAGCCGTTGCCATGGCATTGGTATTATTGATGACGATGTTCATAGCGAAGATGGGACCAAGGCCGCACAGGAGCGCGCCGAAGATCTGCCACAGAAGAACGGTGGTGCCGTTTTCCTCGGAACACCAGGCCGTAGCGAGGAGCGTTGGCCTGCAGGCGGTTGCCAATCTTGTAATACCAGTAGTACGCGTAGAAGCCGCAGGTCACAAACGATAGAAGGATGAATTCCGCCAGACCCGGCGTGTAATCGCCGTCATCCTGACACAACGTGTTGACGTCGCGTGCCAAGCAATACAGGAAGTAGAACGAATAGATACCGCAGGTCACAAGAGAGAGCAGCAGCCAGCCGATCAGGCTGCGGTCAGCCTTAATGGGGTCATAGCCCATCGGAGCGGATGCGGACTGTTGGGCGTATTGACCGGTGTACTGCTGCTGAGGCTGGGGCGCGGGCTGAATAGCCTGGGCCGGAGCGGGCTGGGGCTGCGGGGCCGCAGCGGCAGAAGCGGCACCAACGGCGGATCCGCAAACAGGGCAGAATTTGGCATCATCCGAAATGGGAGAACCACAAGTGGGACAGAACATGAGCCTCTCCTTTTCCTAAGGCGTCGCACGCCTTCAAACCTTACACGTCTACGTTCTCAACAATAGCCGCGACGTTGTTGCGCAACATTGACCAATTTCGAGAAATTTTGCTGCAACCGTTTTCCCAGGCATTTTCTTGCTTTCGCAGTAGAAAAAAAGGCACCCCGGGCTCAGTTGCCCAGGGCGCCTCGACCGGCTATTCGGTTTGATTGTTTTCGGCAGCAGGATTATCGCCCGGCTCATCCGCCGGCGTGGCAACGGCATCCCAATCGGGCTCCGCAGGCGTCGCCTCGGACGCCGGTGCGGGGACAGGAGCAGGTGCCGGGGCAGGGCAGGCGCGGGCGCCGGGGCAGGCGCAGCACCAGTGGCTGCCGTGGGATTGAATCCCGCAGGAGCAGGCTTCTTCTCACCCGGGAGCACAAAAAGTCAAAACGTCGTCCTTGTCCTCGTCGGCCCACTCGCTTGCATAACGTGCAACCCAATAGCCAACGGCACGGTGCTTGAGCATCTTGCCAAAGACCGTAAGGAACACCGTGACGAATGCAATCAGCACCAGGAACAATACGAGCGTGACACCACCGGCGGTAACAATCGCCTCGATACCCGTGGGGCGATAGTAATAGACCGTACGCGCCAGAGGCGATGGCACCAAAGACAGCTGTCAAGATCCACGTAATGGCGTTGGAAACCAGGCCCGTCAAAAACTCGGGAAGGAACGAAGCACAGAACAGCTTGGTCTTGTTGTGCTTAAAGGCCGCCCAGACCTTATCGAGCGAAAACGCGCTCTCGACGCGCCCGGTCACCGCAAAGTGCATCACGGCGATGTCGGCGAACATCTTAAAGAAGACACCCAGAATCGCCGAGGCAATTAGCGCCAGGACAAGCAGGCCGAGCGAACCGAACAGCGCAGCTTCGAGCGCATAAGAGCCGTAATAAGAATACGAGCCCGCGGCGCCAATTACCACGCCCTCCACCAGCGAAAGCACTACACCGATAACGGGAATGGCAGCGATAACCTCGAGCACGACCGAAATAACGCTCGAAAAGACTCCGAGACCAAACGACGTGGAACGCATGAGTGGACGGTCCATGCCGTCATCGACCTTGAGCGACAGATCACGGCCCCACTCGATACCGAAGCCGGAACCGCACACACTCGCAATGCAAGCTGCCAAAAAGCCGATGGCAGCCGCAATGCCGCCAATAACGGGAATAAACAACACGAGCACCGACACAACGCAAATCAGCGCCGGCAAAAACGCGATTTGGCATACACGCTGAAGTACGCCCGGAGTCTTAGTCATATCTTGGAACGCCTGAGCCACACAGCCCTTTGGCGCATTCGCCACGGGCGGTTGCGGAACAAACAATGCTGAGGCTGAGGCTCCCTGAGGGGAGCGGGGCCAGCGGCACCGGCATTAGGAGCGCCACACACGCCGCAGAACTTGTCGTTATCGCCCATGGGGGCGCCACACTGCGAGCAGAACATCGAAATCATCCCTTCGTATCTTAAGCGAATCACCTGGATCGCAAACGATGTCTTTGGCATCATTATTGCCCAATGTGGGGTCAAATACTCAAAGACGACCGATTTTGCAAGGCGCCAGCAGGCGGTTCGTTGAATACGTCCGCGCTAGTTCGTGCCGCGGAAGCCCTTGCCGACGATCTCGGAGCTGTCGACGATCGTGATAAAGGCACCCGGATCGACTTCGCGCGCATAGCGGCGTAGTTGCACGGCCTCGCGACGGCTCAGTACGCTCATGATCACCGTCACGCACTTGCCCGAGAAGGCACCGTAGCCGCGGCTAATGGTCGCCGTGCGGTTGAGATGCTTGACGATAAACTCCTCGACCTTAAGGGGCTCGGAACAAATGACCGTGCAGACTTTGCGCAGGTGAATGCTCTCAATGGCTTTGTCGACCACAAGCGTCTTGGCAAACAGGCCGAGCACGCAATACAGACCGACACGCGGGCCATACAAAAAGGCCGCGATGGTCACGATGCCGATATCGACCAGCAGCAGGGCGCGACCAATCTCGAGCGTGGTGCGGCGCTTGAGAATCATGGCAAGAATGTCCGTGCCACCCGTCGAGGCGCCGATGTCAAAGACAATAGCGCTGCCGAGCGCCGGCAAGATGACGGCAAAGCACAGGTCGAGCCACATATCACCCGTCAGAGAGACATCGGTCGGAATGAAGAGCTCAAACAGCGAGACGTAGGCCGAAAGCGCAAACGAGGCGAAGACGCTCCAAAGAATCGCCTTGCGCTCCAAAAAGATAAAGCCCAAAACGACGAGAACCGCGTTGATAATCCACATAAAAACGCCGACGGGCAGAGTCGGGAACAGCGTGGACAGAATGACCGACACGCCCGAGGTGCCGCCAAAAGCAAAGTGATTAGGGGTTTTAAACGCAACGATGGCAAAGGCCGTAAGAATCAGGCCCAGATTGAGCTCGGCAAAAAAGCGCGGAAAGCCTGGCTCCTGGCTGCGCTTTTGGCCGGCACGCTCGCCGCGCTCGATATCGGTGCGATCAACCACGCGCTCCATCGGCACCACGGGAGGACGATGCATCTCCTCGGCAGCACGCGATGCCGCCTCTGCCGCGGCGGCCTCAATCGCCCATGCCTTGCTTTCTGTTTCGTGCTCGTCGGCCATTACGGCAACCCCTCGTTAACAATTTGGAAACAATGCGCCCATTAGGGTAACGCGGAACGCGACGATTGCAACCCCTAGTTAGACGAGCGGTATGACTACATCGGGAGCGTACAAAAACGGCCGGCCACGCTTTTGCTTGCGCGGTCGGCCGTTTAACGTTTTCGCAGATAAAGCCTGCCAAAACAAACCTGTCCCTTTTTGGAAGGTTACTCGTGCTGGCTGGTGCGGTGCTCGTACTCCTCGGGGGTGATGACATCCTCGATGCGCAGGTTGACGCCCGCCACCTCAAGGCCAGTCATCGCAGCAAGGCGCTCGGTGACGCGTGCCTTGACATCGTCGAAGATCGCAGGCGCATAGGCGCCGTACTCGATAATGACCGAGATGTTCACGACCACACGGTTATCATCGGTGACCTCGACCGTCACGCCCTTGGTGAGGTTCTCGGCGCCAAACTGCTCCTGTACAAAGTGCATGAGGTTGCCCTTCATGCCCAACACGTGCGGAACCTCGCGAGTGGCCATGGCAACGATCTTCTCGATCACACCGTTGGAATAGGTCAGCGAGTCCTCGGACTCGTCCGCCTCCTCGTCGTCCTCATCCGCATCGTCGGCGGGCTCGGTCTCGACGAGTGCCTCGTCCTCGAGCGTTACGTCCTCGGCCTCGGCGACGGCCGCCTCGTTCTCCTCGAGCTCGGTATCGGCCACATCGACCTTCGTATTAAAAGCCATGGTTCCTCCTTATGCCTGCCGCGGATGCGACAGTCGAATACATATTAGCGGCCGCTAAACAGACGGCCGAAGAAGTTGACGATCCCGTTCTCGCCGTCGCGAATTTGGCCGATCACGGCGCCGATCAGCACGAAGAATGCAATGACGAGCGTGTCCCACAGGCCGAGCGTGAGCACCAACACGGCAAGGATAAAGCCAGCGACGGCACCGAGCGTGGTGTTGGGATGACGCACAGCATAGCTCCAGATGGCAGCGCCCGTACCCTTGATGAGACCCATAGCCTCGTCAAAATCCGCGGCCGCCGCGTCTTGTAACTCGGTTGCCTCTGCTTTGGAATCAACAGGTTCGCTCGCCGGCGTGGCGCTCTGGTCAATCGTCAGGCGCGGCGTACGAGCGGTCTTATCTTGATTGGTATCACTCACCGGAAACCTCCACGGTCTGGACGGTAGTCTTGGACGGCAAAAAACGGACGCGCGTGGTCGTACCCGGCGTGCCGAGCATGGTGTCGCAAGCTTCCTCGATGCGCTGCTGCATCGCGGTAGCCAGAGATGCCACGTCCTTATCGTCAAGCGCGATAGCCTCGACCTTAAAACGGACGTGCGAATCGTCGGAGCCTTGGACGCGGGCCTCGACATGCTCGACCATCACGCGGTCGTCGCGCTCGGCAGCAACCCTAGCGCACGAAGAAAGCGCCGCAAGGGTGACCTCGATATTGCGCTCCCCCGCCGGATGCACGCAGGACGGCTCGCGACGGGCAAACATCAGGCGGAAAAAGCTTACCAGCACGCCGATCGCCACAACTCCGGCGCACGCCGTGACGACGATGCGCGGCATGGGGTCGCGCATCAGCAGCATAAAGCGATACGTATACGGCCCCCAAAACTGGCAGACAAGCGTACCCAGCGCCACGATGGCGGCGGCAAGATACACAATCGCTAGGGCTCGTTTGAGTACGCGCACGTGGCGCTCCCTTCAAATCTCGGCTCTCGAAATGCAAAACGGTTCGCATCATTATAAAAGAGCCGGGTCCGGTGCTCTACGCACGCGGATCCGGCTCATCTATTCCACGAGGCTTGCATGCTCGCTTCATTATGCCCAGATATGCACGGCTTAACCCGTGCGAGCGCTACTCCTCCTCGAGGGCAGCGATGACCTCGTCGGTCATGTCCATGGTGCTGTAAACATCCTGGACGTCGTCGAGCTCCTCAAGACGGTCGATGAGGCGCTGAACCTTCTTGGCGTCGGCGCCGGAGACCTCGGTCGGGGTGGTCGGGACCATGGTGGTCTCGGAGCCCTTGACCTGGACGCCCTGCTCCTCGAGCGCCTTGGAGACAGCCATAACCTCGTTGGCAGTAGTCCAGACGATCCACTCCTCGCCGGCATCCTCGTAGTCCTCGCCACCGGCCTCGGCGATAGCCATCATGAACTCATCCTCGTCACCAGCAGCACCGTTGGCGATCATGGTCTCCTTCTTGGCGTTCTCGTCCAGGATCTCCTTGGCGACGACGATCTGGCCCCTTGCGCTCAAACTGGAAGGCGACGGAGCCGGAGGTGCCCAGGTTGCCACCAGCGTGGGAGAAGGCGGAACGGACATCAGCGGCGGTACGGTTGCGGTTGTCGGTCAGGCAGTCGACGTAGACGGCGACACCGGCAGGACCGTAGCCCTCGTACACGATGTTCTCGTAGACGGCGGCATCGGCACCCGAAACCAAAAGCCTTGTCGATAGCGGACTTGATCTTGTCCTTAGGCATGGACTGAGCCTTGGCCTTGGCAACAGCAGCGGCGAGGCTGGCGTTGTTCTCGGGCAGCGGATCACCACCGAGACGGGCAGCAACGGTGATGTTGCGGCTGAGCTTGGAGAAGAGGGCGGAACGCTTGGCGTCCTGCGCGCCCTTACGATGCTTGGTTGTGGCCCACTTAGAGTGTCCGGACATACGTGTCTCCTATCGGTTTCGACCTAAAGCCCAGCGCAGATGCTCGGGCAATATAAACAAACGTCGTTATGATATACCTACTGGCCTGCGAGATAAACCCCAAAATGAAGGCGTCGTGATGATGCAACCCTTTGGAGCAAAGTAACCTGTCCCCTTTGCACCATATTAGGACCAGAGGAGGTCGCTGCGGGTGACGGTAGCGCCGATGGCGAAGGGCATGCAGGCGATGACCGGATACAGGTAGCGCATGTAAGTCGAGCCGTTGCAGGGGCCGATCAGGCACACGGCGAGCACGCCCAGCAGCGGCACCCAGATCGCCAGCGCACGCCATGAATGACGACGCAGCAGGTAGACCACCACGGCGATCATGATCCACACATAGGTGGCCGAGCTCATGGTGAGCGAGATAAAGGGAACACGCTGCACCGCCACACGGTACAAATTGATCAGGTGGTCGCACCAGCGCACCACGTTGCTGTCAACCGGATGGAAGTCGAAGTACTTGAGGTTGTCGGGACGCGCCATGATCTCGGCACTACGCGCCGTGCTGTAGACCCAGGCATCGCGCGCGCTCGGATAAAAATAACCGTAGTAGTTATTGATAAGCGCCGAAATATAGCACTCGGGATCCTTCTTAAACATCTGGGCCCATACCGCAAAATAGGCATCGATGTCCTCCTGCGAGGCGTACTCGTTAAAGCAGTTCTTGACGGCATCGGACTTGTCGGGGTTGTAGCGGCGGCCCCCAGGTTCTCGTACTTGAGTACGCTGACGATCGATCACGGCACGCTCTTCGTCGGTCACCGAACCGTCGCAAGGAGCCTCCACGATGGTGCCGTCCTCCTTAACCGTGGGGTTGACGCCCGAGTTGAGGCCGTCGTGCTTTTGGACGAAACGAGCCGTCTGCTGGAACGGAATCGAGAGGATTTCGCGCTTGGAACCAGGCGTGATATCGTGCGCCGGCATAAAGACCTTGGTGAAGTACATATTAGAGGCAAGGCAGAGCGCAAGCACTGCGAGCACGCCGACCCAGCGGAAACGCGGGATGGCGCCCGAAGGCGCAGCACCAGTCTGCTTGGCTGCACGACGAGCCACATGCACGTCCCATGCGCAAAACGCCGCCGCGATTACGCATGCCGCTAGGGGAAACACCAGGCCGCCGTTGCGCAGAAACGTGGAGCCCATGGCGCCCAGAGCGAGCAGCAGCCAGTCGTGGCGAGCAAAGAGCACGGGGGCTTTCTCGCCCGCTCGCTCGACATTGGCATCACGACGGGGCAAGCCACATGCCACGAGCTTGACGGTCTGTACCAGCAGCACCAAGAACGCGTCGGCAAAGAGCACATCTTTGGTGAGCAACGCCGCGTAGTTAGAAAACATCGGCATAAACGCGAAGAACAGCAGGATCGCACCGCGAACCGGCAGGCTCACGCCCAGTTTGCGCAGCGACGAAATGGAATAGGCCATGCAGGCGGCCGTGATGACGAACTGAGCACAGGTGTAGATGGCAAGACCTGCGTTGGCGCTGTTGAACAGTGAAAGCCCCAGCTGGACGCACGAACCGATGATAGCCGTGTGCACCACGGGGTGATGCCCGTTGAGCAGCACGTTGGGGTTGAGCAGGCGCAGGTAGTCGCTCGTGCCGTTGGGATAGTTAAACCACTGGCGAATCTGCGCGCCCGTATCTCCCATAAAAAGGCCAGGCAGCGAAGCGATAAGCGTGGGCGCCCAGGCGATCATAAGCACCAGGAAGGGCCCGGCAAAGGGATGGACCGAGAGCACGGCGTGAGTCACACGCCATACGCGGCCAAAGTGCGCCTCGGAAAACGGAATGCGCCGAGAGCTCAGCCAATCTAGACACTCAAAGGCAAGGTAGAAGGCAACGACCGCCAAGAGCATCCAGCCCGCGCCGCCAATCCAGGCGCAGATGATGCGGGCTTTGTCGCCAAGGACAATCTCGGCCGAGTCGGTGAGATCGTAGCTGCGGCCGAACACCATGCAGATGGCGAAGAACAGCGACGGCAGAATGATCGATGGACGCCAAGTGTCGCCACGGCCAAAGAACACGTAGCGAAACGGCAAGGTGAGCAGGCAGGCAAGTGCAAGTAGCATGACCGCGTCGGTATGGCCGGCAAACGAGAGGAGCACCTCGTAGCACACGTACAGCATGCCCGAGGCTTTGGGGTCAATCGCCAAGACTGCGTTGCTCGACACCGGGGCGGGATCGATGGAAAACGCCGTGGTCGCCAACAGCGCGAGCAAAAATGCGATGAGCGTCTGCTTGGCAGGGTAGCGCTTAAACCAGACGATGCGGGCAGCGTCGCGCGCAGCCGTTGTGGAGAGATCGGAATCCTTCACAGTCCAAAGAGCCTTTCTAGAAACCTGCCAAAAAGGGACAGGTTTATTTTGGTAGGTTTTATCTGGGGAAACGTTACTGTTCTGTCATCGTTGCCCAGCGAACCACCACAAAGGTGCCTGTTCACTTTTTTGGTGGTTAGGCGTCGAGGTAGATGCGCTGGGGGCGATTGCGGTGTCGGGCGAAGATGATGAGCGCCAGGCCGGCGATCACGAGCGGCAGACTCAGCAGCTGGCCCATAGTGATGACGCCGCCCAGCAGATAGCCCAGCTGGGCATCGGGCACGCGCACAAACTCAATGAGGAAGCGGACGATGCCGTAACCCATCACAAACACGCCCATAAACGTACCCTGGGGCAGCAGCGGCTTTTTGCGGCTGAGCACCTGCAGAATGCAAAAGAGCACGACGCCCTCAAAGAAACGCCTCGTAGAGCTGGGAGGGGTGACGCGGCATATCCCCCGCAGTCCCACCGAAGACCACACCCCAGGGCAGATCGGTCGGCTTGCCCCACAGCTCACCATTGACAAATTGGCACAACGGCCCAGGCACAGGGCCAGCGGGGCGCCGATCACGGCAAGGTCGGCGACGGTCCATGCATCAAGCTTATACATGCGGCACACGATGATGCCGCCCAAGAATGCCGCCCACCAGGCCGCCATGGAAGCTCATGCCGCCCTCGTTGGTGGCAAAGATCTCGAGCGGGTGCGCCCAGTAGTAGCCATCACCATAAAAGACGACGTAGAACAGGCGCGCACCGATAATGAGGCCAAAGACCACGCCGACCACGACACTCGTCAGGTCATCAATCGTGATGTTAAAGCCCCAGCGACGCTGTGTGCGGTACATGACAACCGCCGTGAGCAGGGCGCCGACCACGTAGGCCAGGCCGTACCAGTAGATGGTGATGGGGCCCGCCGAGATCGCGACGGGATCAAGCATATGGTAGAAGTCGTTGAGCATGTCGACCCTCCTACTCCCTACATACAAATGCGGCCGCGGGCCTTGCGCTCGCAGCCGCATATTTGGGCGTAACGTCTATGCGGAGTATGCCGTCCGCAGCTTTCGCATCTTAGAACGGCGCGTACTCGTCGTACAGGTCCTCGGCCTCGCCGGAAGCATTGACCTGCTCAACGCGGGTAACGCCGGGCACATGCTCCTTGAGGATACGCTCAATGCCCATGGACAGGGTCAGCGAGCTCATGGGGCAGCCGGCGCAAGCGCCCTGCAGCTCCAGCTTGACGACACCCTCGTCGTCGACGCCCACATACTCCATATCGCCGCCGTCGGCCTGCAGGTTGGGGCGAATCTCTTCAAGAACCTTCTTAAGCAGCTCTTCGTTAACAGCCACAGGGGCTCCTTTCTCACAATAACGCGGGCACGCCCGCGGACAGAAGCTATGTTACTACAGCCATGTACCCGCTCACGAGCCGTCCATGCGCGCAGACGCGACTTTCACGAGTAGTCAATTTGGGACGGGGCTCTTTTGGCTGTTTTGCCGCCAGCTGGCGTTGCCACGCACTACTGCCGAGCTTGTCCCCCGGTACCAATCTGAACATCGACGATAACCTGGCGGTAGCTGATGCCGCAGGAGTCGAGAATGCGGCGGCTGATACGGCCATCATCGGTGTCGGCGTACTTGTTGTCCAGGTAGACAACCTCGCCCACGCCCACCTGCGCCAAAATCTTGGCGCAGTCGTGGCACGGGAACAGCGTGACGTAGACCGTGGAACCCTCGAGGTCCTTGAGCGAGCCACGGTAGTTGAGCACGGCGTTGGCCTCGGCATGGACCACGTAGTTGTGCTTGTCCTGCAGCGGGTCGTCGCTCGTACCCCACGGGAAAAAGTCGTCGTTGAGCGCCGAGGGTGTACCGTTGTAGCCCACCGAAAGGATGCGGTGGTTGGTGCTGGCGATGCACGCGCCCACCTGCGTGTTGGGGTCCTTGCTGCGGCGCTGCGCGGCGATGGCCACGCTCATAAAGAACTCGTCCCAGCTAATGACGTCCAGGCGCTTGCCTGACGAAGTTTGATGAAGATCGTCCGACATGGCAGACACCTCCGTAATCGCAATAGTTTGACCCATTGTAGCAGGTGAAAGGTGGAGGCGTTTGTCCCACCGGCGCCCTCACTTTTACACGCGGCGGGGCTTTTGGTTGATGCGGTAGAGCTCGGCGAGACCCCGCAGCGTCAGCGCGTCGTCGACCGTCAGACTGTGGCCGACCAACGCCGCGAGCGCCTCGGCATCGTCGCCGGTAATGACGATGGGCACATCGCCCTCCCCGCGGCCTTGGTCGCGCGCATCTCGGCAAGCACCATGTCGAGCATGCCGTCGATGCGGGCAACCTCGCCCAAGACCACGCCCGAGCGCATGGCCTCGCGCGTGTTGCGGCCAATCACATGCGTGGGAGCCGAGGGCTCGACCTGCGGCAGGCGCGCCGCAGCGGCCGAAAGCGAGCGGGCGCCAAGCGCCAGACCCGGCGCGATGACGCCGCCCACAAAGGTACCGTGCGCGTCGATGACCTCGATATTGGTCGTGGTGCCCAGGTCGATCACAATGCACGGCGAGCCGTAGACGGCGCGTGCCGCCACAGCATCGGCGATGCGGTCGGGGCCGATCTCGGCCGGATCGTCGTAGTGCACGGGCATGCCGGTCTTAAGTCCCGGCCCCACGGTGAGCACGCGTCCCGTGCAGGTACGGGAAAGCGCCGCCTTCCACGGGCGCTCGAGCGCCGGCACCACGCAGCTCAGCACTGCGGCCGCGGGCACAAGCGCACCCGGCATGCCTGCGTCGGCCGCCAGTGCGGCCATGACCTGCACGAGACGCATGCGCGCCTCGTCTGCTGTGATGCTCGACGGCGTGGTGATCTCGCACGTCGCAAGCGGGCATTCCTGCGCCGCGGCTGAATCCTCGGCAAACAGGCCAAAGCGAATGAACGTGTTGCCCACGTCGACCGTCAATATGTATGCGCACCCATTAAGCATCGTCGGCGCTCCTTTCGTCTGTCCAGCAGTATATCCCGATGATTATTCTGGGACGGGGATTTAAAAATCATTGCGTACCTAATGATTTTTAAATCCCCGTCCCAGAATAATCATCCGGCAAACAGGGGCAGCTAAAAAAGCCCCGTCCCAAATGAGCTGCCGTGCGGCTATACTGGTGCGCGGTCGTTTGCGAGCTCACGCGGCGGCCCTTGGTAACCCGACTTCCCGCGCCGTATCCGTAGCGGCGCTCCCGGGGGAAGCGGATATACGCAAAGGAGTTCTATATGAGCAATCCCTCGAACCGCACCTCGATGCGCGGTCAACTCACGCTGCGCGGTGTCGTCATCGGCGTCCTTGGCTGCGTGATCATCACGGCAAGCTCGGCCTACACGGCCCTCAAGATGGGCGCACTCCCCTGGCCGATCATTTTCGCTGCCGTCATTTCGCTGTTCTTCCTGAAGCTCATGGGCAACGCCAGCCTCAACGAGGCCAACGTCACCCACACCATCATGTCCGCGGGCGCCATGGTCGCCGGCGGCCTTGGCGTTTACCATCCCGGGCGCCTGGATGCTGGGCTATGCCGACCAGATCAGCTGGCTCGACATGTTTATCGTGGCGCTCGCCGGCACCATCTTGGGCCTTCTGGCGACAGCGCTCATCCACCGTCACTTTATCGTGGACGCCGCGCTGGAGTTCCCCACCGGCAACGCCGCAGCTCAGACCTTGCGCGCCACCGAGGCCGGCGGCAAGACCGGCAAGCAGCTCTTTGGCTCCATGGCCATCGCAGGCATCTACAGCGTGCTGCGCGACGCTCTGGGCGTGGTGCCCAGCATGCTGTGCACGCTCAATATCCCCGGCGTGACCTTTGCCATCTATAACTCGCCCATGTTGCTGTCCATCGGCTTTTTGGTGGGCTTCGCCCCCGTCGCGTTCTGGTTTGCCGGCGCGCTGCTGGGCAACTTTGGCATCATCGTCGGCGGCACCGCTGCCGGTCTGTTCGATGTTGTGACCGCGCAGGGCATCGTCAAGTCCCTCGGCATGGGCCTTATGATGGGCTTTGGCGTCGCCGTCGTCCTTAAGGACATCCTGCCGCAGGTCACCGGCATCGTCCGCGGCCTCGCCGCCGACAGCTCCACCGACACCAACGAGCAGTCGCTCATCTCGGGCTCCCTTAAGCTCGATGCCGGCATCATCGGCCTGGGCACCGCAGCCATCGCCGTGATCGTTGCCATCGCGCTCGACCTTGGTCCCGTCCCGGCCGTCATCGTCACGCTGTTCACCTTTGTCACCACCATCATGAGCGCGCAGAGCTGCGGCCAGACGGGCATCGACCCCATGGAAATCTTTGGCCTCATCGTTATGCTCATCGTGGCTGCCTTCGCACAGATCGCTCAGGTCAAGCTGTTCTTTATCGCCGGCATCGTAGCCGTGGCGTGCGGCCTTGCGGGCGACGTCATGAACGACTTTAAGGCCGGCGCCGTGCTGGGCACCAACCCGCGTGCGCAGTGGATCGGCCAAGCCATTGGCGGCATCGTGGGCGCCCTGGTCGCCGCAGCCGTCATGGTCGCGCTCGTCACCGCCTATGGCCCGGACGCCTTTGGTCCCGACAAGAGCTTTGTTGCCGCGCAGGCAAGCGTCGTCGCCACCATGGTCTCGGGCATCCCCAGCGTGCCGTGGTTCGCAGGTGGCTTTATCGCCGGCATCGTCATGTACTGGCTTGGCATTCCGGCCATGATGATCGGCCTGGGTGTGTACCTGCCGTTCTACATGTCGCTCACGGCATTCCTGGGCTCCTGCGTTAAACTCGCCTACGACAAGTGGTCCGCCCACCGCGACGCCACCGCTGGTCTTTCTGACGAGGAGAAGGCTGCCAAGGACGCCGCCTTCCAGGAGCAGGGCCTGGTTGTCGCCAGCGGCCTGCTCGGCGGCGAGTCCATCGTCGGCGTTATCCTGGCGTTTGTCTCCGTGGGCTTGAGCCTGCTGGGCTAAGTCGAGCAGCTGCTCGACAGCAACCATATTGCCTACGGCTTGCCCGGCCGGTAGCTATCACGGCTGCCGACCGGGCTTTTTTGATATCGAAACAAAGAAAGGCCGGCGCGCTGCGTTTAACAGCGCGCCGGCCTTATCGTTTGGCTATCGAGACGGTCCCGCTATGAATTGGAGTTCGCTGCAGAGCCGACGCCCGAATCGCTACATCTGCTTGCGGCGACGATCGCCCAGCGTCACACCAGCGGCCACGAGGGTGATACCGCCGATGACGAAGACCTCGCCCGCAAGCGCGGAGTCATCACCGGTCTGGGCGAGCGCGGCCGACGTTGCCTTCTTCTTGGCGACAGGAGCCTTTGCAGCAGCCTGCGCAACCTGAGGCTTGGCCTGCGGCTCAGCCTTGGGATGATACTTGTCGTACTCGGCCTGCGCGGCAGCCAGGGCATCCTTGGCATCGCCAAGCTCGGCAAGCGCGGCGGCATAGGCGTCGTTGGCATCGGACAGTTTGGCATCGGCATCGCTCAGAGCAGCCTTGAGACCAGCAGCGGCATCGACGGCGGCCTTATAGCGAGCGTAGGCAGCGTTCAGCTTGACCAGCTTCTCGTTACCCGTCGTGCCCGCGGCAAGAGAGGCCTTGTGGTCGACAGCCTCAAGATCGGCCTTGAGTGCCTCATCGCTGGCAAGCTCGGCCTTGGCCTTGACGATCTCGAAATTCGCATCGACGACGGCTTCGTTGGCGGCCTCGAGCTGCTTCTGGGCATCGGCGACACCGGCGACGGCAGCGTCATAGGGCGGCCTTGGCGTCGTCGACCGCCTTCTGGGCGCCGGCGAAGCGCTCGAAGGCCTTGTTTGAACCGGCCAGCTCGCCCTCGGCGGCCTTGGCCTTCGCCTGTGCGTCGGACAGGGCCTGCGTCTTGGCGGCAACTGCCTGCTTGGCGTCCGAAAGAGCAGTCGCGGCCTGGACATCTGCGGCCTGGGCCTTGTCTACACCAGCCTGGGCGGCATCGTCGGCCTTCTTTGCCTCGTCAAGCGAGCCCTGCTTATTCGCAAGGTCCGCCTGGGCGGCATCGCGCTTGGCGGCAAGGTCCTTGACCGAAGCGGTAGCGTTGTCATACGCCTCGTTGGCCTGTTCGGACTTTGCCTTGGCGGCATCGCGGGCGCTGCGAGCCTTCGCCTTGTGAGCGGCGGCCTCGGCTGCCTTCGTCTTGCTGTCAGCAAGCGTGGCGTTTGCCTTATCGAGAGCTGCCTGGGCAGTAGCGGCCTCGCTCTTGGCGGCGTCGAGCTTGGTCTTGGGCGTCTTGACGTCGATACCCTTGAGTTTGGCTTCGGCGGCGTCGTATGCCGTCTTCGCGGCGGCGGTGCCGGACTTAGCCTTCTCGTACTCGCCCTTGGCGGTGTTCATGTTCACATCGGCTGCGGTGAAAGCGTCCTGGGCGGCATCCTGCCCGTTTACAGCTGCGAAGTAAGCTTCCCTTGTAGTTCCAAAGTTCTTCTGCGCCTCGGCAAGCTTGCCCTGGAGCTCCTTGAGCTGCGCCTTCTGCGCCTGCGTGCCGCCCGCATTGTAGGCGGATTCGATGTAGTCGTTGACGAGCTTCTTGAACTCGGAGACAGTGAAATCAGCCTGCGTGTCATCATCGCTGTAATCGAAGATGGTTACCTCGGAATCGGTATTCTTGCCGCTACCGGTCGCGATGCCGATGGCTCTCGTAGAGGCATCGATAATGTTGAGATAGTGCCCGCACTCGTGGTAGATGCTGTTGTAGTTCTGATAGATGTAATAGGACTCATATCGATATTTGCCGAGTTTGTCACCATACTGCTCTACATACTTGTCGAAAATCTTCTTTTCCTGAGTATAGAGGCCGGTATAGGGCCAGCCGAGGGTATCCTCGGTCTCGCCGCCGGTATATGCGCCGCCTCCGCCAGCAAGGTTTTCACCGTTGTCGAAGTAGCAGTTCGAGTGTCCCCAGATGTTCGATGAATATGATGTATTAAGGGCGGCTGCCGCAGTCATGCGGAGGCTGACGCTAAGCTCAGACTGACCGTTCGCCTTGCGGAGGTTGTTCTGGGTATCGAGGTAGGTCAGGGCGTTACGCATCTGCTCCAAGGAGAGCGGGTTGGTGTCGCGAGACATGTCCTGATCGACGTACTGGTCATACCATTCGGCCTTGTCCTCAGCACCGGTCAGCATCGATACGGCATCCTGGGCGTTCTTTTTCTGTGTGGCGGTGAAATCGCTGCTGTTGCTGATGTAGGCCATAAAGCCGAGCATGCCCTTATTGATGACATTCCTGGTCAACGGTCATGTTGGACTTTAGGTCTGCAATCTGCTGTTCAAGAGCCTCAACCTCGGGCATTAGCAGCATCATAAGCCTTTTCCGCGGCGTTCGAAGCGGCGCAGGCCGCCTCCCACTCGCTGCGCTTCTGCTGGCGGACCTCGACGAGTCGGTCGTACTCCGCCTTCTTGTCGGCTTCGGTCTGCTGGGCCTGCTCGCATGCGGCCTTGGCGGCGTCGCGCTTGCTGACGGCGGCGTTGTACTCCTTGCTTGCCGCATCGTATGCAGACTGGGCAGATGCCACGGCAGCGTTGGCGGCGTTGGCCTTCTCCTGCGCGGCGGTGACGGTAGTCTGCGCAGCCTGCAGGTTCGCCTGTGCGGTGGCGTCGGCATCCGTCGCGGCATTGAGCTCCGCCTGCGCGGTCTTGAGCTCACCAGCAGCAGCGTTCTTGGTGGCCTCAAGCGCACTCAGGTCAACACCCGTACCCGAGACGGCAGCATCGAGCGCGGCTTGCGCCTGGTTGAACTTCTGCTGGGCGTTATCGCGCGCGGTGGTTGCGGCTGCGAGAGCAGCGGCAGTCTCCTGCTTCTTGGCCTTGGGCGGAAGTCAGAGCGGCCTCAGTGTCCTTCTTTTCCTGCTGTGCACTGGCCTCGGCAGCCTTGGCCTGGTCCAGATTGGCCTGTGCAGTAGTAACGGCCTTATTGGCGTCATCGAGCTTTGCCTGCGCGTCCTCGACGGCCTTCTTGGCGGCCTCGTACTCGTCCATACCCATGGCCTCGAGCTTGGCCTGGGCATCGTCGAGGGCCTTCTTGGCCTCATCCTGCTTTGCCTTGGCGTCCTTGAGCGCCTGGGTCTTGTCCTCGACACTCTTGTTGGCTTGATCGAGCTGATCGTTCAGGTCGCCCAGCTTCTTCTGCTGCTGCTCGGTCTTTTCGACGGCGGCCTTAGAGCTCGTCAATCTTCTCCTGGAGCGCGGCTACCTCGGCCTCGTTCTGCTCGGCGGCGTTATCGGTCACGGCCTGCGAGGCCTGATTCTTTGCTGCTGCGCCTGCTTTTTGAGACTGGCCCGCCGCGTCGGCCTTCTTCTGGGCGGCATCGTAGGCGGCCTGAGCGTCCTTGAGCTGCTTTGCCGACTCCTCGGCCAGCTGGGCAGCCGTCTTTACGACCGCTTGGTTACCGGCGGCAACGGTATTCTCTACAGAACTACCCCCCCCCTGCACAGAATCGCCGTTACCGGTTGACGGTGCGGCGATTGCCGCCAGCGGCGACATAAGCGGCTGAGCGATGAGGCCCGCCGTCAAAACGGTTGCGACGGCGCGGTTGGCAACGCCCTTGACGTTGACGGCCTTGGCCCGAGGCTCAAAGTGTTGTGGACTGTAGTTTGCCATGGCTTTCTCCCTTTGACACGGATGTATCCATACGCTTCAAAATGTAGGAGCTGTTTTTTGAATTCTGTTGCGCAACATTGGTCACCAGCGGATTTTTTGAAATTCATGCTCCTGTGCTTCACAATTTCGTCACATTTGAAGGAGCTGGTGCATCATATTTTCGCGTGATGGAATTGAGCCTGTGATTTGCATTTGCTCCCGCGTCATCCGCCCTATCGGATTTCGCATCCAACTAGCACCCTGCCCGCCACGGTGTAGAAAGTTAGGACAACGGGCGCGTTGCGCGGCCCGTGCCAGAACGAGGTGGACATGGAACTCGACAAACAACAGATCAAGCGACTACGCGAACGCCATCACCGGCGCCACGGCATCCGCCCCGCCCATAGCGAAGCCATGGAAAACATCACCCGCTTCCTCAAGCGCGCGTTCAACATTCGCGAGGGACGCGCGCCCTATCATGTGATCCGCAAGCGTTTTGTAAACGGGGCGCGTCTGACTGGCTCCCACCTATGCATCCTCATCATCGCCATGCTCATCGCAAGCATCGGCCTCGATATCGACTCGGACATCGCCATCGTGGGCGCCATGCTCATCTGCCCGCTCATGGGCTCGGTTCTTGCCATGGCATACGGCATCGCCACGCTCGACCGCGAGATTACCGTCGAAGCCGTCGCCAGCCTTGCGCTGCAGATGGCCTTTTGCCTGGTCACGTCCACGCTGTACTTTAAGCTCTCGCCCCTTGGCACCACCACGGCCGCCATCATCGACAACTCGACGCCCACCGTGTGGGACCTTGCCGTCGCGCTCGCCGGCGGCTTTGCGGGCGGCCTAGGCAACTCACGCGACCAGGAGCCCGCAACGCTCATCGCCGGCGTGGCCGTGGCGACCGCACTCATGCCGCCCCTGTGCGCGGCGGGCTACGGCATCGCCATCGCAAGCGGGTCGCTGTTTCTCTCGGCGCTCTACGAGTTTGGCATCAACGTGGTCTTTATCGCACTGGCTGCCGAAGCCGTGCTGCTTCTTTTGCGCGTGCCGCTCAAGCGCGACCTGAACGGCGACGGCATTGTGACTGCTGAAGAAAACGCCGAGGTCAACGAGCTATCGCGCAAGGTGCGCCGCCACATCATCGTGGGCACGGTGATCTTTGCCATCCCCTGCATCGTTATGACCGCGGGGTCCATTGGCTCGGCGCAGGCCGGCGTGCAGGACGGCTACGGCGTCACTGAAACCACGCGCGAACTTGCGGCGGTGCTGCCCAGGCTTTAAGGATTACACCGTCGCCGTCGAGACCTCGGCCACCGAAGGGGACGAGGAAGGCATTGTAGAGCGCGAAATCGTCGCCCATGTGACGACAAGCGAGGCGCTTGGGGCACACGATCGCCGCGTCGCCCGCAAGCTCATCGACCTCAACGTGCCTGAACTCGACCGCGTGGAATTTGACGTGAAGTGATGCAGAGCGCAGCGCTACAGCTCGTACTTGTACACGCGGTAGATGTACTTCTCGGCTTCCATCTCGTAGGTGGCGATGGGAAGTCCATAGCGATCGTACTCGGTGAAGGTCTTGGCCTGGCCCGAAGCCACGAGCATGCTATTCGAATCGCCGACGCGCTGCGCACTACTAACGTAGCCGAGAACGGCACCGCGATCTGGTCCACAAGCTTGTAGGTGCGCGCGGTCTCATCCACCGTAAAGATGCGCCCAAACGAATGCGTTCCCTTGCTGTAGTCGGTCACCACCGCGGCGCCCAGCTGGCCCCAGTCGAACTTGGGATAGCTCTCGGCCGCACCAAAGTTGTTGTCGTATAGCAGCACCTGGTAGCGACCAGTCGCTGCCGTGTCAGAACTCGGCAGATACGTCACGCTGTGCTGGCCTGCATTGAGCGAGAAATCGCCCTGGGCCTGCAATAACTTGTCTTCAAAGCCCGAGCCAGCCCATTGCCACTCCTTTCTATTTCTGGGTCCATCTTCTCACTGCTGGCGGCCGAAAATGATCCGTTTTCCTCCGACCCCGAGGGATCGTTCTTAGTACTTGAAGAAGCCCTCGCCCGAGCTTTCGCCCAGCTTGCCTTCGTCGAGCATTTTCTTGAGGACGGAGGCCATGGCCTTAAAGTTGTAGGGCATCATCATCTTCTTGAGCAGCGGGCTCACCAGGCCCGGCACCTTATGATACTGCATGACGATGTTGTAGGCCGTCTGGATACCCACCGTGTCGAATACGCGGAACGGGCCCTTGGGAGCGCCGGTGCCACGCGTCCACGCGAGGTCGATGCTCTTGGGATCGCTCACGCCCGAGACGTACAGATCAAGGCCCGAAAGCAGCCATGGCACCAGCATGGAATTGAGCAGATAGCCGTTCTTTTCCTTGTTGACGGGCAGGGCAAGCATGCGAATATCGTTGGCAAAGTCGACAAGTTCGTCGTCGAAGTAGCGCTTGTCGGTTTGGTCCTGCGCCATGACCTCGGTCATGTTGTTCTTCCAGATGGAATTGGCAAAGTGCAGCGACAGGTACTTCTCGGGGCGGCCGGTGTACTTGGCAAAGGTGCTCGGTAGCAGCGTGGAGGAGTTGGTCACGACGACAGTCTTTTGCGGGAGGACCGGGGCGAGCTTCTTGTAGAAGTCAATCTTTGCCTGGGTATCCTCAGCCATAGACTCGATAACCAGGTCGGCGTCAGCCACTGCCTTGGCAAGATCGAGCTCCAGCTTGAGTGTGGAGTAGGCACGCTCAACGGCGGCGAGCGCCGCTTCCTTGTCGAAGGGCTGGCCGCTATCGGCGATACCGGCGCACCACTCGCCCGTGCCGTCCGCCATGCCCTCGATAGCCGCGATGTACTCCTCGCGCACATGATCGATCTTGGGCTGGGTGCGGCCGATGCTGCCCTTGCTGCGCAGCCAAATCGTCACATCGAAGCCACAGTAGGCAGCCTGAAAGGCAATCTGGCTTCCCAGCACGCCGCCGCCAGCAACGCAAACGGTCTTGTAGCTCATAGGAACAGTCCTCTCTTACGTAATTCCATAGATGTGTATTTATTCAACCGTAAAGATGACGCGCGTTGGGGACGGGTTCCTTAAACGGATGGTATTTCGCGGCAAACGGCTACATATGTTCATTATCTCAGGGTTCTGGGGGCGATTTTTGGTGCCGCAGAGACGTCGTTTTCGGAAGTATGCGGCAAATTCCGGAACCCTTGAGCACCCCCCGATTTTCCGCCAATAAAACCGCAGGTACAGGGCTTGGACATATTCGGTGTGCTCGGTCTATTCAGATTTTGCCGCATACTTCCGAAATCTGAGTTCGCAAAGGGTGATAGTCGGGGCGTTTACGCAACATATGTCCAAGCAAAAACGGGTGGTAGCCGGTACGGCTACCACCCGTTTGTCTCATATCTAGCCCAAAGCAGGCCAGCTACTTCTTAATGCCGCGTCCCAGACGCTCAGCGACCGATGCAACGGCGCTCTCATCGGCCGGTCCGCAGCTCACGCAGCCGTCGTGGGCACGCATCTGGCCGGTGACCTCGTCCATCGCGAGCGGCGCCACCTTCTCAAGCTTAAAGCCCTTGCCGGCGCGCATGTTTTCCTTGGCCACGCTGATCATGAGCTTAATACGGTTGAGCTGGTTGACCTCGGACGCACCGGGGTCGTAGTCCACCGCGACGATGTTGCTCTCGGGGTGCTGGCGGCGCAGCTCCTTGATCACGGCCTTGCCCACCACGTGGTTAGGCAGGCACGCGAAGGGCTGCGTGCAGATGATGTTGGGCGCGCCGTGGTCGATCAGGTCGAGCATCTCGGCCGTGAGCAGCCAGCCCTCGCCCATGTTGTTGCACACCGAAAGCACCGTGCGGGCCTTGTCGGCCATGGTGCCGATGCGCTCGGGCGCCTCGAAGCGGCGGGACTTCTCGAGCATCTCCTCCACCGGCGTGCGCATCCAGTCCACGAGCTTGATGAGCGCCTGCATACCAGCGCGCGTGGTAGCGGAGCTTCCCAACTCGTCCTTCTGCAGCTCGGCGTTGCTCATGGAGTACAGGAAAAAGTCGAGCAGGCCCGGCACCACGGCCTCGCAGCCCTCGCGCTCGATGACATCGACCACGTGGTTGTTGGCTGTGGGGTGGAACTTGACCAGGATCTCACCGACCACGCCCACGCGCGGCTTGGTACCCTCGCCCACGAGCGGCATAGTATCGAACGCGCGGATGGCCTCGCGGCACAGCTTGGTGTAGTTGTGGCGGTTGAACTTGGGCGCCAGCTTGCGGGCGCGCGCCATGTACTCCTCGTAGAGTGCGTTGGCGGCACCGGGCGTGGCCTCGTACGGGCGGCAGCGATAGAGCATCTGCATCATCACGTCGCCAAAGAGTACCGCGTAGACTGCCTGCTTAAGCAGCGCCGGCGTAATCTTAAAGCCAGGGTTGTCCTCGCCCAGCGCCACGGCCGAAAGCGAGATCACCGGGATCTCGGGGTGGCCGCTCTCTCGCAGGGCCTTGCGGATGAGCGCGATGTAGTTGGTGGCGCGGCAGCCACCGCCGGTCTGGCTGATGACCACAGCTGTCTTGGACAGGTCGTACCGGCCGCTCTCGATGGCCTCCATAATCTGGCCGGTCACCAGGATCGACGGATAGCAGATGTCGTTGTTCACGTAGCGCAGACCGGCCTCAACGGCGTCGTGATCGGTCGAGGGCAGCAGCTCCAAGTTGTAGCCAGCACCACGGAACACCTCTTTGACCAGGTCAAAGTGGATCGGCGCCATCTGCGGGCACAGGATGGTGTAGCCCTCCTCGCGCATCTGCTCGGTAAAGGGCACCTTGGGCCACGCGGTCGAAGCACTCTCGCGCTGCGCCTCGAACGTGTACTTACGGCTCGCGAATGCGGGGGCATCCTTGGAGGGAGCCACCGGCGCAGCATCGCCCTGCTCGTAAGTCTCGCCCGCGGCCGTAGCCTCGGCCAAGCGCTCGGCCTCCTGGTCCTTGAGCGCGGCCATGAGCGAGCGGATGCGGATGCGCGCGGCGCCCAGGTTGGACACCTCGTCGATCTTGAGCACGGTGTAGATCTTGCCGCTGGCTTCCAGAATCTCCTGCACCTGATCGGTGGTCAGGGCATCCAGGCCGCAGCCGAAAGAGTTGAGCTGGATCAGGTCCAGGTCGTTGCGCATCGTCACAAAACGGGCGACGGCGTACAGGCGGCTGTGATACATCCACTGATCGACGACGCGAATCGGACGCTCGGGCTTCACCAGATGCGCGAGCGAATCCTCGGTAAAGACCGCAAAGCCAAAGCTCGAGATAAGCTCGGGCAGGGCATGGTTGATCTCGGGGTCGTTATGGTAGGGACGACCGGCGAGTACGATGCCGTGGCCGCCGTGGTCCTCGACCCACTTAAGAGCCTCCTCGCCCATGGTCTGGATGTCCTCGTGGAAGCGCGCATCGGCCTCAAAGGCAGCGTTGACGGCGGCATCGACCTCGGAGCGCGTGATCTTGGGTCCGCGCACGCGGCCGCGACCGGCTTGCGCATCGGCCACACGGTCGACGGCGAGCACCTGGTACAGACGGCGCTTGAGCTCGGTCTTGTCGTGATAGGGCACAAACGGGTACAGGAACTCGATGTTCTGCTCACGGATCTCGTCGATGTTGAGCGCCAGCGCCGTGGGGTAGCTCATGACGATGGGGCAGTTATAGCAGTTGCCGGCGGTCGGATCCTCCTTGCGCTCCCAGCGCACGCACGGCATCCAGATAAAGTCGACGTCACGGTCAATGAGGTTCATCACGTGGCCGTGGCTCATCTTGGCCGGATAGCACACGCTCTCGGACGGCATGGACTCGATGCCCGCCTGGTAGGTCTTTTTGCTCGACTGGTCGGACAGCTGCACGCTAAAGCCCAGGCGCGTAAAGAACGCATGCCAGAAGGGGTAGTTCTCGTACATGTTGAGTGCGCGCGGGATGCCCACGGTGCCGCGCGGGGCCTCGTCGGGGCTCAGCACCTCGCGGTCAAACAGCAGATCGTTTTTCTTTTTGAAGAGGTTGGGGGCCTCGGTCTTCTGCTTTTTGTGGCCGGCGCCCTTCTCGCAGCGGTTGCCGGTGATAAAGCGCCTGCCGCCGCCAAAGTCGTTGACGGTAAGCTGGCAGTTGTTGGAGCAACGGCCGCAGCGGACATGCTTTTGCGTCACGGTGAGGTGCGCGATGTCCTCAGCCGAAAGAATGGTCGAGGTGCCGTCGGCGCCGGCGCGATCGCGGGCGAGCAGGGCCGCACCGTAGGCGCCCATGCAGCCGGCGATGTCGGGACGCACGGCATGAACGCCGGTGAGCTGCTCAAACGCGCGCAGCGTGGCATCGGACATAAAGGTGCCGCCCTGGACGATTACCTGGCTGCCGATCTCCTTGGGGTCGCGCAGCTTAATGACCTTGAACAGGGCATTCTTGATGACGGAATAGGACAGGCCGGCCGCGATGTCGCCCACCGTGGCGCCTTCCTTTTGCGCCTGCTTGACGCGCGAGTTCATAAAGACCGTGCAGCGACTTCCCAGGTCGACCGGGGCTTTGGCATGGATGGCGGCGTTGGCGAACGCGCGCACGTCCATGTTCATAGAGACGGCAAAACTCTCGATAAAGCTACCGCAGCCCGACGAGCAGGCCTCGTTGAGCATGATGTGCTCGATAACACCGTCCTTGACGCGCAGGCACTTCATGTCCTGGCCGCCGATGTCCAGGATGAACTCGACGCCGGGCAGGAACGCCTTGGCGCCGCGCAGGTGCGCGACGGTCTCGATCTCGCCGGAATCGGCCTTGAGGGCCTCGATGAGCAGCGCCTCGCCGTAGCCCGTGGTGGTCACGTGGCCGATGGTGCAGCCGGCGGGGATGTGGTTGTAGAAATCGGCCATGATGACCTTGGCCGTGCCCAGGATGTCGCCGTTGTTGTTACCGTACCAGGTGTGCAGCAGCTGGCCGTCCTCGCCCACGAGCGCGGCCTTCATGGTGGTGGAGCCGGCGTCGATGCCAATGAACACGCGGCCGGTGTAGCCGTCGAGCTTGCCCCTTGGGGACGACCTCGGTGTCGTGGCGGGTCTTGAACTCGGCAAAGTCCTCGTCGGTGGCAAAGAGCGGATCCAGACGCTCGACCTCGGCACCCTGCGTGTCACCCAGGGCATCGATGGCCTCGATGAGCTGCGGGAACGTGCTGAGCTTGTTGGACTCGTGCGCCATGGCGGCGCCGCTCGCCACAAACAGGTGAGCATTTTGGGGCACGATGCGGTGCTCCTCGTCCAGGTTGAGCGTGAGGTAGAAGCGGTGACGCAGCTCGGAGAGATACTGCAGCGGGCCGCCCAGGAAGGCGACGTTGCCGCGGATGGGACGGCCGCACGCCAGGCCCGAGATGGTCTGGGTCACGACGGCCTGGAAGATGGAGGCGGCCACGTCCTCGGGGCGGGCGCCTTCGTTGAGCAGCGGTTGGACGTCGGTCTTGGCAAAGACGCCGCAGCGGCTGGCGATGGGATAGATGGTGGTGGCGTTGGCCGCGAGTTCGTTCAGGCCGCTAGCGTCGGTGTGCAGCAGAGTGGCCATCTGGTCGATGAAGGCGCCCGTGCCGCCGGCGCAGGTGCCGTTCATGCGCTGCTCGATGCCGTTGTCGAAGTAGATGATCTTCGCGTCCTCGCCGCCCAGCTCGATGGCGACATCGGTGGCCGGAATGAGGGTCTCGACGGCACGCTTGCTGGCGATGACCTCCTGAACAAACTCCAGGTCGAGCCACTGGGACAGAAGCAGGCCGCCCGAACCGGTGATGGCGCAGGTCATTTGGGCCGTCGGCAGCACGGTCGCAGCGCCCTCGAACAGGTCGCGGGCGCAGGCACGGACGTCGGTGTGGTGGCGCTGATACTTGGCGTAGACAATCTGGTTGTCGTCGTTGAGCACAGCGAGCTTAACGGTGGTGGAGCCCACGTCGATGCCCAGGTGCAGGTTGCCGCGGGCGGCCTCGGGGTTGAAGATCGCGCCTTCGGGGGCGTGGGCGGCGGCTACGGGCTCAGCGGCGGTGGCGGGCTCGCTAGCGACGGACGTCTCCCCTGCCGCGTTCTTGGCATCGGCAACTGCCTCGGCAACTTTCTCGGCAGCTGCGGTCGCGGCCTTCTGCGCGGCATCCACCACGGCGGGCGCAGCCTCGCGCGCGGCAGCGACCATACGGTCCTTGATGCCCTCGACGAGTTTGCTCATTGTCTCTCCTCTTAGTTGTTGGACTCGACGGCTGCGGTGGTGTCGGCCGCGTCCTCGAGCTGCAGGTTCAATAGCTTCATGCCGTATTCCGGCACGTTGATATCGATGGGTTGGCCATACAGGTCACCAGGGCGCACAAAGGCGAGCACCGTCATAATGCGCGCCATGGCCTCGGGCGATTCGGTGAGCCCACGCTCAAACCAGCGCTGAATCATGCCGACCTCGGCACTCACGACGTAGGTGACGTAGTAGTCAAAGAACGTGCCCAGCGCCAGGCCCAAAATGCCCGTCTGCGCACGCGGCACCACGGCCTCGCGTGCGGTATCGATGATCTTTTTAATAAAGGCGGGGTCGCCGCCCGGGCCCAGTAGGGCCCCGATAAGGTCGCGATTAGCCGCAAGATAGCGAAGCAGCTCAACCGAACCGGGTGCCGGCTCGAGCTCGTCGATGTTGCGGTAAAGATCGGGTAATTGAGCTGCGGTGATAAGCTCCACCCGCTCGCGAATCTCGGCAAGCAGGCCGTCCTCGATCTGGTTGATAAAGTCGGGAATATCGCGGTAGTGCGAATAGAACGTGCGGCGCGTAAGGCCGGCACGCTCGGTGAGCGACGCGACGTTAATGCGCGAAAGGTCGCCGCTTTCGGCAAGCTCGCTGGCAAGCGCCTGGCGAAGGGCGCGCTGCGAGCGAAGGGACCGGCGATCACATTTCTCGAGCTGGGACAAGCGTCCTCCTTGTTACTCAGACTGTACGCTATTGCACAGTGCGAGTATTATTGCACACCGTGTGCATCAACACGTAAAGGCAATATTTTGGATGTGACGAAGAGACAGTCCCTTTGTCACATTATTCGATGACGGTGCGGGAGTTTTGCTTGCGCATGGTGGCGAGCATGTGTTTGGGGACGGCGTGGACCATGCAACTGCCGATGGTCGCGCTCGCGGCGGCCTTAGCCGCATCGCTTGCGTTTTTGGTGGCGTAGCTGTGGCGGAAACGCTTGAGCATGGCAATGTCGTTGCCGCCGTCGCCGTAAACCGCGACCTCGTCCTCGGCAATGCCGTAGTAGCCCGCCAGCCAGGCCACGCTCTCGCCCTTGTTGCACGCCACGTCCGTGATCTCGAACATCACCGGATCGAACGGTGCGTTGACCACACGGTCCGAGCGCTCGACCAAATACGCCTTAAGGTCGCGCTCCAGCTCGGGCGAGGTCACGCGGCAGTTGATCTTACACACATCGTGGCGCAGGATGTCGCCGATCGACTGGTCGAAATACTGCTCCTCGTGATAGCCGCCACGTGCACGCATGCCGCGCATCACGATGCGCTTGATAGGACTGTCCTTTTTAAAGCCCGCCTGGTGCATCTCAAACGATCCGCTCGAGAACATGCCATCGGGCGTGGAGCAGTCGAAGCAAATATCCGGAAACTCCTTGAGCAGCTCCTCGGTGACCTGCGGGTCGATGGTCCAGGTCTTGAGCACCTCGCCATGGCTGTCGCGCACGATGGATCCGTTGGAGCAGCAGGCGTCGAGTGCCAGCCCCGTAAAGCCATGCTCGCCGATCGGCAGCGTCGAGCGTCCGGTCGCGGGAACCACATGCAGGCCGGCCTCGGTCAGCTCGCGAATGGCACGGCGAATGGTCCCGTCTGCCTCGTGCAGGGCGTTCAACAGCGTTCCGTCTAAGTCACTCGCAAACATCTTGATCATGGGCGTGCCTCTCCTTCGTCTGCACGATATTGTAGACGAGAACGGGCGCCCCCAAGAGAGCACGCCCGTCAGGCGAAAGATTGTCCTACACCGCGGCGGGGCCGTGTTCGCCGGTACGGATGCGGATAACTTCCTCGACCGGCTCGACCCAGATCTTGCCGTCTCCAACGGCGCCGCAATCTTGGAAACGGCGCGGCAACGGACGCGAAACGAACGGGAAATACGCGAGCAAGGGAGCCGTGAGCGCGCCCATCCCGGCTAGCGCCGAAACAGCTCGCGGGCGCGGTCGCGGAGATTAGTTGCTCGGATGACGCCCTCGTAGCGATTGATGCGCAAACGCGGGAAGGCATTGAAGAAGCGCAGGTCGCGACGACTGAGCGACACGCTCGGCACCGGACGGCTCATGCGCTTGCCGGTACGGAGACGGCTGAGCGACGGACGGGGCACGCTCGGCGCGGCATCGGCCACGCGGCGGGCAGCAAGCGCCAGGCCGCAAGCACCATCCGAGATAAACGTCGGCATCGAAGCCTTCTCGCGCAGGGCATCGAGCGCCGCGTCGCCCAGCTCGGCCAGCCACGCGTTAACGGCGCGACTACGGATGTGCGTCTGTGCCACCGAGTCAATCGTAGAATCGGGAATACGTTCGAGCATTGAGTCGGAGGCATCGGCAAGCGACTCATTGATGCGGTCGGCAAGGTCGGCCCGGACGCGCTCCAACTGATCGGACAGACGCCGCCAGCTCGCCAACGAGCACACCGCGTCGACCATCATCGCGACCGCGACGATAAAGGCGGACAGCCGCACAATCAGCACCGGCAGATGGGCAAGCAGGCCCAACACCGCCGGCTCCACCACGCGACAAATGCACAACGCACCCAGGCCAAACGCGCATGCCCAGTACAGACAGATGCGTCCGTGCAGGTTAAACGGCAGGTGCGAATAGTCCCAAAAGCGAGCGCCTGTTGTTTTTTCCAGCAGCACGCCCACGCTGTACTCAATCACGCTGCATACGAGCGCGGCAGCGACAAACTGGCTCGACGCGTCTGGAATTCCGCGCAACAGCAGCCAGCACGCAATGCCGCCCGCACCGTAGATGGGGCAACACGGTCCCAGCAAAAAGCCGCTGTTGGCAAAGCGTCCGTGGTTGAGCATGGCGCAGACCGTCGACTCCCATACCCAGCCGCAAAAACCGTAGAAGGCAAACGAGAGTACCAGCGCCGAGAGCGGGCAGGCGGCAAGCGTCGCGCCGTCAAATGCCATGTCGATCGCGGTCACCACCGTCTATCCTCTCCTCTTGTCGGTCGAATCTTTGCTCGAGCCGTCGCTCGAGCCCTCGCTCAAATCGTTCGCGTCGTCCTTGCGCGGCAGACGGCCGGCGACCGTCTCGCGCAGAGCACACCATTTATCTGCCAGACACACAATCCATGCCTCACGACACGTCGGCGGCACCGGCACCAGCGGAAACATATGGCGCACGATAATATTCCGCTTCACGAGACGTCAGCTCAAAATCCTCTTCGGCACGCGCCAGGGCAAAAAACGGATGCCGGAACCCGTGCAGTCGATGGCTCGGGTCGGGGTCGTGCCAATCGTAGAGAAAGTAATCGTGTAACAGGGCTCCGCGCAGCAGCGAGGCACGGTCGACCGAAATGCCAGCACGGCCCAGGCGCTCGGCAAAGGACAGGCTCGCCCGCGCTACCGAAGTCACATGCGCATAGACCGTCACATCGCCATGTTGGATAAACTCGTGCGTCATGTCCAAGCGGCCTGCCTGGGCCAGCTGGCGGGCGGCATCGTCGACCTCGCGCGCGATTTTCTCGGCACGAACGGCACTGGACATGCTGCCTCCTTCCAGCGGCTCACGGCGGCAAACCACGGACTGCACGCATTGAATAAAATCATCATCGAATTTACTAGTATGGCATCGGACAAAACGTTTTGCCCCACCAGTTGGCGAATTACCGCGCCGCCGTCACATATCAAACGCCAAAATGTGCGAGACTGTCTTGTGCAATTGTGCCGGCCGAGGGAGTGCCGGCGCACGATTCGCATGGAGTAACCCACAACGATGCTGCTTACGCAAACGACAACGCCCGAGGACGTCAAGGCTCTCGACCGCGCCGAGCTTCCGCTGCTCTGCGGCGAGATCCGCCAGGCAATCCTCGAAAGCTCCGCCGCCGTCGGCGGGCACGTTGCCCCCAACCTGGGCGTCGTTGAGCTTACGGTTGCGCTTCATCGCGTGTTTAACTCCCCCACCGACAAAATTGTCTTTGACGTGTCGCACCAGACCTACGCCCACAAGGCGCTGACCGGGCGCGCGTACACCTATATCAATCCGGAGCGTTATGGTGAGGCTTCTGGCTTTGCCAATCCCGACGAGTCCGAGCACGACCTGTTCGCCATGGGCCATACCTCCACGTCGGTGAGCCTGGGCTGCGGCCTGGCGCACGCTCGTGACCTGGCGGGCGACACGTATAACGTCATCACCATCATTGGCGACGGCTCGCTTTCGGGCGGCCTGGCGTTTGAGGGCTTTAACAATGCCGCCGAACTCGATAGCAACCTGATCATCATCGTCAACGATAACGACCAGTCCATTGCCGAGAACCATGGTGGCCTGTATCGCAATCTGGCCGAGCTGCGCGCCAGCAACGGTGCCTGTGAGCGCAACGTTTTCCGCGCGATGGGGCTCGACTACCGCTACCTGGACGCCGGTAACGACGTGTTGGCCCTCGTCGACGCGTTGCAGGAACTGCGCAATATCAATCATCCCATCGTGCTGCACGTTTCCACCGCCAAGGGCAAGGGCTTTGAGCCGGCCCAGAGCGATCCCGAGCGCTGGCACCATGTGGGGCCCTTCGATATGGCAACCGGCCGCAAACTTTGCCCGGGCCATCCGAGCGAGCCTGCACCGCGCACCTATGCCGATATTACGGGCGAGGCGCTCAGCACCGCCATCGAGCGCGATTCGCAGGTCGTGGGCATCACGGCCGCCACGCCCTACATCATGGGCTTTACACCCGAGCTTCGCGCTGCCGCTGGCAAGCAGTTCGTCGATGTGGGCATTGCCGAAGAGCATGCCGTAACCTTTGCCACCGCGCTTGCGCGCTCGGGCGCTAAGCCGGTCTTTGGCGTGTACGGCACGTTTTTGCAGCGCGCCTACGACGAGTTGTGGCACGACCTGTGCCTCAACGACGCCCCGGCGCAACCATCCTGGTGTTTGGCGCATCGATCTTTGGCACCACGTCCGAGACGCACCTCTCGTTCTTCGATATTTCCATGCTGGGCGCTCTTCCCAACATGCGCTACTTAGCGCCGGCCTGCATGGAGGAATACCTGGTCCATGCTGAGCTGGTCGCTCGACCACCGCGAACATCCTGTGGCGATTCGCGTGCCTGGTATTGGCCGGTGAGCCGTCCCGACCTTTGCGCCCGCCGAAGACACCGACTACAGCGCCGTTCGCTACAACGTGGTGCGCCAGGGTCGCGACGTTGCCGTGCTCGCACTCGGCGATTTCTTTGAGCTGGGCGAGCGCGTGGCAAACCGCCTGGCCGCCGAGTACGGCATCGAGACCACGCTCGTCAACCCGCGCTTTGCAACCGAGCTTGACCGCGAATTCCTCGACAGCCTTGCCGCCGAGCATCGCGTTGTCGTCACCCTCGAGGACGGCATCTTGGACGGCGGCTGGGGCGAGCGCGTCGCGTGCTATCTGGCCTGCACGCCTGTGCGCACGCGCACCTTCGGCATCGCCAAGGGCTTCCCCGACCGCTACGACCCCAACGAATTGCTCGCACAGAACGGCATGACGGTCGAGAACATGGCCGCCGAAACCGTGAGGCTACTCAACGAGTAAGAAAACCTCCGCAAGGGAAGCACCCCTGCGGAGGTTTTTGTTTTCACAGCTCAATTATCTCAATCTGTAACATCTAGGGCCCGAATTCCCGTCTAACTGTTACAGATTGAGACATTCGAATTTGTCTCCTGAAGAGAAAATCTCAATCTGTAACAGCTACTCGGCAAAAAGGCTGCAGATGTTACAGATTGAGACAGAACAGTAAGGCATGCCGCCGCATCCAGAACCACCACAAAACCGGTGCCTGTCCCCTTTGTGGTGGTTTTCGTTGCCGCCATTATAGCGACCGCTGTGAGCGATCATGCCGTCTGCAAAGCGCTATTTCAGCTGCAATATTCGACGTTTGCCCAGATAAAACCTGCCAAAATAAACCTGTCCCTTTTTAGTAGGTAGAATTACCCATAAGTTAAGTATGTTTCTGAGTTATTTCGTGTTGACCCATTTGAGCGCGATAGGGTATAACTCTACTCAACCGCTAGGGATTTTATTGAGAAAGGTGTTCTACCATGAGCAAGAACCTCTCCCAGCAGGTCGTTCTCGACCGCCGCGGCTTTGTCGCCGCTACCTTCGCAACCGTCGCCGGCCTTGGTCTTGCTGGCTGCTCCGACACCAGTGCCGAGGCCGACAAGGGTTCCGCCGCCGGCTCCTCCAAGAGCTCCGAAGATACCGAGGCTTCCACCACGCTCGACGCCAAGGCATTCGACAAGCTCGTCGACAACGGCCCCAAGGCCGACGACGACGCCATCGCCGCCAGCACCGGGCGACGGCCGTCAAGGACGCCGGCGTCTTTAAGATCGGTGGCGTTCAGACCTCCACGCTCTTCTCCCTCCTCAACGAGAAAGACGGTCAGACCCGCGGCTTCGACGCCGGTATCGCACAGCTCCTGTCCAACTACATTCTGGGCGAGAACAAGGTCGAGATCACCCGTAACCTCGGACACGCGTGAGTCCGTCCTGCAGAACGGCCAGGTCGACGCCGTCTTCGCCACCTACACCATTACCGATGAGCGCAAGAAGCTCGTCTCCTTTGCCGGTCCCTACTACTACACCCAGCAGGCCATCCTGGTGCTCGCCGATAACGACGACATCAAGAGCGTCGACGACCTGGCCGACAAGAACGTCGCCGTCCAGTCCGGCTCCAACGGCCCCGCCATCCTGGAGGAGTTCGCCCCCAAGGCCAGCCAGCAGGAGTTCAAGACCGACGAGGAGGCCCGCCAGGCACTCCAGCAGGGCCGCGTTGACGCCTACGTCATCGATAACAACATGCAGCAGAGCGCCCTGGTCCGCGAGCCCGGTAAGTACAAGATCGCCGGCAAGCCCTTCGGCAGCAAGGAGCCCTACGGCATCGGCCTGCCGCTCGATTCCGACGGCGTCGCCTTTGTCAACGACTTCCTTAAGAAGATCGAGGACGACGGCACCTGGACCGAGCTGTGGCAGATCTGCATCGGTGACCGTACGGGCGACACTAATGTTCCCGAGCTGCCCGAGATCGGCGCTTAGGCAGCGAGCCTGGTAACGGCCGCAACGAAACCATATGGAAACGCACGATGCGCTTTATTGCGGTAAACTGTTTCCTCACTGAGTTGTCGGGGCTTCCGTACACGGGAGCCCCTTTCCTTATCGGCGGGAGGTCCGCATGAGTCTCTCCGAGCTCTGGTCGCTCTATGGCCAGAACTATATCGACGCGCTGCTCGCAACCTCGGGGCATGACGCTTGAGTCGTTTGCCATCGCCATGGTGCTGGCCGTTGCCGTCACTGTGATGCGCGTGTCGCCGCTCAAGCCGCTGCGCGTCTTTGGCGACCTGTATGTCCAGGTCTTCCGTAACATCCCAGGCATCGCACTGCTCATCATCGTCGTCTATGCGCTGCCGCCGCTCAAGGTCGTCCTGCCCTACCGCACCTGCGTTATCGTCGCCACGGTCGCTTTTGGGCTCGGCCTTTGGCTCCGAGAACTTTATGAGCGGCATCAACACCGTTGGCGTCGGCGGTGGAAGCCGCCCGCTCGCTCGGCATGAGCTTCAGCCGTATCCTCGCCAAGATCGTGATTCCGCAGGCGCTGCGCTCGAGCGTGCTGCCCATGACCAACCTCTTTATCGCTGTCATGCTCACCACCGCGCTCGGCAGCCAGGTACCGTTGCAACCGCAAGAGCTCACCGGCGTGGTGAGCTACATCAACACGCGCTCGCTCGGCGGCGTCGCCGCGTTCTTCATCTCGGCGCTCGGCTACCTGGGCACGGCCTTTGTGGTGAGCCACATTGGCAACTACATCGATAAGAAGGTGAGGATCCTCCGATGAGCAAGCACTCCACCTCCGCGCTCACCATGCGCGATGCGCTCTACGAGGCTCCCGGCCCCAAGATGCGCGCCAAGATCCGCATCGGCACCGCCATCTCGCTTGTTGCCGTCGCCGCGCTCATCGCTCTGGTCCTGCAGCGCTTTTATGTGACCGGCCAGCTTTCGGTCCACTATTGGTATTTCTTTACGCACCTTACCACCTGGAAGTTCCTGCTTGCCGGCTTTGAGGGCACCGTTAAAGTCGCACTCACCGCTGGCGCTATCGCGCTGGTGCTGGGCTTAGCCCTTATGCTCGGCCGTACCAGCGACATTAAGCCGCTGCAGCTGGTCTGCCGCGTGCTCACCGATTTCTTCCGTGGCGTGCCGAGCCTGCTGTTCATCTACTTCTTCTTTTTGGTGCTGCCCCAGTACAAGATCGCGCTGCCGTCGTTTTGGATGCTCACGCTTCCCGTCGCGCTCGCTGCCGCCGGCGTACTCGCCGAGATCTTCCGTGCCGGTGTCAACGCCGTACCGCGTGGGCAGGTCGAAGCCGCCCAGGCGCTCGGTCTCTCCAAAGCTAAAATCACCTTTAAAATCGTGTTGCCGCAGGCCATTCGGTTTATCATTCCGTCGTTGATTTCGCAGCTCGTGGTCGTAGTCAAAGACACCACCGTCGCCTATGTGGTGAGCTACCCCGACCTCATGCAAAATGCCCGCGTGCTCATCACCAACTACGATGCGCTCGTATCGGTCTATCTGGTGATCGCGGTCATCTATATCCTCATCAACGTCGCGATCAACAAGGCCGCTGTCTACGTTTCGCACAAGACCGGCGCGACCATCATCCGCTAACGCTTTACCATTTCGAGTCATAAGGAGCCGAGCACATGGCACAGAGCACCTCTTTCACCGACAATCAGCCGCTGATCGAGCTCAGACACGTCGATAAGCACTATGGCGACCTGCACGTCCTCAACGACATCAATCTCGGTCGACCGCGGCGAGGTCGTCGTTGTGATCGGTCCCTCGGGGTCGGGCAAGTCGACCATGTGCCGCACCATCAACCGCCTGGAAACCATCGACTCGGGCGAGATCCTGATCGAGGGCGAGCCTCTGCCGCAAGAAGGCAAGGATCTTGCCCGCATGCGTGCCGAGCTGGGCATGGTGTTTCAGCAGTTCAACCTGTTCGCACATATGACCGTACTGCAGAACGTCATGCTGGGACCGGTTGATGTGCTGGGCGTCTCCAAGGACGAGGCCCGCGAGCGTGCCATGGACCTGCTGGGCCGCGTGGGCGTTGCCGAGCAGGCCGATAAGGTGCCCGCACAGCTCTCGGGCGGCCAGCAACAGCGTGTAGCCATTGCCCGCTCGCTTGCCATGCAACCCAAGGCCATGCTCTTCGACGAGCCCACGAGCGCTCTTGATCCCGAGATGATCAACGAGGTGCTCGAGGTCATGGTCCGTCTGGCCCAGCAGGGCATGACGATGATCGTCATCACGCACGAGATGAACTTTGCCCGCCGCGTAGCAGACCGCGTCGTATTTATGGCCGACGGCCAGATCGTGGAAACCGGCACGCCCGACGAGTTCTTCGACCACCCCCAGACCAAGCGCGCCCAGGACTTCCTCAACTCCATCAAGGGCCACTAACCCAATTGCCACGTGGGCGAATTCATCAGTAACGTTTGTCCCGCGCCGCCCCTGTGCCATGTCCACCCGGATTCGAAAGCCGCACCCATGATCGGAACCCGCACCTCATCGTCCTACACCCCGCACGTCGACGTCGCCCCCGCCGACCGCCCACTCATCCTCGTCGCGCCGCGCTGGGAAGAGGCGGAGCCGTTTTTAAGCGAGATGCTCTCCCCCAACGAGGAAATCGCAAGCGTCTTTGTCGATGCCATCCTTGCCGCCGGCGGCCTGCCGCTGCAGATGTCCATCACCGAGGACATTGAGGTCATCCGTCATTACGTGGAAATCGCCGATGGTGTCGCTATTCCCGGCGGCCCGGACGTCAACCCCAAGCGTTGGGGCGACGAGCGACCCTACGACCCCACCCTCTGCTGCGAGATCCGCGATAGCTTTGAGTTTAAGCTGGTCGACGAGGTGCTCCGCGCCAAAAAGCCGCTCTTTACCACCTGCCGCGGCACGCAGCTGCTCAACGTCGCCACCGGCGGCACCCTGTGCATGGACGTGCCGAGCCTGGGCGCGCGCGAGGGCCGCACGCAGTGGCGTCATACCCACGTACTCAACGATCCCGTGCACCCCGTCGAGGTCGTGCCGGGCTCGCTGTTGGAGCGCGCGGTTGGCGGGCACAGGCTGATCCAGACCAACTCGGCACATCACTGCTGCGTCGATCGTCTGGGTAAAAGCACGCGCTTGGTCGCCAAGGCAACCGACGGCGTGCCCGAGTGCATCGAGGTCGAAGGCCAGCCGTTCTGCCTGGGCGTGCAATGGCACCCTGAGTATACGTGGAAGACGCTCGAGACCGACTTTAACCTGTGGAAGTCTTTTGTCGAGGCAGCGGCCAAGGTAAAGCAGGCCCGTTAGTTCGCGAACCACACAGGCTTAAACCTTCCATGCCAGGGGGGCGGACACCAGCCACGGTGCCCGCCCCCCGTATTTGGTATGCTCGGTATGTTTATCCCTCACAAGCAATCAAAGAAATCTCGACCGCAATCGGTCGACGGTAAAGCAAATGGCAAAAACGCTTGCTACGTTTATTAGGCAGTCAATTAGAATCGAAATGCATTGACTATTCCCCAACGGGGTCACACCGCAAATCCACATGAGCATCGAGGCTGGAAGCGGAAGCATGGAATTGGCCCCGATCTGTATGTAGATCGCTACAACGTTGACAAGCAGCAGCATGCCAATCGGACCGAAGCCGGACCCAAAATAGGAAACAGCGATCACGCAAGAGACCACGTATGCAAGGCAGGCAGCGGCAGCAAGAACAAGTCGATAGCAAAATACATGCAGGTTGAAATACTGCTGAGCATCCAGAACGATTGCGCAGTTAAGACAGTACAAAACGACACTCGACAGGATAAACGCGACCAAAAGGGCGAGGGATGACAGTATCGCCCGCGCAACAGTAGCGCACACCCGCTTCCCTCCCCGAGCCGCCGACAACCCCCACGGTTCCTCAATAAAGCCCGAACTGACAAAGCGCGGCACAATGCAAGCCGCGATGAACGGAAAGAACAATGCATGAGCCAACGGGGCTACGTTGAACAGCAGACCGCGAAAGACCTCTGCATTACCAAATAGAAGGACATCCTCTGCCGATAGCCGAAGCGTCGGGTCTGGGAAAAAGCCCAAGAAACTGTTCTCACGGAGGCTACAGAACCACATCGGGAAAGAATTAAGCTGCAATGCCACCATGCACGCATAAATTACCAAGATTAAGGCGTACACCCATTTGCTCACATGCTTCAATTCTGACTGGAGAAGTCTTTTAATCTGACGAGCCATTGAGCACACCCCCAGCGCGAAAGCTCACGAGAGCGTAAATCAATACCGATAGACAGCTGGCTGCCACGCCATATTCCAGAAGTATCAGCTGACCCATATCGCTATACCCAAGGGCACATCCGACTCCAAGGTACGGCCCTGGAAGGAGGAAGATCCATCGCAAGGATGGTATGGGCGTCTGAAGGTAAGTTCCGTAGAGCGTCAAGCTCGTGACAAAATCCGATTATTGCCACAGCCCCGCTAAATACGGCGCTGCTTGTAATCCGATAGATGGTCACCGTCTCCAACGCAACCGATATCACCAATACGGCGTTGATTATCATCGCAGGCAAAAAATGCAGCCAGCATGTCGTGCGCACAGCTTTGCCCACCACGTATTATGGCTATTGCAAAAAGAAGAAGGCAAAGCGCACTATATGCTGCGCCAATTATTAAAGCAGACGAAAACACATGTGCTAGGGACCCCATTAAAGCGGGTAAGACCTCTTGCTGAAGAAATTCGGTATCCCTCTTCATAGCCGCGCTCCTGTAAAATCGCCAGGCAAACGATGAGCGGAACGAACAGAGAGGTGCCGGCAAAAGCACTGCGCACAAGGGACTCATCGGGTGCAGAAGGATCAATTACATTCCAGCAGAAGCCAATATCCTCCCCAAAAACGCTATTGCCAAAGGCGAGCAACGTTGTTCCGTTTTTTAGAAAGATGCCGAAGAGAAGGCCCAGAACGCCAGAATAAGCGCAAGACCAAACTTCGCCGGAAACATCCTGTGCAAACGCATCATATCTGCCTTTATGGGATGGATCGCCCGCTTCATAGCGAGACCGCCTTCATCAAGCGCCTGTAATACTCTTTTTAGGGACGACGCCTCATCCCTTATGACGTCCATCGATTCCTTTTTCAGCAGTTCGCCGTCATGAATAAACACGCAACTTGTTGCAACTGATGCCAGCTCATCCAAGTCGTGGCTAGAGATAAGCATGGTTTTACCCTGTTCTCGATTCAATCGACCGATAAGGGCCCATATACTCTCGATGCCCAGCGGGTCCAACCCGTTTGCTGGCTCATCAAAAATAAGCAGATCAGTGTCACCCAACAAAGCCGTAGCTATATCCAGCCGCCGTTTCATTCCCAGAGAAAAAACTGTTCACGCTCTTTTTCTCTTCGACGTCCAGCCGACTAGGCTCAAAACGCGAGGAATCTCACGATTCGCATCAAGCCCCATTCCGCACATCGGATCCGAAGATTCTCAGCCGCACTGAGGGATTGGTATGCTCCGCTGGAATCTGGCACATAGCCGACACGCGTCCGCATCAAGCCAAGCTCTTTTTTGACTTGCCTCCAAAGAGCTCCACGCTCCCCCGACGACGGCTCGCAGAGGCCCAAGACGATTTTAATAAGCGTGCTTTTGCCCGCACCGTTTGCACCGACAAGGGCACAGAGCTCAGACTGATGCACCTCGAAGGAAAACGTCATGCAAAAAACGCTCCGTTTCCCGTAGCGCTTTGACACCTTTGATAGCTTTATCGCTGATGCGTTCATTTGCCTCCCGTTCTGCTTGATAGCAAAACCGCTGCTGCCAGACTGTCGCCCGGCAGCAGCCGCAACTGCTAGAGATTAACTAAACAGAAGTTTTTGCTGCAGTTATTGACGCAAGTGCGTGCTCCACAGAATGTCTTGCAGTAACCGTTGCACCCACCACCGGGGTCCACATAACTCGGTTTTGACAATCCAGCTCATATCGTTCCTCCTTTCTATTATCGCTTTTACTTTGTGTTATTGTTTATCGATAACTTATATTTGTCAAGATAATTTAAAGAGATGGGGCCCGCGCTAGACACGGGCCCCATCACACCAATATCTCGTTTTAGCTGCTCGCTATATGCTACTCGTCGCTCAAATCTACAGCAAAAGACTGATGTCGGAAGCGACGCCTCATTGCCTCCACCATTCCGCATCTGTCTCACGACATTTTTTGCACGCTCAACAATAAGCTCCTCAAGCTCTTTCTCGCTCACGCGCTGAATAATATCTCCCGGTTGACAGTCAAGTTCATCGCAAATATCGAGAAGCGTCTTAAGGCGAATAGCTTTAATTTTTCCGTTTCTTAGCTTAGAAATATTAGCCGGAGTATGCCCCGTCGCCCGAATCAGATCAGCGCTGGTCTTTTCCGGTCTTAAGTAGCTGCGTCTCAAGCTCGATGATGAGATAGCTCATGCTTCCTCCTACACAAGCTCGTCAGACTGCTCTTGGAGCAGCGAGGCATAACTCCAGATCACCGAGATACACAGACAGACTGCCGCGCCGATAAGCGACCCCGCATCAAAGGCCACGCCTTGGCAAATCTCAATAACGAAGGAATGAGGCACGACGTAAAGCTCCAGCCCACCAATGGTAAGATTGACCGATCCGTAGGCACCAATAAGCGAAACCGCGGCGTTAACAGCAAAGGCAAGCGCAAGAACACGGATAAGCCGCACATGCGTCTTGGTAAAGGGCGAGACGCCTCGCGAGATGTTACGGCTGATCCCACACAGAACGACAAGCGAAATACCCACGACGAGTGCCAGGCACAGTCCGCTTGGGATAACGATGCACCCGCCATCGAGAAGCGTCACGACGCCGAAAGAATCGACAGAGGCAACGTTTGCAACCGCATACCAGATCACGTAAACAACCAACGCGGCAAAAGCGACGAGCATCCCTGCAAAAACGGCTGCCATGCAAAAGCCAAGCTTCCTGATATTTTCGCCCGCTTTGGCCATACGCTGAACGCTGTTAGACATACACTCACCCTCATCGACTCTATCGTTATTCGAACAGTTTATCGAACAACGATATTGATTGCATGCGGAAAGCCCCGCCAGTGCGCATAGGCCATTTACTAACCCGGAGGGGTGAGCGTGGATTTTTGGACACATATCGAACGAGAGTGGATAATCTCCCCACTTTGAGGCCGCCACCGGGCCTAAAACGAGAGATTATCCACTCTCATAGTCATCAAAGCACGCAAGCCCTTACTCGGCCGCCTCGCGCAGGGCCGACAACGTGGCCGCATATTGCTGTTGCAGCGCATGCATTCTCTCGCGAGCGCCGTCAACGGCATCGGCACCACGCAGTGCTTCGGTCACCACGACCGCCGGCTCGTACAGATTATCGAATCCCAGGTCCTGGCTCACGCCCTTGAGCGTGTGCGCTGCCATAAACGCACCTTCGGCGTCTCCCGCCGCCATGGCGGCCTCCAGCTTGTCCATGCTCTCGTCATCCAAAAACTTGAGGGCAAAGCGGGCAAGCATTTCCTCGCCCATCAGCCGAGCACACGCGTCATCATAATTAGCGCCGATCTTCTCATACGCCTCACGCATGGAAATCATGGATTAAAAACTCCTTTGGTCAAACTAAATCGTGGGAAACGCGACGACATCGGCGGGGCGTGCCAATGTCTCGGCAATTTGGTCTTGCACCTCGAGCAGACAGTCGAGCAGCAACGGGTTAAAGGTGCCGCACTTACCGTCCAGGATCATCTGGATCGCCTCCTCGTGCGGGATAGCGTCCTTGTACACGCGCACGCTCGTCAGGGCATCGTACACGTCAGCCACCGAAACCACCTGCGCGGCAATGGGAATTTCGTCGCCCTTAAGGCCATCGGGATAACCCTTGCCGTCCCAGCGCTCGTGATGCCAACGCGCAATCTGGTACGCATATTCCATAAGCGCATTGCCGGCGTGATGGCTACCCAGCTCAAGCAGCATGTCGGCGCCGATCGTGGTATGCGTCTTCATAATCTCGAACTCCTCAGGCGTAAGGCGCCCAGGTTTGTTGAGAATCGCATCGTCAATCGACATCTTGCCGATATCGTGCAGCGCCGAAGCCAGGGCGATCGTGGAGCGTTCCTCATTGTCGAGGGAGATCGTGCCGCTACGCTGGACCAGACAGCCAAGCAGCAGCTCGGTCAGCTTTTCGATGTTCGTAACGTGCCTGCCGCTCTCGCCGTTACGAAGCTCCATGACGCCGGCCATGATGTCGATGAGCATGCGACTGTTCTTGACGCGCTCGTTGTACTGCTGGGACAGCAGGTTCGTCAGGCGGCGCTGTTTGGCATATAGGCGGATGGTGTTGCTTACACGGCGGCGTACGACACGGGAGTCAAACGGGCGGTTGATATAGTCCGAGGCGCCCAGCTCGTACGCGCGCAGAACCATATCATCGGAATCTTCGCTCGAAATCATGATGACAGGCAGATTGTCGATACCCGATCGGCGCGACAGATCGGCCAGCACCTCAACGCCGCTTATGCCCGGCATGACAATATCCAGCAGCACGAGCGACAACTTATCGCCATAGCGGTCGACCATGTCGAGCGCCGTACGACCGTTATCGGCCTCGAGGATGCAATACTCGTCCTTGAGCATCTCGTTGAGAATGGCTCGGTTCATCTCGGAGTCATCGATAATAAGCACCAAAGGCTTTTCGCTTTGGAAGGCCTCGATGGAATCGGAATCGGTCACGACCGTACCGGCTTTTTGCCTTAGCGCGGCTCAGTAACTGGACAGCGCGGCCAACGCCCTCGTCGACCGTCTCGCCATGAATGCGAACGCCACCAACACATGCCGTCAAGCTCACGTACTCATGGCCCGGAATAACCGTGGAATGAACGGCATCGGATACCTGATGCAGGCGACGGGTAAAGTCATCGGAGGGAATATCGGGCATGACGACCACAAACTTATCGCAGCCATAGCGCACAAGCTCGTCAGTCGAACGAATCCCGCTGCGCATGGCTGTCGCCACGGCACCGAGCGCAAGGTCGCCGGCATGACGGCCACACGTATCGTTGAAGACCCTAAAATCATCAAGGTCGATCACCGCCACGCCGGCCTTCATGCGAGCGCTACGAAGCTTTTCTTCGTAATATCGGCGATTGCGCACACTCGTCAGCACGTCGGTGTAGACAAGGTCCTCTTCTGCAGCCTCTTGCTCATCGATCGGACGCACCATCAGCAGAGACATGAGGCTCGCCCTCGACCTTCAGAGGACGCAGATGGGCACGGTACTCAACGCCATCGTTGAGCAGTTGCTCCGACACCTCATCGGAATCTGTCAAGGCCTCAAGACTTGCCTGGCGCAAACAAGGGCAGCGATCGCCGGCGAGCAGGCAGTTAGGCTCGCTCTTAATCTGATCGGCCGACAGTAAACGTACCACGGGGTAGGTCTTCGCGACACGGGCGACCTCGGCGGCAGCCTCCTCGTCGCTTAGATTGACCTCGTGATTATTGAGCATATGGGGCCCTTTCTATCGTTACGCACGGCAACGGTGCATATCAAATGGTACAAGGGTAACATCTAACAACTGCAGGCAAACGCGCGATTATCGTTACATTTTTATGACCTGGCAAACGGCGGTAATGGAGCCGCGGGCGCGCGGTTATGGGCGCATTCGTTAACAATGACGAAACGCTAGCAGTCCCCCCTCCCCGCAGGTCATCGAGCGTGCTAACGCTCCAAGACATCGCGAACGGCGTTTGCCGCCGTAACGGGGCGATCGCGCAGACCGTTATGCGCGCCCGGGATCGTCACGAGAGGGCAATCGAGATATTCGGCAGCCGCTCGCGTGCCAGCCTCGCGGGGCGTGCCAATCGAGAGCTCGCCCAGGAGCACGGCGGCCACCGTTTTTGACGCGCGAACGCTATCCCAATCGGGAACGCAGGTCATAGTAATCCCGTATTCGTTTGCCATGAAACTGCGGCCGTTGCGCAGGGCATGCTTGGCTTCCGCTTCGGTCGTTCCAGGAGCCTCGGGGTCCAAGTCGCCGAGGGCTCCCAAGAAAAAGCCGGAGCGCCCCTTGAAACCTTTCCAGCCGCAATCATATCGAGCAAAACCGGGCTGCGCCCATGCCGACGCCTTCGGCCGACACAGCCGGCTCATGCAGAATCGCACGGTCGACGAGATGGGGTTCGGTACGAAGAAGCTCCAGCGCCACCAACGTACCGGCGCTGTGCGCAAGCACATTTGTCGGAGCGCCGACGTGTTCGATCACGGCCTGCAGGTCGGCGGCCTGAGCGGCAAGATCATAGCTGCCGTCTGCCGCTTCGCTGCTGCCACCACAGCCGCGGCGGTCGTAGGCAATTACGCGGTAGTTGCGGCTGAGCTCACAAGCGATGCCGTCGAAAAATGTGCCGTCAACACAAGCGCCGTGCACGCACACCAAGGCAGGAGTATCAGGCGACACATCCGGGCCGGCATATTCGCGACAGGCAATCGTGGTGCCCGCATTCTCAACCGTAAAATCCATATTGCGCCTCATCGTCTTGTGCCTTGTTAACACATTAACTGTACCCGACCCGATACCTTTCATGGCGCGGTATCGAGGGCGGAGTTAAAAAATCGAAACCTGCAAAGCACAAGCCCGGACCATACGTTGGCGCCGATGCTATGCTTAGGCTCAACTGTCTCGAGGAGCATATTTCTATGTCTACGTTTTTAAATGCCAGCCCCATCTTTGGGCCCGTCCGCAGCCGTCGTCTTGGCCTCTCGCTCGGCGTCAACATGATGCCCGCCAGCGGCAAGATTTGCACCTTTGACTGCATCTACTGCGAGAACGGCCTCAACGCTGAGCGTCCCTGTCACGAGCCGTATAACACCGCCGACGTGGTGCTCGACGCGCTCGAGGCCAAGCTGCGCGAGATGGTAGCCGAGGGCGAGCTGCCCGATGTAATCACGTTTGCCGGCAATGGCGAGCCCACCGCCGCGCCGGAGTTTCCGCAGGCCATCGCCGGTGCCGTCGCGCTGCGCGACGAGCTTGCCCCGAACAGCAAGATCGCCGTGCTCTCCAACGGCACGCGCGCCGACCGCCCCGAGGTACACGATGCGCTCATGATGGTCGACGACAATATCCTTAAGCTCGACACGGTCGATCCGACATTTATCCAGCTGCTCGACCAGCCCGTTGGCCCCTACGACGTTGAGCACCAGATCGAGACGTTCGCGAGCTTTAATGGACACGTCATTATCCAGACGATCTTTTTGACAGGCGAGTACCAGGGTAAGTCCATCGACAATACCGGCGAGGAATACGTTGGTCCTTGGCTCGCAGCGCTTGAGCGCATTCGTCCGCAGGAAGCAACCATTTATACCGTGGCGCGCGAGACGCCGGTCGCCGGCCTTGCCAAGGCAGCACCCGAGATGCTCGACACCGTCGCCGCACGCGTCCAAGCCCTCGGCATCCCCTGCCAGGTGAGCTACTAGTACGAGGCTCTGCGGGTGGGCTATACTAGCTGCGGATGAAAGGAAGTTAGCCATGTATGACAAAGGACCCGTGCCCGGCCGCAACGACGCCTGCTGGTGCGGCAGCGGCAAAAAATATAAGAAATGTCACAGCGCCTTCGACGAGCGCCTCGAGCGCCTGTGGGAGGAGGGCTGGGAGGTTCTGCCCCGCACGCTCTACAAGACGCCCGATATCGAGGGCATCAAGCGCTCCGCCGCCATCAACGTGGCCGTGCTCGACTACGTAGGCGAGCACATCGCCGCGGGCATGACCACCAACCAGATCGACCAGATGATCTACGACTACACCGTCGAGCACGGCGGCACGCCGGCCGACCTCAACTACGAGGGCTACCCCAAGAGCGTGTGCACCTCGATCAACGACGTCGTCTGCCACGGCATTCCTTGCGACACGGACGTGCTGCACGAGGGTGACATTATCAACGTGGACTGCTCCACGATCCTGGACGGCTACTTTAGCGATTCGAGCCGCATGTTCTGCATCGGCGAGGTCTCGGCCGAGCGCCAGCGCCTAGTCGACGTCACCCGCGCCAGCGTGGAGGCGGGTCTGGCGGCCGTCAAGCCGTGGCTGCCGCTGTCCGTCATGGCCGAGGCCGTGCAAAAGACGGTCGAGGACGCCGGCTTTAGCGTGGTGCGCGAGTATGGCGGGCACGGTATTGGCAAAAAGAGTTCCACGAGGATCCGTTTGTGGGCTTTACCACCGAGGCGCCCGACGTGGACACCATCATGGTGCCGGGCATGGTCTTTACCATCGAGCCCATGGTCAACGCCGGAGCGCCCGACATCAAGATCAGCAAGGGCGATGGCTGGTGCGTGCGCACCAAGGACGGCAGCGATTCGGCCCAGTGCGAGGTACAGCTCGTTGTGACCGAGGACGGCTACGAGCTGCTGAGCTGGTAGCCGTTCGGACGCCGGATGCTGGCGGGCACACCCGTCTTGCATCCGGCGTTTTATTTGAGCGTTTTGCCTGATAAAACCTGCCAAAAATAAACCTGTCCCTTTTTGGTAGGTCGAGCGGAGAGGACTGCTTGTGAACATCCTGGTTTTGCTGCCCGTCAATGACCGTCATCGTGCGATCCTCGAGTCGAGCGCTCCGGGCGAGGACTTTATCTACACGAGCGCCGACGCCGCCACGCGCGAGCAGGTCGCCGATGCCGACGTGATCTTGGGCAACATCGACCCTGACATGCTCACGGCATGCGAGCATCTCCAGCTGTTGCAGTTGCAGCAGACCGCCGGCTATGACGATTACTTGGCCGCCGGCACCGTGCCAGCCGATGCTAAGCTTTCCTGCTCGGTGGGCGCCTACGGCCAGCCGTGAGCGAGCACATGTTTGCCATGGTCCTTTCCATGATGAAGCGCCTGCCTGGCTATCACGATCTGCAGCGTGAGCATCGCTGGGAGGATTTGGGGCCGGTTACCTCGCTCAAAAACGCCAACGTGCTGGTGCTGGGCGCGGGCGATATCGGCGGCCACTTCGCCACGCTCTGCCGCAGCATGGGCGCACACGTCCGCGGCATCAAGCGCCATCCGCTCGTCTACCCCATTGTGTTTGAGGACATGGACGGCATGGACGCCCTGTCCGAGCGCCTGGCCGAGGCTGACATCGTCGCATCCTTTATGCCCAGCACACCCGAGACCCGCGGCCTGGCGAACGCCGAGTTCTTCGCCGCGATGAAACCGGGCGCCTTCTTTGCCAACGGCGGCCGCGGCGACCTTGTGGTCGCCGACGACTTGGTTGCCGCCCTGGAGTCGGGACATCTCGCCGGCGCCGCGGTCGACGTCACCGACCCCGAGCCCCTACCCGCCACAAGCCCGCTGTGGGATGCGCCCAACATGCTCATCACGCCGCACGTCTCCGGCTGGTTCCATCTGGCCGCCACCCTCAATAATGTGGTCGACATTGCCGCAGAGAATCTGCGTCACCTGCAAGCCGGCGAAACTTTACGTTGTTGGATCGAACACTAGAAGGACGTCAGGTAGTTTCTTGCGTCTACTACACTCATTGCTGCGACGGGTGCGTGTGAACAGAGTTTGGCATCGTTGGTGACCAGAAGGTCTGCCTTTGCGCGCATTGCTGCCGCAATGATTAAATCGTCTTCGTAATCGCTATGGAGCTTACGCTGCTTGCTCGCCATCCATATGTCACTCAGGTCGCAGGGTACCGGCGTGGCAAGTTGCGACAACACGTCGAGGCAATCCCATGCAAGTGATGTCGCCGCCACGGCGGCATCTTGGGATAGCGAGCCATGCTCGCGCCGATACCACGCCTTATGTTCGCTCGAAATCAAATAGAACAGATCTTTGGACGATGTCGCCGCATACAGCAAATCCACCTGCGCCGTGCATGCATCGCGTAAAAGCTCAATCGCCACCGAACGACCACGTCGTGAGGGAATGAAGTAATCGAGCCACACGTTGGTGTCAACCAAGATGCGCCTTGGAGTCTCACTCATAGAGCCAGCTCATCTCCTCGCCGTAGCGATCCGCGTAGGCGTTCCGTTTGAGTTCTTCATCGCCCGAGGGCTGAGCCTTGACCATATCGATTCCCGACTCACGGCAAGCGGCAGCGAACAGCTTCGACCCCTGATCCATGAGCTCGAGCTTACGTTTAGCGGCCTTTTCGCGCTCGCGCTGTTCCGCCCGGACACGACCGGGCGAAAGGATGTCCTGGAGCGCACCGGGGCGATCGGCCAGCGACGCTGCAAGCCGCCAGAGCGCTCGCACCGCCTGGCTCGGCGTCATACCGGCCCTGGAGAGAGCGGCGTCCCCACTCCTTTTAAGATCGGCATCGAGACGTACGTTGATCTGAGCGGCTGTTGTGGTCATGACCTCTCCTTAATACTTTATAATCATCATAAAACTCTATGGTAGATACGTAAAGCATGTATAGCATTTATAAGCATTAGCCGTACTCTGTACACAAAAAGCCGCCGAGGCACACTGCACCTCGGCGGCTACGTATCACCGATCTAGTTCGGTTTCACCCTTTGCATTCGTCCAGATAAAACCTGCCAAAATGAACCTGTCCCTTTTTGGTAGGTTTTAGAGCTCCACGCTTTCGGCGCCGTTGATGTTGAGGTTGCGCTCGTAGAAGGCGGTGAGGGCGCGGATGGCACATCACGTCGCGCACGCCGCCGGTCTCGTAGCTTGAGTGCATGGCCAGCTGCGGCAGGCCCACGTCTACGGCGTGCATGCTCGCCTGCATGTTCGACAGGTTACCCAGCGTGGAGCCACCCGCCATATCGCTCTTGTTGGCGAAGGCCTGCGTGGGCACATCGGCGTCATCGCAGATAGCCTGGAACAGCGCGCGGCTAAAGGCATCGGTGCAGTAGTGCTGGTTAGCGGCTTCCTTAATGACGATGCCGCCGTTGTGTACAACCTGATTGCGGGCATCGCACTTCTCGGCGTGGTTGGGGTGCACGGCATGTGCATTGTCGCAGCTTACAAGCATCGAGGCGGCAAGTGCGCGATGGTACGACTCGTCGTCAAAGCCCAGCGATCCGTTGATGCGGCGCAGCGCGTCGGCCAAGAACGTCGACATGGCGCCCTGCTTGGTCTCGGAGCCAACCTCCTCATTATCAAAGCAGCAGAAGACCGAGACGGCGCGCGCGTTCTCGGCACCCAAAAATGCCTGTAGCGAGGTGTAGGCGCAGGCAAGGTCGTCGAGCTTGGGCGTCGAGATAAACTCGTCGGCCCAGCCCCAAATGCGCGCATCCTGACGATTGACCAGGAACAGATCGCGGCCCAAAATTTGCTCGGGCTCAACGTCCAGCTCGTCGGCGATCAGAGCATCAAAATCGCCCTGCTTAAGCTCGCCGGCGCTGATGAGCGGGCACAGGTCAACGGCTCGGTTGGGAGCAAAGCTCTCGTTAACGCCACGGTTCATATGGATGGCAAGGCTCGGAATAATGGCAACCTCGCGCTCGGTGGTAAGCAGGCGGCTCTCAATACGGTCGCCCTCGCGCACCAGTACGCGGCCCGCGAGCGCCAGCGGACGATCGAACCAGGTGTAGTCGATCATGCCGCCGTAGGCCTCGGTGTTCAGACGCAGCGTCTCGCCTGCGCCGTCGAGCTCGGGGACGGCCTTGTAACCTTAAACGTAGGCGAATCGCTGTGCGACGCCGTGAGCTGAAAATGATAGTCACCGGCAACGCCGTCCTCGCCCCACGTCGCGGCCAGGTCCTCGCCCACCTTAAAGGCAACAACGCTCGAGGTGTTGCGCTGCGTGTAATAACGCCCGCCCGGCTCGATGTCCCACGCCGCATTCTCGGGCAGGTAGGTAAAGCCCGCCTCGTCGAGCTCGGCCATAATGGTCGCTGCCGTATGGAACATGCTGGGGCATGCCTCGATAAAGTCGATAAGGTCGTTGGCGGCCTCGATAGCGTCGGCCGTCACATGCGCGCGCTCGGGCGTTTCCTGATCCGTCATGCTCTCCCCTTTCGCTGGGTTGATGGTCCCCTCCAGCATACCCCGCCACGCCAGCGCTGCACTCTTCATTCCGTGTTTAATCCCGCACCGCTCACCAAGTTGAGCCATCATGCCCGTGCACCTTTTTGCGACAATTGCACTAACAGGACGAGAGGAGTCGTCATGAAGCCACGTAGCATTGCCATCGTCTGCGGTGTCGCGGGAGCCGCCGTCGGCCTTGCCGCTGCCACCAGCATCGTTTACCGCAAGCAAATCAAGTCCGCCGCGTCGCTCAAACGCTTGACCGACTATGCGGATGACTATGACCTGTACGCAATCGACATCGCCTACGACTACGATCTTGATCGCATCATCGCCGCTGGCGTGCGCGACGACCAGACCTACATCGATGCTGTGGTGGCGCAGGTGTTGCCCGGCGTGCCGGCACATGTCGTCCAGCGCCTCAGTTTGCCTGCAGCGCTTTTGTCGCCGTAGATGCCGAAGGCCGCGTGCGCACCGGTCGCAATTACGACTTTAAGGACGACACCTCGGCGCTGCTGGTGCGCAATCACCCGCGCGACGGCTATGCCTCCATCGGGTTTGCCGCCCTTAACAACCTGGGCGATAACACTCCGCTTGACTCCGTCGCCGGACGGGCCGCCGCACTCATGGGCCCGTTTGGCCAGCTCGACGGTGTTAACGAATGCGGCGTGTCCATTGCCGTACTCACCCTGGATTCCAAGCCCTGTGACCAGGACGCGCAACGCCCCGTCATCAATACCTCGCTCGCCATCCGTCTGGTGCTCGACCGTGCCGCCACCACGCAAGAAGCTGTCGACTTGCTTTCCGCCTACGACATGCACGCCATGGCAGGACGCGATTACCACTTCTTTATCAACGACGCCGCCGGTGACGCGCGCGTAGTAGAGTGGGATCCGCGCGATCCGGACCGCACTTTCAAAGCGACTCCTGTACGCCAGGTTACGAACTTCTACGCCTGCTATGGCGACGACGAAGTGCTGCCCAACCAAAAGAATGGCGAGCTGGGCCATGGTAAAGAGCGCGCCGTCGCAATCGCCGATGTCCTTGACGCCCATGTCGGTGCCCAGGACGAAACGATTGTCTGGAAAGCCCTGCGTGCCGCAGCGCAAGAACCCAATCCGGAAGACATCACCAGCAATACGCAATGGTCGGTCGTCTTTGACAATACCGAACCCGCCGCCGCCATTACGCTGCGCCGCCACTGGGGCGACGTCGACGCCTTCGCACTGTAAGGACCCAGGCTCGTCGACCTTACGCTCGCCTGACGTTGTTTACATTTCTATACGCTTGAGCTAACACGTTTTACCCCCGTATCAACAGTGTGCGGGGGTAAACTTATGCGCATGTTATAACTTGCCCGGAAGGATTCATCATGCTTAGGATCGGTCTTCTTACCAGTGGCGGCGACTGTCAGGCGCTCAACGCCACCATGCGCGGCATCGTCAAAACGCTTATGACCAATAGCGAAGAACCTATCGAGATCTATGGTTTTGAGGACGGCTACCAGGGCCTTATCTACAGCAGATTCCGCGTCATGACGCCCGCCGATTTTAGCGGCATCCTCACCCGCGGCGGCACCATCCTGGGCACGAGCCGCACGCCGTTCAAGCGCCTGGACATTCCCGAGGCCGACGGCGTCGAAAAGGTGCCGGCAATGGTCCACACCTATCATAAGCTGCAGCTCGACTGCCTGTTTATGCTGGGCGGCAACGGATCCACCAAGACCGCCAACCGCCTGCGCGAAGAGGGCCTCAACGTTATCGCCCTGCCCAAGACCATCGATAACGACACCTGGGGCACCGAGTTGACGTTTGGCTTTACGAGCGCCATCGACGTCGCCACCAAGTGCATCGACGACATCCACACCACCGCCTCGAGTCATGGGCGCGTGTTCGTTATCGAGATCATGGGCCACAAAGTTGGCTGGATCCCGCTGTACGCCGGCGTCGCGGGCGGCGCGGACGTCATCCTGATTCCCGAAATCCCCTACGACATGGATCACGTCATCAAGACCATCGAGCATCGCATGGAGACCGGCAGCCGCTTTACCATCGTGGCCGTCGCCGAGGGCGCCATCTCCAAGGAGGACGCGGCGCTGTCCAAGAAGGAGTACAAGAAGAAGCTCGCCGAGCGCACGAGCCCGTCGATTGTCTACGACATCGCCAAGGAGATCGAAGCCAAAACTGGTCGCGAGACCCGCGTCGCCATCCCCGGCCACACGCAGCGCGGCGGTCAGCCCGACGCCCAGGACCGCATCTTTGCGACCCAGTGCGGCGTCGAGGCAGCGCTCGGCTGCCTGCGCGGCGAGTTTGGCTACATGATTGCCCTGCGTGATGGCAAGATGTGCCACATGCCACTCGAGGAGGTCGCCGGCAAGCTCAAGTATGTCGATCCCCAAAGCGATCTGGTACGCGAGGCCAAGGCGTTGGGCATCAGCTTCGGCGACGAATAGCCTCGGCCGAAACTGCTCTCATCGGAGACCCCAGGGCTTACCTCCCAAATCGTCCTCGGACATGTCAGGATCCCGCCGTGCGCTTCGCGCGGCGGGATCCTTCCGTCCTGCGGAAAGATTTGGGAGGTAAGCCCTAGGGCCTCCTGCGGTGACTGGGGAGGCCGAGACTATTCGTCTTCTTGCTGCGGGTGCCTGGGGTAGGATGCGGCGTGCATTTTTGGGAGTATTCAGCAGCCGAGGGTGCCTGCATACTGGATTTTGGGCGAAAGGCAGGCACCATGGGCCGCATCCTGTAAAAAAAAACGAGCGGCTCTAGAGGCGTTGGGACTCAGAATCGGGGGCTTTCAGCGCAGTTTTGCACCCCCGCCCCCGCGCCCGCGGACCCCGGGACGCTGAATACTCCGGAATTTGCACGGCGCCCCCTGGGGTACCTGTGGGCAAAAAGCAACCGCCCCGTCAAAGTATGCATTTGGCGGGGCGGTTTATGCAAAAATGCTGCTGCGGGCGCGTCGGCAGCTCGCTAGAACTTGAATCCCAGGGCAGGCTACTCGGCGCTTTTGAGGGCGCCGACCATGTCGATCTTGTTGAGGGTACGATTGGTGGCGAGGTTGACGATAAACGTAAAGCCAAAGGAAAGCACCACGGCGAGCACGTAGCTCAGCGGCTCGACCTCAACATCAAAATACAGCGACGGCATCTGCAAAATGTACGTAAAACTCTCGGCCAGCAAGCCGCCCAGCGGCACGCCCAGTGCGGCGCCGATCGCCGTGAGGATCAACGTCTCCTTGTTGACGTAGTGGTGCACCTCGCCACGGCGGAAGCCCAGCACCTTGATGGTCGCCAGCTCGCGCTCGCGCTCGGAGATATTCGTGTTGGACAGCGTAAACACCACCACAAACGACAGGCACGCCGCCATAAAGGTCACGAGCACCACGACCGAATTGATAATCGTAAAGTTCGCCTCATAGTTTTCCCAATGCTCGGCCGTACTCGAAATCGTAAGCCAACCGTCACTCTTAAGATTCTTGCTAAACGCAATCTGGTCGGCCGACGAACCCTTGAGCAGTGCAAAGATGCCGTTAAGACGCGCGCTTCGGCCGAACGTGCGCTCATAGGTGCCCTGCGTCATGTAAAGCGTGTTGCCCAGATAGTTAAGCGAAATGTCGCTGACTTTGACCTTGGCAACATTGAGCGACGAATCCTGGACGTGTGCCGTATCGCCCGGCTGAATCCCCAGCACCAGCTGTGAACTTTTGCTCAGATACACGTCTCCGTCACGCAAAGGCAGCGGTTCTTTGGACTCATCCTCCAGACGCACGTAGTCGTCCAAGTCACTCGTGCGGTCATCGGGCACCACGATCAGCTGCACGGTCTCGCTCTTGCCGCCAAACGTAAAGGTAACGTTGTCGGTCATAATCGGCAGGGTCGAAGTCACGGTCACGTTGGAATCATTGGCCGCGCTGCGCTCATCCAAAGCCGCGCACGTCTGCGAAAAATCGTCGGGATTGGCGACCGCCAGCAGGTCGTAGCGCGTGATATGCCCGTACTGTTTGGGCGAAAGCGCCACCGACGTGTCGCGGATGCCCATACCGCAGATCACAAGCGCCGTACAGCCCGCGATACCGAAGATGGTCATAAAGGCGCGCTTTTTGTAGCGGAATAGGTTGCGTGCAGCGACCTTGTTTAAGAAGCCCATGCGGCGCCAGATAAAGCCGATATGCTCGAGCAGAATGCGCGAGCCGGCGCGCGGGGCCTTGGGACGCATGAGCGAGGCTGGGGTCTCGGCCATCTCGTGGCGGCAGGCGATAATCGTAGCGCCCACCACGCCCACGGCAAACAGCGCCACCGACACGAGCGAAGACACGATATCGTACGAAAGCAGCATCTGGGGCAGCGAGTACATGTCGTCGAACACCGTAAACAAGAACAGTGGCAGGCCCACAAAGCCGATGATGTTGCCGAGCACGCCGCCGATCAGACATGCCCACAGCGCATAGTCCACGTATTTGGACAGGATGCGCTCGCGTGAATAGCCAAGCGCCTTGTACAGGCCAATGAGCGTGCGCTCCTCCTCGACCATGCGCGTGGCGGTGGTGAGGCTGATGAGCACGGCGACGATAAAGAAGATAAACGGGAACACCGTGGCGATGGCCTCGATCGAAGAACTGTCGCTCTCGACGCTCGAGTAGCTTGCGATGTTACCGCGGTCCTGAATGTACCAAGTGCATTCACCCAGATTGGAAAGCTCAGCGCGGGCATCGGCGAATTGCTGATCGGCGGCGGCGCGGCGCTGGTCCAACTCGGCCTGAGCTTGGACGCGCTCCTCGCTGCCCTCGGCCATGCGGTTGATGCTATCCTGCTCAATCCCAAAGAGCATGGCGGCCTGGCGCTCAGCCGCATCCAAGCTTGCCGGCGTGTCAACCGTCAACTCCTGGGCGCGCGCCTTCTCACGCTCCTCGCGGATCTTCTCGATATTGCCCTTGACCTCGTTGATCTTTGCCGTGTGTAGGCATCCGAGTAGGAGTTGAGGCTCTTGGCTCCCTCGACGATCACGTGGACAGCGGAGTAGGACGATGATGTCGCGGCATCCTCGCTCACATAGAACTTATAGTCCGCAGCCGAAGCGGCACGGAAGGCGTTGACTGTCGAGTCGGAGCTCACATCAGTGGGATCGAGGACCTCGGCCGTAATGGTGTAATCGCCCGCGGCAAACTGGTCCTTAGCACTTTGGTTCGACGAGCTCGCGTCATTGGCGGCAAAACTCACGGTATCGCCGAGCTTTTTGCCCGAAGCCTTCAGGAACTTCGAAGTTACCGCCACCTCATCGGCGCTCTCGGGCAAATCGCCGTTCACGAGCACTGGCTGATCGATGTTCTCCTTGGAGAGACTTTGCACGACCACGCGCTCGCGCGTTGTGCCCACGGCGGTGTAGGCGGTCTCGGTGTAGATACCCTCGGCCGTCTCGACGCCGTCGACCTCTTGGATAGCCGCGAGATCGTCGCGCGTAAGGCCACAGGTCGACTGCACGTTAATGTCATAGACATTCTGCTGGTCAAAATAGGCGTCGACCGAATCGCACAAATCCTCGCAGCCCGCCTTAAGGCCGCACATCACACTCACGCCGAGCGCGGTGATGACCACGATAGACAAGAAGCGCTTAAGACTGCCGCGGATTGTGCGGTAGATGCCACGGCGAAAAACCGTCGGCACCATATCGTTTGAGCTTTGGGCGGTACGGTAGGTCGCGAACTCCCGGTCCCGACTCACGTGCTCCGTATCGTGGTTTTGGCTGTTTTGGCGGTCCTGGTCCATGGGCGCTACCACTCGATCGTCTCGATCGGCACGGGATTTTGCTGGACCGTCTCGCTCTCCACGCGACCGTTCTTAAAGCGGATTAGGCGGTCGGCCATGGGCGCGAGCGCGGAGTTGTGCGTGATGATGATGACCGTAATGCCCTGCTTGCGGCAGGTATCCTGCAACAGCTGCAAAATCTGCTTACCGGTTTTGTAGTCGAGTGCACCCGTGGGCTCGTCGCACAGGAGCAGCTTGGGATTCTTGGCCAGTGCGCGTGCAATGGACACGCGCTGCTGCTCGCCGCCCGAAAGCTGCGCCGGAAAGTTGGCGAGGCGCCCGCCCAGGGCCAACGGCGAAGCGTCTGTTCGGCATCGAGCGAATCGGGGCAGATCTGCGCCGCAAGCTCGACATTTTCGAGCGCCGTCAGGTTGGGGACCAGATTGTAGAACTGGAAGACAAAGCCGACGTCGGCGCGGCGGTATTCCACGAGCTGCGCCTCGTTAGCGGAGCTCACATCGCGCCGTCCACCGTCACGGTGCCGGAAGTCGCCGTATCCATGCCGCCCAGATGTTGAGCGCCGTGGTCTTGCCGGCACCCGAGGCGCCCAGGATAATGGCGAGCTCACCGCGCTCAACGGTAAAGCTCGCGCCGTCGAGCGCGTGAATGCGGGCATCGCCCTCGCCGTACGCCTTGATGACGTCTTTGAATTCAATATAGGCCATCGATCGGTTCCCATCTGGTCGGATAACTCTTTAGTATTACCCATTTCACGCCGACCAAAAAAGGGACAGGTTCATTTTGGCAGGTTTTATATGGGGAAACGGGGAGCGCAGGCAAGCGCCGGGGAGGCAGAGAAATCATCGATGGGGTCAGGCCGACCGCCAAACACAACGCACGCATCTCAATCTGTCAGCCAAATCATTCGAACAGTTGTTCGTTTCTATGATATGATTCAGCTATCTAAGCAGGCCAATACGCAGAAAGGCGGCCAACATGACGTTCGACTTTAAGAAGGAATGCAAGGAGCTCTACAGACCTGCGAGCAAGCCGAGTATCGTAACTGTCCCGCCTATGAGCTACGTTGCCGTTCGCGGAAAGGGCGACCCAAATACCGAAGGTGGCGAGTATCAAAACGCCCTGCCGCTGCTTTACGGCATCACCTATACCGTCAAGATGTCGAAGAAAGGCTCAAGGAGTATCGAGGGCTATTTCGACTTTGTGGTACCTCCGCTCGAGGGTTTCTGGTGGCAAGACTCCCCGAGCGGCGACATCGATTATGTACGCAAGGACGATTTCAACTTTATCTCGTGCATCCGCCTGCCCGATTTCGTCAGCCGAGATGACTTTGACTGGGCAGTCGCGGAGGCCACGACCAAAAAGAAACTGGACTTTTCCGCCGTTGAGCTGCTTAAAGTTGACGAGGGTCTCTGCGTTCAATGCATGCACACCGGGCCCTACGACAACGAACCGGCGACCGTAGACGCTATGCATAAATACGCGACCGAGCAGGGCTATGTCCCCGACTTCTCAGACACCCGTTTACATCACGAAATCTATCTCTCCGATCCGCGCAAATGTGCACCGGAGAAACTTAAGACCGTGGTTCGTCATCCTATCAAGCGTGCTGAATAGCGTGGGGCATCATTTCACGCGCTAGGTTTTAAGCCAGCCAACCAGCCGCCTCCTAGGCCGTCCGGTAATTATCTTGACGCGGCCCATCGCATCTTATAAGTTTGTTTTGCTAAAGCTGGAAAGCCTCTCAACGATGCGCAACTCCAGCTCTTTTTATATCAAGAGGCTTAAATGAAATACCAGAAGTCGCGGATATCCATCAACGAACAAATAGCACTATTGACAGAAAACAAGGGTCTTAAGTGCTCTGATCAAAGCGAACTCGAGCGAGCTTTGGTCGAAGTCGGCTACTACAGGCAAAGCACTCAAGCGTTACTCCTCGTACGCGCCCTCAAGCCGAAGCAGCCACTCCTTGCGGTCAAGTCCGCCGGCATATCCGTTGAGCGAACCGTCGGCGGCAACCACGCGATGGCACGGCACAATGATCGAAATGGGATTACGCGCGACCGCAGCCCCCACGGCACGGGGAGACACAACGGGAGCCTCGTTTCCCGGCACACGATGTCGAGCCGCAATACGCTGGGCAATCTCGCCATACGTAGCGACCTCGCCACGCGGAATAGAAAGCAGCTCGTACCAAACTTCACGCTGAAACGCCGTGCCAATCATATGCAACGGCGGCGTAAACCGAGGTTCCTGCCCTGCAAAATAAGCATTCAGCCAAGCCCAGGAACGCTCAAGCACCGAAGAGGCCGCACCATTTGCGGGACTTACCGACGATATGCCACCAATACCGGAAACCGCATCGGCGCCTTCAACATGTTCGGAGTCTTCCCGGAGAAGCGTGGAGCCAAAGTGCTCCTGCCCCTCAAACCAAAGCCCCGTCAGACCGCGGCCATCAGCGGCAAGCAGGATTTCGCCCAAAGGCGAAGCAAACGTCGTCGTGACCACCAGCGGCTCCTTTCAAAACTCCGCAACATAATACCGCGAATTGTGCAGACAACCTCAATCGACCCCAAAGTCACCCAAGGCAGCAGGCGCAAAGCGCCGCAGCTGCCGGCCGCGCTCCCGCAGTCCCCAAAGGCGGCAGGCGCGAAGCGCCGAGGCCGCCGCCGGGACCAGGGCCCGCAACAGCCACGCGCCCCCCCACATCAGCCCAGCGGCCCCAACCAACAACGGCCCCATCGCAGGCCGCTTACAGCAGCGTCACCGCAGGCGGGGGCCGGGCTTAGTTTTCAGAACACTCCGCAGACCAGTGTGGCGCCTTGTCCGCGGCTCCGAAGGAGCAGGACAAGGCGCCACACATGGTCGAGGACGTTCTGAAAACTAAGCCCGGCCCCCGCCGGACAGGTCACACTACTCGCAGAGCAGCTTAGCGATCTGGACGGCGTTGGTTGCCGCGCCCTTACGGATTTGGTCGCCGCAGCACCAGAAGGTGATGCCACGCGCTGCCTCGGGGTTCGAGATGTCGCGACGCACACGGCCGACCCAAATCAGGTCCTGGTCAGAGGTGTCCATCGGCATGGGGAAGCGGTCGTGCGCATCCTCGGCAGCCATATCGTCAACCAGCTTGACGCCGGGAGCGGCAGCCAGCGCAACGCGGGCCTCGTCAACCGTAATGTCGCGCTCAAACTCGAGCGTAATGCTCTCGGAGTGCGAACGCAGCACGGGCACGCGCACGCAGGTGCAGTTCACGCGCAGCTCGGGCAGGTGCATAATCTTGCGGCCCTCGTTTTGCAGCTTCATTTCCTCGGAGGTAAAGCCCTCCTCCTTGACGCCGCCAATCTGCGGAATCAGGTTGCTCGCCAGCTGGGCGGCAAATGCGCGCGGCTCGGGAATCTCCTCGCCGCGGCCCAGGGCGGCCAGCTGAGCCTCGAGCTCGGCCATACCGGGAGCGCCAGCGCCCGAAGCCGCCTGATACGTCGAGACGATCATGCGCTTTACGCCGGCGAGCTGATGCAGCGGCCACGTGGGAACCAGGCCGATGATGGTCGCGCAGTTGGGATTGGCGATAAGGCCGTGATGCCACTTGATGTCGTCGGCATTGATCTCGGGCACGACCAGCGGCACCTCGGGATCCATACGGAAGGCGTGGCTGTTGTCTACCACGACGGCGCCGCGCTTGACGGCCTCGGGCAGCAGCTCCTTGGCGATATCGTCGCCGGCAGCGCCGAGCACGATGTCGCAGCCCTCAAAGGCCTCGGGGCAAGCTTCCTCAATCGCAACCTGCTCGCCGCGGAACTCAACGGTCTTGCCCGCAGAGCGCGCGCTCGCCAGCAGCTTGAGCTTGCCAACCGGAAACTCCTGCTCGTTGAGGCACTCGAGCATCTGGGTGCCCACGGCTCCCGTCGCGCCCAAAATAGCAACCGTGTACTGTTTCATGCTTCCCCCTTTAAAGGTTGTGGCTTTTGCCCGCACGCCGAGCAGGCCGGATGTTGTTGCCCAGTGTATACAAGAACGGGGCGGGCACGAAACCCGCCCCGTCGAAACGAAACCGAAACGAAACGCCCGACAGTAGATTTTTGGGACATCCTAAAAATCCACCGGGATGGCAGCTACTTGTGGAGCGAAGCCAGGGCGGGATCGGCCGGCGCGGGAGCTTCCAGGTCGGAGACCTTCACAATGCCGTTTTCGTCGGAGAAGGCACGGTAAATGGTCTGAATCGCCAGGTCAAAGTCCTTCTCCTCGACACCGATAATGATGTTGATCTCGTCACAGCTCTGCGAAATCATACGCACGCTCACGCCGGCCTGACCAAGCATGCCAAACAGGTGGCCCGAGATACCTGCGCGGCCGCGCAGGTTACGGCCGACGGTCGCGATGAGCGCCAAGCCCTCGACAACCTCGATCTCGAGCGGCTCGACCTCCTGCTGAATGTCGCCAACGAGTGAGTACAGCGAATCGTGCACATCCTGCTCCTGCACCACGGCGCCAAAACGGTCGACACCGGTGGGCATATGCTCGACGGAAACGTCATAGCGTTCGAACACCGAAAGTGCGCGACGCATAAAGCCGACGCGGGGCTTGGTGCGGTCGCGGGCCACGTTGATGGCGACAAAGCCGCGCTTGCCGGTCACGCCGGTAATGATAGGCTCCGCCTCGCCCTCGTCAGCCGTCTCGCTAATGATGGTGCCGGGGTCCTGCGGCGCATTGGTGTTCTTGATGACCAGCGGAATACCCGCCTCGCGCACGGGGAACACGGCTTCCTCGTGCAGGACGCTTGCGCCCATGTACGAAAGCTCGCGCAGCTCCTCGTAGGTAACGCGCGCAATGGGCTGAGCCTCGGGAACAATACGCGGATCAGCAGAATAGAAGCCCGAGACGTCGGTCCAGTTCTCGTAAAGGTCGGCGCCCAGACACTTGGCCAGGATCGAGCCCGAGATATCGCCGCCGCCACGGTCGAGCAGCTTGATCTGGCCCTCACGCGTCGCGCCGTAGAAGCCAGGCATAACGAAGCCGCCCTGCTGACCGTACTCCTGCACCAGCTCGGAGGTGCGGTTCATGCTGAGCGTACCGTCGTGATGGAACGCCACAACCGTCGCGGCGTCCAGGAACGGCAGACCCAGGTACTCGGACATCAGGCGAGCGGTGAAGTACTCGCCACGACTCACAAGCTCCTCGGTGGAGTAGCCGCCCGAGCGGGCGCGCTCGGCAAAGGCCGCGAACTCCTCACGGATGGGATAGGTGAGCTCCAGCTCGTCAGCAATATCAAAGTAGCGCTGGCCGATGTCCTCGAGCAGCTCCTCGCACGACACGTGGTATTTAACGTGCGCGTTAACCAAGTAGAGCAGGTCGGTCACCTTGGTGTCGCCCTTAAAGCGGCGACCGCAGGCAGAAACCACCACAAAACGGCGGGCAGGGTCGGCATCGACGATGGCCTTGATCTTCTTGAAGTGTTCGGCGTCGGCGACCGACGAGCCGCCAAACTTGGCAATTTTTATCATGGGCGTGAGGTTACCTTTCTAAAAAGCCTCTGCAAACCTGTTTTGCGCGCTCTGATACCATGGTTTCACCGATTGGGACCAAGGTATCCGAGGAGCACTGTTATATGGGAACTTATCATAGTACACGAGGACGCACTTTATCGTGCTCAAGTAAGGTGGCAATCCGCACCGGCATCGCTCCCGACGGGGGTTTGTTTGTCTCGGACGAGCTCGGCACCCAGCAGGTCGATATCAGCTCGCTTGCAGATAAATCGTACTTTGAAATCGCTCAAGATGTGTTGGGAATGTTACTGAATGATTACACGGCCGAAGAAATTTCGGCGTGTGTCGACGAGGCATACCGCGGCACGTTCGCGAGCGAAGAGGTTACGCCGCTCGTCAAACTCGACGCTGCGCCGGGCGCTGACGCCCCGCAACCTATGTGATGGAGCTCTTTGGCGGCCCCACGAGCGCCTTCAAGGACGTCGCTCTGCAGATGCTCCCCCGGTTGATGGCCCGCACTTCCGCCAAGGACGGCGGCGCCGAGCGCATCATGATCGTCACCGCCACGTCGGGCGACACGGGCAAGGCAGCACTCGCCGGCTTTGCCGACGCTCCGGGCACGGGCATCACCGTCTTTTATCCCGAGGGCAAAGTCAGCCGCGTGCAGAATCTGCAGATGTCCACTCACAGGGAGGGCGATAACGTCGCCGTCTGCGGCATCCGCGGCAACTTCGACGATGCCCAGAGTGCCGTCAAGCGTATCTTTGCCGATAAGGAGAACTTGCCGAGCGCCTGGAGACCGCCGGCACGGTGCTTTCGAGCGCCAACTCCATCAACGTCGGCCGTCTGGTACCGCAGGTCGTCTACTACTTTGCCGCCTATGCGCAGCTGCTGCGCGCCGGCGCCATCGAGGCCGGCGACGCCGTGGAGTTCTGCGTACCGACCGGCAACTTTGGCGATATCCTGGCCGGCTACTATGCCAAGCGCATGGGTCTGCCCGTCGCCAAGCTCATCGTCGCGAGCGACAAGAACAACGTTCTTGCTGACTTCCTGACCACCGGCGTCTACGACCGCAACCGTCCGTTCTTCACGACCATCTCGCCGTCGATGGACATCCTCATCAGCTCCAACCTGGGCGCATGCTCTACTTCCTGTCCGATGGCGACTGCGAGCTTGTTGCCGGCCTTATGGAGCAGCTGGCACAGACTGGTCGCTACGAGGTGCCCGCCGAGCTGCTGGCCAAGATCCAGAGCGTCTTTGGATGTGGTTGGGCCAGCGAGGACGAGGTCCGCGCTGCCATCAAAGAGCTGCTGGGATGCGAACGGCTACGTGATCGACCCGCACACCGCTTGCGGCTATCACGTCTTTGAGCAGGTCGCCCCCGCCGAGGGCGCCAAGGCCCGCGTACTGCTTTCTACCGCCAGCCCCTACAAGTTCCCGCGCGCCTGCTGCGATGCCCTGGGCCTCGACGTTCCCGAGGACGACTTTGAGGCCATGCGTGTGCTCGAGCAGGCCACCAACACGGTCGCCCCAGCCCAGCTCGCCGAACTCGAATCCAAGCCCGTCCGCTTCGAAGACGTCTGCGACGTCGATGAGATGGCAAGCTACGTCGAGTCCGCAGCAAAACGAATGAGCACCAACTAGATCCCTCATTAAGCGCCGGCGAAAGCCGGCGCACCTTCTTTTTATTTAGCTTTTGGGATAATGACGAGCATTCGAGCGGGTCTGGCCGTTTAGTTCGTCGCGAGTTCCGCACGAGCCGGAAAGCACTTAATGTGCTTTCCGAGCGAGCCAGGACTGCCCGAGCAGCGAACTAAACGGCCAGACCCGCCCAGGAGGACTCACATGATCAAGATCACCGTCCCAGCAACAAGCGCCAACCTAGGCATCGGCTACGACACCCTCGGCATGGCCGTCAGTCTCTACTCGCACTTCACCTTCGAGCGCGCCGACAAGCTCACCATCACGGGTTGCCCCGAGGAGTTCCAAAACGAGAACAACCTGGTCTACGTGAGCTTTGTCGATGCGCTGGCCGCATGGGGCGAGCCGGCTTTTCCCGTTGCCATCGACATCCAGACCGACGTGCCCGTCGCCCGCGGCCTGGGCTCCAGCTCCACCTGCGTCGTCGCCGGCATTATGGCCGCCGCCGCACTGACAGGCCACACCGTCGACCGCGCCGAGCTGGTTCGCATTGCCACCGAAGTCGAGGGCCATCCCGATAACGTCGCCCCCGCTATCCTGGGCGGCGCCGTCTGTTCCTTTACGCCGACCGATTCGCTCCCCCAGTGCCTGCGCTACGAGGTGAGCGATCGCCTGCGTTTTATTACCGTGATTCCGCCCTACGAGGTGCATACGAGCGAGGCGCGCAAGGTTGTGCCGCAGGAGATTCCACTCTCCACCGCCGTGTGGCAGATGGGCCGCATCGCCGGCATGACGCGCGGCTTGGAGACTGGTGACCTCGACCTGATTGCCGCCGCCAATGACGACCGCATCCAGGAACCCTATCGTCGCCGTCTGATTCCCGACTACAACGCCGTGCGCGACACCTGCCTTAACGGCGGCGCCAAGACCATCTGGATCAGCGGCTCGGGCTCGACTCTCATGGCCGTGACTGACGACACCATCGTGGCAAAGTTCCTGCAGGTCAAGCTGCGCGAGCAGTTCCCCAAGTGTGACACGCACATTCTGACGTGCGACACCGAGGGCGCTCAAATCGAGTACCTGTAGCCGCCGCCGGGCTGATAGTTTGGCTTTTTATTGGTAGGGGCTCTTGCTAGGCTGGAGCACTTCCTAGAGGCGGGCATCGGCTGCGTGCCTGGTTTAGGCGGCGCTGGTTTCTTTGTATTCGAAGACTGGCTCTAGGAGGTCTTCGATGTTGCAGTGTAGGGCTTTTGCTATATCCCTTACGGTTGTTACCGAGGCTTCGTTGATGTTTCTCTGGCGTTGTTCGTACATTTGGATTGAGCGGAGGGACACGCCCGATTCGTATGCCAGGTCTTGTTGGGTTTTCTTAAGCTTCTTTCTTGCTAGCGCCAGTTTAGTCTGACGCGGCGCCTTCTTCGCCATATCACAGACAAGGCGCGCCACGCGCTCCTCCGAGGCCTCATGCCAGGGGTAGTACAGGTTTCGCAGCGCATCAAATGGAACAACATGAAGCAGATCTTCGAACGATCCCCCTAGGCGCCACTGCAAATATGCCAGTATCCAGCCCGTCCAATATTCTGGTGTCTTCTCAAATCGGTAGGTCCGATCTGGCATCGACCCTGTTTGGTAACCAGATCTTTCGGAGATGAGCGCAAATAGTTCAACGCCCGACTTTCCCGACACTACCCATGCGTTGCCGCGTTCGAACTCGCGAGCTACGCCGCTCAGGCAAAAGAGTTCAGCAACTTCCGATCCTTCTGCTCCGTAATCGTTAACGGCATAGTCGAAGCAATCCCCGAGGTTGTTCATTGCGTCCTCAAGGTAATAGACGGGATATGTCCTACTCGGCCCACGATCCGTTAACTCTTGGATCATTTAAATCAACCCTCCCTGCCATCAAATCCCTAATGTCGACACCATCAGAGTCAAATCCGTTTACCGTATCCAGGTACTTTCGTCGAGCATTCTGCTCTCGCTCAAAACGCTTGGGATAAAACTCAGCTCCCGAAGCCTGCTTCCAATCGCGGAACTTAATCGCCGAGAACGCACGCTCACTCATAAGCGCATATTGAATGCCCAAATCCCCCAAAAACATAATGCGCTGCAATTGCCTGAGCGAGATCATGCCGTTGACAAACTGTCTTGCAAACGAGAAATAGGAATCGTCTGAACGATAACCTCGAATTACGTCATAGGGAGAAATATCAATTAGGCAGTTATCCAGCAGATAGCGAAGTCCTTCGCGCGCCAGCGGTGTCGAAACATTGAACTCCCTATTGTTAGCCAAAATCGCAAGCCAATTGAGAATTGAAAACTCCCCGGACTCCAAATCCAAGACTGCGAGACCATCCATATCGAGCTCATATCGATTTGCAATGCCATCAGACTCAGTCCGACATGCCCACTCCATTGCCATTTCCTCATGTGGCGTGCAATAAAACCCACACCCATAGTCATTGAATTGTCTGCATTTATCCAACGACGGATGCTCGACAACAACCTCCGACCCGTGCCAAAGCTCCATATCGACCTCCAAACAAAAATATCACCCCAGTGATAGTGTACCAATAACTATCACTGGGGTGATATAGATAGATGCAAACTATTGCCTGCCAAGAACCCTTACTAGAGGCAAGCCTCGGCGATGCGCTTTTTGAGTTCGTCGATGCCGGTGCCGGTCTGGGAGCTTGTGATGATTACGTTCTCGGCCGGAACGTTGAGCTGCTTTTTGATGGCTGCTGCTTGGCGGGCCTGCTGGGTACGGCTGAGCTTGTCGGCCTTGGTGAGGCAGACGATAAAGTTGAACTCGTTGCCCTGTAGGTAGTCGATCATGTCGTGGTCGAGCTTGCTGGGGTCGTGACGAATGTCCACCAGTGAGACGACCAAGTTAAAGCTGCGCTCGGAGTCAAAGAAATCGCCAATGAGCTCGGCCCAACGGTCGCGCTCGGCCTTGGAACGACGGGCGAAACCGTAACCCGGCAGGTCCACGAAATGCACGTCGTCGGCCTCAAAGAAGTTGATGTTGCTCGTCTTTGCCCGGCGTGCTGGAAACCTTGACCAGGTTCTTGCGGCCAAAGAGCTTGTTCATAATCGACGACTTGCCCACGTTGGGCGGCCGACGAAGCTCACCTCGGGTACAGGTTGACTCGGGGATCTGCGAAACCTTGCCGTAGCTGGCGACGAACTTGGCAAGCTGATAGTTAATGGAATCGGCCATGGACACTCCTTGGTCGTAGGTTCTTACAAATAGACGCGCTATTGCGCAGCGGCAATGCGGCGGACGATATCGAGCGTAATGTCACTTGCGACACGCGCGTACTCGAACAGATCGAACTCTCGCTCGCAAATTGCATCGTACGCCTCGTCACAATTATCGCTGATAGCGCGCAACACCAGGCAATCGACACCATTTTTGGTTGCGACATGGGCAATTGCCGCACCCTCCATGCCGACACAATCGGCATGCGTCGCCTCGATAGCGTCGTTGCGCATGGTGGCGCCCGTCACAAAGCGGTTACCCGTGGCAATCGTGCCGACCAGGAACTGCTTGGTGCCCTCATTCGAAGCGACTGCATTTGTCGAAGCGTCAACAAACCCACGCTCAGCAAGCACGTCGGCGGCAATATCGACCAGCGCGGGCGTCGAGCCAAACTCCTCGAGCCCCGGTGCGGACTCGGCGATAAGCGCGGTATCGGTATCCAGATAGCGTAGGCGTTTGCCAATGACCACGTCGTCGATATCGAGCTTACGGTTCAAACCGCCCGCAATGCCCGAAAACACAACAGCCTGCGGAGCATACTTGCTAATGAGGTGCTGTGTTGCAGCGGCGGCGTTCACCGTGCCCATGCCCGCCGTTGTGGCGACAACTGTCAGGCCGTCGAGCTCACCGCTCACAACGGTCAAGCCTGCCTCCCGTGCCTCGCAAACGTCGCTCAGCTCTTCCTTAATCTGCATGATCTCTTTTTTCGAGCGCACCGATAATCGCGATGGTAGCCATACCATTCCCCAAACCTATACGAAATTCTCAACCAAGGTATGGTACCAGCATTTTGTTTGACCTCGCCAAACGAACACGCTAAGCCAGTGCAGCTCGCGTATCAAACAGAGCCTTTGCAATCGCAGCCGTAACCTCGCTCGAACGGTCGCTCGATGGCATCGATGTCATGACGCTCATGACATAGGTACGGCCATCGATGTCGATGAGGCCTGCATCGCATGTCGAATAGTAGCCGTCCTCGCTGATCCAACCCGCTTTGTTGCGCACCAAGACCTGATCGTCCGCAATGCCATCGCGAATAAACGAGCGCGATGTTGATGCCAAAAGGCCTGACAACCACTGTGAAAGTCTCGGTATCCATGCTCAGATACTCGCTCATCTCGCGCCATAACCTCGCAGAAGTGCGCGGGCAGTAGGTCGGAAAATCACTCATCGGATTCAGTGCCGTTTCGTCATCAACACCCAGATTGGCAATCCAATCCTCATAGCCATCATGGTCAAACGCCGCGCGTAACGCGATAAACGAATCGTTGTCTGAGTTGGCGACGGCATTCTCGATAAGGTCGCGCACCGTCTGCCAACCCATGTTGTAGCCACCATAGGTGCCAAGGAAGTCATCGAGTGAAACCTGGCCCGTCTCGACCAGAGATTCGCAGATGTACAACGCATAGAGTGCCTTGTAGCTACTCGCACCGTACACCTCGACATCAGCGTTATACGTCACGCCCTTACCGCTCGACAGGTCGTAAAACACCACGCCCATCGCCCAGCTCCTGCGCCGGTCAAGCGCATTCTGGAGTGCGGCGAGGTTCTCATCCTCCAGAGCGAGGATCTGGTCATCAACCAGTGAGAAGGTCTGCACGGTATCGCCTGAGGGAATATCGTTAAAGTCCGCCTTCGAAAGCCCCGTCTTGAGGTTCGCTGTCGACAGGGTTTGACTTGCGGTGACTTTAGATTCAGAGACCTTTTTGTTTTGCGTCTGTACCGTTGACGCATCTGAATGTGCCATTCGCTCCGATGCGTAGGTTTTGGCGGTAATTCCGAGGATAATAACCGCCGACGTTAGCATCCCAATGGCGGCAATCTTCCTCACGCGGATGCGAGTGTCGGCAAGGCCACGCGAAGACGTGTCCTTCGTCTTATATCTGCTGCCATGCTGCGGCACATACTCGTCCCGCGATGCGATGTTTCGCACGTGGTCTCCTGACTGCTACCGTTTATATACGAGCAGCATGATACCGAGCAGGCATTTCTTTCCAAAGATATTCAGCGGCGTTTAAGGTGTCTTTAAAGAAACCACAAGCGTTTCTATGCATTTTTGCCAATTCTGTTGCACATCTCTACCCAAAACGCAGTTGCGGTGAAATAGTTCCTGTTTGGGCGGCATAAGCCGAAAAACAAGAACTATTCCACCGCAACTTGACGGCTCTTTGGCAATCAACTTGGTGCCCAGGGGCGCTCATTTAAGTCTGTCCCCAATGAGTGCCTTTGGGGCGCAAAAATGGCACGCTAGCCGATGGCGTTTTTGAGCTCCGCACGGCGCTTTTTCATACCGGCCATAACGGCATTGCGCAGCTCGGGCATACGCGCGGTATCCATCTGGGGCACGCCCTCGAGCTTATAGGGAATGCCCAGTTGCTCGTACTTGACGACACCCATCGTGTGATACGGCAGCATTTCCAGGCCCACCACGTTGTGCCATGGAGCGATGAGGCGACCGAGCTTCTCGCACTCCTCCACCGTGTCGGTAATGCCCGGCACCACCACGTGGCGGATAACGACCTTGATCTTGCGACGTGCAAGCTCATCGCCAAACGCCAGGATGCGTGCGGGATCACAACCGGTCAGCTTTTTATGCTCAGCCGGATCGGCATGCTTGATGTCGAGCAGCACCATATCGGTCTCGTTGAGTACGGCGTCGAACTTCTCGGGATGCGCGGGATCGAACGCATAGCCGCAGCTATCCAAGCAGGTGTGCACACGACCATCGGGGGTTATTGTGCATGGCGCGGAACAGGTCGGCCAAAAACTCAGGCTGCAGGAGCGGCTCGCCGCCGGACACCGTAATACCACCGCTGCGGTAAAACTCATGGTTGCTCTGAAACTCGTCCATCAGGTGCTCGACGGTCACCATGGTGCCGCCGTTAACCGACCAGGTATCGGGGTTGTGGCAATACGCACAGCGCATGGGGCAGCCCTGAACAAACACCACAAAGCGGATGCCGGGTCCATCGACCGTCCCCATCGTCTCAATCGAATGCACGCGGCCCAGGGGCAAACGCGGAGTCCTCAGGGACGAGCGTCCACACCCTCGAGCGTCATCTCAGCCATTCCCGCTACCTTGCCTCTCATTGGTTTTAGCTACATAAATGCCAGAGTCATTCTAGCCTATATGCTTGATGGCGAAACGGTTTAGCGGTCAATTGGATTGTCCTATTTGGCCCCATGCAAAAGCGGCGGGAAGGTTGTCGCAACCCGCCCGCCGCCGAGGCAATAGAAATCGATAGACGCCAGGCGTTACGCCTTGAAGTGTGAGCACCGCGCCAAAGGCGGTCGGGCCGCAATGGCTCGAGATCACGCCGCCGACCTGAGTCGGTAACGTCCTTAAAGCCAAGATCGTGTGCATAGACTTCCATGTCGTCGCGCAACTCCTCGGAAAGACCCACCGAATACGCCAGGGCCAATATGCGAGTAGTCGATCTCGCCCTTCGCAACCATGTGGTCAATAAAGGCACGGGCGCACGAGCATAGAGCCGCGGAACTTCTTGGTCGCCACAAACTTACCGCCCGTTACCTCAATGCAGGGCTTAATCTTGAGCAGGTGGGCGCCAAGGAACGCGACGTTGGACAGACGACCGCCCGCCTTAAGAAAGGCTAGGTCGGTAGGAACAAAGCCCAGCAGCACACGGTCCATGACGGAGTTCGTAAATGCAAAGATTTCGTCAACGGTGGCATCGGGGTGAGCCTCGATGTATTTGGCGGTCTCGACGACAACGAGCGACTGGCCTACTGAGACAAAGCGCGTATCCATGGAGTAGACGTAATCGCGCCCCTGGGCGGCGATCTTCGAGGACTGATGCGAACAGGTCGTGGCCTCGGAATATGCAAGATGCAAAATAGTCGCGTCGGGCTGCTCAGCGTGAATGCGGTCGTACACGTGAGCAAAATCCGCAGGCGCGCAGCCGCTGGTCTTGGGCATCACGCCAAACTCGTTGCAGCGCGAATAAATCTCGAGCGGATCGATCGAGCCGTCCTCGACGGTCTCGTCACCAATCGTGACATGCATAGGCACGCGCACGATGCCGTAGCGCTCGCAGAGCTCCGGCGTCACATCCGACCCAGACTCAACCACGATTACGTACTTGCCCATTATTATCACGACCCATCTCGACATTGGCTTTTCAATACATGGCACGCGCCGCCGCACTGTTGTACAACGGCGTCCAAGCACCAAAGAGACGCCGCCCCTTGCACACAACAAAGGACAGCGTCTCCCGGAAAACTCCGTGCTTATCTGAGATTCTACACGGTTTATAAATGAGTGTTACTTACTCCGCAAACGGTAGCTATACGCGATAAGCGGTAAGCGGTAGTTCGCCGCGGCAACTGCGACACATTCCGCCCAGCAAGTCCAATCGTGCTCCATGCACGGTTAATGAGCGAGGCGGTAGAAATCCATCGACGCCGCACCCTCGGCATGCAACCCCATCGCCGGAACCGCCGGCGAATAGGTACGGCTCGTAAGTGCCGCCTCGCCACCGTTGGCAAAAATCTCGACCATCGTAGTGTCCGAAAGCACGCGCAGGTCGCGAAGTTCGCCGAGCTCGATCGACCTCTGGTCGCGCCCATAGCCTTCGTTACCCATATCGAGGGTAAGCATCCCCTCCGCATAACGCACAAAGACACCCTTGCGGATTTCGAGCTCGACCATCTTGGCGCCCTCACAGGAAACCACAAGATCAAACAGGCGTCCCGGCTCCTCAACGGTCTCACCGCCTACAGCACGAACGCAATCGCCGCGCATCCTCTCAATCTCGTGCGCCGGCCACTGGCAGAGACTTGCCGCCGCGCATGCTCAGCTCTCGCGGCATCGTCAGCGCGCACTGCCACCCGCGCGCCGCCGTCGGGCTTTCTGTCGTCGCATCGGGGCAACCCGACCATCCGATCATCAATCGCCGGCCTGCAGCATCCTCAAAGGACTGCGGAGCATAGAAATCAAAACCGGCATCGACCATCGGGGGCATGCCCTGCCCGACGATTTTAAAGCTCGGCGCCTCCCAATCGGCCTCGATGGGGAACCACACGCACTGATGCGGATTGCGGTAACGCCAACCATCGGCAGGCACACCCTGCGGACAGCAAACGAGAATAAGCTCGCCATCGAGCTCAAACAGATCGGGGCACTCCCACATAAAGCCAAACTTCTCGCCCAACTCAATGCGCGTCGCATAGCTCCAGTCCTCGAGATTGCGCGAGGTATAGACAAGCACGCACCCGCGGTCGTCTTTCGTACGAGCGCCCAGAACCATGTAGTAGATACCGTCGTGTTCAAGGATCTTGGGGTCGCGCACGTGCGTACCGATATCGTCGGGGTAATCGACCGGCCCAACAGCTATGCGCTTCTCGCCCAATTCGTCGGGATTCTCGGCAACCATATGAATCTGGTTTTGCTCACGGCCCGTCAACACGTAGTCGTAATCATCACGGTCAAAATGCTTAACGTTGCCGGTATAGAAGTAGTGAATCTTGCCATCACGTACAAAGGCAGAACCAGAATACGCTCCGTTCGAATCCAAATCGGAATCGGGGAACAGCGCGGGGCCGTGATTCTCGTACGTCACAAAATCCTTTGTCGTCAGATGGTTCCAAAGCACTGGACCGCCATGCGCAGCATCGAACGGATCGTATTGATGATAGATGTGATACGTATCACCAATCTGAACCAAACCGTTGGGGTCGTTGAGCCAGCCAAGCTCAGGCTCCACATGGAACAAAAGCCTATCGGGGTCGGACGCGATGCGAGCCGCCGTCTCATCCTGTCCGGCTCGCCACTGCTCATAGTCCGCACGCATCACCTTGTTTTTTTGATTAAACATCGCCATTGACCTTCTCGTCTATAGGAAAGGACGCTCGACTCACACGAGCCGAACGCCCTTCCTCAAATGGACTTATCCGCATGTTACGCTGAAAGGATCAACTAGAAGCTGACATCGAAGCCAGCGCCAGCGCCCTCTTCATCGGTGGTCGGAACGCCCTTTGCCTTGTTGTAGGCAAGGATCAAGACGATCGGCACGATAAAGGCAATGAGATTGCCAGCCACATACCACACGAGGGTCTCGGGCGTGACGATGAGCAGGCCAAGCACACCGGTCAGACCCTGACCGATAGCGCGCACCTCAAAGAGCTTCACGAAGGCACCGCCGCAGCCTGCACCGATGCAAGCGCAGATGAACGGAATGATCGAGTAGCGCATGTTTGCAGCGAAGATTGCGGGCTCGGAGATTCCGACCAGCGTCCCGGGATAAAGGACGACATGCAGATGTTGCGCTCTTTGGAATGCTTCTTGTGAATGAGGTACATGCCGATGGCGCCGCCGCCCTGGGCGATGATGGAAACCGACCAGATTGCCTGGATGTAGTTGAAGCCAGTCGTGGCAACGAGGTTTGCCTCGATACCCTGGATGAACTGATGCGTACCGGTAACGACGAGCGGCTGCAGGAATGCGGCAAAGACAAAGGCACCGAAGACGCCCATCCTGTTGTACAGGATATCGATTACGCCGGCGAGGACGTCGCCGATCAGGTTGCCGAGCGGGCCGAACACGGTGAACAGGGCGACGTTAGCAAGAATCAGGGTAACGGTCGGGACAAAGACGAACGAAACGACCTCGGGGATGTACTTCTGGGCAATCTTTTCGACCTTGGCCATAAACCAGGCAGTCAGGATTGCAGGGAACACGCCGCCCGGAAAGCAACCATGGGAATGGAGAGCGGACCGAAGTTCCAGTACTCAGCACCCGTCGGGTCCATAACGAACGTGTTGCGGTTCATAAGGCTCGGGTGAACCATGACGATACCGACGAGGATGCCCAGGATCGGGTTACCGCCAAAACGCTTGACCGCGCTGTACATAACCAGGACAGGTAGGTAGTCGAAGGTGGTGGCGATAATGGCAAAGAAGCTTGCGAGGTTCTTGAGGAACTCGCTGTGGTCGGCAAGGCTGCCCTCCATGCCAAAGAGGCCGTTGGCAACAATCAGCGACTTAAGGCCGATGATGATAGCAGCGCCGACGAAAGCGGGAATGATGGGGATAAAGATGTCCGAGAATACCTTGAGGACCGAGAAGAACTTGCCCTTCTTGTCCGCCTCGGCGCCCTTGACCTCGGAAGCGCTGATCTCCTTAACGCCCGTCAGAGCCATAAACTCATCGTAGACCTTGTTGACGGTACCGGTACCGAAGATGATCATGAGCTGGCCGCTGTTGTACAGCACGCCCTTGACGCCATCGATGTTCTCGAGCTCGGCCTTGTTGTACTTGCTCGTATCCTTGAGCACCAGACGCAGACGCGTAACGCAATGCGTGGCGCCCTCGATGTTCTCCAGACCGCCGACGTTATCGACGACTTGCTGAGACACTACTTTGTAGTCCATGTTCCTCTCCATTCCTTTACGAAATCATAAGACGTTTTGATGCCATTACAGAGACGCGATCGTTGCATTTGCGCACTTAAGCGTACCGTCGGTGACCGTCAGCGCCACACCCTGGCCCCGCTTATTGCAGAAGCGAGCGTTAAGCGCAACATCATCGACAAAGATGGTCGCGATATCGTCGTCAACGACCAGGCGCACATGATGAGTGCCCTCGCCCTTAAAGAACAACGGACGCTCGAGGCCCATGTTGTTGACCTGGAACCACGGATACTGGGGGGCCGCCGTAAACTCGAGCTTGCCCTCACGCAGGTTGGCGCGGAACTCATAGGCAAGACCGGACTCGGCGTCCTCGGCAAGCTTCACCGAGAAGCCGGCAGCGTCACCGGCGAGCTCGATGTCGGCGTCGAGCATATAGGTGGAACCGGCATCCGCGGCGAGCACCTGCTCGACCTTGCCCGACTCGCAGGAAAGCTCAAAGGCCTCGACTGCCTTGGCCTCGCCAAAGGCGCCAAGCATGCTGTCGGGGAGCTTGGTGCCGAGCGTTCCGTCGGCACGCTGAACGATCTCGAGAGGCATAAAGGTGCCACCCCACAGGTAAGAGCTGGGGTCGCCGCCCTCGTCACGCGTAGGAACCCAACCAAAGAGAACGCGGCGCTCGCCGTCAAATGCGGTACGCGCGGCATAGTACGCGCGGCCATCGAAGGAATCGTCCGCAGGAGTGATCCAAGGACCGTTGATAGAGCGAGACATGCGGTAACGGGTCTTGTTGCCATCACTGTACTCGGAGAACACCAGATACCACCAGTCGCCCATCTTAAAGAGATCAGGCATCTCGAACATGGTGTACAGGCCCGGATTCCACCAGTCGCCCTGGAACTCCCAGGTATCCAGGTCCTTAGAGGTGAACTTGACCAGACGACCGGTCATCAGACGCTTGTCCTCGCCCACACGCGTGCCGAGGATGAGCATGTACTCTTCGTTCTCCTCATCCCAAAGCACAAAGGGATCGCGCCAGTTGCGGTCATCGTAACCCTCCTGGGGCGGAAGCAGCGTCTCGGCGATGTTCTTCTCCCACTTGACGGCGTCGTCGCTCGTTGCATGAAGAAGAACCTGCTTCATCAAACGTGCGCGGACCTTATCGCGATTGCAACCAGTGTAGAGCGCATGGTACTTGTCGCCCACCTTAAACACCGTGCCGGCATAAATGTACTGGTCGACTTCCTCGTCGCCGCCGCGCTCAAGGCTCTCGCCAAAGTCCTTGTAGTTGACGAAATCCTTGGTCGTAGCGAGTGCCCAGCCAAACGGCTCTCCGAAAGGTTCGGGGTTTCGCGTGTCACGCTGATGATAGAGATAGAACGTGCCGTCCTCGCCGTACGGCATGATGTCGCCTACCCAAATTCCCTCAGGCTGGTAATACACCTTGTGCATCCGAGACTTCCTTTCTCACGAGATACTAACTCGGTACAACTGCAAGATATGTCAATCGTTTTCATATGTCAAACGTTTTCACACCAATACGTCTTTTTTCGCAGTTCCAGTCGTCGGCAAACGGTTGACATATGCCGGCGAACGGTCATCAGAGGCGTTTGAGGAATTCTTTTGGCACGGGATGAACTACGCGGTTTTACCCTCAATGAGTTCAACGGGGAGCTTGATATTCGATTCGGGCTTTTCGCCGTTAACAAGAGCAATGATGGATTGCGCCGCGAGCTCTCCGATGCGATCGATATCTTGACGTACGGTTGTTAAGTCAGGCATAAACGTCATAGTGCGGCGGGCACCATCCGCGCCCACGACCTTAATATCGTCCGGAGCGCTCAAGCCGCGCTGCTTCATCACGTTAAGACAGATAGCCGCCATCGTGTCGTCTCCCGCAAAGATGCCGTCAATATCGGGGTTCTCATCGAGGATCTTCGCAACGACCGCGCCCTTTTCGTCGTCGGGCTTAACGAACTCAACCTCACGGACAAGCGCGGACAAACCGGCCTGCTCAACAACATCGAGGTAGGCATCGGTACGCTTATTGGCAGGCATGCGCATGCGGCTATTGCTGCGCAGGCACAGGATACGCCTGCAGCCGTCATCAATCAGACGGCGCGTGGCGAGCTCGCCAATGCCATAGCTGTCACTTGCAATCTGGACAGAGCCCTCGCCAAGATCGCAGTCGATGCCAACCAGGCTCAAGCCCATCTCGGCATATGCCTCGGCACCGATATTGAGGGAGTTGACGATGACGCCGTCGACCATATTGCGGCGGAGCATGTCGATATAGGAACGCTCAAGATCAGGTCGATTGGCGCTGTTGCACAGCAACATCTTAAAGCCGTTTTCCGCTAACGTGCGCTCGACCGCCTGCACAACCTTGAGCATGGAACGGGCTGCTCACAAAGGGAACGATCATACCGATAAGATTCAGGCGGCCATTGAGCATGGCACGGGCGATATCGTTGGGCGTGTAATTGATGCGCTCCATCGCCGCATGGACTTTATCGCGGGTTTCCTGGCTAATGTAGCCGCGATTATTAAGCACGCGAGATACCGTAGTAGGCGAAACCCCCGCCACCGCTGCAACTTCCTTGATGCCAGGCTTAGCCGTATCCTTAGAACGAGCACTCTCGCGAGCCATAGCACCCTCCCCCATCAACATGTCATACGTTTACATACGAACAAAGCATACCCCAACAACAGCGGGAAGACGGTAACAGTACAAGTAAGTAAACGACTCATCCAAATAAATAGGAGAGTTCCGCCTAAAGGGTGACTACACAGGACCCCCGCCGGGCCGCTTTGGGTTACTTTCCAAAACTTTCCGCAGGACGCAAAGAGGCTCCGCCGCGCGAAGCGCGCAGCGGAGCCCTTTGCATGTCCGAGGACGTTTTGGAAAGTAACCCAAAGCGGCCCGGCGATCCTGCGGGAGTTAAATCCCTTTAGAACTTGTCGTGGAAGGTACGCGAAATGACCTCGTCCTGCTGCTCCTTGGTGAGCGTGTGGAAGTTCACGGCATAGCCGGAAACGCGGATGGTCAGCTGCGGGTACTTCTCGGGGTGAGCCTGAGCGTCAAGCAGCGTCTCACGGTTGAAGACGTTGATGTTCAGGTGGTGGCCACCCTTCTCGGCGTAAGCGTCGAGCATGTGGACCAGGTTATCGGCCTGGGTCTCGGAAACTTCAGAAACCTTCATAATGTGTCTCCTTCGATCGATAGGCGCCGGCCGAAACCGGCGCACTAATCAGTAATCGTTATTGTTAGTATAGCACTAACAATAGTTACTCGCCCAGCTGATCAAGGTCGATATCGCCAAAGAACACCTGGTCCTCCTTGCCGAGCGCACTCGGGATGATGGAGAAGGTGTTGGAGATGCCGTCCTGAGCATCGCGGAACGGGAGCTTGGAAACCGAAGACAGCGAAGCGATGGCGCCGTGGCTATCGCGCTTGTGCATGGGGTTAGCACCCGGGGCGAACGGCTGGCCAGCCTTGCGGCCGTCGGGCGTGGAGCCGGTCTTCTTACCGTACACGACGTTGGAGGTAATGGTCAGAACCGAGGTCGTGGGCACGGAGTTGCGGTAGGTGTCGTTCATGCGGATGTACTCCATGAACTGGTGCACAACGTCGTGAGCGATCTGGTCGACGCGGTCGTCGTCGTTACCGTACTTGGGGAACTCGCCCTCGGTCTCGAAGTCGACGATGATGCCGTTCTCGTCACGGACGGGGTGGACCTTGGCGTACTTGATGGCGGACAGGGAGTCGGCCACGACGGAAAGGCCAGCGATGCCCGTAGCGAACCAGCGGTGCACGTGCTTGTCGTGCAGAGCCATCTGAATGCGCTCGTAGCAATACTTATCGTGCATGTAGTGAATGATGTTCAGCGAGTTGACGTACACGCCAGCGAGCCACTTCATCATGTCGTTGTACTTGGCCACAACGTCGTCGTAATCGAGCGTATCGCCCTCGACGGCGCGATACTTGGGGCCGACCTGCTTCTTGGAGACCTCGTCAACACCGCCGTTGAGTGCGTACAGCAGGCACTTGGCCAGGTTGGCGCGGGCGCCGAAGAACTGCATCTCCTTGCCGATACGCATGGAGGATACGCAGCAGGCAATGCCGTAGTCATCGCCGTGGTAAACGCGCATGAGGTCGTCGTTCTCGTACTGGATCGAGGAGCTGGCGACAGAAGTCTTGGCGCAGAACTTCTTGAAGTTCTCGGGCAGACGGGTCGACCACAGAACGGTCATGTTGGGCTCGGGGCTGGTGCCCATGTTCTCGAGCGTGTGCAGGTAGCGGTAGCTCATCTTGGTAACGAGCGTACGGCCGTCAACACCCATGCCGCCGATGGACTCGGTGACCCACTGCGGGTCGCCGGTGAACAGGGCCTCGGTACTCGGGGGTACGGGCAAACTTGACCATGCGGAGCTTCATGATGAAGTGATCCACGAACTCCTCGGATCTGCTCCTCGGTGAAGGTACCGTTGGCAAGGTCGCGCTCGGCGTAGATGTCGATGAACGTAGAGGTACGGCCGATGGACATAGCAGCGCCGTTCTGCTCCTTGACGGCAGCGAGGTAGGCGAAGTACATCCACTGGATGGCCTCCTGCGTGTTGGTAGCAGGGTTGGAAATATCGAAACCATAGGTCTCGGCCATCATCTTGAGCTCGCCGAGGGCGCGGATCTGCTCCTGCAGCTCCTCGCGATCGCGGATGTTGTCGGCGGTCATGACCGTCGGAGGTGGAAGCCTTCTGGGCCTCCTTGTCCTTGATCAGGTAGTCGACGCCGTACAGGGCCACACGGCGATAGTCGCCGATGATGCGGCCGCGGCCGTAGGCATCGGGCAGGCCGGTGATGATGTGAGCCGAGCGGCAAGCACGCATCTCGGGGGTGTAGACATCGAAGACGCCAGCGTTGTGGGTCTTGCGCTCGAAGGTGTAGCGCTCGACAACGTTCTCATCGACCTTATAGCCGTGCTGGCTGGCAGCCTGGCAAGCGATGCGGATACCGCCGTTGACGTGCAGCGCGCGCTTAAGCGGCTTGTCGGTCTGGAGGCCGACGATGGTCTCCTTCTCGCGGTGGGCGTTATCGATGTAGCCAGCGGGGGTGGCTCACGATACCCGTGACGGTCTTGGTGTCCATATCGAGGACACCGCCCTGCTCGCGCTCCTTAAGCAGCAGGTCGAGAACCTCGCCCCCACAGCTCCTTGGTACGCTCGGTCGGGCCAGCGAGGAACGACTCGTCGCCCTCGTAGGGGGGGTGTAGTTCTTCTGGATGAAGTCTCGGACGTCAACCTCTCCCGTCCAGATGCCTTCCTTGAAGCCTTCCCATGCCTCCTGCATTGTGTAACCACGCTCCTAGTTACGTGTAATGCGGCGCTCTCTCACACCGCTGCTTATTGAATTCTTGAATGTTCGGCTTGCACTACCGGCTTCTTCCGTTCTTCACCACACATTGGTGCAGGGAAAACGTTTGTCCACCTTGGAACTACAACCCAAAACCCAAAGATTTCACCCGTTTGAGAAGGATAACATAGCGACCCTCTCCATCTGGGCTGTTATATGTTTCTTTTTTTATATCATAAGGGCGTTTTTTACAAACCCGCAGGAAATGCGAGTGCAAACAACTACCGTTCACCGATTTGTATGGTATTTTTCCTTGCCTTTGTACGACGTTCGCTCTAGCTGTTATGCCAGCTTTAGCAGGGTAAAGTGCCCCAGAGACCCCACAGAAACTGCAGGGCGGCCGCGGGATCCCCCGTGGCCGCCCTGTGGCATAGCTGGCCAGTTTAGCTTTTAGATTGCCGTTTGGCATTAAGCGGCTGTGGCGGCCTTGTCGGTCGTTGCCTTGCTATCGCCGTGGCCCTGGCCCTCAAAATGCTTGTAGCACCAGCTGGTGGCACCAGCGGGGTCAAAAATAGCCGTTACGATAGCACATGCTGCAACCTGCGCCGTAGCCGTCGCGAGCACCGCGCCGCCGTACATGGCCCCGTTGACGCTTGCCATGGCAGCAGGCGTGGCCACATTGGCTCCGGCGCAGCTCGAAATGGCCGCACCTGCGACACCCGTACCGCCCGTGAGCTTATCGACCGCGATGACAGGAATTGCAAAGACCACCGAGCAGATCACGCCGAGCAGGATGCCGGGAAGACCACCGTTGATAAGCTGGCCAAAGGTCATGGTCGAGCCCATGGCAAAGAAGACGAGCACGATGATGGCGGAAAGTGCCGGTGCCATCATCTTCTTAAAGCTGGGGAAGAGGTTACCCAGAATAATGCCGACGACGATCGGCAGGATGGCGCCCACAAGCGACCAGCCAATCGGAGCCTGGCCGGCAGCGCCAAGGACAATCATCGTGACCGGAGGGCCGACAACCAGCGTGGTGATGGCGACGGCGCCACGCTCGGCCTCGTTGCCCATGGTGCCCATCAGTCCAGCGTACATAGCGTTGTTGGCACCCGTGCAAGCCGCCAGCATCACCATGGCCGAGATGCCAAACAGGTTGTCGTTGAACACATAAAGGATGAGCAGCGACACGGCAACGACCACGATCTGCTTGACAGCAATGATAATGGCGCCGCGGGCAGCGGCGGCAGGAGCGCTTAAACGAAATCGTCGTACCGACGATGAGCAAAAAAGGCCCCAACGAGCGGGCTTGCACCCTGCTGAGTCATGCCAAGCGTAAAGCTGCCGAGCGTTTTTGAACAGGTCGGGGAATAGCGTGTTGAGCAGGCAGCCCAACAGAAGCGGCACCAAGATATTGGCACCCGGGATGGAGGACATCTTAAAGAACGGCTCCTTTGCCGCCGGCGCCTCCACCGCAGTCGATTCACTCATATATATCTCCTTTGGATGCATGCGATTCGTAGCCGCACGCGCCTATGTCAGAAAGAAGGCGACAACCCCGAGTCGCCGGTCGTCGCCGCCAAACGATCACCGCGGGGTATTACCCGTCCAGGACGATGCCACCGTCGCAGTCACCGATCTCGCCGTTCACGAAGCTAGCGAGGTCGGAAGCGAAGAAGAGCACCATCTGCGCAGGCTCGCTGGCCTGGGCGGCGCGGCCCAGAGGAATACCGTTGATGATGCGCTGAGAGTTCTCATCAGAGAGAATCGAGGTCATATCGGTCAACGTGAGCGACGGGCATACAGCGTTGCAGCGGACGCCGAACTTACCGCCTTCCTTGGCGACTGCCTTGGTTAGACCGTTGACGCCGGCCTTGGAGCTCGCGTAAGCCGCGGTGCCGAGCAGGCCGCCGCCGATCTTGCCAGCAACAGAGCTCACGTTGACGATAGTGCCGGCATGGGCCGCCTTAAAGTGCGGGTACACGGCATTCATCATAGTGAAGGTACCGTTGAGGTTGATGTCGATGGTGCGACGCCACTCGGTGTCATCGATCTCATCGAACTTCTTGGTGCTGATGACGCCAGCGCAGTTGATCAGGATGTTGGTTTGCGGCAGGTCCGTAAAAATCTGCTCGACGGTCTCACGCGCCTTGGGCGCATCGGCAACATCGAGCTGATAGAACTTGTTGCCCTCGCCAAGCTCGGCCACAGCGGCCTCGCCCTTAGCAGCGTTCCTTGCGATGAGCGCGACGTGTCCGCCGCCCGCGACGATGCCCTTGGCGATCTCGAGGCCAATGCCCTGAGTGCCGCCCGTGACAATCGCGGTCTTGCCCGTGAAGTCAAATGCCATGACTCCATCCCCCTTTATATAAGGTGTCTCCTTGCGGGAAGTTGGAGCATCGCACGTGGCGATAATATGAGTCCCAGTCGTCATGGTTGTGACAACCCCTCGCCTAACCGCGGGCATAATAGTTCTTTGAAACGCTACAATTATTGAATTATTTTAATTCTTTATACGCTCTTTATATTGCCTAGCGGCCAAGTAGATTTTTTTGGGACATGCCTAGAAATCTACCGAATGGAATGCTTGGGCGGGGGGTATCATCTTTCACCGAAAATAGTTTCTAGTGTTAGGGGTTTTCGGTGGAAGATACCGATTTCCATGAGCTCGGGCGTCAGCTCTTAACTGAGTTTGGCAGCATGCATCAGCGCATTTCGCGCTTTGCGGACAAGGCTCTCGGCGGCGAGATGGCTGTCATGCGCGCTCTCATGCGCGCCGGCGGCTCGCTCACGCCGAGCGAACTCGCCGATCGTGCCGGGTCTCGAGCGCCCGTATCGCCAATATCCTGCGCGCCCTCGAGGCCAAAGGGTTGGGTCGAGCGCGAGCACTCAAAGACCGACCGTCGTCGCGTACACGTCACGGTGACCGACAAGGGATTCCATGATCTCGAAATCAAACGTCGGGAATTCGAGGACCGCACCGCGGCTTTCCTCGAGCAGCTCGGCGAAACAGATACCCAAGAGATGGTACGTCTTCTAAGGCGTGCCAACGAAATTATCGACCGTAATCAAGAAAGGAGAGATGCCGAGTGAGGATTCTCAAGCTCTTTAAAAAGCATGTCCTGGCACTGTTCGCAGCTATCGTACTTATCGTAATCAGCTGCAACGCCGATCTGGCGCTGCCTACCTATATGAGCGACATCGTCGACGTGGGTGTGCAGCAAGGCGGCATCGCGTCGCCCGTGCCCGACACCATCCGTGCCGAATCGCTCGACGACCTTGAACTCTTTATGAGCACCAAGGACGCCAAGGCTGTGGAGGCCGTGTTTAGCAAGGCGGACAATAACGGCATTCGAACGTACAAGGGCACCGAGGAGGAGCGCGCCGACGGCGGCAAGATTGCCGACATCATGAGCCTGCCCGAGACCGTCGTCCTTTCGTTCAGCCAGGGCATCGATGCCAACTCCATGGGCGACATGATGGGCACGTCCGGTGAGAAAGACAACAACGCCGCTCAGGCCATGCCCACGCCCGAGCAAATGGCGGCGATGACGCCCGAGCAGCTCGCCGAGATGCAGCAGAAGGCCGCAGCGGCGCAGAGCATGCAAAAGCAGATTGATGCCGACGGCGGTAAGATCACCATGAAGGGTCTGCGTCTAGGCGTTGAAGGCGGCCTAATCGACCAGGGCAAGCTCGTGGAGGGCGCCAACCAAATGGCGGACAAAATGGGCTCCATGTCGGGCTCCATCGTGACCCAGCGCGCCGTGAGCTATGTACAGGACGAGTACAAGGCGCAGGGCATCGACCCCGCTGACGTGCAGAACGCCTACCTGGGCCGCATGGCGACCACGATGTTTGGTCTGTGCCTGGTGTCGCTCGTCGCCACCATCCTGACCGGTGCCGTGGCTTCGCGCACCGCCTGCTCCATCGCCCGCGACCTGCGCCGCGAGACCTTCAACAAGGTTATGCACTTCTCGCCGGCCGAGGTGGGCAAGTTTAGCCAGGCCTCGCTCATCACCCGCTGCACCAACGACATTCAGCAGATTCAGATGGCGGCAACCCTGTTTATCCGCATGTGCCTGATGGCCCCCGTCATGGGCGTCGTCGCCGTCATGCGCGTCCTGGCCAACCACACCGGCCTGGAGTGGACCATCGCCGTGGCCATCATCGCGGTCTCGGCCGTCGTCGGCGTGCTTATGGGCCTCACCATGCCCAAGTTCAAAATGATGCAGAGCTTTGTGGACCGCGTGAACCTTACCGCCCGCGAGCTGCTCGACGGTCTTATGCCCATCCGCTCGTTCAACCGCGAGGAGCATGAGCTCGAGCGCTTTGACCAGGCGTCCCTCGACCTGATGACCACGCAGCTCTACACCAACCGAGCCATGAGCTTTATGATGCCGCTCATGATGCTGGTCATGAACTGCATCACCGTGCTTATCGTCTGGTTTGGCGCGCAGGGCGTGTCCGACGGCGTGATGCAGGTCGGCAACATGATGGCGTTTATCTCCTACACCATGCAGATCGTCATGGCGTTTATGATCCTCACCATGGTTTCGGTTATCCTGCCCCGTGCCGAGGTCGCAGCCGAGCGCGTAGATGAGGTCATCACCTGCCCCACGAGCATCAACGACCCTGCCTCGCCCAAACTGCCCGCGGCCAGCGCTCGCGCGGTGAGCTCACCTTCCGCGACGTGAGCTTCCAGTATCCCGATGCCCGCGCCGATGTCATCAGCGGCGTGAACTTCACCACGCACGCCGGCCAGATGCTCGGCATCATTGGCTCCACGGGCTCGGGCAAGTCCACGCTTGTGCAGCTCATCCCGCGCCTGTACGACGTCACGGGCGGCAGCATTTCGCTCGACGGCGTCGATGTGCGCGATATGACCCTTTCCGAGCTGCGTCGCCGCATTGGTTACATCCCGCAGCAGGGGCGCCTGTTCTCGGGCACTGTCGAGAGCAACCTCAAGTTTGCCGGCGACATGGTAAGCGATGATGACATGCGCCAAGCCGCGCGCATCTCACAGGCCGAGGACTTTATCGCCGAGCGCGAGGGCGGCTACGACTCCCCCATCAGCCAGGGCGGCTCCAATGTTTCGGGTGGTCAGCGCCAGCGCCTGGCCATCGCCCGCGCCCTGGCCAAAAAGCCCGAGGTCGTGGTGTTCGATGACTCGTTTAGCGCCCTCGACTACAAGACCGACGCTCGCCTGCGCGAGGAGCTGGCCAAAAACGTTACCGACGCCGCACTCGTGGTCGTGGCCCAGCGCATCGCGACCATCATGCACGCCGACCAGATCATCGTGCTCGACGACGGCCACGTAGTGGGCACCGGCACGCACGAGGAGCTGCTGCACAGCTGCCCGGCGTACCTGGAGATCGCACAGTCGCAGCTTTCCGCCGAGGAGCTGGGGCTTACCCAAGAAGAAATTGCAGCCGTCACGGAAGGAGGCGAGCGCTAATGGCAGACGAGACCAAGACTCAGATTCCCAAGCCCACCCGCCAGCGTGGTCCCATGGGCCGCATGGGCGGCATGCGTCGCGGCGAAAAAGGCCAAGGACTTTAAGGGCACCATGAAGCAGCTGCTCGGCTATATCGGCCAGCACAAGATTGCCGTGTTTGCCGCCGTCGCCTTTGCCGTGTGCTCGGTCATCTTTAACATTGTGGGGCCCAAGGTGCTCGGCCAGGTTACGACCAAACTGTTCGAGGGCCTGGTTGCCAAGGTCAACGGCACCGGCGACGTTGACTTTGACTGGATCGCCAAGACGCTCGGCTTTTTGCTCTGCCTGTATCTGGCGAGCTCTGTTTGCAGCCTGGTCCAGGGTCTGGCTCATGACCGGCGTCACGCAAAAGATCTGCTACCGCATGCGCAAGGAAATCGCCGCCAAGATTGCCGTCGTGCCGATGAGTTACTTCAACGGCCACAGCAAGGGAGACGTACTCAGCCGCATCACCAACGACGTCGATACGCTGGGTCAGTCGCTCAACCAGAGCGTGACGCAGCTTATCACGTCGGTCACGCAGATTATCGGCGTGCTCATCATGATGCTTTCGATCAGCCTGCCGCTTACCGGCGTCACCGTGCTCACGCTGCCGGCTGCCGCGATTATCCTGACCGTGATGATTCACTTCTCGCAGCCGTACTTCCGCGAGCAACAGCAGGTTCTGGGCGCCGTCAACGGCATTATCGAGGAGGACTTTGCCGGCCAGAACGTCATTCAGGTGTTCGACCGCGCCGAGGCCTCGATTGAAGAGTTCGACCGTCAAAACGACCGCCTCTTTATTAGCGGCTGGCGCTCGCAGTTCCTGTCGGGCCTGATGATGCCGCTTATGAGCCTGGTGGGCAACATGGGCTACGTGGGCGTCGTCGTGGTAGGCGCGCAGCTCGCGCTGACCGGCAATGCCACGCCCGGCGACATCCAGAGCTTTATCCAGTACGTTCGCAACTTTACGCAGCCCGTGCAGCAACTGGGCAACGTGAGCAACACGATGCAGTCGATGGCAGCCGCAACCGAGCGCGTCTTTGAGTTCCTGGCCGCGCCCGAGGAGGAGCAGAAGGCCGACGCGCAGATTCCCGAGAAGCGCCCCGGCCACGTGGAGTTCGACCACGTCAAGTTTGGCTACACGCCCGACAAGACCATCATCCACGACTTTAGCTGCGAGGCGCAGCCCGGCCAGACCATCGCCATCGTCGGTCCTACCGGCGCCGGCAAGACCACGCTCATTAAGCTGCTGCAGCGCTTCTACGATGTGGACGGCGGTTCGCTGCGCGTCGAGGGTGTCGACGTGCGCGACTGGGACCGCGCGGCGCTGCGCGGCGAGTTTGCCATGGTGCTGCAGGACACCTGGCTGTTTAACGGCACCATCCGCGAGAACATCCGCTACGGACGCCCCGACGCGAGCGATGCCGAGGTCGAGGCCGCCGCACGCGCCGCACGCTGCGACCACTTTATTCCATACGCTCGCCGGCGGCTACGACTTTATGATCAACGAGGAGGGCACCAACCTATCGCAGGGTCAGCGCCAGCTCGTGACCATCGCCCGTGCCATTTTGGCCGACCGTCCGGCGCTGATTTTGGACGAGGCGACTTCCAACGTCGATACCCGCACCGAGGAGCTTATTCAGCGCGCCATGGATGCGCTGATGCAGGGCCGCACGAGCTTTTGTCATCGCGCACCGCCTGTCCACGATCCGCAACGCCGACGTGATCTTGGTGATTCGCGACGGCGATATCGTCGAGAAGGGCACGCACGACGAGTTGCTCGCCCAGGGCGGCTTCTACGCCGACCTATATAACTCGCAATTCGACGAGGCGGCGTAAATTCTGCTGCAGGGAACGAATAACGCCCGAGAACGGGGACGCAGGACAACCTGCGCCCCCGTTTTTTTCGTCCACGGCACTCGAATTAGCTCTCTTGGGGCCCGATTGACAGCCCCTTCCGGACCCTGTGGCCAAAAAAGGTCAAATATGAGTACTGTTACATTTTTAGTAGCAGCCAAAACTGCCCCAAATGACCTCTTTGCGGCCTAGATATGCCTTCAAATTAATCAAAACGCCCGTTAACATGCTTCTGTGTGCCAACGTTAATGAACATATTTGCTGTTATGCCTATTATCTTGTAAGCTCGATATGAGACTACGCCAGCAACAGTACTCATATTTGCCGTTTTTTGTCCACAGGGTATGCCGCAGAAGATCCAACTTGCTCCACCGTGCCGTACGCTGGCCCTCTTCCGGCGAGCGCCGACATTTTCCCAGATAAAACCGACCAAAATAAACCTGTCCCTTTTTGGTAGGTTTCGGGGTGACAAGGGCTTGCACTTTAGCGTGCGACAGCGGATAATGCCGAGCATTCGACAATACGCTTATTGCTCTTTCTATAGATTGAGGAGACCCCTATGGCCATGGAATTCAAACGCAGGCTGCCGATCCCCATGGAGATCCGCGAGGAAATGCCACTTTCTGCCGAGCTTACCGCCAAAAAGCAGGCATTTGACGCCGAGGTCGCCAAAGTCTTTACCGGCGAGGACGCACGCAAGGTGCTCATCATCGGCCCGTGCTCTGCCGACCGCGAGGATTCGGTGCTTGAGTACATGAACCGACTGGCCAAGGTCGCCGAGGAGGTCAAGGACAAGCTCATCATCATTCCGCGCGTCTACACCAACAAGCCGCGCACCAAGGGCACTGGCTACAAGGGCCTGCTGCACAACCCCGACCCCGAGGCGCCCGATGACCTGCTTGAAGGCGTTAAGGCCATCCGCCATATGCACCTGCGCGTTATTGAGGAAACGGGCTTCTTCACCGCCGACGAGATGCTCTATCCGTCCAACTACCAATACCTCGTTGACCTGCTGAGCTATGTTGCCGTGGGCGCGCGCTCGGTCGAAAACCAGGAGCATCGCCTGGTATCGAGCGGCATTTCGGTGCCCGTTGGCATGAAGAACCCACCGCCGGTTCCACCACCGTCATGCTCAACTCCATTTACGCCGCCCAGGCACCAGAGCTTCATCTTCCGCAACTGGGAGGTTGAGTGCGACGGCAACCCGCTCGCACACGCCGTCATGCGTGGCTACATCGGTCTCGATGGTCGCACCTACCCCAATTACCACTACGAGCACCTGGAGCGCCTGGCCGAGCGCTATACCGAGCACGCCGGCTACGCCAACCCGGCGGCGGTCATCGACTGCAACCACGACAACTCGGGCAAGCGCCCGCTGGAGCAGTACCGCATTTGCAAGGAGGTGCTCGACAGCTGCCGCCGCAACGAGTCCATCTCTAAGCTGGTCAAGGGCTTTATGATCGAGTCCTACCTGGAGGATGGCAACCAGCCAGTCGATGGCGGCGTCTTTGGCAAGTCGATCACCGACCCGTGCCTGGGCTGGGAAAAGACCGACTACCTCATCCACGAGATCGCGGAGCGGATTTAGGAGTTACGGCGTTTTTACCAAACGCCGTAACCGGCGCTGCGCGGGCCGCATTTGGACAATCTGACGCTCAACTTCAAGGGGCGCGACCAGAAGGTCAGCGCCCTTTCGTTCACGTCACCTTGCCTCAAATGCGACCCGCTCGCTGACATTGCCAAGACATCAGCGTTGCCTTAGTCGCAAGCAGTCGTTTAAGAACGTCCCCAACGACTAATGCGATAACTAGCTACGTCGGTCCGATTGATCGGCTGGGTTTTCGAGGTGCCCCCAGGTCGCCGCGAAAGAGGAGCGAAGCGTACTTTGGTACGCGAGCGACGGTTTGAGCGGCGAGATGGGGTGCCTCGGAAAGCCAGACGATTAAGCGGACGGTTCCTGCTGCGTAATGCAGTGGATATTTCCGCCACCGAAGACGACCTGCTCGGACTGAACGCCGACGCACTTGTAGACGCCCTCGCCCCAGACCTCGTCGTAGATCTTCTGGAGCGTGTCAACGGCCAGCTGATCGTTCTCGTCGCCGTACTGCGGGACGATAACACCGTGGTTGGTGACCAGGTAGTTCATGTAGGAGGCGATCAGCGGCTCGTCGGGGACGCGCGGCTCGGCGTTCTCGTCGGCGTCGATGGTGTCGCAGGAAGCCTGGTCCATGAACAGCGGGTTCACGGGCATGCAGAGCTTGTAGACCTTCAGCTTGCGGCCCTTGGCGTCATCGGCGTTGGAGAGGGTCTCGTAGGCAGCATGGCACTGCTCGTAGAACGGATACTCGGGATCGTCGGTCCAGATGCAGGCCATGACGCCCGGAGCGATGAACGTAGCGACATCATCGATGTGGCCGTTGGTCTCCTCGGGGTCGATGCCCTCCTTGACCCAGATGACCTTCTCGACACCCAGGTAGTCCTTGAGGTGCTCGTTCATGTACTCGCGAAGCTCCTCGCTCCAGGGCTCGAACTTCTTGTGGTACTTGGGCCAGATGGACTCGGGGTCCTCTTCCTCCTCCAGAACCGCAGAGCAGGTGCGGCCCGGGGAAAGCAGGCACTGGTCGGTCACGACCACGGTGCCTTCGCCGTCGACGGTAATGGAGCCGCCCTCCAGGATCATGTCATCGGGACGATAGCGACGGCAGCCGGAAAGCTCAGCCATCTTAAGGGCAATCTGCTCGTCCTTGTCCCACGGGAAATAGAGGCCGTCGACGAGGCCGCCGTAGGCGTTGAAGTGCCAGTGGTTGGCGCGCTTATTGCCCTTGCCATTGATAACAAAAGTGGCAGCGGTGTCGCGGAACCAAGCGTCGTCGGTGGTCATTTCGATGACGGTCACATTCTCGTCGTTCTCGAAAACGGCCTTGCAGTTGGCATAGTCGTCCTCGTTGGCGCACATAACGACCGGCGTGAACTCGGCGATGGCGCGAGCGATGGCGGCATACTGCTTCTGAGCCGGCTTGGCACCATGGGCCCAAGTATCGGTGCGATGGGGCCAGCCCATCCACACGCGATCCTGTGGGGCGAACTCAGCAGGCATAAAGAAGCCATCGGCCTTGGGGGTGGACTCGGACTCGGTGATCGTACGCATAAGATTTCCTCCAAATCGAACGATCGCTTGCTGCGGGCGGGTTACCCGCAGCCTAAAACCAAGAGATGGTAGGCGCCCGTTCCCCGGCAAGGTCGGGGCGCCTGCACCGGTTTTCACGGATGTCGCACCGGCAAGCGACGACGTAACCCGGTGCGCGGAGACAGAAACGCACGAAGGATACGGAAGAGATTGGGGTGGGCGGTGGTTACCGGAGCAATAGCTCACACCCACCTCAGAGAAAGGTTAGCAAACCTGTTGCTTGGGCACGCCTCCGAAGAGGCTAGAGTGTCCCGAGTCGGGAGCGACAAGCCCGACGAAGCGTACGTTGGTACGCGAGGAAGGTTGGAGCCCCGAATCCGGGTGCTCTAGTCCTCCTCGGACTCCTCAGCGAGGCGCTGAGCAGCCAGCTCGGGAGTGAGACCCTTGTACTCGGTCTCGCGGCCCTTAGCACTGACGACGCGGACAACCTCGCCAATAAGCAAGAGCACGATGAAGATGACGATCATCGGGACCTTATCGCCAATCTCATCGACAGAGAACGGAATCAGCGTTGCAACGATAGCCAGAACCAGCTCGATGCAGGGGATAGCCAGCATGACCTTCATCATGGCGCCCTTAAACGGGAACGTAAAGATACGCTCACGGTTGGGGTCGTTCTTACGAAGGTTGAGGAATGCCGGGAACATCGGGATGTAGGTCAGCAGCAGGAAGACGACGGAGGTGCCGAAGAGCATCCAGAAGACACCGTTGGAGATGGCGTCGATGGGAACCAGCTGCAGGCAGAGAACCAGGGAGGCAACGACAGCGTTGACCAGGTTGGCGCCGTTGGGCATGTCGTCATCCGAGATCATCGAGGCGAAGACCTTGGGCATGTTGCCGTGCTCAGCAGCATAGCGAGCAACAGAGTTGACGCCGAAGGACCAAGCAGCCATGTTGGCGAACAGCGTGATCAGGAAGGCGATGCAGATGACCTTAAAGATCATGGAATCGCCCACAATAGTCTGGACAGCGTAGATCATGCCGTAGTCGGGATCGATGGAATCAGCCGACACCAGCAGCGCCGATGCCAAAGCCAGCGAACAGGTAGATGACGGCGATGGCCACGCCACCGACGATGATAGCCTTGGGGATATCGCGAGCGGGATCGGCCATGTCGTCGGTCATGGTGCAGATGACCTCGAAGCCCATGAAGTTAAAGATGATGATGGACAGGTAGCCAAGAGCGTTGGTGTTGGTAAGCTCGGGCAGGAAGGTGGCAGCGGACATATCGTTCGCAAAACCGTTCTCCATGGCGTACCAAATGCCCAAAGCGCCGACGATAACGGCAACGGCGACCTTGATGATGGCGCCGCTGTTCAGGACCCACTCGGAGTCGGCAGCCTTGGAGCGACCCATAAGATAGACAATCCAATCACACAAAGGCAAGGTCGATACCAATCTTGGCAATCAGATTGAACTCGACGCCAAAGACCATGCCCAAAATGTCCGGGAACATAGTGGCCAACGAGGCAATCCACAGCGGGTAGTTAACCCAGTAGTAGTACGAAATGCGGGCGCCCCACTTGTCGCCCAGGCCATCGCGTACCCAGTCGTAAATGCCGCCCTCGCCGTCATAGGTGGTGCCGAGCTCGGCGACAACCATGCCATAGGGAAGCAGGAAGGTCAGAATCAGGAAGATCCACCAGAAGAACTGCTGGTTGCCAATGGCAGCAGCAGGTGCGGCGGCCTCGCAAACGAAGACGACGCAGATGATGGTCGAGATGACCGTCAAGAAGGAAAGCTTTTTCTTTCCGTCGCTCATGATGAGCTCCTTCGCTCAGTCTTGGACAAATCGAGGTCCTTAAGATATTAAGGCAATTGCCGGGCCTCGGTGAGCGGGCGACAGGAGACGAGCATCCGCCGCCCGCAAGCGTGCTTCTACGATGAAGTTACGCGGTTTTGCCAAACCGCGTAACGGCTCGACGCTGCAAACGCCCCTAAGCGGCAATCTGACGTTCAATCGTCGGTCGCGTACCGAAGTACGCTTCCCTCCTCTTTCACGTCACCTTGCTCGCTTAGGGGCATTTTCGCTGACCTATGCTCAACCTACGATAATTCCAAGCTGAACGAGTTACTCGCTGTAGCGGGTGGCGATGGCAGCTTGTACCATGCCGGCGCTCATGAGGTACGTTACCAGGAAGTAGCCACCATAGGCCGCCAGGAAAATCGCGCAGGTGAGGCCCACGGTGCCGGCGATGCTCATATCGCCGAATACGCTCACCAGCTCGATGATCACCTTGAGCGCCACAAAGGAGTGCGCCAAGCCCACTGCCAGCGGGAACAGGAAGAACACCGCTTGCTGCGCCATCACCGAATGCCGGATCTGACGGTCGTCACAGCCGATCTGTGCCAGCACACGATAGCTGCGGCTGCCGTCGGCCACATTGGAGAGCTGCTGGATCGACAGAATCGCCGCGCACGCAACGACCAGTACAAAGCCAATGTAGATGGCCAAATAGCTAATCATGCCGTTCATCTGCGCCGCCTGCGTGTACATCTCGGAGCGTGTGATGAAGATTCCCCACGACCCCGGCTCCTTGCCGTCAACGAGCAGATTGTCGAGCACCGTGTATTTAATGCTCTCGTCTGCCTCAGTCGTATCCATCCCCTGCTTGTAGTTAACGAGCAGATTACTGGAATACGGCTGCAGCTTAAGCTGGGACAACAGCTCGTCGGCAACGACGACGGTACCCGGATTACTGCCCATCGCCGAGTTGGCGATGGCCGCCGTGTCCTTGTCCGACTTATCGGTTGCGGGCTTGAGCTCATGCCCGCCCAAGGTGAGGGTATGGCCGCCGGCCATGTATTTGGTGTACAGGTCGCCCAGATCACCGCCCATATCACACGTAAGCAAGTACTGGTCGAGGCCAATGCTCACTGGCTCCTCGCCCATCATCTGGCGCAGTTTGTTGTACTGGCTCGCCGGCGTCACAGACAGGCCCATCGTATCGGCATTGCTACCCCCGAACGCCCTGGGAAGCTTTTCGCACATGGTCTTGCACATCTCACTTGGAGTCACCGAAGGATCCGAGCCGCCAAGCGGGTAACTCAGATACGAATCGATCTGCACATGCTCACCGGCAACATCGGCGATACTGACCTTCTTGCCGGTCTCGTCGTTGTTGTCCGCCGACTTGCCCTTACGATCGCCATGCCATGGATCGCCGTGCCATGCGGAGTACAAATCGACCGTACTATCGGCCAGCACCATGCGATCGGCCTCAGACGGATTGACATACTCCTTGTAGTAGTCGAGCGTTTCGGGCGTGTAATAGATATACCTCTGCGACATATCGGCCGGCGTATAGCGCTCCAGATTCTCGTTCATCACGTTGGCAATCGACATACCGCAGGTCACCGAGGTAATGGCCAAAAACAGAATCATCGCGATGACGCCTATCGAAAAGCACACCGTGTTGACCCTGGCCGCAAGCTGGCGCACGGTAAACATGTTGAGGCCGCGCCAATACACACCGCGCAGGCTCTGCAGCAGCTTGATGAGCATGCCCGGAGAGTCCCCAGAACAGGGCAAAGGTGCCCACGGTAACCATAGCGGTCGTAATACCAAACTGGTTCATGGCCTCTTGCAGCTTGCTGTCCGTCGCGGTTAGCGGGAACCCATCACGTAGCAGACGGTAATAGGCCACGCCCACCAGCACCACGCCCACAGCAAAGATGGCAATCGCGATCCAGGGATTGCGCGTCTTGATGCTCTCGTTGCGACGCTCGGCACCCATAAGCTCGATGAGCTTGGTGCGACGCACGGCGCGAAGGTTCAGCAGTAGCGTGAGCACAAACATCACGAGCATGCAGACAAGGGTCAGGTTGAACGCATGCACCGAGAAGAAGAAGTGGAAATTGGCGATCTGCGTCTTAAAGAGCGAGGCCGTAAAGAACGTCATGAGCTGGGAGAGTCCCACGCCCAGCACAATGCCGGCGACAAAGGCCACGACCGATACTATCACGGTCTCGAGCGCCATGATCGTGGCGACGCGCCCGCGCCCCATGCCGAGTACCTGGTACAGGCCAAACTCCTTCTTGCGGCGTTTCATGATGAAGTTATTGGCATACACCATCAAAAAGGCCATGACACCGGCCAAAAAGTACGTCAGGTAGCCGAGCATGCTGCCCATAACCTGCGCCAAGCCCTCTTCATCGATGCCGGCGATGTCGACCTGCATCGAGACGGTGTTAAAGGCATAGAAGACCGTAACGCCCAGGGTGAGCGTCAACAAGTAGACGAGGTAGTCGCGGCCGGCGCGGCGAACGTTGCCCCAAGCGAGTTTACAGAGCATCGGAGCCCTCACCGCCCATCATGGCAACGACCTCCATAATGCGGTCGAAGAACTCTCGGCGGTCGGTGTCGCCGCGGCGCAGCTCGGTGAAGATCTTGCCGTCACGAATAAACAGCACACGGCTCGTGTAGCTGGCGGCAAAGCTGTCGTGCGTGACCATGAGCACCGTGGCGCGCAGGCGGCGGTTAAGGGCCTCCAGGCTCTCGAGCAGCAGACGGGCGCTTTTGGAGTCGAGGGCGCCGGTGGGCTCGTCGGCCATAATCATAGTGGGGTCGGTGACGAGCGCGCGAGCCGCGGCAACGCGCTGCTGCTGGCCGCCGGACATCTGGTAGGGATACTTGTCGAGCACCTGGCTGATAGACAGGCGCGCGGCCACATCCTGCACGCGGGTCGAGATCTCGGCCGAGTTTGTGCGGGCGATGGTGAGCGGCAGGGCGATGTTCTCGCGTGCCGTGAGCGTATCGAGCAGGTTGGAGTCCTGGAAGATAAAGCCGAGCTCTTCGCGGCGGAACTGCGAAAGCTTAGCCTGCTTCATGCGTGTTACGTCCTGGCCGTTGATGCGGATGGTGCCGCTCGTGGCGCTATCGATGGTCGACACGCAGTTGAGCAACGTCGACTTGCCCGAGCCCGAAGCGCCCATGATGCCAACAAATTCGCCGCGGTTGACGGTAAAGCTGACGTCGTTGAGCGCACGGGTCACGTTGCCCAGCGCTCCATATACCTTTTCGAGATGCGCGACCTCCAGTACCGGGGTCGCCATGTGCGTGGTTTGCATACCGAGTCCTTTCTTGCGATTAGTCTACGGCATCTATAGTCGCAAGAAGACGAGTCGGCTACCATCGATATGGCTTACGCTTGCCTTACCGTTGTGTAAGGTAGGGGTAGCTACCCTGTCACGTGTTGATGTGAGAGAGGACTCCTGTTGAAGACTGTTCATGTTGCCGCTGGGATCATTCGCAAGGAAGGATCCGACGAGCTACTTGCCGTGCAGCGCGGCTATGGCGACATGCAGGGACTTTGGGAGTTCCCCGGTGGCAAGCTCATGCGCGGCGAGACACCCGAAGACGCCGTGCGCCGCGAGCTCATGGAAGAGCTGCAGGTAAAAGTCACCAACCTACGCGATTTCTACACCGTTGAGTACGACTACCCCGATTTTCATCTCTCGATGGAGTGCTACTACTGCTCGCTCGCCGATGAATCCGATGAGCCTCAGAAGCATGACCGTCAGCTCGATATCCGCTGGATTCCGCGCACCTCGCTTGCCACGGTGGAATGGATGCCCGCCGACAAGGGCTTATCGATGCTCTGATTGAGCTGAAGGAAGACCGACTCGAGACAAGCTCCGCCGATGACGCCGTGCCCAACACAGCCGACAAACCCGCCACCAAACCCAAGCGCGCACCTAAGCGCCGCAGCAAGAAGCGTCCCAAGCCCGGTCTGCTCGACGGCATCGACACCTCGGACCTTTCCGCCGACGAGCGCGAACTCGTCCGCCGTCGCGCCGCCATCAAAAAGTCCATGAAGGGCAACAAGCGCGCCAACACCAAGCCCGAGCTGCTCGTTCGCCAGCGCCTGCGCGCAGCGGGCCTCACCGGCTATCGCCTGGAATGGAAGGTTCCCGGCAAACCCGACATCGCCTTTCCTGGGCGCAAGATTGCCATCTTCGTCAACGGCTGCTTTTGGCACCGCTGCCCCAAGTGCAACCCTAGCCAGCCCAAGCGCAACGTTGAGTTTTGGGAGGCAAAGTTCCGTCGCAACGTCGAGCGCGACCGCGCTGCCGTGGCAGCACTCACTCAAATGGGCTGGACACCCATAACCATCTGGGAATGCGAGCTCAAAAAAGACCGCATCGACGCCACGATGGAAAAGGTCATCGAACAGGTGCGGGCCGCAGAGCCGCAGCGCTAGGAACGAGCCGTCCACACGCCCCACACAGGCGAACCACACCCGCGCCACAAACCTGAGAAAGCCCTTAAGCTCAAAACCTTTCAAGAGTGTTACTCGATAGCCTTGAGCTGCGGTTTCATGGTTACATCAAACCTGATTAAGCCTTTCTTTAGCGCTTCTTTGCAACAGCCGCGGCATAATACTGCCAACGCACGGGACCTAGCAGCAAACCCCGTGCGCAACCTTTTGGTGGACATCGAGGAGGCCGCATAAGCATGCATTCTTCCAATGACGCAGCACAGCAGCCATCCCTAATAATCATGCAAACCTTTTTCTCCTTCCCCCCCGACACAGAGAGACGGCCTCCTCGACTCCCCCACCACAAAAAGCCAAACGCTCAACCGACCAGAGCCACAACTTGCGAGCATCGTTCGAAAAGCTCCAAGCATCCCTAGACAAGGCGTTCCCCGAACAGGCAAGAGCAATCTAAGCCCATCGCGCTTTATACTGATGCCATGCGAAACATGGATCACATAGAATTGCACCGCGGAGGACGCGAGGAAGCGTTTCCCGAGACCGCCGAAGACTGGCCCTATATTGCCGAACGCGCAGAATTCGCTCGCTATCCGGGCAATTCCGTCCCCGGCACTGGCATTCCGAAGTCGAGCTTTTTCTACATGGAGCAGGGAGCGATTGACTATCGAACGCGCGCGGCTCATGAACACGTGCGCTTTGAGGAAGGGTCCGCCGGCTTTATCAACGGCGGCGTTTTTGCACAGCACGCTGCAATCACCCAATTCGGCACCGGCCATTCAAATGTTGCATATCTTTCAGCCGTCGATGCTCGGCGATCCCGCGGGGACACCTTCAAAAAGCGCTATATCAATCCTTTGCTGCAATGTCGAGGCGTCGATGTGCTCAAATGGTCGCCCACCAACCCCGACGATATGCCCTTTATCGATTTACTGAAGAGCTCCTTTAGCCACGACCTTCAACAGCCGCAGAACGAGATGGCGCTTCGAAATAGCCTGTCCGAACTCTGGATTCAGATTTACGCCAAGGCCGAACCGCTCTTTTCCTCCGACAACGCCTCTTGGATGACCAGCCGCGACGTACAGTTCAAGGCAATCCTGGACTTTATCCGCGCAAACTATGCAGCCGCTGTAGATGTGCCCCAGATAGCATCTGCAGCCGGCGTAAGCGAAAGAGAGTGTTACCGCATTATCGAAGCTTGCGCAGGAACGACCCCGGCGGCATATCTGCGCGCATACCGCGTAAACCGTGCTTGCGAACTTTTGGCACACACCACGCGAACGGTCCAGACAGTCGCGCGCCAATGCGGCTTTGCGACAGCAAGCCATCTTGGCCGTATTTAAAGAACAAATGGGATGCACTCCTTCGAGCTATCGAGCAGCGAGGCAGAATCTCGATAGTACCAGGCAGAAATCCCGCTAGCCCTTCTTCTGTCACTGCATCAAACTTGCAGGCAAACAACGGATAGGAGCTACTATATGAAGTACTTTGACTATATCGTGTTTGACGTTGATGGGACATTGGCAGATACAGAAGAAAGCGTTCTATCATCGCTTGGCCAGATTGTCCAAGAAGAAACCGGCAAAACGCTCCCCCGACACGAGCTTGAATTTGCCCTCGGCATACCCGGCAAGGATGCCCTTGAGAAACTTGGAATCTACTCACGGGCAACGCTGGATCGCTGGTGCCAAGTTGCCGCCAGCTTTAAAAAGCACCATCAGCGTGTTTCCCGGCTTGCACGAAGTTATCGCAACACTCTCCGACAACGGCTGCAAACTTGGCGCATCGTCTCCTCACGTGCGCGCGACGAATACACAGACGAAATTGCACCCCTTGGCTTCGATAAGTTTTTTGAACACATCATCCTTGTCGAAGACACAACCGAGCACAAAGCCTTCGCCCGCACCCATGCTCGAATATCTCCGACGTACGGGCGCGAATCCTGGCAACGTCGTCTACGTTGGCGACACCGTCTACGACGAACAATGCGCAACTTCGGCAGGGGTCAGTTTTGCCCGAGCAGCATGGGGATCACACCAAGACATCCCAAACGCCACCTACAACCTCAAAACCCCCAACGACCTGCTAACCCTAACAACCAAGTAACCCACCCATCCCAAATTCGCAGTCCTAACGCCACAAGGGCGACGACCTCGAGAAGGTCAACTTGGGAGGGACGAGGGCTTAGTTCCCCAATCTTTCCGCAGGGGGCAAAAAGCAACGTCTTATTTTTCCGACACTAACGCCACAAGGGCGATTGAGCAGGACGGTTTGTGGCGGGGATCCCGTACTTAGTTTCCAAAATCATTCCGCAGCGCGAAGGCCCCGTTGTCCCAACGCTTCGAAGAAGCGAGAGGTCAACGGGGCCTTCATGCGCGAGGACGTTTTGGAAACTAGTACGGGACCCGCCCAAACCGTCCGGTGGGATCAGAGTACCCTTGCTGTTACTCTGCTTTGCCCACAGAGTTGAGGTTGGTCATGCGGATCTTAACCAGCTCGGTGATCTCACGCATACCCTCCTTGGCCGGCTTCTTGGGATCGAAGCAGGCAGGGTTCTCGGCCATGTAGGCCATGAAGCCCTTGGTGTAGGCCTGACGCAGCTCGGTGGCGTAGTTAACCTTGCAGATGCCGTTCTTCACAGCCTCGGCAACCTGCTCATCGGGCACACCGGAGGTGCCGTGCAGAACCAGCGGCACGTCGACGGCGTCGCGAATGGCCTTGACCACGGACTGCTCGATGTGCGGATCGCTCGTGTACACACCGTGGCTGGTGCCAACGCCAATAGCGAGGGAGGTGCAGCCGGTACGCTCGACGAACTCCTTGGCCTCGGCCGGATCGGTGTAGGGGCTCTCGCCCTCAACCGCGGGACCGTCGTCCTCCTTGCCGCCAACCTTACCGAGCTCGGCCTCGACGGGCACGCCCATGGCGCGGCCAGCGTCGGCAACGGACTTGGTCAGGGCGATGTTGTCCTCGAAGGACTCGTGCGAACCGTCGATCATGACAGAGGTGTAGCCAGTGCGGAAAGCCTGCATGCAGCGGTCATAGCCATCGCCGTGATCGAGGTGCAGGGCGACGGGCACGGAAGCGCGCTCGGCGGCAGCCTTGACCATGCCGTAGAAGTAGTCCAGACCAGCGGTCTTGATGGTGCCCGGGGTGGTCTGCATGATGACGGGGGACTTGGTCTCCTCGGCAGCGGCCAGAACGGCCATAACAAACTCGAGGTTCTCGACGTTGAAAGCGCCGACGGCGTAGTGGCCGGCCTGAGCGTCCTTGAGCATCTTTTCGGTGGTAACAAGTGCCATGAGCGTTTGCTCCTCTCCCTCGCCCGCATCTGGACATCGGGCGTAGTTGTTCGCAAGGCGTTTTACCTTGCGTTTTGCTGCGCTCATTGTATGAAATTCAGCGGCTTTGCACGTGCGAGATATTGAGCCCATGCAGGTCAATACAGTCATTTTTGAAAAGTAAACGGAAGGAATTTGAGCCGAGTGGACATGTTCGATATTGAATTTTGTGCGTTCAGCGTCTTTCTTTTATAGAAAAGATAAGTAATCGAAAGGCGTTTTCTTACTCAAAAAGAAAATGAACGAAAATAGACTCAACACAATTCCTGCAAATTTCAGACGATGATGGAGCAACTATGGCCCATGCAACAACCCGAGCTTTCGCCGATGAGCGTCGTGCCGCCATCATGGAGATGCTCGAGCATAATGCCTCGGTGCAGGTAGCAGAAATCGCCCAGACCTTTGGCGTGTCCTCCGTCACCGCCCGCGCCGACCTTGACGCGCTCGCCGAAGCAGGCAAGCTGCGCCGCACACATGGTGGTGCCGTATCGCTCCACAAACGCCTAACCGTTTCCACGCAGGATCGCCGCATCAATGTCAACGTCGCCGCCAAGCAGGCCATCGCGCAAAGCGCCATCGAGCTCGTCAATGACGGCGACACGCTGCTCGTCGACTCGGGCACCACGGCGCTCGAGTTCGTCCGGCTCCTCGATCAGCGCGACGGTATCACCGTCATCACGGCCGACATTACCATTGCCGATTACATCGACGAGAGCATGCCCTCAGTCGATGTCGTCATGCTGGGCGGGGCGCTGCGCAAAGGCCATCGTTATTTGTACGGACCGCTCACTATGCAGGCGCTCCAAATGGTCCATGCCGATCTGGCCGTCATGTGCCCTGGCGCTTTTGTCCCCAGCTGCGGCTTTACGACCGACTTTCCGCAGATGGCCGAGACCAAAGCGGCTATGGTCGGTGCCGCCCGTCAAAGCGTCGCCCTCATGGACGCCAGCAAGGTTAACGGACGCGGCATGTACCGTTTTGCCGAGCTTGCCGACGTCGACACCATCGTGATGGACCGCGACCCCGATCACACCGTCGCCACCTCAATCACCGAGGCCACTGACAGCTCACGTCCAGCCCTCGTCATCGCCGGCGCTTAAACAAAAACCACCACAAAGGTCTCCTTTGTGGTGGTTGAGCATCAGAAGTGAATGTGTCGCTACTTGGACAGCTCGTCGGCGAGAACCTCGATCTGAGCGCGCGAGGCGTCGTTGAGCGAGCCCAGCACGGTCACCTTGTTCTGCGCCAGGGTGATGTCCTTCATGCCCTCGAGCTCCTTGGTCATAACCTTGGCAGCGGTGGGCGCCCAGGAGCCGGCCTCAACGAGCGCCACCGTACGGTTCTGATAGGCGTGCTCGGCAAGCGTGTGGATAAAGGTGCTCATGAACGGGAAGATCTCGCCCTGATAGGTGATGGAGGCGAGCACCAGACGGTCGTAGCGGAACGCATCCTCAACGGCCTCGGCCATGTCGTCGCGAGCCAAGTCAAAGACGGAAACCTTCTGGCCGCGGGCCTCGAGCGCAGATGTAAGCTCCTCAACGGCGGCCTTCAGATGGCCGTACACGCTCGCATAGGCAATCGTGATGCCCTCGTCCTCGGGCTGATAGCTCGACCAGGTGTTGTAGGTGTCGAGGTAATAGCCCAGATTCTCGGTAAGAACAGGACCATGGAGCGGACAGATGATCTGGATATCCAGATCGGCGGCCTTCTTGAGCACGGTCTGCACGAATTTGCCGAACTTGCCTACGATTCCAAAGTAGTAGCGGCGCGCTTCGCAAGCCCAGCCTTCGGGATCTTCGATATCGTTTGCGCCGAACTTGCCAAAGCCGTCGGCACTAAAAGAGCACCTTGTCGGTGGACTCGTAGGAGAAGATCACCTCGGGCCAGTGCACGTTGGGGGCGCCGACAAACGTTAGGCTGCGACCGCCCAGATCCGAGCACGTCGCCCTCTTTGACGACCATCTTGCGCTCGGGGTAATCGGTGCCAAAGTAGTTGACCATCATGCGGAAGGCGCCCATGCTGGCCACGATCTGAGCCTGGGGATAGCGCTCCATAAAGGCGGCGATACCAGCGGAGTGATCGGGCTCCATGTGATGGACGACCAGGTAATCGGGCGTACGACCATCGAGCACGGCCTCGAGGTTGCCGAGCCACTCGTCGACAAAGTCAGCGTCAACCGAATCGGCGACAGCAATCTTCTCGCCCAAGATAACGTAGCTGTTGTATGCCATACCGTTCTCGGACACATCGTACTGGCCCTCGAACAGGTCAATGTCGTGATCGTCGACGCCAACGTAGCGGATATCCTTGGTGATCTCCATCAGGCAAAGCCTCCTAGATAGACAAAATAACCCGTCTATCATAGCACTCGGCAGCATTCCAACTGTTATCTGCCGGCATCCTTACCGATTGTTATTGAAATACGATAAATCGCCGTTTACCTGCGCAAACTATGAGCGTGGTATCGCCGTGCTATGTCGAATAATGAGCTGGCCGGGAATACGAATGGCAACGGTTTTGCCCGCCGTACCCGCCTCGGGAACCGCATGCTCGAATACCTCGCGTCCGCGCTGATGCAAATCGAATCGAACGGTCGTGAGCTCGTTATGCGCGACAAAATCATCGAGCGAATCGTCGACACCCACCACGCTCACGTCCTCGGGCACGCGCAGGCCGCTATCGCGCAGCGCTGCAATCGCGCCATTTGCCATCTGGTCGTTTGCCGCGTAAATCGCCGTCATGGTGCGATCGTGCTCGGCCAGGTACCTGCCGGCCTCGTAGCCGCTGTTGGCAGACCAGTCGCCCTCGAGCGGCTCTGCCGGCTCGATGTGTTTACGCTCGAGCGCATCCTGCCAACCGGCTCGACGAAATTGCTCGTCGACCGAGAACGACGGGCCGCCAATATAGCGAATCTGCTCGTGCCCCAGCTCAAACAGGTGATCCATAAGCAAGAGCGAGCAGCCGTAATGGTCGGAATCGACCGTGGTCACGCGCGGGTGCGCGTACATGGTAACGATGACCGTGCCAATGCCCGGCAGTGGATCAAACGTCTCAAAATCGGGCGCCATGCGGCTCATGCCGATGATGATACCGTCCACCGGCAATGCGGCCATACGACGCGTGGCCTCGGCAAGTGAGAATTCCTCGGTCTTGGACATCTCGACCAGCGTGATGGCGCAATTATGCTCGCGAGCAGCGCTGGCGATGCCGTCAATCATTGAGAGGTTGCCAAACTTGGTGACATCGTTGATGCATAGGCCGACCGAATGGTAACGGCCGTCGCGCAGCGAGCGACCGGCATAACTCGGACGAAAGCCGAGCTCTTGCATAGCGGCCTGCACGCGCTGGCGCGTCTGCTCGTTAACGTTGGGCAAGCCGTTGGCGACGCGCGAAACCGTCTGCTGCGAAACGCCAGCAGCGCGGGCGACGTCAGCCATGGATACCGGACGCGTACCTGTATCGTTGGACGGGCGCCTTGCCACAGGATCACCTTCACCCTTGCGAGATTTGAATAGCGTGCATGCCGGCCCGGGCAGAAATACACCCCGCGCCGAGACCCGCTATCGTCGGACGCATGTTAACGTACTCTACTTTTTCAATCCGCAACTCTTCTGCTCTATAAGTCCATACGGCAGTACCGTTCACGGCTGTATTTCTACCGATTACCAGATTCTCAAAAAGTAACAAGCGATGTGTTATGAGTACGTTAACATAGCCCGTAACGTGCGGTATCGCAAACACTTGGTTCATGCCGCTTCAAGTTGTTAACGTACTCATAACGACGCAAAACACCCCGTGCGCGCCAAGGAAAGGACCCCCATGACCACCCCCGACGAAAAGACGCTCGCCACGCTCACCAAGCTGTTTGAGGAGGAGTTTGGCCCCATCGGCGACCGACAGGTGCTCTATGTGCACGCGCCCGGCCGCTCCGAAATCAGCGGCAACCATACCGACCACGAGGGCGGCCACGTCATCGCCGGCTCGCTCGATGTCGCCGTCGACGGCATCGCCGTGGCGACCGACACCAACAAGGTTCGCGTCGCCGACGAGGGCTACCCCACCTTTGAGATTACGCTCGACACGCTAGATGTTCAGGAGTCCGAGAAGGGCACGTCCGCAAGCCTCGTCCGCGGCATGGCCCACGAGGTCGCTGCCCTGGGCGTTGAGCCCCGCGGCTTCGACTTCGCCTTTACTTGCTCCGTCCCTTCGGGCGGCGGCCTATCCAGCTCCGCTGCCGTCGAGGCCGCGTACGGCCGCGCCATGGAAACCCTCTGGGGCGCACCCGCCATTGAGCCCGTCGCGCTTGCGCAGATGAGCCAGCGCACCGAGAACAACTACTACGGCAAGCCCTGCGGCTTGATGGACCAGGCCGCCGTGTGCCTGGGCGGCCTCGCCTACATGGATTTTGAGGATCAGGCAAGCCCCAAGACTCAGAAGCTCGAGCTCAACTTTGAGGATCACGGCTATGCGCTCGTGCTCGTTAAGGTGGGTGCCGACCACGTGGCAGCCACCGACGACTACGCCGCCGTACCGCGCGAGATGCAGGACGTTGCTGCCGAGTTTGGCAAGACACGCCTGTGCGAGGTCGACGTTGCCGACTTTGACGCCAAGCTCCCCGAGCTGCGCGCCAAACTGGGCGACCGCGCCTGCCTGCGCGCCGTTCACTACTGGTACGAGAACGGCCTGGTCGACAAGCGCTGGGCGGCCCTGAACGCCGGCGACATTGACCAGTTCCTGGTCCTGACGCGCGAGTCCGGCGCCAGCTCTGCCATGTACCTGCAGAATGTCGTCGCCAAACTGGGTGCCGAGCAGCCTTCCATGTACGCGCTTGCTCTTGCCGAGCATGTGCTCGACGGCCGCGGCGCCGTTCGTATTCACGGCGGCGGCTTTGGCGGCACCATCCAGGCCTTCGTGCCGCTCGACCTAGTCGACACCTTTATTACCAAGATGAACGGCTGGCTGGGCGAGGGCTCTGCCCGTCACTACGCAATTTCTGACAAGGGGGCTTACGCGGCATGGCTGTAACGACCGACGTGCGCGAAGCTGCGCAGAACCTGATTGAGTACGCCATCCACCGATCCATGATTGGGCAGGACGACCGTATCTGGGCCTACAACACCATTCTTGAGTGCATTGGCGCCACGGGCCCCGCGCTCGACATGGCCTTGGGCGCTGCAGACCGAGAAGATTTCGCTTCTGCACCCTGACACACTCCCCCGACTTTGACCTTGAGGGCACGCTCGCCGTACTTTCCGAGGCCGCCGTTGCCAACGGCGCTGCCGAGGACACGGCGTCGGGCCGCGACCGCATCGCTATGCGCATCATGGGCGCGCTCATGGCAAGGCCTTCGGTTGTAAACGAGGAGTTCAACGGACGTATGGGCGTCAACGAGCCCCGCGCCGCGACCGACTGGTTCTACGGTCTGTGCTGCGACGCCGGCTACGTGCGCCGTGCCGCCATCGCGCGCAACATCAAATGGAGCACCCCCACCAACTGGGGCGACCTCGAGATCACCATCAACCTGTCGAAGCCCGAGAAGGACCCGCGCGACATTGCCGCAGCCGGCGCCGCCAAAAACACGGGCGAGAAGTATCCCGCCTGTCAGCTCTGCATCGAGAACGAGGGCTACCCTGGACGCTCCGCCGCAGCCGACGGCGGCGCTCATCCCGCCCGCCAGAATCTGCGCGTTATCCCCATCCAGCTCGACGGCGAGCGCTGGGGCTTCCAGTACAGCCCGTACGCGTACTTTAACGAGCATTGCATCGCCATGAGCTCCGAGCATCGTCCGATGCACGTCGACCGCAAGGGATCTCTCCTGCCTGCTCGATTTTGTGGACCTGTTCCCGCACTACTTTATCGGCTCCAACGCCGACCTGCCCATCGTGGGCGGCTCGATCTTGTCGCACGACCACTTCCAGGGCGGCGCGCACGAGTTCCCCATGATGCATGCCGCCGAGGTCTCGCAGTTTAGCGTGCCCGGATTTGACCAGGTTACCGGCACCGTGCTGCAGTGGCCGCTCTCGGTGCTGCGCCTGCGCTCGCACGACCGTGGCGAGCTGCTTGATGCCGCCGAAAAGATTATCCTTGCCTGGCGCGAGTGGACCGACGAGTCCGTGGGCGTCATCGCGCACACGGCCGACGGCGTGGCGCACAACACCGTGACGCCCGTCATCCGCCGCGTCGACTCCCGCGGCAATGCCGGTGGCGATATCTACGAGGCTTATCTGGCGCTTCGCTGCAACATCACGACCGATGAGCATCCGCTGGGCGTATTCCACCCGCATGCCGAGTATCACCACATTAAAAAGGAGAACATTGGCCTGATCGAGGTCATGGGCCTGGCCATTCTTCCGCCGCGCCTGGTTCCCGAGCTCGGCGCTGTCCGCGAGCACCTGCTGGCGGCCAAGGTCGATGCGCCAGCTACGACCTTGCTAGCGCGCTCGAGAGCGATGACCTTTGTCGCAGCCACGCCGCATGGGCCGAGGACGTCTTTGCTCGCCGCGCCGACGAGCTTACGGCCGACAACGCCATCGATATCCTGCACGAGGAGGTGGGCGTGGTGTTTGGCCACGTGCTCGACAACGCCGGCGTCTTTAAATGGGACGAGGCAGGACGCGCCGCCCAGCAGCGCTTTATCGACTCGCTGTAGCACGCGAGCTCGAACGCACGCACTTAACAAATAGCGCCTACACGACCACGGCGCCCGCCGGCAACATCGCCGACGGGCGCCGTTTTCTGATGCAAGGGTAGCTAATTTGCACCAAAACAAAGGAGTGTTCCAAACTGCCGGCAGAGAAGGAACGTCCCCAGGTAGCCGACCTAAACTCCCACATTATTCGATGGAAAAACGTGGTTGCCTCACACATTATTCGATGGAAAAACGTGGTTTACTCCAACATTTTTTTTTTCGATGGAAAGACCGAAAAACGGTCTTATACTAACCATGATTGTTAGGAGGCAGTATGCAGCGACAGCTAATGGACGAACTCATCGCTTGGAAATCTAGGGTCAAACCGCAAGCCCCTCCTGCTTAAGGGGGCCCGCCAGACGGGAAAAACCTGGCTTCTCAACGAATTCGCAGGCCAGCAGTATCAAAACGTCATCCGTTTTGACTTTATGCTCGAACCGGGCGCACGTTCGCTGTTCGACGGAAGCCTTGACCCCAAACGCATCATCTCCCAGATAGAGCTCCTGCGCGGCCAGACCATAACGCCGACAGACACGCTCATCATCTTCGACGAAATCCAAGAGGCACCGCGTGGCATCACCTCGCTCAAATACTTCAACGAGCTGGCGCCGGAATACCATATCATGGCAGCCGGCTCCTATATGGGGCTCGCGCTCCGACGCGAAAACGAGTCGTTCCCCGTCGGCAAGATCGACCAGCTTACCATGCGCCCCATGGGGTTTGTCGAGTTCGTTCGTGCCGTCGATGGCGATCCGCTCGCAGATGCCATCCTTGCCGCAGACATGGACCTGCTGGCAAACGTTTCCGAAAAGCTCGAGCGCCTGCTCAAGGAATACCTCGTTGTCGGTGGCATGCCAGAAGTTGTCTCCGCTTTCGCCGCCTCCCACGATTTCATCGAGGCCCGCAGGCTTCAGCAGCAAATCATCGAAGCTTATGAATCCGATTTTGGCAAGCATGCGCCAGCCCGCATCGTCGAGCGCATGAGGCTGGTTTGGAAATCCCTTCCCGGCCAGCTCGCAAAGGAAAACAAGAAGTTCGTCTACGGCGCGCTTCGTCCCGGGCGCGCACGCGATTTTGAGGAAAGCCTCCAGTGGCTCATGGACTACGGAATCGTTCATAAGGTACCACGTGTTTCCGCCCTAAGAGCACCGCTCACAAGCTACGAGGATCTCTCGGGCTTCAAGCTGTTCTGCATCGATACCGGCATCCTCGAGCACTCTCCGGCCTCTCGCCAGCCATTGTTCTGAACGGGCCCGCTGTTTTTACGGAGTTCAAAGGCTCGCTGACCGAGCAATACGTCGCACAGGAGCTTTTGCTCCAAGGCAATACCCCCGCGTATTGGTCATCTTCATCCGGCAATGCAGAGACTGACTTTGCCATCGACCATGCGGGGACCGTGCTTCCGCTCGAGGTCAAGGCGGCAGAGAATCTCAAAGCAAAGAGCCTGAGGATTGCCTGCGAGAAGTTCAAGCTCGAGCGCTGCGTGAGAACATCGTTAGCGGCATATAGAGACGAGGGCACGCTCGTCAACATTCCGCTCTGGGAGATTGGGCAAATCGACAAGCTGGCATAGGCGCTGTGGAGGGGGGTGTCCCGTAAGGAGTGTCCCAAACTGCCGGCAAAAAAGGAACGTCCCCATCTGCCGCATTCCCGAAGCAAGGCAACGCCGATGTCTTGGCAACGGCAGACACTATGACCCAATCCAGGGGCACGGAAACGACAGGAGCCCCCGCTCGTGACCGCGGGTCGGGGCTGCGACAATGTTGTTGAAGTGCCAGAGGCGCAGCCGCGCCGCAACGAGGTTGGGAGGCTCCCGTGCCTAGATATTCTACCGCCTTCGGAATGGACGTACACCTCAGGTCCACCACCGTCTGCGCGCTCGACGCGGAGACGGGCGAGGCCGTGACGAGGAGGTTCCGCGGCAACCCCTGGGGCGAGGTCGCGGAGTGGATGTCGGGCTTCCCCGGCCCGTCGCTCGCCGCCTACGAGAGCGGCTACCTCGGCTTCGCCCCGCAGAGGGAGCTCTCCGGGCTCGGCGTCGACTGCGTCGTCGCGGCCGTCTCCAGGGTCCCGAGGTCGGCGGCAGACCTCTCGTCCAAGAACGACCGCAACGACGCGGCCAGGATGGCCAAGGCGATACTGTCGCACGATATCTCCCCGGTATGGGTGCCGTCCCCCGAGATCGAGGGGCTCAGGGACCTCGCCGGGGCCCACGACGCGGCGACCGCGAGGCTCGCGGCGGCGAAGCAGCGGCTCCTGGCGTTCCTGGCCCGCCGCGGCTACGCCTACGGCGGCACGACGCCGGCCGGCAACCCCCGGAGGTACTGGACGTACGGCTTCCTCAGGTGGCTCGACAAGGTCCGGCCCGCCGACGACGGCGGCATCCGGGCGCTGGCGGCGCTGAGGAACGAGGTCGAGGCGGCCGACGAGGCAAGGGAGGCCCTCCTCGCCGAGTACAGGGCCGCCGTCGCGGCGGGCCCCCTCTCGGCGGAGGTCGAGGCGCTCCAGTCGATCAAGGGGTGCGGGTTCGCGCTCGCCGCCGCCTTCGCGGCCGAGGTCGGCGACTTCTCGAGGTTCCGCTCCTGCAGGCAGGTGACGGCCTACTTCGGCCTCGCCCCGAAGCAGAGGTCGAGCGCCGACTCCGTGCGCCTCGGCGGGATCAGCGGGGCCGGCAACGCGCTCGTCAGGAGGCTGGCGGTCGAGGGGTCCTGGTGCTACGCCCAGGCCGGCCACCAGCCCAAGCTGATGCCCAAGGGCTCCGGCGTCCCGCTCGAGGTGAGGATGCACGGGAGGAAGGGTTCCGAGCGCCTGCTCCGGCGCCGCGAGGAGATGCTCGCCAGGGGCATGCCCCAGGCGAAGGCGAACGCCGCCACCGCCGCCGAGCTCGTGAGGCGGCTGTGGGCCCTCGGCGCGATGTGCCGGGAGGCCGGCGAATAGACATAGCCCCCGTCCCGGCGAGCCGGGCAGCCTTCGGGGACACCCCCGTTCTCGCTGTGCGCGCGGCGGCCGCCGCATCCGCGTCGACAGACTTGGGGAACCCCGCCGAAGGAGAGGATTGCGGGCCGCCGGAGCGGTATCCGCGGATATGAGACTGAGCCGAAGGCGTCGACGACATGCCGGGGGCGGACCGGAACGGGTTCAACGGCAGGCCCCGCCGACCGATTGCAAGCGGTCGGCGGGGCCATTGTGGCTCTTGACAGCGGATTGGGTCATATGAGCGAGCGGGCCGCATTTGAGACAAGGTGACGTGAAACGAAAGGGCGCTGACCTTCTGGTCGCGCCCTTGAAGTTGAACGTCAGATTGTCCAAATGCGGCCCGCGCAGCGTCGGCCGGTTGCGGCGTTTGGTAGAACGGCGTAACTTTAAAGTTCGGTTACCTCAACGCTGTTGTAGATCTCGTCCCAGCGGTCCATGACCAGGTGGCCGGTCTTGGGATCCATAGCGTTGAGCTTGCCGCAGGTATTGGCGGTCTTGAGCACCGTGACGTCGTCGGCACCAGCAGCAATGGCATGCGCAAAACCGGCAATGGTCGAGTCACCGGAACCCGTCGCGTTCACAGCCGCAATCGCGGGCGTCTTGGCGCGGAACGCGCGGCCCTCATGGAAGCCCACCGAACCGGCAGCGCCCATCGAAACGACAACCCAGGGGATACCGGCAAAGCGGTCATCGGCGGCAAGCGCCTCGCGCAGGGCATCGACATCATCGGTCGTAAAGGACGTACCCAGCAGGCCGTTAATCTCGGTCAGGTTGGGCTTTACGAGCTCAGGCTTAGCGTCGGACTCCAGCGCGGCCTCCAGCGATGCACCCGAGGTGTCAAGCAGCACCTTGGCGCCCGCCTCCTCGGCGATCTTGACGAGCTCGGCATAGTAGCCGGCATCGACGCCACGCGGCAGCGAGCCCGAAAGCGTCACGACGTCCGCCTTCGCTGCAAGCTCGGCAAACTTGGCCGTAAAGGCCTCGAGCTCGGCCGGGGCGATCTGCGGGCCGCTCTCCAACAGCTCGGTCTGATTACCCTCGTGCAGGATATTCAGGCAAATGCGCGTCTCACCAGCAATAGGCACAAAGTCGTTCTTGACGCCGTCGGCATCCATAAGCTTTCGGCCATATAGGCACCCATGTGGCCGCCGAGCAGACCGGTCGCGAGCACATCGTCGCCCAACTGCAGCAGCACACGGCTCACGTTAAGGCCCTTGCCGCCAGCGGTCTTTTCGGGCGTCACGCGGTTTACACATCGTCGATGATCAGCTTGTCGAGCTGATAGCGCGTATCAATCGACGGGTTCATGGTAACGGTCAGAATCATATTGAACTCCTGTTTCCGGGGCACGACACGCGCGGCCCCAAACATACGATAGCTCGTTAAAGGATCTCGATCTCAAAGCCGCGGGTAACGGTCTCCCCCGGCTTGGCAACCAGGCAGCCACGCTTGTGCTCCAGAATATCGTCCTCGTCGGAGCAGGTGGACAGGCCGCCCCACGGTTCAACAGCCACAAAGTCGCCCTCGGGCTTGCTCCACACAATCAGGTACGGCATATCGGGGAACGTCAGGCGCACGCCCTTGTCCTCGGTCTTCTTGGTCAGCGTAACCACGCGGCTCTCGAGCACGTCAAAGATGGTCTCCGCGAAGTCAAAGAGTTCGTGGGTCAGCGGCAGGTCATGGCCAACCATCGGGTTCTTGCTGCGATGCTCAACATCAATCAGGCCCGTCGAGGGAACGGCAGTACAGAGCTCGGCGGCCTCGCGCTGCTCAAAACGGAGCTCGTAGTCGTCATAGGACTCGCCCTCGTCGAGCGGGCACTTAAAGCCAGGGTGACCGCCCACAAAGAACGGCATGTCCTCGGTGCCCTCATTGGTCACCTCGTACGACACGGCCACCTTTTCCGCATCGATCGTGTAACGAGCAACGATCTTAAACGGATACGGGTACTGCTCGAGCAACTCGGCATGGTCGGCAGAGCTTAGGCTCAGCGCAACCATGTTGTCGCTCTGCTCCTCGAGCTTCCACTCCTGTTTGCGCGCAAAGCCGTGGCGGGCGAGATTTACCTCGCGGCCGCCCATGGTCATCGCGCGGCCGTCACGAAGGCCGCCGCAGATCGGGAAGCAAATGGGTGCCTGGCCCGACCAGACCGCCGGGTCACCCTGCCACAGGTACTCACGGCCGTTGGCCGCAATAGAAGTGAACGATCCGCCAGCCGTGCTCAACGCCACGCGAACAGAACCGTTATCAAGAACAAACTCCATAGGAGCCTTCCCTTTCTTACGACAGCCCGCCAAGTCAATAGGGCTGATAGCAAACCGGCCCGCGCCCCATCACAGAAACGCGAGCCGTCAATTGAAAAGCTGCAAATCGCCAAGTACAGCCAAGAGCGAAGCACTCAAGCCAAGCAAGCAAACGTGTTATCGGAGCAGCTCGCCGTACCAGAACACTTCGCAACAACAGGGGCGATCTCACAGGTCACTCAAACGTCAGCGAGCGGCGCTCAGGTGCCCCAGGTCGCCGCGAAAGAGGAGCGACGCGTACTTCATGTACGCGAGCGACGGTTTGAGCGGCGAGATGGGGTGCCTGGGCGGCGCGCAGCGTCGACCCGTTACGCGGTTTGGCAAAACCGCGTAACCTCCTTAGTCGTGGTATTCGCCGCGGTCCCACTTCTCGAGGAACTCGTCAAAGAAGTGCGGGTCAGCCTGAGCCTCGGCGTCGGCCTTGTTACAGGCATCGATCTTGGCGATCAGGGCATCGTGCTCGGGAGTCTTCTCGTAGGGCTCCTCCAGGAAGGCAAGCATGATATCGGCCATCAGGAACTCGCCGGTGATCTTGCCGCCAAAGCCCACGATGTTGGCGTTGAGCTCGCGACGGGCATACAGGGCAGAGGTCATGTCGCGAACCAGGGCGCAGCGGGCGCCGGGGACCTTGTTGACGGCGTTGGTGATGCCGATGCCGGTGCCGCACAGGGCCACGCCAAAGTCGGCCTTGCCGCTGGCAACAGCCTCGCCCACGGCCTTGCCGTAGATGGGATAGTGCGTACGGGTGTGGCTGTAGGTGCCGCAGTCGAGCACCTTGTAGCCAGCCTGCTCCAGGCGGTCGGCCAGATAGATCTTCTCGTCCGTAACGATATGGTCGCAACCGATTGCGATGGTCTTCTTCATCAGAACGTCCTTTCGTCTGAATTCACAAGTTGAGGTAGAAGTTCGAGTTCTCGGTGGCTCTCGTTAGGCCATCTTGTTGAGCATGTCGACACGGATCTGGTGACGGCCGCCGGCGTACTGGGCGCGCAGGAACTCGCGGGCGATCTTCTTGGCGACCTCGGTGCCCACAACGCCCGGGCCCATGGTGACCATACGCGAGCCGTTGTGCTCGCGGGTCATGTAGGCGGAACGCTCGTCGGAAATGTTGGCGACGACCATGCCCTTTAATCTTGACGGCGGCCATATAGGAGCCGACGCCGTACTTATCGAATGCGAAGCCCTGGGAATCCTTGTGCTCCAGCAGGTCCTTGGCAACGGCGGTCGCGGAATCGACAAAGTCCGCGGCAGGGGTCTCGGAATAGTCGACGACCTCGTGACCGTCGGCGATGAGCATCTCCTTGATGGACTCCTTCATCGACATACCGTCGGCATCGGAAGCGATTACAACCCTCATGACATCCTCCTTGAGAGATACGCAGGTGCGTAGTTTCTGTTTGGAAGTGTTGAATCGCGTTCAGGTCCGGGCATCTGAATGTGCGGTTCTTCACTGTTCATGTTGTTTATTTGAACACATTCGAACAGTAACTGCAACAACTATTTGTTTATCTTTGTTCTTTTTTGAACAAATACCGTTTACGGATGATTGCTGACCGTTTGGACCGAGCGCGGACGTAGCGACCATGTGTTCAACGGACAAAAGGGCGGCCGAGAACGTGTCTCGGCCGCCCTTCGGCAGTATTCCCCGGTATATACAGCTGTTTTAGCTACTCGGACTGCCCGCCCTTTTTGGCGTGCTTGGAAGGAGCACTCAAGAAGCGGCCCGTCAAATAGTTCGCCGGGCCGGAAATATCGATCCCCAGCAGCACGTGTCCTAGCCACAGGAACGCCACGAGCACCAGCAGCGGGATAACGCACGAGGTCACGATCATCACGATGACGCCTTCAATCAGATCGGTCACCTGCCGCACAATCTCATCGGTCATCTGCTTGGCGCTGCTGGTCACCGACGTAACAAGGCTCGATGCCCCATCAGTCAACTGCTCGAGCACGTTTTTGGACTCCGTGGCCTCGGATTTTTTCTTGTTCGATTTTGAGCTGGTCTCGGCTGACTTGTCCGTGGTGTCGGCTACGTCCGCAGCCTTTTGCTCAGCTTGCTCAATACTTACGCGATACGTTCCATCGACCTTCTGCGACACCCATACGCTCGCGGGTACGAGCGCCATGCCGATCACGGCAACCACCAGCACGCGTGTCGCCACACGGCGCAGGACGGCGCTCGTACTCCAGCGCCCGTGAATGCCGAGCGACACCGCAAAGAGCACCAACGCAAACGGGATTAAGATGCCCAAGCCAACCGACCACAAAATAGTCAGCAGATATTTCTCTAGGTATAGCACGGCAAGCACGATACCAAGGTTGCCTGAAAGCTGTGCGAGCTGCTCGGCGACCGGCGTTCCCGTATCACCAGGCAGCGCGGTAATGCCCGCAGACAGCGCCACGCACGAGGTCGTGAGCGCCAATACGTTACCTTTCTTTTGATCGATGACCTCGATGGTAGAGTCCCAAGTTTTGGTATCGGCGAAATGCGGACGAGCTACAAAGCCCGACAGCAGCGCCAGTACCACGAGCGCAACGATAAAGCCAATCTGCAGCTTTTTGTTTGCGCACACGACATCGGACAGGCTGGGCTGCAGCTCGGTTACCGTCGTATGCTCGGTTATCTGGACAGGACGCCCATGAGCCATCTCGTGCGCATCTGTCTTTTGAATCAATCCGTTGTCCGGCATTTGGACACCTCCTCATTCCGGCCTGCATTGCGGATGGAAGTATACCCACCCATCGAAAAACCGAACGGGAGGGCGTGCAGAAGCTCCAAGACTGTCCCCAACGACTAGTCGTTTAAGAACGTCCCCAATGACTGTCTCGGGATGAGTTGCGGTGGAATAGGGATTGTTTTGCGCCCGCCGGCCCCTATTCAGTCCCCATTTCACCGCAACTTGGAGGAGGACAGAAAAAGCTCTGCCGCGGGTAGCGGCAGAGCTTTTGAAGGGGACTTGATTGTGCGGACTCGTTAGGCGAGCTTGGCCTCGAGCTCGGCAATGCGCTTGTAGGCGTCGATGGTAAAGCGGGTCTGCTTCTCCAGAATCATGGTAGTCATGAGGGTATCCTGAGCGTGGGCCATGATGAAGGTCATCTCCATCTCGCCACCACCGGCCTCCTGCGAAAGCAGCTTGGTCTGCGTGTCGTGGGCGCCGATAAGTGCATCGCTGGCATCCTTGTGCAGCTGTTCGGCCTTCTCAAAGTCACCCTCGCGAGCAGCATCGAGCGCTGCAAGCAGATCTGTCTGGGCGTCACCTGCGTATGCGACAATCTCGAATCCAACCATCGAGATTTCTTCTTTGGTTGCCATATTGCGTTCCTTTCACATATGAACCAATGGAGAGCATCGCGTCCGGGCATACGCGCTGCGTTCTGTATGGCAGAAACATTAACATTCAAACAAAAAAGAACAGCGCAAAACGTAATTTCAAGCTATGAACGGTCACTTTTCGCCCGTGAACGGTTTTTAAACCAATCTGAACAATATCGAACACAATTAGCGGAAACCCAAACAGGCCCGTGCCCTAGCGCCAATCGCGCACCGTATCGCCCTCGACGAGTACGCCCGGAAACAGCATGTGCTCCACACCGGGTTCAACGCCCTCGGCACCGGCGATCTTATCGACTGCCCACATGCCGACACGCTTGTTGTCAAAGCGCACGGTGGCCGCGACGATCGGGCACGATGTCGCCCAGACTGTCATCAACACCCACCACGCTCACGTCCTCGGGCACGTGCTTTCCGCGCGACTCGAGTCCGCGAATGCAGCCGTAGGCCATGGCGTCGTTGGAAGCATAAATGGCCGTACAGGTCGGATCGTCCGCCAGAGCCTGACCGGCAGCATACCCGCTCTGTGCCGTCCAATCGCCACGAACGAGTCGCGGTGGCTCAATGCCATGCGCGCGCAATGTCTCGCGCCAGCCTTCCTCGCGCCGCATGCCCGAAAGCGAGCGCTCGGGGACACGAGATAAAGTGCACGGTCTTGTGTCCCTGCCCCAACAAGTACTCGACAACCTGGCGTGAGCAATCGAGCTGATCGTTATCGACCGTCGAGCACAGTGGGTGCTCCAGCATGGTAACGAGCACCGTCTGCATGCCGTAGCGGCTCGAAGGTGCCAAAGTCCGCCGGCATGCGATTCATGATCACGACCATGCCGTCTACCGGCAGCGCGCTCATACGCGACGATGCGCTCTCGAGGGTATAGGGATGTCCATCTACTTTAGTGAGGGTGATGGCATAGCCATGTTTGTCGGCCGCGGCGGCAAAGCCCTCCATACGGTCGAGGTTGCCGGTACCGGTAATGTTGAACATGGCGACGCCGACGGTCTTAAACTTGCCACGGCGCAGCGATCGACCGGCGAAATTGGGGCGATACCCCAGCTCGCGCATGGCGGCACGCACGCGTTCCTTGGTCTCGGGGCGCACACTGGGCGAATCGTGCACGGTGCGCGAGAGACCGTCTGCTCGAGACGCCCGCGAGACGCGCCACATCTTTGACGGATACCGATTTTTTAACAGCGGCCATAGGTCGATCTTTCTATGTCAACGATGCCATTGGTGGCACCCTACGCAGTCAAATGAAACGTCTTCAAGTATATCCAACGCCTCCCCCACCATACGCTCACCACCCAAAACCTACCGTTCACCGACATTTTTGCTTCACCGAACGGCTTTTTGTCACCCAAATGTTAACGTTGCCATTGTGCAAACACAGAGCCACCGGGCGGCTCAAACGTTTACGCATAGGGAATCGACGGTTCGCAGGCACAGGAACCACCGGTTCGCGTCTTTTTTGTGTCGCAAAATGGCAACGTCAACATTTTGGCAACCGAACGCCAAAAGCTACCATCGTTGCTAACCCACCGACTCTTAGGAGCATTGCATGGAGCAACTCATCGCCATCATCGAAAAGGGCCAGCCTTTTTCAACGCGCGATCGCCCGCAACAAGTACCTCAAGGCAATCCGCGACGGCTTTATCTCCGTCATCCCCATCATCATCTTCTCGTCCATCTTCTGCCTGGTAGCCTCGGTCCCCAACATCTGGGGTTTCTACTGGCCCGATGACATCAACAACGCCCTGTGGAAGTGCTACAACTACTCCATGGGCATCCTCGCCATCGCCTGCGCCCGCCACCACGGCCAAGCACTTCGCCGACGCCCAGAACCGCGATTGCCCAAGAATAACCAGATCAACTTTTATCTCGTGCATGTGCGCGGCCATCATCGGCTTCCTGCTCCTTTCGAGCGACACGATCGCCACGGACGCCGCCAGCGGCTTCAACACCACCTACCTTGGTTCCAAGGGCCTGCTGACCGCCTTCATCGCTGCGTTTGTGACCGGCATCATCTACAAGTTCTTCATTAAGCGCAACATCACCGTCAAGATGCGCGAGCAGGTTCCGCCCAACATCTCGCAGACCTTTAAGGACATCATCCCCTTCTCCGTCTGCATCACCGTCTTTTGGGTCTTTGACATCGTCTTCCGCGCTGCCTTTGGCTTCTGCTTTGCCCAGGGCGTCATCCAGTGTTCCAGCCCCTGTTCACCGCTGCCGACGGCTTCCATCGGCCTTGCTGTGATCTACGGCGCCATGAGCCTCTTCTGGTTCGTGGGCGTCCACGGCCCCTCGATCGTCGAGCCCGCCATCGCCGCCGCCCTCGTTGCCAACATGACCGACAACCCGGCTGCGTTCCAAAGCCGGCCAGCACGCTTCCGCTGTCCTGACCCAGGGTGCCCAGTACTTCGTCGTCTGCATGGGCGGCACCGGCGCCACGCTTGTCCTGTCTTTATGTTCTGCTTCCTGGCCAAGTCCCAGAGATGCGCGCCGTCGGTAAGGCCGCCATCGTTCCCGTGGCCGTTAACGAGCCGCTGCTGTTCGCCGCGCCCATCGTGCTCAACCCCTTCTTTGTCCGTTTGTCTTTGCCCCGATCGCCAACATAGCAATACGTAAT
>VOFK01000362.1_pt1 | contig 239110 bp, 265 predicted proteins | sample 5384121 | NCBI WGS metagenome assembly VOFK01 (sample SAMN12384730, study PRJNA508395) | human gut metagenome | isolation source: healthy gut J | host: Homo sapiens | reverse complement strand
TTAAGATATGTTTCTCTCAGATATTTCAATGCATGCGAGCACATATCAGCGGAAAAATCGGTGAGGCACATAATCCTGAAACCCACCTTATTCCGATTATTCTTCAAGCGGCACAGGGTACCCAGACCACATAAGTATTTTTTTTGGTACTGATTATCCCACATCTGACGGAACTTTGTATTCGTGATTATATCCATGTCACTGACCTTGCACAGGCTCATATTCTTGCAGTTGAATATCTTATGAAGGGCGGTAAAAGTGATATATTCAATCTTGGCAACGGTGTAGGTTTTTCTGTTCGTGAGGTAATTGAAAAAGCAAAAGAGGTTACACAGAAAGATATTAAGGTTGTTGAAGAAAGCAGAAGAGGCGGCGATCCTGCTGTATTGATTGCAGCAAGCGATAAGGCGAAAAACTGTACTTGGCTGGAAACCTGAGTATGATGATCTGGGAACAATTATTAAAACAGCGTGGAAATGGCATTCAACACATCCCAACGGCTATAGTAAGTGAGGCGGTATTTATGAAGAACAGCGTTTACGGCTTAATATTAAGACTTGTTTCATACGGAATCAATACAGGGCTTATTGAAAAAGAGGATATAATCTACACGCAAAATAGGCTTTTGTCGTTGTTCCATATGGATGAACCAGATGACAGTTGTACTCGCCTTACAGCAGATAACGAGGATACTCTTGAAGAAATTTTGTCGGGACTTCTTGATTATGCATACGAAAAAGGAATCATTCCCGAAAATACAGTAACATATCGCGACTTATTTGATGTGAAACTTATGGCTTCACTTGTTAAGCGACCGTCAGAAGTAATAAGAGAATTTTGGCAGAATTATAGCTGTTCTCCTAAACTTGCAACCGATAGCTACTATAAATTCAGCTGCGATACCGATTATATAAGAAGATATCGTATTAAAAAAGACTTAAAGTGGAAAACATCAACCGAATACGGTGATATTGATATCACGGTAAATCTTTCAAAGCCTGAAAAGGATCCGAAAGCTATTGCAGCGGCAAAACTTCAAAAACAGTCGGGCTATCCGAAATGTTTGCTTTGTAAGGAAAATGAAGGATATGCCGGAAGAGTAAATCATCCTGCAAGAGATAATCACAGAATTATTCCGCTCACCATTGACGGAGATAACTGGTTTATGCAATATTCTCCGTATGTTTATTACAATGAACATTGTATTGTATTTAACGGTGAGCATACACCAATGGTAATCAATGATTCTACATTCAGAAAACTGTTTGATTTTATTTCACAGTTTCCGCATTATATAATCGGTTCGAATGCTGATTTACCGATTGTAGGCGGTTCAATACTTACACATGAACATTTTCAGGGTGGCAGATACAGCTTTGCACTTAATAGGGCAGAGGTTGAAAGAAAGTTTATTGTTAACGGCTTTGATGATGTGGAGTGCGGAATTGTAAAGTGGCCTATGTCAGTTGTAAGATTGACAGGTAAAAACAAGGATAGCATTATTTCATTATCTTCTCATATTCTAAAGAGTTGGAGAGCGTACACGGACGCAGATGTTGGCATTTTTGCCGAAACAGACGGTGAAATTCACAACACTATCACTCCGATTGCTTTTACAAAGGATGGAAAATTTGTTATTGACCTCGTTCTCAGAAATAATATTACAAGCGAAGAGCATCCTCTGGGAGTATTTCATCCTCATGCGAATTTGCATCATATAAAAAAAGAAAATATCGGCCTTATTGAAGTTATGGGACTTGCAGTATTGCCCTCAAGGCTTAAAGATGAAATGGCTATTTTAAAGGATGCTATTCTTAATCACAAGGATGTAAGTGAAATTCCGAAAATCAGCAAACATTCCGAGTGGGTAAATGAATTTGTTTCTCAGTATGATGAAATCAATGAAAATAATATTGATTCAATAATTCAAAATGAGATAGGGAAGGTGTTCCTTAATGTTCTTTTTGGATGCAGGTGTATTCAAAAGAACTTCTGAAGGACAAAAGGCTTTTGATAAATTTATAAAGACGCTGTAGTAAAGGAAGTGCTAAAATGTCAAAGGTAAGGGTAGTGAATTTTGAACCTACATCCAAAGGTGAAAACACTCATCTTTATACAATAGAAAATAACAGCGGAGCAAGCGTGACATTATGTGATTTAGGCGCAAGTGTCGTTTCGATAAAAGTTCCCGACAAAAACGGTAGTATTAGAGATGTAGTTCTCGGCTATGAGCACATTGACGGTTATGAATTTGACGGAACATACTTCGGCGCTACTGTCGGAAGATGTTGCGGAAGAATTGCATACGGCAAGTTTACTCTTAACGGAGAAGATTATCAGCTCCCTGTAAACAATGGAAGTAACCATCTACACGGCGGATTTAACAGCTTTAGCCGCAAAGTGTGGCTTGCGGTAGTTGATGATAAAGTTCCAAATACAGTTCTATTTATGCTTGATAGTCCCGACGGTGATGAGGGCTATCCCGGAAATATGAAAGTCTTTGTACGCTACACTTTTGATGATGAAAATGTACTTACGATAAAATGGTCGGCAGTTTCCGACAAAGACACAATATGTAATCTGACCAATCATTCATATTTCAATCTTAACGGACATAAAAGCGGTAAAGTTACAGAAAATCACAAGCTGAAAATAAATGCAAATTTCTTCATACCGATAAATTCAAACCTCAATCCCACTGGAGAGATAACTTCCGTTAAGAATACACCGTTTGATTTTACCGAACCCAAGTTAATTGGAAATGGTATTGACAGAAAAAACGAGCAGATTGGTTTTGCAAACGGTATTGATCATATGTTTGTGCTGAATCATTCTGATGAGGAATTTGTGCTTGCAGCCGAAGCTGAGGGCATTGATAGCGGAATCACATTAAAATGCTATACTTCTCAAAAAGGTGTTCATGTATATACAGCAAATTATGTCGATGTTTTGTCCAATATGGGAAAGGATTCAGCAACATACGGAGAAAATCCAGCGTTTTGTCTTGAAACCCAAGGCTTTCCCGATGCTGTAAATCACAAGACTTTTCCTACGACAATATTAAAAGCAAACGAAAACTATACACAAACTACGAAATATATTTTTGGTATAAACAAATAAAATAAGCTAATTTCTAACTCCTTTTAAAAATAAAATCTCTCTAAAATCAAGGACCACCTATTTTTCTTGGGCGGTCCTTGATTTTTAATCTATGAGATGTTTCGTGTTTTGCAGTATTACACCGTCTTAAAAATATTCTGTTTTAGCGGTTATGTGCAATTCTGCCAGAAAATCGCCCTGTTCTGTTTGCGCCGTAAAACCGGAACATTCCTCTTGCACGGCTGTTTTTACAAACTGCATTTTTCATTGCCCGTGTATTTTTTAGCGCTGTTTTTGCTTTTATATTAAAATACGCTTAAGATAGATTTCTTTACCCTACGCATCAAATTCAAAATTTTCATTACCCCAACTTTTAAAAAATGATCACTTTTCCCTAGCAAATGTACAGAGATAACGGCGGTAATAACTTGTTGACTTATAAAATTGATAGTAACTTCTTAAATGATCGACTGTTTAAGAGTGTATTGAAAAACATTTTAATATTTGTTAGAATTTAAGTGGTGATGAGAATATGTTAAAGATTGCGGTAGTAGATGATGAAAATTGTATTTGTTGAAAGTTTGATCAATAAAATAACAGCGGTATGTGAAAAACTTAATTTTGAATTTAAAATTGACAAATACTCAAACGGATTTGATATACTTGAAAATTACAGCAAGTATCATCTGATTTTTCTTGATATTGAAATGCCGTCAATTGACGGTATTGCTACAGCCAAGCGAATCAACAAATTGAAAAGTTCAGCTGAAATACCTTTTATTGTTTATGTCACAAGTCACGATGAGCTTGTGTTTGATGCTTTAAAAAGTTTTCCTTATTCATTTATAAGAAAAAGTAAAATTGAATCTGATTTGTACGAATGTATTAACCGTATAAATAATTCTTTTGAAGAATTACATAAAACTATAGTATTGCATACCGAAAGAAAAGATATTCCGATTGTTATTGGTGATATTATTTATCTTGAAAAAATTAAAAATTATGTTGTGTATCATACTAAAAATCAAGAATATAAGGTCAGAAGTGATATGAATACAGAATTTAAAAATATCGCAGAATATGGCTTTATAAGACCGCATATTGGTTATGCTGTAAACAATAAGTATGTTGAATATATTTCTGCGGATTGTGTTTTATTGCAAAATGATATTAACATTCCTCTTAATAAAAAATACAGAGATGATTTAAAGAAAAAATATTTCAAATGGTTGGGGGATATAAATGTTTAATTATGGTTTTGAGTTATTTGTAAATTTATTTCAAGGTGTAATGTTTACTGTATTTTGTTATAAATTCTTAACCCCATCACGCAATAAGATTTGTGAGGGAATAGCTTTTTGTGTTGCATCATTATTGATGTTTTTGTCAATTACACAGATAAACAGGTTGTATGTATCTTTTGCGTATATTGAAACGGTTGTATTTTTTGCAATTATGATTCCCTATTGCGTTTTGTTTTTTAAAGACAGAATTTTTGTTAAAATTCTCACACCTGTTATTTTGAATGTGATTTATTCAGTATTATCATTTGGAATTAATTATATCTTTTCTGCGATTATCAGTTGTGACTATAATTATCTTATGACAGAGAGTTCCCAATATCGTTATATGTATGTGTTAATGTCAAATCTGATTTTTGTAATTGTTTTATTTATAATTTATAATCTTTTCAAAAATTCGTTAAGCCATATTCACAAACAAGAAATATTGATTACTCTTGTAATTCCTTTGTTGAGTATTGCTGTAGGCTTGCTGACATTTTTGGTATCTTCAAACGCTGATATGTCTGATTTTGACCGTATTGTATTAGGAGCGGTTTCAATAATAATCCTTTCATTTACATTTATAAATTTTTATCTTATTAAAAGTCTTTCAAAAAATTATTCTTTGGAAAATGAAAATCTTTTGCTTAATAAAGAAAAAAGAGCTGTATAATGTTCAAATGACAAGTTCAGAAAAATATATGAAAAATCTTACTGATGTTAAGCATAACATTCAAAATCAATTGTTGTGCATCGAAAATTTGATTGATGGGCAAAGGTATGATGAAGCTAAAAAAATGTGCAATAATGTAAATAATAATATTTCTTCTAATGTCCATTTTTGTAAAACAGGTTATGTTTATTTGGATGCTATATTAAATGTTGTATATGAAAAAGCAATTGAAAATGATATTGATTTCAGCGTAGATTGTAAAGATAATTTAAGTTTCGTGGCAGGTGATGATTTGGCTGTTCTAATAGGTAATCTTGCAGATAATGCTGTTGAGGCACTTGCAAAAGAGCAAAATAAAAAATTAAAGATAAGCATATTTCAAAACGGGTCGTACGGAGTTTTAAATGTGCAGAATTATTGCTCTTCTTCAGTTTTGCAGACTAATCCAACTTTGTACACAAGTAAAGAAGATAAGAAAAATCACGGCAAGGGAATTTCAATAGTAAAAAGTATTGCCCAAAAGTATGGGGGAGATGTAGCTATTTCGGAGAAGAATAATGAATTTATAGTTTCGGTAATTTTAGATGACAGTTATGCTTTAACAAGTGTGAAAGAAACTGCAAAAATACAGTAAGAGCAAATAATTGTGATTGGTTGGTAAAAAGAGTATGCTGGATATTATTATTGAAATAGTGACTGATTTATTTCAGCCGCTGATGTTTTGTGGATTTTTATATCTATTTATGGAGAAACCCGATAACAGAAAAAGAAATGTAATTTGCTTTTTACTGTTCAGTACAGTAATGTTTGGCATTTTGTTGTATTCATCTCTTGTAGAATACTATATGATAATAAATGATTTAATGTTTTTGGCAGTACTGGAAATTTACTCTCTGTTATGTTTGCGTGGCAATATTTTTAGCAGAATATTTATGCCTTTGATTGCCTTTTTGATTAACACAGTGATAAGTTTTGCTTTCAGTTATTTTGTAAGCTTTTTTACAGGATATACACACTATGAATTGGTAACTGAACCTACGATTTACAGATATATTTGTATAGTGGTTATCAATTTGACTGATGTATTAGTTTTTTCAATGCTTGTAAAATTTAGAAATCATAAAGTCAATTTAAGAAAAATAACAGATGTTATAGCTTTTATTATCCTTCCTGTTATAGTTTTGTTAATCGTTTACTGCACTTTTTACATTATGGTAATCACGAAATATGAGGCTAATATAATGGTGTATCTTTCTGTAATATGCCTGTGTATGATTACTGTTACTGCAATAGTATGGTATGCGGTATCAAGAATAAGCAGGGAAAATGAAGCAAGTACAAAACTTTTGCTTATGGAACAGCAAATCGATCTTTATGAACATAACATTTTACAAAGCAATGTGCAAATTGAAAAAATTTCAAGGATAAAACATGATATGAAGAACAATCTCTTGTGTATTGATAATCTTATTTCAAACACTCAATTAGATGAAGCACATAAAATATGCCAAAATTTGACCGATAAATATTCTTCAATCGGTTCTGTGGTAAATACTGAAAATTACTTATTAAATGCCGTTTTGAATGTTGAAATTGAAAAAGCAAGGTGCAATGAAATATCGGTCAAATTAAACATTGCAAATGATTTGAAAATGTTTAGTAACGGTTCAGATATGATTTCGGTAATAGGAAATATTTTTGATAATGCTATTTCGTATTTGTCTGAAAATAAAATTGAGAATAAAGAAATTATTTTCATTACAGAGCATAAAGGCGATTATTCTGTTATTAAATGCAAAAATAAAATTATTGATTCTGTATTGTCTAAAAATCCTTTGTTGCATACTGATAAGGCAGATAAGAAAAATCACGGCAAGGGAATTTCTATAGTAAAAAGTATTGCCCAGAAGTATGGGGGAGATGTAGTTATTTCGGAGAAGAATAATGAATTTATAGTTTCGGTAATTTTAGACAACCGAATTTTTACCTAAAAACCCACTATTTTTACCTGATTAAAATCAAATATTCTAAAAAATGCTATCCTTTCTTTAAGGCGTTATGCCAAGAAAAAGGATAGCATTTTTTGTTTTGTATTGAATTTTATGTTTTAGCCGTATTTGCATTAATTCCGTTATTATACTTTGGCCTTGTGTTGCAGGAATTTGAAACTTCTATTATCAAAAAATTTAAATAAGGTTTAAAGCTAATAAGGCTTAAAGCTACTTCCGTAAATAAGAATTATAGAGTGCAATTTTTGTCGATTTTTTTACAGTTTTTGCACAATTGAAGTTTACAGTGCTGTTTTGAAATATGGTTTAACAAAGTAAAAGGGAAAAGCAAGCCGTAATATTTAATATAAATCAAAAATTAAGGAGAGTTGAATTTTGAAAAAGGGTAGAAATTTGCGTAGCGTTAATACTGACGGAGGGGTGAATTTGCAATTCAAACTTCTGTCGGCAATCGGAATTATCATTATAGTTTCCGGACATTGTTATCATGGCGGAATGGAACTTGCTTATAACTGGTTTCCGCCGTATTCGTATAATTTGGCACTGTTTGTATTTATATCGGGATATTTTTACAAAACCGATTATGAAGAAAATATCGGAAAATACATATGGAAACGAACAAAGCGGCTTCTTATTCCTGCGTATCTGTGGAATATATTTTACGGTGGTATGGTTGCATTTCTCGGTTTGTTCGGATTTACTATAGGTGCAAAGCCTGATTTATACAATCTTTTTGTTATGCCGTTTGTTGACGGTGAGGCTTTTCAATATAACCTCGGTTCATGGTTTGTGTACCCGCTGTTTTTGGTTTGTATAATAAATGTGCTGTTCAGAAAATTTTTGAAACTGATTCATCTTGACAATGAATTTATAGTTTTGATAGTGTATCTCGCAATCGGAATGATAGGAATTAACACTGCAATAGGAAATCCGACTGCAATTAACGGTATAGTGAAACTTCTTGTCAGAACAATGTTTTTCCTGCCGTGTTATGAATTCGGTCGCTTTTATAAAGCTGTGCTTGAAAAGAAAGACACTCTCAATAATGTTGCGTACTTTGCAATTATATTTGCTGTACAGCTGATACTTTTAACTTTTTGCAAAGATTTGGAGTACACGCCGTCATCATTTACTAAATTCAACAACGGTTTTATAATTCCGTATATCTCGTCAATCACAGCAATTGCATTTTGGCTGAGAGTTTCAAGATTGCTTGTACCTGCCATAGGAAACAGCAAACTTGTAAGGCTTATAGCTGACAACACATACGGAATTATGGTAAATCAGCTTGTAGGTTTTATGTGCCTAAAATTTGTATTCTACGGATTAAGCCGCATTACTTCAGGATCATTGTTTGGTGACTTTAATGTTGCATCATTTAAATCAAGTATATGGTACTACTATCTCCCAAACGGTTTGCAACAGTGGGCTTTTGTATATCTTATATTTGGCCTACTTGTACCGATATTAATTAGCATTATTTTAAATAAAATCTGTCATATTGCACACAGTTCTATTTTTAAAAAAGTATAGTTATTTTGAGAATAACGGGGATGCAGATTAATGAGAAAATAATTTCAATATTTTTATTAAATTGTAAATTCATAATGAAATACAGATACAAAAAATCTGCCATAGGTAAGCCCACCCATGAGTCACTGAAATTGTACCAAAACAATAGATATTATGTTGTATTTGCTTTTTGTTTGTGATACAATTTAAAGCGAAAATAGCAACAGCCTTAATGATGTAGCAAGAATGATCGACCTTTCGGGTACAGAAGTTGCAAGCTATGTCTATGACTCTTGGGGCAACATAAAAGATACCAAAGGCGAGTCGACAATTCGTGAATTAAATCCGATTCGCTACCGTGGCTATGTTTATGATACCGAAACAGGCTTGTACTATCTCCAGTCCCGCTACTATGACCCGCTCACAGGCAGATTCTTAAATGCAGATACAACTTAAATTCAAATATATTAGGGCTTAATGTTTATATATATTGCTATAACGACTCTGTTAATTATTTGGATAGAGATGGTTTTCAGCCTATATGGGCACAGATTATATGTGGTGAAGCAAAAGATACTGAGCTTTATAAATGGTTTGTTGAAATTACACAAAAGGGCGAATTTCCAGAGTTGTTTTATATAGCGGGTTTTGTGCGTGACGAAAAAGGTATTTATCACGCACGACAAGATTGTTTGCAACAATATGCTGGGTATAATGATTTTTACGATTTTATGTTTAATTTAGGTACTCAAATGGAAAAACAAAAATTTCCATTTAGATATGACGGGCAAGATTATATTTTATGGGCGTGGAAAGGAGATTATCTAAACTTAGGTGCTGGAGCAGAAATGGGAATTTACTACGGGGGAGAACCCCATTGGCTTGTTGATACAAATTTGACATTGAATATGGCTTTATTTGTAGAATATAATCATAGAATGATAATATCATTTACACCTAAAGAAAAATATTGGTGGATTACAGGATTTAACCCTTATTATCAAAGTCCAAATATAAAAATGTTAAAGGTTACGGTTAGAGTCAGATTTGATAATCCTACCATGTTTATGGCTTTTTTTACATTAAACATCATAGAAACCCACACTGGAAATTTGTTCCTCAGTGGTACACAGGAGTGTTGGAGTTTTAATGGGGAGAGATATAAGTGAAGAAATTATTAAAAGTAGTATTGTGTTTGTCTGCTATGCTTTTTTCTTTAACATCTTGTAATGGAATGCATAACAGATTGTATAGCAATGATCAAAGCATTGCTGATGATACTATGAACGATATCATCAAATATGTGAATGATGAAGATATTAATTCTTTATCTCAAATGTTTTCTAAAAAAGCTTTGAGTTCAATAGATAAATATGAAAATAAGCTAAAAGTATTTCTTGCAAAATTACGTTGCGGCATAAAAAAATATGAACTTTCTGCTGGTCCAGCGGGTACTGGAAGTTCCTATTATGGTGATATCATTGAATCAATTGATGTGGGCTACAAAATACAAACAAACGACAATAATATATATTACATAGGATTTAATAAAGTCTTTACGAGTACAAATGACAAAGATTTGTTAGGCTTATCTTCTATACGATTATCTGAAAAAAATGATGATGCATTTTGCTGTACGGAATATAATGAATATCTAATTGTTACTGAATAGTTTGTAAACTATATCTTTCTATCAAACAAGTAAGGAAGTAATCCGTTACTAGGGTTATTCCTTACTTGTTTTTGATATTATAGTTTGTCAATAAGTCCCGAAAATAGTAACAAAATCATAGATTGTATTGCATTTGTGTTTATGCGTGGTTATAATGAAAGTGAAATGCCAGTGTAACAAATCAGATATAATGATTTCGGTAGAACAACACAGGTTAGAACTGTTCGAAGTGACGATGTCATTGTATTTAGTTCCGATTACGAGTACGCGGATTGTAAGATTATTAACAAATACCTCCTATGGTAATTTGCTTATTATCATAGGAGGTGATTTTTTTATTGTACTTTTTAGGAGATTAGTCCGATGAATTTATCTAACAGAAAACGCATAAAATAGTTTGACTAATATATAATATTGTGTTAAAATTATGCGAAAAGGAGGGTGACAGCTCTATGGAGCAATATATGCCGATAGTGTGGATAGGCTTTGCAATATTTATGTTGCTTTGCGAAGGCTTTACAACACAGCTTGTATCAATATGGTTCGTTCTCGGCTCGGTTTGTGCCGCAGTAACTACAATATTTACAAGCGACATTACAATCCAGTCGGCGGTGTTCCTTGTTGTGTCACTTGTATCGCTGATTGTGACACGACCGCTTGTAAAACGCTTTAAAAAGCGTAACAAAACAACGGGAACAAACGCAGACCGCCACATCGGTCAAGTCGGGTTTATGCTCACAGATTTAACCGATATTGACAAAACAGCACAGGCAAAGATTGGTGCGGAAACTTGGACTGTAAAGTCTGACAAAGCACCGCTTTTAAAAGGAACAAAAGTTAAGGTTCTTGCAATTGAGGGCGTAAAGCTCATAGTAGAACCCGTAACAGAATGAGAGGTAAATAATGTTAGGACTTATTATTTTAGGAATTATCCTTTTAATCCTGCTTATAGTAATTGTAAGCAATGTCAAGGTAGTGCCACAGGCACACGCATATGTAATTGAAAGACTCGGAACATATCATGTAACATGGTCAACAGGACTTCATGTAAAAATTCCGTTTATCGACAAAATTTCAAAGAAAGTTTCACTAAAAGAGCAAGTAATCGACTTCCCTCCACAGCATGGAGTGAATAAAACGATACCTTCTTGTAAATCTTAAAAGTATGTGTATATCAGAAAATTGAAGATAATCAATAACGATTACTTATTTAATATTTTTAACACCTGAGCCATTGGGCTCTTTTTTTATGCCTAAAATTCTTGTATACTCATTTTTCGTGTTGCAAGAATGGGTGACAAAAACGGTGGACTTCGCAAGCTTCATGCTCAACCAAGCTCCTTAATATCTCCGACCTTCAGATCAGCTATATCACGAATGGCGGCGCAGGACATGGGCTTCTCAAGGTCGGCAGTTCTCCTGTGCCGTTTGTCAAAAAGTTCTCCGCAATACCGAGCTTTACAAGCTGATGACGACTAAGTTTGGAGAGGGATAAAATGCAAAAATTGCGGTGTTCGTGTCATATCGTGAGAGGTTAAAGAAAACAATCGTGTTAATTAGTGCGGGAAATCAAAGGGAATTTCATTGATTTTTACACGAACATCTGCTATACTATGGTCAGTACCTTTAAGGAGGACTGCTTATGTATAGAAAGATTATGGGCTTCTTGGAAGCGTGGAAAGAAAGCGAACACCGCAAGCCCCTTATTTTACAGGGCGCAAGACAGGTCGGAAAGACCTATTCCATTCTGGAGTTCGGGCGCACCCATTACGAAAATGTGGCATACTTCAACTTTGAAACCAATCCAAAGCTGAACAAAACCTTTGAGGAAAACATCAGCCCCGATTATCTCATACCTATTTTATCTCATATCGCAGGTCAGACCATCGTAACGGAAAAAACTCTGATAGTCTTTGATGAGGTGCAGCTCTGCGAAAGGGCGTTGACTTCGCTCAAATATTTTTGCGAGAACGCTCCGGATTATCACATCATCGTCGCAGGTAGCTTGCTCGGTGTTGCGGTCAACAGAGCAAAATTCTCTTTTCCCGTAGGAAAGGTCGATATGAAAACGCTTTATCCTATGGATATGGAAGAATTTATGTTGGCTCTCGGTGAGGACGATTTGGTAGAGCAGATTAAAAAATGCTTCCAAACCGATACGCCGTTGCCGTCTGCTTTGCACGATGCCGCAATGCAGCTTTACCGTCAGTATCTTGTGGTCGGCGGTATGCCGGAGTGCGTGATGCAGTTTGCCGAAACAAAGGATTATATCCTTGTCCGCCATACGCAGGACACGATACTTGCAAGCTATCTCAATGATATGAGCAAGTATAACAACTTGAATGAAATCAAGAAAACCAGACTTGCCTACGATAACATTACCGTTCAGCTCTCAAAGAAGAATACCCGTTTCCAATATAAGCTGATTAAGAAAGGCGGACGGGCTTCCGAATTTGAAAAAGCGATTGAATGGCTTTGCCTGTCTGGCATCGTGTCACAGGTCTACAAGGTGGAGCAAATCAAAAAGCCGCTTGAAAACTACCGTGATATTGATGCGTTCAAGATTTATGTATCCGATTTGGGACTGCTTTGTGCCAAGAAAGATTTAGCCGCCAATGACATTCTCTATATGGTCGAGGAAATTAACGACTTCAAGGGCGGTATGGCGGAAAACTATGTCAATGTGCAGCTTACCATTAACGGCTACCACACCTATTATTGGGAGTCCAAGCGTGGAGCTGAAATTGATTTTATCATTCAGCGTGACGGTCAGCTTATTCCTATTGAGGTCAAATCTGCCGACAACACCAGAGCAAAGAGCTTGAAGGTCTATATGGACACCTACAAGCCTGCTTATGCAATCAAGCTCTCTGCCAAAAACTTTGGTTTTGAGGATAACAAAAAGATCGTTCCTCTTTATGCCGCATTTTGTATCTGAAATCAATATCGCAACAGTAACGCTCACAGAAAATGTGGGCGTTATTTTTTTTAGTCTTTTTTATGCCTAAAATCTCTGTGAACTTAGAAAAAGGTGGTAAGAGCAGTTTGTTGTTTAAAATAAAAATGCTATGACTGGTTGTTAGAGGGTAAATTAGAATTTATTCCGATTACGGAGGTAAAGGTTTTTGTATCATTATCAAATTTCATTTCTAAATTTCCATTGTATTTTTCAACTACTCGTTTAATACTTCTAGTGCCAATTCCGTGCATACCGGATGTGCTTTTAGAAGATACGAGAGTTCCATCAATGTATTTAGGTTTTTTATTGCAAGAATTTGAAATTTTAATGATTACAAAATTGGAATTTCTTGTACTAATAGAAAAATCAATAAATTTTTCATTTGTCATTAACGCTGACTCAACTGCATTTTCTAAAAGGTTGTCAAGTAAGGCAGTTATATCATGTTCTTTAATAAAATCAATATTTGCGTTTTTTATACTGATTGTAAAGTTGATGTTATTTTTCTTGCATATCTCATAATACCTATGAGTAATTAAATTGACTGTAGGGTTATTACAGTAGTCAATAGGATTCATAATATTAAAATCATCAACAATTTCAGATATATATTGAGTTATATTTGAATCTTTATTTTCTGATAATTGTTTAATTGTATTTAAGTGTTTAGTTATGTCGTGAATCAACACTTTTGAATTTTCATTCTGTTCGCTTAACAGCTTATAGTAATCTATCGTATCCTTTTCTTGCTGCTTATCTAAAAGTATTTGTGTGTATTTATGATTAACTTTTATTGTTAGTTCGTTTATATAGAAAACAATAATATTTGAAAACAATAGAAGCAAGTTTCCTATAACTAAAGATAATTTAAAATTATTATCATTTACTGAATAGATAATACAAAGATATACAGTAGTGTGCATTAAAATAATAGAAGCGATTGGCAGAATGCAAAGAATAAGAGCAAATTTAGAATTCGTTTCCATGCTTTCTTTTTTGTGATATTTTTATAATTAAATGTATTGATAAGAAATAAAAGCAATTTACAAATTGTAGCTTGAATAATTAATACAAAATCATCATTATAGCTTTCAAATAAATCTATCCTGAAAATGATTGAAGAAAAATAAAATACCATTAATTCAGTGACGATCATAAGAAATAAAAAGAATTAAGTTATTAAATAAAGCGGATTTTAATTTTGTATTATAACATAATATTGAAATTAGAAAATTACAGAAAAAGAATCCCAAAAAGATTTATAATGGGGATTTCACAAAAATGAAGTATGTATAAAATAATAAAATTTCCTAGTGCAAATAAAAATATGAATTTTTTAGCAATTTTTCCTTTTTGAATTTAAAATCAAAATAATAAAGAGAGATATTAGAGATTCGATAAAATATACCACAGCATAACATATATTTGAAGTCATATTGTACCTCCCATATATTCATAAAAAGCTTTTTTGAATGATGCATAGAAACTACGGGATATAGGTACTGTTGCTTTTTTTAGAATTAAATGATAATGTGATTTCATTTTTATCAAAATCTGTTACATTCTTTAAATTAACTATGTAACTATAGTGTGATTGGGCAAAAAATACTCGTATTTGGATAACTGCTTTTTCCAATAATCAAACTTTTTATTTGAAATGAACTCTTGCGTTTTTGTAACTAGTTTAGTTTTTTTGCGATTTTCTATAGTTAAATAAAGTATATCAATAGTAAAAATATTATGACATTCATCAAAATAGTCTAAGATAATTTTTTTTTGTGCTTTGTTTATACAGATTTAAAAGCAATCTCCATGCTCCTAAAAAATCTATTTTCGTCAATGGGTTTAGATAAAAATCTAAAAACCTTTAAATCCATTGCATCATCAAGATATCCTTGAAAAGATGTAACTATAAAGACAATAATATTCGGATTTAGTGTTTGAAGATGTTTTGTAACAGAAAGTCCATTAACACCGGGCATTTCTATATCAATAAACGCAAAATCAGTTTTAATTTGTTTATCCAATATAGAATCCCCATTTGAAAAGCAGGTAATATCAAAATTATAGGTTGACTGTTTTGATAATTTAAGGAGAAAATTTTTGATTTGCTGAACGATTTTCAAATCATCATCACATATCAGTACATTCATAGAGCTATACCTCCTTAATTAGGATTATAACTCAAAAAAAAGAATTTGTCATCTGGTTTATTCCTGTTCAGTTAAAACTCTATATATTATTTTTGATATCAGGCTCAATGATTTATCATTGCAAAAATTTGTTTGTCAACAATATTTTTAGGAATGTTATTACTTTTTTTAAACTACTTAATAAGAGATAGTCAGGTGTGATATTTAATGCATTGCAGATTTTAGCAAATGTTTCAATACCTAGTACAGAGTAACCGTTTTCAATATTTGATATGTGATAATTTTAGATAACCGAATTTTTACCTAAAAACCCACTATTTTTACCTGTTTAAAATCAAATATTCTAAAAAATGCTATCCTTTCTTTAAGGCGTTATGCCAAGAAAAAGGATAGCATTTTTGATTTGTATTGAATTTTATGTTCTAGCCGTATTTGCGTTAATTCCATTATGATACTTTGGCTTTGTGTTGCAGAAATTTGAAACTTTTATTATCGAAAAATTTAAATAAGGTTTAAAGCTGCTTCCCTAAATAAGAATTATAGAGTGCAATTTTTGTCGGATTTATTATCATTTTTGCAAAAATCAACATTCGCAAATATTTTTTTGATAAATTTATAATAAGAAGGTTGATTACAACGAAAAACAAAAATTCATTATCAAGTAAAATTAAGGACGGAGTAAAAAATGCACTAATGCAACAGCACATACAAAAAGCTGCACTAAATTATGCAAATACGTACAGTCCAGGTCTAGGATTATATCAGGTAACTGGAAAATCAAGTGTTGTATTTCTTGGATAATAATTAAATAGCAACATCATTTCCTATATACTTTTAACATGTTATCCGTAAATTTTGACATAGTTGTATCAATAAACTTTTGTTTAAAGTAAATTATTATACAGAGGAGTAAGCTGATGAAAAAATTTGTAAGTATTTTATTGGCAGTCGTATTAATATTTTCTGTTTTAACCTGCGTCGGATGTGAAGCAGATAAAAAAAAAAGAGGAGAATACAATTACTTATTATCATTATGAGCCGTATGTATCACCAGTTTCTATTTTAATATATCAATATAATGAAAAATGTAAGAATGTTCAAAATAGAATCAATATTGTTGAGTTTGATAATATTGAAAAAATGACAAGTCAACTTACAACTGAGCTTATGGCAGGGAAAGGTCCTGATATTATTACATCTGGTGAATTATCTCTATTATCATTATCAACAGAAAAACTTATTAAACAGGGTGTATTTGCAAATATTGACGATATTATTTCTAATAGCGAAGACAAGGATAAATTGAAATTATCCGATTATAATTCTAATATTCTTGATGCGGGTGTTTACGATGGAAAAAGATATTTTATTCCTGTAACATTTGAGCCTCAGATTTTACTCTCCTCATCAAGCAAATTATCAAAATATTTAGACAACGAACAACCGGATTTAACATACGGTAACATCAAAGAATTGAGCGGAAATATTAATAATGATGATAATAATCAAGCTCTGTTTTCCGGCGTTGAGGATTATAAAAATGTTTTTCTTAATTTAATAGATGAAAATGTTGACTTCTATTCTCAAAAATATGATTTCGATAGCGATGACTTTAGAAAGTCTGTCACCTCACTAAAAGAACTATACAGCAGTAATGAGAAAAATGAAGATAACATAGTGCCAATGTTATCATCGAACGGTCAGATTGAATTATTTGCGTTATATGATGAAATTGCAGACATTGAAAATGATAATGACGAGCCCATAATTTTGAATACACCGAATAAAGACGGTGAGTCCACGGGTGTTATAACCGATGCAATTTTTATTAGCAATAATTCCGACAACAAAGAAAAAGCTCTTGAGTTTATTGAGTATGCGTTATCGGAAAAGGTGCAGAGTGCTTTTTGCGGAGCGAATATAGAGGAATATCTACCGACAACCTCTTACGGAAGTGGCTGGGAATATCCCGTCAACAATGAATCTTACAGTAAATTATTTGATAAAGCAAAAGAGGTAAAGTATATTAATAACACTGCAAATATTTCAGAAGCTAATTTTATGTATGCAAAGGATTACGTTGATAACATAAAAAGCTATAGACTTTATGGATTGTATAATTATTATAACACAGAGGTTATAGGTGATATTGTAGATAAATTTTTATCCGATGAAATAGATGAAAATAAATTTCTTAAAGAGCTTAAATCAAGAACTGAAATTTATTTAGATGAATAGTGTTATGCAAAAATTAGGGATATTGCAGGTACGGATCGACAAGGTACTAGTGCATACGGTCTTGTAAAGGTAATTGAACATTTTGGTTTTCAGCAAAAGGTTGTTGAAGCTGATAAGGAATCATTAACCTTTAAATTACCTATACCTGTTATTGCACATGTAGTGATTGACGATTCCTTATTGCATTATGTAGTTATAACTAAAGTTTAGGGTGATATAGTAGTAGTTTTTTGACCCTTCAAAGGGAATTGCAAAGGGTTCATATGTTACTTTCAATTATTAATGAAGTGAATTTAACTCAGTGCATATTAATTTCGCTACTTATCCGTATGAATTAACAAGTAGAGCGTTATTGTTGATTTAAATAATAAAAAAAATTCAGATAGACTACAGATTAATAATTTAGAATTATGTTAAGATATATATAATCACAAGGTGAAGCATTATGAAAAATAAAATTGCGATAATTTTAACATTACAATTTATTATTACTGTGTTTGTTTTCAGCGGATGTGGTGAAAGCACAGCTTCAAGCAATTCTTCAAAAGCTTACATATTGTGCATATAATGAGGATGTTATTTGCGATATTATTGAAAGGTATAATAAATATTGTACAAAAGCATCACGATGAGTCATATCAAATTGAAATTGTGGAATTTGATTCGGAAGATACTATGCTTACAAAAATATCAACGGAGATAATGGCGGGGAAAGGACCCGACATAATTTCATTGAATCAAAAATTACCTTTTGAAAAGCTGATTGATAACGGTTCATTTGCTGATATAGATGAGCTTGCGGAATTATACAAATCCGATATAGATTTTGATGACTATAATTCAACAATAATGGATTGCGGAATTTACAATGGAAAGCGATATATTATACCTATAGCTTATTGCCCCAATATACTTATAACAACTCAGGAAATATTAGATAAATATAATCTGGAAAATACTAACTTTTCATTTAAAGAGTTAGAGATACGGTTATCTGACAAAGACCATAGTTATGCGCTTTTTGGAAATAAAGATGAAACATATAAGTTCTTCCTTTCCTATGTTAATGAATATGTGGATTTTTATAATAAAACTACAGAATTTTCAAGCGATGAATTTACCGAGAGCTTAGATTATATTGGAAAAATGATTAGGAATGATAATTCAAGAAAAAGAAGGAACTACATGGGATATAAAAGGTAATTATTTGTTTCGTACTTCACAATTATCTTTCGACGGTTCTATGATGAGTACGCTAAATTCTTATTTTTATATTTATAATAATAACAGCACGCCGGTTATTATTCCAAACTACAATAAAAAGGCGAATGCAGTATCAGCATTTGTTCAATGTGGTATTGCATTGAATAATAATTCAAATAACAAAGAAAAAGCATTGGCTTTTATTCAATATGTTTTAAGTTATGATATTCAAAAATTATGGAGTGAAAGCAGCTCATCATCATCAATAGTGGTAAGGGCACTGCCTGTAAATAAAGCTGCTTTTGAATATGTAATTGACCATACGTCAAAATGTGTATATGATATTAATGATGATGGAGAGTATGAGGAATCTGAGGAAGAATATTCAGATGAAATAAAAACTAAGTTTTTTAATGAATATTTAGATATGATTAACAGTATAAGCAGTTGTACTTTATATGATTATCTGGAATTTGAAAATACTTATTACAACTCCTCGGTTATCGGAGGTATTGTGAACGATTACTTAAACGGGGATATTTCAAAGGAAAAATTTATACGTCAACTCACAGCGGCAACGGAAATTTATTTGACTGAGTAGGAATAAATTATGAGAAAATCTAAATTAACAAGAAAACAAAAAGAACATATAGCAGCATACCTGTTTATATTACCGTCTTTTTTAGGCATAGCGGTTTTTTATATTGTGCCGTACATAATTTGTTTTACCAAAAGCCTGTATGTCGGCGATACTTTTGTGGGCATAGAAAATTACATACAGCTTTTTCAAAACAACACATTTTTGCTTGCACTTAAAAACACGGGCATATTTACAGTTACGGCGATACCGTTGTTAATGGTGATTTCGTTTTTGATAGCGTTGTTTCTTAATTCTTTTAATAAAATATCTTCCTTTTTCAGAAGTGCATTGCTTATTCCTGTTGTAGTTCCGATTGCATCTCTGATTTGCGTGTGGCAATTAGTTTTTGATGATTACGGTGCAATCAACGGATTACTTAATTCATTTGGATTTAATACTGTTGAATTTTTTAATTCGGAATGGTCTATGGTGATGATCGTTTTTATTTATGTGTGGAAGTACTGCGGATTTTGTGTGATTCTTTTTACGGCAGGCATTGCCAATGTTTCGCAATCTCTCTACGAAAGCGCAAGGCTTGACGGTGCAAAAGCTCATCAGCTTGTGACTAAAATTACTATACCTATGATTGCGCCAACTACATTTTTTGTTTTTCTGATGGAGCTTATTTATTCATTTAAAATTTTCCGTGAGGTATTTGCTTTGTTTGGCGATTATCCAAACACCAATGTGTATTTTTTGCAGAATTTCATCAACAACAATTATTACAATCTCAACTATCCAAGATTGTCGGCGGCATCAATTGTCTTATCGCTGTTTATAATTATTGTGCTGTTTATTTTCTTCTGCTTTGAAAGGAAACACAGCTATTCTTGAGAGGTTTGTTATGAAAGATACGGTTATGAAAATACTAAAATATATTTTGTTGATTGCTGTAACTGTGCTGTTTTTTTGTTTCCTGTCATTTATATGCTTGCTTGTTCATTTATGACAGGTTCACAGGTAAGCGAGATGCTCAATTTTTCTGACGGAAAATATAAAGAACTCAATATGATTCCGAATATGGCAACTTTGGAGCAGTTTTATCAGACTCTTTTCAGGAAACCCGAATATTTGTTGAAGTTCTGGAATTCGGTTGTTTGTACTTTCCCGACAGTAATCGGTCAGGTTGCAGTATCATCATTGGCGGCTTTTGCTTTTGCAAAATTGAAATTCCCGTTCAGGGACAAGCTGTTTTTTATATATATAATTTTGCTCATTTTGCCGTTGCAGGTAACTCTTGTGCCTGATTATATGATTCTTGAAAATATGAATTTGCTGAATAATTTTCTTGCGGTAATTTTACCCGGAACTTTTTCTGCATTCGGAATTTGTCTTTTGAGGCAAAGTATAAAAATACATTCCCGATTCCGCAATTGAGGCGGCAAGAGTTGACGGTGCGTCATATTTGAAAATATTTACTAATATTATTCTTCCGCAGATTAAGGGCGGACTCATAACACTTGCGTTGCTCTGCTTTATTGATAATTGGAATGTAGTTGAACAACCGCTGATTTATTTTGATAATGAGGGTATGTATCCGCTTTCCGTAACGCTTACTGATGTTGGTAGTTCGGATTACGGCATAATATTTGCCTGCGGAGTTATATTTATGATTCCTGCATTGCTTATTTATCTTTACGGACACAGGGATATTGATTCGCCGTTTGTCGGAACTGATAAGGGATAGGAGAGAGGCTTTTATGAAAAAAGATAAGCTAAAGAGCGTAGTGTTGAAATTTTCAATTGTATTTTTTATTGTGATTGCATTACTTACATATTTTTCAAAAACAATCAATAATATGCTTCTTCCAAAGGTCAAAGTGGTTTCGGTTCAAACAGGTGTAATTGACGATACCGCAGGTTCAAATGATATGAAAACACATTATCTTTTGCCTGTTTCATCGGTGGATGGGGCAGGCAATACGGGAATAGTATTTGTTATAAATAAAGCCGAAAACGGTGATGCAACAGTTGAAGAGGTTTCGGTGGATATATGTAACAGTGACGAGCTGTATTGCGAGGTGACATCGGAATCACTTTTTGGCGACAGTCAAGTTGTATATAAAACAACCAAGAGTATAGAAAACGGTTCAAGTGTTTATATTGAGGAGGAAACAGTGTGAGCAAAAGAAAAATTGTTTCGTTTCTGTTACTGCTGTTGCTGACTGTGAGCGTTTTTATTGCGAATATTATAATTATTGAAAATGCAAAAGGGCAATTACCTGATGTTACTCAATTAACTTATGATAAAAATTCCGAAACTGCTCCAAAAACGGTTTCTGAACTTGAAAAGCTGTTTGAACGGATTACTGACAAAGGCATAGCTTTTTGTTCCGAGGGTAAAGAAACAAAAGTTAAGGAAGAAACCGTAACTACGGTACTTGTGAATGAAAACTGGTTTTCGGATTATAAGACCGAAATTAACGGCGAAAATATTTCGTCCCAAAACATAGATAACAGAGATAAGGTTGCAATAATTGGAAGTTCTCTTGCTCTCAAACTGTTATTTACAACAGATGCAGTCGGTAAAAAGATTTGCATTGACGGAAATCAATATACAATTTGCGGTGTGATATGCGAAAACGAAAGTTTAATAAATAAGTTTTCTGCTGATGACAAACAGAGAGTGTATGTTCCATATACAACATCCGAAAATTATGGTGACAGAACGGTTGATATGATTGTTTACGATAACTCGGTATATACAGGAGCAATTGTTGAGCAAATGGATTTGCCGCAGTATTATTCGGTTAATCTGAATGAGAAAAATCAAACGCTCTCGTCATTTGAACATATTTTATACCTTGCAATATTTATCGGATTTAGCATTATTGCATTGAAGTTGTGGTATAGGTTCAGTAGAAAATTTTTTGAGGAGATAAAAGAAAATCTCAAATTAAACTACTTTCTGAAATCGCTAAAAAATATTCCGCTAAAATATGTTGCACTTGTGCTTGTTTTTGCAGGAATACCTGCCGTGCTTTTGATTGTATTTAATATTTGTGATTTCAGCATTTTTATCCCCTCAAAATATATACCGAATGATAACATTTTCGACATTTCAAATTACCTGAATGTGCTTGTCGATAATGCACAAACACTAAACTCACAAAGCCTAACAGGAAATCAAATGCTTGTAAATCTGTTCTCAAGAACATTTACAGCGTCACTGTGGCTGACAATAATATTTTTGATTAGCTGGAATTTTGTTATATGTTACTTTTTGTTAGACTATAGAATTAAAACTAAAAAATAAAGTGAATTTAAAATTATAGTATTGGAGAATATAAGTATGATTAACCGAATAAATAAGATAAAAAGTAAAAATCCTAAACTAAGGAAAATTTTTAAAATGAAAAAATTATTAAGTGCGTTACTAATTGCTTTATTGTTGCCGACTATGATGTTGATGTCTGCATGTAATGACGCAAGCAAAACTTCAGATGATAAATTATCATTTGACTACACAACAAATTTTCAATATTATTACAGTAACTTGAACGGAATAAATTTTCCTGTGACAAAATCAGAAAAAGGGTACTATGTGTTTTTGCCTAATAATTACCTTTACTATATTGACCGTGAATCACAGGCGGCAACACCGCTATGTAACAAGCCTAATTGTTCGCATAACAGTGTTGATTGTAATGCATACTTTAATTTATTTGTAAATGCATCAGGAGAATCAGCTAATGTTGTGCAATATTATGACGGTAATTTATATATTGTTGTAAAAGATGAAGATGCTATGGGTAATTTTCTCGGAAATATATTGTACAAAGTTACACCCGATGGATCAACGAGGGAAAAACTGATTGAATTTAAAGACGGCATTTCGCATTGGCTGATTCATAAAGGTTATTTTTATTTCTCACAGGATAAGTTTGCCGATGATATTGATTCGTACTCAGTTTATGACAGCTTTTCGATAAAAAGATATAAAATAAATAACATTAAATCTAAGCCGGAGGAAATCTTTAACAGCAAAAATTACAGTGATAATCTTAGAGGTACTTTCCAATTTACCGCATATGATGACTATATTTATGTGCCGGTTCTTCCTATTTCAGAAGATGAAATTAAAAAGCAGGAGGAAAGCGGAAAGGTAACAGTTTCTACGTATCAGGAATTTTATTCGATTAATATCAATACGATAAAAATAAACCAAATTAGAAATGATGAAGGTGATGTTTGCTCGCCGTTTTTCTATAATGGACAGCTAACATATCTCATTGATAATTCGGATACTAACGGTAAGTTTAAATATTTTACAAGTGAACTCGACGGAAGCAATCCCAAACTTTTAACGGAAATGAATTACGGCGATAATTTGTTTGCAAATGAATCACAGCTGTATTTACAGAACTTTAGTGAAGATACAGATGAAAACGCAGCAACTGAAAGTGACGGAGATAATGTTAAGTCTCTTGACGCTTCATTTAATGAAAAAAGTTCGTTTTTAATACCTTTTGAATGTTCAGTGTTAAACATTCCCCAGGATTCAGAATGCTTCATATTTGTTCAACAGGTGGATAATATGAATTGCGAGATTTATTTTGTTGATAAGTCAAAAGCAGAATCTTTGTCAGGACAAACAGTGGAATATAAAACATTATTAAGTTCCGTGAATGTCGAGGGTGAAAATAATAACGCATTAAGCTAAGTAGATGAGAATGAAAAAATTGATACTAATGATAATGAATTGAAAAATGTTTTTGAAAATACACAAAATAAGTTGTATAAGATTTCAACATCATATGACAAAACGCTTTCTGATGAAGTCAATAGTGGCTTTTCAGTAACTTTATCTTGGGAGGGTGACGGAGGTAATTATACTGCAAATTTTCAAATATTGAAATTTAAAACCGCAGCAAATGCCGAAAAATTCGTTAAAGAAAATCCTCTTTCTTTTGTAAATGGGCAATATGTAGCTTTTGTATCTGTTGATAAAATTCCCGTAGAAATTAAAGATATGTTAGTTTCTATTATAAGAAATGAACCTATTTCGCCAATTAACAGCACTGATTTTGGCGGAGAAATCTACTCATTTAATTAAGGTCGTAACAATATGAAATTGATTATGTTCGAGATTTACAAACTGTTCAGCAAAAAACTGCTTTTAATATGCCTTGTTTTGTTTTTTACTGCAAATTCAATATTCTTGGTTTACACTCAATCAAATAATCTTGAAGTAAAAACAGTACATACTAATTTATCTGATTATGAGAATATAATATCTAAATATTCAGATTATGTGCCGACTGAAGCACAACGACAACTTGAAAGCGAATTAAAAACAGTTGAAATCGCTCTTCAATTTGACAGAACGGCAGATAACAGCAACGGCGATGATCTAAAAAATCTTGGGCGAATTACCGAACAATATAAGGCGGAGAACCCGGAGGAATACAAAAAGGCGCGGGCGTTACATTATACAAAACAAGAGCTTCTTGATAAACAAACCTATCTTTCAAATTTGGTAAATCAATGCAAGTCTTTATTTGATTATAGCTCTTTTATCGGCGATATGGATGAGCGCGCGCAGATGCAGACAAAGTTCTCGGTTTTTGCGGAAGAAGGTTCGTTTTCATACAACAACATATTAAAAACCGCCGAGGATTTTAAAGATGTTAATAATACAAAGCTTAAAATCGGAAACAATTTTGCCGTAGAAAATTCAACAACATTTGTTCTGACCGATTTGCTCGTATTTGCGCTTGTATTTTTAATGTGCATCTATATTTTTACATTGGAAAGGGACAAGGAATTATACGGGCTTATCAGAACCGCAAAATACGGACGTATGCCGCTTATTATTTCAAAATTATTCGTCCTTATCTTTTTTACGATTTTAATATGCGCAGTATATTATTCTTCAAATATTGCACTCTGCGGATTGTACAGCGGCTTCGGCGATATGACAAGGAATATTCAGTCCTGCGAGCTTTTTATGAATTGTAATTTAAATCTGCAAATTTGGCAATATCTTGTTTTGTGGGGTTTATCAAAAATAATCACGATGTGCGTGCTTGCCCTTTTTATCGCGTTTATATTTGTTTTAGTAAAAAATACGGGGAATGGTTTTTGCCGTTACCGCATTTTGGGCTTTCATTGAAGGAGTTCTTTATCTTGCAATAGGAAGCAACTCTCCCCTAAATCAGCTTAAGTATATAAACTTTTTATACTTTTTAAGCGGAAATAATATTTTCGGAAATTATCTTAATATCAATATTTTTTCACATACTGTAAATATTACCCTGATTTACGTTATAGCTATGATATTGATCGCTATTGCTTCCGTAACGGTAATTTGCATGTCTTTTGTAAAATCCGCGCAAATAACGACAAACAATATATTTACGCCAATGCTTGAAAAATTCAGACGAAGGTTTTATAAAATTCAAGGCGGCGTTTCAATATTCAAAGGCGAATGTTTTAAGCACTACAAAGGCTCAATGGCAATAATAGCGATTATTCTGCTTGTTTTTGTCGCCTACGGTAATGCTACTGATGATATTTCGGTTGTATACAGTTCGGCTCAGGAAAGCGCATACAGCGCGTATATTGATAAGCTTGAGGGCGAGCTTACGCAGGAAAAAGAAGATTATTTGCGGCGACAGCAGGATTATTTTGACGGACTGAATGAAGAGCTTAACACCATTTCAACTGATATGTCCTTATCGGCTGAAGAAAAAGAAATAAGGATAACGGCTATAGATTCGATTTTGAAAACCAAGGGCGCCGCCTTTGAGGAGATTTCAAATCAAGCCTCGTACATAAAAGAGGTCGGAGAGCGTTATCATATTACTCCCATATTCATTAACTATATTGTTTATAAAAGACTTGCCCAAAATCCGTCAAGAGAATGGCAGTATTTTACCTTGCTTATGGCAGTAATAATATTTATATCGTCCGATATATTTGCATATGAGCATAAAAAAAGCATATGATTAATCTAATTCGCTGCACAAAAAAGGGCAAGCTGAGGCTTGTACTTTCAAAAGTAATGACACTTTCGCTTACCACGCTTATATCATATACTTTAATTTATTTGCCTTATTATATAAATTTCATAAAAACCTTCGGAACGGAGTCGTTAAACACTCCTGTTGTATTTATGCAGGACTTTGCAAATATTGGCAGTACAATTTCCGTAAACAGTATGATTTTTATTACGGCGGCAGTGCATATAGCGGAGGCTGTCTCGGTTATGACGGCGGTTGCTATGCTTTCTCAAGTATTAAAGAATAATATATTGTCTATGATTGTCGGGGCGGTGATAGTATTATTTCCGTGCCTGTTATGTATGAATTTGACCGATATAAGATTATACACAAGCTTTCAAAAAGGCAGTTGGATGTGGCTTGTCCCGAGTTTGATAGTATTATGCGTATTCCTGCTGATGATTTGTTTAACTATAATTGCATTTAACTTTTCTAATATTGAATTTAAAGCTATGAGAAGGTGTAAAAATGAGGCTTGAAATAAAAAATTTATGTAAAACATATAAAAAAGGTGTAGTTAAGGCACTTGATGATTTCAGTGTGACCTTAACGCCGGGCGTTTATGGCTTGCTCGGACCAAACGGCGCAGGCAAAAGCACCCTTATGAATATCATCACCGACAACCTGAACGCCGACAGCGGAGAAGTTCTCTATGACGGCGAGGAAATTAAAAAACTCGGCAAAGACTACAGAACAATTCTCGGCTACATGCCACAGCAACAGGGCTTGTACGATGACTTTACGCTCAACCGATTTTTGTGGTATATGGCGGCTTTAAAAGGTCTGAAAAAGAAAGAGGCAAAACAAAAAATTGCCTCACTTCTTGAAACCGTCAATCTTAAAGAGTCAGCACATAAAAAATTGGGCTCGTTCTCCGGTGGTATGAAGCAGAGAGCCTTAATTGCACAAGCCCTTTTAAATGATCCCGAAATCTTAATTCTCGACGAGCCGACAGCAGGGCTTGACCCGAAAGAGAGGATAAGAATCCGCAACTTTATAAGCGAAATTGCAGAAAATAAGATAGTGCTCATTTCTACCCATGTAGTGTCCGATATCGAGTTCATTGCTAAAGAGATTATACTTCTAAAGCAGGGAAAACTCGTGTCACACGATACCTGCCAAAATCTCGTAAATGAAATTGCAAATAAGGTAGTTGATGTGGAAATCGAAAAAGAAGAATTAAAATATTTTCAGGATAATTACCGTGTTTCAAATCTCTATCATAATGATGATAAAATCGTAGTAAGATTAGTTACAGATAATCCCCCTGAAAATCATAAACTGTCCCCACAATCCCCAACCCTCGAAGATTTGTATCTCTATATTTTTGAACAAGGAATGTGATATTAAAATTATTGCCGACAAGTAATGGTGTTCTATGCTAGTACTTGTCGGTGTTTTTTTGTCCTTTTTACATTAAATTGTAAAGATAAAACGAAATATAGATACAAAATAATCAGCTAACGCATAAAATAGCAATAAAATAGTTTGACTAATATATAATATTGTGTTAAAATTATGCGAAAAGGAGGGTGACAGCCCTATGGAGCAATATATGCCGATAGTGTGGATAGGCTTTGCAATATTCATGTTGCTTTGCGAAGGCTTTACAACACAGCTTGTATCAATATGGTTCGTTCTCGGCTCGGTTTGTGCCGCAATAACAACTATATTCACAAGTGACATCACAATCCAGTCGGCGGTGTTCCTTGTTGTGTCACTTGTTTCGCTTATCGTGACACGACCGTTTGTAAAACGTTTTAAAAAGCGTAATAAAACAACGGGAACAAACGCAGACCGCCACATTGGTCAAGTCGGGTTTATGCTCACGGATTTAACCGATATTGACAAAACAGCACAGGCAAAAGTTGGTGCGGAAACTTGGACGGTAAAGTCCGACAAAGCACCGCTTTTAAAAGGAACAAAAGTTAAGGTTCTTGCAATAGAGGGCGTAAAGCTCATAGTAGAACCCGTAACAGAATGAGAGGTAAATAATGTTAGGACTTATTATTTTAGGTATCATCCTTTTAATCCTGCTTATAGTAATCGTAATCGTAAGCAATGTCAAAGGTAGTACCGCAGGCACACGCATATGTAATTGAAAGACTCGGAACATATCATGTAACATGGTCAACAGGACTTCATGTAAAAATTCCGTTTATCGACAAAATTTCAAAGAAAGTTTCACTAAAAGAGCAAGTGATCGACTTCCCTCCACGCATGGAGTGAATAAAACGATACCTTCTTATAAATCTTAAAAAGCAAGGAAATATTGCAGGATTAGAAATAATCAATAACAATTACTTATTTAATATTTTTTAACATCTGAGCCATTGGGCTCTTTTTTTATGCCTAAAATTCTTGTAAACCCATTTTCGTGTTGCAAGAATGACTGATGAGGACGGTAGAATAGAGAGGGGGAGAGATGTTGGAAATATAATAAAAACTTAGGTGCAAATACACTTAAGTTTCAAGTAAGTGCTTGATATTTTGCAAAAATGGTGGTATACTATACTTAAAAGTCAGGGGGAAATACCCGTAAGTTTTAAGTGAGCGGAGGGCTACAATGCAGAACATTATTAAGCGTGACGAATATCTTAACAGAATTATTGACAGAAAAGAAAACGGACTGATTAAGGTAATTACCGGAATCAGAAGATGTGGTAAGAGTTTTCTGCTGTTCAATCTGTTTTACGATTATCTGATTGAAAGCGGTGTAAAAGAAGAACAGATCATTACGATTGCCTTGGATGATGATACCTTTGTAAAGTACCGTGATCCCGATGAACTGTCGAAATATATTCGTGGGAAAATCGTGAACTCAGATATGTACTATATTCTCATTGATGAGGTGCAGTACGCAATCACAAAGGATGAACTTAAAAACCCTGAGAATATTAAGCTTTACAATGTACTCAACGGTCTTATGCGGCTTCGCAATGTTGACATTTATGTAACAGGCAGTAATTCGAAAATGCTCACGAAAGATGTACTGACTGCCTTTCGTGGCAGAGGTGATGAGGTTAGAGTTTATCCTATCTCTTTCAAAGAGTATTATTCTTTTGTGGGCGGAGATAAATCCGACGCCTATGAGGAATACGCTTTATATGGCGGTATGCCGCTTGTTTTAACAAAAAAGAGCGATGCGGAGAAGATGAACTATTTGCACACTCTTTTCACCGAGGTTTATTTCAAAGACATTGTGGAGCGTTATGATATTGAGTTGCCTGATGTGCTCAGCGAATTAACGGATGACCTTTGTTCTTCTGTCGGTTCGCTTACCAATGCAAGCAAAATATCAAATACCTTGCAGACGGTGAAAAATATTAAGGTTTCAGGTACAACCGTTTCCAACTATCTGAATTATCTAATTGAATCGTTTCTGTTCAGCAATGCGAAACGATACGATGTAAAAGGTAAGAAGTATTTTGAATATCCATCAAAGTATTATTGCGCCGACATCGGACTTCGCAATGCAAGACTTAATTTCAGGCAGCAGGAAGAAACGCACATAATGGAGAATATTATATACAATGAACTTCTGTGTCGAGAGTATTCCGTTGATGTCGGTGTTGTAGAAATCGTGGAAACGAGTGTAGGGAAGAGGTCAAAAAAACAGTGCGAGATAGATTTTGTAGTAAACAAGGGTTCTAAAAAATACTATATTCAATCCGCACTAAATGTTTCGGATCCGTCAAAACTTGAAACCGAACTCAGACCTTTGAAGAATACAAAGGATTTCTTTAAAAAGATTATTATCAGCAAAACTTCAATGAAGTCTTGGACGGATGAGGACGGAATACTTCATCTCGGACTTTATGAGTTCTTGCTGAATGTAAATTCCCTCGAATTGTAAACTAAATAGGCTCAATGTCAATAGTTGTGGAAAGCCGAAAAATAAGAATGTATGAAATTTATAAGCAACAGAAATTGTAAAAGAGCAAGTGATACACAACTAAGAACAAGGCACAGCTTACGGAAAAATCCGTTCAGCTGTGCCTTTGATTGTGTTTGTGAAGTTGTAATGCTGTTTTTATTACGGCTTTGTCAAGAAAAGTGTGTAAGTTTTTTAAAATCATAAAAAAGCATATGTCTTATCTGATTGCTCTTTGGTGCTATGTCAAATTTCAATTTCAGATTATAAAAATATTATAACCTTTTTTTGCAAAGAAACTCAATAAAATTGGCACAAATGTTATATTAAAAGGCTTTTTAAATTGACTTTTATTTTAAAATATGATAGTATGTTAGTATGTAAACTTACATACTAACATGCTATCATAGAAATGGTGGTGATTACTTGATTGTTGATGATTCTATGAAATTCTGTAATTTGCTTGCACAAATGATAAAAGAGGCAAATTTATCAAATGCCAAGTTTTACACTGCACTTGGCATAAAGAAACCTTATTTTTATGATATTTTAAGCGGTAAAGTTAATCCACCTCCTCCCGATAGACAAATTGCAATGCTTCGGTTATTGAAACCAAAGCCTGAAGAAATAGCGTTGTTTTTTGATTTGGCTGCACAAGAGCGAAATGAAGTGCCCGCTGATATCGCACAAGCTTTAATAAATAAAGATTTGTGCAGAGAATTGAGAAATGGTATAGATTACGAAAAATTATTAAAGAACGGGGAATACAAAAATGAGCGATAATAAAAGAGAACAAGAGAGAACAGAACTTTACCGTACAATATGGGCGCTTGCAAATGAACTTAGAGGAAGTGTAGATGGTTGGGATTTTAAACAATATGTTTTAGGTATGCTGTTCTATAGATATATATCTGAAAACCTTACAACTTATCTCAATAAAGGTGAATGGGAAGCAGGAAATACTGATTTTGATTATGCGAAAATCAGTGATGATGAAGCTTTAAGAGTTAAAGATGATATGGTGCAAGAAAAAGGCTTCTTTATTTTACCCAGAGAATTGTTTGGAAATTTATTAAACAGAATTAAAAAAGCTGATAAAGACGCAAAGGAACAAGCGGAAAAAGACGGCAAAGAAGTAGAAATTGCTGATTTAGATGAGAATTTGAACGAAATATTGCAAACGAACTTTAAAAACATTGAAGCGTCTGCTATCGGCAGTCCAAGCGAAGAAAACTTCAAAGGTTTGTTTGACGATATAGATGTGAACAGCAATAAGCTCGGACCAACAGTTATTAAGAGAAACAAAAGACTTAAAAGATTAATTACTGTTATCGGGGATATGGATCTTGGTAATTATCAAGATAATTCCATTGACGCTTTTGGGGACACCTATGAATACTTAATGGGAATGTATGCTTCTAATGCCGGCAAAAGCGGTGGTGAATTTTTTACCCCACAAGAGGTATCTGAACTTCTGACAAAAATTTCACTTCTTGATAATAATGGTAAAATGAAAACAGAAGTAAACAAAGTATACGACCCTGCTGTGGGAAGTGGCTCATTACTTTTGAAGTTTGCAAAAATTCTCGGTAAAGATAATGTTCGCAATGGATTCTTTGGACAGGAAATCAACATTACGACTTATAACCTTTGCCGTATCAATATGTTTTTACACGATATAGGTTACGATAAATTCAGCATTGAACACGGCGATACTTTGACTGATCCTAAGCATTGGGATGAAGAACCGTTTGAAGCCATCGTTTCAAATCCGCCGTACTCGATTAAGTGGGAAGGCTCTGACAATGGAACACTGATAAACGATCCTCGTTTTTCTCCTGCCGGTGTATTGGCTCCTAAATCAAAAGCGGACTTTGCTTTTATTATGCATTGTCTTAGCTGGCTTGCTACAGACGGAACGGCGGCTATTGTTTGCTTTCCCGGTATTATGTATCGTGGCGGTGCAGAACAGAAAATCAGAAAATATCTGATTGATAATAACTATATTGAATGTATCATTCAGCTGCCTGATAATCTTTTTTACGGAACAAGCATTGCGACTTGCATTATGGTTCTCAAAAAATCAAAAGTTGACAGCCAAACTTTATTTATTGATGCTTCAAAAGAATTTGTCAAGTCTACCAACAGCAATAAATTGGGGGATGGAACATCAAGTAATGAAGCCTAATAACATTCAGAGAATATATTAAACGCATATATCAACCGAAAGACTGAAAAGTATTTTACTGCTCTTGTTAAACAGGAAGATATTGAAAATGCGGATTACAATCTATCTGTATCAACTTATGTAGAAAGTGAGGATACAAGAGAAGTTATTGATATAGCTGTCCTCAATGAGCAAATATCTCAAATTGTTCAGCGTGAAAACACATTGCGTGCCGAAATTGATGCGATTATAGCTGAAATTGAGGTGACTAAATGAATTTAGCGACTAAAGTGTTAAATAAACCAATTGGGTCATATGTCGCTACACTACCATTTATTGACATAAAAAAAATACTTTTATTCTGAGTATGAGACCCAAGACGATGAAGATATGATCGGTTTACAGAATGGCGATTTTGTAGAAATTGATGCCGGTAGAATCGCATTAAATTTTTACTGTAAAAAGTGTGAAGATTCGAGAACATTTATGTCTCCAGATAGATTGCATGCTCTTATTATTAATGAGAATCTTATTAGTATTGACGCTTTCTTGCAGTGTCCTGTATGTAAAACTGAAATTCAAGTTTGGTTTTTACTTGAAGTTAAGGACATGTTTACTGAAGAGCCAAAAGTAAAAATTTTAAAGAGAACTGAAAAGCTTTCAAAAAATGTAAGTGAATTACGAGAAAATTCATTCGGTATATATACTGATTTGCTTGAAAAAAGCCATGAGAGCATCACGAGAAGGTTTTGGAGCTGGGGCTATAATATATTTGCGCAAAGTTTTTGAACAGGTAACAAGTGAAGCGGCTAAGGCTTCCAACATTTCTACCACATATATTAATAGTAATGGTAAAGAAAAACGAAAGAATTTTAAGGATCTTTTAACAGAAGTGGACACAAAATGTGCTATTGTTCCTATAGAATTCTCGAATAATCGGTATAAATTATTTGGTAAGCTTAGCGATGTAGTGCATGGTGAATACGATGAGGAAATTGCATTGGAAAAATTCAGTGCGTTTTATCGTCTTGTTACAGGAATTATCGAAAACATAAAGAGTAAAGAGGAATTTCAAAGTGCCCAGCAAGCGTTGGGATTGTCTGAAGGCGGTGATAAAAATGAATAAACTAGAACAACTTATAAATGATCTTTGTCCAGAGGGTGTAGAATATAAAAACACTTGGAGAATTGGGAGCATTTTATAGTGGGCTTAGTGGAAAATCAAAAGACGATTTCAGCAATGGAAATGCGAAATTTATTACATATATGAATGTATTTTCGAATCTGTCATTAAAAATAGATGTTGATGATAAAGTAAAAATAGGAGAAAACGAAAATCAAAACACTATACAATATGGGGATATTTTGTTTACAGGTTCTTCGGAAACTCCTGAAGAATGTGGTATGTCATCGGTTTTAACATCAATAACAGATGAAAATTTATATTTGAATAGCTTTTGTTTTGGATTTAGATTTTATGATAAAAAGCTTATGTTGCCAGAGTTTTCTAAATATGTTTTCCGTTCAAGTGAGATTAGAAAGCAGATAAAAAGGACAGCCAGTGGTGTTACAAGATTCAATGTTTCTAAAAAGAAGATGGAAAAAGTAACAATCCCCCTTCTTCCTATACCAATACAAGAGGAGATTGTTCGTATATTGGATAAATTTACGGAACTCACTGCGGAACTCACTGCGGAACTCACTGCGGAAACTGCGAGAAAACAGCAGTATGAGTATTATAGAGATAATTTGTTTGTTTTTTCTGATAATGTTCTTTATAAACCATTACAAGAAATTGCAGATATCGGAACTGGAAGCAGTAATACAAATGAAGAATTAGAAATAGGAGAATATCCGTTTTTTGTGCGTTCACAAGAAGTGAGAAGAAAAGATAGTTATGAATTTGATGAGACTGCAATTATAACTTCTGGAGACGGAGTGGGTGTAGGTAAAATTTTTCATTATATAGAGGGTAAATATGCTTTACATCAAAGAGCATATCGCATTCACATTAACACCGATGATGTCATACCTAAATATTATTTTTATTATATGAAAAGTGCTTTTCTGTCTTATATTGAAAAAAATTCTTTTCATTCATCAGTGACTTCCATAAGAAGACCAATGCTTAACAATTTCCCTGTGCCAATTCCATATCCAGAAAACAAGGAAAAGTCACTTGCAGAACAACAGCGCATAGTTGATATTCTTGATCGATTCGATAAGCTTTGCAATGATATCAGTGATGGATTACCTGCCGAAATTGAAGCAAGACAAAAGCAATATGAATATTACAGAGATAAGCTCTTAACTTTTAAGAAAAAGGGAGGCAACGAAAAATGAATAGCTTTAAAATTGTGGCGAGTTCAAACGAAAATACGGTTGTCGCTGAGTACACACCTGAAGAAAGAAAAAGCACCGACTATCAAAGCGAAGCGGAACTTGAAAAAGATTTTATAAATCGCCTTGTCAATCAGGGCTACGAATACATTAGCTATAAAAAGCGAACAAGACTTAATTGACAACCTCCGTACTCAGCTTGAAAAACTTAATAACTACACCTTTTTCGATAAAGAATGGAACGACTTTTACAGCAGTGTTATTTCCAATGGAAATGATGGTATTGTTGAGAAAACTCGCAAAATACAGGAAGATTACCTGCAAAACCTTACCCTTGATAACGGTTATGTGAAAAATATCAAGCTGATAGATAAAACCAACATTCATAACAATCATTTGCAGATAATAAATCAGTACGAAGAAAATGAGGGTGAACGTAAAACCCGTTATGATGTAACGATTTTGGTAAACGGATTGCCGTTAGTGCATATTGAGCTTAAAAAGCGAGGGAATGCAATTCGAGAAGCATTTAATCAAATCAATAGATACCAGCGTGACAGCTTTTGGGCAGGCAGCGGATTGTATCAGTATGTACAGCTGTTTGTAATCTCCAACGGTACGCATACAAAGTATTACTCTAACACAACAAGATTTCAGCATATCAAGGATAACGCAGAGAAAAACGCAGCAAAAAAGAAAAAGACTTCTAATAGCTTTGAATTCACAAGTTATTGGGCGGATGAAAAAACCGTACCATCCCGGATCTTGTGGACTTTACAAAAACCTTTTTTGCAAAACATACGCTGCTTAATATTTTGACTCGTTACTGTGTATTTACCTCAGAGGATTTATTATTGGTAATGCGTCCTTATCAAATTGCGGCAACTGAAAAAATCCTAAACCGCATTATAGTTTCTACCAATCTCAAAAAAACCGGCAGAAAAGAGGCGGGCGGTTACATTTGGCATACCACCGGAAGCGGCAAGACTTTAACAAGTTTTAAAACTGCACAGCTTGCTAAAGGATTGAATTTCATTGATAAAGTATTGTTTGTTGTTGATAGAAAAGATCTTGACTACCAGACAATAAAAAGAATATGACAGGTTTGAAAAAGATGCTGCCAACAGCAACACCTCTACTAAAAAATTCTGCAAAAACAAATGGAAGATGATAATGCAAGGATCATCATCACAACTATTCAAAAGTTAGATAAATTCATATCTAAGAACAAAGAACATGAAGTTTATAAAAAACATATTGTTATGATTTTTTGATGAATGTCACCGTTCTCAGTTCGGAGATATGCACAAGTCGATTACAAAGCACTTTAAAAATTATCATATCTTCGGGTTTTTACAGGCACGCCGATTTTTGCATCGAATTCTAACAGTTCCAATGCACCGAATATGCGCACTACGGCACAGGTTTTCGGAGGTGAACCGGACGAAAATGGGAACAAAGTAAGACCACTGCACGCATATACCATTGTAGATGCTATTCATGATGGAAATGTCTTGCCTTTTAGAATTGATTATATCAATACGATTAAAAACCCTGAAATTTTATATGACAAGCAAGTAAAAGCAATTGACCGTGAAAAAGCTTTGCTTGATCCTAAAAGAGTATCTGAGATTACACAATACATTCTTGAACATTTTGAGCAGAAAACTTATCGCAATCAAAGCCGTTCCTATTATGACCATAAAGTGATTACGAATGTAGAAAAAATGGCAAAGTCCAAGAATAATACGGTAACAGAGCAAAAAGCAACCGCAAAAGTAAATGGTTTTAATTCAATTTTTTGCAGTCGCATCTATTCCGGCAGCGATTGCATACTACAATGAATTTAAAAAGCAAATGGAGGAAACAGGTCATAAATTAAATATTCCTACGATATTCAGTTTTAATCCAAACGAAGAAGATCCGGATGATATCTTGCAAGATGAAAATTTTGACACAAGTGGTCTTGATCGAACTTCACGGGATTTTTCTTGACAGTGCGATTGATGATTATAATAAGCTGTTTAATGTTAGCTATGATACATCTGCCGATAAATTTCCCAACTATTATAAAGACGTATCATTGAGAATGAAAAATCGTGAGATTGATTTGCTGATCGTAGTCAATATGTTTCTAACGGGATTTGATGCAACCACTTTAAACACTTTATGGGTAGATAAGAATTTAAAAGATCATGGTTTGATACAAGCGTTTTCCCGTACCAATCGTATTTTGAACTCAGTTAAAACATTTGGAAACATTGTATGTTTTAGGAACCTTGAAACAGCCACTAATAATGCCTTAGCGCTTTTTGGAGATAAAAACGCAAGAGGTATGGTTATTCTAAAAACTTACAATGAGTATATGAATGGCTATGAAGATGAGCACGGAAAACATATTGAAGGTTATAACGAGCTTGTAGCCAGACTGGTAAATGAATTTCCGATAAGCAGTCAAATCATTGGCGAGGATAACGAAAAAGAATTCATCAAACTGTTTGGTAGCATTTTGAAATTGAGAAATATTTTAAGGTGTTTCGATGATTTTGAAAGCGACAGTTCTGTATCCGTTAGAGATTTACAGGATTATCAAAGCATTTATATTGACTTATATCAAGATTATGCTAAAAAAAGCGACATTGAAAAAGAACGAATCAACGATGACATTGTCTTTGAAATTGAACTTATTAAGCAGGTCGAGGTCAATATAGATTATATCTTGATGCTCGTTGCCAAATATCACGAATCAAACTGTGAGGATAAAACGATTCTTGCTAATATTAATAAATCAATAGATGCAAGTGTTGAGCTGCGCAGCAAAAAAGCTTTAATTGAGGGATTTGTTGCCCAAATGACAGTAAAAACAGATGTTGAAAAGGACTGGAAAGACTTTGTTAAAAAGCAAAAAGAGGAGGACTTAGAAACAATCATCAAATATGAAAAGCTAAAACACGATGAGGCTCAAAAATTTATAGAGAACTCATTCAGAGATGGTGAAATAAAAACCACAGGAACAGATCTTGATAAAATATTACCGCCAATTTCAAGATTTTCAGGTGGTTCAAATAGGGCTTTGAAAAAACAAACTGTCATTGATAAGCTAAAAGACTTTTTTGAAAAATATTTCGGCTTAGTATAACACAAAATCCGCTACCAGTTAGAATTTGGTAGCGGATTTAACTATATAAAAATTAATTTAGAATTTACAATTTCTCTTGTTCTGTTGCAAACATTGTTCATTTGTGCAACCCATTCCATCTGATCTTTTGCCTTAAGTTCTTCTGTTATATTGTCGCTTTCTGCTAGTTGCTTTACGATTTGAAAAAACATATTTTCAGCCTGATTTTCAATATCGACAAGATAGTCATTTAGTTTCTCGCTTGTCAACAGGTTCATATAAATAATTTTGAACCGACCCCAAAAAAGTTAGACCAAGAATCTAACGATTTGGAGGTCGGTTCATGGATCTTTACTCTGCAAAATTTGTATTGTTTTAAAAAAATAGCAAATAACAAAGGTTATTTGCTAAAAAACAAAAAATAATTAAAGCCTAACTTTTTGGGGGTACATCAGTTTTATGACTGCTATGTCACCTTCTGCAGAAAAGGTGTGGATTGATATATCCGTTGGATTCTAAAAACATTTTGCGAAATTAGCACCCTCTACTCGGAAGGTGACTAGTTCACTAAAAGTGTACCGTTGTATGAGTCAAAACTAATTATACATAAAGGAGTATGTCGAATTATTAATAGTTATGTTACGAGTCAATAGGCTCTTTTTTTATACCCAAATTTAGGTCGTAAAAGGCTAATAACAGGTGATTTGTACAAATACAAGTATTTTATATTGTCAGAGTTCACAAAAATAAAACAACTTTCAAAAATATATTTACAACTTCGCATAATGTGATATATAATAACATTATGCGAATAAAATATATGCTAAACCAATAACATATTCGCCGTATAAACAAAGCAAGGTGATAAAAACAATTTTTAGTAAAAATTAAAATGAGGTGATAGTTGTAATTTAATTGCGGAAACTGACAACAAGATTTAGATTTAAGGAGGAAAGTATGAATAAAAAATTAAAAAAACTTGTTTCAGGAACATCGGTAACTTTATGTGCCATTGATTGCATTTTCATTGCCAACACAAGTGTTTGCACAAAATCTGCCGATAAATACAGAAGTTAAAACTCAAACTCCGAATGAAGAACAATCTTCTGATGAATACAAAACCGGAAACATTCTTTCAGAAATCAAAGACGAGAGAGATGAATATTCAAAGCAGTTCCGTTTGGATGACGGCACTACAATGGCTGTAAGTTATAAGGAGCCTATCCATTACAAAAATGCGGCAGGAGAATGGGTTGATTATGATAACAGCTTGAAAAATGAAACCGTAAATTCAGCATCCCCTGATGAAGTTACAGAGGAATATACTAATAAAAAGAGCGATTTTAAGGTTAATTATTCTAAAAAATCCAAAGAGAACTCTATGGTTAAAATCAAGGACGATAACCAAAAAATCAGTTGGGGATATAAGGATACAAACAAAGTAAAGTCAACTATAGTAAACAATGATGAAGAGCTGACAGATAATGACAAATTTACAACATTAAAAAACCTTACATCTGAAATCACATACGGAAACATTTATGATGATGTAGATGTTCAGTATTTTACAACCACAACAGGTGTAAAAGAAAATATTATATTAAAGAATAAGAATGCAAGGAGCGATTTTTATATTCAGTATAAATTTAATAATCTTACTGCAAAATCTGTAGATGACAAAACAGTAGAATTATTGAATTCTAAAGGTGACGCTGTGTATAAAATTGAAGCACCTTTTATGTTTGATAATGACGACAAAACAAGTACGGATTTAACATTATCAATAACAGAACAGAAGAAAAATAAGCTTACGCTCAAAGTTTCTGCAGATAAAAAGTTCCTTTCGGATTGTAGTTATCCTGTAACTATTGATCCGCAATTTACAACAAGTCAAAACTGGCAGAAATCCCAGTGTACATATGTTGATTCATCAAAGCCGTCAACTTGTTTCGGCTATGGCAGTACCAGTGGCTATACAGGTACTGTTAATGTCGGAACATGGGGGGGTAACGGAATGTACCGTACATATTTTAAAATGAATTCATTGCCAACGCTTAATAAAGGTGATATGGTAGTAGAAGCACATCTGAATTTACATTTGATAAATAATGATTTTTATCAGGATATGAATATCGGTGCGTATTCTCCTAACGGTTCTTGGTCACAGGATAAATTAACATGGAAAAATCAGCCGTCATACAATTCAAATGTTGTTGATTACGAAACATTTACTAAAAATGAATCAGAGACTTGGCATAGTTGGAATGTAACTTCTTGTGTTAAGCGTTGGTATAACGGCGAAGCAAATAACGGCATTATGTTAAAATCACTTGATGAAAGTAACGAAATGCAGTGTGCTGAGTTCTATTCATCAAACTATCCATCAACATCAACTCCTCGTCCGTTATTTACTATTGTTTACAGAAACAACAAAGGTCTTGAAGATTATTGGACATATTCAAGTTTTTCTGTTGGTTCAGCCGGAACAGCATATGTAAACGATTAACCCATTCAGGTAATTTGACATTTGTAACTTCTGATGCATCAACAGCAAGTGGATATGCTCCTGCGTCGGTACAGCATGTATATAACGGATATATGGCAGGAGATAAGTATTCAAAAACTACACCGTATGTCGGTAGAGGTTGGCGACTTAATATACAACAAACATTGTTACCGTCAAGTGAATATGGTTTAACAGGTACAAGTAAGGATAATTATCCATATGTATATACCGATGAAGACGGCACAGAGCATTACTTCTACAAAAAAACTGAAAATGGAAAAACGAAATATCTTGATGAAGACGGCTTAAAGCTTGAACTTACTACATCAGGTAGTGGAAGTAGCAAGTATGCTATTAAAGATGAGAAAGATAATTATATTTACTTTAATACCAAAGGTCTTCTTACAAGTACAAAAGACTCCAATGGTAATAAAACGACAATAAATTATGCTTCAGACGGTACTACAATAAATTCTGTTACAGACGGAAGTAATAAGAAAATATTACTTCAGCAGACAGCAGGAAGTGATACTAAATATATTAGATATACGGTTGATCCGGCAGGAAGGAAAACTGAATTTAGAGATAGTAGCGGTCTTTTATATCAAATCAATAAACCTGACGGTAGTCAAATAAAACTTACATACGACAATGACAAAGCGTTGAAATCAATTACAGATATCGACGGATACAAAGTAGTGTTTGAGTACACAAGTACAGCATCGGGTAAGAAAGTATCTGCAATTCAGGAATACGGTAAAGACGGCACAGCAGGTCAGAAAATTACATTTGACCGTACAAAGTATAATACAACGGTTAAAAAGACATACGGTGCGGATGGAATCGCAAACACGGATGACGATTTAACTTCAACATATCAGTTTGATGAGTTCGGTAGAACAATCTCCATAAAAAGCGAGACAAAAACAAGAGATTTAGGTGCGTCTGTTTATACTTACACAGACGGCGTAAAAATTCTGCTGCAGACAATATCAAAATGTTAAATAAGGTTAACTCAAACTATTCAACAGGTTCAAATTCCGTTAACCTTATTTCAAATTCCAATATGGAAACCGATTCTTCTTGGATTAAATCGGCTTGGGGTGAATCAAATACATTTGAGAAAAAATATGACACATCACAGCATTACTTCGGCAAACAATCCCTTGCAATTTCTGTATCAAAATATGAAGGAACATCAAGAGGAAGAGTGTATCAGGATATCAGCAACACAGTTTTAGAGCCGGGAAAAACTTACACACTTTCAGGATATATAAAAACAGTCGGCGTTGTAAACGGTTCGTCTGATAATGCAGGTGCGTTTATCTGTGCTGAATCTCATAATTCTGACGGCACATTTACACCTTCATATTCTGATTTTGTAGTTGGAAATACCGATTCAGCTGTAGATAACGGTTGGCAAAGAGTTAGTACAACTTTTAAAGTGCCTAAAAATTCCAGCAAAACACGAATAAACCTTGCTTTAAAGCAGTCAACAGGTACAGTGTATTTTGATGGAATTCAGCTTGAATCCTACACAGTAGCAAATAACTACAATATGCTTGAAAATTCAGGATTTGAAAAGTATTCGTCAAACGGATTGCCAACATCATGGTATGACGGATATTCTACTCTGAATAATGCAATTGATTGTAAAAGCGAAGCACACCAACAAGGAAAATATTCTTTCCGTATAAAAGGTGAAGCCGGCAAAGTAAAAAGTATCTGTCAGAATGTAAATATTACAGGAAAAGAAGAAGATACATACATTGTCAGCGGTTGGGCATATGCAAATGCTGTTCCAAAGAATAAGGATGATACGAGGAAGTTTAAAATTTCCGTAAAAATCACTTATTCGGATAACTCAACAAAGTACAAAACACCTGCACCGTTTAATTACTCGATTTCAGGTTGGCAATACACATCTGCAGCTTTTAATTTGAGTGACGGAACAAATAAAGTAAAAACTCCTAAAACCATAACAATATATCTCAGTTATCAAAATCAGGGAAATTATGCGTATTTTGATAATATTTGTCTTGTAAAAGACAACGCAATGAGTTATACTTATGATAAAGACGGAAAAGTTATCAGTGTAGTTGATAATTCTAAAAAGCAGTCAACTATGGAGTATAATAATTCTGACTTAACAAAGAATATTGACGCCAAAGGTTATGCGTATACCTACGGTTATGACAAAGCTCATAATGTAACTAAGGCTACAAGTCAGACAGGTATGAATTATAACTACACTTACAGTACGAAAGGCTTGGCTACATCACTTGAAGTAAAGTGTGGCTCTAAAGTAACAGATGTAGGTATATTAAAAAGTGAAGTTACTTATGATTCAAACGGCTTGCTTTCAAGTGCAACCGATCAGGATGGCAACAAGGTTGAGTATAAGTATGACGGTAACAAAGGTACCCTCACGCAGACAACAGATAAGCTTGACAGCAAAAAATCCTGTTGTAACAGACTATACTTTTATGACAGCAATACCGATCAAATTAAGTCGGTTAAGCAGTCCAACAGTAATGGCAACGAGTATTCAATCGCATATTCATATTCATCAAAATCAAAGTTGCTTGAAAAAATTTCTCGTGACGGAACTGATTATTCAATTAAGTACGATGAATTCGGCAATAAGATTGATTCAAAGGTTGGCTCACAGTCGCTTGCAAGCTATTCTTACGGTGCAAACAACGGACCTATTTTAAGCTCCACCTACGGTACAGGTCAAAATGTAAGTTATGCTTATGATGAATTTGGTAATGTAAAAACAAGAAAGTATAACGGCAAAACCGCATTTAACTGGTATTCAGATCGTGGCGGTAATATAATTCGTGAAAACGATTATCTTAATAAACGCTTGACTGATTTCACATACGATACAACAGGCAGACTTGTTCGTCAGACTGTTGCTGACTCATCTGTAACAGGAAGTTCCAACAAGCTCTTGTTCGGTTTTGAGTATTCATATGACCTCAATAATAACATTACACAACTTGTTACAAAGACAACTGATAAAACTGTAAAGAACAAGTTCACATTCGGAAAAGATAACCTGCCTGCAACCTTCACATTAAGCACAGGTAAAAAGGTCGATTATACTTATGACGGACTTAACCGCCTTACAAAGACATCATTGACTACTTCTGCTGACAAACCTATTGATACAACATACACTTACTTTGCGAGTAAGCGTGGTTCGGATTATACAACTACAAAGTTGAAATCCGAAACTATCAACGGTGAGAAGTATGAGTATAAGTATGATGCACACAGTAATATTACCGATGTTACCAAAGACGGAGTTTTACAGTATCATTACGGTTACGATATGATGAATCAGCTTGTTAGTGTAGATGACAAGCTGAACGGTAAAGTTTATAACTATACTTACGATGCCGGCGGTAACCTTATATCCGAAACTGTTACCGATTCAAACGGTACAACAAGCAATGCGTATGAATACAACAATTCAAATTGGGGAGATGTTCTTACATCATATAACGGTCAGAACATAACCTACGATGAAATCGGTAATCCGCTTACATACCGTGACGGAATGTCAATGACATGGAAAAACGGCAGACAGCTTGCAACACTTACAAATGGTGATACAAGCATAAGCTATGGCTATGACAGCGGTAGTGTTCGTACAACTAAAACCGTAAACGGAGTAAAATACACATATGCGTACCTCAATGGTCAGCTATTGTATGAAACCCGTGGCGACGCAAAGTTCTATTATTCATACGATGCAAACGGAATTTTGTATAATGTCAGATATACTCTGACTGACGGCGGTACCGAATATTCGTATTATTACACCCATAATTCCCGTGGCGATATTGTCGGAATTCATAACGGAGTGGGTGAACTCAAAGCGCACTATGAATATGACGCTTGGGGTAATGTGATTTCTATAACCGATAATAACGGAAATGCAATCACAAACCCGAACCATATCGGTAATTTGAATCCGTTCCGTTACAGAGGTTATTATCAGGACACAGAAACAGGTCTTTACTACCTGATGAGCCGTTACTATGACGCCGTAACCCACAGATTTATAAATGCAGACGGCTATTTTCAAGCGGGTACTACCATTCTTGACGGAAATACTTTTGCATATTGCGCTAATAATCCTATTTATTCTTCTGATCCTACAGGTTCGTCTATAATCTTTGGAGCTCTTATTGGGGGGGCTACTGAGTTTTTTGGCCAAATTATATCTGGTAAAAGTATTGATGAAGTTGATTGGGGCTCAGTTTTTGTAAGTGCTGGAACGGGTGCTATACTTGGTGCAGTAGATGTTTTGGGCGTTGGAGCTGTGGCTGGTGTATTAATAAAAGGTGGTGTCAGTTTTACTGGTTCTTTTATAAAATATTCAATGCAAGGTGAAGATTTTAATTTAGCTGTTCAGCATTCTGCAGTTGATGGTTTATTAACTATGGGCTTTGCTAGTATATCAAATGTCTTTAAAACATCCAGTGGAAATCATTACAATTACAATGTTAATAACTCAAATCAAAGAGTTAATCGTTGGTCAACTTCAATTGAAAATGTGGTGGATAATTCTCGTAGTTTTAAGCCAAAAGTGTATGCTCCTTCAAAACCAAAAACCTGTTCCTAAAAAAACAGACACAGTGTAGGTCTTGTGGTCGCCCAATAGGAAATAAGTATTGGCAATGCAGCAGTCCGTCTTATTATTGATCAGGATTAAAAATATGAAAAATAATAAAAAATATGCGGTAATAACTTTTATAGTTGTTGGTGTTTTTTATGTAATCATGTTTATTGTGACATTGATTGAGAGAAACAGTAATAAAATTATTAGTCCAGCCGAAACAAGAGATTCGTCTATTTACATAATCATACTTGCTTGTTCACCTATTGTTTTGATGATTTGTATGTTATATAAATATATTGATCGGCACAAATACAGATTTAAATATTTTGCTGATATTAGTGACGAAGTTCTATTTTCTAAAAAATAATCGAAGAGTGAACGAACATTCGGTGTTATTTCAGTTTATGGTGGGTTGTAGCAATGTATTTGTTGTTTCTTTAGATAAGAAATCAAAAATAATTATACCTGCCGTTTACACAAAGAAAAACAATAAAATTTCTATGATAAACAGAAATGCCGAATATACTGTATTTGAACATATTGATTTTTCTGAGAGTAATTATTCAAACGAATACACTTTTATCAGAGCTTGTAAATTGCGGGATAAAAAGACAGGTGAGCAGGTTCTTTTTGTAGCAGTTCCGAATAGAGAAACGAATATTCTCGCATATTCCGATTCTGCACATAAAGCCAACAAAACCGTAACTTTCGGTAAATTCAGAATATTCTGTTTTATCGAACCTGAAAATAATTCCTATACGGATTTGCTTGTTGATTCGGAAAAAATCCATCTTGAAAAAACAAAGAGAAAAGGTATGTACTTTATAGGTTTGGACGAAAGTTACAAAAACAAATCAAAAGTCAAAAAAAGTAATATAATTTGTTAAAAACTATATTAAGTTATATTCAGACAAAGTATCAGTCGGAATAGGGTAGAACATTTGCGGTAAGGAGGCTCGAAAGAGCCTCCTTTTTAATGCTTGAATAGAATACAAGTAAACCTCAAAACATAATATATGACAGACTGTTTTAAATGATGAAAATGTCCGATAGAAAACGCATAAAATAGCAATAAAATAGTTTGACTAATATATAATATTGTGTTAAAATTATGCGAAAAGGAGGGCGACAGCTCTATGGAGCAATATATGCCGATAGTGTGGATAGGCTTTGCGATATTTATGTTGCTTTGCGAAGGCTTTACAACACAGCTTGTATCAATATGGTTCGTTCTCGGCTCGGTTTGCGCCGCAATAACAACTATATTCACAAGCGACATAACAATCCAGTCAGCGGTGTTCCTTGTTGTGTCACTTGTATCGCTGATTGTGACACGACCGCTTGTAAAACGCTTTAAAAAGGCGTAACAAAACAACGGGAACAAACGCAGACCGCTACATCGGTCAAGTCGGATTTATGCTCACAGATTTAACCGATATTGACAAAACAGCACAGGCAAAAGTTGGTGCGGAAACTTGGACGGTAAAGTCCGACAAAGCACCGCTTTTAAAAGGAACAAAAGTTAAGGTTCTTGCAATAGAGGGCGTAAAGCTCATAGTAGAACCCGTAACAGAATGAGAGGTAAATAATGTTAGGACTTATTATTTTAGGTATCATCCTTTTAATCCTGCTTATAGTAATCGTAAGCAATGTCAAGGTAGTACCGCAGGCACACGCATATGTAATTGAAAGACTCGGAACATATCATGTAACATGGTCAACAGGACTTCATGTAAAAATTCCGTTTATCGACAAAATTTCAAAGAAAGTTTCATTAAAAGAGCAGGTAATCGACTTCCCTCCACAGCATGGAGTGAATAAAACGATACCTTCTTGTAAATCTTAAAAAGTAAGAGTATATCGAGGAATTGAGAATAATCAATAACAGTTACTTATTTAATATTTTTAACATCTGAGCCATTGGGCTCTTTTTTTATGCCTAAAATTCTTGTAAACTCATTTTTCGTGTTACAAGAATGGGTGTCGAAAACGCTAGAATAGACAGAGTGAGAGAAGTTGGGACTAATCCGAGTAGAGTAAAACAAAAGCTCGCTTTCAACATTATGCAGGGGAAGTATGCCTTCTTTAACAATTACATTATTATTCCGCAAAAAATCAGAGGAACTGCTAAGAACGAAGTTTTAAACTTCGTTTCTTAGCAGTACCGAATAGATGTGTAATGAATGTCGGATAACTGGATTGTGCGGAACTTGGAAAATGCACTGCAAGTCATGGAGTATGTGTTGTTGATTTTGTTTTTTTCGTAGTGGGAGTTGTGAGAACCTACAGTTTCCTTACAGAACTGAAAAAGTCCGAGTACGCTGTAAAGCTGTTTGTTCATATTGCGATTGCAAAGGGTTTGATTAACCATGGTATGTAACTGATGATGGAGATTTCGAAAATTATCCAAGGTGTTGTCGGTACGAGTATGACTTCGCCGGGTTTGGAACGCCGCAGACAATTGTGTTGTCGCAGGAGAATGTCGCAGTGGTGTATTACTGCAGATTCTTTGAGTCTACACCCTTGTGAGTGGTAATGTTTATCAGCGACCTGTTCATTTGGTGAGCTGATTTTCAATATGCTCATTTTGGTCGGCACGGTGAAAACGGCAGAACGTCTTGTGAAGAAGATTGTGCGTATATAACTTAAATTTGAAAGATAAAATCAAACTTTTTGATTTTATCTGTTGTATTTCTTTAAAATTGGTGGTATACTATAGATGAAATATACGGAGGTGATTTTGATGATGATTGAATTTCGCTTCAAAAACTATCGTTCTTTTCGAGACGATGCGGTGCTTTCTATGGAAGCAACCGGGCTGAGTTCTTTTAAAAGCTGCTTAATTCCACTGACATCCACAGTAAAGTTGCTTCCTGCAATTGCGATTTACGGTAAAAACGGCGGCGGAAAAAGTAATGTGATTCGTGCTTTTTGGTTGGCTGTGCAGTTTATCCGAAACGCACAGAGAACGCAGCACGAGCATGCTGCTATTCCTGTAAATCCGTTTGCGCTGAACGACTATTCAAAGGATGAACCTACGGAGTTTGCATTCGAGTATACTTCGGGTGGCATAAAGTATTGGTATAGCTTCGCCGCTACACGCGAGAAGATTTACGCAGAGTGTCTCTACCATGCACCAAAAGGACAGAAAGCTTTAGTGTTCAAGCGTACCGGGCAGCACTTCGATTTCACAGAGGATAAATCAAAGCGACTGTTGATCGGCGAAATGGTCGCTGAAAACCAGCTATTTTTCTCGGTGGCATGCACTATGAACGATGCGTCTTGCGTTTCTGCTATGCGGTGGTTTCGGAATCAAGTGTTCTTTTCACGTGATTATTCTGATATTCCCCGGCAGTTGATTGAGTATTCGGAAGATAAGAATATGCTAAAGGTAATTTCAGACTATGCAAAGGTAGCAGACTTGGGTATTTTGGATATGCAATTTGAGTTTAACAGCAATGAGATTCAAGATGACGAAAGTCTGCCTGATAACATTCCGGATGGCATAAAGGCTGCACTGATGCAGTTTATGCATACCCTCGCTGAGACCTCCAACAATGGAGAGACACGCCTGAAAATGGGCGAGGTTTCTGCAAAAGCCAGTCACCAAGGCGAAAACCGTGATGGACAGAAAGCAACCTATTCGCTGGAGCTTTCCGACGAGTCGGACGGTACCAGAAAACTGATGGCACTGGCTCCTGCAATCGAATCTGCGTTGCGCACCGGTGGCATCTTACTGGTGGATGAACTGGAGCGTGAGCTTCACCCTATACTGGTGAACTATATCATTGCAAAGTTCCAGAGCAAAACCGCAAATCCAAATGGTGCACAGATCGTTTTTACTACACACAATACGGAGCTGATGAATCTGGAACTACTGCGAAAGGATCAGCTGTATTTTGTCGATAAGCGTGATAAAGACGGTGCTTCTGAGTTGTATACGATTAGTGAATTTTCTACCCGCACGACTGAAAATATCCGTAAAGGATACCTTGTTGGCAAATATGGCGCAACGCCGGATGTTGAAATCGAGGAGGTGGAGTAAATGCCACGTCCTACCAAAAGAAGCAAACCTTATATCGTGGTGTTCTGCGAAGGGAAAAGCGAACAGGTCTACACGGACTTTCTGAGAAAAGAATTTAAAGATGTTGCGTCAATCAAGCGCCCAGCCTCTACCGGACTTTTTGATGAGGCTGATAATAAATTTAAAAAGGACAAGAAGTATCGTGATAATGCTGAAGTAACTGATGAGGTATGGTTCTTTTTTGATGTGGAAACAGCAGATGTTGGACTGTGGGATGCCCGGATGAAAATTATCAAACGGCTTCGCTCACTGCGAAAAAAGCCCGGAATTAAGGTTCGACTTTTGATGACGACCGGCTGTATTGAGTATTGGCTGATGTTGCACTACGACATGTATGTGCCATCAATTCAAACCGTTGCCGAAAAGCAGCGGGTGATGGATCGCTTGCTTGCTAAAGAACCGAATTACCAGAAGGGTGATGCCGATGTAACAGCGAAAATCGCACAGAATTATCCGACGGCAGTTAGCAATGCGCGGCAGACGGTTTCTAAATTACTTCAGCAAGGATTGCCTGGCATGGAGGATACAGACGAACGAAACTGCTGGCTTTGCCAGAAATGTCTAACCTTTTCTACTGTCTATGAAGCAATCGACTTTTTAACCGGTTTGCAATAGCAATCTGTTAAAGTGTCATAGAAGAAATCGAATGGCACTTTTTGTGCTATGAAAAAGAGTTTGTAAAAAAACAGCCTAACAAAAAACAAGAAGGCACATAACCGTTATCACTTCGGTTATGTGCCTTATGTGGTATAATAAATTTGTAAACAATTTATAAATCTTATTAACATGGAACTATCGCAGAATTGAAGATAATCAATAACAATTACTTATTTAATATTTTTAACATTTGAGCCATTGGGCTCTTTTTTTATGCCTAAAATTCCTGTGAACTTGTTTTTTCGTGTTGCATCAATTCAACAAAAAGTAGTTCGACTTGCTTACGATCTTATAAAAAATCAAGCCTGAGTTGATTGAAACAAACGCATAGTTACGCATGCGATGTTTGTTTTTCTATCACTTAACAATATTGAGTTTGAGAACATACAACAAGATTTATCGGATGAAATATTGAAAATTGCAGATGAAAGTTTAGAGTATTAAGATTTACTGCATTTGATCATTATACACCAAACCTAAAAAATCACTCTTATGTGATGACTCTTTTTATTATTCTTAAAGGTTGTTGTGAATTTTATTATGGGAGGATAGGCAAGACTCATCAAATTATATGTACTGCCCTTTTTATACAAAAAGTTTAGTAGTATGATTTTAGAGTTGCTATGAGTTGAAAGACTTGTAGCGAGTCTTTTTTTGTGTACAAAGCAGAAAAAATGTACATAAAAATATTTATCAGGTTATTTACTTACTAATAAAAGTGATATATAATAACAATCGCTGCTATTCTTAATCTAAAATATTTGATTATATATGTTAATAGCTTGCAAAATACACGAAAGGAGTAATGACTATGGTTGAAAAGAAGGTGGAAAACATTAAAATTTAATTTAAAACCATATTTTAGGAGGAAAACTATGAATCAAACAATGAAAAAACTATTTTCGGTAGTATCAATAACTTTGTGTGCAACAATTGGGTTATCGCTACCGCTTGAAGTATATGCTTCAACTCTACCGGAAAAAGAGAATAACTACTCATCATTTAACAATGTTGTCGGAGAAAATCCCGAAGAAAGCAAAATTGTCAAAGAGATTGCGGACAAAAGAACAGAAAATTCAAAAGAATTTTTGCTTGAAGACGGAACAAAAATGATTGCTCAGTACAACGAACCTGTCCACTACAAAGACAGCAAGGGTAAGTGGGTTGAATATAACAATACTTTATCGGAGGATAAGACTGCATCTCCGGACGAAGCGGGCGATTCTTCATATACAAACAAAAGCAGTGATATTTCGGTCAATCTTTCAAATAAAGCTAAGTCAAAAAATATGATTTCACTGCAATCAAACGGATATAAAATCAGTTGGGGTTATGACAATGCAGGCAAGAGCAAAGCTGATGTAAAGAAAAATAACGAAAAAACAAAGCGGTAATGATAAATTTACTACGCTTAAAAATATAACAACAGAAACTTTGTATAAGGATGTTTTCAGCGATGTTGACTTGCAGTATTTTGTTACTACAACCGGCATTAAAGAAAACATAATTCTCAAAAGTGCAAAGGCTCAAAATGAATTTACATTGAATTACAAAATTCCGAACCTTACCGCAAAGCAAAAAGATGATAAAACAATCACACTTTCAAATAAGGACGGAAAAGAAATATACACAATCTCAGCACCGTATATGTATGATGCAAAGGGCAGTACAAGCACTCAGATGAAGATTGAGATTGTAAAGCAAAAAGGCTCAAATCTTCAGGTTAAGCTGACCGCCGACTATGCTTTCATTCATACAATCGGCAGAGTATTCCCTGTTACGATTGATCCTGAGATTACAACTACTCTCAAAAGTGAGCTTACATTTTATGAGAATGCTAACGGCTCAGTAAATAGTTACGGACCGTACTATACATCTAAAAATTCATATGCTATTTGTACTGTAAATAATCTTCCGAAACTTGGAAACGGAGAAGAGGTTATAAGTGCCAAATATAGTTTTGAAACAGAAAACGGCAGTAATTTGTTTGCTGATGAGGGCGAAAACCCTATCATTGTGAATGCTCATAAGCTTACATCTGCTTCAAATGGGAATGTAAAATACGATTCAAAAGTCCTTGATTATGATTCTCTTACATATGAAGATAATCGGTATTTGACATTTGACCTTACAAACACTTTTAGAGGTTGGTATAGCGATACCAATACCAAAGGTTTTGTCATGGAGGCACTTGATACAGTCGGTTCAAAAAAAGTCGTATTTAAGTCTTATACAAAAACATCTACAACACCTGCCTTAACGCTTATCTACAAAGATTTCACCGGCACAGAGAGCAATCTTTCTTATCATACAGTCAATGTCGGCACTAACGCACAGGCGGCTGTATCGGATTACCTCGGCAACCTTGTAATTAACCAAACTTTGTATGAGGGAACAGGTTCAAGAATGCCATTGAGCATTACTGCAACATACAACAGCATTAACAAGGACACAGCCTTTGAAAACGGTTCTGCAAGCGGTTACGGGTGGCAGTTCTCATTTAATCAGTATGTAAGAGAAGTGACTGACAAAAACCTTACCAAAGCAGGCTACAACTATATCTATACCGATGCTGACGGTACGGATCATTATTTCAAACTTGTTGAGGGCGAAACAGCTAAATGGGAAGATGAGGACGGTTTAGGTCTTACACTAACCAAAGATGAAAACAACATTTTCATTGATAACGGTTCAACAACTCAGACTTACGATTCAACCGCAAACGGCGGCAAACTTCTCTCTGAAAAAGACGAACACAAGAATACTATCACATATACCTATACCGACGGTGACTTAACTAAAATCACAGACGGTTCGGGCAGAGAAGTTCAGTTAAAATACAAGAGCAGTACCGACGGCAAAAAGGTTGTAAAAAGAATTACAAAGCCTGATGACACTGGGATTGATATTGCTTATACAACCGCAAAGGATAAGGTTACTTCAATTTCATTCAATGACGGTCACACTTCACGATTTGAATATGACGATAATTATAACCTGATTTCAATTTCGGGTGTATCTGACAGCTATATGAAATCCCTGCCGACACATAAATTTACCTACACAAACGGTAAGGTAACTAATATCACCGAATACGGTACGGACGGCACAGAGGGCAATCACCTTAACATAAGCTACAAAGCCGACAATACAACCGTGTTTACAGATAAGCAGGGACACAGCGAAACCCATATTTTCGATAACAGCGGTTCAACTGTTTCTGTCCTCAATTCAAACGGTTATGCGACTTCGTCTGAAAATACAGGACTTGTAATTAACAACAGTGCAAACGCATACACTAAAAACTACATCACAGAGTCCTCACAGCAGACAGAAGTTGGCGGAGGCAAATATTACTTCGTGTCAAACGGTGCAAAGGGTAGTATAACAAGCACAGGCGGTAAAGTAACAGTCGATAATTCTGCAGCAACAGAAGAGGACGGTTACTATCAGTATCTCGGAACAACTTCACTCAAGGTTGAAAATCCGACAAGTGAGAATAACTCCGCATTCTTTACAGGCTTTGCTCATCAGTTCAAAGGAACAACCTTCAATGGCAAGGATGTAACTTTCTCCGCATATGTAAAGACAAAGAATGTAAAGCAAATTTACAGTGGCGGTTCAGTCGGAGCAATCCTCAAAGTTAAGTGCCTTGATTCATCAGGCAAGACTGTAAAAGAAATCAACAGTATCGGACTTACAGGCACACTTGATTGGCAGAGAATCAGCGTAACAGCAAATGTGCCGAGTACAACAGCGTCAATCCGTGCGTATGGCTTGATTAGATATGCATCGGGTACAGCTTGGTTTGACTGCATCCAGTTTGAAGAGGGTAATTGTGCCAACAACTTCAACGCTCTTCAAAACAGCGATTTCAGCTCAAATGACAACTGGCTCACAGAAGAAAACAAGAGCATTTCAGCCAACAAAGGAACTGTAACAATAGGCGGTACAGCAGGTGCATTTGATGATGAAAATGCCGATTCATCAAGCGATGACTCGACAGATGAAACACAGCCGTCAACATACACGAAAACCGTTACAGAAACTGAACCTAATGACAGTATCACTACATATGATGATTACGGCAACGCAATCAAGTCAGAGCAGGGATTTGTAACAAGAACTGTAAAGAAAACCTATGAGGTTGAAGAAAGTGAAACAACGGAAGAAGTTACAAGTCCGAGTGATTCTGATAATTCAGCCGATAATGACGATTCAGACACTTCTTCTGATGATAACTCATTAGGTAACAAATATATCTATCAGAATGTAAAAGTAGGCAGAGCGGGAGTATCGTTTAAAATTAACGGTACAGCAAAGTCAAATTCAGTTCCGCTTTCAAATGAAAACAGAACATTTGGCATTGCACTCAATATTTACTACAATAACAGCAGTACACCTGAGTTCCATTATCAGAACTTTAGTGCAAACACAGACGGTTACCAGCAGGTGTCACTTTCTGTTACTCCTGAAAAAACAAATGAAGTTGTAAATTATATTGCATTTGCGTTTGTTTACGCTTATAATGAGAATGAAATGACGGTTGATAATGCGGAAGTAAACATTTCACCGTTAATTCAAAGCTCCGAAGATTCTAAGAATGAAACTTCTGAAAAAGAGGCTGTTGACGAAGAAGTCTTATCTGAAAGTATTGATAAAACAAAGCCGTATATGCAGACAAGCTCTGAATATGACAGCACAGGCAACTATGTAACTTCCGAAACAAATGAGCAGGGAAGTACAACAAAGTATTCTTATGATGCAAACGGTAACAAAACTGCTGTAACAGACGGAAACGGCAATGTAACTAATTATACCTATGATACGAACGGAAATGTATTGTCCATAAAGAACGGTACTTCCGGCAACGAGTATTCTTATACGGGTACAAACTCTGTATCAAAAATTACTCATAACGGTTTTAGTTATTCATTTAATTATGATGTATTCTATAACCTTCTTTCAACTAAAATAGGCAATGTTGCAATTACAAGCAATACCTATAACAGTAACGGCAATCTCGCAAAAACAACCTACGCAAACGGTGATTATTTTGAATACACCTACGATGATTACGGTAATATTTCTTTAATCACAGGCGAAACAGGCAAAATTGCCGAGATGATTTACAACAAGCAAGGTCTTGTTACAAAGGCAGTTGACTATTCAAGCGGCGAAACCTCATATTACTACTACACATTTGACGGTTCGCTTGAAAGCGAATATCGCACATCATCTGACGGCAGTCTTACTCATTATATTGTTACCGATTCAAACGGTAATACAGTTGAAAAGACATCTGTAAACGGTCAGACAAAGACCATTACAACAGGCACAGATAAAGACGGAAAGTCATTTGTAAGCAATGACGGTGTAACTAACGAAACATCAACCGATGATTTTGGAAGAGTGTCAACTGTAACAACAAAACAGAACAAGAGCGATACCGTATTTACAAAGCAGTATTCTTATTACCACGGTAGCGAAAGCAATGCTACTACCAATATGGTTGGCGGAATCAGCTATAAGTTGAGTTCTGATAAGGTGCTTGGCTACAGCTATAATTACAACGATACAGGTAATGTAGAGAATGTGTATGAAAACGGTAAAAAGGTAGCCGTATATACATACGATGAACTAAATCAGCTTGTATGGTATGCAGATACCCGAACAGGTCGCTATATCAGAATAGTTTATGATAACTACGGTAACATTCAAAAAATGGAATCGTATTCACTCGGAACTAACTGGGCACCTGTAAAATTACTTGAAACAAGAACTTATTCATATGGCGACACTAACTGGAAAGATAAACTTACTGAGTTTGACGGCGACAGTATTACATATGATAAAAACGGCAATCCATTGACATACCGTGATGATATGACTTTTGAGTGGGAGAACGGAAGAATTCTCAAGGATATAACCACTTACGATAAAGCCATTCAGATGAGCTATGACTCAAACGGTATGAGAACGCAGAAGTCTGTTGACGGAGTGAAAACTAATTATTACTACGATAGCAGTAATAACCTTTTCGCACTCACTCAGGGCAGTGATACGCTGTTCTTTTTACTACGATAATTCGGGTGAAGTAATGTCAGTTTCCTGCAACGGAACAATGTATTTCTACATCAAAGACCTGCAGGGCGATATTACCGAAATCGTTGATAAGGACGGCAAAGCAGTCGCAAAGTATGCCTACGATGCGTGGGGTAATATGCTCACCGAAAACAACGGCACACTCACAGTCGGCAAACTGAACCCGTTCCGCTATCGCAGTTATGTTTATGATGAAGAAACAGGCTTGTACTATCTCCAAAGCCGTTATTATGACCCACTCACAGGTAGATTTTTAAATGCAGATGTTTTTAATGACACTGATACAAAAACTTCATTAAGTACTAATATGTATGCATACTGTGAGAATAACTCTGTTAATTATGTTGATAGCAATGGAACAAAGACAACTATAGGACCTGTAAAAAAAATAAAATATAATAGAAATAAAGTAGTAGCCTATGCTAAAAAATGGTGTACAATGGCAGGAATGGACAGTACTATAGTTACGGTCAGGATTGTACTAATTTTGTTTCACAGTGTTTATATGCTGGTGGAATACCAATGACTCTGGGAAGCAAGTCTAGTACGTGGCATTCTTTAATAACCGGCAAAACAGGTATTAATCAGCCAGGGATGAATCCTAATTATAGATATTATTGGAATGTCAGTTTGCCGTGGAGTGTGTGCCCCAGTAACTATAATTATTTTAAAAAAGATAAATATTGTAAAGGGCGTATAACCATGAAAAAAAGACTGATGTAAAAAATACATCACTTCGCATTCAAATTGGTGATCCTCTTTATATGGATGATGATGGTGACGGAAAACCCAATCATGCAGTTATTGTTACTAAGATAGATAAAAAGAATAAAAAAATATATTATTCAGCCCATACTAATTCGTATTATAATAAATGTTTGGATGAATACAAATTTAAAGGTAAGAATAAAGTGTATGCATTAGCCTTAAAAAAAAAATAATATCTGAACAATTAAACTTGTAGAAAGTTGTGGTTAAATGAAAAAAGTGGTAACGAGATTGATGATTATATTTATTGCCGTATTATTTTTATATTTATCATATGGCTTCTATTTGTCACTTAAAATTAACAATATAATTTCTAATGCTCTTAATAATGAGGTATACGATAGTAAAATGTCATCGTGTATCAGTGAAGAAAATTATGATTATATAAACCCTATTCAACCGAAGTTGGAAGAGGGACATGATAATTTATCAAAAGATGTCGAACATTCATTTCCCATAGTATTTCCTTTTATCAATAGCGTTTCGTATAATTATACATATACCGTTACGGACGCTGATAATGGCGAGGTGCTTTATTCTTCCATGGATAGTAAGATGAAATTAACAGTTACATACGGTATGTTTAGTATCTTTATACAAGATGCAGAGGAGATTTACTCCACATAAATTTAAAACAAGTATGTTTATGACAGTCTTAACGAGCTTAAAGAAGAATATGATTATGTAAATAAGTTCTACATTAACTATTCTTATGACGGAGCAGGAAATCTGCAAAATAAATATGAACAGGCTCTTGATCCAAACTACGGTTATCCGACAGGAACACAGCATGGTAATACATACGAGTACACCGATACAAGCTGGAAGGATAAGCTGACAAAAATCAATGGTAACAATATTACCTACGATGCAAACGGCAACCCGCTCTCATACCGTGACGGAATGAGCTTTGAATGGGAGAACGGAAGAATTCTCAAGAAAATCAACACTTCCGATAGTTCTATTCAAATGAGCTATGATTCAAACGGTATGAGAACACAGAAAACCGTTGGCGGAGTTAAGACCAACTATTACTACGACAGCGACAAAAATTTAATTGCTCTTGTAAAGGGTAATGACACTCTGCTGTTCTACTATGACAGTGACGGAAGTGCAACCTCATTCTCATATAACGGTACAATGTACTTTTATGTGAAGAACTTGCAGGGTGATGTAATCAGAATTATTGACCTCGCAGGTACAGAAGTTGCAAGTTATGTTTATGACGCTTGGGGCAACATAAAAGATACCAATGGCGAGCCGACAATTCGAGAAATAAACCCAATTCGTTATCGTGGCTATGTTTATGATACTGAAACAGGCTTGTACTATCTCCAGTCTCGTTATTACGACCCATTCGCAGGCAGATTTTTAAATGCGGATGCTTACTACGATACTTGTAACTCTGTTTTAAGCACCAATATGTTTGCTTATTGTGAAAGTGATCCCATTAATTATATTGATCCATATGGATATGCTAGCTATAAAAATAGTTATAGATACAATAAATCTTCGAAAACATACAATATAACCACAAAAATTAATATTATGTGGACTAACTTGACTTATAAATATACTATCAAAAATGGTGTTGTAAAATTTTCGTTCGAAAAGAATACTTATTGGAGTGTTCTGTGGAGAGGAGGAGGCAAACTTCTTTCGCAGAAGCAATATATAAGGTCGCAAAATCAATTAACAAAAACTATTTAAAAGGACGATCTATCGGGGGAGTAAATACTGAAATACAATTACATTATATTGCATTTAAGCTTGGTATTAAAAAGTCCAGTTCTAAAGCAGCCGATATTGGTGCATCTTATGGTAACACAGGATATGATAGTAATGCTTGGTTTTTCGAGGGAGGTAATGCTGCAAAAATTATAGCTAAATTTAAGATTAGTAGAATATGGGCTATGGCATCCCTGATTCGTAACATAGTGAGGTATTTATAAATGAGGAAGATATTATCGATATTTTTAGTTATGGTATTGTGTGTAATGTTGTTTGGATGTAATACTGATTTTTCTAATTGTACGAGCATTAATATTAGATGCGGAACAATTAAAGTCCCGGAAAACTGGGATGTTTCTTATGCTGAAAATTTAATGTATTTTTTATAGCGATAATGCTAATGATAAAAAAGAATATTTATATATTTTTCAAAGTAATTCATTTAGTGAATTTAAAGATGATAGTTCTTATACAGTAGGTATTGTTGAAACGAATGCATTTTCAAGTCAATTTCAAAGCTTATATACAATTTCAAGTAATGTAATCTCAAATGGTGCTGTTTATGGTGAAGCTATGGTTTCTGTTGACGGAACAGAACAGAAAATGAGATTTTTGATTTTGGATCTGAAAAAATGAAATCTTATTATTTGTTAGTTCTGATAATGTAAATGACGAAACCCTTATGCAAATTGCAGAATCTTTTGAATCTACATAATATCAACAAAACTGGTACTCTTCACCGTTGTTTACCTTAAAACAAACTCAGTGCCGTGCTTGTGGATGCCCCATAGGCACTCAATATGCATGGCAATGTCATAGTCCGTCATATTATTAATCAAAATATTTTGTGATTATTAGCTCTATCTATTAAATCACAATAAAATTTCACTATGATGCTGATATACTTTGAAGTAATTATCAGCATCATAGTATCAATAAAGTAAAACAAAAGGTTAACGGCAGTAATATTTCATACGATGCAAACAGCAACCCTCTGACATACCGTGACGGAATGAGCTTTGAATGGGAGAACGGAAGAATTCTCAAGAAAATCAACACTTCTGACAAATCCGTTCAAATGAGCTATGATTCAAACGGTATGAGAACACAGAAGTCTGTTGACGGAGTGAAAACTAATTATTACTACGATAGCAGTAATAACCTATTTGCTCTTACGCAGGGCAATGATACGCTGTTCTTCTATTACGATAATTCTGGCGAAGTAATGTCGGTTTCATGCAACGGTACTATGTATTTCTATATCAAAGACTTGCAGGGTGATATTACCGAAATTGTTGATAAGGACGGCAAAGCAGTCGCAGAGTATGCCTACGATGCGTGGGGCAATATGCTCACCGAATATAACGGCACACTCACACTCGGAAAACTGAACCCATTCCGCTATCGCAGTTATGTTTATGACGAAGAAACAGGCTTGTACTATCTCCAAAGCCGTTATTATGACCCACTCACAGGCAGATTTTTAAATGCGGATGTTTATTGTGACACCGAGTCAGGAACTCCGCTAAGTACAAATATGTTTGCTTATTGTGAGAATAATGCAATAAATAATGTTGATTATTCAGGAAACTCACCAAAGAGCAAGAATATAATTTCAAATAGCTATAGTGGAAGTACAAAAAACGGATTTAAAATTACAAGTAAAATAAACATAAATAAGGAAAAATATAATATTTATTCCACTTTAACTAAAAAAGGCGTGCTTAAATTTTATTTTGACAGAAATCCTAATTACTCAACATTGTTCAATATGGGTAGAACGAGAATTGTTGCGGAAGCTATATTTAAAGCAATTAAAAGTATAAATAAAAAATATAAGAAGAAATATTTAAAAGGAAGGACAATTCCAGGAATTAATTCTGAAATATCATGGCATTATAGGGCTTATAACTTGAGAATAGTTGTTAATCATGCTAATCCTGCTGACTTAGGCTCTACAGATAAGAAAAACTCTGGATATGATTCGAATGCTTGGATTTTTGAACCTAAAATTAATTGGGGTGATGAGAAATTATGATCATGAAATCAGTTAAAAAATATAAACAAGCTATCGCTACAACGATAATATTATTTTTGATTATTCTGATTTATTTACTTGTATCGATAATTTCTGAAACTTTAGATTTTCATTTATACTTTGGATGGAAAGAGGTGCGTGTCAATAGCACAATGTCATTTAAAGTACCTGATAACTGGGAACAGGGAGAGAAAAATGGCTTATTGTATTTCTGTGATAAAAGTGATAATAGAAAGATTTTTTTATTTCAAAGTAGAGTAGGGGATTGTTTTCAGATAGGCGATTCAATAAAAATTGACGATAACACGACAGAGGATAACATTTGCAGTAATAACTTTTTCAACGCTGTAAGTATTAATAGCTCTGTGAATTCATTGGGAACAATGATAGGTGAGGCATTAGTTTCTTTTGACGGAAAATCACAGGTTGAAGATTATATAGAATTTTACAATCAAGATAATGTCATCACATTGTACACTTACGGAAAAGCAGTGGATAGTAAGATTTTAGACAAGATAGCGGATTCTGCGAAGTACACTGAAAAATAAAAAAACAGGTTTATTTCTGCAAAAAGTTGTAAAACAAACTGCGTTTTAGTTGTTGATGAGGTTCTTAGAGCCTCATCAACAACTAAAGTAAGAACTTTTGTAACTATTTCCTTATGACGGAGCAGGAAACCTGCAAAATAAATATGAACAGGTTCTTGATCCCACCTACGGTTATCCGACAGGAACGCAGAACGGCAATACTTATGAGTACACCGATACAAGCTGGAAGGATAAGCTGACAAAGGTTAACGGCAGTAATATTTCATACGATGCAAACGGCAATCCGCTTTCATACCGTGACGGAATGAGCTTTGAATGGGAGAACGGAAGAATCCTTAAGAATATAAACACTTCCGATAAAGCCATTCAGATGAGTTATGATTCAAACGGTATGAGAACACAGAAAACCGTTGACGGAGTTAAGACCAACTATTACTACGACAGCAACAAAAATTTAATTGCTCTTGTAAAGGGTAATGATACTCTGTTGTTCTATTACGATTCAGACGGCAACGCAACATCATTCTCATATAACGGTACAATGTACTTTTATGTGAAAAACTTGCAGGGAGATGTAGTAAGAATAATCGACCTTTCGGGTACAGAAGTCGCAAGCTATGTTTATGACGCTTGGGGTAACATAAAAGATACCAAAGGTGAGCCGACAATTCGTGAATTAAATCCGATTCGCTATCGTAGCTATGTTTACGACACTGAAACAGGCTTGTACTATCTCCAGTCTCGTTATTACGATCCACTCACAGGCAGATTTTTGAATGCGGATGATGCGGAATTTATTGGTAAGACAGGTACAGCACTGAGTGGTAATATATTTGCTTATTGTGAAAACAATCCTATAAGCAATACTGATGAAAATGGTCATTGGTTGTTACGACTATTTTGTGGTGTTGCTGGTGCAGTAGTTTTTGGTACAGTTGCGAATATTTTTTGTAGAATACTCGGTGTGAGTTCAACAGTAAGAAGATGGATTACAGCTGGTTTTTTCTTTACTTGGTGGAATATTGGGTGCAGTTTTTTTGGACCTTCTCTTTTAGCTAAATTTGCCCCTAAAGCACTGAGTTGGATTAAATCAGTTGAGAAGGCTATGAATAAAAAATTCAAACCTTTTTCTAGTTCTCAATGTATAATTGGTGTTGTTATTTGTAATAGACTAAAAATAATGGTACATTATCCACACCATAACAAAGGATATCATATAGCAATTGAACATAAAATAAATAAAAGATGGAGAAAAACTATAGATGATATTGAACTTAGAAAAATTGGCAAACGCTTTTTAAAATGGATTAGAAGGAAGTAAGATGTTTCATGAATATTTCATATGGTAAATATATTAAAAAAATCAGGAGAAAGAAAATATATGTTCCATCAGATTATTTATATATTGAGTTATATGATATGACAAATACCAGTCAATTTGTTCGTTGTATTATATCAAGCTTTGGAGACTCTTTTTCTTTAACTGGAAAAGTAAAAGACTTTTATGATGAGTTAGTCGAGTATAACACTTCATTATCTGAAATAGAAGTTAAATTATTTGAATATAAAAAGCACTCTATTATAACAAATATTTTTTCTGAATTATTGCTTGAAGATATTCATAATAAAGACTTGAATAAAATACTATCTCTAACTAATTGCACGGGAGGTCTCCAATTATTCTTGAATCCTGAAAAGGAAAGGAAAAATCTATTAGAATTTTTATGTTCAAATACATTTAGGGACGATTACTATATATTGAATGATTTTTTTAAGCAGAAAATTAATTCGATATATGCATTTGTATATGATAAATCAATTGATATTGTGTTGCCATTAAGTTATTTTTCATTGTGCCAAGGAGCTATTAACGAGTATGTCAATAATCAATTCACGCATAATTTAGCACAGTAATATTGATTCATTATAATAATGAGCATCATTAGCACAAATTAACAACATTATTAACGATGTTGTTAATTTGTCAGCAATGACGGTGTAACCAACGAAACATCAACCGATGATTTTGGCAGAACAACACAGGTTAGAACTGTTCGCAGTGACGGCAAGCTCGTATTTAATACAGACTATGAGTACGCAAACGGCAAGGCTGAAAATTCAACTACTAACCTTGTCAGCAAGTACAGTCAGTCATACGGCAGTGATAGCGTTTTGTCATACGATTATTCTTATGATGCATTAGACCAAGAGAGGGTATTAGATATTGGAGATCTCAAGTTAAAAAATATAAATAGTGTGGTGCTTTTTTTGAAAAGAAAATGTCCTTGTTGTGGTTGTAAAACACTAAATACAGAGAACAATTCTTTGTATGAAATATGTCCTGTTTGTTTTTGGGAATATGATCCAATACAGAATGATAATCCGAATTATTCAGGTGGAGCTAATTCTATTAGTCTGTTTGATGCGATACACAACTATCAAAAATACGGTGCGATTTCTAAAGAATATATTTCTTTTGTTAGGAAACCATACAAATTTGAAAAGTAAATTGTAGAATTAGTTGAGATAATAATAGGCATAAGACAAAAAGTTCTTGTCTTTTATTTTAAGTTTTGTAAAAACAAAGTCATCAAAACAAGAGGCATACCGAGTGGTATGCCTCTTGTTGCCTGAATTAGTTTTAACATTTTAAAGATGAGAGATTTATGTTTATTTTTGAAATTTCGCCTTTGTATACAAAGCGTAGGGGAACTTCAAGCCAAAATTCTCTTACGGCATAATATAACTGCATAGGCTGTTTGTCGTCAACGGTAATTGCTTGCAAAGGGAAAGTTTCTTTCTGAATATCTTTTTTATCAGAAAGAAAGTAAAATGTTATTTCATCGTAAGCCGTAAGCTAATCTGATATTGTAATTTAGCCTGCGTTTGTATATGGTTATGATAAAAATGAAATGCCAGTGTAACAAATCAAACATAATGATTTCGGCAGAACTACATAGGTCAGGACTGTCCGCGAGTGATGATGTCCTTGTATTTAGTTCCGATTACGAGTATGCGGATTGTAAGATTATTAACAAAAACCACCTTATGGTAATTTGCTTATTATCATAGGAGGCGATTTTATTGTACATTTTGGGAGATTAGTTAAATGAATTTATCTGACAGAGAATGCATAAAATAGTTTGACTAATATATAATATTGTGTTAAAATTATGCGAAAAGGAGGGTGACAGCTCTATGGAGCAATATATGCCGATAGTGTGGATAGGCTTTGCAATATTCATGTTGCTTTGCGAAGGCTTTACAACACAGCTTGTATCAATATGGTTCGTTCTCGGCTCGGTTTGTGCCGCAATAACAACTATATTCACAAGTGACATCACAATCCAGTCGGCGGTGTTCCTTGTTGTGTCACTTGTTTCGCTTATCGTGACACGACCGCTTGTAAAACGTTTTAAAAAGCGTAATAAAACAACGGGAACAAACGCAGACCGCCACATTGGTCAAGTCGGGTTTATGCTCACGGATTTAACCGATATTGACAAAACAGCACAGGCAAAAGTTGGTGCGGAAACTTGGCCGGTAAAGTCCGACAAAGCACCGCTTTTAAAAGGAACAAAAGTTAAGGTTCTTGCAATAGAGGGCGTAAAGCTCATAGTAGAACCCGTAACAGAATGAGAGGTAAATAATGTTAGGACTTATTATTTTAGGTATCATCCTTTTAATCCTGCTTATAGTAATCGTAAGCAATGTCAAGGTAGTACCGCAGGCACACGCATATGTAATTGAAAGACTCGGAACATATCATGTAACATGGTCAACAGGACTTCATGTAAAAATTCCGTTTATCGACAAAATTTCAAAGAAAGTTTCATTAAAAGAGCAGGTAATCGACTTCCCTCCACAACCCGTGATCACAAGAGATAACGTTACGATGCAGATTGACACGGTTGTGTATTTTGAAATTACCGATCCAAAGCTTTATACTTACGGTGTAGAAAGACCGCTCAGCGCTATTGAAAATCTTACTGCAACAACATTGCGTAATATCATCGGTGATCTTGAGCTTGATAACACACTTACGTCCCGTGATACAATCAACGGTAAAATCAGAGTGATTCTTGACGAGGCAACCGACGCATGGGGCATTAAGGTAATCCGTGTCGAGCGTAAAAACATTCTTCCGCCCCGTGAAATTCAGGATGCGATGGAAAAGCAGATGAAGGCAGAGCGTGAGCGCCGTGCAAGAATTCTTGATGCAGAGGGTGAAAAACGCAGTCAGATTCTTGTTGCAGAGGGTATGAAGGAATCTGCAATTCTTAAAGCCGACGCTGTTAAGGAGCAGAAAATCCGTGAGGCGCAGGGTGAAGCTGAGGCTATTCTCACAGTTCAGAAAGCTAATGCCGACGCACTTAAAATGCTCAATGAGGCTTCTCCTACCGATAGAATTATTCAGCTTAAATCGCTTGAGGCATTCGGTAAAGCCGCTGACGGCAAGGCTACAAAGATTATCATTCCTTCAGATATTCAGGGACTTGCGGGTAGTGTTACCGCAATTAAAGAACTCTGGAAAGATGATGTGCCAAAGGCATAAAGAATGTGAAATTTACGGCAATTTTTCGGGCACAGAATTCTGTGTCCGATTTGTTGCATAAAATTGTGGGGGATAGGAAATGCAATTTTTACTCGACCTGTTGTGGTACTTCGTAATTTTCTCGTTTTTTGGCTGGGTGGCGAGCAGTTTCCGTTCGCTTCTTCTTGAGAAAAAATTCAGTAACAACGGTTTTTTGACATCACCGTTTTGCCCTATGTACGGATTTTCGGCGGTTATTTGTTATACAGCACTAAAACCGTTTGAAAACAGCAAGCTGATTTTATTCATCGGTTCAACTCTGATATTATCTGCACTTATGGTTGTGGTCGGTGTGCTTGTAGAAAAAACTCTCAAATTCAAGCCATGGGATTTTTCTTCCTCGAAATTCAGCATAGGCAATTATATAACTTTTCCTTATGCACTTTTTCTCGGATTGCTCGGTATGCTGCTTGTCGGATTGATAATTCCGGTGCTTCGCACAGCCGTTGAAGCAATTCCTTTCTGGGTAAGTCTTATTCTTGTTCTTTGCTTCTGCGGAATTATTGTAATTGATTATGTTTTTTCAATGATAACAACAATCCGTCTGCTCAGAAGAATTGCAAAGCTTAAAAAATTCTTCCGAGCTTATGGATAAAGGTGCAACAGAGGTTGAAATTCAGGAACTTGAAGAAAACTATAACCGACTTTTTACAGAAAATATTTTAAGAAAAAGACTTGCACACGCTTATCCCGATCTCACTCATATGGCTTATGTAAAGCAAATTAATGCTAAAATTGAGGAGATTAAGCAGGATAATATGAAAGAATATACACAAACCTTTGAAAGCAAAGATGACAAGCCGTTTGCTTACGGATTCTGTTTTACGAAGCTTTTTTATCTGTTTGTGATCGGTTCTTTCATCGGCACGATTCTTGAAACAATATGGGCGTTCTGCGTTGACGGACATTTTGAAATGCGTGTCGGTATGGTTTACGGTCCGTTTATTCCTGTTTACGGCGGCGGTGCGTGTTTTCTGACAGCCGCTTTGTATAAGCTTTACAAGCTTAATGATACGCTCGTTTTTGTGATAAGTGCTTTTGTCGGAGCAGGTTTTGAGTATTTCTGTTCGTGGTTGCAGGAGCAGATGTTCGGCACGGTTTCATGGGACTACAGTGACACTCCGTTTAACCTTGACGGCAGAACCAATCTTATGTATGCCCTTATCTGGGGATTCCTCGGTCTTGTCTGGGTGCGTTATCTGTATCCGTGGACAGCAAAGCTTATTGAAAAAATCCCTAAAAGAGCAGGTGCAATTATTACAACATTTCTGATTGTATTCATGGCATTCAACGGCTTTATGTCCGTAACAGCTACGGCAAGATGGACTCAGAGAACAGAGGGAGTACCTGCGTCAAACAGCTTTGAAGAATATCTCGATGAAAAATTCGATAATGAAAAGATGGAATTTCTTTTTCCGGGTATGAAAAAGGCTGCAGAGGCGGGAGTTACAACCGAGGGCATAATTTCCAATGAAAGACCGTATCTTGATGCTACAGATCCCGATAACGGCATGAAAATCGAACAGGGAAAAGATGTTTCCGAGATTAATTAATATCATGAAGTGGCTATGCTTTGCACAGTCACTTTTTGCTTTTTGGCGGTATTTTAAAAATAATTTCGCCTGACTATTGAATTTTAACCGATTTTTTTATATAATTAATTAGTAATGCTTTATTTATGTCGATTCAAAGCATAAATTGGCATATTTGTCCTGACTTTGTCTGCCCACGGCACGGTTTTTGCGGCAATTTATCAAGTGGGCGGAAAGGCTATGAGTAATTATGAAAAAGGTTGCAATTATTATGGGCTCCGACAGTGATTTTCCCGTAGTATCAAAGGCTGTCAGTAAACTCAAAGAATTTGGCGTAGAGTATGAGGTTCATGTAATGAGCGCACACCGTACTCCCGATGCGGCAATTAAGTTTTCGGCAGAGGCTAAAAAGAACGGTTTTGGCGTAATCATTGCCGCAGCAGGTATGGCGGCACATCTCGCAGGTGTTCTTGCGGCAAAAACAACCCTTCCTGTGATAGGAATCCCATGTAAGTCGGCTCAGCTTGACGGTATGGATGCTCTTCTCGCAACAGTTATGATGCCTACAGGAATTCCGGTTGCAACAGTAGCAGTTGACGGTGCGGCTAACGCTGCAATTCTTGCCGTTGAAATGCTCGCACTTTCCGACGATTCTCTTGCAGAGAAGCTTGAAAATATGAAAGCTGATATGGAAAAAGGCGTTGCCGAAAAAGACAAGGCAATGCAAGCTAAGGTGGCAGAGCTTTGATTAAGAACTATGTAGATATTGACACAAAACTTGACAAAGTAAATGACGAGTGCGGTGTGTTCGGTATTTACCGTAATGATGACGATATCGATGTTGTTGCCGCCGCAAATGACGCACTCTACAGCCTTCAGCACAGGGGACAGCAGAGTGCAGGTATCACCGTGAATAAAGACGGTGAATTTACAACTGTCAAGGAACTCGGCATGGTGTCCGAGATTTTTACGCCCAAAGCACTTGAAAAACTTCCAAACGGTAAGATTGCAGTCGGTCATGTCCGTTATACTTCATCGGAATCACTCGACCGTGCATCTAACCAGCCGCTTGTTATGCGATATATTCAGGGTTCAATCGGTATTGCAAACAACGGCTCAATTACAAACTTCAATGAAATAAGGCAGGAGCTTGAAACAGGCGGAGCTGTTTTTCAGTCCAATTCCAATGCTGAAATTATGGCTTATGTTATCGCAACCGAAAGATGTGTAACAGACACGCTTGAAGATGCTGTTCTTTCTTCAATGAGAAAGCTCAAGGGCGCTTACTCAACTGTAATTTGCGCACCGAGCCGTCTTATCGGCTTTCGTGATATGCACGGATTCCGTCCGCTCTGTATCGGCAAACTCAAAAACAGCTGGATTTTCACTTCCGAAAGCTGTGTTATCGACAGTCTCGGCGGTGAATTTGTCCGTGATGTTGAGCCGGGTGAAATGGTAGTAGTTGACGAAGAAGGCTTTCACAGCTACAAATTAAAGCTTTTGCCTGATAAAACATCTTTCTGCCTTTTTGAATATGTATATATCGCAAGACCGGACAGCGTAATCAACGGTGTCTGCGTACATAATGCAAGATTCAGAGCCGGTGAACTTTTTATGACGAGTTCCCGATTGAGGCGGATATGGTGTGCGGTGTTCCCGATTCGGGACTTATTGCCGCGCAGGGTTACGCAAAGGCTTCGGGTATCCCGTTCAGCACAGGTTTTGTCAAAAATAAATATATCGGCAGAACAGTAGGCTCGGGTAAAGATAAAAAGAAAAGACTTCTCAGAACAAGACTTACCGCTTTGAAGGCTAATGTTAAAGGCAAGAGAGTTGTTATTATTGACGACTCAATCGTCAGAGGTGAAACCTCAAAGCATATTGTTCGTCTTATGCGTGAGGCAGGAGCTGCCGAGGTGCATATGCTCATCAGCTCACCTCCGTTTGTATGTCCGTGCTACTTTGGTGTGGACATTCACGATAAAGAAAGTCTTATTGCAAACAAGTTGACAACAAGTGAAATCTGTGAATATATCGGTGCAGATTCACTTGGTTATCTCAGTATAAACAGTCTCAGAAAAATTGCTGAGGGTGCAAATATAGAATTCTGTGACGGTTGTTTCACGGGCAGCTATGACGCTGAAATTCCGAGAACAATCTTTGTAGATAAATACGCTAAAAAAATTAACAGAAAGTGACGGAGTGATTACAATGAACAACAGCTTTTCCGAAAGCTACAAAGCGGCAGGTGTTGATGTAACAGCAGGCTATAAGTCTGTAGAGCTTATGAAAAAGCATGTGGCACGCACAAAAATTGACGGTGTTATTTCAGGCATCGGCGGTTTCGGCGGACTTTTTGCCCCTGATTTCAAAGATATGGAAGAGCCTGTACTTGTCAGCGGTACTGACGGTGTAGGTACAAAAATCAAGCTTGCTTTTCTTCTTGACAAGCATGACACAATCGGTATTGACGCAGTTGCAATGTGCGTAAACGATGTAATTTGCTGTGGAGCAAAACCTCTTTTCTTCCTCGATTATATCGCAATCGGCAAGAACTATCCCGAAAAAGGTAGCTGAAATTGTATCAGGCATTGCAGAAGGCTGTGTTCAGTCCGGTTGTGCTCTTATCGGCGGTGAAACTGCAGAGCATCCGGGTCTTATGCCTGTTGATGAATATGATGTTGCAGGTTTCAGCGTTGGTATTGCAGACAAGCCAAAGATGATTGACGGTTCAAAGCTTTGCGAGGGTGATGTACTTTTAGGACTCCGTTCTTCGGGTGTTCACTCAAACGGTTTTTCGCTTGTCAGAAAAATCTTTGATATCAACGAGGAAACAATTAATGCCGAGTATCCTGAGCTTGACAAAACTCTCGGTGAAACATTGCTCACTCCAACAAAAATTTATGTAAAACCTCTTCTCGCTCTTATGGATAAGGTTGATGTAAAGGCTGTTTCACACATTACGGGCGGCGGTTTCTATGAAAACATTCCCCGTATGCTTACAGACGGTCTTTCAGCCAAAATCAAAAAGGACAATATTCCTGTTCTTCCTATTTTCAAGCTTATGCAGAGAGTAGGTAATATCCCCGAGCACGATATGTTCAACACATTCAATATGGGTGTAGGTATGATAATTGCCGTTGCCAAGGAGGATGCAGACAAGGCTCTTGAGGTTCTTGCGGCTAACGGTGAAGACGCTGTTGTACTCGGTGAAGTAATCAGCGGTAATGACGGAGTAGTGTTTGAATAATGAAAAATATCGCAGTTCTTGTGTCGGGCGGCGGCACAAATCTTCAGGCACTTATTGACGCTCAGAACAGGGGAGAGATTAAAAACGGAAAAATCTCTCTTGTTGTGTCCTCAAATCCAAACGCTTATGCACTTGAAAGAGCAAAAAACAATTCGATTGCAACTGAGGTTATCAGAAGAAAAGACTATGCCGAATTTGATGAGTATGATTCTGCTGTAACCGAGCTTTTGAAATCCAAGGATGTTGACCTTGTTGTTCTTGCCGGTTTTATGACTATTCTCGGAAAGCAGTTTATTTCTGCTTTTGAAAACAGAATAATCAATATCCATCCGTCGCTTATTCCGTCATTCTGCGGCGAGGGCTATTACGGTCTCAGAGTTCATGAGGAGGCTCTTAACAGAGGCGTCAAGGTAACGGGTGCTACCGCACATTTTGTAAACGAAGTGTGCGACGGCGGTCCCATTATCATTCAGAAAGCCGTTGAAATTCAGAACGGCGACACACCCGAAATTCTTCAGAAAAGAGTTATGGAACAGGCTGAATGGAAGATTCTTCCAAGGGCGGTTTCGCTTTTCTGCGAAGATAAAATTATAGTAAAAGACAATAAAACCGAAATTCTTGACTAACGGAGGAAAAATATGAAACCTGTATCACTTTACAATGACATTGCTTCAACTTCATATCCGGGCAGAGGCATTGTAATCGGCAAAAGTGCAGACGGCTCAAAGGCTGTTATTGCATACTTCATTATGGGCAGAAGCGAAAACAGCAGAAACAGAGTGTTTGCAGAAACCGAGGACGGCATCAAAACTCAGGCTTTTGATCCGTCAAAGCTTGTTGATCCGTCACTTATCATCTATTCTCCCGTAAGAGTTCTCGGCAACAAAACTATCGTTACTAACGGTGACCAGACAGATACTGTTTATGACCTTATGAATGAAGGTCAGACATTTGAACAGTCACTCACAACAAGAGAGTTTGAGCCTGACGGTCCTAACTACACTCCACGAATTTCAGGTATTGTTGAGTGCGAAAACGGCAAGATGAACTATGCAATGTCAATTCTCAAAAGTGCAGATGGCAATCCCGATTGCTGCGAAAGATACACATTTACATATGACAAGCCGATAAACGGTCTTGGCAGATTCATTCACACATATATGAGTGACGGCAATCCGCTTCCGAGCTTTGAGGGTGAACCTACACTCGTAGAAATCGGTAACGATGATATTGACACATTTGCCGAGAAAATCTGGAATTCTCTCAATGAGGATAACAAGGTTTCACTTTTTGTACGCTATATTGACATTGCTTCAAATAAGGCAGAGTCAAGAATTATCAATAAAAACAAGTAATTTATTTTTCGGAAAGGATGAATCCAATGAACGAACTTGCTTTAAAATACGGCTGTAACCCGAATCAGAAGCCTTCGAGAATTTTCATGCAGGACGGCAAAGATCTTCCTGTTGAGGTTCTCAACGGCAAACCCGGTTATATCAACTTTCTTGATGCATTTAACTCATGGCAGCTCGTAAAGGAACTCAAAGCGGCAACAGGTCTTCCTGCAGCTGCGTCATTTAAGCATGTAAGTCCTGCCGGTGCGGCAGTTGCAACTGAGCTTTCTGACACACTCAAGAAAAAGCTACTTTGTAGATGACCTTGAACTTTCTCCGATTGCAAGCGCATATGCAATGGCAAGAGGTGCAGACAGAATGTCGTCATACGGTGACTGGGTGGCTCTTTCCGATACTTGCGATGTTCAGACTGCAATCCTCCTCAAGAGAGAGGTTTCTGACGGTATTATTGCTCCTGACTATACTCCCGAGGCTCTTGAAGTCCTCAAGTCAAAAAAGAAAGGCAACTATAATGTCGTAAAAATCGACCCTAACTATGTTCCTGCTCCTATTGAGCATAAGGATGTTTTCGGTATTACATTTGAACAGGGCAGAAATGAACTCAAAATTGACGAGGAAATGCTCCTTCAGAACATTGTAACAGATAATAAGAATTTTACAGAGGAAGCTAAGCGTGACCTTCTTGTTGCTCTTATTACTCTTAAATATACTCAGTCTAATTCTGTTTGCTACGCAAAGGGCGGTCAGGCAATCGGTGTAGGCGCAGGTCAGCAGTCAAGAATTCACTGCACAAGACTTGCAGGCAATAAGGCTGATATCTGGTATCTCAGACAGCATCCGAAGGTTATGAACCTTCCGTTTGTTGACAACATCCGCCGTCCCGACAGAGATAACACCATTGATGTTTACATCTCTGATGATTATGAGGATGTGCTTGCTGACGGTATATGGCAGCAGTTCTTCAAAACTAAGCCCGAACCTCTTACAAAGGAAGAGAAAAAAGGCTTGGCTTGCAACATTTGACGGTGTTTCACTCGGTTCTGACGCATTCTTCCCATTCGGTGACAACATTGAAAGAGCAAAGCGTTCAGGTGTTAAATTTGTTGCACAGCCCGGCGGTTCAATTCGTGATGATAATGTTATTGAAACCTGCAATAAGTACAATATGACAATGTCATTTACGGGTATTCGTCTTTTCCATCACTGATAGAGGTGCGGTTATGAAAATTTTAATGATTGGTTCGGGCGGCAGAGAGCACGCTTTAATTAAAAAGCTTCTTGAAAGTCCTAAATGCACAAAGCTTTATTGCGCTCCCGGCAACGGCGGTATTTCAAGAGATGCCGAGATTGTTAATATCGGAGTTATGGATAAAGAAAATATGGTTAAGTTTGCAAAGGACAATGCAATTGACCTTGTTTTTGTAGCTCCTGATGATCCGCTTGCTGACGGTATGGTTGACGCTATGCAGGAGGCTGGAATCAGAGCATTCGGTCCTAATGCAAATGCCGCTATTATTGAGGCGTCAAAGGTTTTCTCAAAAAATCTCATGAAGAAATACGGCATACCTACTGCAAAGTATGAAGTATTCAATGATGCTCAGAAAGCAATTGACTATATAAAGAACGAAAATACCGCTCCCGTTGTTGTAAAGGCTGACGGTCTTGCACTCGGCAAGGGCGTAATTATTGCTCAATCTGTTGATGAGGCAATTGAAGCAGTCAAAGAAATTATGGAGGACAAGAAGTTTGGCGACTCAGGTAACAACATCGTTATCGAAGAGTTTCTTACAGGTCCCCGAGGTTTCTGTTCTTGCATTTACAGATGGTAAGTGCGTAAAACCTATGGTCAGCTCAAAAGACCACAAGCGTGCTTTTGATAATGACGAAGGTCTTAACACAGGCGGTATGGGCACAATCAGCCCGAACCCGTATTATACAGATGCGATTGCCAAGGAATGTATGGATACAATCTTTATTCCTACAATTGAGGCGATGAATAATAAGAGGGCAGAACTTTTTAAGGGTTGTCTGTACTTTGGACTTATGATTACACCGAACGGTCCAAAGGTTATTGAATACAATGCGCGTTTCGGCGATCCTGAGGCTCAGGTTGTTCTTCCAAGACTTAAAACTGACCTTGTAGATATCTGTGAGGCTGTTATTGACGAAAAGCTTTCCAACCTTGACATTGAATGGGACAACGGTGCTGCGGCTTGTGTTGTTATGGCAAGCGGCGGATATCCTGTTTCATATAAAAAGGGTATAGAGATGTTCGGTCTTAATGATAACGGCGGTGTCGATGGCGCAATCGTTTATCATGCCGGCACTAAGTACGAAAACGGAAAGTTCTATACAAACGGCGGTCGAGTTCTCGGTGTTACTGCGACAGCGGATACACTTGATGAGGCACTTGAAAAGGCATATGCCGCAGTAGAAAAAATTTCCTTTGAAGGTGCTCATTACAGACACGATATCGGCAAAACTAAATAATATATTAAGAGCCACTCTTAACGAGCGGCTCTTTTTTCAGCCTGCATTTTTAATCTGCAGTCTTAATTTGTCAGAAATCATGGCAATAAATTCGCTGTTTGTGGGCTTACCTCTGTCGTTGTGAATTGTATATCCGAAATATGAGTTCAGAACATCAATGTCACCTCGATCCCATGCAACCTCAATTGCGTGTCTTATAGCTCTTTCAACCCGTGAAGAGGTTGTTTCGTACTTTTTGGCAACCGACGGATAGAGCTGTTTTGTCACGGCATTGATAATTTCAGGATGCTCAACAGACATAATGATTGAATCACGCAGATAGTGATAGCCTTTGATGTGAGCCGGAACTCCTATTTCATGGAGAATATCGGTCACTTTCATTTCAATTCCGAAAGCGTCGATAACTCTGCCTTTGCCAAAATTGTTTTTCTTGCTCAAATCCGATAAATCGCTGATAATGGTGCTTAATTCGGAAATGTTATATGGCTTCAACACGAAATACGATGCGCCCGAATTCATAATTTCACGCTCAAGAACAGTGCTGTGGAATGACGAATACACCATAAACACAGGCACTTTCGTGCTTTCTCGTGTAATGCTTCTCATAACACCGATTGCGTCAAGCCTTGTCATAAATGAATCCATCAGTACAACATCAGGACTTTCTCTTTTAATTTTATCGCACAATTCTTCTCCGTCTTTTGCACAGAAAATAACGGAAATATTCTTACTTTGTAAGATATTAAGATTTTCCTGCGTAAATTCAGAAGCGTCATCGGTTACGATTAGTTTTATTTTGTTGTTCATTGTGATTTCCCCCAGTAATTTTTGTTGTACTAATATTACCACAAAATGGCAAAGTTGGCAATACCTTCCATAAAACTTTTTTAAAAAAATTGAGAAAAAAAAAAGTTTTATAATTTGCGTTACTAAATCAAAAATGAACAAACCATCATACATTTAGTGTTGATTATTGTAGCGATTTGCCATATATTGTGCAAACACACCGTAACCCTCTTTAGGATTATTCAGAAAAACATGGGTAACAGCACCAATAATTTTACCGTTTTGAACTATCGGACTGCCGCTCATACCCTGTACAATACCGCCGCAATTTTCGAGCAATCTACTGTCGGTTATTTTTATGACAAAATTTTCATTTGATGTCATATCACGGTTGCATATTCTTTTGATTTCAATATCATATTCCTGCGGCGTATCTCCGACAGGCGTTGTTACCATAACAGCCTTTCCTGTTTTTACCTCATCGTCATTTGCAATCAGATATTTCTTGTTTCTTTTATAATTTTCACTCGTTAAATCTCCGAAAATTCCTAAAGGGGAGTTTACGCTCAAATTACCAAACTTTACATCGGTAAAATATCCGCAGAAACTGCCGGCTTTACCGCAGACGCTTTTTTCAATGCCGCTGATTTCAGCCCGAACCGCTTCTCCTGATTTTAACGGTAACAAAGCAGCCGTGTCACAGTCGCATATTCCATGACCGAGTGCGGCAAAATAATTATTGCTGTCATCATAATAGGTCATAGTTCCGATGCCTGCACAGCTGTCACGAACCCACGCACCGAGGAGATATACTCCCACGGTATTTTTAATCGGCAAAACGGTTTTGTTTTCGGTTTTGCCGTTTCTATCAATTTCAACAGTAATTTCATTGCCGTTTGATTTTTCAATTTCAGACTTTAATTCTTCATTTGTGCTGATTTTTGTATTATTTACTTTCTTTATAATATCGTTTACTTTAAGGCCGCCGTCTTTTGCGGGGCAAACATATTTTTCACCGTCGTAGTAGCTTTCAAGCTTGATTATCATTGCTCCGTTAGCATAAAATTTTACTCCGAAAGCCTCACCGCCAATGTAAACCTCATTTTTATCATCAGCGGCATAAGGCGAAAAAGTCGAAACAGTAAATAATAATGTGAAAATCAGGGCAACTGATATAATTTCTTTAAATTTTCGCAAAAAATTCACCTTCTTTCCGTTGCCTTTATTATGATTTGCATTTATAATATAGATTAGTGCGTTGATGAAAATATTAAAAATGTTACTGGCAGAGGATTTTCCGAAAAGGCGATAAACAGCCGTGCATTGTAAATTATTTTCTGAAATTATATCATTTTCTTATTATGAGGTATATATGGAAAACATAAATTCTAACCTTGTCGGTCTTACCGATTCCGAAGTTCAAAAGCGTATAGATGAAGGAAAGGTAAATATTTCAACTAATATTAAAACCAAATCAATCAAAAGAATATTTTGTGATAACATTTTTACGCTTTTCAATCTTATAAATGTAATTTTGCTTGCGGCATTGATTTTTGTGGGTTCACACAAGAATATGCTTTTTATCGGTGTTGTTATCGCAAATATAATTATAGGTATAGTTCAGGAAATTCGTTCCAAAATAAGCGTTGACAAGCTGACTATTTTGTCTGAGAAAAAAATCAATGTTCTCAGAAACGGTAAAATTGCAGAAATAAGTAAAGATGAGATTGTTCTTGACGATATTCTTGTGCTTTCAAGAGGAAGCCAGATTCCTGCCGACTGCATTGTATGCGACGGCAACTGCAGAGTCAACGAAAGTTTGCTTACAGGCGAATCAAATCTCATTGAAAAAAATGTAGGAGATGAACTTCTCTCGGGCAGTTTTATTGCGGCAGGAAAATGCTATGCTCAGGCTGTAAAGGTCGGAGCCGATTGCTATGCCGCTAAGATAAATAACGAAGCCAAATATATTAAAAAAGTAAATTCTCAGATTATGGAGTCATTCAATTTCATTATCAAAATCTGTACATTTGTACTTTTTCCGATTGGTATTGCATTTTTTATTCGACAATTTACCCTGCCCGATGCAACATTGCAGTCTGCTGTAATCAGCACTGTTGCGTCGCTTGTCGGTATGATTCCAAAGGGAATGATTCTTCTTACAAGTTCTGTTCTCGCAGTATCAATTATCAGACTTTCATCCAAAAAGGTTCTTGTACAAGAAATGTATTGCATTGAAACACTTGCAAGAGTTGATGTGCTTTGTCTTGATAAAACGGGAACGCTTACAACAGACGAAATGACAGTAACAGGTGTTATTCCGTTTGGGGCTGATGAAAATAGAATCAAGAAAGCACTTTCTTCAATTGTAAAAGCGTCCGATGAACTGAATGCAACTTTGTATGCACTGCGTGACTATTCGGATTCCGTTTCACCGTATGAGTGCAGTAAATTCTGCGATTTTTCCTCCGAAACAAAATGGTCGGGCGGTACATTTGAAAACGGCAAGACCTACATAGTCGGTGCGACTGAATGTATTTTAAAAAAGCAGAGAAAAGTATTCCGAGGTGTATTCAGAGATAGAAAAGATAAATCAAACCGTCAGAATCCTTGTTCTTGCCGAAAGCGATAGTGAACCGGACAAAGACTCATTGCCTGATGATTTAAAACCGCTTGCACTCATTCTTATCAAGGATAAACTTCGTGATAATGTAAATGAAACGGTAAAATATTTTAAGGAACAGGGTGTCACCTTAAAGGTAATTTCAGGCGACAGCGTTAAAACTGTTAAAAATATTGCAATTGATACAGGGATCGAGGGTGCAGAAAATGCAATCGATATGTCAACCGTGACAACAGATAAAGAGCTTGAAGATGCGGCAGAGCGTTGTAATGTGTTTGGCAGAGTAACTCCGGCTCAAAAGAAAAAGCTTGTGGTTGCCCTTAAAAAGCACGGACATTCGGTTGCTATGACAGGTGACGGAGTAAATGATGTTCTCGCACTCAAAGAGGCGGATTGCTCCGTAGCTATGGCATCGGGCAGTGATGCCGCACGAAATGTGTCACAGCTTGTACTTGTCAATAATGACTTTGGCGCAATGCCGAGCGTTGTGGCAGAGGGCAGACGAACAATCAATAACCTTGAACGAAGCTCTGCACTCTATCTTGTTAAGACGATTTATTCGGTTATACTCTCAATTTTCTTCATATTCTTCCGCACAGGATATCCCTTTGAACCGATACAGCTTACGCTTGTCGGTGCATTAACGGTTGGATTGCCATCATTTGTTCTCGCACTTCAACCGAATAAAGATATAGTAAAAGGTAATTTCACCGTAAATATAATAGCAAGATCACTCCCAACAGCTTTTTGTATTTCGGCAGATACAATATTACTCGCAATTTTAAAGTATATGACAGATATGCCACAGGCACAGTTTTCAACTCTCTGCGTATATCTTACTGCATTTTCATGTATGTTGCTTGTAATCAGATTATCAATCCCGTTCAATCCGCTCAGAGCCGTTATGGTCATCGGATGTTCCGCAGGAATAATAATCGGTTCAATCTTCTTTGGCGGATTGTTCTCACTTGCACCGCTTACATTTGAAAACATCATATTGCTTGTAATCTTTGCTGTAGGCACATTTGTTGTATTTAATATATTCTACAATATAGCACAGCACTATATAGAAAAATTCAAAAAGGAAAGTCATCTTAAACTGACTGCAAAAAGAAATGCAAATAAACAAAAACGCTGAAAAATTAATCAGACAACTGAATAATCAAGGCTATGAGGCTTTTATAGTGGGCGGTTGTGTTCGTGATTATCTTCTCGGATTGACTCCGCATGATACAGATATTTGTACAAAACGCTTTGCCCGAGCAGACAAAAAAATGCTTTGAGGCTTATCATACTTTTGATACAGGTATCAAACACGGCACAATTTCCGTTGTATGCGGCGATGAAGTCTATGAAATCACAACCTACCGTATTGACGGTGATTATTCCGATAACCGTCATCCGGACAGCGTAAGCTTTACACGAAACATAAACGAAGATTTGCAACGCCGTGACTTTACGGTAAATGCAATGGCATATAACGCTGAATACGGTCTTGTCGATCCATACGGCGGTAAAAATGACCTTAAAGATAAAATTATCCGTTGTGTCGGAAATCCCGATACACGCTTTAACGAGGATGCTCTGCGAATCTTGCGGGCATTACGCTTTGCCTCTGTTTACGGATTTTCAATTGAAGAGAACACATCAAAGTCTATATTTAAAAATGCAGACTTGCTAAAAAACATTGCAACAGAGCGTGTGACTTCGGAATTTTTAAAGCTCATCTGCGGTAAGGATGCCGTAAAAATTCTTGACGCTTACCGAGAAACAATTGCTGTTATTATCCCTGAAATTACCGTTATGTTCAATTTCAATCAGAACAACATTCATCATTCGTATGATTTGTGGCAACATACCCTGACTGCACTCGGCACAATTGAACCGAATTCCATACTTCGTATGACAATGCTTCTGCATGACATCGGCAAGCCTTTTGTTAAAACTACTGATAACAGCGGTCAATCCCATTTTCAGGGACATCAGCTTGAAAGTAAAAAAAATTGCAGACAAAATTCTGCACAGACTAAGATTGCCATCTGATTTTATAAACAAAACTCTTCTGCTTATTGAATGAATATCATGATGTCCGTTTTAACGGCAGTAAAAAGCTTATGAAAAAGGTTATGAATGTACTCGGTACAGACCTTACAAAGCAGTTGTTAGAGGTCGAATACGCCGATATATCTGCCCAGTCTGAATATCAGCGAGAAGAAAAAAGCTCGGATATCTTAAAAATGCTAAAACACATCTTAATGAAATAATCAAAGATAACGAATGTTTTAAGCTGAGTCAGCTTGATATCAACGGTAAAGATGTTTTAAACCTTGGCGTAAAAGAGGGAAGAGATGTCGGAAATATTCTCGATTATCTGCTAATGCTTGTAGTAGATGCAAATGTCCCAAACAAAAAATCAATACTCATATCAAAAGCCGAAGAATATATTTACGGTAATCAAATAAATAAGTAATTAAAAAAGAGGATTTCAGCGAAAACTGAAATCCTCTGATTTTTGTTTAAAATTAAAGAACCTTTGATAAAAATTCCTTTAAACGGTCGTCCTGCGGATTATTGAAGAACTCCTGCGGATTGTTCTTTTCTTTTGATAACACCGTCGTCAATAAATACAACATCGGTTGCAACTTCCTTTGCAAAGCCGATTTCGTGAGTAACAACAACCATTGTCATACCTGCCTTGGCAAGCTCTTTCATAACATCAAGAACTTCGCCGACCATTTCGGGATCGAGTGCAGATGTCGGCTCGTCAAAAAGGAGAACATCGGGATTCATCGCAAGCGCTCTTACAATTGCAATACGCTGTTTCTGACCGCCTGAAAGCTGGTTCGGATACGCGTTTGCCTTTTCGGCAAGTCCTACACGCTCCAAAAGATCCATAGCGTCTTTTTTAGCCTCATCTTTGCTCTTGCCAAGAAGCTTGACAGGAGCCATTGTAAGGTTGTCAATAACAGTCTTGTGGGGAAAAAGGTTAAACTGCTGGAACACCATTCCCATTTTTTGACGGTGAACATTTATATTAACCTTTGGATCCGTAATATCTGTACCCTCAAAGAAAATGTGTCCGCCTGTCGGTTCTTCAAGTCTGTTAAGGCAACGGAGAAAAGTTGATTTACCCGAGCCTGACGGACCGAGAACAACAACTACATCGCCTTTAAAAATGTCAATATCAATACCTTTAAGAACCTGAATATCCTTACCAAATGATTTTTCAAGTCCTCTTACGGAGATTAATGCGTTATCTTTCACTCTTTTTCAATCTCCTTTCAAATCTTCTGAGGATGTACGAAAGCACAAGTACAATTACAAGGTAAATCAATGCAACCGTAATAAGCGGGAAGAATGCCTCGTAAGTTCTTGAACGAATCATATTACCAATATATGTGATATCTGCAAGTGCAACATAACCTGCAACCGAAGTTTCTTTGAGAAGTGTAATAATTTCATTGCCGAGTGCAGGAAGAACATTTTTAATTGCCTGCGGAAGAACGACCATTGTCATTGTCTGTCTGTTGTTAAAACCGAGTGAACGGCTTGCCTCAGTCTGACCGATGTCCAACAGCCATAATGCCCGAACGAACAATTTCTGCAACATAAGCGGCAGAGTTCATACCAAATGCAATGATTGCAGCAAAGATACCGTTTCTTACAGATGCAAGAATAATGTAATACATAATCATCAACTGAACTACAACAGGTGTGCCTCTGATAACAGTAATGTAGATGTTGCAAATCGCATTAAAGAATTTCAGAACACAATCACCGAAGCTCCTGCATTTTCTCTTGTCAAGCTGAATATCGTGAGTAGCTCTTACAAGAGCAATGACAAAAACCGATAATAACACCGATAATAGCTGCAAACAATGTGATTTCAAGGGTTACAAGCAAACCGCTTAAAAGCTGCTGCCATCTGTTATCTGTGATGAAAGTGTTTTTAAAGCTTTCGCCGAGATTGCCGAACAAACTGCCCGACGCACTGTCGTTTACGATAATAACCTGAGTTGTGTTTGCATATGAAGTTGAAAAGTCGATATTTTTTCTTCTTTTCGGTGTGTCCAGTCATACCTGCCATACCGAAATCGTCTTTGCCGGTCTGAACAGCAGTGATAACAGAATCAAATTCCATATCATCAATAACAAGTTTTTTACCGAGCTTGTCACAGATTGCTGTAGCCATCATCGGGTCAAGACCTACAATTTCACCGCCTTCTACATATTCATACGGTGGAAAAGCAGCGTTCGTAGCCATATGAAGTTCACCATCATACTTGATATCCTTAGGTGATTCATAGGGTACGGTATCAGTATTACCCTCTATGTAATAGCTTTTGATTTTGTCCAGAACGCCCTCGTCTTTAAGCTCTGCAAGAGCCTTGTCGATTTTTTCGGTGAGTTCATGATTTTCCTTTGAAATGCAGATTGCATACTGCTCTTCCGCAAAAGGTTCATCAAGAATTTTTAGTCCTGCATTTGCTTTTACAAATTCCTTTGCCGGTTCACTGTCAATTACAACACAGTCGATTTTATTCTGTGTAAGAGCTACGATAGCGTCGGCACCCTTGCTGTAACGCATAACCTTGGTGCCGTCAGCCTCATAGTCAGATACAAAAGTATCGCCTGTTGTACCTGTCTGAACACCTACGGACGCTCCTTTGATATCATCGGCAGTCTTAATTTCCTTAACCGATGAATCACCGCATCCGGTGAACAGAAAAACAGTGGAGAACAGCATTGAAATCAGTACCAATAAAGTAACTGTCTTTTTCATTGTTTTCCTCTTTTTCTTTCTCTTAAAATATTTATTTGCAAATCTTTATCAGATTCTTGCAACGCCTGATTCAATTGCAGCTTTCTTAACAGCCTCAGCAACAGTTTTACCGATTCTCTTGTCAAATGCCTCGGGAAGAATATAATCTGCATTAAGTTCTTCATCGCTCACGAGTGAAGCAATTGCAAAAGATGCGGCAACTTTCATTTCTTCGTTAATATCGCTTGCACGGCAGTCGAGAGCTCCTCTGAAAATACCAGGAAAAGCAAGTACATTATTAATCTGGTTAGGAAAGTCACTTCTGCCTGTACCGACAACAGCCGCACCTGCCTTTTTAGCAATGTCAGGCATAATCTCGGGAGTCGGATTAGCCATAGCAAAAAGAATAGGATCCTTAGCCATTGACTTAACCATTTCTTCGCTTACGCAACCTGCGGCAGAAATTCCGAGGAATACATCAGCACCCTTCATTGCATCTGCAAGCGAGCCCTCAAGGTGAGAAAGGTTAGTAATTTCAGCCATTTCCTGTTTAACAGCGTTAAGTCTCGGATCACCCTTGCAGATAATACCCTTACTGTCGCAAAGCGTAATGTCCTTTTTACACCCATATTAAGAAGGTGCTTTTGCAATTGCAATACCTGCCGCACCTGCACCGTTCATAACAACCTTGATTTCGTCAAGCTTCTTGTGAACAAGCTTGAGTGAGTTGATAAGACCTGCGGCAACAATAACGGCAGTACCGTGCTGGTCATCGTGGAAAATCGGAATATCGCACTTCTCTTTGAGCTTCTTTTCAATTTCAAAGCATCTCGGAGCGGCAATATCCTCAAGATTAATTCCGCCGAATGAACCGCTGATAAGGTAAATTGCGTTTACAATTTCGTCAACATCCTTACTTCTTACGCAAATAGGAAATGCGTCAACATCGCCGAATTCCTTAAAAAGCGCACATTTGCCCTCCATAACAGGCATACCTGCCTCAGGACCTATGTCACCAAGACCGAGAACAGCTGTACCGTCGGTTACAACGGCAACAAGGTTGTTTCTTCTTGTGAGTTCAAAAGATTTGTCATAGTCCTTCTGAATTTCAAGACACGGTTCTGCAACACCCGGAGTATAGGCAAGAGAGAGGTCTTCAGCCGAGTTAATCGGAACTCTTGAAACAACTTCAATCTTACCGTTCCACTCATAGTGTTTTTTGAGTGATTCTTTTCTGATATCCATATCGGTAACTCCTTATAATTAATTCCTTTCCATTATACCCCTAAAAAGCCGTTATATCAAGTAAAAATCACAAAATTCATTTGACTTTTGTACAAAAAAGGTATAAAATAAATGTGCGAGTGTGTTGAACAGCTGCGAGCAGCTGCCGAAAGGTACTGTGCGAGGAAAGTCCGGGCTTCACAGAGCAATAATAACGGCTAACGGCCGCCGGAGGCGACTCCAGGGATAGTGCAACAGAAAATTACCGCCATTATATGGTAAGGATGGAAAGGTGAGGTAAGAGCTCACCGGAGGGCAGGAGACTGCTCTGCCGTGTAAACCCTATTTGAAGCAACACCGTGGTAGGACATTATACGCTTGCTCGGCGTGTCCTTAGGAGGTGGCATCGAGCAGATTCGGTAACGGTCTGCCAAGATAGATGGCTGTTCACGACAAAACCCGGCTTACAGACACAGTCGCATATTAAGGCACCTTGTATGGGTGCTTTAATATTATTGTCGAATTTTAGCAATTTGTACAAATGTTATGCACATTTGCAATTAATTTAAAAATGTAATTGCATTTATGCTGCTCTTTATTGTACTTTGCTTTATGCTGAAATCTATTGAAATTGATTAGTTTCAGTCGACTGATTCGACACATAGTAGAGTTTTGAAATTAATTTGAAAGGTGTGTAAAAATTTGAAAACAAAATCAAAAAATACTCAGCGCAATATTGAGCGTGAGCATCCTGTCGGCAAGCCTATCTGCCTTTGTATCCGGTTCACTCGGTGTTCAGGCGGCAGAAAGCTCGCCAACCGTATCGGCTAATAAGTACAAGCTCAAAGATAACATTCAGGACGGTGTAATTTTACATTGTTTTGACTGGACTTATAACGACATTAAGGCTGAATTGCCTAAAATTGCAAAGGCAGGATTTACAAGTATACAGACTTCTCCGGCACAGCCAAACGGAACAGGTACTTGGTATTGGTTATATCAGCCAATTTCATTCAGTATTGGAACAAATGGTGTCGGCACAAAGGCTGAACTTCAGTCGCTTTGCGATGAAGCAGATAAGTACGGAATTAAGGTTATTGTCGATGTTGTCGCTAACCATTTGAGAGGCGATCACAACAACATAGACAACGATTTAAAGCCATCTGAGTATTGGCATACTTTCGGCGGAGGTATTGACTGGAAAAACCGTTGGCAGGTAACACACGGCTCGATTGGTATGCCGGACATTGCAACCGAAAATCCATATGTTCAGCAAAAAGTCTGCAACTATGTTCAGGAACTCAAGTCGGTAGGTGTTGACGGACTTCGTTGGGACGCTGCAAAACACATTGGCGTTCCGAGCGAGGGTGACGATTTCTGGAAATCGGTAACACAGTACGGTCTTTATAACTACGGCGAAATTCTCGGTGGTCCCGATGACCGTTCGACAGGCAATGAAGACATTATGAAAGAGTATACCGATTATATTTCTGTCACTGACAGTAACTACGGTAAAGAACTCCGTGATTCGTTTAATTCGGGCAAAGCTCCTACTTCAAGCGGAAACTGGAGTGAAAAAGGCATTTCAAACGATAAGCTTCTTTATTGGGGTGAAAGCCATGATACATGGTCAAACAACAAAGACTGGGGCTTTTCAAATGAAATGAGTCAGAATGTTATTGACCGTGCCTATGCGGTTGCGGCAAGCCGTAATAAAGTTACTGCTCTTTATTTTTCCCGTCCTTCTTCAACCAACAAAGAAAGTATCAAAATGGGAGAAAAAGGCTCAACTCATTACACCAGCAGTGAGGTTGCCCAAATCAATAAGTTCCATAATGCAATGGACGGCAAAGCCGATTACTACACAGTGTCAGACGGTTGTTCTGTAATTACCCGTAAAGACGGCGGTGCTGTTATCGTAAAAGGCAGCGGAAGCGGCGAGGTATCGGTAGAAAACGGCGGCGGTTACGCAAAACCGGGTACATACACAGATGCTGTTTCAGGCAATACATTTACAATTACATCAAGCACCATTTCAGGTACAATAGGTTCATCAGGTATAGCAGTAGTTCTATGATGCCGAGCCCGAAGGACCTTCAGCGTCAGTAACTCCGGGTTCAACAAACTACAATACAGATGAGCTCACACTTACGCTCAATTGCAAGAATGCAAAAAATGCTCAGTATTCAATTGATGACGGTGCATTTGTAAACTACACAAACGGTCAGAAAATTACAATCGGTACTAACCTTGCTTACGATACTGTAACCACAGTAACAGTAAAAGCAAGCGACGGCAAGACAACATCCGATCCGGAAACATATACATATACAAAAGTAGACCCGAATGCCGTAAAGGTTGTTGCTTATGATAACTCATCAACCAAGTGGTCTAAGGTCAATGCATATTTCTGGAGTGATGATAATAAAGAAATGACATCGTGGCCGGGCAAGAAAATGACCGACAAGGGTAATAATATTTTTGATATTGAAGTGCCTGACGGTGCAAAATATGTAATCTTCAACAACGGTGACAGTCAGACAGATGACCTCAGGATTGCAGACGGTAATAAAATTTACAGCAACGGTTCTTGGCAGAACTATTCGACTGTAAAACCCACTCAGCCGACAACAGCTCCTTCCACGACAGTCCGTCCTACTACAATCGCAACTCAGCCTATCACAACTCAGCCTACCACATCACAGCCTGCTACAACACAGCCTGCTACAACACAGCCGTCTACAACTCAGCCGGTAACAGAGCCTTCAAACAGAATTCTTATCGGTGATGTTGATTTAAACGGAACAATTACAGTCTGTGATTCAACAGAGGTTCAAAGATACATTGTTCACATATCGACTTTAAGCGATGAGGCTCTCATTGCGGCAGATGTAAACAAGGATTCTGTTATTTCTGTAAAAGACGCAACTATGATTCAGGCTTATGTCGTTAAGCTTATTGGTGAAGACTCATACTGCGGTACTTACACAGAAAATGTTGCACCCACCCAGCCTACAACAAATGTCACAGAGCCAACAACCGAACCGACTTCAATTCAGACAAAGAATTATGTTTATTTCAATAATACGGAAAACTGGTCAACAGTAAATGTCTATGTATGGAGTTCAAAAGATTCTACTTATATGAGCTGGCCCGGCAAGGCTATGGAAAGTATAGGTAATAATACATACAGATTTGAACTTCCGAATGGTGCAGAATATGCTATATTCAATAACGGTTCAGCACAGACAGGTGACTTAAAAATCCCCGATGTAAATATGATTTACTCAAACGGACAGTGGAGTAAATACTCCAAGTAAAATTTAACAAGTTTATCTAAGAGCCGCCCCGCACAATCAAGCACATTTTGCTGTTTTGATTTTTACTGTCGGGGCGGTACTGTTATTTGTTTAAATCACAATACTAAATAAACCGCCTGTAAAAAATGATTGCCCCCTAAAAGTCAGATTTTTGCTCTGACCTTTAGGGGGCGTTTCACAATCCGATTGATTTCGGAGGTTTATTTATTCGATTTTTCTATAATTTTTTCGGCACATTTAATGCCGTCAACTGCGGCGGAGATAATTCCGCCTGCATAGCCTGCACCTTCACCGCACGGATACAGTCCTTCAATAAGTACACTTTCGAGCGTATCTGTCTTTCTCATGATTCTGACTGGGGAAGAGCTTCTGCTCTCAACGCCGGTCAAAACAGCGTCACCGTCATCAAATCCGTGTAACATTCTGCCCATTTTCACAATGCCCTGAGCCATAGAAGTGCTGACATATTCAGGCAAAATCTCGTTCAGATTTGAAAATTCATAATTCGGACCGATACTTGGCTTTACATCACCGAGATGTGTGGATTTTCTGTTATTAAGAAAATCGTCAACTCTTTGTATGGGTGCATTATAATTTTCTCCGCCGGCAACGAATGCTTTTGATTCAAGCTTTCTCTGTAAATACATTCCGGCAAGCGGATGGTCGGATTCATAATCATCCGGGTTTATTCCTACAAGCAACGCTGAATTTGAATTATCGGCATCTCGAGCAAATTCACTCATACCGTTGGTGCAAAGTCTGTTTTCTTCGCTTGACGCATTGACAACCTTGCCTCCCGGACACATACAAAATGTATATACACCCCGTCCGTTATCAAGGTGCGTACTCAGCTTATAATTTGCCGAGCCGAGTTTTTTATTGCCCGCAAACCTGCCGTATTGTGCCTTATCAACTTTTTGACGAAGATGTTCAATTCTTGCTCCTACCGAGAAAGGCTTTGCCTCAATCGGCAACTTTAAATCATAAAGCATCTCAAAAGTATCCCTTGCACTGTGACCGATTGCAAGAATAACATTGTCTGTTTCTATAATTTCATCACCGTTAGCCGTTTCAACAGTTATAGATTTCAGCTTGTTATCACTAAAAGCCATTGAAACAAGCTTCGTTTCAAACATAACCCTTCCGCCGAGTTCAATAATCTCGTTGCGGATATTTTTTATTGTTCCTTTTAGCATATCCGTTCCGATATGAGGTTTTGCGTTATAGAGAATTTCATCAGGTGCGCCGTGGCTTACAAATTCTTCAAGCACCTTGCGTTGCCTTATATCTTTTGTACCTGAATTCAGTTTGCCGTCAGAAAATGTTCCCGCACCTCCTTCGCCAAACTGAACATTTGAAGTTATGTCAAGCTTACCGCTTGTCCAGAACCTGTTCACATCGGCAGTTCGTCTGTCAACATCACGACCTCTTTCAATAAGAATTGGATTTGCACCGCTTCTTGCCAGAATAAGTGCCGCAAACAATCCAGCCGGACCTGCTCCGACAACAATGGGGGAGGGCGCATTGCCAAATTTCATTTGATTATATTCATACTTTCTCGCAATTTGAGCGTTGCCGCACTTTTTGCAGACTTTATCCTCGTTGATATTAAGTTCAGCGTCAACGGTTGTAAGAAAGTAGATATTATCCTTTTTTCTTGCGTCAACCGATCTGCGAAAAATCTTACAGCTTTTTATGGATTTTTCTTCAATCCTCAACTGGTTGGGCAACTGCCTTGCGAACTGATTTATCGTCGTAGTCAAGGCTTAAATGTATATTGTTCACTCTGATCATAAATTTTCTCCTGCAATAATTCCTCCGGCAAATGCAAAATGAAGATTAAACCCTCCGCATTCACCGCAAAGGTCAATCGCCTCACCACATATAAAAAAGATTTTTTCACAATTTTACTCATCATAGTGTTTTCGTCAATTTCTTTGCCTAAAAAACACCGCCCAAAGCACATTGTGCGTGTGAGAAATCTTCTTTTTCCGCTTACTGTAAATGACATCGATTTTTTATTGTTTTGCAAATTCCTGATACTTCGTCCTTTGAAAGCTTGGAACAAATCTTTGACAAATCAACTCGGCTGATTTTCAGAATTGCCTGTCCAATTCTCTTCTGAAAAATACCTGTCAAAAGCTGTTCACACGGCAAATCAGAAAACAATGATATATGTTGTCTGATTATTTTAATCAGCTCATTTTCCGAATAATCGGGCAATAAATCAAGCACTATTTTGTCGTTCGGTTTAGCAAACAATGAAAGATTGAACACGCAAATTCCCGACAACGAATTCTCGGTAAATTGAATTTCGCCTGTTTCTTCCTTGATTAATCGACCGTGTTCACCGTATAACTGTGCCTTGCCCGTAACTCTCAGACCTTTTAATATTTTCAGAACATCGCTTTTAACCTTAACAGGGCATAAAGCAGGGGAGAACGAAACAACCTTATGACCGAAATTTTTAAGATAATCAATTGCACTTGCGTTTCCGCCAAGCTTAGGTGCGGCCTTTGAACCGTTTGCAATCACAAGCTTGTTACATATGAAATCGTACTTTTTTTCGCTGTCATCAGACGAAATTTTAAAACCGTTTGAAACTTTTTTTATAGAATTGACATTCTGTTTTGTGAAAACATCTATTCCGAGTGTTTCAACCTGTAAGCGCAGAACATCCAGAACAGATGCGGCGTGTTTGCTTATCGGGTAATATCTGCCCTCGTTATCGTAAAAACTTAAAAGACCTAAGTTTTTAAAAAATATTCGCCATCTCATCACCGCTGAATCTTTCAAAAATTTTTTTATTCTGCTTTTTGAAAGAACCGACATATTTATCGGGAGATATACAGTGATTTGTCAGGTTACATCTGCCGTTGCCTGTTGACATCAGCTTTTTGCCTAATCTGTCATTTTTTTCGATTATTGCAATTTTCTTTGAACGGTCATGTTTCTTTGCTGTGATTGCACACATAAGTCCCGATGCACCGCCGCCGATTATAATTGCATCATATATATTTTTCTTTTCCATTTTATAAATTCACCAAAAAATAAGGGCAGCGATGTGCTGCCCAAAATTATTTACGGAGCAAAAATAAAGTTGATTCCGTTTGCTACAAGTACCGAACCGATACCCATTATAATGCCTGCGATAACAACACCGCACATAACGGCTATAACGCTTTTCTTAAATCCGAGGTCAAGAATACTTGCCGCAAGTGTTCCTGTCCATGCGCCTGTGCCGGGAAGAGGGATGCCTACGAAAAGCATAAGTGCAACAAACATTCCGTTGCCTGCTTTTGCCTCAAGTTTTCTGCCGCCTTTTTCGCCTTTTTCAAGACAGAAAGAAAAGAATCTGCCGATAAACTTCTTGTCAGAACCCCAAACAAGAACCTTTCTTGCAAAGAGGTAGATAATCGGAACCGGGAGCATATTGCCTAAAATGCAGATTACATATGTCCAAAAAAGATTTAAGTCATTTGCAACCGCAACAGGCACAGCACCTCTGATTTCTACTATCGGAACCATTGAAATAAAAAATACTATTAAATACCACATATTTGCTCCTTAGAAATTATATTTTGCCAATACCTGATAAGTATAACAGATTTAAAAGTTTTTTTCAATATTTGAGCAAGATAAAATCTTCCATAATAAAGCCTTAAAATTTGATTTATTTGTACATTATGATAAATAATTATTCAAAAGTTGACATTGACTGAATAATCTGTAAAATATATTATGGAGTGATTTGATGAAAACGAATTCCTGTTCAATGCGATTCAGAATAATTATGTTTGTTTTGACCGCGTCAGTGATTGCATTTGCGTTTATTCATTCTTCAATGCCGTCAGTTGAGTCGGCACAAGAGAGTGAAAGCGTCCTTGATTTTGTCACAGTAATTTTGAAATTTTTCGGAATCGATCCGAATCTTTCGGACCACATAATCAGAAAGATTGCTCATTTTACGGAATATACCGTTCTGGGAGCATTGCTCTGTTCATGTGCCTATTCATTTGACCGAATCAAGCCGATAAAATTTGTACCCTACACCGTTTCTATCGGACTGTTTACCTGTTTTGTTGATGAAACAATTCAGCTTGGGATTGAGGGAAGATCGGGACAGGTGAGCGATATGTGGATTGACTTTTTCGGTGTGTTGCTTGGTACGGCTGTAATGCTTGTTGCATTTTGGATTTACAGGAAGATACGAAAGATCAACTAACTATATGTATGCGAATAAGAAAGGAATCAGTATGGGAAATATGGAAAATTCAGTAAAGCCCCATGAAAACAAAATGGGAACTATGCCAATGACAAGGCTCATTCTGACAATGAGTCTGCCTGCAATTTTTTCAATGACAATTCAGGCAATGTATAATGTTGTTGACAGTATTTTTATCGGCAACTATGACGCAGACGGACTGACCGCAACTTCGCTTGCGTATCCTCTGCAAATGCTTTTGATTGCGTTTGCAGCCGGTACGGCAGTCGGTGTAAACTCGTTTGTTTCAAGAAAATTAGGTGAGAAAAATTTTGTTCAGGCAAACGACGGAGCAACTCACGGTTTTGTAACCTGTATTTTTAATTATGTAATATTTTTATTGCTCGGACTTTTTGCGGTTCGCCCGTTTATGGCAATGTACACGCAGAATGAGGCTATTGTAAATTACGGAATCCAGTATCTGACGGTTGTACTTTGCTTCTCGTTCTTTTCAATTGTACAGATTATGGTTGAAAAAACGCTTCAGGCAACAGGCAATATGATATTCCCGATGTTATCCCAGCTTTTCGGTGCAATTGTAAATATTATTTTTGACCCGCTCCTGATTTTCGGTATAGGAATTTTCCCTGAAATGGGCGTTCTCGGTGCGGCAATTGCTACTGTATTCGGTCAATTCTGCGGTATGGTTTTCTGCCTTTGCATTCTTTTCTTTAAGAATAACGAAGTTAAAGTTTCGTTCAAACATTTCAAATTGAATGGTTCCACATTGAAATCTATTTATGTTGTAGGCTTTCCGTCTGTAATTATGCAGTCAATAGGTTCCGTTATGATTATCGGACTCAATGCAATTCTTGCTGTTTCGGAGGCTGCCGTTACTGTTCTCGGTATATATTATAAATTACAGAGCTTTGTATTCATGCCTTGTTTCGGACTCAATCAGGGCGTAATGCCGATTATCGGTTATAACTACGGTGCAAGAAAGAAAAAGAGAATGTATTCCGCTTTAAAAGCGCGGCATCATCATTGGCGTAATTATTATGGCGGTCGGCACAATTCTTATGTGGACAATCCCCGAACAGCTTATTGCTATGTTTGGTGGCACACAGGATATTATGGATATCGGTGTCCCTGCATTCAGAATCATAAGCCTTTGCTTTATTCCTGCTGCTGCCGGCATTATCTTTACAACACTTTTTCAGGCGGTCGGAAAGGGACTGCGCAGTCTTATTATGTCATTCTGCCGTCAGCTTGTACTCATTCTTCCGATTGCGTGGGTGCTTTCTATGGTGTTTGATTATACAGCCGTATGGTATGCTTTCCCGATTGCGGAATTTTTCTCGTTAATGCTTGCAATTGCATTTTTTGTCAACCTTACAAAAGGCGATTTCAAGAGCCTTGACCAAAAGATTGAATGACATAGTTAAATTTGTTCACCTCATTGCATATATTGCATTGAGGTGATTTTTTTGACAGAAAATAATGATAGCAGAAATACCATTACATATGACGATGACTGGAAATCTGTTTCATATTCGGAATACCCGAAGGTATCGGATGAGCTTGATTTAGATGAGGAGGATGTGAACTCTTTATCGGCTGAAAATAGTGATGAAAAGAAAAATTCTCCGAAACAGCTTGTGATAACGATTCAACTTGTGTGTTGTATTATTATAGCTCTTGCGGCTTTTTTGCTTAATTTATTTGGCGGTGAGGTCTATGCCGCAACACGGGAATGGTACTATTCAAACCTTGAAAAAAATCCGTTGTTTTTGATACGGGCGATAATAAAATAGATTTATCAAACCTGTTTACTGCAACAAGCGATGAAGTTTCGTCTGCTGAACATTGATTTTACGGTTTCGTATTCACTCGTTTGTCTTGGAGCAATATGTGTGATACTGAATATATTTTTAGGATTTCTATGTTGCGTTATGGCTGTGATTATTCATGAGTGCGGTCATCTTTTTGCAATGCTCATTTGCAAATCTCCGCCTGATAAAATCAAAATTTCGCTGTTTGAAATCAAGATTACCAACTCTTCAAGGCAGTTAAACACAACCCGTCAGAACATTTTTATAATTTTTTTCGGACCTTTAGTCAATTTCATTTGTTTTATTCTGTTTTATCTGCTATACTTATGTAATAGTGAATTTTTATTGCCGATTGCCATGGCGAACCTTTGCACGGGACTTTTTAATATGCTGCCGGTTATGTCGCTTGACGGCGGACAGCTTATGTATGTTATTCTGAGCAGAAAATTCTCGGAAAAATCAGCCGAAAGAATCATAAATATAACTGCTGTTATAATTCTTTTTCCGCTGACGGTACTCGGCTTTATGGTTTTGCTAAATTCAAAATATAATTTTTCGCTGTTGTTTGTGTGTACGTATCTCATTGCGTCACTTTTTATGTAAAAACAACAGGTACTACTGACGGAGGATTTCTATGGTCAGCAAAGAAGTTGAAAAATTACTTCTTGAAAGTTCAAAAGCCGGGAAGATATGTCGGCGGTGAACTCAACGAAGTAATCAAGGATAAAAAGAAAGTAGATTGCAGATTTGCCTTCTGCTTTCCCCGATACCTATGAAGTAGGTATGTCCCATCTCGGAATGAAAATTCTTTACAGCCTTATGAACACTGTGCCGTACATTTGGTGCGAAAGAGTTTTTGCCCCATGGGTTGATATGGAAGAAGAGATGATAAAACACAATATTACGCTTTATGCGCTTGAAAGCGGAGATCCCGTGTCCGATTTTTGACTTTATCGGTTTCACTCTTCAGTATGAACTCAGCTTTACAAATATGCTCAATATGCTCAGGCTTTCGGGTGTGCCGATTAAAAGCTGTGACAGAAAAGAACTTAAAAACATAGTAGTTGCAGGCGGACCGTGTGCCTGCAACCCCGAGCCGATTGCAGATTTTGTCGATATTTTCTTCATCGGTGAGGGAGAAGAGGTTGACCTTGAGGTTATTGAGCTTTTCAGAAAGTGCAGAGCCGAGGGTAAATCAAAACAGGAGTTTCTTGAACTCTCATCTAAAATTGAGGGTGTATATGTTCCTGCACTCTATGATGTAACATATAACGAGGACGGCACAATCAAGTCATTCACTCCAAAAGGAGATGCTCCCGCTAAAATCCACAAGCGTATTATGCTTGATATGGACAAGTCGTTCTATCCTGATAATTTTGTAGTTCCGCTCGTTGAGATAGTTCATGACAGAGCGGTTCAGGAAATTTTCCGTGGCTGTATAAGAGGCTGTCGTTTCTGTCAGGCAGGTATGATTTACCGTCCCGTCCGTGAAAAATCTCCCGAAACTATAAATAAACAATGCAGAGCATTATGTGATAACACGGGTTACGATGAAGTTTCGCTATCTTCACTCAGTTCAAGTGACTACAGTCAGATTGTACCGTTGCTTGACAAGCTGAATGAGTGGAGCAAAGACGAAAAAGTCAGCATTTCACTTCCGTCACTGCGTGTTGACGGTTTTACAGATGACATTATGAATAAGATTAAAACCGTACGTAAGAGCGGACTCACCTTTGCTCCGGAGGCAGGCAGTCAGCGTATGCGTGATGTTATCAATAAAAATGTTCGTGAAGATGAACTTTTGCAGACTTGCACAACTGCATTTGCAGGCGGCTGGACTACGGTAAAACTCTATTTTATGATTGGTCTGCCTACCGAAACAATGGACGATGTCGCCGCAATTGCCGGCCTTGGTCAGTCTGTAGTTGATGCATATTACAAATGTCCCGACAAGCCAAATGGCAAGTCGGTGCGTGTAACCGTGTCTGCATCCTCTTTTGTACCGAAACCGTTCACCCCGTTTCAATGGGAACCGCAGGATACAATCCCTGTTCTTCATGAAAAGCAACAGCACATTAAGGACAGTATTACAACAAGAAAAAATTCAGTTTAACTATCACGATGCCGATACAAGCTACCTTGAGGCAGTATTTGCAAGGGGTGACAGAAAACTTTGTAAGGTAATGGAGCTTGCATGTGAAAGAGGTTTTCATTTTGACGGCTGGAATGATTGTTTCAGTCTTGAAAAGTGGCTTGAACTCTTTGATGAATGCGGTGTTGATCCGTCATTTTATGCAAACAGACACAGAAGTTTTGATGAAATTCTTCCGTGGGATCATATTGACTACGGTGTAACTAAGGATTTCCTTATCAGAGAATGTAAAAAAGCGTACGCAGATACAACAACACCGCATTGCAGACTGAAATGCAACAACTGCGGTGCGGCTAAATACGGAAAGGGTGTGTGTTTTGAAAAGCGTAAGAATATGGTTTAAAAAAGATTTTGAATGTCGCTATATTTCGCACCTTGACCTCAATCGATGTATGCTTCGTGCATTGCACAAGAGCAAAATCCCTATCTGGCATACAGAAGGATTTAACCCACATCCGTTTGCAACATTTCCGTTGCCGCTTTCGCTTGGTTTCAGGGGTGTAAACGAATGTATGGATGTTAAGCTTGAGGATGAAAGCTTTCCGTTTGAAGAAATCATCTCAAGGCTTAACGGGTGTCTGCCGAGAGGACTTCGTGTGTTTGATGTAACGGAACCCGTTATGAAAGCCGGAAAGATTGCTTTTGCATCATTTACAATCAAGATTTCCTGTGACGGTGAAAACTCCCGTACAGTATGCGAACAACTCAAAGAACTGCTGACAAGCGAAAGTATTGAAGTTGAAAAGAAATCTAAAAAAGGCATGAAAACTGTTGACATAAAACAGGGTATAAAAAGAGCTTTGAAGTAACCGAGAAGTTCGACTTTGCAGAACTTGATGTTGTTTTGTCGGCAGGCAGTTCCGATAATGTGAATCCGAATCTGCTTGTATCGGCTTTTGAAAACCGTTTTTTGGTTTCCTGTGATATCGACATCACAAGGAATGACCTCTACAACGCAGATATGGAATTGTTTAGATAGGTGAATATATGTTTGAATTTACAATACGAGAAAATGATTTTTTAAACGGATTTTTGGATTTATTGAGTGACTATGTAAATAAGTCGTATAAGTTCACTATGTCGTACCTGACAAGCCCTCTTTTGTCAGATGTGCGTGAGAGCGAAAGACTTGTTTTGCTTGTAGTCAACAAATCTGTTTTTCAAAATATGTACAGTTTCATCAAGCTGAATGACAGCAATATGCAGTTTGCATCATTTTCCTGTCTTGAAACAGCCGTGAACTCAATGCGACTTTACAATGTCCTTGCTACAAATCCGGATTATATGCACGAATATATTACTGGCGGAAACTTTTCGCTTCAAGTCTGTGAAAATGAAATTTCAGAAAAACAAAAAGAATATAAGAAAGGTGAAGAGGAGTTCTCGCTCCGTGAATTTGCAACCGGACTTGGCAAATTCAATTCTTTTGAATTGAAAAATGCAGCTGTTGCGTCACAGCTTGTTGACGGCAATATCTTTCTCGGACTTTCCTGCGGCAATGAACTCGGAGAGGATTTGCAGAATGAAGTCAGAAAGAGTATGATTGGTGCATACCTTTCACTTTCAAAACACAATAAAATGTTTTTTAACGGCGGTATAGATGATACTCTTGAAGAGCTTGAGGATAAGCTCTATGCAAAGTTTCTTGAATATATCAAAAAGTTCTCATAATCTTTTTAAACTTTCACATTACTTTACACAAGCGTTCAAATTTCTGTCACATAAGACAGTTATTATATGCTTGTAAGTTAAAGATAAACAAAAAAACACTTTAACTTCACATAGATAATGCTTACAAGAACTTTTCATAGATTTCCTCTCTAATATGTCGAAAGACACTAAGGTCGGCTTTTCTGCCGACCTTTTTAATTTATCAGGTGTTTTATTATGAATTACTACTCCCTTAATAAGTATCTCAAAAATACATTCGGTGAAAAGGTGTACAAAATTTCGCTGAACGGTAATATGACCTGTCCGAATCGTGACGGAACCCTCGGAACAAGGGGCTGTATTTTTTGCAGCAGGGGAGGCTCCGGAGAATTTGCCTCCGATGCACTTCTTCCTGTTCACGGACAAATCGATCAGGCTAAACTGCGAATAAAAAAGAAATCCGACTGTAAAAAGTTTATTGCATACTTTCAGCCGTTCACAAATACCTATGCGCCTGTTGAATATCTTGAAAAAATATTTACAGATGCAATTTCAGAACCCGACATTGTTGCCCTTTCAATCGCAACCCGTCCCGATTGCCTGGGAAATAATGTGTTAGGTCTTCTTGAAAAACTGAACAAGATAAAACCTGTCTGGGTAGAACTCGGATTGCAGACAATTCATGAAAAATCGGCAGATTATATAAGAAGAATGTATCCGCTCTCCGTTTATGACTCAGCTACAGAAAATCTTCATAAAATCGGAATCAATGTAATTACACACATTATTTTGGGACTTCCAAACGAATCTAAAGAAATGATGCTTGAATCTGTAAAATATGCAGGTAGTAAAACCGACGGAATTAAACTGCAGTTGTTGCATATTTTAAAAAACACAGACTTGTGTGATGACTATGAAAGCGGAAAATTTGAAGTGCTTTCAATGGAAGATTATATTGATATTCTTTGCGATTGCGTTGAAGTGTTGCCTAAAAATGTTGTAATTCACCGTTTAACAGGTGACGGGGATAAAAAACTGCTCGTTGCACCCATGTGGAGTGCCGATAAAAAGCGTGTTTTAAACTCAATCAACCGTGAATTTGCAAAGCGCGATATCACGCAGGGAAGAATGGCAAAGTAAAAGACTCCCGAATCAATCATCGGAAGTCTTGTTTTCAAGAGTATTGTCATTGCGATTTTTTCTCTTTTTCAGCTTTCTTCTGAGCTGTTTTTTTACCGATTGCATATGCAACAGCTAATATAGCTAAGCATCCCGCAGTTATGCCCATGCCGGCAAGGAAAAATTTTATTTGCTTATCTTTAATGGGATTGTAATCAATATATTCGTCATCTCGAGGCATTAACAGTTGTAGGCTCGGTCGGGTGTTTACTTTTACCGCCCTTTCCTGTAGCTTGCGTGCTGTTTTTATTGCTTGACGAGGAACTTCCGCCGCTAACCGTTCCGGATGCATTTTTATATATTCTGATACACGATGCAGTGCAACTTCCAACATCCATAAAAGTTCACATCGGAATCAACACATTGATTCACCGTGTAGTCAATATACGCAGTACCTTCTTTTTTATTGTTTTGAAGTCAAGCGTTAAGACATCGCTTCCGCCCGAAATATTTTGTCCTTCAGAATTAAGAAAAACAACTTTAACCTTGCCGCTTTTTTTATTGACCTGAATTTTTGAGCCGTTATTCACTGCTTTAACCTTTCTGAATTCGATATAATCGGGGTCATATGTAAATTCAAATGTTGCGGCAGAAAGTCGATTGCCGGAATTTGCGGAAAGTGCAACACTGAACAGTCTGTTCGGCTTCATATCTGCATTCTGCATTTCAAAACTTACGCTTGCAGTTGCAAATGCACTTGTTAAAGATATTTGCAATAAAGCTATCAAAATCAAAATAATAGAAAATAGTTTTTTCATAGTTCGCCACATAAAATTAAAATATTTCAAAATCTCACTTGATTTTTCTGATTTCATTTGATATAATAAACAGGTCGTTTGGAGAGATGTCCGAGCTGGCCGAAGGAGCATGATTGGAAATCATGTATACGGTGAACACCGTATCAGGGGTTCGAATCCCCTTCTCTCCGCCACAAACGCTGAACTTTATTTTAGGTTCAGCGTTATTTTTTTGACCTGTTTTTCTTAATAAAAGGTGTTGTTTTTCATATATATAATTGTATCGTATGGCAAGATTTGTTGTCAACGGATTTACGGTGAAGAGTTAGCACATACAGTGCATTTACGGTTATTTTTAATAATTTTTTAGCATTTCATATGACATAACCATTCAGTTTTCGGTTATTTATTCAAAAAACTGCCACTAAACCTTTACAAACCCTACAAGATATTGTATTATATTAGTAATTATAAATTACCATGGGGTGTTATGTATGAAACCAAAATATAAAAGAGTATTATTAAAACTTTCAGGCGAATCACTTGCAGGCGAAATGAAACACGGAATTGATTTTGAAACTGTTCTCAAAATCTGCAAGCCTATTAAAGAATGTGTTGACGCAGGCGTAGAAGTCGGCATCGTAGTAGGCGGCGGCAACTTCTGGCGTGGCAGAAGCTCAGGCGAAATGGACAGAACAAGAGCCGATCATATGGGTATGCTTGCAACAACAATCAATGCACTCGGTGTTTGTGATGCACTCGAACAGCTTGGAGTTAATGTTCGTGTTCAGACAGCTATCGCTATGCATCAGATTGCAGAGCCGTACATCAGAAACAAAGCAGTTCTTCACCTTCAGAAGGGCAGAGTGGTAGTATTCGGTTGCGGAACAGGCAACCCGTTCTTCAGCACAGACACAGCAGCGGCTCTTCGTGCGGCAGAAATTGAGGCTGATATCGTAATGAAAGCTACTATGGTTGACGGTGTATATGACAGCGATCCTAAGAAAAACCCAAATGCAAAGAAATACGATACAATTTCATTTCATGATGTTCTCAACAAGGATCTCGCTGTTATGGACAGCACAGCGGCATCGCTTTGCAAGGACAATAATCTTCCGATTCTTGTATTCAGTATTGAAGATCCCGAAAATATCTACAAAGCTGTATGCGGTGAAAACATCGGTACAATCGTAACAGCCAACAATTAATTTGAATTTTTTACTGACTTTTTAACAATAATTATTACACAGGAGGCATAAATATGCAGACACAGTTAAAAAAAGCCGGCGAAAGTATGGACAGACGACTTGAGCATATGCGCACGGAATTTTCAGAAATCAGAGCAGGCAGAGCAAATCCCGCAGTTCTTGATAAGGTAAAGGTTGACTATTACGGCGCACCCACCCCGTAAATCAGCTTGCCGCAGTATCTGTTACAGAGGCAAGAACTCTTACCATTCAGCCATGGGATGCGTCTGTATTAAGACAGATTGAAAAGGCTATCCAGACTTCCGATATCGGCATCAACCCACAGAATGACGGTAAGATTATTCGTCTTATTTTCCCGCCTCTCACAGAGGACAGAAGAAAAGAAATCGTAAAAGATGTTCAGAAGATTGCTGAGGAAACAAAGATTCAGATTCGTAATGTCCGCCGTGAACTTATCGACAAGCTTAAAGCTATGAAGAAGGACGGCGAGCTTACAGAGGACGATCTCAAGCAGGGCGAAAAGAAAGCTCAGGATCTTACAGATAAGTATGTCAAAGAAGTTGAGAGCGTTTCTGCAGTAAAGCAGAAAGAAATTTTGGAGATGTAATATGGCTTTTTTCTCAAAGAAAAAAGATGAGCAGATTGGGGTTACAGACCTCAATCTGCCTTCACATATCGGAATTATTATGGACGGCAACGGCCGTTGGGCAAAGAAAAGAGGACTTCCGAGAAAAGCAGGTCACCGTCAGGGTGCGAAAACTTTCAGAACAATAACAAGATACTGTTCCGATATCGGAATAAAGTACCTTACCGTATATGCTTTTTCAACCGAAAACTGGAAAAGACCGCAGGAGGAAGTTGAGGCACTAATGTCGCTCTTTAAATCATATCTTAATGAAGCACTTGAAGATTTTAAGGATGACAGTATTGTGGTAAAATTCATCGGTGACAAGTCGGGTTTTAACGATGAACTTCGTGAGCTTATGATTGAAAACGAGGAGAGTTCAAAAGACCGTGACGGTATGGTTCTCAATATAGCTATGAATTACGGTAGTCGTGACGAAATTGTCAGAGCCGTCAGAAACATTTCCGAAGATGTCAGAAACGGAAAAATTTCTTCCGATGACATAACAGAAAATCTTTTTTCAAATTATCTTTATACCGCAGGTCAGCCCGATCCCGACCTTATTATCAGACCGAGCGGTGAATACAGAATTTCAAATTTCCTTTTGTGGCTGTCAGCCTACACGGAATTTGTTATAATGAACAAGCTTTGGCCTGATTTTCAGAAATCAGACCTTGACGAAGCGTTAAAAATATACTCCTCCAGAAACAGAAGATACGGTGGAGTCTGATGAGAGTTGATATAAAATGAAATCCCTCAAGCCACGGCTGCTGACAGCCGTAATAGGAATACCAATACTGCTGATCGTTCTGTTTGTTTCGGAACTTTGGCGCCCATTTGCAGGCATAGTCATAGGAGCATTCTCGGCATTTATGACAGGTGAGTACCTTCATGCAAGAAAGATGCTTTATAAATTTCACCTTTCAATACCTTGTATGCTGTTTACTTTTCTGCTTTCGGTTTTAGTTACGACAAAGTATCTGTATGTTTTGATTTTTGCTTTTATACTGACAGTCTTTGCCGTAATGATTTTTAAACACGAAAAGACAAACTATGCCGATGTTGCATATTCAGTGTTCGGAACTTTTTTAATTTCTTTTGGAATGAGTGCCGTACCGATTGCCTGTGCATCATCTGTATCAATTACTTTCTGCTATATATGTATTTTCGCATTACCGTGGATGGCAGATGCAGGTGGCTTTTTTATCGGAGCATCGTTCGGCAAGCACAAACTTTGCCCGAAAATCAGCCCTAAAAAGACTGTTGAGGGCGCAATCGGCGGAATACTTTTCTGTGACCTCACAGCAGTAATTATAGGTCTTATATTTCATTTTTGTGTTATGCCTGATGCTAACATTAATTTCTGGGCATTGATTCTTCTCGGTGTAATTGACGCTCCTGTTTCAATTCTCGGTGATTTAAGCTTTTCACTTATCAAAAGAAATTACGGAATCAAGGACTACGGTTCAATTTTCCCCGGTCACGGCGGAATGCTTGACAGGTTTGACAGCATAATATTTACTGCCCCTGTTCTTGTGGCAATCAATCAATTCATACCTTTCATAACAGTGGGGTAAACTAAAATGGTAAATTCACTTTCAATTCTCGGATCGACGGGTTCAATCGGAACTCAGACGCTTGATGTTGCAGATAAACTTAATTTAAAAGTTTCTGCGCTCACGGCGTCAACAAATATAAAGCTGCTTGAAGAACAGGTAAGGAAATACAAACCTGAACTTGCAGTAGTTTTTAACGAAGAAAAAGCCAAAGAGTTCAAAGATAATATAAAAGATACAAACATCCGTGTTTTAAGCGGTATGGACGGACTTATTGAGGCGGCAACGCTTGAGAATGCCGACCTTGTTGTAAATTCGGTTGTCGGAATGGTAGGCTTAAAGCCCACGCTTGCAGCGGCAAACGCTAAAAAAGATATTGCTTTCGCAAACAAGGAAACGCTTGTAACAGGCGGTAAGCTTGTATGTGATGCGGTAAAGAAGAACGGTGTAAAGCTTCTTCCCGTTGACAGTGAACATTCTGCTATCTTCCAGTGCTTGCAGGGAATGCCAGAAAAGAAAATGCTTAAAAAGCTCATTCTTACAGCATCCGGTGGGCCGTTCTTTGGTAAAACAGTTGAAGACTTAAAGAATGTAACAGTTAATGAGGCTCTCAATCATCCAAATTGAGTATGGGCGCAAAAATAACCATCGACTCTGCTACAATGATGAACAAAGGTCTTGAAATCATTGAGGCGAGATGGCTTTTTGATGTTCAGCCCGAAAACATTGATGTTGTTGTTCATCGTGAAAGTATCATACATTCTCTCATAGAATATGTAGATAATTCCGTAATTGCACAGCTTGGACTCCCCGATATGAGGATTCCGATACAGTACGCAATTACATATCCTAAAAGATATGAGTCACCTGTCGGCGAATTAAGTCTTGCTCAAATCGGCAAAATGACTTTCTTTGAACCTGATTATGATACTTTCAAATGTTTGAGAGCCTGTAAAAAGCTCTTTCACTCGGAGGCGTTGCAACAGCAATTGCCAACGGTGCTAATGAGGAGGCTAACCGACTTTTCAGAGAAGGTAAAATCACTTTTCTTGAAATCGGTGACCTTGTTATGGGTGCAATTGATAACATAGACAATTTTGAGCCTTTATGCGTTGATGATGTGTTAAAGGCAGATAAACTTGCAAGAGAGTATGTACTCTCTAAGCTATAATTTGCGGTAATATTTTCCACTGCTGTCTTTGCGACGGCAATGAATATTTTGGAGTTGATTTATTTTAATGCAAATTTTAACAGTTGTGGCTCTTATAGTGATAGGAATATTACTTTTTGAGCTTATAATTTTTTCTCACGAATTCGGTCATTTTATTACCGCAAAGCTTTCGGGTGTAAAGGTAAATGAATTTGCACTCGGAATGGGACCGAAAAAATAATCAGTTTTGTTAAAGGCGAAACAAGGTACTCGCTTCGTCTTTTTCCTATAGGCGGTTATTGTGCCATGGAAGGAGAGGATGAAGACAGTGAAGAAAAAGGTGCTTTTAATAACGCAAAAGTTTGGAAGAGAATGATTATCATAATCGCAGGTGCGGTTATGAATATTCTTCTCGGCTTTGTTATGATGTTTGCCTTTACCGTTCAGGCTGACAGCTACAGTTCAACTACAATATCTCAGTTTCAACCCAATGCATTTACTGCAAACACAGGTTTACAAACAGGGGATAAAATTGTTGAAGTGAACGGTTATTCGATTTGGAATTCACGAGATTTGCAGTTTGCAATCTCAACTCTTCCATATGAAACAGTAGAAGGCAACACACTTGAAGTATACAAAGAAAGAGCAACATCTGCCGCTTGCGGTGTATATAATAAGTATGCAAAAGACGAGTCTCTTTCAAAGGATGAACTTCAAAAATACTACAATGCTCTTTCTGATGGTTGTTCAAAAATAAATAAGGCTGCAAGCAAAGACGAGGCTAAAAAACTTCTTGACGAAACTTGCAAGTCAATTTATGCACTTGACAAATCATATGATATGTCAAAGTATAAAACACCCGAAAATAGACACAACTACATCAAGACCGAGATTCATGGGTGATGTAAAAGTTGTTCGTGGCGGCAAAGAAATAACACTTGAAAATGTACAGTTTTTTCACCTATTACGCTGATGAAGATGCCGAAAAGGAAAACAAACCCACTGTAGCATTTGACTTTGCAGTTGAACCGATTGAGAAAAATGTCGGTACTGTTCTCGGTGAAACATTCACACAGACCTGTTCAATGGCAAAAACCGTGTGGACATCGCTTGTGTGGCTTGTTCAGGGTAGATTTACATTCAACGATATGTCAGGTCCTGTTGGTATTGCTACAGCTGTCACTCAGGTTGCATCAATGGGACTTCAAACAGGCTTCGGAGATGCAGTCAATAACATTCTTTTTGTAATGATACTCATTACGGTAAACCTCGGAATTGTAAATATGCTGCCGTTCCCGGCGCTTGACGGCGGAAGATTCTTATTTTTGCTGATTGAATGGATATTTAAAAAGCCGATTCCGAGAAAGGCAGAACAGATTGTAAATACAGTCGGTCTTGTTCTGTTGCTTGTATTTATGCTTATTATTTCGGTGAAAGATGTGTTCCAGCTTGTAACGGGAACATTCCCCGGAATGTAGACAAACGGAGGAAATTTTATGGGAAGTAAAATTCAGGTAACTGCCGGCAATGTAAAAATCGGCGGCAGTGCCAAAGTAAGCGTTCAGTCAATGCTCAACATTCCCTCAACTGATATTGAGGGTTCTGTAAGACAGGCAAAAGAGCTTGAAGAGACCGGTTGCGAAATTATTCGTGCAGCTATTCCTAATAAAGATGCAGTAAAGCTTATTCCTGCCCTCAAAGAGGCTGTAAGCGTCCCGATTGTAGCCGATATCCATTTTGACTATAAGCTTGCGCTTGAGGCATGTGCGGCAGGCATCGACAAAATCCGTATCAATCCGGGTAACATCGGATCAGATGATAGGGTAAAGGCGGTGGCAGACGCTTGCCGACAGCGTGGCATTCCGATTAGAATCGGTGTTAACTCAGGCTCGCTTGAAAAGGAAATTCTTGCAAAATACGGTCATCCCACACCCGAGGCACTTTGCGACAGTGCCTTGTACCATGCATCACTTCTTGAAAAATTTGATTTCAACGATATTGTTCTTTCAATGAAAAGTTCAACCGTTTCTACAATGATCAAAGCCTATGAGCTTGCCGCAGAAAGGTGTGACTATCCGCTTCACCTCGGTGTTACAGAGGCAGGAACAGAAAGAATGGGTATTATCAAATCTTCTGCCGGAATCGGTGCATTGCTCCTACATGGTATCGGCGATACAATCAGAGTTTCACTCACAGCCGATCCTGTAAAGGAAGTTTACGCCGCTCATGATATCCTCAAGGCTCTTGATATTGAGAAAGACGGAGTTCAATTTGTTTCATGTCCGACTTGCGGTAGAACAAGGATTGACCTTGTGAAGATTGCAAACGAGGTTGAAGATAAGCTCAGAAACTGTAAAAAGAATATCAAAGTAGCGGTAATGGGTTGCGTTGTAAACGGTCCCGGAGAGGCAAGAGAAGCTGATATCGGCATCGCAGGCGGTGACGGTTGCGGGCTTGTATTCAAAAAAGGCGAAATTCTTCGCAAAGTTCCGGAAGATAAACTCGTTGACGCACTTTTGGAAGAAGTAGAAAAATTATAACTCTATCAGCAGTCAAAATACATTTGCTGTAATATAACAGAAGGACATATATGAAAACATTAGGAGAAGTCTTTGACTCCCAATTCGGCATTAAACTGCCGCAACAGATTTCACAGGGAGAACTGACACAACTTAATATTAACAAACAAGCCCGTTTGATTACTTTAGCAGTAAAATTCAACGGGCTCGTTGAGCGTAATACGCTTTTTGACACGGAAAAGCTGATTACCAAGACACTTGCGTATCATACTGTAATAAAACCGCATTTTCCGACAGAGTTGTTTTCCGCTGATTATTTTCCTCAGCTATACGCAGCCGTAAGGCGAGATATTCCGAGTATTAACGGAACTCTCAACAATGCTGAGGTTAGGTTTGAAAACAATACGCTTACTATAAATCTTCTTAACGGCGGAAAAACTCTCCTTGACAGTAAAGGCTTTGACAAAGCACTTATAAAACTCGTTTCGGAAGAATTCAATCTTTACATTTCCGTTAATTATACCGGAACCTTTGAGGTTGAAGAAAACAGCGAAGAATACAAAGCCGCTATTCAGGATGCTCGGGAGAAAATCAACCGAGAAAATCTTCAGAAAGCCGCTGAATTCTATCAGGAAGAGGTTGAAACAGCAGAAAAGAGAGAAGAAAAACACGCTGAAAACACTACTGTTGAAATTGAAGTTCGTGAGGGCAAGTTTGCAACACCGCAGATTATTCAGTCCTCAATCCGTCCGTTATACGGTCGTTCAATCAGGGGGGAAATGATTCCCATTTCTTCAATCTCAGGTGATTCGGGAAGAATTGTGGTGTGGGGCGATGTATTTGATATTGAAAAGAAAGTCACTAAAAGCGGTGACAAAAATATTTTCACTATCGACATAACCGATTATACCGGTTCAACAACAGCTAAAGTATTCAATTCAATCAAGGAATCAGCCGTAATTGATAATATTAAAAAAGGCGATACAATCGTTGTTCAGGGTGATGTTGAGTACGATAAATATGCAGGCGAACTTGTTGTAAATGCCCGTTCAATCGGTACGGCTCAAAAAGTAAAAGTAGTTGATAATGCCGAGAAAAAGCGTGTTGAACTCCATATGCATACAAATATGTCGCAGATGGATGCCGTAACATCGGCAGGTGACCTTGTAAACCGTGCTTATCAGTGGGGACACAAAGCCGTTGCAATTACTGACCACGGTGTCGCACAGGCTTTTCCCGATGCAATGAAAGCCGCAGATAAAATCAACAAAGACGAAGAGAAAATTAAAATCATCTACGGTGTTGAGGCATACTTTATGGATGACCTTGTAGAGTCTGTAAAAGGTGATGCCGATACAGGTTTTGACGGCACTTTCATCTGCTTTGATATAGAAACAACAGGTCTTTCAGCCGCCCGTGACAAGATTACCGAAATCGGCGCAGTCAAGGTTGAAAACGGTGTCATCACTGATACTTTTTCAACCTTTGCAAATCCCGAAATGCCGATTCCGCAGAAAATCACTCAGCTTACAGGCATTACCGATGATATGGTAAAGGACGCTCCGTCACAGAGCGAAGCGGTTAGTGCATTTCTTGAATTTGCCGGTGACAATGTGCTTGTTGCTCACAATGCTCCCTTTGACACATCCTTCATAGCAAAAGCCTGTGAAGATATGGGCAGGGAATATAACTACACTTCAATCGACACGGTTGCAATTTCAAGAGCAATCCTTACAGATATCAAGAACTGCAAGCTTGATACGGTAGCAAAATTTTTAAGGCTCGGCGACTTCAATCACCACAGAGCAACCGATGATGCCGAAATGCTTGCGAGAATTTTTATAAATCTCTGTCAGCGACTTACAGATGATTACGGTATAACAAAAACAAACGACATTAATACAAAGATAGCAGGCGGAGATTTTAAGAAGCTTCCGACCTATCATCAGATTATTCTTGTAAAGAATAAAACAGGTCTTAAAAAATCTTTACAGACTTATTTCTTACAGTCATCTTAATTATTTCTATAAAAAAAGCCGAGAATTCCGAAAAGCGAGCTTGTAAAGTACAGAGAGGGACTCATAATCGGCTCAGCTTGTTGTGCAGGTCAGCTTTATATGGCAATTCTTGGGGGCAAGCCGTGGGGCGAACTCAAACAGATTGCGTCATTCTATGATTATCTTGAAATTCAGCCTGCAGGCAATAACAGCTTTATGATTCGTGACGGCAGATTTAATTCTGTTGACGAACTTCATGAAATTGACCGTACAATAATTAAGCTTGCAAAAGAACTCGGCAAGCCTGTATGCGCAACCTGCGATGTCCACTTTATGGATCCGACAGATTCCGAATTCAGAAAAATTCTTATGGCAGGTCAGGGCTTCAAAGATGCCGAACAGCAGGCTCCGCTTTATTTCAGAACAACTGCTGAAATGCTCAAGGAATTTGAATGGCTCGGCAAGGATAAAGCCTATGAGTATGTAGTAGAAAATCCCAATAAAATCGCCGATATGTGCGAATATATCAGACCTATTCCAAAGGGTACATTCCCGCCTAACATTGAGGGCGCACAGGAACAGCTTATTGATATTACATGGAAAAGAGCAAAAGAGAAATACGGCGATCCATTGCCTGAAATCGTAAAGGCAAGACTTGACAAGGAACTTAATTCAATCACAACCTACGGATTCTCGGTACTTTATATGACTGCTCAAAAGCTTGTTGCAGACAGTGAGGCACACGGATATCTTGTCGGTTCACGAGGATCGGTAGGTTCTTCTTTCGTAGCTACTATGTCCGGTATTTCGGAGGTTAATCCGCTTTGTCCGCACTATGTATGTCCAAACTGCAAACACAGCGAGTTCATCACAGACGGCAGTTACGGCTCAGGCTTTGATATGCCGCCAAAAAACTGTCCCGAATGCGGTACTCTTATGGATCAGGACGGTCACGAAATTCCGTTTGAAACATTTCTTGGCTTTAAGGGCGACAAAGTGCCTGATATCGACCTTAACTTCAGCGGTGAGTATCAGTCAAAATCTCACCGTTACACGGAAGAGCTCTTCGGTAAGAATAATGTATTCAAAGCGGGAACAATTTCTACAGTAGCCGAAAAAACAGCACTCGGCTTCGTTAAGAAGTTTGCACAGGAGCGAGGTCTTGTAATGCACAAGGCTGAGGAAAAGCGTCTTGCAATCGGTTGTACGGGTGTTAAGAGAACCACAGGTCAGCACCCCGGCGGTATGGTTGTTGTGCCGAGAACAAACGATGTTTACGATTTCTGCCCTGTTCAGCATCCTGCAAATGATGTGAACTCAGATAACATTACAACCCACTTCGACTTCCATTCAATTCATGATACAATCACAAAACTTGATGAGCTCGGACACGATGTTCCGACAATCTATCATTATCTTGAACTCTACACAGGTATCCCCGTAATGAAGGTTTCAATGAGCGATCCCGAGGTTATGTCGCTGTTTACTTCTCCGAAAGCACTCGGAGTTACTGAGGAAGATATCGACTCAAAAACCGGTACATTCAGCCTTCCTGAATGCGGTACGTCTTTCGTAAGAGGAATGCTCATTGAGGCACAGCCCAAAACCTTTACCGACCTTTTGCAGATTGCAGGTCTTTCGCACGGTACCGATGTATGGCTCGGAAACGCTCAGGAACTTATTCATAACGGAACCTGTACAATTTCGGAAGTAATCGGTACTCGTGACTCGATTATGACTTATCTTATGCACAAAGGCCTTGAACCGGGCATGGCGTTCAAAATAATGGAGATTGTCCGTAAAGGTAACGCAACAAAACTTCTTACGGAAGAACACTTCAAGGCTATGCGTGAACATAATGTTCCCGAATGGTATATTGATTCATGTATGAAAATTAAGTATATGTTCCCGAAAGCCCATGCCGCAGCCTATATGATTGCAACGCTCAGACTCGGTTGGTACAAGGTTCACAAGGCCGTTGAATATTATGCGGCATACTTTACCGTGCGAAGTGAAAATCTTGACGGTGCAATTGCCATGCAGGGACATCAGGCTGTCCGTGACAAGATGAACAACATAAAACAAAAACAGAGTGTTCACGAAGCAACAGCCAAGGATGAAGCAGAGTTCCAGACATTGCAGATTGTCAACGAAATGATGGCAAGAAAAATTGAATTTCTTCCTGTTGATATCTACAAATCCGAGGCTAAAATGTTCAAGGTGGAGGACGGAAAAATCAGACTTCCGTTTTCATCCTTACCCGGTGTAGGCGGTGCTGCCGCAGATTCACTCGCAGAAACGGGAAAGCACACAGAATATCTTTCAATTGAAGATATGCAGATAAAAACAAAGGTTACTAAGGCTGTTATTGAAACACTGAAAGATGTCGGAGTTCTCAAGGATTTGCCTGAAAGCTCACAGATGTCATTATTTTAAGGAGTTGTCTAAATGAAAAAACTGCTTTCGCTAAAAACTTTGCTGATTTGCATTTCATTTACAGTATTTCTTTTACTAGTAAAAGATAATATGGATGTTGTGTGGTCGGCAATCGGTTGGATAACAGGCATAATCACTCCGTTTGCAATCGGGTTCCTTTTTGCTTACATCCTTAACTATCCTTACAAATTTTTCTACTCCAAAGTTTTCGGCAGAATGGGGCGAAAGCGAAAATTCCTTGCTAACTTCAGAAAACCCCTTGCGCTTATTATAACCTATGCAATTGTAGTAGCAATTTTTGTTGTTATAATCTCAATTGTAGTTCCGCAGATTGCAGCCAGCCTGTTCAGTCTTATTAACAGCCTGCCGCAGTATGCAGGCGTACTTTCTGACATGACAAAAACAGTAGTGCATTGGATTAACCATACATTCAGTATGGAAATTGACGCAAGTGAAGTAATAAACAACTTCTTCAAGTATATTACAAACTTTATTTCGGCAGGCAATATCACCAGTTTTCTCGGCAACTCTACAAATGCCGTATTCAGCGCAATTATGTCTACGTGTAATGGTGTGTATAACTTCCTGCTCGGAATCGTTATTTCAGTTTACTTCCTTGCCGCAAAGGAAACACTTTGCCGTCAGATAAAGAAGCTTGCTGTTGCTTTTATTCCGATAAAGTATCTTCCTAAGATTTATGAAATTGTCGATATTACAGATACAAAATGCGGTCGTTTTCTCGTTGGTGATATCATTGATGCGGCTTTTTCTCGGTGTTCTCACATTCATTACAATGTCAATTTGTCAATTACCGTACGCACCGCTTATTGCGGTTCTTATCGGTGTAACGAATATTATTCCGTTCTTTGGACCGTTCATCGGTGCAATCCCGAGTGCTTTTATCCTCTTGCTTATTGATCCTATTTACATGATTATTTTCATAATCATTATAGTTATAATTCAGCAGCTTGACGGCAATCTTTTCAAGCCGAAGATTATCGGCAGTCAGGTCGGTCTTTCAAGCTTCTGGGTACTGTTCAGCGTAATTGTCGGCGGAGGAATGTTCGGTGTGCTCGGTCTTATTCTCGGTACACCAATCTATGCTGTAATCTATGCTCTTGTCGGCAAGAGAGTTAAAAACAAAATTGACTCAAAGGGTAGAATTGCTCAGGAGGCTCTTGATTTTGAGGTGCTTAACTATACTAAAATTGCCGCAGAGCAGAAAAAACTTCGTGAAGAAAAAGAAATGCAGCATAGAGAAAAACTTATGAAATTCATCAACCGTAACAAAACAAATGATGAAGACGAATCCTCAGATAATACAAATGAATAATCGTAAAATTTTCGTTTCATCTGAATAGTGTTGACAAATCAAATTTAGTGTGTTAGTATATTACCGTATTAACACACTAAAGCGTTGAGAGGTAATTATGAAAAAGAATTTAAAAATGACTCCCGAGGGAACAAAGGACTTTCTGTTCGCCGAATGTTCCGCTATGGATTATATCTGCACAAGCATTGAAAAGGTATTTGTCAAAGGCGGATTTAAACGGGTAATAACTCCTGCTCTTGAATTCTATGATGTGTTCTCAATTCCGTCAAGCGGAATCTCGCAGGAATCAATGTTCAAGACAACCGATAACAAAGGCAGACTTCTTGTTGCCCGTCCTGATTCCACTCTGCCGATTGCAAGGATGGTTTCTACAAGACTTAAAAACAATACACTTCCTGTTCGACTTTACTACAAGCAGGCAGTATATCGCAACAATCCGTCACTTGCAGGAAGAAGAAACGAATTTCTTCAGATGGGTGTTGAACTTCTCGGGGCAAAAGGAAAAAGAGCCGACCTTGAAATTCTCACCTCGGCAATAAAAAGCATTTTCAGCCGTTGCCGATGATTTCAGAATTGAACTCGGACACGCCGAAGTATTCAATGCTCTGTCAAAAGAACTCGATATCGATAACGATTACAAAGAAAAAATCAGGGTATCAATCGAAAGTAAAAACTACTCGGCACTTAACAATCTTCTTGACAAACTCAAGCCTTGTAAGACTGTTTCCGCAATCCGTTCGCTCCCGTCACTTTTCGGCGGTGAAGAAGTGTTTGATGAGGCATATGACATCTGCAAAGGTACAGGTGCCGAAAACGCTCTTGATTATCTCCACACAATCTATAAAGAACTTTCCGTGCTTGAACTCGGCAACAAGCTTATCATCGACCTCGGACTTGTTCAGAGAAACGATTACTATACGGGAATCGTATTTTCAGGGTATATTAACGGAATCGGTGACGCTGTTATTTCGGGAGGAAGATATGACGATCTTCTCAGCGAATTTGACGCTCCTATGGGTGCGGCAGGCTTTGCGATTGATACAGACGCAATTACAATGAAACATCTTTCCGATGATGATGTAAATTATTCAGATAATCCCGATGTTCTCGTTTTTGCAGAAAACGGACATGAAATGAAGGCTCTCAGATATGTTGACGAGCTTAACGAAAAGGGAATAAATGCACAGTTCAGCGTACTTGAAACTCTTGAAGAAACAGAACAGTTTGCAAAATCAAGAGGAATTGCAGAAGTTGAAAGTATATAATCAAGCTGTCGGAAAGGATTAAATATGAAACCATTAAGAATTGCTCTGACAAAGGGCAGACTTGAAAAGACTACAATCGAACTTCTTGAAAAAATCGGATATAATTGTGATGAAGTAAAAAACAAGGGAAGAAGGCTTATTCTTCCGATCGGCAATAATGATTTTGAAGTTGTGCTTGCGAAAGCCGCAGATGTAATTACATATGTTGAGCACGGTGTGTGTGACCTTGGTGTCGTTGGCAAGGATACAATTCTTGAAAACGGTTCATCTTTTTATGAACTTCTCGACTTAGGATTCGGCAAATGCCGTTTTGCTCTTGCTACAAAAAAGGACTCCGATTTTTACGGCGGTTACAAAACAAAGACAATTGCGTCAAAGTATCCCAATGTAACCAGAGCATTTTTTGACGATAAAAATATGGATGTAAGAATCATTAAGATTGAGGGCTCGGTTGAACTCGCTCCCCTTGTAGGTCTTGCAGACGGTATTGTAGATATAGTAGAAACAGGTTCAACGCTCAAGGCTAACGGACTTGAAGTAATTGAATGGGTATGTGATATTTCAGCAAGACTTATTGCCAATACGGCAAGTCTTAAACTGCGCAAGGCTGAAATTGAAGAATTGCAGAAGAAACTGGAGGCTGTCACAAAATGATTACAACTGTTGTAGCAGACGGAAAAAACGAATATGAATTTATTGATTTGCTCAAAAAGAGAGCGCAGAATTCAGATAAAAATGTAGTTCCGATTGTTTCGGAAATCATCGAAAATGTTGCAGAAAACGGTGATAAAGCCGTAAAGGAATATACCGTTAAATTTGACGGAAAAGCACCTGAAAAGGTAGAAATTACTTCCGATGAAATCGACAGCCTTATTGAAAAATGCGATAAGGATTATCTCGAAACAATCAAAAAGGCAGCCGCAAATATTGCAGACTTCCATAAAAGACAGGTTCAGCAAAGCTGGCTCACAACAAAGAATAACGGCGTAATGATGGGGCAGAGAATCAGAGGCCTTAAAAGAGTAGGTATCTATGTTCCGGGCGGCACTGCGGCATATCCCTCATCAGTTCTTATGAACGCAGTTCCCGCTAAAATTGCAGGTGTTGAGGAAATTATTATGTGTACACCTCCGCAGAAGGACGGTACACCGAATCCGAATATCATCGCCGCCGCAAAGGTAGCAGGTGTTGACAGAATCTTCCTTATGGGCGGTGCACAGGCAGTAGCCGCACTTGCATACGGTACGGAATCCGTACCAAAGGTTGATAAAATCGTAGGACCCGGCAACATCTTTGTTGCAACAGCAAAAAAACTTCTTTACGGAACAGTTGACATTGATATGATTGCCGGTCCGAGTGAAATACTCATCATTGCCGATAAGTCTGCAAATCCAAAATTCCTTGCCGCAGACCTTATGAGTCAGGCAGAGCATGACAGGCTTGCGTCTGCAATTCTGCTTACCGACTGCGAAGAGCTTGCCAAAGAAACTGAAACAGAGCTTGAAAAGCAGATGACCGCTCTTTCAAGAAAAGATATTATCCGCTCATCGGTTGACAATTTCGGTGCAGTTATTGTATGCAGTGATATGTCACAGGCGATTGAATTTGCTAACGAGCTTGCTCCCGAACATCTTGAGGTTTGTTGTGAAAACCCAATGGAGTATGTCGGCAAGCTTGATAATGCCGGCTCTGTATTTCTCGGCAACTACAGTCCCGAGCCTCTGGGCGACTATTTTGCCGGTCCCTAACCATGTTCTTCCGACAAAAGCGGCACGGCAAGATTTTTTCACCTCTTTCGGTAGACAGCTTTGTAAAAAAATCAAGCTTTATTTACTATACGGAAGACGCTTTGAGAAAAGATGCCGAAGATGTAGTTCGCTTTGCAGAAACAGAAGGACTTACAGCACACGCAAATTCAATTAAAGTGCGTTTTGATATGAAATAAGAATGGAAGTTATGCAATGCCTTATGAATTAAACAAAAAAATCCGTGAACTTGAACCGTATGAACCAATCAGCGGTACATATAAAATTCGACTTGATGCAAACGAATGTCCTGAAAATTATCCTGATTTCATCAAAGAAGAAATCAAAAATGCAATTGATACAATTGATTTCAACCGCTATCCCGATCCGCTTGCGGAAAAAGGTTGTTACGGCTTTTGCGGATTATTACGGTATCAATCCAAAATATGTAACCGCAGGCAACGGCTCAGATGAACTTATCTTTTTGATTGAAGCCGCATTTATGGAAAAAGGGGACAGGATGCTTTGCGTTGCTCCCGATTTTTCAATGTACAAATTTTATTCATCAATCTGTGAGGTTGAATGTGACACATTTATCAAATCCGATGACCTTTCAATTGATACGGATGCACTTATTGAAAAGGTAAATCGTGACAATATCAAACTTCTACTCTTTTCAAACCCATGCAATCCGACAGGGCAGGGTATGACCGCCGTAGATGCACGCAGGCTTGTTACAAGCGTAAATGCACTTGTAATTCTTGACGAAGCATATATGGATTTCTGGGATCAGAGTCTAATAAATGAGGTCGAAAAGTATTCAAATCTCATTATTTTCAGAACCGCATCAAAGGCAGTGGGCTCTGCGGCACTCAGACTCGGTTTTGCCGTTGCAAATGAAACAATTTCAAGAGCTGTAAAAGCGGTAAAATCTCCGTACAATGTAAACACATTTTCTCAGGTTGTCGGCAGTATAATATATAAAAATAAAGATTATCTCAAAAACAGACAAAAAAACAATTGTCAGAAACAGAGAAAAAGCTGTATAATGACTTAATGGAGTTGTCCGCTCTTTCCGATGATTTTAAGGTTTACAACAGTTGTGCAAACTTTGTTTTTGTTAAAACATCATTCGGCAAAGACTTGTGGAACTATCTAAAGGACAATTCAATTGTAATCCGTTTCATGGGCGATTACATCAGAATTTCCGTTGGCACAGAAGAAGAAAACGAAGAACTGATAAGTTGCATTAAAACTTATTTATCGAGGTGATTATATGCGCAGTGCATATGTTGAGCGTAAAACGAAGGAAACCGACATAAAGCTAAAACTTAATCTTGACGGCGGCGATATTAAAATTGATACAGGCATAGGCTTTTTTGACCATATGCTCAATTCGTTTGCCACTCACGGCAGATTCGGACTTGAGGTTTCGGTAAAAGGTGACCTCTATGTTGACGAGCACCACACCGTTGAAGACACAGGTATAGTTCTCGGCAAAGCATTTGCAGAGGCTCTTTCAACCAAAGAGTCAATTGAAAGATTCGGCAGTTTTTTATGTTCCTATGGACGAAGCGCTTGCGTTTGCATCGGTTGATATCAGCGGCAGACCTTATCTTGTATTCGATGCTGATTTTCCGCAGGAAAGATGCGGCGGCTATGACTGTTCAATGACAGTAGAATTTATGCGTGCATTTGCATTTAACGCACAAATCACACTTCACCTCAAATCTGTTTACGGTGACAACTCTCACCATATCACAGAGGCTTTGTACAAGGCTTGCGCACACGCACTCCGCCTTGCAGTAAAGCAAAATTCTTCAAATGTACTTCTTTCTACTAAAGGAGTGTTATAATGATTATTTTACCCGCTATTGACATAAAAAGACGGCAATTGTGTCCGTCTTTTTAAGGGTGATTATGCAACCGTTCAGAAGGTAGCAGAGTCCCCGTATATTGCCGCTCAGGGCTTTGCTGACGCAGGTGCAGAGTGGATGCATATGGTTGACCTTGACGGTGCAAAAGACGCAAAGCTTGTTAATGCCGATCTTATTGCAGATGTTGCAAAAGCCTCGGGACTTTCTGTTGAGGTCGGCGGAGGAATCCGTGATATGAAAGCGGTTGAATATTATCTTTCAAGAGGAATAAACCGTGTTATTCTCGGTTCAGCCGCAGTTAAAAACCAGCAGCTTGTTATTGATGCCGTAAAAGAATACGGTGAGAGAATTGTAGTTGGCATTGATGCAAAGGACGGTATGGTTCGTGCAGAAGGTTGGATTGACAATTCGGAAATCAACTACATTGAGCTTGCAAAGCGTATGGAAAATGTCGGAGTAAAGACTATTGTGTTCACAGACATTGATCAGGACGGTACTCTTGCAGGTCCTCAACCTTAAACAGCTTGATAACCTTGCTCACGAAGTCAGCTGTAATATTATCGCAAGCGGCGGTGTTGCAGTTCTCAAGGATATCATAAATCTTGCAGAACTCGATGTCTACGGTGCAATCTGCGGTAAGGCTATCTACACAGGTTCGCTCGATTTGAAACAGGCGATTGAAGTAACAAATAAAATCTGAGGTAATTATGGATCTTGATAAATATTTTGTAAAATCCGAACTTATTCCCGCAATTATTCAGGAAAAGTCAACAGGTGAGGTACTTATGCTTGCATATATGAACCGTGAAAGTATGCAAAAAACTTTTGAAACCGGTTACACATGGTTCTGGTCAAGAAGCCGTCAGGAGCTTTGGAACAAGGGTGCAACATCAGGTCATTTACAAAAGGTAATTGACATATATGCCGACTGCGACGACGATACATTGCTCATCACAGTTGAACAGACAGGTGCGGCCTGCCACACGGGAAATCATTCCTGCTTTTTTAAAAAATTAAAATGAGGAGAATTTTAATATGAACGACAGAGAAGTTCTTGAAGCACTTTATGCTACAGTAGAAAACAGACGAGATAATCCAAAAGAGGGTTCATACACTTGCTACCTTTCTTGATAAAGGAATTGACAAGATTCTTAAAAAAGTAGGCGAGGAGTGCAGTGAAACAATCATTGCGGCAAAAAATGATGATAACAGCGAAACTGTTTATGAAATTGCAGACCTTATCTATCATCTTACTGTAATGATGGTAAAGCTCGGCATTCCGCTTGAAGATGTTCTTGCCGAACTTGAAAAAAGAAGCGAAAAGACAGGAAACCTTAAAAAGTTCCATGTTGTTGACAAAAATTCATAACTAAAAGCACAAACAAAAAGGCCCTATGACTTTGGTCATAGGGCTTAACAGTATGTATATATTATTTTTATGCATTAACAAAAGCAAATTTAGAAATCGCCTGTTTGAGATTATCATCAGGTTCTGATTCAAGAAGAAGTTCAATCGGAATTTTTTCGTCAATTGCAAAAAATCCCATCAACGAATGAGCGTCAACAGTATTATCGCCGTTTCTTAGCATCATTACTGTATCCGGAAAGTGAGCAAGAGTTTCAAACATATCAATCATTTCTTTTTTATTTTTAACGGAAACCGGTACAGAAAACAAGATCTCACCTCCATTGTTCATCTAGTCTATATTTTATCATTAATTTTTGTCTAAATCAACAACGAATTAATGAATTTTTGCAATTTCAACTATTTACCCAAAAAAGGATGGTTAGTGAATGAATTTTAATATAATTACACTCGGCTGCAAGGTTAATCAGTATGAGTCACAGGCAATGCGTGAGGATATGCTGAAGAACGGATTTCTTCTCTCGGATGACAGGGACAGGGCAGACATAACAATCGTTAACAGCTGTACGGTAACATCCGTAAGTGACGCAAAAAACCGCAAGATTCTCAACCGTGTCCGCCGTGAAAATCCTGACGGAATTGTTATTTTAACCGGCTGTATGCCACAGGCTTTCCCCGAAGAAAGCGAGAACTTTTCAAATTGCGATATCGTACTCGGCAACGCAAAGAGAGCCGAACTCGTTCCTTCAATTTACAAGTTTCTCGAAGAAAAACAGAAATTTGTTCATATAACAGAGCATATCGGAAAAGGCGAAAAATACGAAAACCTTTCCGTATCGTCACTCGGAGAGCACACAAGAGCTTTCATTAAAATTGAGGACGGTTGCAACAGATTTTGTTCTTACTGCATTATTCCGTATGCAAGGGGCAGAGTGCGTTCAAAATCTCTTGAAGATTTAAAGGCAGAGCTTATTCAGGTTGCCGCAAACGGTTACCGTGAGGTTGTTCTCGTTGGTATTAACCTTTCCGCCTACGGCCTTGACGAAGATTTTGATCTTGCAGATGCTGTAGAATGTGCTTGTTCCGTTGACGGAATCGACCGTGTAAGACTCGGGTCAATCGAACCGGAAAGAATGGATAAAGAAATGATTGCCCGTCTTGCCGCACAGCCAAAGTTCTGTCCGCAGTTTCATCTTTCACTGCAGAGCGGTTGCGATAACACACTCAAAGCAATGAACCGCCACTACAATTGTTCAGAATACGCTGAAATTGTTACAAATCTCAGAAACGCTTTTGAAAACAGTTCTATGACAACCGATGTAATGGTTGGATTTGCAGGTGAAACAGAGGAAGATTTCAACGCATCTCTAAAATTTGTAAAGTCAATCGGCTTTGCAAAGGTGCATATCTTCCCGTATTCACGCCGTAAAGGCACTGTTGCCGATAAAGCACCAAATCAAATTGATCCCCAAATTAAAGAGCAGAGAGCCAAAATTATGGAGCAGGTCTGCGATGAAACCAGAAGGGAATTTCTTAAAGAGCAGGTTGGCCTTTGTGAATCTGTTCTCGTTGAAAGACTTCGTCACGGTTATCTTGAGGGTTACACAAAGAACTACACGCCTGTTCATATTAATTCCGAAGATACAAGTCTTTGCGGTAAAATTATTGATGTGAAAATCACAAAATCATTTGATGACTACTGCGATGCTGAATTAGTTTAAAGCGTTAATCAGATTATTAATTTCTTTTTTTGCAGTATTATCCTCAAGGCTATTATAGCTGTAAAGCATAAAGCCCCTGACAGATTTGTTGTTACGCAAAATATCGTATTCATCGGCAAGAATACTGTCACTTAAAAGCCATGTTTCTTCGTCATATTCGCCGTTACCTGCCTTATAACCGCCAAGACCGACATACAGTTTTACATTTTCGTCAAAATCAAGAGATGTCCAGCTGTTAAGGCAATCTTCAAAATTAAGAGCAGGATTTTCAAGGCTAAAGTAAATTTGCGGACAGATGTAATCTGCAAAGCCTTTACAGGTACACCACGATTTTACATCGGCATACAATCCGTCATTGTTACCTATATTGCCTTGCGGTGATATGCCGAACTCAACTGACGAATCCACACTTTTTATTGTTCTGTAAACCTTACAAATCAGCGTATTTACATTTTGCATTCGCCAATTATCAAGACTCATACAGTTTTCTTTTTACCGTATTTTTTCAATATAGGCCTCATACTGCTTTTTATCAAAACTTTCATCCTCAGTAGGGTAGAAGTAGTCGTCAAATTGTATCCCGTCAACATCATAATTTTCCGCAATTTCCTTTACACCGTCACTAATCAGCTGTTGTGCAGTTTCATTTGACGGATCAAGGAAAATTCCGTTATCGGTTTTTATACCTATTTCGGAATTCTTTATGTAAGGATTGTTGTCTGAAAGTTTTTTCGGAGTTTCATTTGAACTGACTCTGTATGGATTAATCCACGCATGAATTTTCAAATTGTTTTCTTTGCATATATCACACATAATTTGCAGTGCGTCATATTGAGGATTTTCACCCTGCGTACCCGTGAGAATATGTGACCACGGAAAATAGCTTGACTTATATAATGCGTCACAAAAGGGGCGTACCTGTACAATAAGCGTGTTGAAACCGCTTTCACGGCATTTTTGTGCTATTTCGGTAAATTTATCTTCAAACGCTTTTTGTGTTTTTGAGCTTTCATTTTCCATAGAAAGCTCCATATACGATACCCACACACCACGCATTTCTTCATCACTTTCGGTGGTGTCGGCAGTTGCCTTTGATGATAAGGCTGCAATATTGTTGATATCATTCTGCTTTTTCGGCGGTTTTTCTCTTGTAAATGAGCTTATGCAGATAACGCTTAACATAGCTATTAGAGATACAATAATCGGAACAATCTTTTTGTTTTTCAATCAAATCATCCTTTGGAGTTTTCATGGAAATTTTCATCATATACATTTGCATCATCAGCCTGATATCAATTATCGTAACAGTCTGTGACAAATACTTTGCAATTCACCGCAAATGGAGAGTAAGAGAAAGCACATTGCTGATTCTCTCCGCACTCGGAGGAAGTGTTGCAATGTACATTACAATGCAATTAATCAGACACAAAACAAGACACATTAAATTTATGCTCGGCATACCGATAATATTTATTATTCAGCTGATAATTCTGTTTTTTGTTTGGAGGATGATTTATGTCTGACAGACTGTATTTTTCCGTACCTGACGAATGTGACAATATGCTTGCTCAAAGATTTCTGCGTGATAAATGCGGGCTTTCTGCAAGAATAATAACACGACTGAAAAGAGAAAAAGACGGTATTTTGATGGACGGGAAAATTTTAAGAACAATTGACTGCGTGCAAAGCGGTAAAACTGTTTCAATTGCAATTCCCGATGAAAAATGTGAAATTGAACCGACAAAGGGGACACTTGATATAAGATATGAGGATGAACATTTTCTTGTGGTAAACAAACCGCATTCTATGCCTGTTCATCCTGTAAAGCAGCACCAAAGCGATACGCTCGCAAATATTGTTTCGTACTATTGCAGTCAAAACGGCAAGCCATTTGTATTTCGGGCAATTAACCGACTTGACAAGGATACCTCAGGGCTTGTTCTTATAGCCAAAAACCGTTTTACAGCCAATGCTGTAAAAAAAAAACGCATAAAGTCTATTACGCTTTATGCGAGGGGCAAAATAAATACCGAAGGTGTAGTTGATAAGCCTATGGATTTGCGTGATGATTCCAAAATGGTGCGAATTGTCCGTGATGACGGAATGAAAGCAGTTACGCACTATAAACCGCTTGTTGCAACAAAAGATTTTACATTGCTTGAATTGTGGCTTGAAACCGGCAGAACACATCAAATTCGCTGTCATATGGCTTATTTAGGGCATCCGCTTATGGGTGATGACTTGTACGGCGGAAAGCTTGATAAAATATCAAGGCAGGCACTTCATTGTGCAAGACTTGAATTTTATCATCCGATAAAAAATGAATACATTACGGTTACTGCCGAAATTCCCGAAGATATGCGGTCTGTAATAAACAACAAAGAGGATTGAACAATAAAAAGTTCAATCCTCTTTAAATTTACAAACTTTTATCGACAATGCCCGGACAAAAAATCTATGTGCGTTCCTCACACTTGCAATGACAGCAACATTATTTGCCGGTTGTTTAGGAAATTCCGATTCATAGGATTGTACTACTATCTTTCAAACGGTTTGCAACAGTGGGCTTTTGTATATCTTATATTTGGTCTGTTTGTACCGATATTAATTAGCATTATTTTAAATAAAATCTGTCATATTGCACAAAAACATATAGTGAAATTTTGTAACAAATAATATCTAAAAAATCATTGCGTTTATATATTTTTGATATGTTAAAATTGTCTTACAAGATAGATAAATTGATTAATAAATGTAATTACAATACCAAAGCTATATTGCAAATATAAAATATTGGAAACTGCTTAATTTTAAATTACAGAAGTAGCGAATTGATTTAAAAATATAAAATCAATTTTAAAACTTATTTCAGTATGTTGTGTTTAAATGACAGTTAAAGTATTAATATTTTTAAATAAAATTTTTAGCAATTAAAATAAGTATGAAAGGAGGTAAGTCCAATGGTTTAATGTCTTAATCGTTGTTTCAACTGAAAATTATATTAATAATATTTTAACATAACAAAGGAGGAACTCTTTATGAAACACAAGATAAGAAAAATAACAACAACAATGTTAGCTACAATATGTGCTTTTTCATCAGTTGCGGCTATAAGCGCTAGCGCAGCTTCCAGTACAAGATATGCAGAAATGAGTAATGGTTATACAGTATCATCAACGGCTTCATATTCCGGTAACACAACTAGTGGAAAAGGAAGTGTTACTAATGGCGGACCGTGTTCAATAAAGGTTTGGGTGTATGGATATTACAAATCCGGTAGTTATGTGAAGTTATCGTGCAATTCGTATGATAGCGTTGATAATAACAAGAGCCTTACGGTTACTACAAACGGTTATTATACTTTAGTAGGCTCAAAATGTATTTCTCAATTTGATAGTGCAACAACTGTATCTGCTACAGTCGGCAAAACAGCATAAGTTTGTGAGCCCACCCGAATGTAGCGGGTGGGCTCTGAGGTGTTTATATGAAAATTATGATTAAAAAATACACTGCATTTTTGTTTCTGATTTCATTTGTTTTTTTGTGCGGATGTAATCAAAAAATGAGTATCGACAGTTCTGATACATATGTTCCTAATCAGGACAGTCAGGAGAATTTTATAAGGTACGGCAGTCAGCTCTATTTTGCAGATACTCATACGGGCATTTACTTTTTAAATTCAGATAACGGATTTTTGTATGTGATTGATAAGGAAACGCATAGTTGTCAACCTTTGTGCAATCGAAGTGATTGTATGCATGACAAAGAAACCTCGTTTGAGAAAAAGAAAGAGTGTACAGCATTTTTAAATACATATTTCAGAAGTCTTGTTTACTACAATGACTGCATTTATTTTCAATCGGTCGAGGATAAAACCGACAAAGACGGTGTAACTTATGAATTAAATGAAATTTGCAAAATTTCAACTGACGGAACAAATCGTGAGGTTTTATATTCGACAAGGGATTATACAATTTGGGACTTTAAAATTCACAGAGGATATATTTATTTTGACGGAAGTAAAAAAGATAACGAAGGAGCGGCAGAAGGCAGTAATATGGCACTTTACAAGGTTTCTGCCGATGGTAAAGGAAACACAGATGAGTTACTGCCGTACTATAAATACGATATACTTAATGGTATGAGTGTATGTGACACCAGATTCTACGGCAATCATCTTTTTTTATGGATAACAAAGCTTGACGGTACCAAGGAAAACAGCTACTTGATAAACTATGATTTACAGACCGATAAATGGGAAAATCTCAGTGAAAAGTTGGAAGTAAATATAAATTCAATGTTTACAATTTTCAATGATAAGCTTATTTTCGCAAACGGAAGTAAGGTGTATGAGTGCGGTTTTAACGGAGAAAATCAAAAGAAAATTCTTGATTGTTCTGATTTGATTGCAGGTTATCAATACTACACTCCTTTTTACAAATGACGGTGAAAATCTGATAATTTCAGCTGCTAATGATGATAATGAGGCTGATAAGTTGATTTTCTGTGATAAAAGCTATAAGGCAACTTTAAAGAAAATGCCGTTTGAATTTACTGCCGAAATAGGTTTTGACAGCAGTTGTTTTATTGATTACAACGAAGAAGAAAAAAACACTTTATTATATTGATAAAAATAACACAGAAAATGCCGATGAAATTTATACTTTTGAGTAACAGATGAATTTATGAAACTCTTTATTTATGAACTGAAAAAGATACTTAATAAAAAAATATTTTTTGTTTTTTTATTGCTCTGCCTTGCAATCAACGGCTTTTTATTATATTCATCGCAAAATACCGAAGAAAACAGCATTAGAATCACTTATTCCAATGAGTATGCTAAAATGCTCAATAGTTATTCTTCAATGTCTTTGAATGACGCTGAAAAGCAGATTGACAATGAACTGCTTGCATATGAAATTTTTAGCAGACTTGAAAATCTTGCACAGACTGATAACGAGGAACTTATTGAAAATTACACATATGAACTTGATGAGTAATCGAAAGAGTAATCCGGATGCGTATCAAAAGGCTGTTGAAATGAGTGAAAAAGGCGGAGATAACTTTTGAAAAACAGTTTTCTCTATGATATTTCGCAGCAGATTGAGTATATAAATTCCTATCCGGATTTTATTGACAAAATGTATGACAGGGCAAAGGCGCAGTCGTCCTCTTCAATTTTTGGCGATAAAAATTCTTTTTCATATAAAAATCTTTACAAAACATCCAACGATTATTCAGGGTTAAAAAACACCAAGCTAAGCCTTGTAAATTCTGATGCTTTTATTGCAACAACAGAATACAGCTTAACCGATATTTTTATAATCGCCATTGTGTTTTTGCTTTGCGTTTATCTTTTTCAATATGAGCGTGAAAAAGGACTGTATTCGTTGGTACGATGTACAAAATTCGGCAGATTCAAAACTATAATTTCAAAATTCATGTTGCTTTTTGTACTGTCAGCTGTTGTATCAATATTATTCATTTTTTGCAATTTTATCATAAACACTTTCCTGTATGGCAGTACCGATTTAAGCGTAAATATTCAATCAATTTCCGAGTTTCGCAACTGTACCCTTACAGTTACAGCAGGTCAATTTTTGATTTTGTTTGCATTTGCAAAAATAATGGGGACTTTTGTTATTTCATCGTTTTTGGCTCTTGTATTTATTATCTTTTCAAGTTCTGCAACGATGTATCTTACAGGGCTCGTAATAATTGGTGCAGAGTATTTGCTCTATACCTTGATTGGACAGAACTCTTTTTTGAACCTTTTAAAGTACATTAATATTTTCTATATTCTTGACGGCGGGGAATTTTTTGGAAGTTATCTGAATCTTAATATTTTTTCAAATGCAGTAACTTCGATTCCGATTGCATTTGCCGTTTTTGGTACAGTATTTCTTTTGTGTACGGTGTTTTCCTGCATATTATTTTGCAAACGCAATCAACAGAAGACTGCCGGCATTTTTTCAAGACTGCTTGAAAAGTTTAAATCAAGATTTTTTACATTAAACGGCAGTACCGGCGTTTTTAAAGGCGAAGTTTTTAAATTTACTATTCAAAATAAAATGGCTGTTATGATTGTTTTGTTTGTGCTTTTTGCAATTATTTCATCGTTCGGAACGGTTCGTTACCCTTATTCAGAAAATTCGGATGCTGACTACAAAGCGTATATGGAATATCTTGAGGGTGACATAACTTCGGAAAAGGAAAACTATATTTTGAAACAGCAAAATTATTTTAACAACTTGCAACAACGCATGGGCGAAATTGCTGAAAATAGTGAGCTTTCCGAAAATGCAAAACAGGCTATGTCCAAGTCGATTGAAAATATTTTAAACAGCAAAGGGATTGCATTTGAAAGAGTAATCGAACAATACAATCGACTCCTTGAACTAGATAAAAAGGGCATAGATGCAAAATTTATTGATGAAAACATCTATAAAAGTTTTGTTTCAAGTAAAACAAGGGAATGGAACGATTTTTTGCTTTGCTTTGCCTTGTTCTTGTGATAGGTGTTCCTTATGTATTTTCACCCGAGTATAAAAATGGTATGATCAACCTTATTCGTACTACTGAAAACGGTAAAACAAAACTGTTTTTTGGAAAAATAGTAGTGGAGTGTATATATTTGTTAATAGCATTTACAGCTCTGTATGTGCCGTATTTTGTAAGATTTATAAATACATACGGTGCGAACAGTTTGAATACGCCCTTAGTATGTATTTTTGAAGATGTTCAAGAAACATCTTTTAGTGTGATAAATGCGGTAGTTGTCAATCTCATTTGTTACTTTTTGCTTGCAACAGCAGTAACATTTGTTATTACAGCAGTTTCAATTTTTACCCGTAGCAGTATGTTTACAATGGTGGTTTCAACTGTTTTAGTTATATTACCATTGCTTGCTTTGTATTCGATTGAAAATGTAAGAATAGGTTATTGGGTTGTAAATTCCCATATTATAGCTATCGTTATGACTTGCTTGCTGAGTATCTTAATTGCAATTGTCACACTTGAAATTTCTAAATTAAAATTTACCGAAACAAGAATATGGAGGCGAATAAATGCCAAAGCTTGAGGTTAAAGGTATTACAAAAGTCTATAAAAAAGGAGCGGTAAAAGCACTTGATGATTTTACCGTTACGCTTACTCCGGGTGTGTATGGACTTCTTGGTCCTAACGGTGCAGGTAAATCAACACTTATGAATATCATTACCGATAATCTGAATTCAGATAAAGGTGAAGTGTTGTATGACGGAGAAAATATTAAAAAATTAGGTAAAAATTATCGGAGCGTTCTCGGTTATATGCCGCAGCAACAAGGTCTGTATGATGATTTTACTCTTAACCGATTTTTGTGGTATATGGCGGCATTAAAGGGATTAAAAAAGAAGGAGGCTAAGGAAAAAATAACCTCACTTCTTGAAACGGTTAATCTGACAGATGCCGCACATAAAAAGTTAGGCTCGTTTTCGGGCGGTATGAAGCAGAGAGCCTTGATTGCTCAGGCACTTTTGAATGACCCGAAAATTTTGATTCTTGATGAACCGACTGCGGGCCTTGACCCAAAAGAGAGAATTCGTATCCGCAATTTTATAAGTGAAATTGCAGAAGATAAAATCGTGCTCATTTCTACTCATGTTGTGTCCGATATTGAGTTCATTGCTAAAGAGATTATACTTCTAAAGCAGGGAAAACTTGTGTCACACGATACCTGCCAAAATCTTGTAAATGAAATTGCAAATAAGGTAGTTGAGACGGAAATCGAAAAAGAAGAATTAAAATATTTTCAGGATAATTACCGAGTTTCAAATCTCTGTCATAATGATGATAAAATCGTAGTAAGATTAGTAACAGATAATCCCCCTGAAAATCATAAAATAACAATTGCAAACCCAACCCTTGAAGATTTGTACCTCTATATTTTTGAACAAGGAATGTGATATTAAAATTATTACCGACAAGTAATGGTGTTCTATGCTAATACTTGTCGGTATTTTTATGCCCTTTTTACATGAAATTGTAAGGATAAAACGGAATATAGATACAAAATAATCAGTTAACGCATAAAATAGCAATATATAATATTGTGTTAAAATTATGCGAAAAGGAGGGTGACAGCTCTATGGAGCAATATATGCCGATAGTGTGGATAGGCTTTGCAATATTTATGTTGCTTTGCGAAGGCTTTACAACACAGCTTGTATCAATATGGTTTGTTCTCGGCTCGGTTTATGTTTACGGATTTAAGCAATATTGATGAAACAGCTCAGGCAAAGGTCGGTGCCGAAATATGGACAGTAAAGTCCGACAAAGCACCGCATTCAAAAGGAACAAAAAGCAAGGCAACTGTACTTACATAACTTTCTCTCAGAAAAGCCTTTATGTGTTTATAGTGATAATTACTAATTTCTTGATATCTGAGTGTACAATAATAAATTAGTCACACAAACTTTGTCAATAGTGGAAAAAAATAAAATATTGTTGTTGAAATAAATTGGATATTGGATTATAATAATAATCAATAATGCAAAAAACGAATGAATATGTAAAACGGAGGTAGTCCTATGGAAGAAAAGGATGAAATTGTTATTTCATTGTCAGATGTATGGAATATTATTAAGAAAAATGCAGCTTTTATTATCGTAGTTACGCTTATTTGTGCTATCGGAAGCTTTTTTATAACAAGATATTTTATTCCAAAGTCATACACGTCTTCAATTCAGTTATATGTTGATACGTCAAATGATGATGAAAATAAAAACAACCTCAATATACTTTCTGAGCAAACCTATGCACAGAATCTTGTTGCTACATATATTAAAATGCTGAACACAAATACTTTTTACACAGAGCTTTCCGAGCGTATAAACAACAAATATACTGCTAAACAGCTTAGCAAAATGGTTTCTTTCAGCAGTGATGAAAAGACGGAGATATTTGATGCTAAGGTTACTACTTCTTCTCCAAATGATTCAAAGCTTATAGCTGATGCGGTTGGAAAGGTTGCACCTGAGGCTATTTCAAGACTTAAATCCAAAGCAACGCTAAAGATAGTTGATTATGCTCAACTGCCTACTACTCCTTCATCTCCAAATGAAATAAAGAACGTAATAATTGCAATGATAGCAGGACTTGTTATATCTGTCGGAATTTCATTGCTCAGAGCGTTCCTTGATAAAAAGATGAGATACAACGAGGAAATGACTATGATTGGAGATATTCCGATTCTTGCAGCTATTCCAAAATTTGACGCAGTAAATAAATCTAACAAAAAAAAAGATAAGAGGGAGTCAGTATGAAAAAATATCCAAAAAGAGGCTCTTTTCAAGATGTAAAACTCAATGCAGAGGCAGTCGGCTTTCAGATTAAAGAGTCTTATAAAAAAGCAAGAACAAATATTGCTTATTCAATTGTAAAAAAAGGCTGCAAAATGGTGTCTGTTACAAGCTCTGCAAAATCCGAAGGAAAGACTATTACTGCAGTTAATATAGCTATTGCACTTGCACAGCAGGTTGATACCAGGGTACTGATTATTGATTGTGATTTGAGAAGACCTCGAATTCAATCGGTGCTTGAAATACCTGTTGATAAGGGAATTACAAATTACCTCAATTTTGAATGTGAGGTATCTGATATAGTTTACACTTCTAAATTGGACAATCTTGACGCTATCTGTTGCGGTACTATTCCTCCGAACCCGTCGGAGCTTTTAGCAAGTGACAATATGAAAGAATTAATCAAAGAGCTTTCAAAACAATATGATTATATTATATTTGATACTCCGCCAATTGGCGTAGTAATTGACGCTTTACCTATAATAAAGCAAACTGACGGTGTTGTTGTTATAGTCAGAGATAATGTTACTGACATCAGGGACTACAAAAAAACAATTGATATTCTCAAACGCTCCGAAGCTAATATTATCGGTGTTATATTTAATGATGTTGAGCCTGTCGGTAAACGCAAATACGGCGGAGGATACAAATACGGTTACTACGGCGAATACGGCTATTAATTTTTTTTTTTTTTGCTAGAGGGGTGTAGTTTTGGCGAAAAGAATATATGCAAATGAAAGAAAAAACAATATTTTCGAAAAAAAGGTTATGCCTGAAAATAATATTTATTATGCAACCTTAAAAACAAGACACGGTTACCGGTGCTTAAGAAGATTTCAGGATATTTTGTTCTCTCTGATAGCTATTATTGTTCTTTCTCCCGTTATGCTGATTACAGTTATTTCTATCATTATTGATGATCCCAAAGGAGGTCCTGTTTTTTCGCAGATAAGAGTGGGAAAAAACGGTAAAGAGTTTAAAATGTATAAATTTCGCTCAATGGTTGTTGATGCGGAAGACAGGCTTAAGGAACTGCTGGAAGAAAATGAAATGGATGGACCTGTTTTTAAAATTGCCGATGATCCGAGAATTACAAGAGTCGGAAAATTTATAAGGAAAAAAACAAGTATTGATGAGCTTCCACAGCTTTTTAATATTCTAAAAGGAGATATGAGCATTGTGGGACCTCGTCCTGCTTTGCCCAGAGAGGTTGAGCAATATTCTGCTTATCAAGCCCAGCGATTGTTTATTACACCTGGTCTTACGTGTTATTGGCAAATTCAGCCAAACAGAAATGACATTTCTTTTTGATGAATGGGTCGAGATGGATATACAGTATATCCGTGAACGCAGTTTTCTTGTGGATTGGAAAATCATATTTAAAACAATTATTGCAGTTCTTACTAAACAAGGAAGATGATTTGGGAGGTACATATGAAAGGCATAATTTTAGCCGGCTGGGTCGGGTACCCGACTTTATCCGCCTTGTGTCAGGTAAGCCGATGAAGTGGACGAAGTGATATTACCGATTTTGAAGAAATTGTAAAACCGGATTGAATGCTATATACAGTTTTAACAAGATTCATACACTGACAGTGTTCGATTCAACAATCCAACACTTAGAAAAAACATCATTGCAGGGTATACAGGGTTCGACTGTATAAAAACAGCACTTCGGTTATTGAGAAATAGATGCGAGTGTACTTAACTGATATTTTTATGGAGTAGAAAACAAGGGCAATATGATTGTCGGGTTAATTGGATACGACAGCATAAGAAAACACTTAGCTGCGTGCGGTTATTACACAGCTGAAATTAGAGAGAAATACTATCTGCGAATAGCTGATGCGTACATAGATATAAAGGAGCAGAGGGGACAATATTGGTTGGAGAACATTATGAAAGATAGATTTGCAGTGTCTATGTTCGGACAAAAACGACTGTCCCGTGAGGGTGGGATAGAGATTGTTGTAAAAGAATTATGCACCAGAATGGCAAGAGATGGATGTCAGGTTACCTGCTACAACAGATCCGGTCATCACGTGAGTGGTGCAGAGTATGACAATAAAATTGAATATGATGGAATCCGACAGAAATTTGTTCCAACCATTGAAAGAAAAGGTCTTGCAGCGGTTAGCTCCTCTTTTTTTGCGGCTCTGTACAGTGCTTTTGGAAAATATGATGTGGTTCATATTCATGCAGAAGGTCCGGCTTTTTTTTCATGGCTTCCAAAGATGTTTAGGAAGAGGGTTGTGGTTACCATTCATGGTATAGACTGGCAACGGGAAAAATGGAAGTCAGGATTTGGTTCTAAATTCATCCGGCAGGGTGAAAAGAATGCAGTAAAGTATGCAGATGAAATCATCGTTCTGAGTAAAGGTGTTCAGGATTACTTCAAAGATACCTATGGTAGGGAGACACATTTCATTCCGAATGGTGTGAACAGACCGGAAACCCGAGAAGCCGGTTTAATAACAGAAAAATTTGGACTGACGAAAGATTCCTACATATTATTTCTTGGTCGACTGGTACCGGAAAAAGGTATCAGGTATTTGGTTAAAGCGTTCAAGAATGTCAAAACAGATAAAAAATTGGTTATTGCCGGTGGCTCTAGCGATACGGATTCTTTTATGATGGAACTGAAAGAGCTGGCAAAGGATGATGATAGAATCATTTTTATCGGATTTGTTCAGGGGCAGTTGCTTGATGAATTATATAGCAATGCGTATATCTACACATTACCTTCTGATCTGGAGGGAATGCCGTTGAGTTTGCTGGAAGCTATGAGTTATGGCAATTGCTGTTTGGTTTCTGATATTTCAGAGTGCACTGAGGTCGTGGAAAATAAGGCGTTGATTTTCAAAAAATCGGATGTGGACGAACTTAGAGAAAAGTTACAAGATGCTTGTGATCATCCAGAAAAAAGTTATGGAGATGAAGGCACAGGCAACTGACTTTATCTGCAAAAAATATAACTGGGATGAAGTAGTAAAGGAAACGATGAAACTGTACATGAGAAAATAAAAAACATTATATTCAATAGAAGTACGGCCTGTACCCGGACAACGCACAACTGTTATGTTGATAGGTAGTTCAAAATAAAAACATAGAAAAGAGGAAACAGTTATGAAGGGTATTATTCTAGCAGGAGGATCAGGCACTCGTCTGTATCCATTAACGAAAGTTACGAGCAAGCAGCTCCTACCCATTTTTGATAAACCGATGATTTATTATCCGATGTCCGTTCTGATGAACGCTGGCATCCGTGACATTTTGATTATCTCCACGCCGCAGGATACGCCTCGCTTTGAGAACCTGCTGGGTGATGGACACCAGTTTGGTGTGAACCTGACCTATGCTGTTCAGCCTTCTCCGGATGGACTGGCACAGGCCTTTATCATTGGTGCTGACTTTATTGGCGATGATTCTGTGGCAATGGTGTTGGGCGACAACATCTTTGCCGGCCACGGTTTGAAAAAAAGATTGACCGCCGCAGTAGAAAACGCTGAGAGTGGCAAGGGTGCAACAGTATTTGGCTACTATGTGGATGATCCGGAGCGTTTCGGTATTGTTGAGTTTGACAAGAACGGTAAGGCTGTTTCTATCGAAGAAAAGCCAGAGCACCCGAAGAGCAATTACTGCGTCACTGGCCTGTACTTCTATGATAACCGTGTGGTCGAGTTTGCCAAGAACCTGAAACCTTCTGCGCGTGGTGAGTTGGAAATCACTGACCTGAACCGCATCTATCTGGAAGACGGTTCCTTAAATGTAGAACTGCTGGGTCAGGGCTTTACATGGTTGGATACCGGTACACACGAGAGCCTTGTTGATGCTACTAACTTCATAAAGACCGTAGAACAGCATCAGCATCGTAAGATTGCTTGCCTGGAAGAAATTGCATACTTGAACGGCTGGATCAGCAAGGATGAGTTGATGGAGGTCTATGAGGTTATGAAGAAGAACCAGTATGGTCAGTATCTGAAAGATGTTATGGACGGCAAGTATCAAGAACATTTGTATTAATTAGAAAATGAGAACAAAATACATAGATAAGTGTAGAGGAGATTAAATCATGAATATTATTGTTACCGGTGGCGCTGGTTTTATTGGTAGTAACTTTGTGTTTCACATGCTGAAGAAGTATCCGGATTACCGGATCATCTGTCTGGACAAGCTGACATATGCAGGCAACCTGTCTACACTGGCACCTGTGATGGACAACCCGAATTTCCGCTTTGTGAAGGCAGACATCTGTGACCGCGAAGCAGTGGATAAGCTGTTTGAAGAAGAACACCCAGACATCGTGGTCAACTTTGCGGCAGAATCTCATGTTGACCGTTCCATCGAAGATCCGGGTATCTTCCTCCAGACCAATATTATCGGTACCAGTGTGCTGATGGATGCTTGCCGTAAGTACGGTATCCAGCGTTATCATCAGGTTTCTACCGATGAAGTTTACGGTGACCTGCCGCTGGATCGTCCTGATCTGTTCTTCACCGAGGAAACTCCGATCCACACCAGCTCTCCGTATAGCAGTTCCAAAGCAGCCGCTGACCTGCTGGTTCTGGCTTACCACCGTACCTACGGCCTGCCTGTGACCATTTCTCGTTGCTCTAACAACTATGGTCCGTATCACTTCCCGGAGAAGCTGATTCCGCTGATGATTGCTAATGCTCTGGCTGACAAGCCGCTGCCTGTTTACGGCGAGGGTCTGAACATCCGTGACTGGCTGTATGTGGAAGATCACTGCAAGGCCATTGATCTGATTATCCACAAGGGGTCGTGTTGGTGAAGTCTACAACGTCGGCGGTCACAACGAGAAGCAGAATATTGAAATCGTGAAGATTATATGCAAGGAACTGGGCAAGCCGGAGAGCCTGATCACTCACGTTGGCGATCGTAAGGGCCATGATATGCGTTATGCTATTGATCCGACCAAGATCCACAATGAGCTGGGCTGGTTGCCGGAGACCAAGTTTGAGGACGGCATTAAAAAGACCATCCAGTGGTATCTCGATAATCGTGAGTGGTGGGAGACCATCATCAGCGGTGAGTATCAGAACTACTACGAGAAAATGTACAGCAACCGCTAAAAGCCAGAGGAGGAAAGAACATGAAGTTTTTTGTAACAGGCGTTGGCGGTCAGTTGGGCCATGATGTGATGAATGAGCTGCTGAAGCGCGGTCATGAAGGTGTTGGTTCTGATATTCAGGAAAACTACAGCGGTGTAGCAGATGGTTCTGCGGTAACAAAAGCACCGTATGTAGCACTGGACATTACCGACAAAGATGCTGTTGAGAAAGTTATTACAGAAGTAAATCCGGATGCTGTAATTCACTGTGCAGCATGGACTGCTGTGGATATGGCAGAGGATGACGATAAAGTGGCAAAAGTTCGAGCTATCAATGCAGGCGGCACTCAGAATATTGCGGATGTCTGCAAGAAGCTGAACTGCAAGATGACCTACATCAGTACGGACTATGTGTTTGATGGTCAGGGCACAGAGCCCCTGGCAGCCAGATTGCAAGGATTATAAGCCTTTGAATGTATACGGTCAGACAAAGCTGGAAGGTGAGTTGGCAGTCAGCCAGACGCTGGAGAAGTATTTCATTGTCCGCATTGCTTGGGTATTCGGTCTGAACGGTAAGAACTTTATCAAGACGATGCTGAATGTCGGAAAGACCCATGACACGGTTCGTGTGGTTAACGACCAGATCGGTACACCGACGTATACATACGATTTGGCTCGGCTGCTCGTTGATATGAATGAAACCGAAAAATACGGCTATTACCATGCGACCAACGAGGGCGGCTACATCAGCTGGTACGATTTCACGAAGGAAATCTACCGTCAGGCTGGGTATAGGACGGAAGTGCTTCCGGTAAGCACAGAGGAATACGGGCTGAGCAAGGCGGCACGGCCGTTCAACAGTCGGCTGGACAAGAGCAAGCTGGTGGAAGCTGGGTTTACGCCGCTGCCGACGTGGCAGGACGCTCTGAGCCGTTACCTGAAAGAAATCGAGCAGTAAGAGGAGATAGAGAAGATGGGACAGATTAAAGTTGAGAAAAATGTAGGTGGCATTGAGGGACTTTGTGTTATTGAGCCTGCTGTTCACGGTGATGCCCGTGGCTATTTCATGGAAACCTACAACGAAAAAGATATGAAGGAAGCTGGTATTGATATCCACTTCGTGCAAGACAACCAGTCGATGTCAACAAAGGGCGTTCTGCGCGGACTGCACTTCCAGAAAAAGTATCCGCAGTGCAAGCTGGTGCGCGCCGTGCGTGGCACTGTGTTTGATGTTGCGGTTGACCTGAGAAGCAATTCGGAAACCTATGGCAAGTGGTATGGCGTAACGCTGTCTGCTGAAAATAAGAAGCAGTTCCTTATCCCTGAAGGCTTTGCTCATGGATTTCTGGTATTGAGTGATGAGGCAGAATTCTGCTATAAGGTCAACGACTTCTGGCATCCGAATGATGAAGGTGGTATGGCTTGGAACGACCCGGAAATCGGCATTGAGTGGCCGCAGTTGAAAGGTGAGTACAAAGGCAGTGCGAGTGCAGATGGTTATCAATTAGAGGACGGCACTGCGTTGAATCTGAGTGATAAGGACCAGAATTGGCTGGGATTGAAAGATACTTTTAAATTTTAAGATGTTACATAGTCATTTCTAATAGAGCGACTGCATTTGAAACAAAAAGACAGCTACGATTTGAAAAATGTCTTTGATAGTGAGGAAAATAATGTCTGAATATCTGATAAAAATTATAAATCGAGTTATCGGGATTCTTAAAATTCTGTGCTGGAAAATTTTATATGGGAGTCGCTTCCATTTTGGCAAAATGACTTTCTTTTATCCGGGATGTCATTTGATGATTGAAAAGACAGGAAGCATTAATATTGGAGATAATTGTTTTTTTAATCGTAATTGTTCAATGACATCTCTGGGCGAAATTAATATAGGAAATGATTGTATATTTGGGGAAAATGTCAAGATATACGACCATAACCATAAAACCGATTTTACAAATGGACTCTTTAGAAAACAAGGTTATGTTGTAGGACGAGTTGAAATTGGATCTAATGTCTGGATAGGAAGCGATGTCTTAATTCTTCCCAATGTTAGGATTGGAAATAATACCGTTATTGCGGCTGGTGCAATAATTACAAAGAATATTCCGGACAATGTGACTTACATACAAAAAAGAAACAGTGTGGAGGTGCAAAATGGATAAAAATCTCCGGTTTAGTATTGTTGTACCAATCTATAATGTTGAAAAATTTCTTGATCAGTGCATAACAAGTGTTCTGAGCCAGAGCTACGATAACTATGAGCTAATTCTTGTGGATGATGGAGCAACTGATAATAGCGGTAAAATTTGTGACGCTTATGCTTTGAAGAATGATCACATTCGGGTTATACATAAAGCAAATGGCGGATTAGTTAGTGCTCGAAGAGCTGGTGTAATGGCTGCAAAGGGCGAGTATGTTGGCTATGTAGATGGAGATGATTGGGTTTCAGATAATTGGCTTGCTGAAGTTAATAAAGTGATTACGGAAGCTCATCCAGATGTTGTGGAATATAATGCATTCAAAAGCATAGATGGAAAAAATGTTGAAATGAAAACCTCGCATTTTAGAGGATTCTTTGGCGAGAAAGAAGTTAAAGAAAAGATTGTTCCATGCATGCTTTGTGATAGGAATCAAAGATTTTACACATTCGGTGTTTTGCCAGCAGTATGGTCTAAAATGATTAAGACCGAAATTCTAAGAGATAGTCTTTGTTCTGAAGACAAGATTACTTTTGGTGAAGATGTCGCATGTATATACAATAGCATATTAGAATGCAAGTCTTTTTATGGAATTGATATTCCACTATATTATTATCGGCAAAACAGTCAGTCTATGACAAAAGCGTATGATGCGCGGCGATTTGAAAGATTAGGAGTTTTATTTGCTTATCTGAATAAGGAACTGTTACGGAATAATCAACAGTTGAAAAGTCAGTATGATAGATATGTTTTGTTCTGTATTTTTTATGCGTCCCTTAATGAAGCTAAGAATACTGCTAGTTTCAAAGAAATGGGCAAGAAATTTGAAGATGGGTTAAAAAAACTTGATTTAGAAAACTTCGTCAATAAAACAACCATAAAGATTGGTATACCGTGGAATATGATGCTTTACCTCATAAAGAAGAAAAAAAAGTATAGAATGCTAATGGTGTTATGCAGGGTGATTGTTAAAGTCAAGTATTCATATAAAGCATAAGGAAAAGATTATGAAAAAAATTTGTTTTATAACACGCCATGCGATTGTAAATTATGGCTCTTTTTTGCAGACGTATGCTACACAAAAACTATTTGAAGACTACGGATATAATGCAGAAGTTTTGGATTATGTTCGAGAAGATGAAGAATATCATAATGTGACAGAACTGCTGTTGAAAAAATCTAAAAAATGGAACTGGAATATTTTTACTAGACTTATATATAGAATCGTTCAATGGCCGGATCACTACATTTGTGGAAGAGCATTTGAAAAGGAAAGGGCAAAATATCTGAATTTGAGTGAGCGCATTACAAATCCAGCTGCAGATGCAAGCAAAATACCGATAGCTGATATCTATTGTACAGGTAGTGATCAAGTTTGGGGAGAAATTGCTCAGGATGATGTAGATCCCATGTATTTCTTGAGTTTTGCTCCGCACGATGCGAAAAAGGTAGCTTTCTCTGCAAGTTTTGGAAAAGAGAATTATCCGAAAGAAAGAATTGATAAGTTCAGAAAATTATTACATGGATATGACTGCATAACTGTTCGGGAAGATAGTGCGGTTAATATAGTAAATAGAGCGGGATATGAGGCAACACAGATTCTTGATCCAACAATGATTTTTGGCGGAGATAGATGGAAAGAACAATTGCTGCCTATACATGAAAAAGGGTATGTGTTGCTTTATCAACTTAATGCCAATCATGAAATGGATGAATATGCGAAGCAATTTGCAGATAAAGCGGGGCTAAAATTGCTTAGAGTTTCTGTTGAGGCGCATAACTGTATGCGGGTAGGAAAATTTAAGCTGTGTTTATCACCGTTTAAATTTTTATCATATATTGCAAATGCAGAATATATGATTACTGATTCTTTTCATGGTACTGCTTTTGCAATAATGTTTAACAGGCAGTTTGTCGAAGTATTACCGAAAGAAAAAATTGCGAGAAATTTGAGTGTTTTGAAACAGTTCGGGCTAGAGGATAGAATATTAAATAGTCATAGTGACTTTTCTTATATTGATCAAAAGATTGACTACAAGATTGTAAATGATATTTTAGAAAAGTATCGGAGGCAATCGAATGAACTGTTAAAAAGAAAATGCTTATATGATGGAGAAATGTAAGGATGATTGAAGTAAACATAGTAGGGCAATTGGGAAATCAACTTTTTGAGTATGCGTGCGCACGACAGTTGCAGGAAAAATATGGTGGAAAGATTTATCTTAACACATATGAAATGCGACAGAATACGCCAAATTTTCGTTTGGCTTTACTTGACTTTAATTTAAATGAAAATGTGGAGGTTGTCTCAGAAAGACCGTTAAAGGAAGCAAATGCAGATAACTATTCAGTCAAGATTTTAAGGAAATTTTTTCCAGACTTGTACTTTAACATGATGGCGAAAAAAGGTGTTTTTGTTTGGAAATCTGCACGGATTTATAAACCTTTGCCTTTGTTAAACGAAAAATTGCAAAAGCGAATTGTCCTCAATGGTTACTGGCAAAGCGAAAAAGTATTTTTCTGACGTGGCAGAGATTCTTCGAATGGAACTCACTCCGAAAGAACCACTTCAACCACAGAATGAAGAACTATATAATAAAATCAAAAATACAAATTCTGTTTGCGTTACTATTCGGCGCGGAGATTTTATGAACGAAAAAAACAAAGGTACTTTTTATATATGTGATAATACATATTTTGGAAATGCTCTTGCCTATATAAAAAAAATGTCTGCCGGATTGCACATTCTTTGGCTTCTCCGATGATATAGATTGGGTGAAAAACAATATGGAATTTCCAGGAGAAGTCTATTATGAGAGCGGAGTGGATCCGGTATGGGAAAAATTGCGTTTAATGTCTACGTGCAAACATTTTGTACTGTCCAACAGTTCGTTTAGTTGGTGGGCTCAGTATCTATCAAATGAAAAGAAAAAAATTGTGGTTGCACCGGACATCTGGTATAAGACAGGAAAACATGCTAAAGCTGATTTATATCAAGATGATTGGAAATTAATACATATAGGGTGAGAGAATGGAAGCTATTTTTGCGGGAATTGTTTTATTCAATCCGGAAATTAGTAGATTAAAGGAAAACATTACACATATTTTAGGTCAAGTGGATCGATTAATATTGGTGGATAATGGATCTAATAATAAAGAAGAAATTCAGAGCGGAATCCAAAATTTTAACACAGACAAAATACTATATATAGACTTACATAAGAATAAAGGAATTGCAGCAGCACTTAATGTCATTGCGGAATCAACGGAAAGTTGTGGTGTAAAGTGGGTTCTTACATTGGATCAAGATACTGTATGTAAGGATGATATAATTGACAAGTATAGACCATATTTGTCTATGAAAAATGTTGGACAGTTTACATGCCTCTATCAAGACAGAAATTTTATAGAAGATGAATATAAAAATGAAGGCTCTGAATTTGGTAATTTAAAGGAAGTACCTTGGTGTATTACTTCAGCGGCATTGCTTAATGTGGAAGCGTGGAAAAAAGCTGGAAAATTTGATGAGAGTCTTTTTATTGATCAGGTTGATTACGATATGTGCCTTACGATGAGAGAAAAAGGGTATTATATATATCAGGTTGGCTTTGTGGGGTTTGTTCATGAGATAGGGCAGGGACACATTATAAAAGTCGGATCTTGGAAAATAAAAACGTGGAATCACTCACCATTTAGAAGATATTATGGAACAAGGAATGCTATAATCGTTGCAAAAAAACATAACGAAATCAATATGATGCGTGCTATTTTAGGCGCGGTCAAACATATTGTCATAATATTTGTTTTTGAAAACGATAAATGGAATAAATTATCAGCAGGTGTTAAAGGATTAAGAGATGGATTTTGTATTGCCTGGAATCGGGAAAGAGGAATGTGACTAATGCAAAATAGAGTACTCATATTAATGTCGACATATAATGCAGAAAAGTACTTAGTCGAACAGATAAAAAGTTTAAGAGAACAGAGAAATGTTTGCGTAAGTATTTTATGTAGAGATGATGGCTCGACTGATAATACAATTCATATTTTAAAAAAGTTTGGGAATAGACTATTATACAGGCGGTAATCTCGGCCAGCAAGAAGCTTTATGGATTTAGTTGAAAAATGTTCCGAGACATATGAGTATTACGCGTTCTGTGATCAAGATGATTATTGGTATCCAGATAAATTGAAAACTGCAATCGAGTATATTGATAATGAAAAAGAAAGCCCGGTACTGTATTACTCAGCTGTCAATGTTACGGATGAAAAACTTAAAGTGATGTATAAATCCTTTAAGACAATGCCAAATGCGCTTTCGGAAATTGCATTATCCTGTGGTATTATGCAAGGCTGTACACAGGTGTTTAATAGACAACTACTTTTACAATTGAAGAGACATAAGCCTAATTCGATAGCAATGCATGATTTTTATATTACGCTTGTCTGTAAATTTATTGGGGGAAAATTTGTGATGGACAGTACTCCGCAGATATCCTATAGGCAACATAGCGCAAATACATTGGGCATTACAGCGAAAAAAAGAGCTTCATTTTACCAACAATACAGCTACACAATTAAAGATGCGGAGTTCTATAAAGATAGCTCTACATTATCAGACGAGGATGAAAAATTTGTTGATGCGATTAATAATTATCTGGCTGATGGAAGTTCCCGCATAGATTTAATAAATATTGTGATAAAAACGACATTTTCACTAAAATGGAAACTAACTTTAGTGAAAAATTTGTTATTAAAAAGATTTTGAAAACTTAATAGTGGACAATGAATATATAAAATAGAAGATAACGACTTTAACAGATAAATATAGCACTATATCAAAAAAAAAATACCAGAGTCAACTTAAAGTGATTTGAGATTAAATTTTGCTTCCAATTGCTTCAGCGTGATTTCAGAGTAATAATCGTTTAACAGTAGTCTGGTTACTAAAGTGAAAGGAGCAGGATGATGAAAAAAAAATACTATTAGTCTCTCATCGAGGATATATGGATGGGGGAGCTATGTTGGCTTTTTGCGATGTAATTACTTATTTAAAAGAGCGATATCAGGTAACCGTTCTTATTCCATGCAAGGGCGATTTTTCTGAATGGCTCGAAAAAAATAAAATAGAATATATTATTTTGAAAAGTCATCCGTGTGTAGTTGACAGGTCTATCAGTATAAAGGGTAAAGCTAAATTTATGATTAATGGTCTTTCTGATTATTTGGAAGTACTGCGTCACAAAAATAGATTTTCAGATTATGACCTGATTTATACTAATACGCGTGCAACTCTGATTGGATGTTATTTATCAAAACTTCTACATGTTCCTCATGTATTGCATTGCCGAGAAATGATATCGATAGGCAATGACTGGCTTACATTACCGTGGACAGCTAAAATGCTTAATAATTATACCAATAAAGTTCTTGTGATATCCAAGGCCATGTTGAATAACACAAAAGATATTGATAAAGAAAAAATGAAGTTGATATATGATGGTGTATCCTATAAGGGAGAACTAGATTGTATTAGCGATTTTACAAATAAATCAAAGTTTAGAATTTTGATGGCCGGATCAGTGACGCCAGCAAAAAATCAAATGGATATTATTTGCGCAGTAGGTCAACTAAAAAAAAGAAATATACAGGTTGACCTAATAGTCGCAGGTCAGATTTCGAGTTCATATCAAAAGTATTACAATAAGCTTCAAAACCAGATTAAAAAAGACGATATAGAGGGTAGTGTAAAATTTCTTGGAGTTGTTAAGGATATGAAAAGCCTTAGAAAGACAGTCGATTTTGAAGTAATGTGTTCGAAATTTGAAGCGTTTGGTAGGGTAACGGTAGAAGCACTTAGGAGCGGAAAACTTTTTATAGGCGCTAATACGGGAGCTACATCTGAAATTGTAGAAGATGGTATAACAGGATATGTATATCCTGTAGGAAATTATAAAAAGCTTGCAGATATTATCGAATATTGTATTAATAACAGTGAGAAGTCAAATCAAATCTGCAATAATGCATATGAAATTTTGAATAAGAAGTTTAAAAATGAGCAGATGCTCGCTGGTATTGAAAATGTAATCAAACAGGAAATATAATTTGTCAATAGTTGGAGAAATGTAATGGAGACTGTATGCAGTAATAATAAATGTAATGGGTGTATGTCTTGTTTGGACATATGCCCCAGAGAGGCTATCCATATTGAAAAATCATTAAAATCTTATAATGCACATATTGATATGGAAAAGTGTATCGCATGTGGTTTGTGTCATAATGTTTGCCCTAACAACGCAAGTTGTTTAGCACATCCACCACAAATGTGGTGTCAAGGATGGTCAAATGATTTAGAAATAAGGAAAAATGGATCATCTGGTGGGGTGGCTACTGCACTAAGTTTGAATTTTATTAGAAACGGTGGGTATGTATGCAGTTGTGTTTTTAATGATGGAAAATTTGGCTTTGTAATTACCGCAGATGAAAAGGATTTGGCTAATTTTTCAGGATCAAAATATATTAAGAGCGATGCTATCGGCATTTACTCAAAGGTTTTCACACTATTACAGAGAGGAGAAAAAGTTCTATTTATTGGATTACCGTGTCAGGTAGCTGGGATGGTGAATTATGCTAAATTTAAGAGGAATGATAAAAACTTATATACGGTTGATTTAATATGCCATGGAACACCATCACCGATGTTTCTTGACATGTTCTTAAGCCAATACGGAGTTTTAGCAAAAAATTGTGATAATATTGGTTTTAGAGTTAAAGATTCATTTCAAATCAATGATAACTCAAGAACATTTTCTTCTGTGGGAGTATGTGACCGTTATATGACCGCATTTTTGTCGGCGTTGAATTACACAGATAATTGTTATAGGTGTCAGTTTGCTAAAAAAGAAAGAGTATCAGATATTACCTTAGGGGATTCGTGGGGAAGCAATTGCGACAGCAATGAATGGAAAAAAGGGGTTTCTCTTATTTTGTGTCAAAGCGATAAAGGAGAGGAATTATTGTCTCAATCGAATCTGCATCTTTTTGATGTTGATCTGGACAATGCTATTGCGCATAATCATCAACTTTCTACGCCTTCTATTGCACCAAAGTCACGTGCAAAATTTTTTAGAGACATTGAAAAAGGCATGAATTTTAATGGAGCTGTAAAAAGGGCTTTGCCAAAAGAATGTATTAAACAGGATTTCAAAGCACTTTTTAATAAAATTACATATCCTTCCTTGAGCTGCTGGGGGGGCAGAGTGACTTATCAAGTTATTATAAGGAAAGCAAAAAATGAGTGAATCATAGGGAGGACTTAGTTTTGCATGAAAAATTGACAATAAGAATTAAAAAACCGACAATAAAAATTAAAAGTATGCAACTATTTATTTGCGCTTTTATCTTCTTACTTTATGCTTTTACTGTGGGATTGCAGGATAAAATATATCCGTTTGCAACATATTCTGTACCGCTATTTTTTGCAATAGGAATTTATTTTCTGTACAAGTATGCGCCAAAAAAAGGATGGAAAATCAGCAGTATGGACATGATGGTTATACTGATGATATGCATTATACTTTTCTTTAACAATGCAAATATAGCTCATGGTTCGATGGTTGAATTAGTTTATACGGTGGCTATTTTTTTGTTTTATATATTTGGACATAGGTATTTAGATTGGAAGCCTTATATGCTTGGCATACAAAAAATACATTGGAATTTTTTATGCGTGCATGACTATCTATACAGTGGTTAACCCTGGCGTTTTTTAATAATATTGTAGTTCCATTGTTTAAGGATTACGGATATATGGATCAAATGAGTCAACTTTTTAAGCAAGGATTCATTACCGGGTTTACACCACATTATAGTACCAATGCTATGTATTTAGCGGTTTGCTTTTCAGTCCCTTTTGCTAGCTTTATTGCAGAGAAGAAAAAAAAGTAATCTGATTATATGCTTCCTGTTATTAGGCTCAGTTTTACTAACAGGCAAACGAGCTCATGCAATTTTTATTCTAGCAGCAGTTGTGATTACTTACTATGTATTAAATTCAGACAAACCGTTGACACGATGGGGAAAAATCATAATTGGACTTGTGATTGGAGCATGTATACTTACTGTTGCGGCAGAGTTTGTACCATCATTGCTTAATGTCGTTTATCGGTTTATTGAAACATATCAAACTGGAAGTCTTGAGATGGGTAGAGATGTGCAGCGGGCATATGCACTTGAGGCATGGAGCACACATCCGATATTTGGAATTGGGTGGGATTCGTTTAAATATTATTTTCAGTCTGTTAGAGGAATTTATATTAATGTACATTGTGTGTATGTTCAGTTGTTATGCGAAGTTGGCATTGTTGGAAGTCTGCCATTTTATTTGTTTTTTGTGTTTTCATTAATTCACTCAATTAAAACACTTAAAATCGTGGCAATAGAAAAAATACAAGATAAAGAAATTCGATTTTCACTTGTGTATGCGGTGTTTGTTCAGGTGTTCTTTCTGTTATATTGCTTGACTGGAAATCCATTGTATGATGCCCCGACTCTCTTTACATATATATTCGGGTGCGCAATAGGGGAATATTATTATAAAATTATTGTATCATATAAAATGATTGAATCTCCAATAGAGAAAATAAAATAGAGGAAATTAGTGACATGAATTGTGGAATATTAACGTTTTATTTTGCACATAATTACGGTGCTGTTTTGCAAGCATATGCATTGCAAACATATATCTCAAAACTTGGACACGCCACTTTTATTGTGAAGCGTTATCCAGATAAACTTAAGAGAGAGTATTCTTTGAATCCATTTTGCGATTCGAAATCAATTAGAAATTTTTTGAGAAAATGTAAAGCCATTCCAAAGCGAATGAAACAGTATACAGCCTTCGAAAAATTTATAAATAAGAATTTCAACTTCTCTGAAGGTGATTTAGATGCTATTGTATGTGGTAGTGACCAAATTTGGAATGAAAAAATTACGGGTGAGACATCTCTATATTATGGAGCAAATTATGAGAGCTGCCCAATTAAAATATCTTACGCTGCGAGTTTTGGTTCAAATAAACTAACCCTGTTTGAAACTAAGTGTGTAAAAGAATACCTTACAGATTTTCAAGCAATTTCTCTAAGAGAGAAAGACTGTTTAACAGATGTTGCCCGTTTAACCGGAAAGGATGCTAAATTAGTTTTAGATCCCGTTTTTTTATTAGATGTTAATTTTTGGACTAATTTTTGCTAGTAGAGAGCGAAATATAAGATAAAGGAAAAGTATATTCTCTATTATTCGCTCAAGGAAGATCGTGAATTGATTGCACAGACAAGAAAGTTGTCTGAGCAAACCAATTGTACTGTATTATGCATTCATCCAACATGTAGTAACCTACATGTTGGATGGAAGCAATTACATACTGTGGCATTCCATACGAATTTGTTTCGTTGATAAAAAATGCGGAGAGCATAGCTACTAATTCTTTTCATGCAATTGCTTTTTCAATTATTTTTGAAAAGAAAACGCTTTATAAATCGTTTTCAAAAACCGATAACAGAGTTGAATCCTTGTTGAAATCTCTCAATGCTTCACATTTAAATAAGAATGGCTTGTATGATTTTTCAGCTAAGGATGAGAGGAACATTGAAAATTATTTGAACGAATCAAAGAAGTTCTTGATGAATGCCTTGGGAAATAATACGGAGAATGTCTAGATGAATAGGAAGAAATTTATTCGAAATATAGGAACGGGTTTTGTAGGACAACTTATTATCATAATTCTTGGGCTAATTGTTCCAAGAATCATGATTACCAGTTATGGCTCCGATACAAACGGCCTGTTAAGCACTATTTCTCAGATTTTTGCATATATGGCTTTACTTGAAGCTGGAATTGGTCAAGCTGCTAAAAATGCTTTATATAAGCCCATTTCTCAAGGAGATCGTAGGGGATATCACATATAGCATCGATTGCACGAAGGTATTTCCGTAAGGTTACTATTTATTATGGTATATGTGTACTAGTTTTGTCGCTTGCATGTCCAATAATCATTAAAACCGATGTCGATAGTTTTACAGTTTTTCTTGTTGTTCTTTTTGAAGGACTAGCAGGAGTCATATCATTTTATTTTGTTGAAACTCCATCGACAATATTAATGGCAGATGGTAGAGGCTATGTTAACAGCACAATTTCTGTTGTTAATAAAACTATAAGCTATGCCGTAAAAATTGTAATGGCTGCTTTTGGCATTAATATTGCTTTTTTACAGTTTGTTTATTTTTTGCTGACGGTTATTAAGGTGTTTTTTTATAGATGGTACTTTTATAAAAAATATAGTTGGATTGATTTTTCTGCGGCATCTGCTAAAGAGAAACTAAAAGATAGAAATGCGTTCATTGTAACAGAAATTGCATGGACTATATTTTCTTCTACCGATATGATAGTTTTGTCGGTTTTTGTAAGCACAAAATTATCCAGTGTTTATTCTGTGTATAGTTTAGTATTTAGTAATCTTAATTTACTTTTGAACAGCGTTTACTCCAGTGTTTCATATGTTTTAGGATGTACATTTCATGAGGATGAGAAAAAATATGTTACTTATCATGACGCATTCACAACGATTTTCATGGGTGGAATGACGATTTTGATGTGTATTACATATATTTTAATTCTTCCATTTATACGTCTTTATACCAACGGTGTGACGGATGTTGAGTATATATATACTATTCTTCCTGTTATGTTTTGCTTAGTACAGATTTTGTCCTGGAGTAGATATGTATCTGGCAATTTAACAGGATTAGCAGGATACGCAAAAACTGTAAGTTACATCTCAATTGCCGAGGCAATAGTGAATCTTTTTCTCTCAGTTTTATTTGTTCAAAAGTGGGGGATTATTGGCGTATTGTTTGCAACGGTAGTTGCTTTGCCTATTAAGGTGATATACTGCACATACGTATGTGATAAAAAGATACTTCGCAGATCTGTGTGGAGGTCTATGAGGATATTTATACCTAATTATCTTCTTTTTGCTATTACTATTGTAGTAAATCATGCAATCAATCTAAATATTAACAATTATTTAAGTTTTGCAGTAAATGGTTGTATCGTGTCAATTGTTTGTTTTGCAGTAGGTGGAATAGCGAATTATATCGCTAATCCAGAATGTATAAAGATTGTGAAAAAAATTATTAAAAAAAGATAAGCCATCTTTATACTTCGGATTTTGAAATTGAAAATTACTTACAAATGGATAAAACAACAATGTGTGATAAAGTTGACTAAATGTAAGGAAGGGATAAAATCTTGAGAGCAGAGCAGATAATATTGACATTTTGAAAGCATTATGCGCTTTCTTAATTGTCTGTATTCATGTTCCGTTTCCAGGAAAAGTTGGTGCATATTTTACGACACTGACCAGAGTAGCAGTTCCTGTTTTCTTTATGATTACAGGGTACTTTTATTCGGATACCGTTGCACGGCATAAGGAAAAAGCATCAAATCAAGAAGATACTCTACTTGCTTGTAGAAGCAAATGCGCTTTTCTTCATCTGGAATATTGCACTTAATGTCCTCAGAAGGGAGAACATAGTAGCCTATATTCGGTCGATTTTTACGGGAATGAATCTGCTAAAGTTTTTTCTTCTTAATGAATCTCCGTTGGCAGGACACCTCTGGTATTTAGGAGCAATCTTTTATGTGCTGGTGATTGTTTTGCTGATGGACAAGTTCAACTGTCGAAAGGTTCTGTACTATTTAACTCCAGCTCTGCTAATTGCAGATTTGGTACTTGGAAAGTATTCGCTGCTTATTTTTCATCGGGAGTTCCCGTACATACTGGTTAGAAATTTTCTTTGTGTAGGAATACCGTATTTTTTGTATTGGAACCCTTATCAGAGAAAAACGATGCTCTGAAACATGGAATAAAAAAAAGTGCTTCAGATATTGATTGTTGTTTTTGCGATAACTAGTCTTGCAGAAAGATTTGCTTTGGTGAATGCTGAAATGAACGCTACGAGAGATCATTATCTCAGTACGACTTTCTTGGCAATCTGTCTATTTGCCTATACGCTCAAGAGTAATTGGCATAATAAGGAATTGGCTGTGATTGGAAGAAAATATTCCACATGGCTTTATATTATTCATCCGATTTTTATTACGGCTTTCCCAATGGTAGCGGGTAAACTTGGCATAAAATCGATTTACAGATGTGTTGCACCGATTGTGGTTTATTATGCCAACACTTGTATTCCTTATCATTCTACAGAAGGTTAAGATGGCAATGAAAAGCAAATAATACACAGGAGGAACAGCTTATGGTGGATTTGATAGATACAATAGTATATGCAGGAAGGTTAAAAAACAAAGTTGCTTTGATGAGCAGTTCTTCTGGGGGTGCATTTACGGCACTTTCTGATTTCTTTTTGGAAAATGGCAATGCTGTGGTGGCAGCAATCTATAATTACGAGAATCATACTGCAGAGTTCAAAATGATTTTGGACGAAGAACAGCGTGAAAAAGCAAAAGGTTCAAAATATATGCAGAGCAAGCCTGGTGATATTTACAGGAAAGCGTATCACTGGCTGATGGAAAATCCGGAGAAAGAGTTGCTCTTTGTTGGCATGGGATGCCAGTCTGATGGATTTCGGAAGTTCAGCGAAATAAAAGGAATCCGTGACCGGGCGTACATCGTAGATATTATCTGTCATGGATCTCCAAGTCCAAAGTTGTGGAGAGAATATGCTGAGTCTATTCAGAAGAAAGATGGAAAGATAACTTATCTCACCTTCAAAGATAAACGCAATGGTTGGAAATCCCCAACGGCTTATGTGAAAGTCAATGGAGCAGAGAAGCCAATTAAAGATTATGTTAAAGTGTTTTATAACCGGTGTGCGTTACGGCCCTCTTGCTATGAATGCCCTTATGCGACTACAGAAAGAAAAACAGATATGACTATAGGCGACTTCTGGCATATCGAGGAGACCATTCCAGACTTCTATGATCCTAACGGCAACTCGTTATTCTTGATTCACACAAATCGAGGAGAAGAGCTGTTTGAAAAGATTCAAAGTGAGTTGGATTATAGATCAAGTAATACAACACAATGCTGGCAGGCAAATCTTGAAGCTCCGACCCAAAAGTCTGAACAAAGAGAAGAATTCTGGAATGATTATAAGAAGAAAGGAATTGATTTCGTGATGAAGAAATATGGGTCAGTTCCAATGAAAACAAAAAAATAAAGAATAAACTCCTCAGAATTATCGGGGGGTACGAACTAAAGTAACCTCGATTATGCTGATTACTCCGAAAGGAGGGCAGCATAATGAATTGGAAGCAGCCTAAAGTATATGCAGTGAAACATAAAGATGAATCGACAAGAGCGGCTTCCAGATCGGGTGGTATTTTTACAGCCCTGTCTGGTCAAGTATTGTCCAACGGCGGTGTAATCTATGGATATCCTGACGGATGATTTCAATGCCGTACATATTCGCGCTGATAGTACGGAAGAACGCAATCGGATGAGAGGCTCTAAATATATTCAGAGTAGGTTGGGCAATACATTCAAAAATGTGAAGGTAGATCTTGACGCACAGAGAAGTGTGCTTTTTCTCTGGAACTTCCTGTCAGGTAGCAGGATTGGAAAAATACATTGGAAAAGAGTATGATAATTTGTTCTGCGTGGATATTGTCTGTCACGGAGTACCGAGCAAAAAAAAGTGTGGGACGCATATCTACACTGGCAAGAGCAGAAAAATCATTCTAAAATTTCAAGTGTGGATTTCCGTAATAAAAAAGATTTTGGATGGCATGACCATGTAGAAACACTTTATTTTGAAAATGGAAAGTCTACGAGCAGCCGGGTCTTCAAAGAGCTTTTTTATGGACATACAGTTTTGCGACCGAGTTGCTATGAATGTCCCTATAAGTCTGTAATGCATCCGGGCGATATTACAATTGCAGATTATTGGGGTATTGAAAAAGTAGCTCCAGAGTTTGATGACAACAAGGGCGTTTCGCTGGTGCTGGTAAATAATGAAGCTGGTAAAAAAGCCTTTGAAATAGTAAAAGTAAAAGAAGGGCTGATTTGGAAGCAGACAAAGCTAGAGGACAGTATGCAGCCGCCTCTTAAAGCTCCATTTCCAAAACCAGATAATAGAGAGCAGTTCTGGAGTGACTTTGAAAATAAATCGTTTGAGTATGTTGCAAAGAAATATGGTGGCATCGGATTAAAGAATGATGCTAAATCATTTTTGAGAAAGATTAAGAGAAAAATCAAAAAGTTGGTGGTAAAAGGTGGAAAGAGAGATTCCAATATTATATAAAAGAAAAGAAGAATGCTGTGGATGTACGGCTTGTTATGCCATCTGTCCGAAAGAGGCTATTTCTATGGTCGAGGACGAAGAAGGCTTTGAATATCCAAAGATAAATGAAAACAAATGCGTGCGGTGCTACCAGTGCATTAAGGTATGTCCGATAAAAAGCAGCACGAGCACAGTAAGGAGAAATTAATAGGGAACGAGAACTCCATGTGCTACTATTATCGCATGGCTTATGAGGTTGTTGTGCGCATTGCTCTGTGGATGGTTGGTAAGAAAAGATGAGTTAATAGAAAAAGGTGATTGGTAATCAAGTGGTACATAAAATCAATAATTCAAGATTTCGGACAACCCGTGTCATACTTGATTCCAGCCATCTTCTTCAGTGGATGCATTGTATTTGCTGTTAGCTGGTTATGTGGAAAGAAGAGTACAATAAAACATAGAATTCCATTTGCCTTTTTCTTAGCGTACATTCTCGTTATTTTTCGCGTAGCTTTCTTATGCAGGGAACCTGGGAGTAGAAAGGCTATTAGCTTGGTCTTGTTTGAAACATGGGGACATACCTTTCATATGCACGCTATGTTTGTTGAAAACATTATTATGTTTATTCCGCTTGGTGTACTGCTACCGATATTGTTCAGAAAATTTAGAAGTGGATGGGCATGTGTGCTGACTGGATTTATTTGCTCTTGTAGCATTGAGATATTGCAGCATATTACTCAAACAGGATATTTACAATTGGATGATGTGGTGACAAATACAATGGGTACGCTGTTGGGATGGTTTATATGGTGTGCATGGAAAGTGAACAGAAAAATATGAACACGATGATACTCAATTACCGATGCATTAAGGTATGTCCGATAAAAGCTACACGAGCATAGGAAGGAGAGATTATGAACACAACATTACTTATCATGGCGGCCGGAATAGGCAGCCGATTTGGAACAGGAATTAAACAGTTGGAGCCGGTCGATGATAAAAACCATATCATCATGGACTACTCAATTCACGATGCAATCGAAGCAGGCTTCAACCATGTAATATTTATCATCCGTAAGGATATCGAGAAGGAGTTCAAAGAGGTCATCGGTCATCATATTGCTTCCATTTGCTCCAATCATAATGTAACTGTGGACTATGCATTCCAAGATATCAATGATATTCCGGGAGAACTTCCGGCAGGCCGTACAAAGCCGTGGGGAACCGGACAGGCAGTACTTGCAGCGAAGAAGGTAATCAAGACCCCGTTTATTGTGATCAATGCAGACGATTACTATGGCAAAGAAGGCTTCAAGGCTGTCCATGAGTATCTGGTGAATGGCGGTAAGTCCTGCATGGCAGGATTTGTGCTTAAGAACACGCTGTCCGATAACGGCGGTGTGACTCGCGGTATCTGCAAGATGGATGAGAATGGAAACTTGACTGAAGTTGTAGAGACAAAGAATATTGTGAGGACCACAGATGGAGCAGAAGCAGACGGTGTGGCTGTTGATGTAAATTCTCTGGTTTCCATGAATATGTGGGGCTTGACTCCTGATTTTCTGGATGTGCTGGAAAATGGTTTCAAGGAGTTTTTCGAGAAAGAAGTACCGAGCAATCCTCAGAAAGCAGAGTATCTGATCCCGATCTTCATCGGTGAACTATTGGAACAGGGAAAGATGTCCGTGAAAGTCCTGAAGACAAATGATACATGGTATGGCATGACCTACCACGAGGATGTTGCAGCAGTAAAGGATAGCTTCAAGAATATGCTGGAGAACGGCGTGTATAAGGCTGACTTGTTCAGTGATCTGTAAACGACGATGAAAGAAACGATTGATTTACTCGGAAAGATCCTCACAAACATCCTGACTGCTCTTTATGAACCTTTTGATTCTCACTGCTTCTCTCGTTCTTTGCAATGTTTTTCTACCTGTATGCATATGAGCCTACACATGCTGGAAAAGGTTGGAAGAGTGCCATAGTAACATGGTATCAGAAATTCAAAGAGAGTGTGTTTTTTCGGAAGTTGTTTTTCTTATTTTTTGTGACCTCACTTATTCTGTTCCGAACCCTGTTAAACCGGAGCCTTTGGATGAATCCTTTATCTGATGTTATGGGCGGATGGGGCATCTGGAAGACAGTGAACGGAGAAAAGCAGCTGACAACAGAGTGCATTGAGAATGTGATTATGATGGTGCCGTTTTCAGCAGCAGTGCTGTGGTCATTCGGAAAGAAGATAGGAAACGGCTGGAAGAAAATACTGTGGCAAAGCGGGAAGATAACGTTCATCTTCTCGATAGGCATTGAGATATTGCAGTTATTGCTTCATTTGGGAACGTTTCAGCTATCAGACATCTTCTATAATACAGTAGGCGGAATGATCGGCGGCTTGATATATTGTGCAGTGATGAAGGCAAGAAAGCGTCTGTAAAGCTGGATGAAATTGTGATATACTGTGAGCGGTAGCTCCCATGTTGCTCTGATAATCACACACCTCTCCGCTTTGAACTGCAAAACCGTACCAATGTAGATTGTAAAATAAAGTGTGTAAGTTAGAAAAATAGCTTGCACACTTTTTTAATTTCGGGAAAGTGTGCTACAATGAAAGAAAGGGCGTAACCTTCAATACGGCTACGGATTTGACGGTTATCAATCAAGTATCCGCCGTATTGAGTTTGCAAGCTCCTTAATATCTCCGACTTTCAGCTCAGTTATATCACGAATGTCCGTGCAGGACAGGAGGTTTCTCAAGGTTAGCAGCTCTCTTGTTCCGCTTGTCAATAAATCCCCACGCAATACCGAGCTTTACAAGCTGATGATGAGCAATGTAAAATGCTGAAATTGCGGTGTTCGCGTTGTATTGTGAGAGGTTGGCAAAAATAATCGTATTGATTAGTGCGAAAATTCAAGGAAATTTCATTGATTATTACATGAATATTTGCTATACTGTGTTCAGTACCTTTAAGGAGGTGTGATATGAGCGAACAAAAAAAATATACCTTATTTTGGCAAAAAAGATTCTATCAAAAATTAAACTCAAAAATTTGAAAATATGATAGCAGGAGCGACGAATTCAGCAATATTAAATAAATTCATAAATTATATAATTGAAAATGTTGATATAGTGTTATCAGTAGGCGGAGCAATTTCCGACATTCTAGATTATATATTTGATAAAAGTATAAATAATGTTATATAGAAATTTAAATTATGGTGATAAAAATATCATGTAAATACATAAAAGATAATACTTTTGATATTACAGTTGGGCGGGAGACACACACAATTACCCACGAAAATAATCAGGCTGTTTTTAAGTTGAGCGAATCAAAAAATTACAATATTGAAATTTGCAAAAAGTCTTGCAAAAAGCAATCATTCTTTCAGTAATATTTTGATTTTCTTTTTCACTATGATATTGCAAGGCATTTGCAATATTCTATTGATGAACACCGATTCAAAGTGGTATAATAAGTTAAGTCCTTATATTATTAAAACTAACTTTAGTGTTTTCATAGATAAAGATACCGATTTGGAATTTATTTACAACGAAGGATATTTTTATTATGACAGGAAAACTAAAAAGTTACCCACGATAAGTTGGATAGATTGCGATAATATAGTTCTTGTTAAAACGGAATATACCATAGATAAGGTCAATTTGACCAATGCATATTGTAAATATGTTAAGAAGTTTATTTCTTGTGCATCAGTCTGTGAGCTGATATTCTTATTGCTAATACTACTTGCTGTTTCTTGCAATAATTTTACAGCAGCTATCATTTGCTGTATACTTTTTGTTTTGGTAATAATTATTCAAATTATTGTTTTTAAAAAAGAGTTTATGAGATTAAAGAAAATAGGTGATGTGCTTTAATTTTAACCCAAAAAATACTTTATGTATTCCTGTATTTCTGTATCTTAATGTAGCTTTTTGTTATTTTCTATTTTAACTTGCTATGTAAAGAAATATTGGCTCATATGACGGGAGCAGAACTACACAGGTTAGAACTGTTCGCAGTGACGGCAAGCTCGTATTTGATACAGACTATGAGTATGGAAACGGCAAGGCTGAAAATTCAACTACTAACCTTGTCAGCAAGTTAAGCCAGTCATATGGCGGTGACAGCGTTTTATCACACGATTATTCTTATGATAATAACGGTAATATTACCTAGATTAAGCAAAACGGTAAGCTTACAAACAAGTATGTTTATGACAGCCTTAACGATCTTAAAGAAGAATACGACTATGTAAATAAATTTTACATTAACTATTCCTATGGCGGAGTTAAGACCAACTATTACTATGACAGCAACAAAAACCTTATTGCCCTTGTAAAGGGTAATGATACTCTGTTGTTCTACTATGACAGTGACGGAAGTGCAACCTCATTCTCATATAACGGTACAATGTACTTTTATGTAAAAAACTTGCAGGGTGATGTAATCAGAATTATTGACCTCGCAGGCACAGAAGTAGCAAGCTATGTTTATGACGCTTGGGGCAACATAAAAGATACCAAAGGCGAGCCGACAATTCGAGAAATAAACCCGATTCGCTACCGTGGCTATGTTTATGATACCGAAACTTCACTCTATTATCTCCAAAGCCGCTACTACGATCCATTCACAGGCAGATTTTTGAATGCGGACGATACACATTACATTATGTTCCGTCCTTGATGGCAAATTTGTATACATATTGTGATAATAATGCAATTAGTAATACGGATACAAATGGTAAAACAGCTTGGTTATGGATGTTAGGCTTGTACGCAGTGAAGAAGTCAATGCCATTACAATTCTATTTTCATTCAATACTTAATAGGCAACGCTACAAGTGTTACGATTTTTCGGATAATAGTATGTATGCCGATAAAATTTTGGGTTCGATGGCATATTATAATTTTAAGAAGAAATATCGCATCATAAATTTATATCCGGCATTAGAAAGAATGTATCACCAAAATCGATTATATATGATTTATAATGGAACTTTTGATCCTTATCATACGGGTGAACGAGACTTATATTTATCGATAGGTCAATGTAAAGTAAATATCTGCTATGTAATATACGGTAATGTTAACAAAAGGCATGACATTGCTTATAGTGTGACAGTAACTTTTACTGATGACTACGATTTTGAACATTGGACTAAAAGTAAAAAGAATTTATTGACCATGTGTATAAATAACATTTTAGGATATTATCCTCAATCGCTCGGATTGATAGTTCCCTACTCACGGCGTATACAGTATAAATTTTCAGGCACGTTCAGATGTCGACATTGATGCAAAAGGAGGCTAAGATGAAATTTACCGTACCGAAGCTGATATTTTTGTTAGCTACTATTGCTATTATTGCTATTATTTTGTCGGGATGCAATATTGACGATGTGTTGGGATATTTGTCAACCGTCAGGGTTGATGAATATGATATGGAGGTAAATTACTATAATGAGGGCGCAACATATCTCTTTTCCGGCAAGGTAGTGCTGACCAAACATGATGAGGAAGATAAAGCAAAGGATTCTTGGCTTGAAGACGATCTTGGACTGCGCCTTAATACAGGGCAAACTGGGGATGTGAAGACGATTTTGTCGGGCGATTTTGACGAGGTGGGCTATGCTTCTAAACAAATATTTATTAAAAAGGACGATTTGTATTACGTCTTTAACATTGACAGCTACACCGTACCAGAAAATTTATACGCTTTCGCCTACGATAATTATGACGATATTGTGCTTTCGTATGAAATGAACGAATATACCGCCGAGGAATTTTCCGATAAATATGACAGCGGCGCGATCGACTGGGGAATTGATGATTTCGGGTAATTGTCTGTGAAGTTTGATTTGAAGCAACTCATATCTGCGCTATATAGCAGTGCGCAGCTTGACATGATGGATTTAAGATGAGCAGAAAACATAAAGTGAAAAAAAAAATATTTACATTGGTTCTGACCGTTATAATATTGGTATGCACAGGGTGCTCCTTAAAGGAATATGATTATTCAGAATGGGGAAAATATGAATTTTCCGATAATGAACACTCTTTTTTTACTATCCGAAAACGGAAAATCGTATGTAAGCAATGATGGTATTACCGCCAAAACTACAACCGATGATTTTGGCAGAACTACACAGGTCAGAACTGTCCGCAGTGACGGAAAGCTCGTATTTGATACAGACTATGAGTACGCAAACGGCAAGGCTGAAAATTCAACTACTAACCTTGTCAGCAAGTACAGTCAGTCATACGGCAGTGACAGCGTTTTATCCTACGATTATTCTTATGATGCAAACGGTAATATTACCGAGTTTAAGCAAAACGGTAAGCTTACGAACAAGTATGTTTATGACAGCCTTAACGAGCTTAAAGAAGAATACGACTATGTAAATAAATTTTACATTAACTATTCTTATGACGGAGCAGAAAATCTGCAAAATAAATATGAACAGGTTCTTGATCCTAACTACGGTTATCCGACAGGAACACAGAACGGTAATACATACGAGTATACCGATACCAGCTGGAAGGATAAGCTGACAAAGGTTAACGGCAGTAATATTTCATACGATGCAAACGGCAATCCGCTTTCATACCGTGACGGAATGAGCTTTGAATGGGAGAACGGAAGAATCCTCAAGAATATAACCACTTCCGACAAATCCGTTCAAATGAGTTATGACTCAAACGGTAAGAGAATGCAGAAGTCTGTTGACGGAGTTAAGACCAACTATTACTATGACAGCAACAAAAATTTAATTGCACTTGTAAAGGGCAATGATACTCTGCTGTTCTAATACGATTCAGACGGAAACGCAACCTCATTCTCATACAACGGTACAATGTACTTTTATGTGAAGAACTTGCAGGGTGATGTAATCAGAATTATTGACCTCGCAGGCACAGAAGTTGCAAGCTATGTTTATGACGCTTGGGGCAACATAAAAGATACCAAAGTAGCCCTAGTTGATGATTTAGTTTATGCTTTAATAGCTTTAACTGCAGCAACTGTAGCGATTTGTTCCACTTCATTTTTCCAAAAAGGTTGGTCTGCTTTTTGTAACGCAGTCGGTAACGGACTATCATCTATCGGTAATGCAATTTGGAATGGTGCGTCTGCTACATGGAATTGGTCTAAAAATAAGGTTAAAAATGCAATTAATGCAGTTAAAAAATTTAATACTGCTGTTAAATCAGCAAATAATATACGATCCAAATTGAAAAAAGAAAGAAAAAACAATAAACGATTTTATACTATAACATTTAATAGTGATGATGTACCTATACTTGGAAGTAAACTTACTAAAAGTAAAGCTGAATCAAAGTTGCGGCAAGGCAAAGATGTAATAACTTATTATAAGAGTGATGCGTTAAATATCGCAAACTCAGTAGGCAGCACTAGAAGTAAGTGTGATTCCAAACATAGAGGGTCTGCTTCTTTTAAGTATTATCATGTTAAATATAAAAAATATAAAGTGGAGTATCCATTCGTTTTATGTATAGGGCATACAGGTGGTATTATGGTTTATACTTTTTATGAATTATGACGATTTTAATAGTAAATATAATGATATATTAAAAATTGCCACTTGCTATAGTGAGAATTTTAGTTTTTTTACTGTGAGACAGATCCATAAAAAAGGATCATTCTAATGAATATTTTAATTTCTTGGATGGTTTTAGAAATGATGAAATTCCATTAGGCAAAATAAAAAACACACAGATATACTGCAGGACAACAAATCCATTGTTTCAGAATTAATAAAATAACAACGGCTTTATTGATGAAACCTATAGATTTTTCCTCTTGGAATGCTTATGATTATCCTGAAGATTTGGCTTTTTATAAAAAATTGCATACCGTGGTTTCGCTGTATTTCACATGAAAAAATGGTGTTAGTCAATGAGACCAATTTTAGTGCATTTAATGAGTTAAAAAAAAATAGGCATAAATTTTAGATTGATTAATAATTCTAACTATATTTGAAAAAATTTAAAACGAATGTGGGTAAGTAGGCTCATTTGAGCCTACCTATTCAAGCGGTGAAACCTCATATTACTATTACACATTTGACGGTTCGCTTGAAAGTGAATATCGCACATCATCAAACGGCAGTCTTACTCATTACATTGTTACCGATTCAGACGGTAATACGGTAGAAAAGACATTTGTAAACGGTCAGACAAAGACTATTACAACAGGCACAGATAAGGGAGCAAAAAACATGAAAAAAATAATACAACCAATATCAATATTATTGATCATAACGCTGTTATCTGTGATATGTACAATACCATATGCAGCAACTATCGTTAATGGCAGTAATTACGAATTTACAGTTATGGATGCAACCAAGGTTCAAAAGTATGTTGTAGGTATGATTGACTTAACTGATGATGAGAAATTCCTTTACGATACTAATGGTGACAATGTGTTGACCGTTATTGATGCCACTAATATTCAGAAAATTATTGTTGGATCTCAATTCGATACATCAGAACCGTCATCTTTGACAGAAACTACCTCGGTTTACGGAACTGAAGCATCCACAGACAGTCCAAAGATGACAACAGAAAATATGGAGTTCACAGAAACAACGATATCGGATTTCTCCTCTGCTTGTACTGAAGTAACAACTGAATATACTGAAACTACTACAGAATGTGTTGAGGAAACAACAACTGTTGATGAACCATCGACAGAATCGACTGAAACAACTACGGAAGAAGTTACTGAACCTTCAACAGAAGAGTATACTGAGCAGATTACTGAACAGCCTACTACAGAGCCAAAACCAACTGTTCCGCCTAAAAGTGTGAAATTCAATAAGAATACAATAACACTTGGGGTAGGGGAGTCATATACTCTTATTACTACTATTGAAAATGGAGATATTTCGCAAGTAGAGTTTACTACAGATAATAGTGGGGTAATTACTGTAGACGATAAAGGCAAAATGACTGCTGTGGGCATTGGTGTCTCTACAATTACAGCAAAAACTTATAACGGACTTACAGCCAAATGTAAGGTTACTGTTAAAAAGCTTGCTAATAGCATAAAGCTTGATAAGACAAGTATTATACTTGGAGTCGGTGAACAGTATGATTTTTCAAGCTATGTGCCGAGCGGAACAGCAGCTTATTATCGTTCTTATTATTCAGATGATCCGAATATTGCTTTTGTTCAAAAAGCCGGAGGTTTGATGACCGCAAAAAAGGCAGGAACCACAACTATGAGATGCAAAATGCCAAACGGTACACAAGCAACCTGTAATGTAACGGTCAAGCCGCTTGCAACATCTCTTAAACTTAACGCAAGTGAAATTGTACTGTACATAGGTCAGAGTTTTGACATTAACAGCAGTGTTCCAAAAGGTACAGCGGCATATTACAGACTTTATTCATCAAGCAATTCAAAAATAGCTGCTGTAACAAGAGGCGGAGGTGTCGTCAAAGGAGTAGCGACAGGAAAAGCAACTGTAACTTGCACTTTGAATAACGGAAAAAAAGCCATTTGCAATGTATACATAATGCCACAGAGCAAGAAGATTTCAAATGTTCCGTTAATCGGTCAAAGTAAGCTCCCGACAGGCTGTGAAACCTGTAGTGCAACAATGCTGTTGAATTTCTACGGATATAAAATTTCTGAAACGACATTTGCAGATAAGTATTTGGTAAAAAAACCTTTCGGTTATTCAAACGGTTCATACACAGGACCTGATCCGAATTGTGCCTTTGTTGGAACACCATACAGTTCCAACAGCTACGGAGCGTATGCACCGATTATGGTAAAATGTATGAATAAATACCTTTCCGACAAATCATACAAGGCTGTAGAAATCAGCGGGAAAAGTCTTGAATATCTTTCGGGTAAGTATGTTGCACAAGGTCAGCCGATTATGGTGTGGGCAACAATTAATATGTCACCGTCATTTAAGACAACCACTTGGAGAGTAAACTACACCGATGAAAACGCAAAATATAAACTCGGCAGTTACTACACTTGGACTGCCGGCGAACATTGTCTGTTACTCACGGGCTATGACAAAGATTATTACTATTTCAACGATCCGTGGACGAATGCTCGAACCCGTTACTCAAAAAGCCTTGTAAATACAAGATATAACGAACTCGGCAAACAGGCTGTAGTTATGGTGAAGAAATAACAAGAACCTTCTCTGATGAATTTATCATTAGGGAAGGTTCTTTCTTTTTATTTGTTAGTATATTCTATTAAGGTAAAAATGCCTTTAGGAGCTTAAAATAAATCGCTGTGCGTTCCGGTTCTTGTCAGATACAAAATAAGTTCTTCATTACTAATTTCGTAAATCAAGAGCCAGTCGGGGGTAATGTGACATTCCCTACAGCCGGAATAATTTCCAATTAGTTTGTAATCTTTATATTCCGGTGGCAGTAGTTGTTGTTCAGCTATCATTTCAACAACATCATCAAGCAATTGAATATTGTATCCACGCTTAATTGCCAGCTTAACATCTCTGTTGAATTTTTGTGATGGCACAATTCTTAATTTACTCATTGGTAATATCCTCTAAAAGCTCGCTAAATGATGCATAGGTTTTTTTGTTTGGATTTTTTTTCAGTTCTTCAACTTCTTTAATGGCAGAAATTGTATCTGCATTTGGAGTTTCATAGTTAATGACATTGAGCATATAACGGATAAGGTTGCCCTTTACATTTTCGCCACCTTTTACAACAATACTTTTATAAGCGTTGTAAATATCACGGTCAACGGTAAATGAACAAGTAATCTTATTGGTACTCATAATTTTATCACCTTCTAAAAAAATATGACTATTATTGTTAAATCATTCAGCCCAGTTTTCAAGTTTTAAATCTTGTACTCTCGAAAATCCTTTTGTGTTATTAGTAACCAACACATAATCTAATGATTTTGCATGTCCTGCAATCATTGTGTCAAGTGAACCGATGGGTGTACCTTGCTTTTCTAAATAGGCTCGTATTTTCCCGTAAGATTCCGCAGCGGCTGAATCAAAATCAAGAACTTCAATATTCGCCAGCAATATAGCTAAAGCTAATTGGTTTTTTTCAATAGCTTGGCTTTTTTCAACTCCGTGTACTAACTTAGCATATGTTACCGATGAGATACATATATCTTCAGGATCATGTTCCTGTAATTTAAGAAAAACCTGTTTTGGTTTATGCTTAATAGAATAAATGCAAATATTAGTATCAAGCATGTATCTCATAGTTTTTCACGCTCCTGTGGTTCTGAATCTTCTCTGCCGTTTTCAAAAAAATCATCAGAAAACATATTTACTGCTTGAATGAAAGAACTCCATTGATTGGTCATAGGGATAAGCATAACTATATCACCGATTTTATTGACTGACACTTCATTAGTATCACTATTGAATCTGCATTCTTTTGGAAGTCTTACTGCCTGACTTCTGCCATTCTCAAATATTTTAGCTTTAAGCATAAAATCACTCCTTTCACTATTAGTATATACCAAGATATATATTTTATCAATAGCAATTTTCACATTTACCGTGTTTTTCTTTCTTATGGTGATTACACCAAATCATAACAAAGTTAAAAAATATATTATAGAATTCTCAAGTTATTACGCTATTCGATTATACGAACTTCTGAAATGTAGAGATGGTGAAAGCAAAAATACAAAGTCAGAATTAGAGTTTTCAGTTACAGAATTGAGAGTTTGCTTTGATTGTGAGAAGAAATACAAACTTTTTGCCGATTTCAAACGCAAGGTTATAGATATAGCGGTAAGGGAAATTAACGAGAAATCAGATATTTGGGTTAGACCTACATATCAAAAAACAGGATGAGCCATAACAAGCATAATATTTTTGAAGTGCATAACAATGCGTACAACATATTAAACGATGCCGAAAAAATGATTATACAATTGCATAGCAAAAAGTTTTGCCCTCAGTATCCTAAAGTACTGGGGGTATTTTTGCTAAGGTACACAGTTGGACAAACATTACCGAAAAAGTAAAAGTTGTTGATAAGGAAGCGTACAGCTATGAGGAGCCGGTGTACGAAACAAAAGGCAGAGCAATATGCAATGACTGTGGTGCTGATATTACGGATTTAGGAGAGGAAGAGTTAACAGAACATATTTGTAACCACGCTCTTAACGGCGGCAAAGGTTCTTACCGAGTAGATGATGTAAAGATGCAGACTGGCACTAAGACTGTAACTGTTCCGGAGAAAAGTCATTATGAAAACAAGGTAATCGGCAGGAAATGCTCGGGTTGCGATAAAGTTGAATATTACTGATAGTCAGTAAGTAATAGGGGAGTTATCATTAGATAGTTCTCTTTTTTCCCTCATCACGGAAAAATGTGGGATAATCAAAAGTAAATATTGAAAAAGAGCATAGGAAACTCCAAAATTGTAGTTGAAGAGACAAACAATGGAGGAGAGAAACCTATGCTCTATTTAGATGATATCAAAGTTGAATTTGAAAGTCAAGGATTTAAAGGAACACATATAGGAATCAGTCCTAATAAAGATAAAAGCGTACTGTTTCTGGAGAGCGAAAGGTCTACGCAGTCAGTCCGGTGTCCTTATTGCGGCGGTAGCTATGGACATGAACGCATCTTACAACAAGCTTGTAACAAAGCATTTGCCCAAAGCACAGATTGTATATGATCGGTTTCATATGCAGTCGCAATTTGGCAGAGATGTTCTCGGTGTTGTTCGTCTGGATGAAGCTCGCAGGCATAAAGCCAAAGAAAAAGAAATCCTTGTCGATATCTCGAATGACACCGACAAGGATACTATGAAATCTCTTAAACAAGAAGCTAAATCCGAAAAGCAGGGATACAGCCAACTCAAGAAGCGAGCTTGTAAAAGATGTTCAGGGTAGGTGCGTTTTGTGAACTGTCGTATGCGAAAGGAAGAACATATCAAAATGGCTTTTTGACAAAGAACAATGTGTATAACTTCTTGACGAAATGGAAATGTTATGATAATATATGATTAATTACAGATTTTCATAAATTTACAAATTAGAGGTGCGTTATGAGATATATTACACGAGAGCTGGAGCGTAAGTTTCTCAAGCTCAATGATTTCTTTAAAGTCATCCTTGTGACGGGTGCAAGACAAGTCGGCAAAACAACAATGCTGAAACACTTGTCATCTTCGGACAGAACCTATGTAACGATGGATAACGCAATGGCAAGAGAGCTTGCTCAATCTGATCCTGTACTTTTTTTCAGACCTACAACCCCCCGATACTCATTAAGTGGAACATCATCTTGGAGTTATTGGTATAGTTTTTTTGACGATCCCAGAGATACTCGTTGCATATTGTTGGGCAGAAAGTATTGGAGATTACTTTATAATCGGAAGGTGTTTCAATGGTAAAGAAGTTTTTTACGCTTAATTGCTTTTTTGTGGTTATGATTTTAATTAGTATTTTTTTACAGCGTGTAGTTTGGAATACTTGCCCCATGGCGAGTTAATTGATACTACAGTATCTCCTAATAATGAATATGTAGTAAACGCTTACCTTTGTTCGGGGAATGCAACGACAGACTTTTCAATAAGGTGTGAAGTAGTTGATTTAAAAACGAATAAAAGTCGAAATATATACTGGAATTATCATCAAGAAGATGTTTCTTGGTATTGGAAATCTCAAGATGTTATTGTCATAAATAATATCGAACTTAATGTTTTGACGGATGAGTATGATTGGCGAAATTATTGACCTTATATCAATTGCTCAGTATTGGTATCTCTCTATGTTAAGATATTTTGTTTCTGTAATCGAGTTGTTACGCATCTACCTGATGACAGATGCAGATAACGGATTTGATATGAAATGTGCAACGTAAAAAGTGAACAATAAAAAGACATCCTATGATAGAATAAAACCTACCATAGGATACTTTGTTATGTAAAAAAAATTAACTCGTATAATCCGTGAAGTTTTGTAAAAAGCACAAAGTTATCAAAACACGAGGCATACCGCTCGTTATGCCTCGTGTTGCCTGAATTAGTTATAACATTTTAAAGATGAGAAATTTATGTTTATTTTTGAAATTTCGCCTTTTTGTATGAAGCGTAGGGGAACTTCAAGCCAAAATTCTTTTACAACAGAGTTGTAATATAATCGCATAGGCTGTTTATTGTCAACGGTAATTGCTTGTAAAGGAAAAAGTTTCTTGCTGAATATATCTTTTTTAGCGGTTCAATAAACAGGATATCCGCGAGCTTTGCCCAACAATCAGCGACAGTTCCATTGAAGGAGCTTTGAGGAAACCGGTCGCAGCCGGCGAACTTAAGAAAGAAGGTTGCGGCAAGAATACCTGCTATTTCAGGCTGAATTAGTTTTCCCTTAACACTTACGACTTTCCCTTAAAATAACGGCATAATTAAGGGAAACCGAACTATATTAAAATAAAGTGTGTAAGTTAGAAAAATAGCTTACACACTTTTTTATTTTATACATAATGAAAGTAATGACAGAAAAGGAATGAACGAAATGCCTAAGAAAAACGACTTAAACCGTCTCCAAAAAAATCGTGATATACCTTTTTTAATGTTATTTAACTCTGTCTACGCTGTAAATTGTAAATCCGTTGAATTCCTTTTCATCCTTGTAAACAATGACGGAATCCTTTTTGCCGTAATATTGGTTAAGATAATTTTCTTTGATAAAAGTAATTTTTTTATCGATAACATATACATTTCTTCCGTCAACGACCGCCTCATAAATATTTGTTGAGAGGTTGCGGTTCACAAGCTGATTTGTCCGATGAAGATATCCGAAGCCGTCAACATTATGGAGAAAATCGGAAGAAAATCCCCACAGCGGATGAATATAGTTATCGGTATATGAAATGTATTCTTTAGCTGTTACAGGATCGAGAACATAATAATTTTCGGGATGTCTGTCAACCTCAGTATAAAGATCACTCGGCTTTTTGTCATATGAAACAGGAGTGATATGGAAGAAATATGATACACAGCTTGCCACACCTAATATCACAAATACAATAACCGAAATAAGAACAGTTTTTCTGCTTTTATCCGTAATATTACTGTATTCGTCTTTTCTGAGATGACCGAAATCAAACGAATACATTGTAAACGAAAGAATCATCAGCAAAATTCCGTACATTGTGTATGCCGAAGAATCCATTGCATAACGAACATACATACAAGCCGCAAATCCCACCGCAAAATACAAAGCAGGGAAGAAGGCGAATCTTTTTTTCTGAACGGTAAGAAAAACAACCATAACGGCAAGTATTACCGCAAAGGCAATAAGATATGAATCAAAATTTATAATATGTCCCCATGCATCTGAAAACAATGCACCCGCATTATCAAAAAAATTATACGGATTTTCCCGTTTTTGGATATCCGCAACCTTTTCAAGGGCAGCAGTATTCAGTCCGTTGTTTTCATCATAATATCCGTCAACAAAAAGTTCATACTCATTTGCCGAATTTATTCCGACCGAATTAAGCTCCTCACAGTAATCGGAATAGTTTGGAAAAGCATTATCATCGGTCTTATCGGCAAGGACGCTGTATCTGTACAGCCCCGAAGTTTCTGCATTTGCATTATTGACCGAATATGAATAATATTCAAGACCGCAGCCGACAAGAACAATAAAGACAAATACAAGCACAAAAGGTCTGAAATACCAGAAGAATTTTCTGAACGGCAACTTGTACTTTCTTTTTGCAATCATATCACCGATGAAGAATGCAATGAAAAATGCAAGTCCTACAAAGAAATATTTGAAACATAAAAATGTTCCGAATATAACTTCAAGTACACCAATCCAAAACGGGAGAGAGTACCTTTTATTTCTGATTGCATTAAGTGCCATCAGAAACCCTGCCGTAAGCAGAAAAGCGGCGGTTTTACTGCTTAGAATGTTTGAATAATGGTCAAAAGAAAACAAAATATTCAGCACAAGAGTGAATATGAAAGCCTTGTGCTTTCCGAATTTATCGGCAAAAACAAATGTAACAGAAGAAAAAGCGGCACAGGAGAGAAGAATTTGAAAAAGTACAAAACAGTTGAAATTCAAAAGAATGTACTGCAATGAACCGGTAATTGTCGCAAAAATGTAGTTAATATCATTATTGTAATAGTTATGATACTGACAGATATATAAAGAATTGTAAAAATCGTCAGCACTGTCATAGGAAAATGCAGTAACACCTATAATCAAAGCCATAATAACAATATTAATTGCCAAAGCAAAGAAGGTCTTGCTTTTTAGTGCGTTTAATATTTTATCTTTCATAATAACTCCTCTGCATTATCTTTCTTGTTTAAAAATCACTTTCTTGATCTTCTTTCGTTAATCAAAAGCTGAAGATTCTTCTGTTCGTAAGTATTAAATTTAACATTCTTCTCAAATTCTTCGGGTGTATATTTGCCCTCATACCATGACTGCGAGTTAAAGTATGCATTAAGGCTTGCGTCTTTAAAAATTCTGCCTCGTCTTGCATAAATCTCATTAATTGCAAGCTGTAAGTCGTCATCACTCAAAGCGCTTACCTGTGCGTTGCTGAGATATGAAGAATCGCTGTTAGGGAAGATAAATCCGCCGTTATTATTAGTGTTTGTATTGCTTGATGACTGTGCATTTGAACTCTGTGAATTTGAATTGCCCGATGAGCTGCTCTGACTATTTGATGACTGCTGAGCCTGTGTTGCAGGAGCTTCCGTTTCTCTCTGAATCTGTCCGCTTGAGATAACAAGTTTAACAACTGTACCCGTACTTGCGCTTGTGTCACCTTCCGGAGTCTGGGAGATAATATATCCTTCCGGATAATCATAACTGTATTCATAGTCAGAAATTTCAACGGTAAATCCTGCCTGTTCAAGAAGCTTTTTACCGTAACTGTAACCGTAACCGACAACAGGAACAACATTGTTATATGAAGAAGATGTTGTAACCTGTTCCGTTGTAGCAGGAACTGTAGTAGGCATCGCCGTACTCGACGCCTGTGTGGTTACTTCGGCAGATGTTGCAGTTTCGGCTGTAGTAGCTTTATTGTCAGTAGATGAATTTGACAAACCGTTATAAACGCAGAAACCGATAAATCCGAGTGCGGCGGCAATTACAACGGCACAAAGAATAATGATAAATTTATTCTTCTTTTTCTTTACATTTTCTTTATTATCTTCTTCATCTGCATATCCGAATTCATTGTCATTATCTTCAAAGCTGTTATCGTCAAAGTCGTTTTTTTCTTCAATTTTTTTAGTATCGTCAGCTTTATTGTCAGTACGCTTAACAGACGGCTCGTCCTCAAAGAAATCACCGTAGTCCTTGCTTGATTCATTGCTTGTAAGAACATTTTTATGGTCTGCACCGGAGTAATCGTCAAACACTTCAACGCTTGTAACAGGAGGAAGAACTTCCGGAGCTACTTCGCTGTTGCTTGAAACATCTTCAAATTCTTCAGCTTTTTTATCTGTAACAGTTTGTTCTTTCTTGTCATCTTCACTTGATACGGAACTGATATCTTCAAATTCAGGCTGTTTTTCTTCTGATACTTCGTTAGTTTTAACCTCGGAATTTTCAGACTCATCAACTGCATCTGTCACATCAACAACCTCAAATCCGCCGTTTTCATCAGCATCAGACTCACTGACTTCATCTGAATCTACAGGAGCATTACCGTCAACAGGCAGGGATCCTTCACCGGCTAAAACTTCGGCAATGCCAAGCTGTTCGCCGCCTTTAAATTCATTATCAAGAACAGCGTCCTCAACTGTCTGAACCTCATCCTTATCGTCAAAATTATCCTGCGATTCAGTCGGCTCTGTATCCTCAAATTCATCATAATCATATTCTTCAAATACATTTCCGTCAAAATCCGTGTTTTCGGGAACGACAACATCGGGATTCGGAACAGGGGGGAGGATGTACCTATTTCAGCCTTGATAGATGTGAGAGCATTTTTAATGTTGCCAGCATTTTTCCATCGGTTTGTATTATTCGGCTGACATGCAATTACAATAACACTCTTGAGTTTTTCGTCACCCTCAGACGGTGCGGTAACAGCCTTGCCAGAGAATCTTTCTTCACAGGCATTCTTTCTGTCGCATGAATCACTTTCAAACGGAATTTTACCGCCGTTGCACATTGCATACATAATTATTCCGACAGAATAAATGTCGGTTGTATAATCAACATTTTCCTGCTTGTAAACCTCAGGCGCAACAAATGAGGTATCCGCAATCTTGCCTTCAAAATCTGTAAATCCGCCGATTTTATACTTTCCGTCAGCAGTTACAAAAATATTCTTTGGCGAAATATTACCGTGAAAAATATTCTTTGCTTCCAAAGTTTCAAGCATTTCACTCATCTGAATACCAAAATCAACAACTTCATCCTCAGCGAAAGTTTTGGTTTTCATAAGTTCTTCAAGACTTGTGAGTTCTTCTGTAAATATGTACAAATCACAGGTTTTTTTGTTCTGATTATCCTGAACATAAACATCCAGATAGTTTGAAACACCGTCAAGCTCCTTAACCGATTCAATAAAATCAGCCTCTTCGGTAAAATACTCGGCACGTTCATCGGTATAATTGCTTTTGCCGACAAATGCGTGTCTGAGAATCGCATTTTGAGCAGTATTTTTATCAATCTTTCTTGATACCTTGTAAACTTCACAGCCGTTGTCTTCCCCAACAAATGAAGTAACCTTCCAATCCCTTAAATCTGCCGGCAATTTAATCGTTTTTGCCATACTAACACTCCTTAAATATTTCCTTATTTTTCATATTACATATTATATCTAAATCAAGGTCATTAACCCTCACTATCTCATTCTCCGGATTATTGTACCATATTACGAGCTGTTTTACCATAGATATTTCAATTTTTTAAAAAATAATTCTAATTTGTAATTAAATCCGACATAAAAACAGCAGTCCGCCTAAACGAACTGCCGAAAACATAATTTCAATAAAATATCTTACTCGATCTTATCTGATTTTTATTTTTTCCTTTTTGTTGACTCCGATAATTCCGCCTATTCCTCCTCCCAGAACGGATGACATCAGTTTTAGCAGGGTTAATATCGTTATAGGCTCACCGTTAAAAATCAATGCAATAGAGGTTATGACAAGAAAAATAAAAAATCCTGTCAGCGAACCCACCGCAAGACCTGCACTTCCTGTAATTCTTGATGATATTATTCCCGACATCAGCGTTGCAACACCGACCATGCCGACCGTGCAGTAATCAAGTATATCTGCTGAAATTACTCCAGATGACATCATCACGGCTGCAAGCAAACACATCAAAATTACCAGTATGAGTATTCCGCATACTGATGAAAACAAAACAGCCTTTGCAAGTAGTTTTTTATCAGACATAAAACAACCCCCGAATATATTCTGTTACAAATATATTCGGGGGAAAGAACATTCATTCAAAAAGTTATTCTTTTGTAGCTTTAGTTTCGTCAGAATCTTTCTTCTTGCCAAAACCGAAGAAGCCTTTCTTTTCAGGCTGACCTGCCTGCTGTGGCTGTTCCTTAACTGTGTCAACAGTAGAAATACACCACTTTTTAAACTTCATCTTAACTCTGTCAGAGCCTGTTTCAATGATGATAGCATCCTCGTCGTCCTTAATGGCAACTACTCTGCCCATAATTCCGCCGATTGTTGTAATTTCATCACCGATCTCAAGAGAGTTACGAAGCTGAGCTTCTTCTTTTTTCTTCTTTGAGTTAGGTCTGATGAGGAAGAAATAGAGAGCTGCAAAAATAGCAACATAGAAGAGAATCATAAAAATCATACTTGATGACTGATTTCCGCCGCTTGCACTTGCTTCTGCAACTACAGGTAAAAAGTTTGTCATTTTCGTCATTCCTTTTCATACAATGTACTGATTATATCAGTTTTAATCACATCTTGCAAGTATTTTTTGTTTTGAAAAAATATTAGATACGCACGCCTAAAATGTTGCGATATTTCTCGTAAAATTCCATATATGTGCCGTTATCAAGCTGAGTTCTGATAACTTCCATAAGATTATTGTAAAAATAGAGGTTGTGCAAAACAGCAAGTCGCATTCCGAGCATCTCACCGCTCTTGAGAAGATGTCTTATGTATGCCCTTGAAAAGTTTCGGCAAACAGGGCAGTCACAATGCTCGTCAATCGGAGATTCATCTGTTTCATATTTTGCATTATTGATGTTACGCACTCCGTCCCAAGTGAAGAGCTGACCGTGTCTTGCGTTTCTGCTCGGCATAACACAGTCAAAAAGATCAACACCTCTTGCAACGCTTTCAAGAATATTCACGGGAGTTCCGACTCCCATAAGATATCTGATTTTATCTTTCGGAGCAAACGGCTCAACCTCTTCAATGATATGGTACATCGTTTCTGCAGGCTCACCCACGGCAAGACCTCCGATTGCATAGCCGTCAAGATTAAGCTCTGCAATTTCTTTCATATGATTGACGCGCAAATCGTCATAGATACCTCCCTGATTTATGCCGAACAGCATCTGGTTTTTATTTATGGTATCATCAAGACTGTTGAGCCTTTTCATCTCTGTAACGCATCTTTTAAGCCATCTTGTGGTTCTTTCAACGCTGTTTTTTGTATATTCATATGGAGAAGGGTTTTCAACGCATTCGTCAAATGCCATCGCAATTGTAGATGCAAGATTTGACTGGATTCTCATACTCTCCTCAGGTCCCATAAAAATTTTGCGGCCGTCAATGTGAGAATTGAAGTAAACGCCTTCTTCTTTAATATTTCTCAACTTTGCAAGAGAGAACACCTGAAATCCGCCGCTGTCGGTAAGGATAGGACCGTTCCACCTTGTAAATTTGTGAAGTCCGCCCATTTGCTTAACCTTTTCATCACCCGGACGAAGATGCAGATGATAGGTGTTGCAAAGCTGAACCTGGCATTTTATATTCTTTAAATCAAGCGCAGAAACAGCACCCTTGATTGCACCGCATGTTGCAACATTCATAAAGGCGGGAGTCTGAACCGTACCGTGAACCGTGACGAATTCGCCACGTCTTGCGCTGCCTTCCTTTTTAATTACCTTAAACATAAATCCGTAAAATCCTCCTATGATATGAACATAGCGTCACCGAAAGAGAAGAATCTGTACTTTTCCTTTACAGCTTCTTTGTATGCATTCATAATAAAATCATATCCCGCAAAAGCGGATACAAGCATAATGAGTGTACTTTCGGGAAGATGAAAGTTAGTAATAAGTCCGTCCAGCACCTTAAATTCAAATCCGGGATAAATAAAAATATCCGTAAATCCCTCACAGGGTTTGATTTCTCCGTACATTGCCGCAACACTTTCAAGCGTTCTGCAGGATGTTGTGCCGACTGCAATAACCCGTCCGCCGTTTTTCTTAGTTTCATTTATGAGCTTTGCGGTTTCTTCGGGGACTTCGTAATGCTCGCTGTGCATTTTATGCTTTGTAACATCGTCAACCTTAACCGGTCTGAATGTACCGAGTCCCACATGAAGTGTAACATACGCAATCTTTACACCTTTAGCCTTGATTCTGTCCATAAGCTCGGTTGTAAAGTGAAGTCCTGCCGTCGGAGCTGCCGCAGAACCGAGTTCATGGCTGTAAACCGTCTGATAGCGTTCCTTGTCTTTAAGCTCGGCAGTAATATAAGGGGGAAGAGGCATCTGACCGATTTTGTCAAGAGTGGTAAAGAAATTCTCTTCGCAATCAAAATCAACTATTCTGTTGCCGTCATCCTTAACTTCAACAACAGTTGCACGCAAAATGCCGTTGCCGAATGAAAATTTTGTGCCGACTTTTGCTTTTTTACCCGGCTTGCAAAGTGTTTCCCAACGATTGTTTGCAATTTGTTTCAGAAGCAGAAATTCAACTTTTGCACCTGTTTCATCTTTGATACCGTAAATTCTTGCAGGCAAAACTCTTGAATCGTTGGCAACAAGAAGGTCACCCTCGTTAAGATAATCAATAATGTCATAAAAATGTTTATGCTCCAGAGTTTGTTTTTCTCTGTCAAGCACAAGCAATCTTGAACTGTCCCTCGGTTCAAGCGGAGTCTGTGCGATAAGCTCTTTAGGCAAATCGTAATAAAAATCACTTGTTTTCATTTTATTTCCTTTCAAGAACTAAAATTGCTTTTTAAAAAGCTGTTCTGTCAAAAAATCTTTGTAAAACACAAGTATTTGTCCTGTAAAATTCTCAAAATAATTGACATTACCCTTTTAAAATGATATATTATCTTATTATGAGCAGTTTGCATAATCGACAAACAGTCGTGTTTTCAGACATCTCTTCATATAATATAATATTTGTTTGAATAAGGCAACCGCTTTTTTAAAATTTGTTTAATTCGGAGGAATTATTATGAAAAAGTATAAAGTCGGTATTATCGGCGCTACCGGTATGGTAGGTCAGCGTTTTACACTTCTTCTTGAGAATCACCCGTGGTTTGAGGTTACTGTTCTTGCCGCAAGTAAGAGAAGTGCAGGCAAAACATACGGTGAAACAGTTGAAGGCAGATGGCATATGACTGCTCCTCTTCCTGAGAAGTACAAGGATATGGTTATCGTTGACGCTGAAAATGTTGAAGAGGTTGCATCACAGGTTGATTTCTGTTTCTGCGCAGTTAATATGAAGAAGGATGAAATCCGTGATCTCGAAGACAGATATGCAAAGGCAGAGTGTCCTATCGTATCAAACAACAGCGCTCATCGTTTTACAGATGATGTTCCTATGGTTATTCCTGAAATTAACGCCGATCACATTAAGATTATTGACGCTCAGAGAAAGCGTCTCGGCACAAAAAGAGGCTTTGTTGCAGTTAAGTCCAATTGCTCACTTCAGAGCTATGTTCCTGCAATTCATCCTTTAAAGGCACTCGGCGTTGACAAGGTTCTTGCTTGCACATATCAGGCAATTTCAGGCGCAGGCAAAACATTCAAGACATGGCCTGAAATGGTAGATAATGTTATTCCTTACATCGGCGGTGAGGAAGAGAAGTCAGAGCAGGAGCCGCTTAAAATCTGGGGTAAGATTGAAGGCGACAAGATTGTTAAAACCGATGATATTTCAATCACATCACAGTGCATCCGTGTTCCCGTATCTGACGGTCACACAGCAGCTGTATTTATGTCATTTAAGGACGGCGTAAAGAAACCTACTGTCGAAGAAATTATTGACATTTGGTCAAACTACAGCGGCAGAGCACAGGAGCTTAATCTTCCGAGTGCGCCAAAGCATTTTCTCCACTACTTCACAGAACCCGACCGTCCGCAGATTAAATCTGAAAGAAATCTTGAAAACGGTATGGCAGTATCGGTTGGCAGATTAAGACCTGATACTCAATATGATTATAAGTTCGTTTGTATGTCACACAACACATTAAGAGGCGCAGCAGGCGGTGCAGTTCTTCTTGCAGAGCTCCTTTGTGCTGAGGGCTACATGGACTGATTACTTACGGAGGTAAATTATGTCTAACCACATTTTTACAGGCTCAGGTGTTGCACTTATCACTCCTATGAAGTCTGACGGAAGCGTAAACTACGATGTTCTCGGCGATCTCGTAGAATTTCATGTTCAAAACGGTACCGATGCAATTATTGTATGCGGTACAACAGGTGAGGCTGCAACTCTTTCGGAAAAAGAGCATTGCGAAACAATTTCTTTCGTTGCAGAAAAGACAAACGGCAGAATTCCTGTTATTGCTGGTACAGGCAGTAACGATACTTCAACAGCCGTTATGCTCTCAAAATCTGCCGCAAGCACAGGCGTTGACGCACTTCTCTGCGTAACTCCTTACTACAATAAAACATCTCAGCAGGGTCTTGTAAGACACTTCAACGTTGTTGCAGATTCGGTTGATATTCCGATTATTCTTTACAACGTTCCTTCAAGAACCGGCTGTAACATCAAGCCAAAGACTTATCAGGAGCTTTGCAAGCATCCTAACATCGTTGCCGCAAAAGAGGCAAGCGGCGACATCTCTCAGGTTGCTCTCATCCGTTCACTTTGCGGTGACAATCTTGACATCTACTCAGGTAACGACGACCAGACTGTTCCTTTCATGTCACTCGGTGCTCTCGGTGTTATCTCTGTATTCGCAAACATCTGCCCCAAGGAAATGCATGACATCTGTCAGCTTTGTCTTGACAATGACTTTGCAGAGGCACAGAAGCTTAACTTCCACTATCTTGAGCTTATGCATATACTCTTCAGCGATGTTAACCCGATCCCCGTAAAGACTGCCATGAACCCTCTTCGGATATGAAGCAGGCGAATGCAGACTTACGCTCGTTCCCATGAGCGTTCAGGGTTACCATGACCTCAAGGATTGCATGGAGAAGTATGACCTTTTAAGCAAGAAGGTTAAATAATCAACCTTTGATTCGTTTAAAATTCAAGAAGTTTAAAGGGGAATAAAAATGGTAAATACAGCAATAGTCGGTTGTAACGGTAAAATGGGTTGCTTTGTGGCACAGGCTGTTCAGAGCCGTGAGGATTGCAATGTTTTGTTCGGTGTTGACGCATTCGGTGAAAGTAATTATGATTTTGATGTTTTCAAGACTTTTGACGAGGCAACAGAAACACCTGATGTAATCATTGATTTTTCAAATCCTGCAGCTCTTGACGGTATGCTTTCGTATGCAGTTGATAACAAAGTACCTTGTGTTATCTGCACAACAGGCTTTTCTAAAGATCAGATTGCAAAAATCGAAGATGCGGCAAAGACAATTCCTGTTTTCTATTCAGGTAATATGTCACTCGGCATCAATCTTCTTATTGAGCTTTCAAAAGAGGCTGCAAAAATTCTCGGAAACCAGTTCGATATTGAAATCGTTGAAAAGCATCATAATCTCAAACTTGACGCTCCGAGCGGAACAGCTCTTATGATTGCAGACGGAATTTCGGAACAGCTTGACGAAGATCCGCAGTATGTCTATGACAGACACAGCTACCGCAGAAAGCGTTCAAAGAACGAAATCGGTATTCATTCCGTAAGAGGCGGCACAATTGTAGGCGAACACGAAGTTATCTTTGCAGGTCACGATGAGGTTGTAACAATCTCTCATCAGGCTCAGTCAAAAGAAGTTTTCGCTGTCGGTGCTGTTAATGCGGCAGTATTTCTTAAAGATCAGAAAGCAGGTATGTACAACATGGGCAACCTTCTTTCTGAAAAAATGAACTAAAAAATAACACCTTTAAGCACGGCATAAAAGCCGTGCTTTCTTTTATGTCCAAACTTTGACTACTTTCATAATATGTAGTGTGATATATTGTTTTGAGATGTCACAAAGATTTAACAAAGGGTGGAAGTTATGGAAAATAATTTAATAATATTCGGCTCGGTAACTCTTGCCATGAAGAGCCGTAACCTACTTTTTAAAAAACAATATTAAATCAGGGCTTGTAAGAACTCCTATACACCTCAATCGAAAATCATGCGGATACAGCCTTTATGTCCCGGGAAATTTTGAAAGGGCATTGGAAATTATCAGGAGTAACGGTATTGCTGTCAAAGGAACAGCCGCTGTTGATACCTTATGATATATTTTGACAACGGTGCAACCACCTTTCCGAAACCCTTATCCGTAAGAAAAGCGATTAACGAAGCTATGTCCGACTACGGAGCAAATCCGGGAAGAAGCGGTCACAAAATGTCGGTAAAATCATCTGAAATAATGTATTCCTGCCGAGATAATGCCGCAAAACTATTTGGCTCGGAAAATCCCGAAAATATAATATTCACGCTTAACTGCACAACGGCTTTAAACACAGTTATTAAAGGCATATTAAAACAGGGCGACCATGCCGTAATCTCATCACTTGAGCACAATGCTGTCGTCAGACCGCTTGAAACACTCAAGAAAAATAAGATTGAATACTCTGTTGCCGAATGTGTCCCTTATGATGATGAACAAACAATCGAGAATTTCAGAAAACAATTCAAATCTAACACAAAACTTGTAATCTGTACCCATGCTTCAAATGTATTCGGCATCAAACTTCCGATAGAAAGAATAGGCGCTCTTTGCAGATTAAACGGCATCCTTTTTTTGTGTAGATGCCGCACAAAGTGCAGGAACAGCAGATATCAACCTTTCTGACAGTTGCATTGATTTTCTCTGCACCGCAGGTCACAAAGGACTTTACGGACCGATGGGAACAGGCTTGCTTATTATAAACTGCGAAACAACTCCGGACAGTCTTATTCAGGGAGGAACTGGAAGTGATTCCGCAAACCTCAATCAGCCTGAAAATCTCCCCGATAAGTACGAAAGCGGAACGCCGAATCTTCCGGGAATAGCAGGGCTTAATGCAGGAATAAAGTTTGTCCTGAACAAAAAAACAGACAGAATATATAATTCCGAGTTAGGTCTTGCACGAATGCTCTACAAAAGGCTTGAAAAAGCGGAAAATGTAATATTATACACCAAAATGCCTGAGAAAAGTCACAGCGTTCCTGTAATTTCCTTTAATATCAAAAATACCGAAAGCGAAACGGTTGCAAAAATTCTTAATGACAGCTACAACATTGCCGTAAGAGCAGGACTCCATTGTGCGCCCTTTGCACACAAAAGCTTCGGCACTCAGGATACAGGAACCGTAAGAGCTGTTGTATCGGCATTTACAACAAAAAATGATGTTGTATATTTTGCAAATGCCGTAAGTCGTATTTCTAAGAACAACAAACAGAAAAAAACAATTTAAAAAGGTTGCAATTAATAACAAAAGTATGTTAGAATAATAACGAGGAATTTAAAAATAAAGAAAGGGGAAAGCAGATTGGAAATATTTAACAGCATTCTTTCCATTATCAAGACTATACAGCTAAGAGATATTGTCGATATTCTTGCAATTGCACTGTTGATTTTCGGACTGTTCAAGCTTATTCAGGAAACAAGAGCAGTTCAGCTTCTCAAAGGTGTAATTATGCTCCTGATAGTGTATTTTCTTTCGTCTCTGTTTGGTCTTGTTATGCTTTCATCCCTGTTGCGAACATTTTTCGAGGCAGCAGTTGTTGTTATTGCTATCATCTTTCAGCCGGAAATCAGAAAGGCTCTTGAACAGATGGGACGCAACAACACCTATAAAAAATATATAAAAATATTTACTAAGCACCACAAAGGTGATGAATGGAAAAAGGCTGTAGAAAAGTCAATCGTAGATGCGGCTGACACAGCAGTTCTTTTCTCTCGTTCAAAAACAGGTGCTTTGCTTGTGTTTGAACGAGAAACCATGCTTTCCGATATAGCCGCTACAGGCACAATTATTGATGCCGAAACATCAGTAGCTCTGTTCGGCAATATATTTTTTAACAAAGCACCATTGCATGACGGTGCAAGCATTATCCGTGACGGAAAACTTTTTGCAGCAGGATGTATTTTACCGCTCACATCAAATCCTAATGTAGATATCAATCTCGGTACACGACACAGAGCAGGACTCGGTATCAGTGAACAAAGCGACGCTGTTGTCCTTATAGTAAGTGAAGAAACAGGTGTAATTTCTCTTGCGGTAAACGGTATTTTGCTCCGTGAGTTTACAAGAGAAGAACTAATCAAAAAGCTTGAACAGTTTCTCATCTATGATCGTGGCTATGACGATGATGAACCGCCGAAAAAGTTTTTTCAGAAGAACCCGAAAAGTTCAAAAAAGAGAGAAGGCTGAAAAATGAAAAAGAAAAAAAAACTCTCTCTCAACAAACTGTTTCAAAATAACAAATTTCTGATTATACTCGCCCTTGTGATCTCAACAATAACATGGGTTTACATGAGTATGGGTACAACAAATGATACAACCGTAACAATAAGCAATATTCCGATTCAGATTGAATTGCCTGACCAGCTTGATAACAACGGGTTGCAGGTATTCCGTGATGCGGAGCAGACTGCCACGGTAACCGTAACAGGCAGCAGAGCCGTTCTCGGTTCTATCGGAACGAAGGATATTACTGTCACGGGTGCTACAAACGGAATTGACTCGGCAGGAACTTATCAGCTTTCGCTTTCAGCCGTAAAAGCCAACCCGAGTGCCAACTTTCAGATTATCTCAACCGTTACGCCGTCAAATGTCAATGTAATTGTTGATTATCAGCGTGAAACAAGTTTCCCGATTCAGGAAAATGTTGTTTACAAGGTTGCCGACGGATACTATGCGTCAACTTCTCTTGCATCAAAGAATATCACAATCTCAGGACCTCAGACAGAGATTGCCAAAATTGCAAAGGTTTCGGCATCGGCAGAACTTGACAGTACACTAAATGCGCCGACCACAACGACCGCAAATATTGTGCTTTATGATAAAACAGGAAATAAAATCTCCACCGAGCTTCTTACAATGGAGTTTACGGATGTTGAGGCTACAATTTCCGTTCTCCCCGAAAAGACGGTAAATGTAATTCCTGAGTTTATTAACAAACCCAAAGGTCTTGATTTAAACAATGATATGCTTACGGTTGAGCCTTCAAAGATTCTGCTTGCAGGTCCAAAAGAAGTGCTTGACAAGACTGACAGCGTAAAGCTTGAGTCAATCGATTTTGCAACACTTTCAAACAAGCGTTATGAGTACGATACGCAGGGAATAAACATTCCGAGTGACTGCAAAAATATCAGTAACTCAACCTCAGCAAAGCTTGTACTTGACCTCAGCGGTCTGTCCAAGAAAACCTTTACCGTAGATTCATTCAAAGTAAGCGGTCTTTCTTCAAAATACAAAGCCGATGTAACACAAACAAGTATGAATGTTACCGTTATCGGCAGTGAAAAGGAACTTAAAAGCCTTAAAAGCTCAGATATTGAAGGTGTAATTGACACCTCGGATCAGAGCGGAACAGTAGGCTCGGTTCAGATGCCTGTTACTTTCAAACTCAGCGGTACTGACACCTGTTGGGTAAGCGGAAGCTACAAGGCAAATATCACAATCAGCGAAAAATAACCCATAAAAACCGCAGGCATTTTGATGTCTGCGGTTTAGTTTATTTGTATTAAATTACATTCTGATTCGATTTGAACTGCCTCGCCTTACAAAAGCTTTGTTCATATCGTCAGTATTGTGATATCTCACACTCTGTACAAGACCAAGACTAATGAGAGTACTCAAAGCCGAAGTACCTCCCGAACTGAACAAGGGAAGGGTTATTCCGACTACGGGAAGAAATCCAAGCACCATTCCTATATTTACAATTGTTTGCGATGCTATCATTGAAAACACACCGTAACAGATATACTTGCCTTTCAAATTCACTTGAATTTTTTTGCATTCAAAATCACTTTTAATATAATAAAAAACAAAATCAGCAAAAGCGCCATGCATCCGACAAATCCGAGTTCCTCTCCTACAACGGTAAAGATAAAATCGTTTTCCTGTTCGGGGACGATTGAATGTTCAACACGCTGACCGTTAAAAAGTCCGCTTCCGAAAGCTTCGCCGCTTGCAATTGAAACCTTACCCTGATACTGTTGCCAACCGTAATTTGTCAGTGCATTCCCGTCAAGGTCAAACAAAGCAAGAACCCTGTTGCGATGCTCTTCATTCATAAACACATTCCATATAATCGGAATTGCACACACAAGCAATCCTCCGAAAATGACAAAATATCTCAGTTGAACACCAGCCGCAAATGTCATAACCAAAAACATAAGTGCAAATATAAGAACCGTACCGTCATCACCCTGAATATGAATAATTGCCATTGGTATTATTGCATGAAGTGCAAGGAAAAGTACTCCCGAAAACTTTTCAATCATTTTCTTTTCTCTCAGCCACGACAAATGCTTTGAAAAAGTTATGATAAAACAGATTTTTATAAACTCAGACGGCTGAATTGAAAATCCACCCGGAAGATTAATCCATGCCGTATCATCTGTTCCGCTAACCTGAACTCCGAACACAAACACAAGTCCGGCAAAAACAATTCCCACTATTGCGGCAATGTACCATTTTCGTATAAGAAATCTGTAATCGGCAATTGATATAAAGACCGATGCCGCAAGACCGACAGACACGGCGATAATCTGAGTTCTTAGATAACTGTATTCGCCCGACCGTTGCATACTCGCAATCAAAAGAAAACTGTACGCAACAGCGGTCAAGGTCAACAGCCACAACACTGCGTCACACTGTCTGAAATATTCATAAATATTTGTAATAACTTTTTTCACCCAAAACAACCTTTGAAATTAATTTTACCCTATAATTATATTAAATTACGCTCTCAATATCAAGTATAATTTCAATACAGAATAATACAAGTTTCGCATTTTGTTATAATAATAAAAACATGAATTTGATTCGGAGGTATATTATGTTATCTGATATCGAAATTGCTCAGAGTGCAGAATTAAAGCCTATTGCAGAAATTGCAAATCAGCTTGGGATTTCTGCTGATGAGCTTGAGTTTTACGGAAAGTACAAAGCAAAACTTTCTGATGAACTTGCAGACCGTGTAAAGGACAATCCTGACGGAAAGCTCATCCTCGTAACAGCAATCAACCCAACACCGGCAGGCGAGGGCAAAACCACCACTTCTGCAGGTCTTGGTCAGGCAATGGCTAAAATCGGTAAAAAGGCAATCATCGCACTCCGTGAACCGTCGCTCGGTCCTGTATTCGGAATTAAAGGCGGTGCCGCAGGCGGCGGTTACGCACAGGTTCTTCCGATGGAGGACATCAACCTTCATTTCACAGGTGATATGCACGCAATTACAGCAGCCAACAACCTTTGTTGCGCAATGCTTGACAACCACATTCAGCAGGGCAACACACTCGGCATTGATCCGAGAAGAATTCTCTTCAAGCGTTGTCTTGATATGAATGACCGTGCATTAAGAAATATCACAATCGGTCTTGGCGGTAAGGTGAACGGTGTTCCGAGGGAAGATCACTTCATCATTACAGTTGCATCGGAAGTTATGGCAATTCTCTGTCTTGCAAATGATATCTCCGACCTTAAAGAAAGACTCGGCAACATTCTTGTTGCATACACATACAGCGGTGAACCCGTTTATGCCAAAGATTTGAAAGCAGAGGGAGCAATGACTGCACTTCTCAAGGATGCAATCAAACCTAACCTTGTTCAGACGCTTGAGGGTACTCCTGCAATTATGCACGGCGGACCTTTTGCAAATATCGCTCACGGCTGTAACAGCATAAGAGCAACAAAGCTTGCATTAAAGCTTGCCGATTACTGCATTACAGAAGCTGGTTTCGGCTCGGATCTCGGTGCTGAGAAGTTTCTTGACATCAAGTGCAGATATGCCGGCATTGCTCCGTCGGCAATTGTAATCGTGGCAACATGCCGTGCATTAAAATACAACGGCGGCGTTCCAAAGTCAGAGGTTTCAAATGAAAACATTGAAGCGCTCAAAAAAGGCATTGTAAACCTCGGTGTTCACATTGACAATATGAGAAAGTACAATGTTCCCGTAGTTGTAGCGATTAATCAGTTCGGCACAGATACAGATGAAGAACTCAAATACATTGAAGAATATTGCATTTCAAAGGGTGCAGACTTTGCCCTTTCCAATGTATTCGGAAAAGGCGGAGAAGGCGGCGTAGAGCTTGCAAATAAGGTAGTAGAGGCTTGTAAAAAGCCGTCTGCATTTAAACCGCTCTATTCACTCGACCTCACACTCAAGGAAAAAGTTGAAAAGATTGCAAAGGAAATCTACGGTGCGTCAAAGGTAAACTACACAACAGCCGCAGAAAAAGCAATCAAGGAAGTTGTGGCACTCGGCGGAGACAAACTTCCCATATGTGTGGCAAAAACACAGTATTCTCTTTCAGATGATCCTACAAAGCTCGGTGCTCCAAAGGATTTTGAAATCACAGTAAGAGATGTTACAATTTCAAACGGTGCAGGTTTTGCAGTAATTTATACAGGCAATATTATGACAATGCCGGGACTCCCGAAAGTTCCTGCCGCAGAAAAAATTAATATTGATGAAAACGGCAAAATCAGCGGACTTTTCTGATATGGTTAAATTGATTTCTCACAGTGCCGATGAAACCGAGCAAATCGGCGAAAAAATTGCAAAAAAGCTCCACGGCACAGAGGTAATAGCCCTTTTCGGCGGACTCGGTATGGGCAAAACCGCCTTTACAAGAGGACTGGCAAAAACCCTCGGTGTTGATGACGGTGTGTCAAGCCCTACTTTCGCCCTTGTAAACGAATACAGTGGAAAGTATAATATCTATCATTTTGATATGTACAGGGTTAATTCATGGGATGATTTGTACTCAACGGGATTTTTTGACTACATTGACAACGGCATTCTCGTAATTGAGTGGAGTGAAAATATAGAAGGCGCACTTCCCGAAAATGCAATCAGAATAACGATTGAAAAAGGGGAGAGCGATGACGAAAGAATCTTTGAAATTGAAGGTGTTGAAATTTGAAAATTCTGTCTGTTGACACATCTGCAACAGCTGCATCTGTTGCACTTTCAGAAGAGGGCAAGCTGATCGGTGAGACTTTCATAAACACAAGTCTTACCCACAGCCAGACGCTCATCCCTATGGTTGAACAGCTTTTGAACAATACAAAAACTGAAATATCAGATATTGATGCAATTGCAGTCAACGCAGGTCCGGGTTCATTCACGGGAGTAAGAATCGGTGTTGCGGCAGTAAAAGGTCTTGCTTTTGCAAATAATATACCGTGTGTTTCGGTTTCAACACTTGAGAGTATGGCTTATAATTTCCTTTCAACCGACTGTATTGTATGCGCCGTAATGGACGCACGCTGTTCACAGGTATACAATGCACTGTTTGAAATTAAAAACGGAGTTGTTACCCGACTTTGTGATGACAGAGCATTATCGCTTGATGACTTAAAAAACGAACTGCTGTCTGTTGACGGAAGAATCATCATATCAGGTGACGGTACCGATATTACCTGTAAATACATCGGTAATGAAATTATAAATGCAGAGTCTGCTCCCGTAAATCTTAAATATCAGAGAGCGTCTTCAACTGCACTTGTTGCATTTGAAATGATTAATAACGGACAAACCGTTTCGGCACAAGAGCTTATGCCGGTATATCTCCGCTTGCCTCAGGCACAGCGTGAGCTTAATAAAAAACTTGGAGGTAGAACAAAATGATAGCACTCGGATGCGACCACGGCGGATATAACCTTATCTGCGCAATCAAAAAATATCTGGATGAAAAAGGACTTGAATACAAAGAGTACGGCACTTTCAGCGAAGAAAGCGTTGATTATCCGGTTTATGCCTACAAGGTAGCAACTGCAATTACTTCCGGCGAATGCTCAACAGGCATTCTCTGTTGCGGTACAGGCATCGGTATCTCAATTGCCGCAAACAAGGTAAAGGGAATCAGAGCCGCAGTTGTTTCAAACGAATTTTGTGCTGAAATGACTCGCAGACACAATAACGCAAATATTCTTTGTATGGGCGGCAGAGTTACAAGCGAAGAAGATGCTGTTAAATTTGCTGACATCTTCCTTAACACACCTTATGAAGGCGGCAGGCACGAAAACCGTGTGTCAATGATTACAGACATTGAAAACGGTACTTTTAAAGTATAAACAAATTAAAAATAAGATTAAAACGCTCTTTTTTATTAAGAGCGTTTTTCTTTTTGAAACTTAGATTTCTTGTTTGTAATATTTTGTAATTGTTATTTCTGATACAGAACCATTTTATAAATATTAATTCTATTTGGGAAATTGAGGAAAATTATTCTTTCTCAGTCGGAATTATGTATTGTGCTAATTGTATAATATTATTAATAACATACCTATTTATAAGTGCATTATAACTACTATATTTCAATTTGTAACCAAATTTACGAAAAAATTTCAAATTTTTAAATTTATTTACAAAAACCCCTTGTTTTTTTTCCTTTTTAGTATTATAATAACATCACAATGTTTTTAAAGAATTTTAAAAAAGAATTAAAACGATTTGGGAGAGAGTAAAAATGAGATTAAGAAAACAGGAACTTGGAGACAGAAACCTCGTAGGAAGCAGGGTTGAGGCTGTAAGAAAGCAGAAAGGTATGAAGCAAAAGGAGCTTCTTGCCCAATTACAGGTTAACGGCGTCGATATGAACGCATCAGGACTTTCAAAGCTTGAAGGTCAGATTCGTTTCGTGACAGATGTTGAGCTTGTTGCACTTGCCGATATTCTTGAAGTGTCTGTTGACTACCTTCTCGGAAGAGAAAACTGATTTTTAACCGAATCTTTAAATTGCACCGTAGATTTTTTCTGCGGTGCTTTTATTAGCAGACAAAACCGTTGATATAAAAAGAATAACCGCAACAGTAATAGGGGAGATGAATGTGATTGACCTCAACAACATTGAAAAATACAGAGAAAACAATCGAATAGAGGCCAAAAAGGCAACAGGCGGATTACCTAAAAGCTTGTGGGAAACATATTCATCCTTTGCAAATACACTCGGAGGAATTATACTTTTAGGTGTAGAAGAATACAGGGACAAATCGCTTCATCCCGTAAATCTTCCCGATCCGGATGAACTTATTGAGGAATTTTGGGAGATAGCAAACGATATTCAAAAAGTAAGCACAAACATTCTTTCATATGATGATGTTTATGTGCAAAAAATTGAAGAAAAGCATATTATCGTTATTACAGTGCCAAAAGCAAAAAGATTTGACCGTCCCGTGTATCTTGACGGCAGCATTCATAATTCATACAGAAGAAACGGCGAGGGTGACTACCGTTGCACACTCGACCAAATTAACGCTATGGTGCGTGATTCCGAGATTAAAACACAGGATATGAATATCATCGAATGCATGACTGCTTCCGTATTTAATACCGATTCACTCCATAGCTACCGAATAAAAATGTCAACTGTTAAGCCAAATAATCGGCTTCAAAATTTGTCGGATAAAGATTTCTTGCAGGCAATAGGAGCAATAGGAGTAGGGGAAGACCTTTTGTTTCACCCTACAGCCGCAGGACTTCTTATGTTCGGTAAGTCAGAGTTCATCAAAAAAGAATACCCGTCCTATTGTCTTGAATATAAGGAAACAACACAAGATGATAAACACACAATTATTTCATCAGATTTAAATTCTGACTGTGAAAACCTTTATGATTTCTTTATAAAGGTCTTTGAAAAAAATTTCATATGATATAAAAACTGACAGCAAACATAAAATCAGACATTACACCGATTACAACTGCCTTACAGGAAGCTCTTGCAAACTGCCTTATAAATGCCGACTATTATGGTTCAAACGGTGTTGTTATTATGAAAGATGATGAAAGCATTACAATATCCAATCCAGGCGGATTTAGAGTTGAACTCGACGCCGCAAGAGCGGGTGGTATATCCGACCCCAGAAACACGGCAATTATGCGTATGTTTAATTTGATAGGAATCGGCAGTAACGACGGATTCGGTATTTCTAATATTTTCTCCGTTTGGAAAAGTCACAAACTTGTTCTGCCGGTCATTGAAGAAAGTTTCAACCCCGAAAGCATCACCCTAAAGCTCTCGTTTGTTCCTGAAAGCAAATCAACTAAAACTCAAATTTTACAAAATCGTCCCGATATTGAAACAGACAGGCAGGATGCCGTAATTTCATACATTACTGACAACATCACGGTAACTTCAAAAGAAATTTCCGAACTTCTCGGAATAAGTCATAAAAAATCGAAGCAACTTCTTCACAAACTTATGGCAAAGGATTTTGTTATAATCAAAAACGGAAAATACACCCTAAAAGCATAGAAGGAACTTAATCAAATTTCGGAACATCAATCCGCACAAGCGTTGCTCATAATTGCTAGGTTGCTTATTTTTGAGAAAACAATCTGCAGTAAATAAATGCCAAAAATAAATTTGCCTATATCTGCCTTTCATGTGCCGCAAGAGGCTGTTTATAACTCTGCTGTTCAAAGTCTTGCAAGACGATCTCGCAGGTGCAGTTGTGCCGATTGATAATTTGAGTATGGTTGTTTCAATAATCTTTTCGTACATGATTTTCAAAAAACTGTCCGCAAAATCAAACATAAGTATTCATATAATAATCGCAGACACTTATTTATGCTTTTACGGATTAAATTTAAAATTTACAAATTTGTGTAATTTTGCTTGACAATCACACAAAAAACAAGTACAATAAACAAGGTAAATCACCAATATTCGGAGACGTATCGAAGTGGTCATAACGGGGCTGACTCGAAATTTTTTGTAGAGTTGGCTGTTTGCTCCGCTTAAAAAGCTCGTAAATACAGGGTTTTCTCCGGTTCGAAAATTGAATATTTTGTTGTTCTTTCCGTCAGTTCTTTCCAAAAGTTTTTGGAAGAAATGCGGAATTACATACACGGAGAGTTGTCCGAGTGGTCGAAGGTGCAGCACTCGAAATGCTGTGTTCCCAAAAGGAACCTAGGGTTCGAATCCCTAACTCTCCGCCAAAAAGTCCAGTAAACAAGCGGGTTTGCCGGACTTTTCTTTTCTTTTGCTCGTTTGCTCAAAATCGGCTCAAAACTATGGGAAGAACAGCCCGTTTTTTGGAAAGAACAAGGCGATTTTCGGCATTTTGGGTTATTCGAACCGAAAAAATCAGTTCTTTCCGCCATCGCCTGAAATATCGCCCCACTTGCCTGCGAAATCCACCGATTCGGGAAGCACTATTCCGCTGACCATTGCCTTTGCCGACGACAGTTTTGAAGTGTAGTCAAGGTGGGCATAGATGTTAGCGGTGGTGGAAAAATCGCTGTGTCCCAGCCACTCCTGAATTTGTTTCAGCGGTACGCCGTTCGCAAGAAGCAGGCTTGCGCAACTGTGTCTTAAATCGTGAAAACGCATTCTTTTACAGCCGTGCTTTTGGATATACTGTGGGAAATAGCTTGTCAGATAATCCGGTCGCATTAAATTCCCCAGCTCATCCACAAAGACATAACCGTCATATTCGTAATTGTAGCAGTTGCCGCAGACCTTCTTGTTGACCTCCTGTGCCGCTTTTACTTCTTTGAAATACTCCGCAAAGCTGCCCACAAGCGGAAGTGTACGCATACTGGATTTTGTTTTTGCAGAGTCCTGTGCGTACATTTTTGTTTTTCCGTCCACTTGCAGAGATGTGACCGTGTGCCTTATGGTTATTGTACCACGCTCAAAGTCGATAGCGTCCCATTTCAGTCCGCAGACCTCGCCACGACGCAAGCCGTAGAAAGCGGCGACCAAAACAGGAAGTTCCAGCTTTGTCCCTTTGACAATTTCAAATAAGTGTTGCAGTTCTTCCGCATCAAGAAATACAGGTTGATAGTCGTTTTTCTTCGGGCGGTCTACCTTCATTGCTACATTCTGCGTAATAAGGTCGGTTTTCATTGCGTATTTCAGCGCCTGATGAATAACGGCGTGATAGTGAATAACCGAGTTTGGTTTGACCGTTTTCAGCTTTTCGGAATAGAATTGCTGAATGTGTCTTGCCTCCAATCCCTGAAGCGTTACCGCTTTCTTACGAAAATACGGCTCAATCACCGATTTCACCATTTGCTCGTAAGAGCTGAATGTGGTCGCCTTAACACGCACCTTGACGATTTCCAGCCATTCAAGCAGGTAGTCTGCGAACGGCATATTGGAAGCAAGCTCGCCTACTTCCTGCGGCGGCACAAACTCACTTCTGATTCGTGCAAGCTCAGCTTCGGCTTTTCGTTTGTTGCCCTTTTCGGGCAGTCCCGTGGAAAAGTATTTCACACGGCGTTTTCCGTTGTTGTTATAGTAGCTCAGCACTACATAATAAAAACCTTTTTTAACTTGTAGGTGTCCTGATACCATTATTTTTAACTCCTTTCATTGTACATCACAGGAAAGACCTACACCGACAAGCCTATTATAGCTTGCCGGCATAGTTCTTTCCATTCTGCAAAAGTCACTCGCTGTACACTTTGGTTCGAATTAGCGAGCGTCTCTGTTGCGTTCTCGTTGGCGTTTCAAAAGCTCCAAGCCTTTCAGAATATCTCGTTTGATTTGTTCATCGCTGTAATTCTGCGGAAAGTATTTGCGAAGCTCATCACGGGGCAGCTTGATTTGTTCCCTTTGATTTGGCTTTTCCTCCGACAAAACAGCATAGACTGCATCGGCGGTAAGCAAGCCGTCCTGTGACATTTTCTTCAATCTGATACTCTGTGCGTGTGACGGTGTGCAGTCATTCATATTGATTGCGTCAAGCAAAGTGAGCTGTTCATCACGGTCAAGGTAGGAGATTTCAACCGCAGGGTTGAAAGCGATTTTATTGTCATCTACCATTGAAAGCAGTTCGGGGATTAAGTAAGTTAAGCGGATATATCTTCGCACTTGGTCTTTGCTTTCACCGGCTTCTTCGGCAACCTTTTCTACACTAAGCAACTTCTCTGCAACTTGCACAGAAGTTTTACCTTGGTGCTTTATGGCGTCCAGCTTCATCTTATACGCAAAGGCTTTTTCGCTTGGCAGTATCGTTTCTCTTTGCAGATTTGCGTCCACCATTGCGATTACTGCTTCATCATCTGACATTTCACGGACGATAACCGGCATGGTTTCAATTCCGAGCACCTGACACGCCGCAAGCCTTCTGTGCCCCGAAATAAGCTCGTATCCGCCGTCAGGCAAAGGTCTGGCAAGCGCCGGAGTTATCGTTCCTACCTTGCGTATACTTTCAATCATTCGCTCCATTTCTTCGTTATTCAATATCTTAAATGGGTGATTCTTAAAAGGGTTGAGAAGCTCGTCAAGAGGTATGTTCTTCACACGCTCAAGCTTTGCATCGTCACGCTCCGCCTGCGTTGTAAATAGGTCGTCCAGTGTCGGTAAAGTAAAATCTGATTTTCGTTTTGTCATCGTTCGTATCCTCTCTTTCTTGATTTATTAAGTCCGAAATATCGGCTTCGCATATTCTCCTCAATGAGAATGTTTTCTTTGATTTTGGGGTTATCCTCTATAATTCTTGCCGCTGTTTTCCTGTCCTTTCGGAGCTGAGCCAGAGCCTTTGTGCAGTCATCTCGCTTGGCAACTAGCTTTGTTTTTTCGTCGGGATTGTGGCAAGAATCAATATCTCGGTAGAGCATTTTGCGATAATCCGATATGAGTTTTATTTCTGAGTCTGTGTTTTTTATAAATACTTCCACAGAAGAAATATCGGTCAGGTGATTGTCGTAAATGAGCTGTACCTGTGCGGTGTGGCGGTCAAGCCAACGGCAGGCTTCACGCATTTCGGGCGATAACGGATTGTGTTTTTTGTTTTTCGGCAGCACGCCGAGCAGATATAAATATCTGAAATACAATGCTTTAAGACCCGTAATCTTTTTTGTGTTTTTTAAGTTACCTTTAACAAAATGCGCCTTTTGAATTGTTACACCGAAGCTCTTTTTTGGGGTAAACTCATAGTATAAGCGGTAAGCTTCCTGCGGGTTGTTTCGCAGAGTATCTCTCATTCGCTCATAGATTGCATCACGGTCATAGGCTTCTCCTAAGCGGTACAAACGAGTCGCTTTTTTGCTGTTAACAGAGCAAATTGTGGCGTACTTATGATAAGGATTCATATCGACTACATATCCGAGCTGTTTCATAACATAGGTGAAAGCTTTGGGATTTGTACTCATCGAAAGTGCTTTATCTATCGCCTCACGCATCAAATTGTAACGAGTAGGCTCGCCGTTCTTTTTTCTGCAAAGTACAGCTTGCGTGGCGTCTTTCCTTTAGGATTTTTAATGACCGTCAAACCGTTTTCTTTGCAAAGCTCATCGGAAATACTGCGCAGTTTCCAGTATGCACCCTCGTTGCAGTTAAACTTCTTACCGTTCCACATATTCACCGAATTGATGACCAAATGATTGTGATATGTGCCGGTGTTAAAGTGCGTAGCGACCAGCACTTGGTACTGATCGCCCCACATTCTTTTGGCAAGTTCAACGCCGAGTTTGTGGGCAAGCTGCGGTGTAACTTCGCCTGTCTTAAAACTCTGATATGCGTGATAAGCCACATTACCGACCGTCTTGTCAAAGCGTTCTTGTACCGCATTCATCTCGGCAAAAGCCGTTTCTGCGGTGCAGTTTACGCCTGTAACATACATGGCTTTTTCTTCACCGATTACGGTTTTTCTCTCGTCGCTTGCGTAGTGAAGTGCCTTGCAAATATCGCTGTAAATCGTCTTGTCCGGGTTTGCCGCATAGCTCAAAACACGGTTGATGCTGTCTGTTACAGCCCATATTTTTGTTACTGCCACGGCGAATCACTTGCGCTTTCCGGCTCACCGATTGTGTGGTAAGCCTTCAATAATTTGCTTACGACATAATCAAATCCGGCGCTGATTCTGTCGTCGGGCAGCGACTTGAAGTTGTCACGAAGCGCAGTTAAACATCGGTAAGCTTCGTAAAATTCCTGTGGCAAGGTTGCCTGAACTTCTTTGCCAAGACCAAGTTTTTTCTAAGGTAAGCAGAGAGCGAAAGTCCGCATTTTTAGCAGCAGTTTCCATTTTTTTCTTTTCTCTCCCTCAGTCACTCGGATATTGATTGCGGTTGTTCTTTGTCTCATATTTTTTCATTCCTTTCTCCTAAAAATCGGGGTTACAGGGGCGACAAGTCCCTTTCGGCAATTTGCCGCCGGTTTTGTGGGTTTCAAGGGCAACACAAAACCTATGCTCGCTATCCTTACGGATTGGCACTACCTGTATAGCCTTATATCCACTTTCTCAAAAAGTGACGATAGTGACGTCTGTGACGACTTTTTCCTATATAGCGGATTTATTGTCATCGCCGTCATTGCCGTCATTCTTTTTTAAGTAAATCAGTCGGCTCGTGCCGGTGCGTTTTGTTTTGTATTCGATGCCTTGCGGCTGAAAAACTTCCGAAGAAAATCGGGCAAGCATTTTGGTCACGACATTTGGCGTAACCTCGGTTTCGTTCACCTGCGTTATAAGTTCCGTTGCCGTACCTTGCCACTCTTTATGTTCCGATATAAAATCAACCAGCCGGAAAACAAACTTCGGAATTTCTTCACGGTGAATCTCCTCCATATCCTTTCGCTCGACCAACTCCCATAAGTGACTGCGGTTGTCAAACTTCAAGGTCAGCTCCTGATATGCAATATCTCGACCTGTGGCAAGCAGCGTTCCTGTTTCGTTGGCACGGCTGCGCTTCAAAACAAAATTCGTATCTGCCGCACCTGTGATACCGGTTGAACCTGACACCTCGTTGAATGGGTCGCTGACATCTTTCAGCTTTCTGACGTGATGAACAACCATAACAGCGATGCCGTACTTGTCCGAAAAATTTTTCAGTGCCGATACATCGTCGTAGTCGCCTGCGTACATTCCTTTTTTTCCGCAGGTGCTTTTCGAATCTCGCACCTTTTGAAAGGTGTCGATAATGACAAGCTTTGTTTTCGGAAAGTCGGAAAGATACTGTTCAATTTGCTGTTCTAATCCGTTCCCGATTTGAAAACTAGTTGTGGCAATGCGAAGTTCGGGCGGTGCTTCGTCTGTGATTTGGTACAGTCGGCTTTGTATTCTTGCGTAAGTATCTTCCAAGCAGAGATAAAGCACATCGCTCTTGTGGGTTTCAAATTCCCACACGGGTTGTCCTCTCGCCACTTGAACGCCGAGCCAAAGCATAAGCCAGCTCTTGCCGATTTTACTTGAACCCGAAAGCACGCTGAGTCCTTGCGGTATCAAGCCGTCAACCACAAATAAGGTTTTTCTCATCGGCGTTGAGAGCAGCGTGTCCGCATCGATTGTTTTCAACTTTTCAACTTGCATTCTTCACACCTTCTTCCATAACATAATTGATGACATTGACCTTCGGAATTTTAAAAAGCGTTTCCGATTTTAACGCCGGAGATATATCCGTTGTTAATCAGGTCGTACGCCAAGTGTCGGCTTACGCCGAGCATTTGTTGAAGCTGAGCTACCGTGACAATATCCGGGTAATCCGGGAACATCATTTTGTAAAGCTCTTTCAATTCTGTTTTTCTCATTTTCTTAACCTCCTTTGTGAGAAAATAAGCTGCACGATATGTACAGCTATGTACGAGGCAACAGATAGAATGGAGGTTTCTTTCTGTTGTCTTTTTCGCCGTTTTGCCCGAATGTCGTTTTTGTATCCCTGCCCCCATCTCAGCGGCGTTGCTTCGCTTGAGTCGTCTCCGACTGTTATCGCAAAGTCATATCCCATTCGACGGTCATTCAATTTTAGAAAATCAAACACTGTGCAATCTTGATTTGCAAATTTATTATAGCTATGTGTTGACATTAAGGCAATACTTTTGTATAATGTTGTTTGTAGTTATGTTAATTGTCTAAAAATATCCAATAACCGATTTTCTAAAATGAGGGCGAGAAAATGAAGAAAGATTACTCTGATTACAAACCCACAAAAAACGAGATTTACAACCTGAATCGCTCCGACAGAGAAAATGTAAGGTTAAAATATTTCTATAACTACGCCAGTTTCAGCAAAGATGACAAGCGAATTCATATAACGGTCGATGAAGGCAATGAATACTTTTCTATGAATCATCTCATTGAGGAATATACGGGAGAAGAAATCACTGCAAAAAACTTTGCTAACGATACAGAATTGCCTGAATACATAGAGCGCAATAAAAAGCAACAAGATGTATTTTCAAGCAGATTTCAAATAGATTTTGAAGGTGCCGAATACAGAGAAACCCAGTATCTTTGGGATAAAGATAAAGGGTTTCCGAAATTGCCTTTTAATAATGTTTTGAGCGGTGCAAGAATCAACTTGCAATACGGCGAGGGCATATTGGATTTTATATATGCGGATTTCAAATCTGCAATTCAGGAACAACTTAAATTGGTTGAGATTGAAAATCTGCTTTACAAGTTTGCACAGCAAGAAGGCGTGAAAAAAGAAAAATCTCCGATTCATAAAGACGAACCAGAGAAAATTTACAGTCAATTGCAAGAGCGAGTGGAAGAATACTACGAATATTCCGAAACCATAATCAATATTAAAGACATAGTCTATACCTCTCTGTATTCGGCTATCTGTCCCCCTGTTTTCAAAAAAGGGGGCGATAAAAAGAAGCAAACATTATGGTACGGCAATTATCTTTTGAGACTCCAACAGGAATATCGTGAGATGATTGAATTTTGCTTTGACGAAGATTATTATCCCGAGGCTTTAGCGGACAGATTGCCGTCTGAAAGGTTTTATATTTACCGTTCTCTAAAAGGTTTGTCTCCGTTCTTGGAGAGAACGGAAGAAGTTGCTTTTTCAAATACAATGAGCGGAAAAGAAATGCCTTACGGTATGGATATTTAAGGGCTGAAAGAAAGATTTTCTCAAAGCCCGATACCGAATGACGCCCACAAGGAGCTTGCCGAAAAATTCGGGACAACTCCCGAAAATATTGTAGCTTTGATAAATTTGCCTCATTTTATCAGCCGCCAATATGTGTTCGGCTCGGTCGCTGAAATTCTTGAAATGGAATTCACGAAAATGCTCGAACACAATGTCCGTTTCAGAAAGTGCAAACGCTGCGGTAAGTATTTTATTATGAAGGGCAACTACGATACAAACTACTGCGACCGTATTGCCGAGGGTGAAACCCGAAACTGTCAGGACTTAGCCGCACAGGAAAACTATAAAAAGAAAATGGCGGACAATGCCGCCATTCCGTTATATCAAAAAGTATTACAAGCGCTATGCCGCCCGTGTTCGTGTAAAGACAGATTAAAGAGCCCGATTTCAAAAAAGTGGAAATATCAGGCGATGACAAAGCGCGACGAATGCTCCAACGGCAAAATCACCCTTGCGGAGTTTGAAGCATGGCTTGAGGGCAGCTTTCCGAATAGGAAGAAGAAAAAGAATAGCCATTTTTTTGTCAATAAACAACCATTTTTCCCAAGCGGAACTGGAACAAAAAGCAGTTCCGCTTTTATAATATTTTCCCAGCTTTCCTTTATAAATCCGCAATAATCCTTGATTTTAAGACTAAAATATGCTATACTAAAATTGTATAATTATATCTGCCCGAAAGTGAGGATAATTTAATGGACTCCAACATCGAACGCTGGTACTCAATGAAAGAAATTTGCGAATACCTCGGTGTCAGTCGTGACACCGTACTCGCTTGGATAGAAAAAAGAAATATGCCCGCCGCAAAAATCGGTCGTCTTTGGAAATTCAAGGTCAGCGAAGTCGATGCTTGGATGAAATCCGGCGTTGCGGCAGATAATTAAGTTTCGGAGATGTACAATATGGGTTTTATTGAATCGTATAAACATCTTGAAAAACTATGCGGCGAAGTATTAAATGACGATAGGCGTATATCCGCTTATATTGATGAAATGATAAATACTCCCCGTGGTTCTTATCTTGTAAAAGGTTGGGATGATGACCTAAAACAACTGAAACACTACCGTTGGGTTAGGAATCAAATAGCACATGAACCTGATTGTACCGAGCAAAATATGTGTGAACCGTGTGATACTGTGTGGCTGGACGATTTTTATTCACGCATAATGAATCAAATCGATCCTCTCGCTTTATATTCTAAAGCCACCAAGCCTCGTCATGCTCAAAAACCGGTACAAGCTCATAAGCCGGAATCCCATACTTACACTTATTCTCAGCCGACTTCTAACCATAGGAAATCATTCCCACAGACTGCCGGTTGTATGACATTTTTAGTAGGTATTCTAATTATTGTAGTTGCAATCGTTTTAATGTCAAAAATACTATAATTGATTTTGGAGGTGCGCTATGGCACTTGAAAATAAATTAGGTCTGACAAGTTCTGCCGACCTTGCCCGTGAAGAAGAACGAATCAGCAAGAAAAAGGCTGTTGAACTTTTTGAAAAAAGTATTTTAGATAATCTTCCTGCCGGCAAGTTTTCTACATTGCAAGCAATCCATAAACACCTCTTTGAGGACGTTTACGACTTTGCAGGCGAACTCAGAACAGTCAATATTGCAAAAGGCAATTTCCGTTTTGCTCCTTTAATGTACTTGCAAGCGGCACTTGAGAACATTGATAAAATGCCGCAGTCAAACTTTGACGAGATAGTAGAAAAGTATGTTGAGATGAACATTGCCCACCCGTTCCGAGAGGGTAACGGTCGCAGCACACGCATTTGGCTCGACCATATCTTGAAAAATGAAATCGGCAAGGTTGTCGATTGGAGCAAGGTTGATAAAGAAGATTATCTGCTCGCAATGGAGCGCAGCCCGATTAAAGATATCGAAATCAAACACCTTTTAAAAGCGGCACTGACCAATAAAATAAATAGCCGTGAGGTCTATATGAAAAGCATCGACCACAGCTACTATTATGAGGGTTATACAACCTTTAAGACGGAAGAATTATGATAACGAAATGAGGTACAAATATGCCCGACAAGAATTGGCAATTTGAACTTGAAGAATATATAAAGCAAGGCGAGCCTGAAAGAGCCGAAAAAAGCGAAGCTTGGCAAACAGCTATCGGCTTGCAGGCGGTTGACGGGTTGAAAACCTCCGAATATTTGCTGGACACAGCAAAGGATCACATCGAGGGCAAAATCACCATCGACGAAGCTCAAAAGCGCATTCACAGCTATTACGAGCAGAGAACCACCCGTACAGAAATCGAAAACGAAACCAAAGAGGCGGATATTGTATCTGCAAGAATCACAAAGCTTTTGGGCGAAAAGGCGTTTCAGTTTTCCCCTGCCGAGTGGATTACCATTCACCGCAGATTGTTTGAGGGTGTATTTGACCACGCCGGACAAATCCGCAAGTATAACATTTCCAAAAAAGAATGGATACTGAACGGCGAAACAGTTATCTATGCTGATTTTAATAGCATAAAAGATACGTTGGATTATGATTTTGCCACCGAAAAACAGTTTTCCTATGAGGGACTGTCGGTTGAAGCATCGGTGAAGCACCTTGCAAAGTTTGCATCGGATATTTGGCAGATTCATCCCTTCGGCGAGGGTAACACAAGAGCCACCGCCGTGTTTATGATTAAGTACATGAAAACCTTTGGGTTCCGTGTCAATAACGATGCGTTCCGTGAAAACTCTTGGTATTTCCGTAATGCATTGGTTCGAGCAAACTATAACGATTTGCAAAAAGGTATTCATTCCACCACAAAGTTTTTGGAATTGTTTTTCTCAAACCTTCTGCTCGGTACAAACTACGAATTAAAAAATCGCTATATGCACGTTGATTTTGTGGATGAAACCGCTTCCCAAAGTGCCAAAAGTGAAACACCAAAGTGCCAAATTGACACTTTGAAGTGTACTTTAGAAGAACTTGCCGTGTTAGATTTAATAAAAAAGAACCCGTCTGTTAAGCAGGCCGAGCTTGCAGAACAAACAGGAAAGTCCGTCAGAAGTATAAAGCGCATTATAGACTCTCTGAAAGAGAAACAATATATCTGTAGAGTAGACGGCAAACGCTACGGCAAATGGGATGTATTGGTTTGAATCTCAAGAACTTAAATCGTATTATTCAACATATATCTTTTTTCTCAAGCCTATGTTTATTAGCATCATCATGCGAAATTTGTAGATATGTGTGTAAAACTAAAACATTGATTCCTGGAGGAACAGTATGTTCTATAAAATGATCGAGAACAAGTGCAAAGAATGGTATAGCTCAGACCAATGCACTGTTCGTAACTTAATTGAATACATAGAGAAAACCGGGCAAATGCGAGATGCTCAGATTGAAGCTATCAAGGTTTATCTGTTCCTCAAAATCGGTTGTGAATGCAAGCCATTGGAGTTCCTTTTTAGATATGGCTGCTTTAACTCTATTAATTTGAATGATATAGAGCTGTCTACAGCAACTCGTGAATATTTAGAAGAAAACCCGGCAGCAACAGCATTGTTCGAGTATTCTCGCTTAACCAACGATAAAGGCGAACAGGTTTCTGAAAAACTCGAAAAGCAAATCAAGAAAGATCCGTCAAGCATTGACTATGACGCTTTCTTCCGCACTGCCTTTTACGGTGTTTCCTATACCGATTATCTTTTTAGCCTTCCGATGGGCGCAGGAAAAACATATTTGATGGCAGCATTTATCTATATTGATTTATATTTCGCTCTGAACGAGCCTACCAACCCTGCTTTCGCCCACAACTTTATCATTTTTGCACCATCGGGTTTGAAATCCTCTGTTGTGCCGAGTCTTAAGACGATTCAAAACTTTAACCCTGCGTGGATCATTCCCGAACCGGCGGCAACAGATATTAAGCGTATGATTTCCTTTGAAGTATTGGACCAGGGAAAGACTGCCAATAAATCAAACAAAACCAAGAACCCGAATGTTCAGAAAATTGCTAATCATCAGCCGCTTTCCGAACTTTTCGGATTGGTTGCAGTTACAAATGCCGAAAAAGTAATTCTTGACCGTATCCAAGAGAAGAGCGGACAAATCAATATGTTTGAAGAAAGTGACGATGAAAAAGACAGACAGGCTAACGAGCTCCGCAATCTCATCGGTAAGTTACCATCGCTCTCTATCTTCATTGATGAAGTACATCACGCTGTCAGCGATGAGATAAAACTACGTGCTGTTGTTACCAAGTGGGCGCAAAATCATACCGTAAACTCCGTCATCGGTTTTTCCGGAACACCTTATCTTGAAAAAGCAGAAAAGTTCAAGGTTTTAGATTCTCTTTCGGTAGGTACGGCTGAGATTACAAATATCGTTTACTACTATCCACTTATTGATGGCGTAGGCAACTTCTTGAAACGCCCCGTTGTTAAGATTGCGGATATTGCTGACAGCAGCTTGATTATCGAAAAAGGTGTACGCGAATTTCTTAATACATACAGGGATACTGTCTATGCTGACGGATTGACCGCCAAACTCGGTATTTACTGCGGTACTATCGAAAAATTAGAGGAAGTGGTCTATCCTTTGGTATCCCGTATTGTTGCAGAGTATGGACTCGGCACGGACACAATACTCAAATTCCATAAAGGAAATAAGCAGTATAAAATGCCTACTGACAGCCAAATGCAGTTTGATATTTTGGACAAGTCTATTTCCAAAATTCGCATTGTCCTGCTTGTACAAATCGGTAAAGAAGGATGGGACTGCCGTAGTCTTACAGGTATTATCCTTTCTCAAGAAGGCGACTGTCCCACAAATATGGTTCTGCAAACCTCCTGCCGTTGCTTGCGTCAGGTGATTAAAGGCAATCCCGAAACTGCTCTTATTTATTTGAATGAAAGCAATGCTAACAAGTTAAACGTACAGCTCGAACAGCAGCATCATATCTCGCTCAAGGAGTTTTCGTCTGCTGATAATAGCAAAACACCGCTGAAGCGTTATAACCGTACAGCACATTTGAAACTTCCCAAAGTTGATTTTTATCAGCTTAAAATCAATTATGATACCCTGACTGTAGAGAAAGCTGATCCTGCAAACACTATTGCGGTTTCGGCTGATTCAGCACGCCTTGCAGACAGTATTATCAAAACTACCGATCTTTCAATGGATGAAAGCAAGACCAGTATCACCGTTGACGATACAGAATATGGCACCGAACCTGCCACCTTTAATTCTTGGATATACGGAATTATGAAAGGCGGATTTGGCTCTCCCACAGTTGCAGAGCTGATGAAATATGCAGAACAGTTGAAAACTGTGTATCAAAAAATAACTTTTTGAAAAAGACGGTTCTCGTTATTACAGTTCTAACTATAACCGCCAGTTGGTAGAAGCAAATATCCGCAAATCCTTCTCCGATAGGCTGGATTTTAATACTACCGAAGAGTTGATACCCGAAGAAGCAAATCTTTTGAACATCGCAAACTTCACTCCCGAAGTGTATACCGACAAGCCCACAGACTATTATCCTACGCAGGGCGTGGTAGAAAACATTATCAAGGATGATAAAGGCAAGCTAAAGCTTGATCCCAAAATGGAAGAAACCATTCGCTTTCTTGAAGAAAACGGAAATGCGGCTATGGCAGCAACACTCCGAGCGCAGAGCAGTTCTCACACAAACAAAGACCGTTCGTTCCATTATCTGCCCTATCGTACCGATAGCGGATTTGAACAGACTTTCTTAAAAGAAGTATTGTCTTTTGATGAGATCGAAAATCTTGGTTTGGAAGTCTATTATAACGGTGATAGAGCTATGACCGAGTTTAAGATTAAGTGCTATAAAAAAACCGGAAACAAATGGAGTTATGTTGGCATTTACACACCCGACTTCCTTATCATCAAGCGTAAAGACGGTAAGATACACAAGATTATTGTTGTAGAAACTAAGGGTGAGATTTACGCTAAAGATCCTACATTCAAGGAAAAGAAAACCTTTATGGAAACTGAGTTTTCAAAACAGAATAACACAGCATTCGGCTACGAACGCTTTGACTATCTGTATTTAGAAGATACACTACCCGAAAAGGATAGAATGACACTGACTCGCCGGAAGATCTGTGAGTTTTTTAAGGAGGATTAACATGGATTTCATCGATTATAGAGAAAAGCTCGGAATAGGGTTCTGCGACAAGGAACAGGTGAATTATTTCTTCACAAAAGGCGTTTAATCTTTTTGACGGAATGAATCACGATTATATGCACGATCAAATTGACAATTCCGAATATTTTGAGTTTTGTGATACAACCGGAACTCCAATGGTACACGGAGGAATCTATACAGGAGGATATAATTTAATATTAAAGACATTGCACGACCACACTTCCAGTATAGAAGATTTTCTCGCTTACTACATGGCTTTTGTGAACTGTCAAAAGGATAAACCAAATAAAAATTGGACTAAAGAAAAATTCCAAAAGGTTATTTGCGGGATGTTAGATAAATCTCATATTCCATATGAAGTTCTTAAAGATCAAGATGGATATTTTATTTTCCCCAAGGGTGCAAAAGAACTTGATGCTGCTCTGGTATCGCAACCACTTGAATGGTTATCAAAATATCCTAATGCACATAAGACCTTCTGCATCGCATTAAAACAGTATTCTGAAGGGATATATATCCGTGATGTTGCGGATAATCTTAGAAAAACTTTGGAAGCATTTCTTCAGGACTTCCTCGGCAATACAAAAAATCTCGAAACGAATAAAAACGAAATTTGCAAACACCTTGGAGCACAAGGGATAGATGCAGGGATTGCAGGTCTATTTCAACCTTTGATTAACGCATACAAAAACATCAATGATCGTATTGCTAAGCACAATGATGCTGTCGATGCGAAATTATTAGAATTTTTACTTTACCAAACCGGAGTTCTTATAAGAATGGTTATTACAACTAATAACGGAGGTCAAGCATAATGCCGATTAAATATGTACCGTTTATGCCGGAGCCGGTGGAAGGACAAGCTGTGCTCGGTAACTTTAACAGAATACTGAAATACAAAGGCGCTGACGATGTTTCGATGACACTTCAACGAGGTATGCCCTTGTATGAAATGGAAAAACAGGAAACCGTGGGAGAAAATGCCGACGGCAATATGGTCATTCGTGGCGAATGTGTTTCTGCTTGTGCCTATCTCAAAGAACAAGGCATTCAAGTTGACCTTGTTTATATTGATCCTCCTTTTGCCAGTGGAGCTGATTATGCTAAGAAAGTATATATCCGCCGTAATCCCAAGGTGGCAGAAGCTATCGCCCAAGCTGAACAGGAGCTTGATATTGACGAGCTGAAAGCTTTCGAGGAAAAGATGTACGGTGATGTTTGGGAAAAAGAAAAGTACCTTAACTGGATGTGGGAAAACTTGACGGCAATTAAGTCCATAATGAGTGAAACCGCCCAAATTTATGTTCACCTCGACTATCATACTGGACACTATATTAAGGTGCTTATGGATGAAGTGTTCGGCGAAGATAAGTTTAGAAATGAAATAGTATGGTGTTATAATGGTGGAGCGGTTCCTGTTGGAGAGTTTCCAAGAAAACACGATAATATTTTTAGATATTCTATGTCAGATAACGAGTGGGTTTTTAATACCCAATACCGCCCATACAATGAGTTAACCGCGCAGAGAATGCAACACATTCATAAAGGAATTCATGTTGATGTAGATAGAGGCACTCCTGTAACAGATTGGTGGACTGACATTAAAGTTCCAACCGGTCCTCGCAACCAAGAAAAGTTAGATTATGCTACACAAAAGCCAGAAGCGTTACTTGAGCGAATAATTACCGTTTCTTCAAATGAAAAAATGATTGTTGCAGACTTTTTCGGGGGAAGCGGTGTTACTGCTGCTGTGGCAAACAAACTTGGTCGTAAGTTTATTCATTGCGATATCGGTCTGAACTCTATTCAAACCACTCGTGATCGTCTTGTTGCCGATGGCGCAGAGTTTGATGTGCTCGAAATCAAAGATGGCGTTCAGCTCTACCGCAATCCCGTGCAGACAATGGATAAAATCAAATCGCTGATTCCCGGACTTAAAAACGAGGATTCTCTTGATTCCTTCTGGGAGGGTGCAATTTCCGACAGCAAACTCGGTACCGTTCCTGTATATGTGCCGAACCTGATGGACAGCACATCAAAACTTCTTGATAAAGTGACCATGAACCGTATTATTCATCAGGCTATACCCGATTTGGATAGCAACATCAAAAAAGTAATCGTCTATTACATAGATATTACCGATGAAGCCGAGATTCAAAAGTTTATAAAAGATGATGACAGCACAAATATTGAAATTGAGCTGAGAGATCTAAAAACAATTCTTGATGATGTCATAATCGGAGATTATGCGGAATTTCACACCGAAGAAACCCACGATGATTTATTTGGCGGATATGCTGTTACCATTGATAAATTTATCAGCGACCGTGTGCTTTCAAAAATAGCTGAGTTCAACCAAAAAGCACTACTTAATTCTTCGGCAAAGAAGCCGTATAAGCCGATTGAAATTAGCGAGGACGGTTTGGAATTGATTGAGTTCCTGAGTGTTGATTGCACTGCTGCCGAAGGAGAGTGGCATTCCGACAGCGAAATCAAGATTGACAAAAACGGTTTTGTCGTTGTAAACGGAAATAAAACAAAGAACTTCTGGGACGGGAAAATCCGCTGCGAACAAAAACCGCTTCGCCTGAAAATCCGGAACATCTGCGGCGACGAAACGGTGTGGGAGGTATAAGTAAAATGTATTCACCGTTTTCTGATAGCAAAGGGCGACCATTGACAATTGAAAAAGTTAAATTCAGTCATCTGTCGCAACTTGTAGATTGTGATGAAGGACATCACGTGGAATACAAATTATTGCTTGAAGATGGCGGAAAAGCGCAGTTGGCAAAAGAAATCACATCGTTTTCCAACTGTGAAGGCGGTTGGTTAATTGTAGGCATAGATGATAAAACAAAAGAAATCAAGCCGATAGACAAACAGGACTACAGCCAACGCATCGGAAAGATTGCGACACGCATTTCACCTATGCCGGAGTTTAGCACTCGTTTCTTGACAATGCCTGAAAACAAAAAATCCGGTGTATTGCTTGTCTATGTATATGAAGGTCGCAATGCTCCTTATGTTTGCAATGGTAGTATTTATGTACGTAGTGGAAGCAGTAAAGAGCCAATTAAACCCGCAGATAGAGGCAATATTGAATATCTATACGAGCGTTCAAAAGAATACATAAAAGAAATAGAAGATTTCTGTCAAAGAGACTATTTCTATTCGTATAACAATCTGCTTCAACGAAAGGTAACATACCCCATAGCTAATATATATCTTAAAAATATCAGTTCTAAGCGGGATGGTTTCTTTAATGTATATGCCAATAGAGATAAAGTTATCGACTTTGTAAAATCCAAATACAAAGTTTTTGAACATATTAGTTATTCAATGCGATCGATAATCTTTATGCAGAAATTTGTTTTACCTGGTTCTAATTCAGGAACTTTTATATTTGAGTTGTTTTATGATTGGTCCTGCAAAATCACTGTGCCGATAGGACTTTCAAACGGAAGCAGAAAAGATGACTATTTAAATATTTATACAGAACTCGGTTATGACAAAGAAAGCGTTGAGAATTTTCAATTAGCAAGCGGTTCAGATATATTTAATGCACTGTTCTTTGGAATGTTCCTTTTTGAGAATATTGCAAATCAATATAAACTAAAAGAAAAAGATTATGCTTTTTGTCTTGAAATTGAAAATGCAGGAGATACTGTTGTTGCTTTTGACGGAGATAAATACAAAGAATATATTGAAAAATATGGGATCCCTTATGCACACAAGGAAATAAATAAAGGCAAAATTTCTTTCTTGCGAGATTTCCCTAAAGTGAGTTTCAACGATTTGTCATATTCGCTGATTGCTGATGACTTGGGTGCTGCTTTCGGTTTTAGAAGTGATTCTGTTTTTGAAATCCTGCAAGACTCCAACAAAAAATACACGTAGAGACTTTGCTCGCAAAGGTAAGGTTTTGCAGATGACGAAATGTCCAGAAAGATTGGGAATGGAGGTGATTATGTGACCCATATAGATAGTTATTTAAGTCGAGTTCTTTCGGAAAACGGACTGAGCTTTCTGGATGATCTATACGAATTATATGATTTTGTGCCAAATGAAACATTACGTCAACTTCTTGCTGCATTTCATACTGGCTTAAACAAATGGTTTACGGTTATCAATAGTGACCTGAGATACCAACATGACGAAGAAGGAAATATAAAATATACAGGCGGATATTTTCACGCCCAAGACAGTAGAGATTACTTGGCTTTGATAGATGTGATAGATACACTTAAAAGTAAATTAAAATCTACAGAATATTCTTTTAGGCTATGTAGCGAACATTATGATGATATAATACGACGTTGCCGTAGATTCGTTGTTAAGAGTGGCGGTAGTACGATTCCAGAAGATTTTACGCCTATCGTAATTGAAGACTTAAATCCTATATTTCAAATGGAGAAAACAGTTGCAGTAAAGTCTGAGCAGAGAACGATATATGCCAATATGAAACCAATAGGCGGAGGATCTTATGCTGATGTATGTTCATATCAAGATCCAAATTACGATATGAAAATTGCATTAAAAAGCGAGCTAAGGCTGATTTAGATCTTAAAGAACTTCGTAGATTTAAACAAGAATTTGAAGTGTTAAAATCACTAAAATCTCCTTATGTCGTCGAAATATATTCTTATGATGATGCAAATAACCAATATACGATGGAGTGTATGGATGAAAGCATATATAAGTATATTAACCGAGAGAATGCAAAGCTCACCCTATCGGATCGAAAAAGGATAATAGCACAAATAGGTAAAGGATTATCGTATATACATAGTAAGGGACTTCTTCATCGAGATATTAGCTTAACCAATGTATTTATTAAGCACTATGATGATGTTGATGTCGTTAAAATCGGTGATTTCGGGTTGGTTAAGGTGCCTGATAGTACACTAACCAGTCTGCAATCGGAATTAAAAGGTTCTCTAAACGATCCAGATCTCATTAACGTCGGATTTGCAAACTACGATATGTGTCATGAGACTTTTGCACTCACCCGATTGTGCTTTTTTATTCTGACAGGAAAAACAAATGTTGAACGCCAAAAAGATAGCGACATCAAAGAGTTTTGGAATCGAGGAACAAATACAGATCGAAATAAAAAGATATCAATCTGTGGATGATCTTATATCGACTGTAATGCGTCTAAAAGAAAACTCATAGTTCTATAGCGGTTTTAGGTGCAATCTTAACAGGTTTTACTGTTTGGGGCAAATTCGTCCATAAACAGTCTACTCGCTAAGGTGCTAAGATGATACAGAACAAAATGTCACCGCAAAAAAGGCACAACCAACGGATTTTTGCGATCCAAAAGGTTGTACCTTCTCATCATCTTATGTATAAATCAACTCCCGATTGATGATTTCGGTGGCGGCGTTGCGGATAGCGCTCATTTTGCCAACCCACTTCATTTGGTCTGTTGATTTGAGTTGTTCGGTGATGCCTTCTTTTTCGGCGTATTCTTTTACGAGCCGATAAAAGAGATCCTGTGCTTGTTCCTCGACATCTGCGAGGTGGGAATGGAGTTTACCGGAAGTGAGCAGATTGTAGTAAATCGCTTTATGGTACTGCTTTAAGTGTCGCAATCTACGCTGTCCCCATATACCAATGGGACGATTATCTTTTTCCGCCGGTAATGACAAGTCCGGCAATAGGTAGTCGCCGGTCTGTGTATAAGTACCGCCGAGTTGTTCAAATAATGTGTCAGTCATAGTAAAAACCTCCTTTGATACTTAAATTGTATCAAATGAGGTTTTCTTTTTCAAATGTGCGATTTGTAAATTTGCAAATTATGCTCGTGCCAAATATTACAACGAACATTTCCGAAACTGTGCCATTTTTTGCGGCGAACATAGCGAATATTCACTCTTTTGTTTTCAATCCTCGCATCACTTGCCAACGGGAGAATTCTTGAAGCGCCCGGATATGCCAATCGGATTTGCGGGTAATAGTGCGAAAGTATTTCGAGTAGCAGAATTCTATTAAATAGACTTTCGGAATGTGATTCATATTGTTTCTCTTAAACGCTTTAAGATGTCCTTTCCTGCACCAATTATTGACGGTTGTTTTACCGTAGCCGATAATTGTTGACACTTCCGTTGCGGTCATCACATCGGGATATTGTGCAAGCATTTCAGTATAATATTGCCGCATATTTTTAAGAGCATTTTCGGGAATTTTTGTTTCCAATTTTATGGAATAATTCCCTTTATACCAACCTGCCGGTGCTGAATAGGATTCGGGAAATATTTTTCTCTTTTCAAGATATGTAATAACGTCAGACTTTTTGATTTTGTAACAGCGAGTTTTCTTGCCCGTGTATTCGCACGGAATCTTTCCGCTTCGCAGCAGATACAAAGCCGTTGACTTGCTGATATGACAGATTTGATAGAGTTGGTCTTTGGTAATAATATCGGGAATCGAATCCCAGTTGATTGCGGTTTCATTCATAGCAATACACCTCGTAAATATTTTAATCGGTGTGGGTTTTCCTGTGTATTGCCGTTGTTGATGTGTTTATTCTGTTCTTTCCGAAAACAGCGAAAATGCCGTTATTCGAACTTTCCTTTATTTATCGGGATTTCAGCGACGCAATCGCAAAAAAGCCTTAAATATCAAGCTTTTCGGCAAATACGAAGTCTCCCGAAACTGCCTTCAAAATCGCTAAACAGCCATTAATCCATAAAACTCGAAATGCTGTAAGCCGAAAGGCTTCTAGGGTTCGAATCCCTAACTCTCCGCCAAAAAGTCCGAAAAATCAAGGTTTTTCGGCTTTTCTTTTTTGCTCGTTTGCTCAAAATCGGCTCAAAACTATGGAAAGAACAGCCTGTTTTTTTGGAAAAAACAAGGCAATTTTGGGTATTTTGGCATATTCGAACCGTAAAAATCAGTTCTCTCCGTCATCAGCTGAAATTTCGGCCCATTTGCTGCCGAAATTCACCGATTCGGGAAGCGCCATTCCGCTGACCATTGCCTTTGCCGAGGACAGCTTTGAAGTGTAGTCAAGGTGGGCGTAGATGTTAGCGGTGGTGGAAAAATCACTGTGTCCCAGCCACTCCTGAATTTGTTTCAGCGGTACGCCGTTTGCAAGAAGCAGACTTGCGCAACTGTGTCTTAAATCGTGAAAATGCATTCTTTTACAGCCGTGCTTTTGAATATACTGTGGGAAATAGCTTGTCAGATACTCCGGTCGCATTAAATCACCAAGCTCGTTCACAAAGACATAACCGTCATATTCGTAGTTATAGCAATTGCCGCAAACTTTCTTGTTGAGTTCCTGCGCTTCCTTGACCTTTTGAAAGTAGTCGCGGAAGCTCCCCACCAAGGGAAGCGTTCTCAGGCTCGATTTGGTCTTAGCAGAATCCTGCTCGATAATTTTCATGGTGCCGTCAATCGTTGCCTCAGTGACTGTTCGTTTGATGGTCAGCGTTCCGCGATTGAAATCGATCGCATCCCACTTTAGCCCGAGCACCTCGCCACGGCGTAGTCCATAAAACGCAGCAACCAAAACCGGAAGCTCCAGCCGCGTTCCCTTGACAATCTCGAACAACTTCTGCATTTGCTCCGCATCAAGGAAGGTCGGCTGAAATGAGTTCTTCCTCGGCCTATCCACCTTCATGGCAACATTCTGCGGTACCATGTCGGTTTTCATCGCATACTTCAAAGCCTGGTAAATCACCGCATGATAGTGGATGACGGAATTCGGGGTGACGGTTTTCAGCTTCTCCGTATAAAACTGTTGGATGTGCCGAGCCTCCAGCTCTTTCAAGGTTAGCTCCTTTTTGCGGAAATACGGGCCAATCGTGCTTTTGACCATTCCTTGATACGAGCCGAATGTTGCGGGCTTGATTCTCGCTCTGACATTCTCAAGCCATTGATCCAAATAATCTGCAAAGAGCATATTGGAGTTTAATTCTCCAGCATCCGGAGGAATCTCAAATTCGCTGCGAATACGAATAAGTTCCTGTTCTGCCCGGCACTTATTACCTTTTTGGGGCAATCCTGTCGATACCCATTTTTGATGGAGTTTTCCTGCTGCGTCCCGATAGCTGAGAACGGCATAATAGTAGCCGTTCTTCAGCGCAAGAGTTCCTGATACCATTTTTATTACCTCCGGAATCATTGAATTGTATACAGGCATCTCCCACCGACATCTATATTTTATTCGGTCGGTGGGAGATACTCAAATATGCGATCATCAAAACAGAGTTCAAATCGCACTTTTTCCCTGATCCATGACATACTCAATGACATTGACCTTGGGTATCCGGAACGCATTTCCGATTTTCAGGCCTCTGATATACCCGTCATTGATCAAGTCATAGGCAAGATGGCGGCTGATGCCAAGCATCGATTGGAGCTGAGTGATGTTTACGATGTCCGGATACCCCGGAAACATCATCAGGTACAGTTCTCTCAGCTCAGACTTTTTCATTGCCATTTGTCTGCCACCTCACATTGCTTCTCCGCTTTGGAGTAGATGATGAAATCGTACCCGTTGCGATAATTACAGAAATCACAGCGCTCTTTTGCTTGTCTGTGATTTTCCCGCACGATCTTATAGATTCCTGTGTCGAGGAACTGACCAAGGCAAACCGGGCAAAGGCACAAATACATCGGTCTATTCAAAACGGAGTTCTCCTCGTTCAAATGGTTCATATTCTGCTGCTCCTTTGTTTTCAAAATGATCCCTTCACTTGGTAGGCAACGAAAACGGGCAAAAATTAACCCCCATACAGAAGTTTTTTGAGTTTTGCGATCTTTTTGCAGATTGCGGCGGGGACAATGCCGCGAATTTCTGCAACCTCCCGCTATGAATATCCTTCAAATGCGATCAGCGTCAGCAGGTCCATATCTCTTTTGGGCAGAGAAATAATCTTCCGATATAATTCGTCATTCTCCATTTCATCACCCCACGCAAAGCGGGGGTCACTTTGGAAAGAATACTTGTCGCACACAGAAAGCACGCTGGAGAACTTTTTTAATAGGGCAGACATAGATTCACCCTGTTCGGTTCCGTCGTCACAGGAGCTTTCTGAGAGGGGCTGTGTGCGCTGGAACTCCGTCCTGTTCTTCCTGAACACATTCAGGTCGAACGCATAGATATCCTGAATATCCTCTTCGCTCATACCGGCAGCTTTATATTCGTGGTAGAGCTTCTTCCACTCCTCGGTGAACTTTCTCTTTTAGAGTCCATAATTAAATCCCATTTGTCGTAATCTCCTTTGAATTTTTGAATTTGGGTGAAAGTCAAAAATTCAGAGATCACGGGTATTCAGCGATATAGCAGAGCCACTGATTGCACATAAAAAGTCCTTTCCGTCTGCTGCGGTCCAAAGGACACAACTACGCTGGCGAAAAGGACTCCCGATGCTGCCTGCCTGAAAAAGGGTGCAGAAATCTAAGGGTACCCATACTGCTTTTTTCAAAAGAGTTTGAAATCAGCGTATTTGTATCCTTGGCCCTTGTACTTCAGGCTGCGAATATGTATTTGTGATGTCGGTGAAAAGCAAAAAAAAAGCCACCGACAAGGCAGACCTATAGATAGAACTATAGTGTCTTACCTTGCCGGTGGCCTCTCACGTATGTCTGGAATAACTACCGGTTCATGTTCGGGCTGCTGCCCACGATCAAGTGACCTGGAAGCGGATTTAGCGCGGCCCTGTTTCAGCCCGACCGTTCCGTCGTGATGTCGTTGATTCAGTTGTTATAGGAACTCGCTTCGATGTTCTTCAGGCAGATCAAGGAGAGATTATCATCCCGCCAGATTAGGGCTCATGCCATGCTCGTGCAGCCATGCCTTTGCCTTGCTTACAATGACTTCCGGCGCATCCTTGACACCGCAAATGGCCTTGTACACGGATGCCCAGAAAACAACATCGGGTGTCTGCGCAATTTCCGTTTCTCCATATTTGATCATGTAGGCCTCGATCTTCTTTCGGTCAAGGCTGAACAGCGCCTCGTTGCGCTCTTTTACAAAAGCCCCTAACATCGTCATATCAATGCTCCCTCAATTCCAAGTCACTATGCTCCATGATGCGGATTTTCTTTCTCAGCTCTACAAGGGCCTTGCGATACTCCGCATCGGACATTCCAAGATAGCGGGCGATGCGCTTTGCTTTGCGAACCGTCTCTGCGTTGGACGCATTTACAGACGGAAGCCATTTCGCCAGCAAGGACACCTCTGCGTCAGACGCAAGGTCGGCCTCCAGTTGCTTGCGAATGGTACGCAAAGCGTCCTTTTCACAGGCCGTGCTGATGAGAGACACCAAATCGTCATAACGCCCAAACTCAGGGATCAGCTCGATATTCTTGCGCAGAGACTCCGTTCTGTTCTCAGCCAGCCAATTGATGATCACGCAGAACACCCGGCGCTCACCAAGGCCTCCGCGAACATTGCGTCCGAAGAACAGAATCTTCATGGCAATATCCGCATCCTCCGCATATGCGCGGACAAAGCGTCTGATGATTTTCTGATCGTCGGCTGCACGGAGCGCGCCGATCACTGCGAACAGATCCAGACAGTCAGACATTGTGCTTGCGTTGGTAACTGCGCCGTTTTCTGTGTAGGCAATATTCGCCTCACTCTTCAAATGATTCAACATTTCAATTCCTCCAATCAGACGGCGCAGAAGAATTTTATCACTCAGACGCCTTAAAATTGTAAATTGGTTTTAGTATTTCGATCACATCGACAGACTCTCGGACGACATCGATAATGTCCTTCAGCGACTTGTATGCCATGGGTGCTTCATCGATGGTGGCCTCATTGACCGATGTCGTGTAGATACCCTCAATCGTCTTCCTATACGCCTCTAAATCCAGCGTTTCTTTTGCCTTTGTACGAGACATAAGGCGTCCGGCGCCATGCGGGGCAGAATAATTCCATTCCGGATTTCCTTTTCCGCGAGCCAACACGCTGCCATCCCGCATATTGATCGGAATCAAGACAAGCTCTCCGTCATGGGCTGCAATAGAACCTTTGCGAAGGATCATTTCCTTCGTATCAATATAATTGTGGATGGTGTGGAAAGAATAAAGTGCGGTCATCCCGGTCTTTTCCAAAATGATTTCCGCCATTCTTTCACGGCTGCGCTGTGCAAATTGCTGGCAGATTTCTACATCGTGGAGGTAGTCCTCTAAGTAGGTACCGTACAGATAGCAAAGGTCTGCGTGGATCGTCAGGCTCTTTTCGTCCTCCTTGATGAAGATGAGCCTGTCCCCGTCACCACCTGCCGAATTAAATCTCGGCACAACAGTATCGTCTGCATCGTCCTCGGTGGTCTGATAGATAACGGTCATCGGCTCGCCGCTCTCGTCCTCATCGGCAAAGGGCAGCGGCGCTCCCTTGGAAAGCAAAGCGGCAAGAGAAAGCATCAGCTTACTCTTGCCGTCGCTGGGGTCGCCTTGCAGCAGTTTGACCTTGCCGAAGGGGATATAGGGATACCACAGCCAGCGCACCTCTTTCGGGGTAATCTCGCTTGCCTTGATGATTTCCAGCTTTGCGGGAATGTTGTTCGGATAGTCTGTCATTGTCTTGTTCTCCTTTTCGATAGATAGTGCGGGCATTGGATAACGGTGGCACGGAAGCTCTGCTTGCAGCTCATTTCGCATTTCCTGCAAAGCTCGTTATATTTCTTCCTGCCACGCTCATCAAGAAAGAACGCACATTCTCTCTTGAGGTATTTCGGCATACGGGGCATAGCAGGCACCTCCTTTTCGCTGCCGAATTGCCGATTTGCTCCCGAAACGCAGAAACGCCCAAAACCGTTTCCCGCTGTATAGTTTCGGGGCGATTTTGGGCGTTTTCTTTCGATATGAGCGGCTTTATTTTGAAGGCGGTATCCTTTTACCGCCAACCATTCAAAAGCCGCTGTTTGTCGCTTCCGAATAACAAAAAAGCGCCGTATTGCTACGACGCTTTTGTCTTGCTCGGAAGATGGAGCAAGGAAACACTATTCAATTATTTGTTGTACTTTTTCTTTCTGCTGACAATCGTTGTGCCGATGGCTGCACCGCCGCTGACAAACAGCAGGGCAATCCACAGTGCAAGGTTGCTTATATCGCCGGTCTGGGGAAGTTTGGAATCGTCTTTCAGCTTCGCCGTTACGGTGTCGGCTTTTTTGATTTCCTTTGTACCGTCCTTGTCGCTGAAATACTTGCCACAGCCTTCGCAGTACCAATACTCAATATTGCCCTCGGCATCCTTGGTCGCCGCCTTTGCGTCGATATGCTTGAGGTCAGAGTGGATGTTTGCATCAAACTCACCGTAGGCTTTACCGCAGACTTCGCATACCGCTTTTTCGGCGCAGGTCGCTTTCCCGCCGGTGTGCTCAGTCAGCTTCTTGCCGCAATAATCACACTTGTGGTCTTTGTTATCGTCTGCACACTCGCTGATTATATAATCGCAGATATCACATTTATGGTCTTTGTTTGCATCGATGCAATTCTCCGTTTGCGTGCCTGCAGAGCATCCGTCAACGGTGCAGGTGCGGGTATGGGTGCCGTCGCCGTTCGATGCCCATTCACCGAAGGTGTGTCCGTCATTGACCGTAACGGTCATTTCAGCGGTGTTGCCTGCCTTATCGGTGACAATGATTTTCTGTTCGTCGTCCGCAGGAGAGAGAACAAAGCTGTTGTTTTCATCGAGTGTGACCTTCGTTTCATTGACAATAACGGTATCGATATACTTCTCGTCAATGGTAACGGTTTGTGCCTCGCAATAGGTCTTGCCGTTCTCTATGCCCTTGATTACGGGGCTTGTTCCGTCCAGCACGATACCGTCCGAGCAAATGTAGTCCGTATTGCCCGCCTTATCGGTCAGTCTAACATAGATAATATATTCGTTATCGGGGTCAATGCCGAACGGTGCGGTGTACGCTGTGAAGGTCATGCCGTCAAGCTCCGTTTTTGTCAGTTCCTTATTTGACAGCAGATATTCAACCGTAACCGACTCGCCGCTGTTATCGGCTGCGTTTATCGTCACCGTTTGCGTATCCTTAAAGAACAGACCGAAGGTGATGTTGTTGAGGAACGCTTTCCAACTGTTCTCGCTGATTTTAATTTCGCCCGTGGGCTTTTCGCTGTCTTTCCACCGTGCTTTAAGCGTTATATTCTCGGCAGGCATGGTCGTGGGAATTTCCATATCCCAGCCGATAAAGGTATATCCTTCTCTTGTCGGGTCAGCAGGGGCGACAATCGCCGTGCCGTAGTCCTGCGTAATCGGAGCAATTTCACTGCCGCCGGTGGTGTCAAAGGTGATCGTGTACGAATTAACCTTCCATTTTGCCGTGATTGTCAGATTCTCCGCAGGCATGGTTGTCGGGAATGCTTTATCCCAGCCGTTGAACTGATAGCCCTCTCTTGTCGGGTCAGCAGGGGCGGTAATCGCCGTGCCGTAATCCTGCGTTATGGTAATATCCGCTTTGCCGTTTTCGGATTTGACTGTGACGGTATATTGATTGATCTCCCACTTCGCCCAATACTCTTTATTGCCCGTTTCGGTGTTGCCGATTGCCGTAACAGGAGAGCCGGTCAGATTTTCGTTGTCATACCAGCCCTTGAACGTGTGGCCTGTATAGGTCATATCGCCCGCTGTCGGGAGTGTTGCGCCCACGCCGTAGGTGTATCCGGTGACATTGCCGCTGTTGATCGTACCGCCGTTCGTGTTCAGCGTGACGGTGTAGGTATTTGCTTCCCACTTCGCCCAGTATTCCTTATTGCCCGTTTCGGTGTCGCCGATTGCCGCAATGGGAGAGCCAGTCAGATTTTCGTTGTCATACCATCCCTTGAACGTATATCCCGTATAGGTCATATCGTCGGCTGTCGGAAGCGTTGCACCCACGCCGTAGGTGTATCCGGTGACATTGCCGCTGTTGATCGTTCCGCCGTTCGCGTTCAGCGTGACGGTATAGGTATTTGCTTCCCACTTCGCCCAATACTCTTTATTGCCCGTTTCGGTGCTGCCGATTGCCGTAACAGGAGAGCCGGTCAGATTTTCGTTGTCATACCAGCCCACGAACGTGTGGCCTGTATAGGTCATATCGCCCGCTGTCGGGAGTGTTGCACCCACGCCGTAGGTGTATCCGGTGACATTGCCGTTGTTGATCGTACCGCCGCCCACGTTCAGCGTGACGGTATAGGTATTTGCTTCCCACTTCGCCCAGTATTCCTTGATTGCCTGTTTCGGTGTTGCTGATTGCCGTAACAGGAGAGCCGGTCAGATTTTCGTTGTCATACCAGCCCTTGAACGTGTGGCCTGTATAGGTCATATCGCCCGCTGTCGGAAGCGTTGCACCCACGCCGTAGGTGTAGGAGGTGACATCGCCGCTGTTGATAGTGCCGTCGCCCGCGTTCAGCGTGACGGTATAGGTCGGGGCTGTCCACTGCACCGTCAGTTCCGTCACATCAGCAGGAACACTGGCACCGGGGGCGTAGGAATTGCCATTGCCGTCAAGCCACATGAAGTAGCTGCCTGTATTTCCGTCCGGGCGGGTCAAACCGCCGGACATGGGAGCGGTAAATGTGCTGCCTTTTTTCACGATGATCTGAATAGCATCGGAGCTGCCGCCCAGCTTGCCGCCGCCAAGGTCAAGGGTAACGACCTTTAGTCCGTCAGAACCCAGTGTGCCAGGGTTCAGGACTTCAAGGACGGGGCGGAAACCGAGGAGCGGGTAGGAGTGCGTAGCATTGTCGTCGTTCCAGGTGCGGGCCGAATTGTACCCGCGAATCGCACGGCGCAACGTGGAATAAGCATCCTGTCCCCACGAATACATTTCATTCCAGTTTTGGATATATCCGCTGTTCTTGTTCAGCATCGTGTCCCATTCGTTGCTTTGGGGCACGCCGCGTTGGGAATCGCCCGAACCTGTAGAGTTACTTCCCACAGACGGTGCGCGCAGGGTATAGTCCACGCCGCCGCTGGCATAATTTTTGCCGAAAATCAGACTCGCAGTATCTAAGTTATTCCAGTTTACCTTATGCGTTACGGCATAGTCCGCCACAAACAGGCTGTGAGCGTATTTGTTCTGCTGTGCATATTCCTCGGTGGTCGCCGTCGCAGACGTGAGCTTGTAGGCTTCTATCGTTCCGGCATAAGTAAAGGGAACATAGTGGAGCGTCGTGTCCGGCAGACTGCCGTTTGCCGTTCCGGGGATGTTTGCGCCGGAGAGGTCAAAATAATATCTGCCGCCGGGGGTGAGGAAAAACTGTTCTGATAAAGCAAACTGCGCCGTGAGCTTGGTAACATCCGCCGGAACACTGGCACCGGGGGCGTAGAGCTTCCCGTTGCTTCCGAGCCACATGAAGTAGCTGCCTGTATCTCCGTCCGGGCGGTTCAGACCGTCGGACGCAGGGGCGGTAAACGTGCTGCCGGTTTTCACGATGATTTGAATATCCTCGGAGCTGCCGCCCAGCTTGCCGCCGCCAAGATCAAGGGTAACGACCTTCATCCCGTCAGAGCCCAGTGTGTCAGGGTTCAGGACTTCAAGGACGGGGCGGAAACCGACGATCGTGTGCTGGAACGTAGCATAGTCGTAATTCCAGCTGCGGGCCGTATGGTACCCACGGTTCGCGCGGATTGGGAACGAATTATCGGGTTTGGTGTCTTGCCCCCACGAAGACATCTCGCTCCAGTTTTTGATATATCCGCTGTCCTTGTCCAGTATCTTATCCCATTCGTTGCTTAGGGGCGTGCCACGTTGGGACTCACCTGAATCTGTACGACCACTTCCCACAGACGGCGCACGCAGCGTATAGTCCACGCCGCCGCTGGCATAATTTTTGCCGAAAATCAGACCTTTGGCATTCAGGCCATCCCAGCTTACCGTATGCGTTACAGTATAATCTGCCACAAACAGGCTGTGGGCGTATTTGTTCTGCTGTGCATATGCCTCAGTCGTTGCCATCTCCGACATGAGCTTGTAGGCGTTCACTGTTCCCGCATAGGTAAAGGGAACATAGTGCAGCGACGTATCCGGCAAAGAAGCCGCACCATCTGAGTTTCCGCTGTTTGCTGTGCCCGGAATGCTCTCGCCGGAGAGGTCAAAGTAATAGGTGCCGCCGGGGGTAAGGGTGAACTGCTCGTCAGGCTGATTTTCCACCGTCAGCGCAATGTCTGTGAAATTACTTGCGTAATCGGTATTATAATCACCGTTGCACTGCTCGCTGAACATCTTGAGGGTATAGTCGCCCGGTGCAATGTCAGACGGGATTTTGATTTCAACCGTTCCGCTTTCGGCAGTAGGCTGTGCTACTCTGCCATAATACCGTGCGCCGCTGCTATCCGCAATGATGGCGGAGATATATTCATTTATCCCTGTGGTCGCCCCTTTGTAATTCAGCGTAATGGTATCGTCGGGGGGCGGCATCGGCAGTTTTTTTTTTCGTTACGGCAAAACTGCGGCTACTATCTAAAAGTGTCAGCTTCCACTCGTTGCCGCTGTATTCGGGAATCGGGGTCAGCCCTCCGTCGGGCTTTCCGCCCACGGCGGCAGATGCAAAAAGGACAGAGTTCAGATTTAAGTTAAAAGCAGGACGAACAGTCCGATGATTATTTTTCTTGCGGATAGAGGCCCCAGAGTATTGGACAGAACCATCACTACTCACGATGGCGACATAAAAAGTCTTGGAGCCAGGGGAGCGCAGGTACCAACTGCTTGTCACCCAATTCGGATGAGCAGGATCCAAGGCACGCAGATCGTTGTTTACCGCAATAGCCTCTTTTTGTGGAAAGCGGCCAAAATACAGCGTTATCCACCTGCCCTCCCGCTACACAGTCGGTATTTTCTCCGTTGTAACTTCCGCTTGTAAGCGCCCGTTTCTTTACGGCAGCATTTTCTTCTGTCGTCAGCTTTTCCGCAAGCGCATCTATCGCGGTTTTCAAATTACTCGGTGCGTATTCGTTGTATAATATGATATCGGCAAATGGTATAACTCCCATAGCGCCTGCCGCAAGCAGGGTAATATCCCCTTGTGCGCTTGTAACACCGCTTCCGTCATAGCCGATAACTCGCCATGCAGCAGGCTTATTTTCTTGGCTTTTCCCGAAATACACGGTCGGTGCGCTCGCTGTGTTTACAGTTTTATTCAGTGCATCTGTGCCAAGCTGTACCTTCCTTTGCAGACGCAAGCGCAGCGTGCTTTCCTTATGAATATTGTAATCTGCCATCGTGCGCCCGTTCTCAAGCTCTTTTTCGCCCAAAAACAGTCTTTGCGCATCGGGAGAAAAGCCCGTTTTTTCCTGAATTTTCTCCTTGATATTGTCAATGCTGTCGCCCGACACAACCTCGAGCGTTAAGTTTGCCTGACCGACAATGGTCAAGTCAATATAAATCTCAATTGCGCTTGCCATCATCGGTACAAAAGCTCGTCATCATACAAAAGACGAGCAGGATACTGAATAATCGTTTTCTCATGTTGTTACCTCCATTTCGCCGTCTCTCGACAGCTTAAAGTCGTATTTCATTTCCAGCATGGCAAACAGCTTATACATAACCTCTGTGGCAATCGCCTTGATATCCAGTGATTGAATAAAGGCAAGCACCTTTGCCTGTTCTTCCTCCGGTACACGATATACTCTCATTGATGCCGTCAAAAAGCGGCTGAGCTTGCGTTCCAATGGAAAATGAATATCACATTTTCTCGCCATATAGCTGCGCATCAGTCCTGCCGTGCCAATTTCCATCTCGTAAAAGTCGCTCTCGGTATCATTGGGGAAATTTGCACCAAAAATCTGCTTCAGCTCTGCTGTGGTATGCAGGTAAATATATTCCGATGTGTCGGGCAGGGAATAGGCTTCAATGTAGATTTCTCGCAGGTTCTCATTCAGTTCAGTCAGTGTCAGTTGGATCGCCGTTTCCACCGCATAGGCGTAAACCGGCGGCAGCTTGCTGTCTGCGATGCTTCTTGCCACGCCGAACTGTCCGCCGAACATCGTTTCAGTCAAATCCAGCAAAACTCTGTCCTTGGTCGGAAACAAATTCAAATAGCTTCCTCTTGCAACACCTGCTTCGTCCACAATCTGACTGACAGAGGTGTTTTTATACCCCTGTTCCAGAAAGAGACGGACGCACACGGTCAGTATTTTCCTCTTTGTTTCACTGCTGTCTCTCCGCAAATATATCACCTCTCTTTAAGCGTTTTAGTATATATACCAATAATATCATAACAAGTGCAAAAAGGCAAGTGGAATTTGAAACTTTACCTCCGTAAATTGTGACATTTCCGCAAACGCTGGCTTCTTCCATTACTCACGGAACTTTATAACTTCTTGAATACTACCCGCAAAGGAAAAGCCGCTGTCTGTTGACAGCGACTTTTCTTTACTTAGTATTAACAGTATATAAGCTCACTCGAAACGATTTCCATAGCAGCACTGCGAATATACCGCAGGTGTCGCTGTCCCCAAATGCCGATGGGTCTGCCCTCCGGCTCGTCCTCTCCGGCGATCAGATAGTAGTCCCCGACAAGCTCATAGCGCAAGCCTGTCCGTTCGTCCGTGATGAATTCTTCCATTGTGTCGTCCTCCTTGGTTTTATATTGCTTCTCTGGCTTTCTGCCCGGATTGCTTACGGTGATATGTTGTGGTCAAGCTTTTTTGTAACACTTTGTTCGATAAATATCTACCTGTAACGAGCCTCCATTGGTGTTAAATAATTATTGTATGAATGAGGACGAACATAGTTATACCAATTTATGTATTTCATAGTTAGTTCATCCATCATCTCTACATTTGAAGATGAAGTTATGTTATAAAAGTTGCTTTTGAAAGTGTGTTGTGATATAATAATTCCATTGGTCCAAAGTCTATTGAAACAGCTATTTCCCGCTCCATATAAATTCAAATCATAGTTGTGGCGCATATCATAACTGACAGACACCCTAACGAAATACTAATTGTCTGGAAGCTCTATGAGAAAGCCACAAATATGTGAATAGGAGTAATTTATGGTAGAACTATATGTCAATGATATAGAGAATGCTCTAAAGAATAAAAGCTATTTTTCTGCATTAGCTATGTCGCTTGCATTGCCTGATATATGCGGTGCAGCAGAATATCCAAACGAAACATCTACTGCAAAGCGCTATATTGAGTGGTATAATAAGTATCTCGGAGAGTATATGTCAGACGATAGTGGTAATCCGTATCTGAGTGGTGAAATCGTATATAATCTCAGAAATACCTTTCTTCATGCTGGTTCTCCGAATATAGACAGCAACAAGATCAAGGATGAAGCAAACCAGCTCGACAGATTTATGCTGTTTCTTGGAGATCGTACAGAAATGTGTGTGACTTTATTTATTAATACCTCTATTGTTAAGCTGCGTTCTATGATTGTCGATGTTACATATTTATGCAAAACAATATGTGACTGTTCACTTTGGTACTATAAGAACAATACGAATAAATTTCATTTCGATTTTTCGATTGATACGCAGGATCATTTTTTATCCGGTGAGGGTAAGCTACCTTCAGGAGATCCAATCATCGAAGCACTTAATCAAAAGTTAGAACAATCAGGCGATACTCGAAGATTTCAGGAATCTCAGTATCACAATATGGCTGATGTTTTATTACTGGAGGCTTTAATTATATCTTTTCAGATGAGGAGTTAAAGCAGAGGTATCTGAACGGCGAGGAGATCAAGTTAGTAAGAACAATGCTACCAACTGACACACCCGTCATTACTTCAAATACTGAGTCAACGGTAAAGAAAGAATCAGCACCTAAGAAAAAAAAAACTGCTTCTCCATCTAAAAAGAAAACTAAGCCAGATAAGAGAGAAGCACAGGTACGCTCTTTCTTCGGTCAGCACTTTAAGGAAAAGAAGTATAAGCAGAAAAAAAGAGATTATCATTCAGGCAATCCTCAAATCTAAGACTAAACAACAAGTCAACAATGCTCTTATGAAGTCTTTTGCAAGTGAGGAAACAGGAGTGATATACAAACGGCTATCTCCTTTACTCGCTTCGTTGCCAGGCAAATAATCAATGAGCGCCCTCTGATAGTTCAGGGGGCGTTTCCGTTCGTCTGAGGGAGCTGTCAAGCAGAGGTTGGCTCGGCAATGCCGTGTTCCGATTCATACTCCCTGACACGGCGATAGAAAGTGTTAGCCGACAAGCCCATTCTCCAAATAAAGTCACGCTCTGTGATACTCTTGAACTTCCATTCCCCATAAAGCTGACCGAACCTCGTCCAGTCGATTTCGATAGGCTTCCGCCCCATACTTTCCCTGCGCCTTAGCGATCTCGATGCCCTCACGCTGTCGCTGTTTGAGCTGCTCACGCTCCAACTGAGAGAGGGCAGCGAACACGGTCAACATGAATTTGCCCGTAGGCGTGTCGGTGTCGATATTCTCCTTGTGGCTGATGAGAGTGACACCCTTTTCGGTGAGGGTGTCAATGATGTTCAGCAAGTCTTTTGTGGAGCGTCCTAAACGGCTGATGAGTAGCAAGAAAACAGATTGTGGTATTCATTTCTTTCTCGATGATTATCAGTTTATGAGATTATGGAATAATCCTGAAAGATACATAGATTTGCTTAAAAAATTTAATTGTGTATTATCGCCTGATTTCAGCCTTTACGCTGATTATCCGACAGCGTTGCAGATTTATAATCATTATCGCAAACATTGGCTTGCGGCATATTGGCAGATGTATGGCATTGAGGTAATCCCCACGATATGTTGGAGTAATGAAAAGAGTTTTGAATGGTGTTTTGACGGAGAACCAAAGCATAGCACAGTTGCTGTTTCAAGCATTGGAACTCAAAATAATAAAACGGCAAAAGAGTTATTTTTGAAAGGCTACAACGAAATGATGAAACATTTACAGCCTGAAACAGTCATTTTCTACGGCAAGGTTCCCGAAGAATGTGCAGGAAATATTATCAATATAAAATCGTTTCAGGAAAAAATCAGGGGGTCAAAATAATGGGCGGAAGAGGCTCTTCAAGCGGTATAAGTGATAAGGGCAAGAAGTACGGTACAGAATATCACACAGTGTATCAATCAGGTAATATCAAATTTATAAAAATTAGCAAAGGCAATATAACACCGCCTTTTGGAAACGATGACTAAAGGCAGAGTATATGTAACTGTAAGCAATCAAGATAAACTGAAATCTATAATCTATTTTGACAAACATAACAAAAGATACAAACAAGTTGACATTGACCATCCACACAGGATTGATGGGTTTTTTACACAGCCTCATACTCATAAAGGATATTCACACGGTGAAAAAGGCGATAGAGAAGTTATGCCTAAAGAAAGCAAAATGATTGACAGGGTAGTGAAAACTTGGTATAATAGAATTGATAAGTAGAAGTGTTGTGAGGAACACGCATAGCAATATGAATGTCCGGTGCAAATCCGGACGCTTGTAAAAAGACAGTACAGAAATGTGCTGTCTTTTCTTTTGCTTATTTTACGAAAGGACGGTGACACCGTGAAAGACAAATTAAACGCAAGACAAAAGAAGTTTTCCGAATATTATGTGCAGAGCGGTAACATCGTTCAGAGTGCGATTAAGGCGGGCTATATCGACAACAAAGAAAAATACACGCTCAAAGAACATTATGGCTACGGTTATATAAAATACCGTCTGTATAGAGAGAATGGCGATGAGATACCGCCTAATTCAATAGAACAAACGAAATGGATTGACGGCAAGGGCGTTACCTTTGATGAAAGCGTAATGCTTGCGGTACCTTGTATATTCGGCGACAGTGAACAGTATAAGGGCAGAGGCGGCAATATATTTGACGGTAAGACAGATGATTTCGACGCACTCGACGAAGCGTGGTCGCAGTGGATGGACGCACTCAGGGCAGCTCGTTCAAAGAGCTATATACCGGAATGTCTGTTACCTCGAAATCCTGATACTGGTATGATTATTAAACCTAATGCCTTTGATAACAGATATATTTCAACAAATAACGATATGTCTGAAACAGGCTGTAATAAAATCACTCTCGACCAGCCTAATATCCCACATGAAAGCTACTTGCAAACATACATAACCGCCCTTGATTTATGTTTGCAGGGAATAATATCACCGTCAACACTCGGCATTGATGTTAAAAAGATGGATAACGCCGAGGCACAGCGAGAAAAAGAAAAAACAACTCTATACACACGAGGAAATCTTGTACAGCTTGTGGAAGAATTTATGCCGGAACTTGTAAAAGCTGCGGTATGTGGCTATCAGATATGGCATAAGATGGATATTATCCCTCCGACTGTTGCTATAAACTTTGGCGAATATGCTAACCCAAGTTTTGAAGCTGTTGTTGAAACAGTAACTAAGGCAAAGCAGGGCGGTATTATGAGTACTGAAAGCTGTGTTGAGGAGCTTTATGGTGACAGCAAAGATTCTGAATGGAAAGAACAGGAAGTCGCAAGGCTGAAAGCTGAACAGGGCGTGCAGAATATGGATAGCTCGTCTATGGCTGATGATTTGGAGATTTAAAAAAAATGTCTGATTACGATATTGGTAAGGCTTTTGAAAAAATCGAAAATGAGCTTATAGCTTCAATGATTCGTAATCTTGACCGCCACAGAGCCGAGGAAAAAGAACTCGGTATAGAGTGGTCACAGTGGCAGGTTGAACAGCTCAAGGCTCTTGAGGTATATAAGCGAAACAACCGCAAGAAGTTTATCCCACAGTATAGTACAATAAATCAGCATATCCGCCGAGCCTTGCAGGATTCCTATAACGACGGTGGCACTAAGCAGGAACGACAGATTTTACAAGCTATAAAGCGTGGTTTCAAAGGCAAAAATAAGCCAGCATTTACTGGTGTGGCTGAAACAACAGGAGAATTTTTCAAGACGAACGAAAGAAAGCTTAATTCTTTGATTAAAGCAACTACTCACGATATGGAAAAAGCTGAAACTGCCGTTCTGCGAATGGCTAATGACCAATACCGCAAGATTATATTCAATGCTCAGGTTATGGCAAATACTGGTGCGGGAACTTATGCAAAAGCTGTTGATATGGCAACGAAAGACTTTCTTTCAGCTGGCATAAACTGTATCGAGTACCGAAACGGTAGGCGAGTAAACATCAAGTCTTATGCAGAAATGGCACTGCGTACAGCAAATAAAAGAGCGTATCTTCAAGGCGAGGGGGCTAAGCGAAAGGAATGGGGAATATATACTGTTATTCTTAATAAGCGTGGAAACCCTTGTCCGTTGTGTGCTCCTTTCGTTGGCAGAGTGTTCATTGATGATGTGTGGAGTGGAGGACCCAAGAACGGCATATCTCCCGTTACGGGCGTTAAATATCCGCTTTTGTCAGAGGCTATTAAAAAGGGCTTGTATCACCCGAATTGCAGGGACGCACACACTACATATTTTGAGGGCATAAGCACACCGCCAGAAAATAGCCAATACACCGCCGATGAGCTTGACGAACTTGCGGAGAAATATAATACCACCCAAAAAGCAAAAAACTACGCTCAGAACGAAGCTGAGCGAATGGAGCGTATGTCTAAATTCTCGCTCGATAAAGACAACAAAAAAGAGCCTATGGTGCAAGGGCTGAACAGTGGAGAGAAAAGGCGGAAGAACTTGAAAAAACTGTTGAAAATTCAAGCGAAAGTGGTATAATAAAAAATGAAGATATTCAAAATCCTAATCTTGGTAAGAAGTTTAGCGATATAATTGAAATATCAGCAAAGAATGAAAAAGTATTAGATGATATTCACTCTTCGTTAAATGACTTCGTAAGAAAAAATAAAAAAGAAAAAGCAACTGTTCTTAGATTAACAGATAGCAAGCAATTTTCCCAGATAGGTGAACATTCAAAAGTAGAGCTTAATAATGAGCTTATGGACTTGTTAAAGCACAGCCCGAAAGATTCTTTAATACTTACGCATGTACATCCTGATAATACGCCTTTTTCTGGTGAGGATATTTTAAAAATTCTTGATTACAAATCCATTAAAGCACTAACCCTTGAATGCTTTGACGGAAGCCAATACATTATCACTCGAAGAGATAATAAATTTAGCTTGAAATTTTTGCTTTATGATAAGCGTAGTAAAATTGATGAAATTTATCATGAGGTTGCAGATACTAAATTTCCAGAAGCATATGATGAAAAGAAATGGGAGAAAATTTCATTATCTTTTGTCACAGAATGTGCAAAACAGATATGCAAGTTTTTTAATTTGGATTTTAGGAGGTTAAAATAATATGCTGCAAAAATTATTAAACATAGAACTTCCTCAAAACTATCAGAATGGAATTATTGAATATCAAGAATCTTTAGACGGCTTAAATAGTTTTGATTTGGCACGCAAAGGTATAGACAAAAAAGCGAATAAAAAAACTCTTAAAATTGTGTGAGATTGAAAGAATAAAATCTTTTTTGCCTGAATTTAATGAAGAAGAAAAAGCATACGCAATTAAACGCATAAATGATGAAATCGAAGAATATAACAGCATAGTTCTATGAATAAACCGCTCTTTTGAGGGCGGTTTTTCTATGGCTGAAAGGTGGTGATAATATGTATAAAGAAAAAAAATTGCTATCTCAAATTAAAATTCTTGAAAATCTGCAAGAAAAAATTGGAATATATGATGTTTCCGAAACCATACAACTTAGCGGAGAGATTTTAAGACTTGCAAATAAGCTTGATGAGCTTGAAGTAGAATACACGACGACTGCGAATTTGGATAAGTCATTCGAGGAACTGTCTGAGGATAAGCAAGAGAAAGTACGCAGGTTTATCGAAGAACGATTCATAAAAAGAAACTAAGCACTTTGAGAAATCAAGGTGCTTTTTTAATGCCCAAAACTCTGACGGCATTAAAAGCTGAGGAATAAGCCGACGGGCATAAAACGGAGGAAAATATTATGTCAGAACAGCAAACACAACAGACTGCTAACGCTCAGCAGAATAATACGGGCGGAGAGGACAACGCTGCCAAAGGCGGAACACAAACAACTTATACACAGGAACAGCTCGACAGTATGGTACAGGCGAGAGAACAGAGAGCAAGCAATGCCGCCTTAAAGTCATACTTTGCACAGCAGGGAATGACCGAGGAGGAAATAACACAGGCGATAAACACCTATAAAACAAATAGGGAAAAGAATAAGCCTGATGTTAGTGCTATGCAGGCTCAGATTGAGCAGTACAAGCAGTCAGAGCTGACCGCAAGACTTAATCAGCAAGCAACGCTTACTGCTTTCAAGCTTGGTATTTCAGCCGATACGGTACCGTATATTTTGAAACTGGCTGATTTTTCGGGCGTTACCGATGAAAGTGGAAAAATTAATGATGAAAAACTGAAATCAGCCGTAAGCAAGGTCCTTGAAGATGTTCCACAGCTTAAAGGCGAAACATCAAAGGGCGGTTTTCAGAAAATCGGTGCTGACGGCGATAACAGCGAAGACAAAGAAAAACAGAACGCTATGCTTAGAAAAGCATTCGGGCTTAAAAATTAAGAAAGGTAGGAAATTTTATGAATAATATTGAATTATCAACAGTATATCTTCCATTGCTTGACGAGGTTTATAAAGGAAGCAAGTAAAACTTCAATCCTTGAGGGCGATGAGGTGACAGTAAAAAAGGGCAGTAATGGCGAAATAAAGATTGCTAAGCTTGATATGGACGGACTTGGCGATTTCAGCCGCAACGATGGCTATACAAAGGGCTCTACATCTTTTGTGTGGGAAACAATTAAATATGACCAGGAGCGTTCTCAGGATTTGAGAATCGACCGACTTGATAACGATGAGGCTCTCGAAACCCCATTTGCAAAGCTTTCAGGCGAATTTATCCGTACTAAGGTTGTACCTGAAACAGATGCCGCACGAATTGCAAAGATTTGCAGCACAGAGGGTATTACAACAAAGGCTGAAAAGCTTTCGAATGGTTCGGAAGTTGTCAGTGCTTTGCGTGCTTGCTCAAACGCAATGGACGAAGCAGAAGTACCGACAGAAAGTCGTATACTCTTCATCACTCCGACACTCAGAACAAGTATTGACGACCTTGATACAACTCAGTCAAGGGCAGTTCTTTCTAAGTTTTCGAGCATAATCGAAGTACCTCAGACAAGAATGTATACTGCAATAACTCTTAATGACGGTACTACAAATTACGGCTTTAAGAAATCCGAAGGTCAGTATGTAAAGACTAAAGACACTGATGTTGTGAAGAACAAGAAGTATTACACTGAAAGTGGCGGCGTTTATTCTGAGGTTTCCTCTCCTGCAAAATCCTCTTTGAATACATATTATGAGCTTATTGGTGTGGGTAAAAATGTAAACTTCCTCTGCGTTGAAAAGTCTGCAGCGGTTTGTGCTATCGACCAGTACATCAAGTATTTCTCCCCAGACCAGGACCAGCAGGGCGACAGCCATGTATTTAAGTACCGCAACAATAACCTTTATGCATATTGCTATGAAAACAAGCTTGCAGGTATCTACTGTTCTTATGTGGAGTGATGATTTATGCAGAATTATGCAACGGAAGCAGATTATCTAAAGTATTATACGGTAGTGCCTGAAAACTTTGATAATCTTGTCCGTAAAGCAAGCAGAATAATTGACACTTTGACCTATAACAGAATCATAGGAAAGGGTTTTGATAATTTAACGGATTATCAACAGGAAACCATAACAGAGTGCTGTTGCGAGATTGTGCAGTTCTATGATGAATATGCAGATATGCTCGATACAGTGCTTAAATCATACGGTATAAACGGCGTATCAATGCAGTTTGATTATAATACAGGTGTTTGCGTTAAGAATGGCTGTATAGTTCGTCAGATTACTTATAGCAGGCTGATGTCAACAGGCTTGTGCTGTGAGGTGCTGAGATGAAATATCCTTGCTTGGTGCTTAAATCTGTATGTACTACACCGATTACGATTACAGTATATCAAGAGGGTTTAAGTGAGGACGGAGAACCGCTAAAGGCTCTTGAAATCAATGCCTTATGCAATTATCAAGACAAGGCTAAAACCGTTCTTACAGCCGATAAACAGCTTGTGCAGTTATCTGCACAGGCTTATTTTTTATCGGTGATATTGCTCCCTGAATTGGCAACGCTTTCAAACGGTGAGGTCATTGTGAATGGAGTTAAGCGGAAAATCTATCAGGGTGAAAAAGCTCGAAATCCTGACGGCACAATCAATTATACGAGATTGGACTTGATATAGTGAAAGTCACATCAAAAATTAAGATAAATCAAACAGCAATAAAAGCTATTACAGCAAAAGCACAGGCAGCTCTTGAGCAGACGGCAGAAGCACTCCATACGGAGGTAGTTCAAGCACAGGTTATTCCAAGAGACACAGGAGCACTGCAGAACGAAAGCACTTTTGTTGATACATCAAAAAGTAATCAAGGCAAAGTTTCTATTGTGTCTTCAACACCTTATGCTCGCCGCCTTTACTATCACCCTGAATACAATTTCAAAAAAGATGAGAATCCAAACGCAAAGGCTCATTGGTTCGAGGATTGGCAAAAAGGCGGAAAGCACGAAGATTTCTGTAATAAAACCTTTACAAAAATTATGAAAGGATTAATGAGATGATTTATTTAGCTGATATACGGAATTGGCTTAAAGGGTTTAATATTGCTGATTATTACTACTCAGGTAAGCTTGACGCAAATAAAGAAAAAGCAATTTGCGTTTATCAGCGTAAATCAACAATTGAGGCTGTAAGAGCTGTCGGTGGTAAATCAAGTTATAATATTAAACCTATTTCGGTGCTTATACACTGGAATAAAAACTCGACAGAAACAGAGAAAACCGCTTACAAGCTATACGAACAGCTTGAGGCGGTTTCTTCATTTCTGCTTAATGATACGAAAGTATATTTCATAAAGCTATTACAATCTGAACCCATAAGCGTAGGAACGGACGATAACGGCATTTATGAATATGTAATTGAATTTGATATTTATTATGAAAGGAAGTAATTATTTATGGCAAATGTAACATCAGGTGTTTTTCCTTGTTATGAAAATCAGTTTGCGATTGGTGCAAGCGAAGAATCCACAAATACAATAGCTGATATGGAAACCTTTTCAGTATCGTTTGATGATGGTGTAGAAGAATGGAAACCATACGAAGCTGGAGGTTGGACAAACAGACTTAAAACAGCTAAATCTATAACAATTTCAGTATCAGGCAAGCGTAATATTGGCGACACAGGTAATGACTTTGTTGCTGGCAAGGCTTTTCTGAATGGTACAGATTGTAATGCTGTGCTTAAGTGGACTTTCCCTGACGGCACAGTTGTTGAACTTGATGTCGTTATCAATGTTACCGCTCTCGGAGCAGGCGATAGCACAGCAGTAGGTACACTTGAATTTGACCTTATGTCAAGAGGCAAGCCAACAGTAACACAAGCAGGTTAAGAAAGGAAGATTTAATTATGGCAAAGATTATTGATATTACAGACAAGCTCAATTTTGAGCAGAAACCACAGATTAAAATCAAGGATACAGTTTTGACAGTGAATGATGAGGCAGTAGCACTTCTTGAAATCCTGCCAAAATTGAACGGCAATGTCACACCTGAAACTATAAGCGATATGTGCAATATTCTCTTTGATGAATCAGAAATGCAGAAGCTCAAGAAGTTAAAGCTTAATTTTGAGGACTTCACAACTCTTGTACAGTCGGCAGTTGAGATTGTCGCAGGCGGTGAAGAGCCGGGGGAAACAGCGACCCCTGCTACGACATAATAGAAGATTTTGATTTAATAGTTTCCTCGTTTTTGTCGGAGTATGGGGTTAGAATATATTCAGAGGACTTCAAACATATGAAATGGGACGAATTTTGCTCGTTACTGCGTGGTTTAAGTGCGGATTCTCCGCTTGGCAGAATCGTGCAGATACGAGCGGAAAACGACCCAGAAAGGCTAAAGTACTTCACCGCACATCAAAAGAAAATCCGTTCAGATTGGCGAAACCGCAGAGCTAAGCAAGTTACCCAGCAGGATTCTTCTATTGCTCTCGAGCAATTCAAACAGATGTTTATATCTGCCGCTAAATAAAATATTTGACAAAACTCTTGAAAAATTTTGTGATTTATGGTAATATTTTGACAAATAATTACAAAATTCTCAGGAGGTTGTGTGAAATGCAATGTAAACATTGTGGTGCAGAAGTTGGAAGTGAATATCGTCTTTGTCCTTATTGCAGAACTGAGCTTGAGTATCCAACACAAAACAACAGCGGAGGTCAACCAACAATTATTGTTCAGAATATTATAAGCAGTGAAAAAGCTTCGCCAAAGCGAAATAATGTTGGTTATGCTGTAAGAGGTGTTGCGTGCAGTCCGAAAAGTAAAAAGCTAACTTTAATACTTGCTATCGCACTCGGCTTTTTTGGTATACATCGTTTTTATGTTGGGAAAATTGGTTCAGGTTTTATCTGGCTACTCACTTGCGGAGGCTTTTTCTTTGGTTATATTTATGACATAATTAAAGTTTTAAGTGGTACATTCAAAGACGGGAACGGCTTGCCTGTAAAAAAGTAAGTATATGGAATTTTTAAAATTCACACGCAAAAAAATAAAAGCGTACATCAGAAATGGTGTACGCTTTTATTATGCGAATTTTTAGGCGAAAGGAGGAATTATATTGAGTGATATAGTAGGTCAGATAGCTCTTGAACTGAATCTTGATTCGTCTAAATTCAGAAAGTCGTTAAAAAACTTAAACAAGACTGCTGATAATGCGGCTAAATCTATGAAAAGCTCTTTTAGTGGAGCTTTTAAGAAGATAGCAGGTGCAGCTGCGGCAGCTTTCAGTGCGGCGGCAGTAATAAAGTTCGGTAAAGATTGCGTTGAATCAGCGGCAAGTGTTAATGCCGCAAACTCTCAGCTTGAACAGACTTTCGGAGATTTACAAGGAAGCGCCGAAGCGGCTATGAAAAGAGTTGCAGATTCAAGCGGTATAGTTCAGTCACGCTTGCAAGGCGTAGGAACGAGTATTTATGCTTTTGCAAAAACAACGGGTATGGACAGTGCCAATGCTCTTTCGATGATGGAAGAGGCTTTGCAGGTCACAGCAGATAGTGCCGCATATTATGACCGCTCTCTTGAAGATACAGCAGAAAGCTTGAAATCATTTTTAAAAGGCAACTATGAAAACGACGCAGCTCTCGGTTTATCCTGCACAGAAACCACGAGAAATACTGCCGCAAATAAGCTTTACGGAAAATCTTTTCAGGATTTATCAGAATCTCAAAAGCAACTTACACTTTTGCAAATGGTCAAGGACGCTAACCAGCTTTCAGGTGCTATGGGGCAGGCGGCACGAGAAGCAGATGGCTGGGAAAATGTCACAGGCAACTTAAAAGAGGCTTGGAATCAATTGCTTGCTGTAATAGGACAGCCTATCTTACAGGCGGCAACAGTTATCGTGCAAAATCTCACATCAGCAATTCAAACGCTTACAGAATATGCAAAAATGGCTTCTAATGCTCTTAGTGAAATGTTTGGTTAAGGGTTATTAGAATGTTGCAGAAAATATATGATTTGCTCAACAGCGAAGAAACGCAGTATGTAAACAATACATATCTTGATAGCGAGCTTATAGAAAGAAAAATTGTTAAGGTTCGTAAGAGGAAAAATAGGCGTTATGGAGGTGCTTTGAATGTTTAAAATAAACGGTATTGAAATGAGTTCTCCGACAGGTTGTACTTGGCAGCTATCTGACTTATCAAGCGATGAGAGTGGTCGCTCTACTCGTGACGGTTCAATGTCAAAGGATATTATCGCGCAGAAACGCACATTAAACTTCACTTGGACCATGCTTTCGTGGGTAGAGGCTTCTAAGCTTGCAAATTTTTGCAAAAACAAGGGTGCAGTTGTAATGCTTACATATCCAGACATAATGTCGGGTGGATATATGACAGGGCGATTTTATACGGGTGATATGTCAGCAGATTACAGCCTTTGGATTGATGAAACCCAAAGAGTTACGAATATATCGTGTAGTTTTATAGAAATGTGAGGTGTCATAGTTGCAAAAATACATCATCAGAATATAAAGAGTTGGTTAAGCAGTCAGGCAGAACTTTTTAAAGCAAAGGTTATATGTACTTTTCCAGATAACACACAAAAAATATTTACCGATAGCGACATAATGCAGAACGGCTTAAAAATCAATGACGCAACATCTAATGAGGGCAGTTTTGATGTAGGCTGTGCTATCATCAAAGAGCTTGTGCTCGAACTTGACAACAGTAATAAGCAGCTTTCTGATATAGATTTTTCAAATGCAAAGTTTGATGTCAGGATAGGCTTAGTAATTGAGCAAAAATACGACGGTACAACAAAGACCGAATGGATAAAGAAAGGTATCTATTACACAGAGGAAATTACTGAAAATGAAAATTTCGTTTCGATTGTAGCTTATGACGCAATGTCTAAGTTTGATAAACCTTATAATTCAAGCTTGAGATTTCCACAAATGCTTTTGTCGATATTCAGCAACGCTTGTACAGGGCTCTATAAATTCGCTTGCCACCGCTTTTTCTGATAATATCCTTGAGAAAACTATAACGCCTTTTGAAGGTGAGATAATTTCCGACCCGTCAATCGAAGCAGGAGATATTGTCACTATATATGATTACAGCGGAAATGCTTACAAGACATATATTACAAATGTTACTTTTAACATTGACAATAAAATGCAGATAGCTTGTGACGTAGAAACATTCAACGAAAAGAATCGTGCCGGAGGAAGTCAGTCGGCTACAATAATTGCTATGGCTAAAAAGCAAACAGAAATGCAAATATCCGAGTATGACATCAGAGTGCAGCAGATGAATCAGCTTGCAACAAATGCTATGGGGTATTATGAAACCGTAGAATCTCAAGACGATGGCTCAATTATTTGTTATATGCACGATAAAGAGAATTTATCCGATAGCAAAACAATATGGAAAAAGACTGTTGACGGTATTTTTATATCGTCAGACGGTGGCAAAACATATATAGCAGGAGTTGGTAAAAACGGAAATGCCGTTTTAAAAATCCTTGCAACAGAGGGTATAGTTGCCGATTGGATAAATGCAGGAACTTCAAACGCAAATCTCATTAAGTCAGGCACTTTAAATGGTAATACTATAAAAGCAGACACGCTGAGTGGCGAAGCTATTAAAACAGGTACTCTTGATGGAGATACTATAAAAGCAAATACATTAAATGGTAATACCATTATTGCTGGTACATTAAATGGAAATGCCATTAAGACAGGCACTCTTGACGCTGGTCAAATTTCCTCTGGAAGTATTGACGCAGGTATGATAAAAACTGGAACTATAAAAAGTTCAGGAACCAATCCTACTTCGCTATTGATAGCAATACATTGATAAAAATCAAGGAGTGATGGATACGGATTCAAGCGTGATTTCTGCACTTATTTCTGGTGGATTGGCACTTATCGGTACTTTTGGCGGTATTTTAGCAGGTAATAAATTAACAACCTATCGTATAAGTGAATTAGAAAAAAAGTAGATAAACATAATAATTTAGTTGAGCGAATGTATCACCTCGAAGAAAAAACAAGTGTGTGCAAGAAGAACAACTTAAAATTATTAATCATAGAATTGCCGATTTAGAAAGCGAAAGGAAGTAATAATATGAAAAATAAAACAAAGGTTTGGTTTAAGGCTGCGGGTATCAGAGCAATAAAGACAATGGCTCAAACAGCGGTGGCTACGATTGGCGTAGCAGCAGTTATGCAAGATGTAAATTGGCTTGCGCTAGCATCAGCAAGTTTAATAGCTGGATTGCCTGAAGTGGAGGAATAATAAATGAGCATTATAGAAGCAGCTATTTATGGAAAGATACAGAAACTTTCAGGTGATTTAAAACCATTTACCCCCGAAGAAAGAAAAAATTAGAAGAATGTAAAAAACAGATTGAAAATTATAAAGTGCAAGTAAGTACTTATGAGTCTGAGATTGCCGAAAAGGATATTGACGCTTGGAGCAACTAATCTCGCAAAGCTCATCTTGGCAAAAAGACACTCTTACAAGCATTGTTATTGTCTTCTGCGATAGAATCAAGTCTGCTGGCTATCGTCCAATGCTCTATTACAACCCGAATTGGCTATGCAATTATTTGCATAAAGACAAGCTGATAAATAAGTACGACATCTGGCTTGCAAACTGGGGCTATGTTGGCAAGTATGGTGGTTGGATATGCTTAGATTACACTGCTAAGGTCAGCACAACTTCGACTGTAAAATCTGATAAAGTTTATTATACGGTTAAGAGTGGCGACACACTCAGCTACATAGCTTACAAGTACAACACAACAGTAGACAAGCTTGTATCGCTTAATAACATCAAGAACCGAGATTTAATCTATGTTGGACAGAAGATTAGAGTAAAATAAGATAAAATGACTAAGAGCTGTATCTACACTTTGATATATACCCAGAATTCTAGGCACATATCAGTGTGGGTACAGCTTTTTTTTTAATTAACAAAATCTATTTTATAAATTATTCACTTACATAAATTAAAAACAGATAGTTTACTATTGATTTTTTTTGTAAGATTCCATATGGAATTTTATATGGAATATACTTTTAATTTCTTATAATTTTTATTAAATTATTTGACTTTTTATCAAAAACTTAAAAATAGAACACATAAAAAACCGCATTAACACTGATGATTCAGCATTAATGCGGTTTTGCTTTGGCGGAGAGCAAGGGATTCGAACCCTCGAAACGCTTTTGGCGTTTACACGATTTCCAATCGTGCTCCTTCGGCCAGCTCGGACAACTCTCCAAATTTTTAACACTTTGCTATTATACACTAATGTCTTGAGAAAATCAAGAGAAAAAATAATTTTTTAAAAATTTTTTGCAAAATAAAAAATCCACCCGACCGTATTGTGTCAATAATAACCTGCCTACTGGATTAGACAGGTGGGTGTCACCCTTGCGGGTTCACGCTCCCTTCTTCCGCAAAAGCGGGAGGTCTGCAATCCGCCGCAGGAGGTAAACTCCCGAGAAAAAAGTTGTAGGGTTATTTAGACACAGTCCACGAATCGGGCAGAAATTCAATTTTAAACAAACAGTCTTAAAACCGCCTGCTATAAATATTATGCTTGGAGAAGATGAAATTATTCGTCGTTACTTTCAATATCTTCGTCATAAGCTTCATCAAAACGGCTTTCAAAGATTTCAGCAAGCTCATCGATAAGAGCATCGTCCTCAATCTCAGCAAGCTGAGGCTCACCTTTTTCGTCCTCAACAGCTTCAAAAATCATATATGTATTTTCAGACTCTATATCTTGTTCTGGAAGGTCGAATAATGGCATAAGTGCGTAAAAATGGGAATCCTTAAAGTCGATTTCATCGAGGATTTCAAATTCATATTCATTACCGTCTTCGTCCAAAAGGGAGATAAGGTCTGGTTCAAAACTTTCAAATTCTTCGTTGCTCATAGCCAAAGCCTCTTTTCATAATTTAATATCGTATTTTGTTTGCAATGTTATTTTACAACAAAATATCATATAAGTCAAGAGGTTATTTATAGTTTATTAAATCTACAAAAAATAAAAAAAGTTCAAAAAAACTATTGACATTTGCTAAGAATGTGATATAATGTAATTGAGCTTAAGGAAAGGAACTAAATCAAAGAAAGTTCCATTAAATTATTTTTAAAGCATAGAGCTTGAAATTAATTTTTTGAATGCTCACTCTATTGACTTTAACCTTAGTTATATTTATCAAGTTTGATGATAGGGTAGAAGTCAATATCGAGAGATGCTTTATATATTTAGTTTATTGAAGTTCCTTGTTCAATTTCTGAAAGGAGGCAGTCCTATGGGCGATACAGAACCAGTTAGTTTAAATGACCTTGAGCCATTTAGGATTGAGGTCTCCGAAATAAGAAATTCCAAGTAAAAGCGAATTTTTCTTTAACCGAGCGATGCTCTATTCCATATTTATTATGGCTCTTTAGCATCAGGTTATTACATATAGCCGTTGTATGTGGCATAAATGCTTTGAAACGATTTCAATTTCGGATAGGAGCGTTTTAGTCCTGTCGTGATGATAGATACTTCATAACGCAGATTACAACTTAATATTTCCACGATATATGACTCTATTTAGTATTATATGCGTTGGATATACCGATTGACATTCGGTGAATGCCTAAATCTTAATATTAGGAAGCTTATCAGAGCATATGTTATTTATATTTGATTTTTTATTCGCAACGAAAGTTCCGCTGGATAAATTGTTTATCGGGTGTCCATTTTCGCAGAATGGTTTGAATTAAGCGTTATGGCTTGTATAAAAGCAGGCAGTCGAATCAAATAGTGAGTGCTATATATATTTTGTTTCGGACGCATTTCGTTTTTGCGAATATCGGATTTCGACTCGTCCGTCGAAAACTGAATTTATTTAGATAAGGATTGAGTCCTATGGCATAGTGTATGCTGACTCTTAATTTTAATACGGATTATTCATAGAGGGTCATTTTCTAGAAGGCTGCGGACTGTTGACGGCGTTTGGATTATGATAGTGGGTGATTCAGAAATTCAGATAAGGATTGAGTCCAATGTAATTGGCTTTTGTAGAATACTATAAGAAATAATGGTCCTGAGCAGAAAAAAAATCTGCTCAGGACTTTTTTTTGTTATTTTTGTGAAAATATGCCAAAAAATATTGTAAATCTATTCTGCAATTGGAGGGTATTTAGCAAATTTTCGAATTTCAAAAAAATAGCAAAAATTGCATTGACAAATTTAGTTTTAGGTGATATTATTAACGCATACAAAACCTATTGAAATTATATGCTTTATATTTTGGAAATTTTCTTACCATAAAATTTACTATCGAAAGGGGAATATAAAATGAAAATTATAAATTGTATGTGCCATAAGGTTATGTTTAGTAATATGTTCCCTATGAGGCAGTGTTGATTGTTTTATAACAATTAGCCGAGGGAGTATGGTGCTTTCTCGGTTATTTTATGTGTTGACAAAGTGAATCCTTTGTTGATATAAACTTTAAATTTCAGGAGGTTATGAAATGAAAAAGATATTTATAAGACCTATAAGGAATTTTGAACTGAGAGATAGTCGATGTTGTCAATCTATACTCAATATAACCACTTTAAATAATAAAATTTTAGAAAGAAGAGATTTAAAATGAAAAAAAGAGTTTTAAGTATAATATTGGCAGCAGCGTTGACAGTAACAGCTTTTGCAGGTTGTGGTGCAAGTTCTTCATCAGAAGCAGAAAATTCAGGAAAAGTAACTATTACAAATGTTTCATATGACCCTACAAGAGAGCTTTATCAAGCTTATAATGAAATTTTCGCAAAGCATTGAAAGAAAAGAAGGGACAAGATGTTGAGGTTACTCAATCACATGGCGGTTCAGGTAAGCAGGCATTACAGGTTGCAAATGGACTTGATGCAGATGTTGTAACACTCGCACTTGAATATGATGTCAAGGCTATTCAGAATGCAGGTTTAATTAAAGATGGTTGGGTAGATAATTTTGATAACGATAGTTCACCCTATACTTCAACAATAGTTTTTCTCGTTAGAAAAGGCAACCCAAAGAATATTAAGGATTGGGACGACCTTGCAAAAGACGGTATTGGAGTTATTACGCCAAATCCAAAGACATCGGGTGGTGCAAGATGGAATTACCTTGCTGCTTGGGCTTATGCAGATAAGGCTTATAATAGTGATGAAACAAAGATTAAGGAATTCATCAAAAAGCTATATAAAAATGTTCTTGTGCTTGATTCAGGTGCAAGAGGTGCTACAACAACATTTGTAGAGAATGGCCAAGGAGATGTTCTTATTGCTTGGGAAAATGAAGCGTTCCTCTCAAAAAGAGATTATCCAGATGATTATGAAATAATTACACCAAGTGTAAGTATTCTTGCACAGCCGTCAGTTGCAGTTGTTGATGATGTTGTAGATAAGCGAGGAACAAGAGAAGTTGCTACTGAATATCTCAGCTATCTCTATTCAGACGAGGCACAGAAGATTGCCGCTGATAACTATTACCGTCCATCAAATGAAAAAATATTGAAGCAATATTCAGATGTTTTCGACCTCAATCTTAATCTTGTTACTATTAAAGATTTCGGCGGTTGGGATAAGGTTCAGGAGAAACACTTTGCAGATGGCGGAGTTTTCGACCAAATTTATGAAAAATAAGGTGTAATAATGAAAAAAGCGAAAAAAAGAGTAATTCCCTTGTTTGGGTTGTCTATGGGCGTAACCCTTTCTATACTTAGTCTTGTGGTTCTGATACCACTTGCGTCACTTGTAATATATACAGCTCAAATGGATTTTGGCGATTTTATTCAGACTATAACTCGTGAGCGTGTTCTTGCAAGCTTTAAAGTAAGCTTTATAACAGCTTTTATAGCCTCTCTTATAAATGCTGTTATGGGAGTTATTATAGCATGGGTGCTTGTAAGGTATCAGTTTCTGGGAAAGAAAATTATAGATGGTATGATAGAACTTCCATTTGCACTTCCGACAGCGGTTGCTGGTATGGCTCTTACATCGCTTACAACAGATAATGGCTTGATAGGAAGCTTTTTCGACAAGTTTGGAATTAAAATTGCTTATACACAGGTTGGTATAACGATTGCTCTTATTTTCATAGGTATACCTTTTGTAGTTCGTTCGGTTCAGCCGATACTCGAAAAGCTTGATTCATCATATGAAGAAGCCGCAGGGGTTCTTGGTGCAAGCAGAACAAGAATATTCTGGAAGATAATCTTTCCTGAAATAAGACCTGCAGTTTTTACAGGTTTTGGACTTGCTTTCGGCAGATGCCTTGGCGAATATGGCAGTGTAGTTTTTATCGCAGGAAATAAGCCTTACGAAACAGAAATTACACCACTTATAATAATGTCAGAGCTTCAGGAGTTCGACTATAAAAGTGCAACAGCAATAGCACTTGTAATGCTTGCAGTATCATTCTTGCTGTTATTTGTAATAAATCTTATTCAGGCAAGAAATACAAAGATTCTGAAAGGGGGTTAATATAATGCACGAAAATAAATTAGGCTCAAAAATAATCAAGGGTTTACTTATCGGAATAAGTATATTATTTCTATTCGTAATGCTTATATTGCCTCTTATAACAGTTTTTTCAGAGGCTTTTAAACAAGGCTGGGAGGTTTATATTAAAGCCATTACAGATGAATATACCATAAAAGCAACTATTCTTACTCTTGAAGCAACTCTTATCGCAGTAGCTGTAAATACAATATTCGGAGTATTTGCAGCTTGGGCTATAACAAAATTCAGATTTAAGGGCAAAAAAGTTCTTACCACTCTTATAGATTTGCCAGTTACAGTATCTCCTATTATTGCTGGTTTAATTTTTATACTTACATTCGGCAGACAGAGTATACTCTATCCACTTTTACAACAGGCTGACATAAGTATAGTTTATGCTGTGCCTGGTGTAGTTCTTGCAACAGTTTTTGTTACATTTCCGTTTATATCAAGAGAGCTTATACCTGTCCTTGAAGCTCAGGGAACAGACGAAGAAGAAGCGGCAGCACTTATGGGTGCAAATGGTTTTACAATTTTCCGCAGAATAACTTTTCCACATATAAAATGGGCTTTCCTTTATGGTGTTATTTTGTGTGCCGCAAGAGCTATGGGAGAATTTGGAGCGGTTTCTGTATTATCTGGTCATCTAAGAGGAAAAACAAATACACTTCCACTTCATGTAGAAATTCTCTTTAATGAATTTCAGTATGTCCCTGCTTTTGCAGTATCCTCAATCCTTGTCATTATGGCGATTGTTATATTGATAATAAGAAGTGTGGTTGAATATAAAGGAAAGAAGGATATATAGAATGTATGTTGAACTGAAAAATATAAATAAAACCTTCAGCGATTTTAAGGCATCTGATAATGTTAATTTCGGAATTGAAAAGGGAAAGCTAATCGGTCTTTTAGGTCCGAGTGGCAGTGGTAAGACAACTATATTAAGAATGATTGCAGGTCTTGAAAATCCCGATAGTGGAGAGATAATTATTGATGGCAAGATTGTTAATAATATTCCTGCAAGTAAGCGTGGAATAGGCTTTGTCTTTCAGAATTATGCACTCTTTCGCTATATGACAGTTTATGATAATATTGCTTTCGGACTTAAAGTCCAAAAAGCTGATAAAAAAATATATCAAGGAAAGAGTAAATGAACTTATAAAGCTTATCGG